>ENA-ORCW01000010-ORCW01000010.1-marine-metagenome-genome-assembly--contig:-NODE-10-length-429893-cov-7.929151_pt1 | contig 429893 bp, 375 predicted proteins | sample MGYA00237784_ERZ508517 | MGnify/ENA primary metagenome ERZ508517 (study PRJEB26187, sample SAMN06268979) | marine metagenome | isolation source: Tt ae E1 feedstock associated aerobic enrichment on... | reverse complement strand
CCCCACTGCTGCCTCCCGTAGGAGTCTGGGCCGTGTCTCAGTCCCAGTGTGGCTGATCATCCTCTCAAACCAGCTAGAGATCGTCGCCTTGGTAGGCCATTACCCCACCAACTAGCTAATCTCACTTGGGTTCATCTTGTCGCAAGAGCCCTAAAGCCCCCTTTAACCCGTAGGTATTATGCGGTATTAGCCATCGTTTCCAATGGTTATCCCCCACAACAAGGCAGATCCCCAAGCATTACTCACCCGTCCGCCGCTCGACGCCTGAGAGCAAGCTCTCATCGTTTCCGCTCGACTTGCATGTGTTAGGCCTGCCGCCAGCGTTCAATCTGAGCCATGATCAAACTCTTCAAAAAAGTTTTTAAATCTTGCTCAATTAACTCAAAATCACAATATAAGTTGTGAACCTGATATAATTGATAAATCTTTGATTCATCTAACTATGCCAGTGCTCACACAGATAAATAAGGTTACCTAATTTTTAAAGAACAATTCGGAGTTAACTCCGTGCTTCTTATCGAAGCGAGGCCGCGCATTCTACGCTTTCCTCTTTTGTTGTCAAGCCTTTGTTTCATTTAATTTGAAACAGGCTTTTCAACCGTTTGAACCCTTTCGAGTTCCGCTTTAACTCGCTGACGTTTGTCTGCGTGTTGCTGCGTTGTGGGGGCGCATTATAGGGACTAATTAAACCCCGTCAACGCTTTTTTTGAATTAATTTCAGTTTTTTGTTTGATTGCTTAAATAATAGTCAAAAAAGCCATTTTCTCAGTTTAAAAGTAAATAAATCGCCGCTCAAAAATAAAAAAAGCAGCATAGCCGCTTTTTAGTTCTATTTTAAATACCCTTTTGTATTAGAAACACGCTTTAACCCGGTTCAATAAACTTTCAGGTAAATTAATCAAACCGCATTCTATCCATTGTGCTAACAATTGATCTGGAGAGACTACTTCTCCCTGATTCATTTTATCCGATAACATTTTTACCTGTAACTGCATGCGGGTGTCATTATCAATAGCCGGTGTTTCTTTATTTTGAGCGATTTCTATTTTGATGGTCAGTTCGCGTTGAGCTTGTTCATTCTCCATTGCATCGCATTGGCTACCTAATTCAATTGATTTACCCCACATACTTAGAACACGCTTATCTTGCGGTAAAATAACTGATTCAGAGTTTAGTGAATCAGTTAAGGCATCAAATAATAGCTGATAGGACTGTAGCCTTTTATCCTCACTCGCTCTTTGCTTTAATTTATCTAATTCAGTGATGAGTCTATTTTGCCATTTATTCAACTTATCAAACTGGCCTTTGGACAGGTCAGTCAATTCAATATTGATTAATTCATCACGGACTTTTTCCAGATCAACACCCGATACTGAAATTCGCTGTTCAATATCTGTAAGTAACTTAGCTTGTTTATCATATTCAAAGCTTCGTTTTTCTTTTTCTGCCTGATATTGAGCCTGCTTTTGATTAAATACAGCATCATTTATCGCACGAAATTGGTTCCAGAGTTTGGGCTCTTTGTGCTTACCGGCAAACCCTACCTGCTTCCATTTTTGCTGTAAACCTTTAAGCGTTTCTGTTAACGCCTTTAAATCTTCTGTATTTTTAACCTGAAACTCAGCCTGCTTGATTAAATCGCTTTTAGCCGCAGCATTATCTTTATGATACTGACTGACTCTATTTTTAAGCGGTTCTATCAGATCATAAAAGGACTGGTTAACTGCCTTATATATTTTTTTGTCTACCGGTCCTATCTTATTCCATTGATTTTGATACTGAAAAAGTTGTTTACCTAATTCATTTAAATCAAGCGTTTCTTCCGGCTGTTGCTGTATTTGTGAGAGTATCTCAATCAACGCCTGCTTTTCGATGAGATTTTGCGCTCTTTGCTGTTCAAGCTCTGCATAAAATTCACGACAAGGCGCAAATGCAACTTCTGTCAGTTGATCAAACGTTTCGTTTAAACGAGTATTTTCTTCACTTTCAACATTACCTAACAGCAGCCAGGTTTTACGAGCAAATTTAATTTTATTTGCTTGCGCCTGTAAATCTGACATTGGTTGTTCAACAATAGCACGGATCTCTTCTACCAGTTCCTGTTTTCTAGGCAAACCAACGTAAGCTTTCCAGTCTTCCAAATCTGCCATTTGCTCATTGACCTGAGCTAATTCATGCTCCAGTTTAGCCTGATTGCTTTCACTGAGCTCTTCAACCCATTCACTGATTTTTCGGTATAAACCAAAAGCTGAATTGTATTTACCAGAGCGAATCAAACTTTTAAGTTCTCTTAATTTAGCAAATAAACGTTTTGTTTTCTTATTTTGCTCATTTTCAAACTCAGCGATTGCGTGTTTCCAATCAGAAATCAAGCTTTGAGCCGATTCTGCTAAAGAATCTGGTAATGGAAATAATAAAATGCGACTCAGTTTATTCCACTGGAAAATCCAATCTTTGTAATATGTCTGAACCTGATCATATTCTTCAATTGTTGACGGGATCTCCTTTTTCGATAACTGAGTTAAACTGCGCGTCGCCTGAGCAACTTGCTCAGTAAACTCATCTAAGTTTTGAACATTGCGCTCATATTGATTTAATTGCTTGAACAAACGCTCAATATCCCGGCCCGATTCATGACTGGCCTCTAAATCAGATTTACAAGACTCTATTTGAGCTAATAACTCAGACTGTTCACTGTCTCCACTGTGAGAGATAGCCTCAGACACCTTAGCATCCAGTTCTTTTATATTCCGCTCAGTTTTTTCTATCAACAACTTGCGCTTTTCGATCGCTTCAACTTTTTCTTTTTCAATCAGATAAGCTTCTTTTAGTTTAGCTGTTGAAGATTCCAGGCGGTCACAAATTGACTGATATTTGTATTTGAATTCAGTTTGTTCTTCTTCGGGTAAACAAACTAAATCAGGTAGTTTGGCTTGCCATTCTCCGACTAGCACTTCGCCTAACTGCTGCACTTGTAAATAATCGTTTTTATCTTTTAATGCCAATAATTTGCTTAATAGCAAAGTAAGTTCTTTTCTGAGTTCTACCGGTTTTTCTAACGCATCCTTTAAAGCTTTAACCTGTTCTTGCGCTAACTGCTTAACTTCTTCATTCGCAGCTTTATTAGCAATTTTTTCCAATAGCTTAGGAGATTCCGTTAATTCGCTTAAGGCATTCCGGTAACAAAATTCGGCAATCTCTTTGTCTTTCTCCCGATACAACAAATCGATTAATAAAGCGTCTTTATTAATCTTTTTTAATAGCTTTAAGCGAAGAACATTATCTTTACTGCGCCGAATCACATCTTCAATTAACCCTGTCTGGCGGGTTGTCATTAAAAAGGTATTAATTTCGTCTTCGCTGCACGTTAACTGATTTGATCCGGATTCCAGTATGGCTTGTTTTACTTTCTCAAATGCAACTTTTTGTAAATGCTGGTCCGAATCTTTTTCCATCGCATTTACCCAAGCAGCAAAAGAGGCTATTTTTTCAAGTGCTTTTCTGCGGACATGAGCTTCAACATCACGCTGTGCTATTTCAGTTAAAATTTTAGTATCATTCAACTGTTGTAAAGCCTGAGCTCTGACAACCGGATCTTTATGTTGCCATTTTGGTTTAAAAATATTTTTAAAAATCATCGTGGTTAAACCTAACTATTTGCTGCTCTGACATGGCTTTTTTAAGCTGAGCTTTACTTTGTTCGATTATCTGGCCCTGGTTACCTATGGTCATATGATCATGGTTATCCAAATGCTTTGCCTGCCAAGCCATAACAGCTTGCAGACAAGTTGATTTTTGCTGCTCGGTCAATTTTGTACCGTTTTCCCACTTACCTATCTCAACTGCCTGTTTCAGTTTTAAATAAACGGCTTCTGGCATGGTATCGATTGCCTTTAAAAAATCCATTATTTTTTATCCCGTTTGAATAACATAATTCTGATACGGGTAATCAGGTACCATACGAAAGATATGGCAGTTACCACCTGTGCGACGATTTTATCGGTAGAAGTGCCATCATCAGAATACCAGGCACTGTATGCTAACCCTCCTATAAACAAAATTAATGCGACAAAAGACTGTGTCATTAAATTTGACGCTTTTTTAATTCGGTTAATTCTCCGCTCACTATCTAGCTTTTCAGGATCTGCCACTAAGACATGATTACAAAATTGGCAAACTTCTGCTTTGTCTGAAATTCGTTTGTCGCATTTTGGACAATGTACTAACGCCATAAATTTAAGATTCTCGATTTGTTGCTTGACTCACCTGAGTCAAATAGTTTTTTTGTGTCGCTTTTATATCCTTGCGCAATAATACAAGCGCAAATAAATTTGGCAATGCCATTAGTACCACGGCTACAGTTGCTAAATTCCAGATAATGGTTGTATCAATAATAGCCGCGCTAAAAAAACCACCGACATACAAAATACGGTAATAAACCACAGACTGATTACCAAACAAATATACCATTGCCCGGTCGCCATAATAACTCCATGAAATCGCAGTTGAAAATGCGAATAACAAAATACTGAATGTCACCACATATTCACCATAACGACCGAACCAACTCTGACTAAAAGCCTTAGCAGTCAAGGCTGTCGAATGCAATAATGAGTGCCCTTTCACCACAACATTATCATCAACCAACTTGCCTTGATTTACGCTTAGTTTACCATTGTACAGGTGACCGCCAAGATACTCAAAATGAACGTCTTCAGCAATAGAGCGAGCATTAATCACTGTCACATCAGCAGTTTCTAACACGCCTTGTTTAATGAGAAGCTCACCCGAATACAAGTCTACCTGATGCCCGTTTTGATGATTAAGCCATTGTCCCAGCGCGGTTTTATCTTCAATTGACTGCTGAGAATAATGCCCTTGCAAAATATGCATATCGGAACGATCAAATTCATTTAAGTGTTTTTGTTGCCAGACACCAGAAGACAAAATAACCAGACCTGTTAGCGTACATAATAAAATCGTATCAATAAATGGCTCTAAAATGGCGACAATGCCTTCTTTAACGGGTTCATCAGTACGTGCACTGGCATGGGCAATAGGCGCTGAACCGGATCCGGCTTCGTTTGAAAACAAGCCACGGTTTACGCCCCGGTTAAAGGCATAAGCAAAACTTGCACCTAAGAAACCACCGGCAGCAGCACTACCGGTAAACGCATCCTGAAAAACGGCAAAAAACGAGGGTAACAGATTTTGATAGTTGTAACTGATCACCGCTATGCCACCGACAAAATAAACAACCGCCATAAAAGGGACAATTTTTGAGGTGAGTTTGGCTATTCGCTTAATCCCGCCAATCACAATAAAGGCCAGTAAACAACTCAACACCCCGCCGGTTACGATTGGCTCTATCGAAAAGCTGGTTTCCATCGCCATTGCAATATTATTAATTTGCGGCATTGAGCCCGTGCCAAACGAACTGCATACAGTCGCGATAGCAAAGATAATCGCCAACCATTTTGCGTTGAGTTTGCGATCCATAAAATACATAGGACCACCGGCCATGCTGCCATCCTGAGTTTCTACCCTGTATTTGTGAGATAAAGTGACCTCAACATATTTAGTCGTCATCCCTAAAAATGCAGTCATCCACATCCAAAATAAAGCAGCAGGCCCGCCTAAATAGATAGCTAGCCCGACACCGCCAATATTACCCGTGCCGACTGTACCGGATAGTGCTGTCGATAAAGCCTGAAAATGTGATGTTTCGCCCGGATGGTGCTCGCTGATCTTTTCTTTACTAAACAGGATTGTCCAACCCTGACGAAAAAAGCGAATTTGCGGAAACCCAAGATAGAGGGTAAAAAACAAACCAACAGATAATAATAAAAATGGAAAATAAGCGGCCCCGCCTAAATAGCCATCTAGCCAAAGCAAAAATTCATTGATTTGCTGCATTAGCGATTCCTTGTTGTTTTAATTATATTTTTTAAAATTGAGGACTCATTTTTCTGGATCTGCAATCTGGACTTGGTTACGCCCTTTTTCTTTAGCCTGATACAATGCACTATCTGCTAACTCAAACCATTGGTGAGCGCTGTCCGTATCTTGAGTTAACTGTGCAATACCTATGCTGATCGTAAATTTAAATTCTTCCTGATAATAACGTATGCTGCTGTCTTCAATAAACTGACGCATCCTTTCGGCAAACACAGCAGCTTCTTCAGCTTTAGTATCAATTAAAATTGCAGCAAATTCTTCACCGCCATAGCGGCCTGCGATGTCCGTTTCACGTATATTCTGAATCAAAGCATCCGACACAAATTTGATGGCAATATCTCCGGCTGCATGCCCGTATACATCATTAACCTGTTTAAAATGATCGATATCAAATACCACCAGAGAGCTCGGGGTTTCGGTTCGTTTTGCGCGTTTAAATTCGTTGCCTAAACACTCTTCCCAATATCCCCGGTTATACAAACCGGATAATTTATCAGTTCTGGACAAACGCTTAAATTTTTCATTAATAGCTTTTAGTTCACTTTTATTAACCGCTACATCAGTCACGTCATATACAATTATACCAATACGCTCAACCTGCCCGGTCGAAGCATCCATCGGAATAATAGTAGTATTTTGATACATGAACTCAGCAGAGCCGGTAATCGGGCGGTAATTTTTGAATTTAAATAAATAAGGGCGTTGTTCCCATGTGGTAAACGCGCGAGTATTGAGCTGAAAAACACATTCAGCTTTATGTACAAACCACTCTTTATTGATTTCCGGAAAAATCGAAAAAAGATTTTGGTCTCTGACTTCACTAGGATTCATGCCGCTGTGACTTTCCATAAAGTTATTCCACAGCTGAATGTTGTACTCTCGGTCAAGTACAACCAAACCCACATCCAAATTTTGCAGCATCCCCATTAAAGAATGAATTTCTTTAAATTCATCGTTTTCTATGGTTCTATCTGTCATTAATCTTCCAGTAAATAGTTTACTTTATTATTCAGTACATTAATTGCATCTTCAGCGAACAACAGCAATAAATCACAATTAATATTATAACCTTCAATCTTATAATTGATTTCGATTGCCAGTGTTTTACTCCACCTATAATGATTTGTTGATATCAGTTCAGGTAAATTAACATGCTGACCTAATACAACAGGATGTCCCTGACTGAATGTTACATCCAGTTGACTACCAATACCTCGTAAGCAGGCACCAATTAGTATATTGGCAACGTCCATCAGGAGTTCTAACTCAACAGAAGTATCCAACTCATCCGGGTACTTTAGCAGTTGAGAGATATCCCCTAAGCTAGCGTCATTAAAAATGAGTAGAGCCTCTCCTGAAATTCGATTACCGATAAACCCTTGGCATACACCAGACACTTTATCAGAAGCTTCTATTCCGCTTAATGCCATGCGAAGTTCATTCACTTCAATTAAGTTTACAACAGGTATCGGCAAGATGACTTTTACATCCAATAGTTTAGCCAACAAAGCTGCGGCCTGCCCCATAGCAATATTTGCTATTTCCTGATAACAGTCTCTTTGATCTTCCGAAATAGATACATTCACTTTATTCACAAACAAACTCTCATCTTTGCGGGTCTATAATAAACCAAAGCGTTTTAAAACTTCGGTTGACTTGGCTTTGCTGACTGGTTTTTGAATAAAATCTAACGCGCCTAACTGGGTTACCTGTGCCTGAGCTTCCGGCTGAATATCCCCCGAAACCACAATCACCATAGCATTCAAATCATTTTCTTTAATGTGAGTTAAGGTTTGAATGCCATCCATAACGGGCATGGTCAAATCTAAAAAGACAACCTCACCCTTACCTTCCGCGATCGCCTGTAAGGCTTCTTCACCATTACAAGCAAAACTAATTTCCACATCCCAATTATCAGGTAATGCCCGAGCCATTTGTTTTCGGGCGAATCCAGAGTCATCACAAATTAATACAGAAATTGCCATAGTTATTTTTAGTTGTTTGAGAAATTAGTCAAAACTTAGCTGATTTTATCAGCACCTACAACTACTAATTTTTATCGTGGCAAAATTAGCTTTGCAAAACAACTGTCTGCCAGAGTATAGTTTAGTTAACTTTGTTTATCCTAAGAGAGATCGCGTGTTCAATACCATTGACCATTCTAACTATGATTTTGATCCTAGCTATGGCTATAGTTTGACACAATTATTAGAAGTAGAAAGTACTGACGCACCTGTAGATTTTTTCTCTTTTTGGCAAAATAAATATCAAAATGCTTTGAATATCCCTGCTAAACCTGTGTTGACGGATACCGGACTAACACTTCACAGGCAACGAATATTTGAAGTGACTTACCAATCTACTGATTCAATTAAAATAGGGGGATGGCTGACGCTACCCGAATCAGGCAGAGTTGAACGTGGATTTATTGTTGGTCACGGATATGGCGGAAGAGACTTTGCAGATACACATCTGCCCTTTGAAAACAGTGCTTACTTGTTTTTATGCTGCAGAGGAATTTCAAAAAGTGCGGGCAAACCGTTTTCATCTAATCCGGCCTTCCATGTGTTACACGACATTGATAAAAAAGATGACTATATTCTCGCTGGCTGTGTTGAAGATACTTGGCTAGCTGTCAGTTGTCTATTGAGATTATTTCCTGAGTTAAGCGGACATATCGGCTATTTAGGCATTAGTTTTTCCGGTGGTATCGGGGCGTTAGCACTCACCTGCGAAAGCCGTATTCAAAAAGCCCATTTTAACGTACCCAGCTTTGGGCAGAATGAGCTGAGAATGCAATTAAAAACAACCGGCAGTGCCAATGCAGTTCAGCAATATGCAAAAAACCACCCGCAAGTTTTAACTACATTGTCATATTATGATGCTGCAATAGCAGCTCAGTATATCAAAATTCCGGTTCATGTGGCTGCTGCTTTGTATGATCCTGTTGTTGCACCTCCCGGACAGTTTGCAATTTATAACTCACTGATAAACGAAAAAAGCTTATTTATTCTCGAAGCGGGACATGCGCAATACAGCGCGCAAAAAGTACAAGAAAAAACCCTACTCAACCAATTAAATCAATTTTTTCACGATCTCTAATTTCATGGATAAAAGGAATGCATCGAGAATATCATAAAAAGTGGAGTACAGAGTTAGAACGCGAGATGGAATTAATCATACTTGGGCACTCGGGTCAGAAAGTACTGGTTTTCCCCACCCGCGGAGGGCGATTTTATGAATATGAGGATTTAAGGATTCCACAACACCTATCTAACAAAATAAACAACGGAGAACTCCAGCTATTTTGTGTAGACGGCATCGACAGCGAATCGTTTTATTGTTTCTGGGCACATCCGAGTGGCAGAATTAACCGTTACCTGCAATATGAAAAATACATTATTAACGAGGTCATTCCTTTTATCCACCGTAAAAACGCCAACCCGATACTGGTTGCACATGGCTGTAGCTTAGGTGCGTTTCATGCGGCGAATATCGCCTTTCGCCACCCTCAGTATTTTAAACGTCTGGTAGCTTTTAGCGGCCGCTTTGATCTGACTTTAAACGTAGAGTATTTCAGTGATTTATTTGACGGCTATTACAGCGAAGCCGTTTATTTTAATACACCAACACACTTTTTACCGAATCTGGACTGCACATATCAGTTAAGTGAACTCAGACAAATGGACATCACTCTGGTTATTGGCGAACAAGACCCGTTTTATGAAAATAATCGCCACTTGAGCGACATTTTAAACAGTAAACAAATCGAGCATAAACTTTATGTTTGGGAAGAGCGAGCACATCGCGGATATTACTGGCGAAGAATGGCTCCGCTCTATTTGTAAAACTATTTGTAAAAATAGTGAAAACTATCGCGTTTATCGTATTTAATAGCTTTATTAGTTTTAATAGAAAGTTAGATATAAGCTTTTGATATATAATTGAACTTTTAAAGTTAGATACATTCTAACTTAAATCAGCTTCACACCAACAGAGGTAAATTATGGCAGACAGTAAAGGCAAAAATCTGGGCTTATATACTGCGGTTGCAGCCGCAGTGGTAATCGGTATCGGCGCAATTTATTTTCTCAATTCTGATGACAAAGTCCCAACGCCTGCCCCCATGCCGGTACCTGCACCTGCACAAATAATCGAGCAGCCCACGCCTGAACCCGAACCGGTTGAAGAGCCGCAAGTAAACAATCAGGCTCAGTTACCTAAAGCACCTCAACCTGCAGAAATCCCTCAGGCTCAACCAGCCCCTAAACCGGCAAAACCTGAATTACCCGAACTCAACGAAAGTGATACTCTGGTTAAAGCAGATATTGAGCGAGCTTATCAAAGACCCTATATAGAAGCTTTGTTTAACCGTGATGATTTAATCCGAAAATTTGTTGTATTTGTTGATAATGCAGCTCAGGGGGCTTTAACTCAGCAACACAGCCCGGTTGTCAGCCCAGAAACAGGTATAAAGGTTCAGGCTGTTGATAATAATGAATTTATTTTAGACCCGGCTTCATACAAGCGCTATAACAGTTATGTGGCTATGTTCACTTTGCTAAATACAGAAACATTAATCGATTATTTTCAAAAATTTCTGCCATTAATACATCAGGCTTATGAAGAAATAGGTTATGAGGGTGAAAATTTTGAGCAAAGTTTAATTGATGCTATCGATTTGGCATTAGCCACGCCTCTGGTAGAGGGCGAAATTCGCTTGGTTGCGCCATCGGCTATGTATAAATTTGCCGATCCTGAATTGGAATCATTAAGACCAATTCAAAAACTACTAATCAGAATGGGGCCAGAAAATCAGTTAAAAGTCCAGGCTGCACTTGAAAAGGTCAGAAAAGAGCTCGTTAAATAATCCCATCAACAGGGCTGCATATGTGGCGGCCCTGTGTTATCCATTTTATTCTCGTTAGCAGCTCTATTCCCTCTACCATGTTGCCTCTACCATGTTGAGAGTGCCGGCAGTGAAAAGGCTTGCCCCTGATATTTTAAAATCACAGCTTGTGGTGTAATTTTATCCAGCACTACCCCCTGAGCAATGTTTTGGCCTTCTCTGACAACCCGACCGTTAACCTTTACCCAACCTTGTTTAGCATCACTGGAATATATATGCGTTTGAAAATCCAGCTCGGGTATTTGCGCCTGAAAATTACTGCTTAATTCAGTTAAACGCGGAATAACAGTGTCAACCGGATCGGCTATTTCACCGTCAGGCAAGTTTTCTGTTTCTTTAACCGCAGCATTAAATAAGGCCAATAAATCGTCAGAAACAGACGACTCCGACTCTGAAGCTAATTCTTCAGTTTCTATCGTCTCAAAATCTGCTTGTTTAGCGATGTTTTGTGTAACCGCCTTGTCCATTGTTTCGGATTGCTCTGCTTGCTGATGACTGTAACTGCCCTGATTAGTTTGATTCCTCTGGTGTGGGATAGTTTTAAGTTCCGTATTTTTGGCCGGGTCTTGTTCAGTTTTGATGGGCTCTTGCTGCTTTGTAGGCATTGCCAATGACGATAAGGTCATAGCAGTCACTTTAACTGGCTCGGCCTGTTCCTGTTTTTCGACCAGAGTATTTTCAATAACCTTTGAACTTTGAGACTCATCCGACGCTTTCGAGATAACACCAACAGGGTCGGTTAATTGTTCAGAGCGAGTTCTATCCTCAGCACTTTTATCTTTATCAGCAACAAGGCTATGCCTGTTGTCTTGCTCAGGCAAAATTAAAGCGCGGGCTAAATAAAAGCCGGCAATAAAAGTCAATAATAAACTGAATACGGAGATTAAAATTAATTTAAACTTTTGTTTACGACGCTCATCCGCTGAATCTTCCGCAAATACCTGTTGTTGATCGGATAAACCTGCTTTATTTTGCTGCTTTTGCAGCGCATCCATTAAAAATGACATTTGGGTTACCTCGGCTTAACCTTGTCCCAGATTGGGCGTTGCAGCCTGTGTTAGTTGCTGAATTAAGAGTACAGTTTCGGTATCAGCAAAAGGCGTTAATGCCAGTTTATGGCGGTTTTGAAACTGATTGAGTTTAGCCTGTAACTGAGTATCAAAGTTGACTGTCTTTTTTCTTGGTTTGGATAATAAAACAGATAATTGATTATCCAGCCATTGAATTTGCGCTGGCTCACTGCTTTGATCAATTACCCCGCTAAACTCTGCTGGCGGTTGCCAGATGAGCAAGGCTTTACCACGCCAGTGCTGGCTAAGCCAGTCAGTGTTGAGTGGCATTTGGGTTTGTTCAAAATTTAATAAATAGTCTTCGTTTCCAGCTGTCAGCAAAGCATAAAATACATTACCATTAGGCTGATAGAGTTCAAGTAATGCGGGGGCATCTAAGTTGGTTAATTGCGAAAAGCTACCACTGAACTGATAACAGGCCAAATTATAGTCATCTATTTGTATACAGGGCTGCTCCCAGCTAATCTCAGCCAATTGCCAGAGATTAGCCAAGCGAGCAAATGCCCGACTTAAATCTGAATCTCCAGTAGCTGGATTAAATGATGGGATATTATCAGTCTTCGGAGCAAGTTTTTCCGGCGCCATTGAATCCGCTACAGTCTCTGTTTCAACCGGTTGCTCAGGTTGAACCGGGTTTTCAGTCAAGCCAAACTGATAAGTTGCGTAACCGGCCAGCGCAATGCTCACAACCCCAACAAGCAACCAGGGGGCTGAAAATTTAGCGGCTTTGGCTTTCGTTTTCTGTTCGTAATCAAGCGCTTCCCTAGCCGCCTGCTCTACAATTTTCACATCTACTTTGTCTTGCTGTTTGACATATGCACCCATCAAAGCTCTATCACACAACAGATTGATAATACGTGGTATGCCCTGACTAATTTGATGAATTCGACTCACCGCTTTTTTAGTAAACAAAGCTTTATTGCAACCGGCCACCTGCAACCTATGATTAATATAGGAGGCAACCTGCTCAAGCGATAAAGGCAATAAATGATAGCGAGCCGTAATCCTTTGCGCCAATTGCCTAAGTTCCTGACGTTTTAATAAGGCTTGCAATTCTGGCTGACCAATTAAAATCACCTGCAAAAGTTTTTTTGTATTGGTTTCTAAATTGGTTAATAACCTGAGCTGTTCTAATACTTCAGCGCGTAAATGCTGAGCTTCATCAATAATCAACAAGGCGCTTTGGCCAGCCTGATGATTCGCCAGTAAATAGCCTTTAATCGCGTCTGTTAAAGCTTTAACTGTACTGTTTTCTTTGTTGTACTCAATGTTAAATTCATCACAAATACTGGCCAGTAACTCGTGCTCTGTCAGTGTGGGATTTAAAATAAAAGCCACTTTTGTCTGATCCGGAATTTGCTCTAATAAACAACGTGATACCGTGGTTTTACCAGTCCCTACCTCCCCTGTTAACAATACAAAACCACCGGTTTCATGCAAACCGAAACTTAAATGAGCTAACGCTTCTTTGTGGCGTTCACTCATATATAAATAATCCGGGTTGGGCGCAATTGAAAATGGAATATCCTTTAATCCGAAATAGCCTTGATACATAATATTAATTAGGTTTGATAACAACAAAGTGGCACAATAGTAGGCTGGAAAGACAAAAATTCCAAGAGGCAATGATATGAAGGTGTATTTAGTTGGCGGCGCAGTACGGGACCAATTACTAAAAATACAGGTAAAAGATAAAGACTGGGTCGTGGTCGGCAGCTCGGTAAAACAAATGCTGGATGCAGGCTACCAGCAAGTTGGTCAGGATTTCCCTGTTTTTTTACACCCTAAATCCAAACAGGAGTATGCGCTCGCCCGCACCGAAAAAAAACAAGGCGCTGGCTATACCGGATTTGTTTGTCAGGCCGACGAAACTGTCAGCCTTGAAGACGATTTAATGCGGCGTGACCTGACCATTAATGCAATTGCTCAGGACGAAAACGGAAATCTGATTGATCCCTATAACGGCCAAAAAGACATTCAAAATAAAATTTTACGCCATGTTTCACCCGCATTTATTGAAGATCCGCTTCGGGTATTAAGAGTCGCCCGTTTTGCCGCTCGATTTGCTCATCTGGGGTTTCAGGTAGCCACAGAAACGCTTGAGCTTATGCGTGAAATTGCTGCCAGTGGTGAACTTGAACACCTGACGCCTGAGCGAATCTGGCTAGAAACCGAAAAAGCGCTATTAACCCATGACCCTCAGGTTTATTTCAAGATATTAAAAGAGACCCATGCGCTGCAAGCTTTTTTACCCGAATTAGACTCGCTCTGGGGTGTGCCTAATCCGCCTAAATGGCACCCGGAAATCGATTCGGGCGTACATACCCTAATGGTGCTCAAACGCGCCGCCCAACTCAGTGATAATGTATCTATTCGCTTTTCAGCGCTCTGTCATGATTTTGGTAAAGCCGTAACCCCAAAAGAAAAGTGGCCCTCTCACCACGGCCATTGTGAAGCCGGCATACCGATTATCAAAAACGTCTGCCAGCGTTTGCGCGTGCCTAATATTCATAAAGAGCTCGCAATTATGGTCAGTGCGTTTCACAGCCGGCTGCATAAACTGGATAACTTAGATGCGACCAGCATAGTGAGTCTGCTCGACAAAATGGATGTCTGGCGTAAACCTGAGCGCCTGGATGACTTTTTACTCTGTTGCCAGGCCGACTTTCAGGGTCGTTTACAGTTTGAAAATAAAGACTACCCACAAGCTAACAGGTTTAAAAATTACTATCAGGCGTGTTTGAAAGTTACGGCTAAAACCTTTGTAGAAGCCGGTTTAAAAGGCGCTGAGATTCGCCAGGCTGTTTTTGATAAACGAGTTGAAATGATAAACAATTATCAGCAAAACAATTGATTTTAGCCAGTTAATACGTTAGTTTATCTGGCATATAAAACGATTTTTGAATCAGAGACAAATTTAATGTTATTTACCAAGGCAAATTTTAACCTTCATCACCATCATCATTTTTCTGTATAGCCTTCGGTTCATATGGAAGGCTGACTATTGAGCCGCCTTCCAGAGTAAAAACACTAAACCCTCGGAAGGAGACTTTCGAGGGTTTTTTTATATCAAAAAATTGAATAAGTGGTCAAAAATCGACCCGTAAACACAGAAAATTCAGCTAAATGGGTAAAAGCGAATCAATAAAGCTGCATTTTCAAAGTTGATAGGTATAATTGCAGACTTATCCGTTTATTGTATAAATCGCAATAATCTGTGGCTTGCAAAGTTACATAAACAGTTAAACAAAAAAGGTAGCAACAGATGTCAGCATACGACGCTGTTATGGCCATCCCGCGAAGTGGCCGAACATTTGAAAATTTTATCGATACTCTGAGCCAAAAATCGACTGGTTTAGAATCACCCGCCGAACTGATTAAGGCGGTCAAAGCAGGCAAAAAAAGAAAAGATCAAAACTATGCCGTTGCGAGCCAATATTTAACAGAATTACAAGGTAGCCAGGTCGCAAATCACCTAGGCTTGTTTATCGACAGAAAACGTGAAGAACGGCCCTATCGGGTTGGTTTTTTGGGTGCTGATGTCAATATACAAGGGCTAAATGTCAGAGTTGAAGGTGATGAACCTCACAACTGTTCATCTTTGGTTGGATTAGGGGAAGCAGACATTGCTGTAGCCGGACTGGATGAGCTACTGGCCGTTACGCATAATTCATTAAACGCATCGGCAACTAAATGGGGTATGTACAACTACAACCTCAAAAAAGAACAAAAAGTTCGAATTGCGGGTTCAGCTATGTTGACCCGTTTTAATGAGGTGATTGGCCGCCCGGTACAAGACATGGTGGGGTTTTTCTTAATCGCCAAACAAAAACCAGACGGCGTTAACAGTAGCTACCCAAAAGATTATTTACAACATTTAGAACATCATAAAAACAAGGTGTTTGTAAAAGGTCGCTATGCGGAAAAGGTTCACAAAACCTATCCAAAGCTGAATATTGAGCCCGTGCACGATGTTGAAGATGCGGTGAATGATAGTCAAACAGGCGATGTCGGCTTAGAAATTGTACAAACCGGCTCAACCTTAAGACGAAAGAATCTGGTTCTGTTAGGCGCACCTTTGTTTTTATCAGAAAGTTTGTATGTTGTAGATTATTACAAATACAACAAAAAAAGTGATGAAGGCCTGATTCAGTTACTCGATATGCTTAATCCAACTGGCTATTTTGAAGACCATAGATTGGAACAATTTGCATTCTGGTATCATGCATTACAGGAAAACCTGGGGGATAACTGGATTAATAAACCGGATATCACAGACATTTTTTGTAGTCAGCAAGATGCCATCAGAGGCTTAAGACCTTACAGTTTAAAAACCCGCTACTGGACGCCGTCAGACAGCTACAAAAGAGACGATGCTTTTCAATTTGTAGAAAGCTCACTTAACCAGTTGCAAGATATATATACCGACGTTTTAAACGGCCGGCTTTGATTAGAGGTGAAACATGCAAACGCTTGACTGGAATTCATTAGATACCAAGCAGCAATCCGCTATTTTAGAACGCCCTGCGTTGGGCGATAGTGCAAAACTTTCAGCATTAGTCAGCGATATTATTCACCAGGTTAGAACTCAGGGCGATCAAGCCATTCATCAATTAACTCAAAAATTTGATGGTTTGGAACTGGACTCATTAAAAGTCAGTCAAGCTGAAATAGACGCTTCTGAAGATGAGCTTGGCGATGATATCAAGCAAGCTATCCAACTAGCCAAAGCACAAATTGAACGCTTTCACCAGGCTCAGGTTGCGCCTGTCATTAAAGTAGAAACCAGTCCTGGTGTGGTTTGTGAACTTCACACTCAGCCAATTGAATCTGTTGGTTTATATATTCCCGGTGGCACAGCCCCTTTGCCTTCAACTGTATTAATGTTGGCAACTCCAGCTCGTATTGCCGGTTGTAAACGTCTGGTACTGGCGACCCCGCCAGGCAAAGATGGCCGAATAAAAGCAGAGATTCGCTATACTGCAAAAATCTGTCAGATTGACGAAATTTATATGGTCGGTGGTGCCCAAGCTATTGCAGCTTTAGCTTACGGAACCGAGAGTATTAAAAAAGTGCTTAAGATATTTGGCCCAGGCAACAGTTTTGTGACTGAAGCCAAACAACAGGTCAGTCAGGATCATAAAGGTGCCAGCATTGATATGCCGGCCGGGCCTTCGGAAGTATTAGTTATTGCTGATGACACAGCGAAACCTGAATTTGTCGCGTCTGATTTATTATCACAGGCTGAACACGGCAAAGACTCTCAAGTCATTTTAGTTACCAACTCGCAGGCACAGGCTAAAGCTTGCGAAGCAGAAGTATTGCGTCAGGTTGCCCTATTGCCACGTCAGGAAATTGCTGAAGGCGCGTTATCACACAGCCGAATTATTATTACCGACTCAATTGAGCAATCAATTGAAGTCAGCAATGAATATGCACCTGAGCACTTAATAGTGCAAACGCAGGATGCGCGTGCATTATTACCTAAGCTAGAGAATGCAGGTTCCATTTTTCTGGGCGAATTTTCACCAGAATCGGCCGGTGATTATGCAAGTGGTACTAACCATGTATTACCAACTTATGGTTATACACGAACCTACAGCAGTTTAAGCCTGGCAGATTTTACCAAACGGTATACAGTGCAGGAGTTAACCGCACAGGGGATTCAGTCAATTGGTCCTGCAATTATGAATCTGGCTGCTGCCGAAAGTTTGGATGCACATAAAAACGCCGTTGCAGTTCGTTTACAATATTTATCACAGTCTAACGATGGAGCTTCATCATGAGTTTGGCCGAGCAACTAACTCGTAATAACATTAAAGGCCTTGTTCCCTATGCATCTGCACGCCGCAGTATGTCAGGCGGGCGGATTTGGTTAAATGCCAATGAATCACCTTTTGCCAACGAATATCAGTTAGACTCATCGGTTTTAAACCGCTATCCGGATTTTCAACCGCCTGAACTCATTCAGGCCTATGCGAACTATGCCGGAGTTGAAAAAAATCAGGTACTGGCCAGCCGCGGAGCCGACGAAGCGATTGAATTATTAATTCGTACCTTTTGCGAAGATGATGAATCTATTATGATTTGTCCGCCAACCTATGGCATGTACGCAATCAGTGCTGAAACCTGCAATATCAATACAAAAAAAGTACCATTGAATCCGGATTTTACGCTCAATATTGCTGAGATGGAAAAACATAAAGCAGGCGTAAAACTCGTATTTATCTGCACGCCAAATAATCCAACTGGTAGTCTGGTTTCACACGAGCAGATCAAAGCGGTTCTGGAGTTGTTTAAAGATCAGGCCGTTGTTGCCATAGATGAAGCTTATATTGAGTTTTCACCTGAAACCACGGTTGCTGGCTGGCTTAATGATTATCCGAATCTGGCTGTGATGCGCACTATGTCAAAAGCTTTTGCGTTAGCTGGTATTCGCTGTGGTTATACGCTGGCCAACCAGCATATTATTGAAGCAATGAGTAAAGTCATTCCGCCCTACCCAATCAGTTGGCCGGTCGCTCAAATTGCCTGTCAGGCGTTAAGCGCTGACGGCATTGCTCGTATGCAAAGCCAGCTTGAGCAAATCAATGCTCAAAAAGTCAGAATAGAAAAAGCATTAACTGAGCTAGACTATATATATGAAGTATTGCCGAGTGCATCTAACTTTATAATGTTTAGAACAGAAGCGAAAAAAGCCTTATTTGAATGTTTAATCGCAGAAGGCATTTTAATTCGTGATTATTCCAGCCAGATTATGCTGGATAATAGTTTACGTATATCAGTTGGAAGTCAGGCTGAAACAGACGCACTTTTGTCTGTAATGCAAGCTTTTAAAGCTTAACCACTGAACACAATTTACAGGTTATATATGTCAAGATCTGATATTTTATTTATTGATAGAGACGGTACTTTAGTTGAAGAGCCGCCGGTCGATTATCAATTAGATACACTAGAGAAATTAAAATTCGAACCTAATGTAATTCAGGCGATGCTCAAACTAAAAGCAGCCGGGTACAAATTGGTTATGGTCACCAATCAAGACGGTTTAGGTACAGACAGTTTTCCGCAAGCTGATTTTGATTTAGCACATAATAAAATGATGGACATTTTTGCATCGCAAGGCGTGACTTTTGATGATGTGCTTATCTGCCCTCATTTCCCAGATGACAACTGCAGCTGTCGCAAGCCTAAACTCGGTTTAGTGGCCGATTATCTGCAACAAGGCAAAATCAACTTTGAAAACTCCTATGTAATTGGCGACCGTGATACAGACATTCAGTTGGCAGCCAATATGGGCATTCAAAGCTTTCAATATGGTAAAGAAGGTATCGACTGGAACTATATTGTTGAACAGTTAACCACACAGCCTCGTATTGCCAAAATTGAACGCAATACCAGTGAAACTCAAATCACAGTTGAAGTGAATCTGGATAAAAAAGCCAAAGCAGATATTCATACCGGCGTTGGATTCTTTGATCATATGCTTGATCAAATTTCAACTCACGGTGGTTTTTACATGAATATTCAGGTCAATGGGGATTTACACATTGATGATCACCACTCGGTTGAAGATACTGCACTGGCGCTTGGTTTAGCCCTAAAACAAGCTTTAGGCAATAAACGGGGTATTGGCCGGTTTGGCTTTAGTTTGCCAATGGATGAGTGTTTAGCACAATGTGTTATGGATATTTCGGGTCGCCCTTTCTGTAAATTTGATGCTGAATTCACAACAGAAAAAGTAGGTGAAATGGCGACTGAAATGGTGCCACACTTTTTCCGTTCATTGGCTGACAGCATGTTGATAACACTTCATTTATCAACCGATGGCGATAACGACCACCACAAAGTTGAAAGCTTATTTAAAGTATTTGGCCGCGCACTGCGTCAGGCAATTCGAATTGAAGGCAGTGAGTTACCTAGCAGTAAAGGAGTACTTTAATGGCAAATCAAAACTCAAATGCCGGCAAAGTCGTCATTATTGATACCAGCTGTGCAAACCTGTCTTCTTTAAAATTTGGCATTGAAAGATTAGGTTATCAGGTAGAAGTCAGTGACAAAGCTGACGTGATAAAATCTGCCGATAAGGTCTTTTTACCCGGTGTAGGCGCAGCCGGTGCGGCAATGGAAATTATTAACGGTAAAGGTATTCCTCAAATTGTAAGAGAACTTGAGCAACCGGTTTTAGGGATTTGTTTAGGTATGCAGCTCATGACCGAATTTTCAGCTGAAGGTAATGTTGATTGTTTAGGACTGATTCCGGGTCAGGTTAAACCGCTGCAAGCAGAAGGCCTACGCTTACCTCACATGGGATGGAATACCTTATCGCAAATCAGTGATCACCCTTTATTTGAAGGTATTACTGGTCAGGACTATTTTTATTTTGTTCATAGTCTGTGTGTTAACCCGTCAGAATACACAATCGCTCAATGCGAATATGGGCAAGCTTTTTCAGCATCACTTTGTAATGGCAATTTTATGGGGGTTCAATTCCACCCTGAGCGCTCTGGTAAATCCGGTGCACGTGTCATTCAAAACTTTTTGGAGATGAAAGCATGATCATCCCGGCAATAGATTTAATAGATGGTAAAGTCGTTCGTTTATACCAAGGCGATTATGCCCAAAAAACTGAATATCAATTCAATCCGATTGATGTATTGACCAACTACGCAAAAGGCGGCGCTACATGGCTGCATATTGTTGATTTAACCGGTGCAAAAGACACTGAAAAACGCCAATTAGATTTAATCAAATCTATGGTAGACACAGGTTTAATGCGCTTTCAGGCTGGTGGTGGTATTCGCCGCAAACAAGATGTTGAACAACTGCTCGCAGTGGGTGTGGAACGTGTTGTTATTGGCTCATTAGCTGTTAAACAGCCAGAACTGGTAAAGAACTGGATTGATACTTATGGTCCTCAACATATCGTACTGGCGTTGGATATCAATATTGATGAGAACGGCAATAAATTTGTTGCGACTCACGGCTGGCAAGAAAATTCAGGCGTCACACTTGAAGCCATTTTAGAAGATTATGCCGAAGTAGGCGTACGACATGTACTCTGCACTGATATCAGTAAAGACGGTACCTTAGCAGGTTCAAATGTTGAGCTTTACAGTGAAGTGGTAAAACAGTTCCCGCATATCGAATGGCAGGCATCCGGTGGTATCGGCAATTTAGATGATATAGCCGCACTTAAGCCAACTGAAGTTAGTGGTGTTATTTTAGGACGTTCATTGCTTGAAGGTAAATTTAACATTGAGGAGGCAATTCAATGCTGGCAAGACGCATAATCCCTTGTCTTGATGTTAAAGATGGCAAAGTCGTAAAAGGCGTTAAATTCCGTAATCATGAAATCATTGGAGATATAGTCCCGCTTGCTGAAAAATATTCAGAAATGGGGGCTGATGAACTGGTGTTTTATGATATTACCGCCTCCAGCGATAGCCGGGTTGTTGATAAAAGCTGGGTTTCTCGCATTGCCGAAAAAATTGATATTCCGTTTTGTGTTGCAGGTGGCATTAAAACCATCGAAGATGCACGTATTATCTTAGAAATGGGAGCCGATAAAATTTCAATTAACTCCCCTGCTTTAGCTAATCCAGAATTAATCACTGAGTTAAATCGTCGTTTTGGTCAGCAGTGTGTGGTTGTCGGAATTGATTCGTTTTTTAATAAAGAACATAACCAATACGAGGTTTATCAATTCACAGGGGATGAAACACGAACCCAAAAAACCAACTGGACGACATTCGATTGGATTAAAAAAGTTCAGGAAATGGGTGCTGGCGAGATCGTTTTAAACTGCATGAACCAAGATGGCGTTCGTCAGGGCTATGATATTGAACAGCTCAAATTAGCGCGAGAAGCCTGTAATGTGCCTTTAATTGCTTCAGGCGGTGCCGGTGCAATTGAACACTTCATTGACGTATTCCAGCAAGCGGATGTTGATGGCGCACTGGCGGCCAGTGTATTCCATAAATCCGTGATTGAAATGGAAGAACTGAAAAACGTATTAATCAATAATAAGGTGGAGATTAGACCATGCTAATTACAGCAGAAACGATTAATGAATTAGCTTGGGATAAAGCCGACAGTGGATTATTGCCCCTGATTGTACAACATGCCTTTTCAGGCAAGGTTTTAATGCAGGGTTATGCCGATAAAGCGGCACTTGAAAAAACGTTTGATACTGGCCATGTGACATTTTATAGCCGAAGTAAAAACCGTTTATGGACCAAAGGTGAAGAGTCTGGCAATACCTTAACTTTAGTAGAGCTATCAACTGATTGTGACAAGGACAGCATAATTGCGCTGGCAAAACCCGCCGGTCCAACCTGTCATTTGGGCACTGAAACCTGTTGGGACAAAGAAGCTCAGCCTGATTTAAGCTTTTTATCTGACTTACAGGATGTAATTGCCAGTCGAAAAGGTGCTGATGCAGGCTCTAGTTATACCGCGAGCCTCTATGCGAAAGGCGTAAAACGCATTTCACAAAAGGTCGGTGAAGAAGGTGTAGAAGTGGCTTTAGCAGCCACCGCGGGTGATAAAGATGAGCTAATTTGTGAATCTGCTGACCTTTTGTACCATTTAACTGTACTGTTACAGTCAATGGATTTAGAGCTGAACGACGTCATTAATAAACTAAAAGAACGTCACGCTAAATAAAACTCAGCCTTAATCCGAGCAAGCAAAAAAGCCAATCAAGTGATTGGCTTTTTTAAATGTAAAAGACAGATTAGAAACGAAGTTTTAACCCGACTGAAAACAAATCAGTACCATCGTATTGTTCATACGATGCTTCTACTAATGAAGTTTCAGAAAACTGATAACCTAAACCGGCACCTAAGCCGAATTCCCATTCATCCGCTTTTTCTGATTGACCCAAAGCGCTAGCTTCAATTTCTAAATTTGCATACGAAGGCATTGCATATATATAAATATTTTGATCTAAATCGTATTGGCCTCGCACTGATAAAGCGATAAACCTTTTTAGCTCAACATCAATTTCTGTGCCTATAAAGTTGATCGAGTCATCAGTTATTCCTGTCCCTAAACGAAACTCAGGTACAAGCGTAAAATCTGAAGCTGTTTCAATTTCATAGCCGACTGAAGCTATCGCAGCGCCAATATTGATATCTTCTTCAGAGATATTCGAATAATTAAGGCCAGCTATCCAATTAGCTTGGGATGCAAAAGAGAGGCTTGATACAACAAGCGCCATTAATGATTTTTTTAACATATCTATTCCTATAGAAAAATCGCTTTAGCTGTTAAACAGCTTCCTTTGATGTTTGAATTGCTCAAACGCCTGAATTATATGAAATATATTAAAAAAGTGGAATCTTAATTTTGAGCCTACAATAAAAAAGCCAATCGACTGATTGGCTTTTAAACGGGCGACTTTAACTGGAAAATCAATACACTTTAATCAAATGTTATTCCCAGAACTTCCACCATTTTTTGCTATTTTCTTCGCGTTTTTGCTGACCTTTTTCAGAGCCTTTATCCATTTCTTTTTTCATTTGTTCTGCTTTTTTCTCTTTTTGTTTTTCAAGTCCTTTTTTCTCATCATCAGATTTTTCTTTGTACTGCTCAGCTTTTTCTTTGGCCTTGTCTTTATAGTCTTCAGCATCGTTTTTATGCTTTTTAACTTGTTTTTCAGCTTTATCCTTGTTCTTTTTCATTTTTTCATCGATTTCAGATTGGCCGTCTTCCATTTGTTTTTCCATATTGGCTTTGTGCTCAGCCATTTGCTCTTCACCGGGCTTACCATTGCCGGCCCACTCAGGCTTTTCAGCTAAAACCGGTGCTGATAAAAATGCAGATGCTGATAAAATCACTAATAGCTTTTTCATAAATCCTTCCTCGATATAAAATTAGATATGAATCAATACGTAACTAACTATAAGTCTAATGCTTAATCCCGGAATTGCTATTGTTTTACAAGCCTGTATATCAAAAACTGTGATCAGTATTGCATTTCGCAGGATATAGAGATTGTTTCGCCATCTGCTGACTCAAGCCAACTCGCCAAATGATGCCTTACAAATGTGCTTCGATTAATAAATTTCTGGGGGTGATATCCGGCTTACAAAACTCATTCAACGAGACCTGATAGCCCAGTTCACCTAAATACAGTGCTTTATCCATGACCAGCCAAAGTTCCAGCGCGCGTCTAAACAAATGCCGCACCAACTCAAGCTTTTGAGCTTTAAATGCCAGTTGATGACCGATATTTAAATAATAATTAAAATCAAGCTGGTTAAATTGCTCATCACTTATTTGAATAGTCTGATGGCTTAGCGCCCATTTGACAAAGTCGCTAAATTCGCACGTTAATATTGATTTGTTAAGTGAAGGTAATGAACGGTAGCTTTGCTCTCCCGTGATATCTGCTCGTATAGCCTGATAGGCCAAACGCCGGGCAACTGCATTTCGTCTATCTTGTGTCACTTTATCATCCGGCGCTAACTGAGCTTTAATCGCCAATTTAAGAATAGACTTGTCGATTTTTAAATCAGATGATTGACCGAGTTCAGATTGTGGCTGATAGGTTTGAGCTTGCGTTAAATGGTAACAGCAGGGAGATAAGGTTAAACGTTCAGGTTTAACCTGAGCCACTCTGGATAATAAATTCAGATGTAAGTCGCCGCAGGCATGCAGTGCAACCACATGTTGATTTTTTGAAATTAATGTTCTGGTATCTTTAAGTACATTGGCATGAATAAACCTTTGATCAAGTTCAAATTTTTCCGCCAACTCAGTCCCTTTTTGACACAGGGGCTGCTGCCACTCAATACTGACGACAGCTTGATTGTGTTGTCGGGCCAGTACCCGGCCTAAATGTCCTTTGCCCGCGCACCACTCAGTTACCGGCAGTTTAAGTTCAGCTAATCCCTGACTTAACAGACAAATTTGTTGCCATTTTCGCTGTCCAATGCCTTTTTTAAAGTCTGAATTTAACTGAGCTGAAATGTTCTCTCGCTTAGAAAGCATGGGCGCTACAGAAATAGAGTCCAGCAACTCGAATAACTTTGGAAAATAGCCAGCGAAATACTGTTTTTGCAGGTCATAATCTGAGTCAATCGCCTTAACTAACCCTGAATCAATTTGTTCAAGCCACTGATTCAGTTCATCGTTTTGCCATGGCCAGTCTGAGTGCGACAGTACATCAAATGGCACAAAGTGCCAATAAGCGCGATACTGATTTAAGACTAAACTCAGCTCATTAAATGTTTCAGTAAGCTTCACTATTATTACCAAAGTTAAAAACACGTATTTTAACTTAATTCAATGAACTCTGCCTAAAAACTAACACGCCATTTATCAATCTCTGGTAAAATACTACACTCAAGCTACTCGCTTTTATTTGATTGTCCGCTCAATAGGAAAACTTGCATGACCAATAACGACATACTGCGTCGAATTCGTTTTACGTTTAATTACACAGATAAAAAAATGGCTGAAATTATCGCCTCAACTGGCTTTGTTGTTGAGCCTGAACTCATTAAACACTGGTTAAAAAAAGAAGATGACAGCGAGTATGTGCGTTGTAGTGATCGAGAGTTTTCTCATTTTTTAAATGGTTTAATTAACGAAAAACGAGGAAAAAAAGAAGACGGACAACCAGCAAAAGCAGAAGACCACCTAAATAATAATATTATTTTAAAAAAATTAAAAATTGCACTGAATTTAAAAACTGAAGATATAGTCAGTTTATTGAATTTAGCCGGTTTTAAAGTGGGCGAAAGTGAAATTACGGCTTTGTTCCGACGTCCCTCTCACCATCACTACCGTGAATGTAAAGATCAGTTTATGCGCCGTTTTTTAACCGGTATGCAATTAAAATTCAGTGGTAAACCAATGAACCAGAGTTCATCCAAAGCGCCAGTCAAAAATGACAATACTAAAACAGACAAAGTTAAAAAACCGGTAAAACCGATTGTTTACGGGGATTATGAAAACAATGTCAAAGTCAGCAAAATACAAAAAACCAAACCGGCAACTAAAAAGCCAACCAAGCAAAAAAGAAAGTTGTCGATGAACAATTTCAAATAGCCAAATTCGGCTGATTCAGTTATGGTTACTAATAAGCTTAACTAAAGGATACGCACAAAGCTTATGAAAAAATTGAAAAATGAATCAGCCCTTGTCAAAAAAGCCGTTGAAATCGGTGAGTCATACGCCAAAAATCGCGGCTATAAAACCTTTTCAGCAACCGACTCTTCAAAGCAAAAAATAGAATGTATTTATCGTTTGTTGGTTAACGATAAACTCATTGCCCCATTACCTCAGGATAAAGAAGACTTATTAGGAATGAAACACAGACTCGCCATGTGGATTGCCAGTAAATTGCCAGAAAATCATCCGTTATTAAAATAGTGTGTAGGCCGATTTTATAGGAACATAAATCTTAATATGAAAACTGAATTAACGTTTGAACAGACACGCGTATTAGGCGTGTTTTTAGAAAAAGAAGTGACCACCCCGGATCAATACCCACTGTCCATTAACGCAATTACCACAGCCTGTAATCAAAAATCTAACCGGGAACCTGTTGTTGAATTTAGCGAAGTTGACGTTCAGAACCTGGTGGATGAACTGGTTGATTTAAGGTTACTTGCTGATGCCAGAGCCAGTGGCCGGGTGACTAAATACCGCCACCGCTTTTATGGTAGTGAGTTTTCCGCTTTTTCATTTAACCGCGAAAAAGCCGCTATTCTCTGTGTACTGTTTTTGAGAGGGCCTCAAACACCCGGTGAATTAAGAACCCGCACCGGACGCCTTGCTAATTTTACCGATGTTGGTCAGGTCGAAGCTTGCCTGACTGAATTAGCGCATGATGAAAACGGCCCCTTTGTTGTTAAATTAGCACGAGAACCCGGAAAACGAGAATCCCGCTTTGCCCATTTGTTCAGTGGTGAAATAAATCCGGATGAACTGGCTTCACATACTTTAACCACTCAATCTAGCGTTGCTGACTCTGAGCTTGCGGCTCAGGTTGCACAGTTAAGCGCGGAAGTTGAAACATTAAAATCTGAATTGGCTGCAATTAAAGAAGCACTGGATCTGGAATAACAATCCTAGATGCAATATCGCTAACTCAACTGAGTTAGCGATTAAGATATAAACGCAGTAATTTTCTATCGGTTATGAAAAGCTTAGCTCTGCTCCGCATACAAATGAACATCTCTTTGTGGAAACGGAATGCTACACCCTGCATTTTCAAGGGCAAGTTTTCCCTGCTCATGAATATCAAAATAATAATTCCAATAGTCTTCAGTTTTAACAAAAGCCCGGTACAATATATTCACTGAGCTGTCTCCAAGCTCAACAACCGCAATCACATTCGCTTCGTTTTTCAATACTCGCTCGTCTGATTCAAGCAATTGTTTTAAGGTATCTCGTGCTACTTTCATATTATCTGAATAGCTAATTCCAAATGTGACTTCAACAGCCCTAATCGGACTTTTGCTATAGTTAATCAGGTTGCCGTTGGATAAGGGCCCGTTCGGGATCACTATGGTTCTTTTATCAAAGGTTTCCAAAATCGTGACAAAAATCCCCATCTCAATCACAATTCCGCTTTCTCCCTGAGCTTCAATATGATCACCCACACGAATGGGGCGAAAAATCAGCAGCATAACGCCGCCTGCAAAGTTAGATAAGCTGCCTTGAAGTGCCATACCGACAGCCAGACCAGCCGCACCTAAAATGGCAATAAAAGAAGTCGTTTCTATACCGACCATAGAGGCAACACTGATAATCAGTAATACCTTTAACAGTATATCAACTGCGCCCGCTAAAAAGGTACTGAGCGTATCATCTACTGAGCTTGAAACCAGTGCAGCTTTAACCGCCCCGCTCATTTTATGAACCACCCAAAGCCCGACAATCAAAACAATCAGAGCCAATAAAAATTGTGCTCCGTATTCAATTATATAAGCAAATATCTGATCGTAGTATTGTTCCAGTTCTTTAACCATTGTCTTCTCTCATTAATGACTCAATTTTAGTATCACGCTAAGCCTTGCAATAACCTGTCTGATTGAAAAATAGAAAGCAATTTACTTTTTAATTAAAATCTTTGCTTTCACAAAGTCGGGTAAATGTTTATTGGCCGCATGATAATCACTCCAGCCGTAATAGCTGCCCGTTAATAAATCCAACTGAAAGTTATTATTATCAAAAGCACCGCCCTGATCGGCCAGGATGACCAATCGATTTTGCATTTCGCCCTGAACATCCGGATAAGACAAAATAATGAGTTTACCCAGACCGAGTTGAGCAACATTTCCAGCCACTGTAACCTGAGGGATGATTTGAATTTTATCTTCAGGCTCTTTGCCGTATCCCAAAATTCCGGGGACTTTCTTAAAATACCAGTATCTTTTTTGCTGATCTTTATCCAATGCATAGTCATAAGCAATACCATTGTTTCGATGAACATTATAAAAATACGTTTGATTATTGGTTTTAACTATCGCGGTACCTTGCAACATCACATCATGCAAACCAGATGGGGTAAGCCATAACAGCGGCTTTGCCAGATTATGGTTTTCGATAACACCTTGCATCACTTGTTGGCGGGTGTACTGATAACGTGTCAGTTTATCTTTTTGCAGTTCAGCGGCTTCGGGTGATAAGTGTAATTCATCATAAGGGAGCTGATAGATGGCCTGACTATAGGTTGCTGTTTTTTCGAATTTTGCGTCCACCAGTTTTGTATAATATTTGGTTAGCAAAATTTTGTCTTCGGGAATACGATTTAATAAACCGGATTTCGCTTTATTTTGAGTTTGTTTTGCAATTTGATGTGCCAGTGTTAAATCAGGTTGCCAATCAACAAACTCAAAATTTTGCTCAATAAAACTTTTGTCATGCAAACGACTTTGGCGTCCGGCGCGAACATCTTCACGATATGTTTGACAGATAAATGCCAGTGTTTCCTTAACTTTATTCAGTCTAAATTCCGTCTCATTAAGACGACCACCATGAATGGCAGTTTGATCAAAATCAGCTCCCTGATTCAGATAAGCCAGGGTATTCTCGGCGACAGTGCAAAGCTCTGAACCTTTATATAAATTCATTTTACCTTCTAGCGGCTCTGCCTGAGTTACAGGTAATAAAAATAAAGACAAGACAGGCATAATGAATTTACGTGCTGAAGAAAAGACCAATATAGTACTCCGGTAAAGCAGCTTAAAATGAGCATTCTAATCAATTCAGCCTGCGCAGTAAAAATAAGTTTTGGAAACAAAGCCATTTATATTTTATAAAGATATACTAAACTGACTCGATAAATGAAGTGAGTATTTGTATGAAGATTTCTGAATATATTTTACAAGCCGAAAATGTGTGTGGTTTACCTGATACCTGTGTGCGTATTCAGGCGTTAATTGAAGATGAAACCGCCAGTGTAGATGATTTTGCCAGTGTACTGGCTTGCGATCCTTTGCTAACCAGCTATGTGATAAAACTGGCAAACAGCGCGCTTTATAACTTCTCTTTTAAAATAGACACCGTCAGTAAAGCTATCAGCGTAATGGGCATGCAGGCAATTTATGATCTGGTGCTGGTTTCGGGGGCAACTCAGACACTTAAACAATTAGACACAGATGCGATTGACATTGATCGCCATTGGCGGGTCAGCGTCAATACGGCTTTAATTTTAAAGCGACTTGCCAGTAAAAAAGACCCTTCAGATACTGAAAAATTATTTATTCTGGGTTTGTTACATAATGTCGGTGAATTAATAGTCTGCCAGGTCACCCCGGAAAAAGCGCACCAATGTGAATGTTATAATGCACAGCTCTTACCGAAAAATAAACAGCTCATTGAGTTGGGCTTTACTTATGCCGAGTTAGGTTCGGAAATGTTCAAACAGTGGAATTTCCCCGAAGATATGGTGGAGTTAATCAAGCAACAACATATCCCAGAAGACAATGAGCAGGCACAATTATTACACTTGGCTGCAAATCTGGCGCTTATCAGCGTGCATCCGGATTATTATTCGATTGATAACCTACTGGATGATTATCTACTGAAAAAGTTTGGTTTTAGTGAAGCTGATTTGGAAGATGCAATAGATTGGGCGAATGTAGGCGCGTTTAGTTTATTTGCGCTGGTTAATCCAATTGACTCTTCGATTTATTAAATTCAATCTCAGCAATCTGAACCGGCCAGATTCAGATTGCTGAAATGATTGGCCAAATTCTCGTATTTTAGGTTCGATAATCCGCGTTGATACGCACATACTCATAACTAAAATCACAAGTCCAGATAGTCACATTAGCGTCACCTCTGTGTAAATCCACTCTAACGTCAATTTCTGACTGATCCATTACAGCCTGACCCATGGCTTCTTCATAGCTGGCTGCGCGGCCACCATGCTCTGCAACCAAAACATCCCCTAAATACAAATCAATGCCATTGGTATCCAAATCTTCAAGGCTTTTACACTCTCTTGAAGCATAACCAATTGCCGCCAAAATTCGACCTAAGTTCGGGTCCGAAGCAAAAAAAGCAGTTTTAACCAGCGGGCTTTTACCGATAGAAAAACCGATGGTTTTAGCTTCTTCTATCGTTCTGGCACCGTTAACCGTTATACTCATAAACTTAGTTGCACCCTCGCCATCACGCACAATCGCCTGAGCAAGGATCTGAGCAGCTTCAAGCAGTGCCTGATAGAGCTTTTGATAGTTAGGGTCTTGTTTGCTGGTGATTGGCTGAGCGCCGCTCTGACCGGTCGCGATAATGATAAACGAATCATTCGTGGAAGTATCACCGTCAACTGAAATACAGTTAAATGAAAAATCGGCAATTTCTTTTGTCATCTCATTTAGCAAAGACTGGCTGACAGCTGCATCAGTTGCAAGATATCCGAGCATGGTCGCCATATTGGGGTGAATCATACCCGCCCCTTTTGAAATGCCGGTAATGTTAACCATTTGATGATCAATCTCAATTTGCGTTGAGTACGCTTTTGGTGCGACATCTGTTGTCATGATGGCTGTCGCTGCATCCGCCCAGTTATCGGCCGATAAATTAGCATAAGCAGTGGGTAGTCCGGCTAGCAACTTATCCATAGGCAAATGCTCTAAGATAACACCGGTTGAAAAAGGTAGTACCGCTTTCTCATCTACCGACATAACTTCTGCAACAGCCTGGCAAGTCGACAGTGTATCCTGCATACCTCTTTCTCCGGTCCCAGCATTCGCACAGCCGGTATTTACAACTAAAGCTCTAATACCCTGGCCAGATGCTAAATGATCGCGGCAGACAGTAACTGGTGCAGCACAAAATCGATTTTGAGTAAAGACACCGGAGACACTGCTGTTCTCTGCGACTTCAATGATTAATAAATCTTTACGGTTTTTCTTTTTAATCTCGGCTTCAGCCCAACCAAGGCGAATACCGGCAACTGAATTAAGTGCCTGAGGATCAATAGCAGGTAAGTTTACTGGCATGTTTTTTCTTCGTTAATTGATTCAATTGATAAATTTTACAAAGCTGCAGGCTCAGATGCAAAAGAAAGATCGCGACGTAACAAATATTTTTATCGAATTGAAATAAAAGCGTAAGATTAGTAAAAGAAGATGGTGGGTCATGCTGGATTCGAACCAGCGACAAATGGATTAAAAGTCCACTGCTCTACCAACTGAGCTAATGACCCGTATGGGGTATAATAATAAAGTGGTGGGTCATGCTGGATTCGAACCAGCGACAAATGGATTAAAAGTCCACTGCTCTACCAACTGAGCTAATGACCCAAACTTTGGTTAGTAAACTTGGCTGATGCCCTGCTTGCTAACGGGGGCGTATGATACTGATATCAGAGTCTAACGCAACAAAAATTTCATTTTTTTTTAGAAAAATTTCATTTTTTTCTGAATCGGTTATAAAAAGACCGAAAAGGTTCAAAAATCAATCAATTAGCCGCCTAATTTTACAAACCGGGCTGGCTAATAAATTTTTAAGTAGGTCTTACTTTAAGTTTGCTAACCTGGTATTTGCAAGCTTAGCCGCTGTTGTATCCGGATACTCGCTAATGACTTGCTGATATTTTTCGCGGGCCAAAGCCGGCTTATTCATTTTTTGGGCTACCATACCCAATTTAAACAAAGCGTCAGGTCGCTTGTTTGAATCCGGATAGTTTTGAGCAACCATGTCAAAACTACTTGCAGCTTCTGTGAGTTCACCTTTAGTAAACAACAGCTGACCTAACCAATAATGTGCGTTTGGTTGATAGACAGAGTTGGGATATTGTTGGATAAAAGCACGAAACTCAGGAATAGCCTGTTCATAGCGTTTATCTTTAAGCACCAGATTAACCGCCCTATCGTAGGCCTGGTTTTCATTTAAGTCACTGGAATAAGATGTATTTTGAGAGCCAGATGGTAAGTTGCCTGAATTTTGGTTAGAGGTTAGCCCAAAATTCTGCCCTGAAGCTGAAGTGTTTTGTGACTGGCTGATGGTACTGGCCTGTTTTGCCAATTCCGACAATCTGTCCAGTTCCTGATAAAGTTCTCTTTGCCTTTCTAAAATTTGCGATAATTTATAATTATGCTCTTCAGTTATCCCTCTTAACTGAGCTATCTCTGATTGCAAAGAGTCCACTTGTTGGCTCATTTGAGCTTGCGACTGGCTTCTTGCGTCAATTGACCGCTCAAGCATATCAATCCGTTCACCTAATGACATATTCCGTTCAGCATAAACAAAAGGAGTGCACGTCACCGACGCCACTCCTACGCTGATAGCCATAACTTTCAATAGCTTAATCATAATCTCAGCTTTTAATTTTAGTAACTATTTATTAGTAAACTAATACCGCACGACGGTTTTTAGCAAAACCAGCTTCTGTACGTGATTTGTCTAATGGCTTTTCTTCACCATAGCTTACAGTCGAAACCTGAGCAGCTGAAACACCTAAGTTCTGAAGATATTTAGAAACACTCTTAGCACGACGCTCACCTAAGGCGATGTTATATTCAGGTGTACCACGCTCATCCGCATGACCTTCGATAACTACTTTAGCACTTGGGTTTGCACGTAAATAAGCAGCGTGAGCTTCTAACACTTCAAAATATTTAGCTTGGATTTGAGAACCATCAAATTCGAAAAATAACATATTAGTTTGACGTAAAGCAGCTTGTTTGCGCTCTTCTGCTTCAATTTCAAGCTTACGCTTTTCTTCTAACGTCATTACTTCAACTGAATCCTCAGTAGTTGTTTCAGTTGCTGTGTCAGCACCGTTAGTCATTGTATCCTGATCTTCGTCAACAGTAGTTGAACAAGCTGCAGTTAACATTGGCAGAACAACAACTAAATATTTTAATAATTGGTTAGCTTGCATGTGCTTTTCCTTATTATTGATGTATTAAAGTTAAAAATTAAATGGGTTACATATACGGTGACCAAGCCGGAGATTTAACTTGTCCTTCGCCTGCTGGTAATCGCGCTTTGAAGCGCCCATCAACCGAAACTAAAGCTAATACCTGATTTTGACCATACAATGTACTATAAATTATCATATTTCCATTTGGAGAAAAACTGGGTGATTCATCCAACTGGGTTTTAGTTAAAACCTGTAACGCGCCAGTGCGTAAGTCTTGTTTTGCAATGTGATAACGGCCCCGTGTCCGGTTAACCATTATCAAACTTTTGCCATCTGGGGTAAAGGAGCCGCCCAAATTCATTTCACCGGTAAAGGTTAATCGCTTTACTTTACCACTATTGATATTAATTTCATATAGCTGCGCACGTCCGCCACGCTCAGAAGAAAATACCAGCTTTTGTCCGTCCGGAGACCAGCTCGGTTCAGTGTCAATTGTCCTGTTGTTGGTCATTCGACTTAACTGACGAGTTAATAAATCCAATACATAAATTTCCGGATTACCGTCTTTAGATAAAACTAAAGCAAGTTTTGAACCATCCGGTGACCACGAAGGCGCGCCATTAATGCCCGGATAAGACGCTATCATTTCTCTTGAGCCCGAATATAAGTCATGGATAAAAATTTGAGCCTGACGGTTTTCAAAGGTCACATAAGCAAGCTTAGTCGCATCCGGAGACCAGGACGGTGACATTAAAGGTTCTTTACTGCGCACGATTTCCTGCTCGTTAAAACCATCATAATCAGCAATCACTAATTTATATGGTCGCGCGGCGTTATCTGCTACTAAAACATAGGCGATTTTGGTTTGAAATGCACCTTTAATGCCCGTTAGTTTCTCAAAAATACGATCACTCATCGCATGCGCAACGCGGCGAAAATCAGAAACATCAAACTGTATAGGCCGGCTTTCAAATAAAATATGATCTTTAGTCTGAACTAACTCTCCACCACTGAGCATTTGTGCATGACCACCAGTAATTGAGCCCCGGATAATATCGACAATTTGATAGCGAGCAACAAACAGTCCGGGTCTGACATCCTCAATTTGGCCAATTACAATCGTATCTATATTTCGCTCTGACCAAGCGTTAAAGTCAATTTCACGCTCTTCAACCGGTTGCTGCGGCATGTCGGCTGGGCTTACCGCTTTAAACTTACCACTACGCATTAGATCAGCTGAGATAATATCCGCTACATTTTGCGGAAGTACCTGAGTGCCACGATATTCAAATGGCACCACAGCTATCGGCTGTGCGCTATCCAGGCCTTCGGTAATTAAAATTTCAATCGCAGCTTGGCTTGAAAATGCCATTAAAAACATTGAAATAGATAATAATATTCGTTTCATTGTTAAACTCTTATTAAATTAATTTTTCGGTCTGAACGTTAAGTTGATATCTCTAAGCATTTTGGTAACTTCCGGATCCGGTGATACCGGCAACTGATTGGTTTTATAAACCGCTCTTTCGGTCGCCTGGCAGGTTTGTGCATTACCGGATAAAGTTTTCACAGAAGTCACAAAACCACTGGCCGATAACTTAATATTGACCCGGCAACTAGTACCTTTCAATGATGGGTCCGTATACAAGTTGCTTTGAATCGCAGATGACATAATAGCAATATATTTATCCACTTCAGATAATACCTGAGCCTGGCGCTGTTTGTCTCGAGCGGCTTGCTCGGCGGCCATTTGCTCTTCTAACATACGCTGCATCTCTGCCTGCTCGCGTGCTTCCTGTTCTTTGCGTTTGCGTTCAGCTTCTTTACGTTTACGCTCAGCTTCGGCTTTGCGGGCTTCCTCTTCACGACGTTTACGCTCGGCTTCCGCTTTTTCGCGTGCTTTTCGAGCTTCTTCCTCTGCTTTACGTTTTTCTGCTTCCTGTTTCTGGGCTGCTTCTTTCAACTCTTTTGCCCGTTTTTCTTCCCGAATCTGACGCTCTCTTGCCGCCTTAGCTTCGGCTTCTGCTTTTTTCTTCTCTTGAGCTAGTTTTTTCAGGTTACTTTCATTTTGCTGGCGAGCTCTTTCTGCGGCTTTAGCGCGTTTTTCAAGCTCAGCAACCCGACGCTCTTCAGCTGCCTTTTTTGCAGCTTGAGCGGCTTCCATTTTTTTAACCTGACTGTCTAATGCCGATTTATCTACGGATACGGCTTTGATCATGTCTTGCTTCGGCTGGCTGACAGACATTTGTTTGTTTTGCTTAGGTTCAGGTGCCTTGAACTCCATGCTAAATACCAGCACAACAGCCAAAATAATATGAACCAGAATTGAAATACCAAATGCTACAGGATAAGTCATGAACGCTACTCCCCAGTTGGATCTGTCATCAAGCCAACAGATTCAACACCCTGTTTCTGCAATAAAACCATTAGGTTTACAACCGCATCGTAACTGACAGAACCATCACCTTCGACCATGATTGGACGATCCGGTTCCACTTTCAGATAAGCGCCTACCACAGCGGCGAGTTCCTGGGGCGTCATTGGGCCTTCTTTATTGCTGGCATCCGTTACAAAGTATTCATATTCAGCAGTTACAGAAACAATCACTGGCGGCTTGCTATCTTCTGCTAGCGGGTTAGCTTCTGCTTTTGGCAAATCTACATTTACGCCTGCCGTAATGAGCGGCGCGGTAACCATAAAAATAATCAAAAGAACCAGCATGACATCAATATAAGGTACGACATTGATATCAGAAACCGGACGACGTCGCTTACGTTGATACATTCAATTAAGCTCCGTTGTTTGCAGGGTTACTCATGGCTTGACGGTGTAAAATAGACGAAAACTCTTCCATAAAATTCATTAAATTGTTTTCGAGTTTTTCAACCCTGTGAGAAAAGCGGTTATAAGCGATTACAGCCGGTATTGCTGCAAACAGGCCCATAGCGGTTGCAATTAATGCCTCAGCAATACCCGGGGCAACCATAGCCAAGGTAGCTTGTTTAACTTCACCTAATGCAATAAAGGCATTCATAATCCCCCATACAGTGCCGAACAAGCCAATGTAAGGACTAATTGAACCGACAGTCGCTAAAAAAGGCAAATGTGTTTCCAGCTTATCAATTTCACGAGACAAGCTAACTCGCATTGCACGATATGTCGCATCCATTACAGCTTCAGGAGAAGATACAGAACCTTTACGATTACGAGCAAATTCTTTAAAACCCGCTTTAAATAAATTTTCAGAGCCGGATAAATCACCCACTTTATGCGTCACTTCGTGGTAAAGATTACTTAAATCCACACCCGACCAGAATCTGTCTTCGAATATACGTGACTGGCGGCTGGCCCGGTTTAATGCGGATGATCGTTTAAAAATCATAGTCCAGGAAATAACAGACAAAGCAAGTAGCATTAGCATTACCGCTTTTACTAATAAGCTGGCTTGCATAAATAAACCGAAAAAACTGATATCAGCAGACACTCTCGAATTCCTTAAATATTTTTTATATCTAAATTAGCGCTATTTGTTGTTGATCATAACAAATTAATGACAAATATGGCCATCTTAATTATCAAAGTGAGTATAAGTCAATTAACCTTAAATCAATTTACTCAAACTTTACTTTAAGCTTTTCAATCAACCGACTAGCTTTGATCGCTCAGGCAATAAAAAGTTCCGGTTATTGAACGCATGGCCTTTATTAAAATTATTTTCTAAAATATACGCTATTTAAATTGCAATGAACATATTGCAATGTTCGGTTTAGCCAACCCTGTCACGCAATTGTTTAAGATTGTTTATTTTTCACCAATCCAAAATGTAAATAAGCCCTTTGAGTTGCGATTCTGCCGCGTGGCGTACGCTGAATAAACCCCTGCTGAATTAAAAAGGGTTCAATCACATCCTCAATCGTATCCTTTTCTTCTCCGATAGCCGCTGCAATATTATCCAGTCCAACCGGTCCACCTTCAAATTTATCAATAATGGTATCTAAGAGTTTTCGGTCCATATAATCAAACCCCTGATCATCCACATTCAATAAATTTAAAGCCTGAGCTGCAATTTTATCATCGGCAATACCCTCTGCTTTTACATCCGCATAATCTCTGACCCGGCGTAATAAACGATTCGCAATTCTCGGCGTCCCACGAGAACGAATGGCAATTTCTTTCGCGCCCGCCGAACTCAGCTCCATTTGTAAAAACTGCGCCGAACGACTGATAATTTTTTCTAACTCTGTAACATCATAAAATTCAAGTCGCTGCACTAAACCAAAGCGATCACGAAGCGGTGAGGTTAGTGAACCAGCACGCGTTGTTGCGCCAACCAGAGTAAACGGCGGTAAATCCAGCTTTATAGAGCGCGCAGCCGGCCCCTCACCTATCATAATATCGAGCTGATAATCTTCCATTGCCGGATACAGTACTTCTTCAACTGCCGGACTCAACCTATGTATTTCATCAATAAACAAAACATCATGTGGTTCTAGGTTTGTCAGTAAAGCGGCCAGATCACCTGCTTTTTCGAGTACAGGGCCTGAAGTTGTTTTTATATTCACCGCCATTTCATTGGCAATAATTCGGGCAAGCGTGGTTTTACCTAACCCCGGAGGACCAAAAATAAGTACGTGATCAAGCGCATCCTGGCGTTTTTTCGACGCTTCAATCGCAATACTCATTTGCTCAACAACATGTTTCTGACCGGTATAATCGGCGAGCGTCTGCGGCCGTATAGCTCTGTCTACGGTTTCTTCATCAAATTGTGCTTCAGCACTGATTAAGCGATCGGCTTCTATCATAAGTTACAACATGCTCTTAAGGGCTAAACGAATTATTTGCTCACTAGACGAATCCGTCTGAGCAACTTTTTTCACTGCGGCTTCTGCCTGATTAGCTTTATAACCCAGTGCGATTAAAGCTTCAACTGCATCCCGACTTGCATTTTGTGGTGCAACAAAATTAACCTGGGCTTGTGCATCTTCGCCAAGTGTTTCTATACCATCAGGCGCCTGACTCACAGCCTGCCATTTTGCTAGCCTGTCTTTCATTTCAAGTAATAAACGCTCAGCCGTTTTTTTACCCACGCCCGGTATTTTCACCAAGCGATTCACTTCTGAGTGCTGTACTGTACTGATAAACTCAGGACCCGACATGGCTGATAAAATAGCCAATGCCAGTTTGGGGCCAACACCGTTCGCTTTCAGCAATTCTCGAAATAGGTCCCTTTCATAACGGCTATGAAATCCATACAGTGCTTGAGCGTCTTCACGAAACACCTGATGGATGAATATGGTTTGTTGCTGATCTAGTTCGGCCAATTGATAAAAGCTGGTCATCGGCAAATTAATCTCATAACCAACGCCATTCACATCTAAAACACATTCGGGTGGTAATTTTTCAACTATTATGCCGGTTAATCTGGAGATCATCTCACTTGCCTTATTATTTTAATTTGATTTGACTCAATCGGGTTTAGCGCAGGCGTCGTCTAACCGTTTTGGTTGCCTGCCCCGCCAGTCCGATTAAACTTTGTCTGGTATGAGCATAACAAAGCGCAACGGCCAGCGCATCAGCGGCATCCGCCTGAGGCTTTTGATTCAACTTTAAGATATGGGAAACCATATGCTGAACCTGAGCTTTTTCAGCATTACCTTTGCCTACAACGGCTTGTTTAATTTGCCGTGCTGAGAATTCTGCGACTTCGAGTCCGGCGTGACCGGCTGCAACTATGGCAGAGCCGCGGGCCTGTCCCAACTTAAGTGCAGAATCCGGGTTATGCGCCAGAAAGACCTGCTCGATAGCAAATGAATCCGGCTTAAACTGAGTAATGATTTCACTAACACCATTAAAAATATTGATCAGGCGTTCGGGTAAAGGGGCATCACCTAAACGAATACAGCCACTGCCCAAATACTGAAACTGATTACGTGACTGTCTGATAACGCCATAGCCTGTGATCCTTGAGCCCGGATCTATACCTAAAATGATGCTCAACCCAGCTTCCTATTCCATCTGTTCAAGAACATCATCCGCTATATCGGCATTACTGTAAACATTTTGAACATCATCCAAATCCTCCAGCATATCCACTAAGCGCATAAATTTAGGCGCAGAGTCTGCGTCAAGTGATACCTTAGTACTGGGAACCAAAGTTACCTCCGCACTTTCAGGATTCAATTGTTCTGCTGCAAGGTTATCTTTTACCTCACCAAACGCATCGGGCGTGGTATACACTTCAAAGCTACCATCGTCCTGCTCAACCACATCCTCGGCCCCCGCTTCAAGTGCTGCTTCTAATAACTCATCTTCTTCGGCTTGGGTAAATGTCAATACGCCTTTTTTTTCAAATAAGTAAGCTACTGAACCATCTGTACCTAAGTTGCCACCACATTTACTAAATGCGTGACGCACTTCAGATACAGTCCGGTTTTTATTATCCGTCATGCACTCAACTAAAATAGCGGTACCATCAACGCCATAACCTTCATAAGTAAGCTCTTCTAACTCCTGGCCTTCTAACTCACCCGAGCCTCTTTTAACAGCTCTGTCGATGGTGTCACGCGTCATATTACTGGATAAGGCTTTATCGACAGCCGCTCTTAGCCTTGGGTTTGAACTGACGTCTGAGCCACCCTGTCTGGCAGAAACCGTTAATTCTCGAATTAATTTAGTAAAAATCTTGCCACGCTTTGCATCTTGCGCTGCTTTTCTATGTTTAATGTTGGCCCATTTACTGTGCCCAGCCATAATAAACTCCTAAATTGTTTCTTAAATCGAATCGTATGTGATGTGAGACTAACCGGAAAGCGAAAAAGCCATGCCAATGCAGGCATGGCTTTTCGTAAGATTATGCTTTTTCAGCAGGAAGTGTTTGAATACCTAGCTCTTTGATTTGATCCGGGTTAGCAAAACCTGGGGCATTCGTTAACGGACAAGCCGCTGTCGTTGTTTTCGGGAATGCCATTACATCACGAATAGATGTCGCACCTGTCATCAACATAACTAATCTGTCTAAACCAAATGCTAAACCAGCATGAGGCGGCGCACCAAATTTTAATGCATCTAACAAAAAGCCAAATTTCTCTTCTGCTTCTTCTTCACCTATACCCAAAATATCAAATACAGCTGATTGCATATCCTGCTGATGTATACGAACAGAACCACCGCCGACTTCACAGCCATTTAAAACCATGTCATATGCATTTGATAAGGTTTTTTCAGGGTTGGCTTTTAACGCTTCTGCAGTTACACCAACCGGCGCTGTAAACGGATGATGAAGTGGCGTCAAGCCACCTTCGTATTCTTCAAACATTGGAAAATCGACTACCCATAAAGGTTTCCATGCGTCTTCCACTAATCCAAGCTGCTCGCCAACTTTCAAACGAAGTGCACCTATGGCTTCAGAGACAACCGTATATTTATCAGAGCCGAAGAAAATAATGTCACCCGTTTGCGCTTCAACTCTATCTAAAATGCCTTTAGCTACGTCTTCCGGTAAGAATTTTAAAATCGGAGACTGTAAGCCTTCCATGCCTTTATCCAGGTCATTCACTTTTAACCATGCAAGACCTTTTGCGCCATAAATACCAACAAATTTCGTCAGCTCGTCAATGTCTTTCCGTGAGAATTTATCCGCACCACCTGGCACTTTTAATGCCGCCACTCGACCTTTAGGATCATTTGCCGGGCCAGAGAATACTTTAAATTCAACGTCTTTCAATAAATCTGCAACATCAACCATTTCCAGCGCAATACGTAAGTCCGGCTTATCGCTACCATATTTAGTCATAGCTTCTGCGTAGGTCATTTTAGGGAAGTCACCCAAATCGATATCCAGCAACTTAACAAAAAGTTTGCGTACCATATCTTCGGTTATTGCCATGACTTCGTCAGCCGACATAAAAGAAGTTTCGATATCAATCTGGGTAAATTCAGGCTGACGATCCGCTCGTAAATCTTCATCTCGGAAACATTTAACGATTTGGTAATATCTGTCCATTCCGGACATCATTAATAACTGTTTAAATAACTGAGGAGACTGGGGCAACGCAAAAAATTGACCTTTATGCGTGCGGCTCGGAACCAAATAGTCTCGCGCACCTTCTGGCGTGGCCTTAGTTAATATTGGTGTTTCAATATCCAGAAAGTCATTGCTGTCTAAATAATTACGAATTTCACTGGTGACTTTAGCGCGAAATTTAATTTTGTTAGTCATGTCCGGGCGACGCAAATCTAAATAACGATATTTTAATCTTTGTTCTTCTGAGTTATTTTGATGGCCACCCATATCAATTGGTAGTACATCAGAGCTATTTAAAATGGTTAATTCTGATGCCAGAATTTCAACCGCACCCGTTGCCATATTTTTATTTACCTGACTTTCCGGGCGTGCTCTAACCGTACCGCTTAATTGAATACAAAACTCGTGTTTTAATTTGTTTGCAGTTTCAAACAGAGCTTCAAAATCAGGGTCGACAACCACTTGAACCAGCCCTTTCACATCACGTAAATCGATAAAAATCAAACCGCCTAAATCACGGCGACGATTTACCCAACCACACAAAGTTACTGACTGACCGACTAAAGATTCATTGACCTGACCACAATAATGGCTTCGCATATTTATTCTATTCCTGATTCTAATATTTTTAACTGAGATTTTATGAGCTGGTCAGCTTTAGCGCCAGACCAATGCAAAAATTGCCACGGATTATATACCCTAAGCATGTATTTTAACAGGCTATCTTAGCTAAAAGCCAACCACTGCACTGGGTGAAATATGTTAGCAGTTTAGCTGTGATTAGGGTAAGCTTGCCGCCCGCTTAAATAATTGCCCATTTAAGCTGCTATTTATCACCTATGAGAGCATATATGAAGTTTACTGAATTAGGTTTATCAAAACCTATTTTAAAAGCGATTGAAGCCCAGGGATATGAATCACCATCCCCGATTCAGGCGAAAGCGGTTCCCGCAATTTTATCCGGCCGAGACATTATGGCTGCGGCGCAAACTGGCACCGGGAAAACAGCGGGGTTCACACTTCCGATTCTAGAAAAATTGGCCGGTCAAAAAAGCGCAGGTTCAAATCAGGTCAAAACCCTGATTTTAACACCAACCCGCGAGCTGGCAGCTCAGGTTGCTGATAACATAGCAAAATACAGCCAATTTTTGACACTAAAAACCGATGTGGTTTATGGCGGTGTGAAAATAAACCCACAAATGCTCAGACTCACCAAAGGCGTTGATATATTAGTCGCAACCCCTGGCCGTTTGCTCGATTTATATCAGCAAAATGCCATCCGTTTTGACGAACTCGAAACACTGGTGCTGGACGAAGCCGATCGTATGTTGGATATGGGCTTTATTCATGACATTAAAAGAATTATTCGTTTATTGCCGAAAAATCGTCAGAACCTGATGTTTTCCGCTACCTTCTCAGATGAGATAAAAGCGCTGGCAAAAGGCTTAATCAATGATCCAATTGAAATATCTGTCACACCGGCTAACTCCACAGTAGATACGGTCGAGCACTGGATTTGTCCGGTTGATAAAAACAAAAAGACAGACGCTCTGATTGAACTGATTTTAGACAATAACTGGCAACAAGTTCTGGTATTTAGCCGCACCAAACATGGCGCGAACCGTTTAGTCCGACAACTTTGCTCTGCAGATATTAAAACAGCTGCAATTCACGGCAATAAAAGTCAGGCCGCCAGAACAAAAGCGTTAGCTGAATTTAAAGCGGGTGAAACCCGGGTATTGGTTGCAACAGATATTGCCGCTCGCGGAATTGACATCAGTCAGTTACCTCAGGTGGTCAACTTTGATTTACCGAATGTCGCGGAAGATTATGTTCACCGAATTGGCCGCACGGGCCGCGCCGGACAAACCGGCCAGGCTGTTTCTTTGGTTTGTGCAGCAGAAAGTAAACAGTTATTTGATATTGAAAGATTAATTCAAAAAGTACTGCCGAGAAAAAATCTGCCCAGATTTGAGCCGGTTAACGCCTTACCTGAATCTGTACTGCGAGCCCCCAAGAAAAAACGTCCTAAAAAGCCGAAAAAGACGCATATTGATAGTGCCAACGAAACCAATGCTGACAAGCCTGAAACAGCAAACGGACGTCGCCGCACGCACAACCGAACAGATGAAAAAGCCAAGCGACCACAACATAAAAACAGTCGGGCAAATCGTGAAGATAACCGAGCGAATCAGTCGCATCAAAAAGCTGAAAACCAGCCGGCTTCAAAACCCAGAAGGCACAAAGCTAAACCGGCAAAATCTAAACCTTTTACATTTAAAGTAGCGGATAAAAACTAGAGCGTATTGCCGAGAATAACTATGCTACATATCTCGCGTCGCGAGCAAAACGCGTTTGGTTAGAACAAAATTTGTACACCAAACGTCAACAGGCTCCAGAGCGTTTTATGCTGCTACCGATAAAAAAGCTCAGTCCCGGACTGAGCTTTTTTGTATCTTAAGCTAAATAAATGAGAGCTAAATAAATGCGGGTTATTTCACATCTAACATTTTTTCGATATGCTCTCGGCTGCGATGGCGCACATCTTTGCCTTTAATTAAGTAAATCACATGCTCACTGATGTTCTGGCACCTGTCACCGATTCGCTCAAGCGAACGAGTCGCCCAAACCACATCCATCACTTTTGGTATAGAACGCGGATCTTCCATCATATGTGTCATTAGCTGACGTGTGATTGCTTCGTAAGCCTTGTCAATTTTCTTGTCAAGCTTATGCACTTCATAGGCGGCATCGCTATCCATTCTCGCGATAGCGTCCAACACCTTATTAAACATAATTAAAACTTGTTGACCCATGTGATCCAAATCAACAATAAACTGATGATCCTGATTTTTATATTGAGCCTGTGCAGCTCGGACCATGCGGCAGGTTTCATCACCAATTCGTTCTAAGTCAGCTATCATTTTTGCAACCGCTAAAATAATTCTTAAATCAATTGCGGCAGGCTGACGCTTTGCAATGATGCGTGCACATTCTTCGTCAATAGCCACTTCATAACGATTAATTTTATCATCGTTTTCAATCACTTTTTCAGCAAGTTTAGCATCACAGTTACTGATAGCTTCCAGCGCCTGACTGATTTGTTGCTCAACCAATCCGCCCATGTCGAGCACACTGCTCATTATGTGTTCAAGCTCAGTATTAAACTGACCCGATATGTGTTTATCTAATTTTAAATCCATAGGTATTAACCTTAAAAACGAGCGATAACATACTAGATTCTAACTAAGTATAGTCGTTATTTTAGCCGTAACGACCGGTAATATAATCTTCTGTTTTCTTTTTAGCCGGTGTCGTGAATAACTGGTTGGTATCAGAATATTCAATCAACTCACCCATAAACATAAAAGCAGCATAATTTGAAACACGCGCAGCCTGTTGCATATTATGGGTAACGATAACCACAGTGTAAGATTCTTTTAAATCATTAATCAATTCTTCGATGGTCAAAGTTGAGATAGGATCCAGCGCAGAAGTTGGTTCATCCAGTAGCAATACCTTAGGTTCAATCGCGATTGCTCGTGCAATGACAAGGCGTTGCTGCTGACCACCGGATAAGCCGAACGCACTGTCGTTTAATCTGTCTTTTACTTCATCCCATAAAGCCGCTTTACGTAATGAAGTTTCTACCACTTCATCGAGTTTACGCTTATCTTTAATTCCCTGAATACGAAGACCATAAACCACATTTTCATAAATAGATTTAGGAAATGGGTTTGGACGCTGAAATACCATACCGACATTCTGACGTAAATTGGCAACATCCACATCTTTATCATAGATATTCTTGCCTTCCAGCAAAATTTCGCCTTTTACATTACAAATATCGACCAGGTCATTCATTCGGTTGATACAGCGCAGTAAAGTTGATTTACCACAGCCCGATGGCCCGATAAAAGCGGTTACTTTACCTTTAGGTATTTTCATATCTATATTGTATAAGGCTTGTTTTTCGCCATAAAACAAATTCAGATCCCGCATTTCTAATGCTGTTTGCTCCGCGCTCAACTCATTTGGAGAAATCGCGTTATTTATCTTTGTAACTTCAGGTGATAATGAAATCATCTTAAATAAACCTTTTTAAATTTGTTTAATGCTCAAGCGACTTATACTTTTCACGTAAATGGTTACGTATACCAATCGCTGTAATATTCAGTGCGACAATGACAGTCACCAGTAAAAATGCGGTTGCATAAACCAAAGGCCGCGCAGCTTCTACATTCGGACTTTGGAAACCAACATCATAAATATGGAAACCTAAATGCATAAATTTACGGTCGATGTGAATAAACGGGAAGTTACCGTCTAATGGCAATGTTGGCGCCATTTTCACCACCCCGACTAACATCAGAGGCGCAACTTCACCCGCCGCACGGGCCACAGCCAAAATCAGACCTGTCATAATCGCCGGGCTTGCCATAGGAATAATAATCCGCCACAGAGTTTCAGCTTTAGTTGCACCTAGCGCTAAGCTGCCCTGACGCAATGAGCTTGGTATACGTGACATGCCCTCTTCGGTTGAAACAATGACAACCGGCAAGGTTAAAATAGCCAGAGTTAATGCGGACCAGATTACACCAGGCGTACCGAATGTCGGATTAGGCAAAGCTTCCGGATAAAACAGTTCATCTATACTGCCACCTAACATATAAACAAAAAAGCCCAGACCAAATACGCCATATACAATCGAAGGCACACCGGCAAGGTTAATCACAGCAATACGAATGACTTTAGTCACATTATTTTTTGCAGCGTACTCATGCAAATAAATGGCCGCTATCACCCCAAAAGGCGTCACAATAACGGCCATCAGAATAACCATGAAAACAGTACCGAAAATTGCCGGGAAAACCCCACCTTCAGTATTGGCTTCTCGTGGATCATCGCTGACAAACTTACCAATCTGAACAAAGAAACGAGCTGTTTTATCCAGCACTGACATATCATTTGGAAAATGAACATCGAGAATTTGAGCAGCAGGAATAGTGACGAGCTCGCCTCGCATATCTTTCACCACAACCGCATCTCTGTCCGCAGCCTGACGAAGCTTAAATAACTGCTTTTCATAACTCTGATAGCTTTTATTCAGGCCATCAATTTCAGCCTGATACTCAGCTTTAATCTCGTCAGTTAATTCGTTTTCAAGTTCCAGTGCTCTTTGTTCAAGACGGATTTTTTCTAAACGATAGTTAATTGAGCCAATCTCATCGTTTTGTAAATCCAGCGCTTGCTCATTAATCTCAACGGCGCGTTCAATAACTGAATCCAGTTTTGCAGAATCAGCACGCTGTCCGTCAATCACAACATGATCAACATAGCCATAGAAGTTACCATTTTTACTGCGTTCAAATACGGCAATGCCGGATCTTTTTTCGGCCGATTGAATATCCGTTTCTAAAATCCATCTGAAGTCTAATTCAACAAACTCACGGTTACCTGTTTTAACCAGCAAACGTTCAACATTTTCACCCTGACTTTGTGGGATCGTGAAACCGGCTTCGCGCAAACGTTTTGCCGAGACTTCTTCCCTGTCATACACTTCACCAATAATTTTATGGGTTGCCTGCCCCTGCTCTAAATTAAACTCATAAACATCTGCGGGCCAAAAGAAACTTAAGCCACGCCAGGCAATCATTAATAACAACCCAAGTACAGAAATCAAACTCAGACTAACAGCTCCGGCTGTCATCCAAATCCACGGAGAACCTGATTTAAACCAACTCTTCATTTAAAACTTACCTTGGCTTATAAAGAACTATATTTGTCACGCAATCGCTGACGAACAAATTCAGCAATTGTGTTAAAAACAAACGTAAATACAAACAATACAAAAGCAGCTAAGAACAAAATTCTATAGTGTGTACTGCCAACCTCTGACTCTGGCATTTCAACCGCAATATTGGCCGATAGAGTTCGCATGCCTTGGAATACTGACCAATCCATAATCGGGGTATTACCGGTCGCCATTAATACAATCATGGTTTCACCCACAGCGCGGCCCAGTCCCATCATGACGGCAGAAAAAATACCCGGACTAGCCGTTAATAGCACCACTCTGACCAGCGTCTGCCACTGACTCGCCCCCAAGGCTAATGAGCCTTGAGATAAATGTTTAGGCACTGAAAAAACGGCATCTTCAGCAATTGAGAAAATGGTTGGAATAACCGCAAATCCCATTGCAATGCCCACAACCAGAGAGTTTCTCTGGTCAAATGAAATACCTAACTCATCGGTAATAAATAAACGCACATCACCGTCAAACATGACATCATTCAACCAGGGACTCAGGGATATACAAGCCCAGGATAAGCATACAATCACAGGGATCAAAATAATGGAATCCCAGCCTTCCGGCAGTGCGTTGCGCACAGTCTGAGGCAGGTTATGCCAGACAAATGCAACGAGCAAAATCGACACCGGCAATAAAATAACCAGGACTGACAGCGCAGCTAAATGCGTTTCAATGAGCGGCGCTAACCAAAGACCGGCTAAAAAGCCAAGAATAACCGTCGGTAAAGCTTCCATAATTTCAACGGTCGGCTTAACCAGGGTTCTGATTTTGGCCGGCATAAAATAGGCGGTATAAATAGCCGCAGCTAACGCAATCGGAACGGAAAATAACATGGCATAAAACGCAGCTTTAATGGTACCGAAGGTAATCGGAACCAAACTGAATTTAGACTCAAAGTCATCTGATGCTGAAGTAGACTGCCAGACATAATCCGGCTCACTGTAGCCTTCATACCAGACTTCATTCCATAAAGCAGACCATGTCACTTCCGGGTGTTCATTGTGTACTTCAAAAACCTGAATGGTTTTGTTTGACTGTAAGATATAAGCGTCTGCTCGCGGCGCAATCGAAAGGGTTTTAATATTGCCCTGAGTAATAGGGCCATTAAATAGCTCAGCCTGGCTCGTTGTATAATAAACGCCTAACTTGCCTTGGTTATCTACAGAAACAAAACTTCGTCTGAAATATTCAGGATATAAAGCGGTTTGTGGCTGACTGGATTTAAAACTGCGGATCTTTTCAAAACGACGGCCTTTTTCACCGTTTACTTCAAACCACTGACTAATTTCGCCGGAGCTGTCGGCAATGACAATCGAGTTTGCGCCGCCCAATAAACTGGTTGCTGTGATTTTATTTTTATAATCAACAACCTGACTTTTAGAAACCAAACTGATATTTTCAGGATCACGGATATTAAATACGTATAACTGACCATTTTGAATAACAAAAGCACGGGATACGTCTGCTGTAATTAATAAATAATCAACTGCGCCCTGAATGACAGGCAACTGAGCCTGCATTTGCAACCATTCTGTTTCATCCGTCATAAAATTAACTTCGGCATCTAAACGCACAAAATTAATTTCACCATCACGATTTTGGTAAATTACACCGCCAGCTTCTGAATTCACTGCAAATGCAAATTTTTCAATTTGACTGCTCGAATCCAGCTCTATGCCTTGCTCTGTCAGCGGATAAATAATTTGAGGTGTAATCTGACGTTTATTATTAGCAAAACCCAGTTTAAACTTTGGTGAGGCAACCAGCAGCTGATTATTTTCTGAAACATAAGCATACTGATTTAAATGAGCCATACTTTGTGCAAACGCCACTGCATCGCTGTCTAAATCAATATCAAAAGCTGTAATGGCCTGACCTGAGTCTTCACCTGCTAATTGATAAAACTCCATTTTATTGTCAGAAGTCAGCCTGAAAGCTGTTTCAACATGGTCATCCAGACCTAACGCCAGTGTTTTTTCAGGTTGTTCGATGGCAACATCTAATTTGTGATCAATTGAAACATCATCAAATATTGGCTGCACGACATATAACAAATAAAAGAAAATCAATAACAAAGCGACCAATACCATGATGCCACCTGTGGTGACGCCATACTTGGCAACTTTATCTTTCAAGTTTCTAATAAAGTTCTGATTGTTAGTTTGAGTAGTAATCTGCAACATGTGTCAACTTAGTCAATTTTAACTGCGCGCATTATATGATGTTTTTATGACAGTTGTGTTACACACCATCAAAAACCAGTTGTATGCTTGTCTTAAAGTTCGCGCATTCAGCTTTTTAAAAATAAAAATAACAGATAAAACAAAGGCTTCCGAAGAAGCCTTTGTTTAAATTTAAGTGACAGAAATATTTCAGTCGATTCTTAAACTACCTGCTATAGCAAAATAGAAGTTAGTGTTAAATAGGCAAGAATAGCCAAACCAGCACCAATCGGCAAGGTAACAACCCACGAAATAACGATGTTACGCACTACACCTAAATTCAGTGCTGCAATACCACGGGCTAAACCAACCCCTAATACCGCACCAACCAGAGTTTGGGTGGTTGAAATAGGTAGACCTGTACCTGAAGCAATTACAACCGTACTGGCTGCTGCCAGTTCAGCGGCAAAACCACGGCTTGGTGTTAAATGTGTAATGCCTTTACCGATTGTCGCCATTACACGGTGACCAAATATGGCCAAACCAGCTACGATACCAAACGCACCCAAAGGTAAAATCCACCAGGCTAAAGCCGCTTTTGAACCGATTTCACCACCACTGCTGATTACACTGGTTACGGCTGCTAATGGACCAATTGCGTTTGCCACGTCATTTGAACCGTGCGCAAAAGCCATACAACAAGCTGTTACTATCATTAATACCGCAAAGATTTTTTCAACGTTATTAAATTGCATATCTTTATCTGCTGCCGGGTCTATTTTTAAACGGGCAATAAATAAACGACCAATTAAAGCGACAATAATACCTATAATAATAGAGTACAGATAAGCATCAAATGTCGTAATTGAAACCGCAAAGTCCGAAAATACGTGTTTTAAACCTTTTTTAATCGTTACCAAAGATAAAACAAAACCTGCAATGGCCATATAAACCGGCACATAACGTTTCGCATTTTTAATTGGGTTATCAGTATTAAAAATAAATTTCTGGGCGCTCATAAAGATAATATAAGCAATCACCCCGGATAACAGAGGCGTAACAATCCAACTGCCAACGATACCGCCGACTTTACCCCAGTTAATCGCCTCTGAGCCTGCACTGATTAATGCAAAACCTATAATGGCACCGACAATCGAGTGCGTAGTAGAGACAGGCCAGCCCATGTAAGAAGCAACCGCAAGCCAGACACCCGCTGCGATGAGTGCGGAGATCATACCCAGTACAAATTGCTCAGGTGCGTTAATAAAAGGTGCTGAGTCAATAATGCCTTTACGAATCGTAGAAGTTACTTCACCACCTGCTAAATAAGCACCGGCGAATTCAAAAATCATAGCAATAATAATAGCTTGTTTAATGGTTAGCGCTTTTGAACCAACCGAGGTACCCATTGCATTTGCAACGTCATTAGCACCTATACCCCAAGCCATGAAAAAACCTACAACGGCAGCGAATAAAATTAAAATTAAGCCGTAACTTTCTAAAATATCCATCAATAACCTCTGATATTAACGAGCAAGTAACAGCTCTAAACGTCCACCGACTGACTCAGCTCTATCGGCTAAATCTCCAACCCACTCAATTACGTCATATAAAAACATGGCGTCAATCGGGCTAAGTTCAGTTTCGTGCTGACGAACTGAAAAACGTAAGCTGATTTGCATCTTGTCCGTATCTTCTTCGATTGAATCAATTTGCGAGATGATTTTTTCAACGATTTCAACTTCACGACCTTTAAAGCCGGTTTCTAATAATTCGTCTAATTCGTTGATCGCCTTCGCCGAAACTCTAACGGCGTCAATACAGCGGTTTAGATAAGTAAAAAATTCTTCGCGGAGGGTTTGTGGGATAGGTAATTCACGGCCAATGACTCGACCGGCAATGTCTTTTGACTTATTCGCAATTTTGTCTTGCTGAACGATAAGCTCTAGTAAGTCAGCTCTGTCGACAGGTAAAAATATGCCTTTTGGCAACTGTATTCTAAGTTCCCTTTTAATCGTATCTGCTTCCCGCTCTCGTTCTGATATCTCTTTCCTTAGAGACTCAGCTTTAGTCCAGTCTGTGTCAAACACAGCTTCAAAGAATGGTACTAATAGCTCACTTGCCGATTTGGCAATGTCTATATGCGTTTCTAACGCTTTAAAAGGTGATTTACCAAATACACCTAAAAATGAATTAGCAGACATAGTTTAACCTTTAGTTATATTTTGCTTGCGGCGGCGGATTCTACACTAAAACCAAGCTAAAAAAATAATACAGCTCAAATTAAATTAATTTTTTACCTATCTAGCGTGCTTAGTGTTAGCATCCCCCAAAGTTTCAATAATATTTGTTGCTTGTATTTCTGTACTCTGACTTACCAAATTAGCTTTTTCAATTGCTTGCCCAATTATAGACTGGATTTGACTAATAGACTGTTTAAACTGATTAATGTGTTCCAGTTGTGTGCTCGCATTGTGAAAGCTTTGCAATGCGGTACTGGCCGAGTTTTGCGCTTGTGCCCTTACAACTTCAGCATTACCGGATAACGCCTGTGCCGTATTGGCCTGCTCACTTGATAAACCATCTATTCCTTTAATCGTTTGGTCAAGCTCGCCCGACGCGGCTTTTAGCTGTCCTAGAATATCGGTTATTTCACCGAGTGAATCCTGAGTCCGCTTTGACAAATTACGGACCTCATCAGCAACCACAGCAAAACCGCGACCATGCTCACCGGCTCTTGCCGCTTCAATAGCCGCATTCAGCGCCAGTAAATTGGTTTGCTCTGCAATACTGCTGATGGTATCAACGATTGTCGAAGCATTATCAACGGAAGAAACCAGACTCGCTACGGATTGATAGCAATCATTCGCAGCATCGACAATCGCTTGAGTATTTTGGGTAACCAAATCTATTTTGACATTACTGTCAGCGATTGACTCTTCGGTTTGTTTGGCATTGTTTTGTACATTTTCAGAGCCTGAATAGACTTCTTCAGCCAGTTCAACCAATTGCTCAACGATAGACGAGGTGTTTTGCATATTCGTATCAATTGCACCGGTAAAGTTCTCGATCTCTTTAATTTCCTGAACCAAGCCAGCTAGGGTTGAAGAAATATCCACTAAACGGTCATTTTTGTTTTTATTTTCATCTTCAAGTTGGGCGATTAACTGGTTAAAACACGAGCTAACCTCATCGATTTCAGACCGATTATGTTTCACTTCAATATGTTTTAACTCGCCGGTATCAACCAGTTGCTTAAAATTAGTGGTGAGCTGGCGAATGCGTTTAACAACCCAAGCATACTGAAAAACAACGATTAAAATAGCAACCAAAATCAAACAGGCGGCCGCCGAAAACAATAGCCATTCTGTTTGCTGATTGACCCTTTCCTGATGCTCTACCAATTGATCTTCAAAGGTTAAAAATGCCTGTTCAAACGCATCTACTGAGCGAGCTAATTCGGCCATTGCCTGATTAACAAGGGCAAGAGAGTCCTGTGTATTGGCAACTTCTTTTGGATAACGTTTCACTTGTGATCTAAGGTCACTCATCAATTCATCCCCGATTTCACTCGGTTCATCCATCATCCCTAAAAACAAGTCATCTTCATCCACAGGCTCAGCGTCCGGGTAAATTTCGAGTCTGTCCAGCAGGTTGATATGTTCAACCTGTGCCAGCAAAGATTCACTGACATCAATTAACAATCCAATATTTTCATCCGTCTGACCCGACGTCATAAAAGTACGCTCACGGCGATAGCTTAACTCATTTAAGGTTAAACTCGCTTGTGCGATAGCTTGTAAATACTGACCTGCCAATAAAGGTTTGTCTGCTTTGCCCTGCTCTGCATATTCAACCAGACTTTCTAAATCTCCCAGCATGCTCTGCTCGGCAAACTGAAGTAAAGCAGCACTGTTATTACCAAGTTTTCCGGCTGCCCGCACATCGGTATTGATTAATTCAACAATATGCTCAATTTGAACAAATAAATCACTGAACATGCTTTTATTTTGAGTCTGAAGGTTTGCTTTAATCTGCTCTAATTCTTCGAGTGCTTTATTAAGTTGGAGAGAATTACTGCTTTCAATGTAATGGTTCACACTCACTCTGAATTTTTGAGTCAGCAGGTTTTTGTTATTCTGATACTGGGTTAAATCAACCTGAACCTGTTCGCGCTGCATGCCCGACCAGGTGATCAAGGCAATGAGTCCGGCACTTATTAGCAATAATATGCCAGCAGACAAATTTGAGAAGCTTGATATTTTCATACCACAAACCAGCTAAAAAAGATGGCGCCACCTTAACAGCACTTTATGACACTTTTGTTACAACTGTCATATTTAATTGAAACCAAGGCAGTTTGTATATTTTCAACTATATTTTAAGCTTAAAAACCCGATTAAAACTGACTCAGGTTAGAGAACAAAATTGAAGTCAAAGTATGATTCGTTACAAACAATAAAAACAATAACTTAAATCAAAAATGCAAAAATGAGCGCGCTAAATTTTATGGTAGACAAATGCGTATTGATAACCGCATACTAGTGCTTATACAGACTAATAAGGAAAAATGAGATGAATACTAATTATGTCATATCTGTAATCACACGTGACAAACCCGGTATTATCGAACAACTGTCTAAAGTAATAAACGAACATCAGGGCAACTGGCTGGCAAGTAACTTTTGTCGTTTATCCGGACAGTTTGCCGGGATTGTTGAGTTTAGTTGCCCATCAGAAGAATCAGTTAATGTGCTCAATGCGCTTGAAAGCCTTTCCAGCCCGGATTTTCAGCTGAGTGTAGCAAAAGGTGAAAGCCAAGGAGAGCAGAATACGAATGTGGTTCAATTAGAAATTATGGGTAATGACAAACAAGGTATTATTAAAGAAATATCCCGTATTCTTGCATCTCATCATGTCAACTTACTCAAACTCAGTTCAAGCTGTGAAAGTGCGCCTAACTGGGGAAGTTTATTATTTAAAGCCCAGGCTGAGATTGAAATTCCAAAAGATCTAGACTTGGATGATTTAACCGAATCACTTGAAGAAATTGCCAATGATCTGGTTGTTGAAGTCAATTTAAGCTCTAATTCAAGTCAACAATAAAGTAACTAAAACAAGCTGTTATAAGCTATATTTATAAAAGATTTATGACAGCTTTTATGACAATTGTCATAAAAGCGTCATCGAAACAGGTTGTAATTGACTACAAGTTTTTTAAACGATTTTAGAGCATAATAAATGACAAAAGAACAGTCGATTGTCGCGAAAGAAATAAGCTGGTTATCATTTAATGAGAGAGTTTTGCAGGAAGCAGCAGATAAAAGTGTCCCTGTTGTTGAGCGCGTTCGCTTTTTAGGTATTTTTTCTAATAATCTTGATGAATATTTCAGAGTCCGGGTAGCTGATGTAAAGCGTCGCATTATAATTGAAAAAGCAAATCCGGATGGTGCTCCGTCATATAGCGCAAATCAACTGCTCAATGACATTCAAGCTAAGGTTTTAGACTTACAGGGAAAGTTTGACATCATATATAAGGATGTCACTAAACAACTGGCAAAACACAAAATCTACTTTGTAGACGAGTCCAACCTGAGTGATTTCCATGACAAATGGCTGAAACATTATTTTAATAGTGAAGTGTTAAAACACATTACGCCGCTTATTCCTTCAAAAAATCGAAAACTGGTTGATTTGTTAAATGACAATGAAACTTATCTCGCGGTGCAAATGAGCAATGGCGATAAATCAGAATATGCCATTATTGAAGTACCTACCAATGAAGTCCCGCGCTTTATTTTACTGCCGCCGGAAAAAAGCAAAATAAAAAAAGAAGTTATTATGCTAGATGATATTATCGTGCATAACTTGCGTGAAATATTTGAAGGATTTTTTCAGTTTGACGAAATTTACGCGTATTCATTCAAACTCACCCGAGATGCAGAATATGTGGTTGAAGACGAAATAGACCAAAGCATTGTTGAGCTCATGTCAGAAAGCTTAAAACAAAGATTCAGTGCAGAGCCAACCAGAGTTGTCTATGACAGAGAGATGCCGGCAAAGTTACTGAAATTTTTGAAAAAGCAGCTGCAAATTTCAGATACTAACGAAGGTTTACTGGCAGGCGGTCGCTATCGCAATTTTAAAGATTTTATCGGCTTTCCTAACTTTGGCCGAAAATATTTAGAAAACCCCAAATTACCGGCTTTGGCTCATCCTCATTTTATGGAGGCAACCACTTCATTTGAGGCCATTAAAAAGCAAGATATTTTACTCTACTACCCTTACCACAGATTTGACCATTTTACTGAGTTAGTCCGACAGGCCGCTTTTGATCCTGCGGTGACGCAAATCAGACTGAACATTTACCGGGTTGCTAAAAACTCCCGTATTATCAACTCATTAATTGATGCGGTAAAAAACGGTAAAACTGTATCTGTGGTTGTTGAGCTCAAAGCCAGATTTGACGAAGAAAATAATATTGAATGGTCGCGAGTGATGGAAGATGCCGGCATTAAAGTGCAAATTGGTATTCCGACATTAAAAATACATTCAAAACTTTGTTTAATCCACCGTAAAGAAGGCGATGAAATTATCCGTTATGCTCATTTAGGCACGGGCAATTTTCACGAAAAGACGGCAAAAATATATACCGACTTCAGTCTGTTTACTGCACATTCTGAAATTACAAAAGAAGTAGAAAACGTCTTTGATTTTATTGAGCATAGCTATAAACGTTTTAAATTTTATCATTTGATGGTGTCGCCGATTAATACCCGAATTAATATTACTCAATTGATCGATCAGGAAATAAACTCAGCGCGGATGAACAAACCCGCGAGAATCGACTTAAAAATTAATAACCTGGTTGATGAACCGCTGATATTAAAACTGTACGAAGCGAGCCAGGCCGGCGTAAAAATTCGTTTGATTATTCGTGGTATGTGCAGCTTAACCCCTCAGGTGAAAGGCTTAAGTGAAAATATTACCGCTATTAGCATAGTTGATCGTTTTTTAGAGCACCCCAGAGTCATGATTTTTGGCAATGACGGCGACGAAAAAGTCTATATTTCATCCGCCGACTGGATGACCCGTAATATTGAAAATCGAATCGAAGTCAGTTGCCCGATATACAATACCGGCTTAAAGCAACAGATTATGGATTTATTCGAATTACAATATAAAGATACGACTAAAGCCAGAATTATAGACAAACACCAAAATAATCAGTATGTGCCAAGAGGCAACAGAAAAAAAATCCGTTCACAAGTTGCAATCTATGACTTTTTAAAACAAGCTAAATATAAATAAAAAGCAAAGCTGTAGGCGTTTTGCCCGTTAGACTAAGTGGGAATTCTAACTGAGTACAGAACGCCTGGCGATCGTAAAGGAGCGATAATGCAAGAGGAAAACACAGCAAATAATGCTGACGTCGTAGCCGCATTAGATATAGGCTCCAATAGTTTTCATTTAATTGTTGCACGAATCGTTGATGGTTCAATTCAGAATCTACATAAAGTAAAACAAAGAGTCCGGCTTGCTCAGGGCCTGTCTGATGATGCAATGCTAAGTCAGGAGGCAATGGACAGAGGACTCGAAACATTACGCCAGATGGCTGACACCTTAAAAGGCATACCGGCAGACAATATCCGGGTTGTCGCCACCTATACGTTGCGAAAAGCCATTAACCGGCAAAGCTTTTTGAGTCAGGCTGAAGCCGTATTCCCCTACCCGATTGAAGTCATACCGGGCAAAGAAGAAGCCCGTTTGATTTATCAGGGCGTGGCTCACACAGTTGCCCATGATGGCAATAAACTGGTGATAGATATTGGCGGTGGCAGTACAGAATTTATTATTGGCGAATATTTTAAGCCGCTTCAATTAAGCTCACGCAGTATGGGCTGCGTCAGTTATACCAATCAGTTTTTCAATAAAGGAAAAATCACCGAGCGAGCTTTTCAGCGCGCCGTTATTGCCGCTGAACAGGAACTGGAAGTCATTGTTGATAACTACCGTCATCTGGGTTGGAATACCTGCCACGGAACATCCGGAACGATCAAAGCGATTCGTGAAGCCATAGTTCAAAATGGCTGGAGCAATGGCGAGATTAAAGCGAGCCACCTTGAAAAATTAAAACAAACACTCATTACCTATGGTCATGTCGATAAAATCGATATTCCCGGCGTTAGTGAACATAGACGACCTGTGTTAGCTGGCGGTCTGGCCGTTTTAATCGCTGCATTTGATGCACTTGGTATAGAGTCAATGAACTATGAAGATGCAGCCCTTCGCGAAGGTGTGTTATATGAAATGCAGGACAGATTTAAACACCACGATATTCGCGAACGCACAGTAGAAAGTTTAAGCCAGCGCTATGCAATTGATACTAACCAGGCTGCCAGAGTAGCACGCTCCGCGACTTTTATATTTGATCAATTGGATGGCGAATGGAAATTTGGCAAAGCAGATTATCGCTCTTTGCTGTATTGGGCGGCTCAACTTCATGAAGTCGGTATTCAAATTCATTCAACCGGCTATCATAAACATTCTGCCTATATTCTGGAAAATACCGATATGCCAGGTTTTAACCAGGAAGAACAACTGGCGATTGCCAGTTTGGTCAGACTGCATCGCAAAAAATTTAAAACATCTGAACTACCCGGCTTTAGCTTATATAAAACCAATAAACTAATCCGTGCGATCCGCATATTTAGGATTGCTGCGATTTTAAATTTACGTCGGCGCGAAAATTATTTACCCGGTTATCAAGTCAGCGTCAGTGAAGACTCGATTCAATTAACCTTTCCGGGCAATTTTTTAGAGTCTGAGCAATTACTGCAAGCTGATTTAGAAACCGAGCAGCAAATACAGGCTGCCGCCGGGTTTGAGCTGAATTTTGCTTAAATAACTAATCAGCATGCAAGCAACATGATTAAAGCCGAGCAAGCTTAAACACTTCTTGCGGGTAATTCAGATATTCGACAAATAACCGATTGGGTCGCAAATCGTATTGCATAATAAATTCGGGCATCGCCACTTCAACCAATACAAAAAGGGGCTTGAAAGATGAAATTACTTTATTCAGTAAGACAATAAACTCCGTCAGGTTATAATCAGACAAAACTTATTAAAATAAACTTAAGCAAACCTTAAAAAACCTAAAGAAATATTTTGCTTACATTTTTCTAGCCTCACTGGAAACTTACGAGTGCCTTTTCCATTTAATTTTAATTAATTCAAATTTTTTACCGTAGATCGGCGTTTACACCATTAAGTCGTATATGAAATAACATAAACACAGGTAACTATATAGAAAGTAGCGCATTTCAATATCATATCCAAAATTTTGAACGCCATAAATGGCGAACGACAAATAATTAACGACCCACGCTCAAGTGAGTCGGTATTTTGCATAACCTGATGTAAATTGTTTGCTCAAGCCAAATCAGATGACAGACAAACTTTGCTCAGTTTAGCAACCGGAATAAATCCCAAACTCAAATATAAGTTAAGGGCTGCTTCTGACGCCTGTAAACAAACTTGTTCACACTCAAGTTTGTTAGCCATTGCCAATACATGCTGCATTAAGCTTCGCGCAATTTTTTGGCCACGAAAATCAGGAGCAACCCCGAGCTGGTGCACACCCAATACTTGCCCGGTTTGATAACAAATAACTGTGCCCGCTACCCTCCCTTCGCTCAGATAAGCTAAAATACTGACCTTGGGTTGCAATGACAAATGTTCAATTGCAGCCAAATCAATCTGATAACCAAAGGCCCGGCTACAGGTTTTCACCCAACCGGAAAAATCATGATTGCTGGTTAACTCAACCACTTTTGAATTTAGCTTAAAATCATGCATGTTGGGATTAATCATTAAATTCATGGCGGTTAACACAACTAACTGCTGAAAGCCTTTTTCAGCCTGCAACAAAATAGCCTCAGGGTTTTCAATGGTTGCCATAACTTTACCTTGAGGTACTTTGTTTATATCCGGCAATTTAAAATCAGCCTGCCAATAATGATTTGGCCAAATTTGATGGGTAAATAAATTGCCCTGCTGCGCACCGCCTAGTGCTAACCAAAACTGATGTAAGTTACTTAAATTATTGATTAACTGCTGATGCATAAATTACCCCCGATTAATTAAAACAATGCCGGTAATCAAAAACCCAGCGCCTATTAATTTAGAAACTGTCATTAATTTGATAGGGCTGGAAAACAGGCCATAATGACTGATTATCATCGCCAATAATACTTGTCCGCTCAGGGCATAACTCATTAAGTTGCCAACGCCCATTTTAGGGATCAGATAATACAAACTGCCAACGCCCAAAACACTGAAAATAAAAGAAAACCACGAATACCAGGGCACTCGTTCAAGCAGGTTGTCAGGCAATGGCTGAGGCTGCACCGCAACCACTAATGCAACCATTAAAAAACTGGTTAAAAACGCATAGCCGGTCGCTTTAATACTGCTATTTAGCGCAACACCCAGCTCAGCATTCATTGCAGCTTGTATCGCAATACAGGCACCGGCAGTAATGGCCATTAACGCCCATCCGTTCATAAGTTCACCACCAGTTCAGGTTGAGATTGACGATACTTAGCGCGTTTTGCATTTGGATCATCCGCTGCCCGAAAACCAACCGGACAGATAACACTGGCACTGAGCCCCTGCTCAGTTAACGCTAAAATTTCATTAACCCGGGCAATATCAAAGCCGGTCATCGGGCAGGTATCTATTTTATAAATAGCCGCTGCGGCCAATAACGTGCCCAATGCAATATAAGTCTGCTCTTCAGCCATTTTTTGCTGCTGCTCTGCAGTTAAAGATAAAATACTGGTTTCAATCTGGCTTTTATAGGCAGCCAGGGTTTGAACTGAGCTTTGCTGCGTTCTGGCCAGATTAAAAATATACTCATCTATATCGTGCCGGTTAATTCGGGTTTTAGCAGCAAAGACAAAAACATGAGAGCAACTGGTAATTTGAGGCTGCTCAAAACAAGCCGGTGTAAGCTTGGCTTTTAACAGCGCTGATTCGACAACCATGAGTTTAAATGGCTGTAAACCAAATGCACTGGGCGCTAAACGAACGCTTTCAATTAAATTGGTTAATTGCTGATGACTAATCGATTGCCGGTTAAAATGCTTAACTGCATAACGCCAATTAAGGGATTGGTTAAGTGACATGCTTTATTCTCCTGTTGACTGAATATCAGCAGAATAAAGCGTGTAACAGGCAAGCTCATTTACATATGTTGATAAATCACAATATTTGGCAAATAAACTTAAATTTGTTTTTTCAGTCGGCTGAGCTGAGTTGGCGTAATACCTAAATAACCGGCAATATGATATTGCGATAAACGCGGCGCAATCTCGCCATAATCGCTCAAAAAAGCCAGATATCTATGTTTGGCTTCATCCTGCAGGTATCCGATTTCTTTCGGTTCTTTTTCTAAAAGCCAGTGCGTTTCCAGATAATGAATATGCAATTGCATCATCGCCGGATCGCTAAATAACAGCTTGCGAAAGCGTTTAAAATTAACTTCAATCACTTCACAATCTTCCAGCGCCTCAACGGCCAGTTTGCTTGGAGTTTGATTTAATAGCGCTGTCATACTGCCGGGAAAGCGCCCTTCAGCAAAAAAGTTTTTATTAAATTCGTTGCCCTTTGCATCAATCACATAAGCTCGCATTAAGCCTTTATTGAGAAAAGCAAAACTGGTCGGTATATCACCCAAAGGATATAAAATATCGCCTTTTTTCAATTCCCGAATCGAGCAGCACGACAAGTAGGCCTGCCAACTGGCTTCTGGTAATTCAAAATATCGATTCAATATAGCTCTTAAAAAGGCAAATTTAGCTAAATTGGTATAGGCTTGTATATGAGGCACGGAGTTTTTTAGTTAATTTTATTAGTGAGCTCATTCTGCCCAAATTAGGCGAATAAGCAAATCCGTTTGCCCAATGATAATCAGTTTTAGAGTTATCAGATGAAAAAAGTATTGCTTGTACTAGTCGTTTTAATATTGTCAGGCTGTGAAGACCCACACAGACGGGAATATATTGAGCTAGATAAAGGCATAGTTGTGATTGCTAAAGCTCGTCCGCCGGATCAGACTTATTTTCATTATGGCGCATTTATCGTGACCGATATGGGACAAAAAGTAGCAACCCAGGATGGTTTTTATACCAGTACGATTTTTTATCACTGGTACGATGAAACATCAAAGCAAACCGGAAGAGCCTGGATTGATAATTCGGACTTCATTAAATTTGGGTCTGCACAGCCCGGAATTGAATTGCGCTGGCGCTTTGCCACAACTCATAGCATTGCAATTACCCATAATTTATATGGCCATGAACTCGGTACGCATTTTTGTATTACCCAGCTCGAGACTTTTCCGGATAAACCACTTGCATCGATAAAATGCAAATACCATGCGCCAAAAGAGATTAATTAATCAATCACTTCAATCTTAACGTCAATTACCCCAAGATTTAGCTGAGCAATTTTCGAAAATGCACTACGTGATAAATCAATCACCCTACCCGATACAAACGGCCCCCGGTCGTTAATTCTAACAATTACAGATTTTTGATTGCGAATATTGGTGACCTTAACTTTAGAGCCAAAAGCTAACTGTTTATGAGCGGCGGTAAGCTTTTGCTGACTGAATATTTCACCACTGGCGGTTGTGCGCCCATGATATTTATCGGCATAAAATGAAGCTTTACCTGTGTCTGTATAGCCAAGGCTATCCTCATGAGACAAAGGCACACTGGAACAAGCGGTTAATCCCATAACCCAAAAAGTCATAGTGAGTTTCAGGTAATTGAACATGCGGTTTTTACCCTGCGTTTATGAGTCAACAAATTGAGCATTAGACAAAATAAACTAACACACCTGACATTCAGTTTTAAACCGGGTTTAAAAAGCTGAGTTATGGTGCACAAAAAGCCGCGATTGACGGCCGATATACTTAGTTTTATCCTATGAATTTAACCGCCGCGAATAATACTTTCCAATAATCGAATATCGGATTCATAAAGACATGTGTATAATCCTGATTAAATCAAAATGATCCCGGCAGGTAATACATGAGCGAACTAAACCCTTATCTGAATAACCCTTTACACGGGTTAAAACTTGAAACTTTGCTCACCGAACTGGTAGACCATTACGGATTTGAGATTTTAGCCGAATATACCCGTATCAAATGTTTTGAGAAAAAGCCTTGCATAGAGTCCAGCCTGAAGTTTTTAAAAAAGACAGAATGGGCGCGCGAAAAGCTCGAAATTTTTTATTTATATAAGTTTAAAAATTTACCTAAACCGGATGATACAAATTACGCTCTACCACCACGTGAGCGCATTATTCCGGAACATCAAAAGCCCAGAGAACCGGTTGAGCTAATATTAGGCGAAGCGCCGCCGCCAAAACAAAGAGCGAGCCGCCCCCGCTCTGGTTTTAATAAAAACCACTCGCCTTATGCCAATAGTAACAGGCGTATGGATAATAAATCGGGTTACGAACACCGCAAATCTAAAAAAGCTAAATCATCCCAATCAAATGATGATGCTGATGAAAAGTGGGACCCTTGGGCAGCGCACAGGTAAACAATCAGTGCGCGAATAAGTCGCGTTTTCGAAAAATTTTGCATGATTTATTATCTGTCGTTCGCCATTTAATTAGTCAAAAGCTTTTAAAATATTAAGTGTGCTTTGATAATTATCCAGACAAAATTCATTAAAGTCATAAAGCAAAGTTAAATCCGGCCATGCACCAGACGCTGAATCAAGCTTTCCTGCGGCTAACTCATATTGTGCAAGCAACTGAATGTATTCACGCCGTTTTTCATTGGCGATAATCAGAGGTGGCAGACCCGCATTTAATAAAGGCAAGTTAGCAGCCAGCCTTGCGATACGGCCGTTTCCGTCCCAAAAGGGATGAATATGCGCAATTGCCGCATGAATTTTGGCGTACACACTATGTGCATTCTCTAATGTGACAGCTTGTTGATTAAAACGATTAATCTCATCAATGACTTGATTCATGAGTTTAGGTACATAAAACGGATGAGCATATTCTATGTAAAGCTGTTTATTATTTTTATCAACAACATAAGTCCCGTTTGGCTGGACTTTCCAGGCTCCGTAAGGTTTATCGATGTCAAACATTTTTTCGCTTTGAACCGCTTTGTGTAAATCGAAAAAAAGTTGCTCAATTACCGGCTCACCCACAGCCTGATAAATCAGCTCTATCGCACTGGCATGGCCGATAATTTCCTGGTGCTCTCGAATGGGCTTACCGGAAATAGTGAGCCCCTCTTCAAGTAAAAAGTGCGTATCACCTAAAGTTAATGTATTGCCTTCCAATGCAGTTGAGGTGTGTGTCCATAAATCTCTAAGCTGCTTTAAAATAGCCGTTTTTTGCGATTCACTTTTCCCAGCTAAAAATTGAAAATCAGTCGGCTTTTTTTTGCGGATAACCTGGTATTTAGTTCCCCGCTTTTCACCTATTTTTATTACCTGCCCCTGCTCTACTGCATTAGCCAGCCAACGGCGTAAAGTTCGCTCCGCTACTCGCTCAGGCAGTGCCTCGTTAATCTCATAAATCGTTAGCGGCGAATGATTCTGCAAAAGCAATTGTTTAACCTGTTCTACACTGAGTTTATCGGCCATATTAAATTCTCTAAACGCCTAATACGGCCATTATAGACCAAATACGGCCATTTTAAAGTAGATACGGCCAATAAGTTAAATTTTAAGCATGGCTTAAAATCAACCTTTACCGATGGTAATGGCGTTTGGGACAGTTGTGGCAAACATTAATTTTGTCAAAATGGAATCTGCTATTAGCCCAGCTACCAGTTGAAAGCATGATTCAGCAGTATCAAAGTGAATATTATCAGGCGATTAATTTAAGTACCCAAAACGCCAACTCTGCCTTTTTGTAGAGTTTATACTCAGCGTCATTTTAGAAACCTTGCAAAATATTTTATCACTAAGCGATATCAAGTCATTCCGCATTCGTTATTTACAACCTGCTTTGGTAGTAGGCTTAATTGAAATGACAATTCCGGACAAACCGAACAGCCGCTTAGAGTGGTACAAATTAACTCGCTTGGGAATACAGCTAGCTCGAAGTGTAAACTGAACTTAAACCGCCAACCCGCAAGCAACTCCACTACTCCAGGCATACTGAAAATTGTAGCCACCTAACCAGCCGGTCACTTCGGTCACTTCACCTATAAAATACAGGCCGGGCGCTTTTTTGGCTTCGAAGGTTTTTGAGCTAAGTTCGTCGGTATCAAAATCTGTTTATTGAATTTCAATGTAGTGTTTTTGAATAATAGTTTTAAATGAATCAGATAAGGTCAACCAATTTAATAAGTCGACTTTCCAAGGCAAGTTTGACTCATCAAACGCCTCTTTAATTTCGCTGTATTGAGCAATTGAAAAGTGGCTATCGGCAAACACAACTAAATCTAAATCTGAATATGGTTTCGGATGATTTGGATGAACCCGAGATCCAAAAGCCCATACTTTATAATGGCCAACATGTTTGGCTAATATCTTAGAAACAATCAACCATTCATCATTGGTTATCTGTAGGGCTTCCGGTTTGGTGTGTACTAGCATTAAATTTAATCCAAACGTTTTTTAAGTTCAGCATGTAAAAACTGAGCTTCAGTAATAAAAGCCGGTATACCTTTAACAACTTCAACAGCGACCGATTCATCATAAGTATGACTAGTCTTACCTCTCATTTCACGATATAAGCGCCAATGAGTCCAATCGCCTTTGAGTAAAGCTTTTTCATTAGCACTGCGGATAATATATTGGAAACTGGCTTGATCAAACTCAGTTGGGTCGGCCGCGCTTGCCTCTAAAAAGCGTTTTAGCATTTTGTGACTGATTTCATAAGTAAATTCAAATCGTTGAATTAAGCCATCACGAATTTGCTCATCGCTTGTATCTTGTAAATACCTGTCATAACCTTGTTCTAATTTGACTAACGATTTGGTAAAAGCACTTATATCTAGCATAGCTAATCTCTCTGCTCTGTTTTACTAAATTATAGTTTATTGCTCAACGGCTAAACCGCCAATCCGCAAGCAACTCCACTACTCCAGGCATACTGAAAATTGTAGCCGCCTAACCAGCCGGTCACTTCGGTCACTTCACCAATAAAATACAGGCCGGGGGCTTTTTTGGCTTCGAAGGTTTTTGAGCTAAGTTCGTCGGTATCGACGCCGCCCAATGTGACTTCAGCCGTTCGGTAGCCTTCGGTGCCGTTCGGTTTAATGATCCAGTTGTGGAAGTAATCGTGAATTTGTTTAATTTCAGTATGAGTGAGCTGGTTAACCGCTTTATCCGGGATGGCTTGTTCATTGATTAAAATTTCAATAAAACGGCTCGGTAACATTTGCGTTAAACAGTTTTTAAGTGATTTTTTAGGGCTGTTTTGACGCCAGTTCTCAATTAACTCGCCTAAGTTTTCATTCGGCAATAAATTAATGGTGACCGCCTGCCCGGCTTGCCAGTATGAGGATATTTGCAAGATGGCCGGTCCGGATAATCCGCGGTGGGTAAATAAAATATTTTCACGAAAGCTTTGCCCGTTTTCAGCACTCACCAGGCAATCTATACTAATGCCGGATAAGCCATCAAATCTTTGTTTGTCGTGATCGTGCAAAGTAAAAGGCACCAATGCTGCAGTTGTAGGTAGTACTTTTAAACCAAATTGCTCTGCAATTTTATAACCAATCGGGCTGGCCCCCAGCTTTGGCATAGTTAAACCACCGGAGGCAATCACCAATGACTGACAGCCATAGTCACCGGTTGAGGTGGAGATACAATAGCCGTCTGCCTGTTTAATTACGTTTAAGACTTCTGTGCGTAAAATAACCTCTGCCTGCGCCCATTCGCATTCTGTCATTAATATATCAACAATGTCCTGAGCACTGTTATCGCAAAATAACTGGCCTAAGGTTTTGTGGTGATATGCCAGACCATGGCGATCAACTAAATCGATAAAATCATGCTGGGTATACCGGCTCAGGCAGGATTTAACAAAGTGAGGGTTATGGCAAATATAGTTTTCGGGCTTGGCATTTTCATTGGTAAAGTTACAACGCCCGCCGCCGCTAATTAATATTTTACGACCCGGCTTTTTACCCATATCTAAAACAGCAACGCTTTTACCCCGATAACCAGCCGTTGCGGCGCACATTAACCCTGCCGCGCCTGCGCCAATAATCACCACATCAAATTGTTTCATGCTTTTTGCCTACAAAAAAATTTGGCGTAGTTTAGCAGAATTTATTTAAAAATTATTTGGCAAAAACAAAATTGGGCGTTTAGCGGATTGTAATGACAAATGGTATAAACGCAAGGCAGCAGCGATTGCCGTTAACCACAGAAGAATATATTTCGCCATAAATGGCGACCTACAAGAAAACCTTAGCCGCGGGTTTACCCAGCGTCTGGTAGTATTTGTGAGTATGAACTTTCTGCTGGTTCCCACTCTGTACGTGGTAACAGGCGGTGAAAATCGCTTGTTTCGCCATAAATGGCGACCTACAAGAAAACCTTAGCCGCGGGTTTACCCAGCGTCTGGCAGTATTTGTGAGTATGAACTTTCTGCTGGTTCCCAAGCTCTGCGTGGGAACCAGCGGTAACAATTATTTAAGGATAATAAGATCGATTCGAAGTGATATTGGCGATGCCTTTAACCAATTTAAAGACCGACCAAATCCAAACACCTATTAATATAAAATAGCCAACTATAAAAAACAGGGTTATAAATCCGATAATGGTAAATAACAGCCCCCACCAAAAAATAGTAGATATATTTTTAAAATGGTCTTCAAATCGGGTGCCACGCGCTTCTGATGCTTTTATCATCCCCCAGAAAGCACCAACAAACCAAAAAATGCCCGTAAATAAACCGGCAGCCATTAATCCATAGGCAATCAGTGCATTGGTTTTCGCTGCGTCTTCTTGCACAGATAAACCGGGTTGAGAATTGTTAGGCTCAAATTCTGACATGATAGCTCCTTAATGTGTCAGGTTAAGCAGCTATCATTATGAATTATTGAACAATTTGCAATCATTTTAGGCTAATTTTTCGAATCGCCCTGCTCTGCAAAAATTTGCTCAAGCGCTTTTTCACGCTGCTCTCTTGCCTGAGCTTCCTTTTGTTCCTGATGTAAGTCTGATTCCAGTTGTTTGCTTAACGCTTGCTCTCTTTGCTCCCGAGCTTTTTGTGATCGCATAACTTGCTCACTTGCCGTATCACGCCCGTCAGCTTTACGCTCATTTGCATATCCGTTTTGACTAAAAGCCGCCAGGATACAAGCTGCTAATAAAACGTTTAATTTCATAGTCACCCCTTTGCTTAAATGTTTTTGCTGACTCTAACGGCTTATCAATACCTTGCCAGTAAAGCGCGTGAAAACTGTGAATTCAAACAGCTTATTGACGCTGACTTAAGAGCTTGTTCACGCTTATTTCTTTTTAATTGAACTAAAAAAGAGTATCCTTTCGCGTTATTGTTAGCGCATATTGTTTAAAAGCTTATGAAACAAACACTCAAACAACTTCAGCAACTCAAAGGCAAACGCAGAATTAGCATGTTAACGGCTTATAACTGCCCGGTTGCCCGCAGCATAGAACAGGCTGGTATTTTAACGATTTTGGTTGGCGACTCTGTCGGTATGGTCGAAATGGGATTTAGCAGTACTCGTGATGTGACTATGGAGCATATGGTTTATCATATTGAAGCCGTTCGTCGCGGCGCACCCAATACTCATATTATTGGAGATTTACCCCATTTAACTTATGAAAATGTGGATGATGCAGTTGCCAATGCTAAACGTATAATTGCAGCCGGTGCTGACAGTGTAAAACTGGAAGGCCCGTATTTTGATGCTGTAAAAGCCATTGTCAATGAAGGCATTGAAGTGGTTGCACACGTTGGCTTAACACCACAAAAAGCAACCAACTTCAAAAAAGTCGGTAAAAGCCAAGCTGAAGCCCAGCAAATTATTGATGAGTCTGTCGAACTGGAAAAAGCCGGTGCCGGTATGATAGTAATAGAGCATGTACCCGCAGAGCTCGGTGAGAAACTCACACAAACGCTTAACATTCCAACGATTGGCATAGGTGCAGGCGGTGAAACCGATGGCCAGGTGCTGGTGATTAATGACGCTCTGGGGATTGGTGATTATTGGCCACCTTTTTCAAAACAGTACGCACATGTCAGTGATACCATTTTAAAAGTAGCCACTCAATACAGAGAAGAAGTTGAAACAAAACAATACCCCTAGTTTAATCGGGGTAACTGGCCAGTATCTCTTCAAATTTATCAATATGATTAATTAGAATACTGGCTAGTTGTGGATCAAAATGTTTGCCACTTTCCTGCTCAATTAAAGCCAGCGTCTCTGTTTTAGACCAGGCAGGTTTATAGCAGCGTTTATTTCTCAGGGCATCATACACGTCCGCAATTGCCACAATTCGACCATACAAATGAATCTCTTCACCCGTTTTACCGTTTGGATAACCACTACCATCCCATTTTTCATGATGGTCCAGCGATATAATCGCACCAGCGGAAATAATCGGCTTTTTGCTGCCTTGTAATACCCGGTAACCCAATTCAGCATGTGTTTGCATCACTTGCCTTTCTTCATCAGTCAGTTTACCCGGCTTATGCAAAATATCATCGCTAATACCGATTTTACCAATATCGTGTAAAGGTGAGGCTAATACCAACTCTTCAATTTGTTTATCCGCTAAGCCAAGCAACTCTGCCAATACGCGGCAATACTGAGCGACCCGCTTAACATGATTACCAGTTTCTTTAGAGCGGCACTCGACAGCCTCGCTCAAGCGATAAACCACTTCTTTTTGTGTTTCTTCAATTTCCTGTGTCAATAACACATTATCGAATGCAATTTGCACATTTTGGGTAAAGAGTTCAATTAAATGTCGATCAGTTTCAGCTAAAGGCTCAGCGATATTTGAAATATATAATAATGCTCCGCGCACTGAGCGGCTCTTACAATAGGCAATTACATAGTCTTCACCATAAACAATATTTCTTTCAGTAATCGCTTTATTAAAATCATCTCTTTGTTGTGGGCTAATCACTTCAAATAAGCTTTTCCCTTCCAGCCCCGAAAACTCCCCCTGACCGGCGACAATGACCAAGCGGCCGTCTCCGCTCTCATCATCAGCGACCAAAGAAGTAATATACATGGCCTCGTCAGAGCATGAAATAATGGACGTAATCTGGCGCAATAACCCCTGAATAAAAGTTTCCATAGAATGATTGCTAAACAGATTCGCCGAGGCCTTTATAATGGTTTCCAAACCATTACGGTTTTTCTCAAGGGCCATAATATCGCGATAGGACCTTAAACTGGACATCACTACAGTAAAGAGCTTTTGAGCCGTTAAATCGGTTTTTGATTTGTAATCATTAATATCATAATTGACAATGACCTGACGCTCGGGAGCCTGTCCCGGTTGGCCCGTTCTAAGAATAATACGCACAAATTGGTTATTGGCCTGATTCCTAATAAAATCAACGACTTTAAGACCTGCATCATCGGTTTCCATCACAACATCCAATAAAATAATGGCGGCGTCCGGATGGTCTAGAATCGTTTGTTTAGCTTCTTCACCCGAATAAGCACTGATAAATTCCAGGCTCCGGTTGTGAAACGTAAAATCATTCAGCGCAAGTTTGGTAACGGCATGAACTTCTTCTTCATCATCAACAATCAGTACTTTCCATTTTTGGATATCGTGTAAAGTATCAGTGGGGATTTCTTCCGGTTCTTCATCAAAAAATAAAAAATTATCAGACATAAAGTGGATTCCAACGGCTTAATCGATGAAAAGTAATAAAATACTTTTATTTAAAATTAGATTAAGAGCTTGAATCTCACAAGAAATTAACGAAAAAAGCGTGCCAGCGTAATTCTTGGCTGACCAGCCAAATCCTCACGGGTTTGAATATCTGTAAATTCCGGATATTGTTGAAAAATAGCCTGCACGCTTTGCCCTTGTTGATATCCATGCTCAATCACTAAATAACCGTTTTGCTGCAAATAGCAACGGCTTTTATCAACAATCACTTCAATATCAGCAAGGCCATCATTTTCAGCGGTCAGTGCTGATTTTGGCTCAAAGCGCACATCGCCCTGCGTTAAATGCGGGTCCTGCTCATCTATATAAGGGGGGTTCGAGACAATTAAGTGGTATGAATTTAATTCGGGTAAAGGTTCAAACCAGCTGCCATGGTAAACATCAACCGGCAAATTTAGGCGGGATGAATTTAATTTGGCCAGCTCAAATGCAGCTTTGTCGTATTCAACCGCGTCTAACTGCCATGCCGGGCATTCAGATTTTAACGCCAGTGCAATTGCGCCTGTGCCTGTGCCTAAATCCAGTGCATTGAGCGGTTTGTCGAGTTTATCCTGATACAGTTCTAACACGGTATCGATAATAATTTCGGTGTCCGGTCTAGGTATCAAAGTAGAAGCATTTACTTTAAGTTCCAGTCCCCAGAACTCTCTGTAACCCATTAAATGCGCAATCGGTCGGCCTTCAAGCCTTTGCGTAATTAAGTATTCAAATTGGCTAATTTGCCCTTCACTTAGGATTTTTTCAGGCCAGGTTAACAAATAAGCCCGGTTATCTTTATCCAGTGCTTTTAATAACAGCAGTTGGCTATCGAGCGTGGCAGAATCTGAGCAAATCAGCAAGCCGGCACCCTGGCGCCAGGCTTGCTCTATCGTTAAAGGTGGGTTAAACAAACCGAATCCGTAAAATTAATGATCACTGTCTGATAATGCAGCCAACTGATCAGCCTGATGTTCCTGCACTAAAGGATCCAGTACAGCACTTAAATCACCGGCAATCACATCATTTAACTTATACAGGGTTAAATTGATTCTATGATCAGTAATTCGACCTTGCGGATAGTTATAGGTACGAATACGTTCAGAACGGTCACCACTACCAACTAAACTGCGGCGGGTCGATTCTTCTTCGCTTCGACGTTTTTCATCTTCCACAGCCTGAATACGTGCCACTAATACAGACATCGCTTTTGCACGGTTTTTATGTTGCGAACGCTCATCCTGACATTCAACAACAATTCCGGTTGGAATATGGGTTAACCGAATAGCCGAGTCCGTTTTGTTAACGTGCTGACCACCGGCACCGGATGCCCGGAAGGTATCTGTGCGAATATCAGCTGGATTTAACTGAATGGCTTCTGATTCCGGAATTTCAGGTAATACAGCAACTGTACAGGCAGAGGTATGAATTCGGCCCTGTGATTCAGTTTCAGGTACGCGCTGCACTCGATGACCGCCAGATTCAAATTTCATTTCACCGTAAGCGCCGTCACCATTAATTTTGGCAATCACTTCTTTATAGCCGCCCTGCTCACTCTCATTCGCACTGATAAGCTCAAGTTTCCATCGTTTACTTTCGGCATAACGTGAATACATACGGAATAAATCACCGGCAAAGATCCCGGCTTCATCACCACCGGCACCGGCTCGAATTTCAATAAAGCAGTTTCTGTCGTCATTCGGGTCTTTAGGCAGCAACAATATTTGCAATTCATGCTCTAATGATTCTAACGTGGCTTTGGCGTCTTTAATTTCTTCTTTTGCCATTTCAACCATTTCAGCATCATCTTCTTCGAGCATTTCTTCAGCTGCAGCTAAATTTTCCTGCGCGTCTTTAAATGCTCTAAACCCTTTTACAACTTCTTCAAGCTGCGAATATTCTTTTGATAAGGCTTTAAATTTTTCTTGGTTGGTGATGATTTCAGCATCACCCAACATGGCTTGAACTTCTTCGTATCTTTCTTCGAGCAGTTCTAATTTATGGATAATAGATTCTTTCATTTGGAAGTTTTACTCTGGATTAACGCCAAGATGTTCGGCTAAAAATTCGATATTTGTTTTATTGTCTGAGCTGGCTGCAGCTCTTAACGCTACGGTTGGCGTATGAACCAATTGATTGGTTAGTTTATTACTCAGTTCAGTCAGGACTTTTTCTGCTTCAGCGCCCTGCTCTAACTGATTTAATGCGCGCTGTAATAAAGCGTCTTTGACTTTTTCAGCTTGTGCCCGGTAGTTTCGGACATAATCCACTGATTCAAGTGATTTTAACCACTGCTGATAGCTTTCAACTTCGTTATCTATAATAACCTGCGCTTTTTCAGCCGCTGCAATGCGTTTTTGCTGATTGCGCTGCACTATACCTTGCAAATCATCAACTGTATATAAATAGATATTGTCTATGTCATTGACCTGAGTTTCTATATCTCGTGGCACGGCTAAATCAACCATAAAAATAGGCCGGTTTCGACGCTGCTTAATCGCATTTTCTACCATGCCTTTACCTATCAGTGGCAATGTACTGGCCGTTGAACTAACGACAATATCAACTTCGGTTAACAGATCCGGAATTTGCGATAGTGTTGCGACCTCGGCATTAAACTCTGTTGCCATATTTTCGGCGCGCTGCACACTCCGGTTAGCAACAGTTAACTGACGGGCACCGGAATCGTATAAGTGACGGGCAACCAATTCAGTGGTTTCACCAGCCCCGACCAACAATACTTTTGCTTTGGCTAAATCGGCAAATATCTGTTTTGCCAAACTCACAGCAGCAAAGGCAACTGAAACCGCTGATTCACCAATTTCGGTATTAGTTCTGACATCTTTAGCGACCGAAAAAGTCATCTGAAACAGTTTTGAAAGCGGTCCACCGATAAATCTATGTTGATCCGCCACTGCGTAGGCCTGCTTTAACTGACCTAAAATTTGTGGCTCGCCCAGAACCATAGAATCTAAACCACAGGCCACCTGCATTAAATGACGAACACTGTCTGATTCCTGATAAAAATACAAACAGTCACTTAAATTTTGGGTATCAACACCATGTGTTTTTGTTAACCAGTCCAATGCGGTTTGTCTATCAAATTGTTTGCTAGTCAGGTAAACTTCTGTTCGGTTACAGGTTGAAACGACAACCGCTTCTTCTGCAATACCTTGTTGTTTGAGCTCTAAAACACAATCAACAACTTGCTCAGTAGAAAAAGAAACTTTCTCCCGTATACTAACCGGAGCTGTTTTGTAGCTAATACCGAAAGAAAATAATGCCATTGAAACTTCTTTGTTCGCCTAATTAAAAACTATGAGAAACTGGAAAGACAGTAATTTTACGAGATGGACACGCAGATTGAAAGCCTTTAGCGAATTGAATCGACTAAGTTTAATCTTTTTTGTTTTGTTTTTACAAGCTTGCTCAAGTTTGCAGCAAAATGTTGAGGTTGAGAACTTAACGCATCCGTCACAAATCAGACAATTTACCATTTCGGGCAAAATGGCGATTAAAGTTCCGGGCAATAATAAAAGTGCCACTTTTTACTGGCAACAGGATCAACTCGCCTACGATATTCAGTTGAGCACTTATTTAGGCATTCAGGTTGCTGATATATCCGGTACTCCGGAGTACATCGAAATTAAAGCTGACGGCGAATATTACCAATCAAATGCGCCTGAGCAATTAATTGCAAACCAGATTGGCTGGCAATTACCCATTAACGCCTTATCCAATTGGGTAAAAGGTCTGCACAATGGCGTTATCGCAACTTTTCACCCGGATGGTTTACCCAAAAAAGTGATTGTGCGCACCAGCCCAACTCAGCAATGGGCACTCAATTATTTAAGTTACCAGCCACTGGGTAATATTCAGGTGCCTCATAAAATAAAATGCCAAACCACTAATCTAACCGTAATTCTGCAAATTAATCAGTGGGAAAATATTAATCAATGACCAACATTAGTTGTTTATCACCAGCGAAAATAAATTGGTTTTTACATATCACAGGTCAACGTGAAAATGGCTACCATGAATTGCAAACTCTATTTCAATTTATCGATTTAGCGGATGAAATGCACTTTAGTTTAACCCAAACCGGAAAAATTGAACTGACCGGTGATTTACTGGATATCCCGGCTGAACAAAATTTAATTTATAAAGCAGCACAATCATTAATGCCCTATAATCAGCAAGGTTTTGGTATAACCATCAGTATTGATAAAAAAATTCCGGCAGGTGCCGGTTTGGGTGGCGGCTCATCTAATTGCGCCACAACTTTACTGATATTAAACCAATTATGGCAGCTTAATTTATCTATTGAGTTGCTTGCTGAAATTGGCGTTAAGCTAGGCGCTGATGTGCCTGTTTTTGTGCGCGGACAAACCGCTTTTGCTGAAGGTATAGGTGAATTTTTGTATCCAACGCAAGTAACAGAGCAAACTTTGTTGCTCGCTATTGCCAAAAATTGTCATGTATCAACCGCAGCTTTATTTGCGGATAAAGACTTGCCGAGAAATACCGCAACAATGGATTTTGCACAGTATTCGTTCGAAAAAACAGGCAATGACTTTGAATCTATTGCAAAAGCACGCTTTGCACCGGTTGCCAAAACCTTACACTGGTTGATAGAATACGCGCCATCCAGAATGACAGGGTCAGGTGCGGCTTGTTTCGCCTTGTTCGATAATCAGGAACATGCACAACAGGTAGCTGAGTTAGCTCCAGAAGATATTAATGCTTATGTTGTTAACACTCTGAATACTTCACCGGTTCACGCTTTTATAGCGGAACATTTTTAGCCTTTGAGCCAAGCAAGCTATACTTGGCTTAATTTGTAAGTACCATATTATTAATATTGCCCGAGGTTTATTACCGTGCCTGATATGAAAATTTTCACAGGAAACGCAACCCCTGAACTGGCTCAAAGAATTGCAAATCGCCTATACACTAAGCTGGGTTCGGCTGTAGTTGGCCGTTTTAGTGATGGTGAGATTAGCGTTCAGATAAACGAAAACGTTCGCGGTGCCGATGTTTTTATTATCCAGTCAACTTGCGCGCCTACCAATGACAATTTAATGGAATTAATTGTCATGATTGATGCACTACGCCGAGCATCAGCTGGCCGTATCACTGCGGTAATTCCTTATTTTGGTTACGCCCGTCAGGACAGACGTGTTCGTTCTGCTCGTGTACCTATTACTGCAAAAGTTATCGCAGATTTCTTATCAAATGTCGGAGTTGACCGTGTTATGACAGTTGACCTGCATGCTGAACAAATTCAGGGGTTCTTTGATGTACCGGTTGATAATGTATTTGGCAGTCCGATTTTGCTTGATCATATGCGCGAGCAAAAGTTTGAGAATCCGGTTATTGTTTCTCCGGATATTGGTGGTGTCGTGCGCGCCCGTGCCATTGCAAAACAGTTTGATGATTGTGATTTAGCGATTATCGACAAACGTCGTCCGCGTGCTAACGTTGCTCAGGTGATGCATATCATTGGTGATATTGAAGGCCGGGACTGTATTATTGTTGATGACATGATAGACACAGGTGGCACTTTATCTAAAGCTGCTTCTGCACTAAAAGAAAAAGGCGCACGTCAGGTTTATGCCTATGCGACTCATCCCGTTTTCTCTGGTAATGCTGTTGAAAATATTCGTGATTCACAAATCGACAAGCTGATTGTAACAGACAGCATCCCTCTGGCACCTGAAATGGCTAAGCTTGATAAAGTTGAGCCTATGACGCTGAGCTCTATGCTAGCTGAAGCAATTCGCCGCGTGAGCAATGAAGAATCTATTTCAGCGATGTTTGAAGGCTAATTCAGCACAAAAATTCTGATTGAGATGAATAAAGCCCTGACTATTTTTTAGTCGGGGCTTTTTTATTTCTGATCTGTCCCCAACTATAATGAGTAACTATAGCTAAATCATTATAAATTAAAGGAGCTGATTATGAAAAACAGTCTTGATAGTAAGATGATTTATCGTGTATTGGCAATTATTCAGGAAAAAGGCATAGAAAAAGAGGACGGTTGGCACTACGGCGGACTGATCGCATCGAGCGATCCCGAGGGGTACAACGTCAGCATCCGGGATAATCATGTCACTCTGGCTTTAGGGTTTCATCAAAGTTATCAGATGGATTACAAAAGCGGACTGGAAGCCGAAGACTTTATTGATAAACTGACTCAGATTTACCGCGAAAAATTTGTAGCTCAGGATAAAGCCTCATCCTGAGCCTGATTTATCTAGCTGATAGCCTTTATACTTTTCCGACCACCTGAGCTGGTTCCACCCGAGCGGCTTTGAGTGATGGATAAATGGTGGCAACCAGTGACATAACAATCGCGACACTTGCGGTTATCCAGACATCATGCCAGTTTAATTTGGTCGGTAAAAAATCGATAAAATAGATATCGCCGGATAATAAGTGAAAGCCAAACAGGTTTTCAATCAGGGCAATAAAATCGCCTAAATAAAGCCCACCTAACACGCCTAAGATCACGCCAACAGAAGTGCCCAACAAACCATGATACAAACCTTGCAGCATAAAAGTTTGCACTATGTTCGATTTAGCCATACCCATGGTTCTTAAAATCGCAATATCACCCTGTTTTTCATTAACGGCCATAACCAGTGTTGAAACAATATTAAAACAGGCAACGGCAATGACCAGGGCCAGAATAATATACATGATGCTACGCACCAGTTGAATATCGTTGTATACATGGCCGTACTGGCGAGTCCAATCCTGTACATAAACATAAACCGGTAAGGTATAACCGATTTCGCGCGCGATTTTGGCAGCGTTAAAAACATCATCAATCTTGAGTCGAATGCCTTGCACACCCAAAGTCCAACCAGTTGCCTGCGCGGCTACATCAAGTTGCGTAAAACCAAATGTATGATCTAACTGACCACCGGATTCCAGCACCCCCACAAGCTTTAAATTCAACAGTTTCGGAGATAATAGTCGCTTATTCTTATCGACCTGAGGCACCAGTATCTGAACACTGTCACCCACCTTCAGATTTAAAGATTCAGCCAAGCTAATCCCCAGAATCAAGCCCTCTTCGCGCTTAAAATTCGCTATATATTCAGGTTTAACATATTGCACCAAATCTGAAACAGCTTGCTCGGCTTGCCAGTCAATACCTCTTATTTCAACGGGTTTTAATTCATCGCTATACTGAATCAAACCACTAAAACGAATAAAAGGCGCGACACCTAATACCTCTTCATGCTGATTAATTTGCTGCGCAATTTGCCGCCAGTTTTGAATTCCACTCGCATCCACACTGCTAAACTCAACATGAGGAACAATAGACAATAAGCGATTTTTAAGCTCATTTTCAAAGCCATTCATAGCCGATAGCACCCAAATTAGCACACAGACACCAAGTGCTATACCGATTGTAGATGAAGCCGATATAAAACGAATAAAGCGGTTTTTTGCCTGACTTCTGGCATAACGGACACCGATTTGCAGTGCCAGTGAATTAAACATGCTCGATCACTTCTGCATTAAGTTGAGACAACTGACCCTGACTGAGTTTTAACTGGCGATCCATTTTATTTGCCAGATTTAAATCATGAGTCACAAAAACAAAACAGGTCGACAGCTCATTTTTCAATTGCAAAATCAAATCAAAAACGGCGGCTGCATTTTCTGCATCTAAATTCCCTGTCGGTTCATCAGCTAGCACAATATCCGGCTGATGGACCAGCGCTCTGGCAATGGCAACTCTTTGGCGTTCACCACCGGATAATTCGCTGGGTTTATGTTTTAACCTGTGTGACAATCCGACTCTTTCTAACATAGCTTTGGCCTGATTCTGAGCCTGTGCCAAAGGTCGTTTCGCAATGAGTAACGGCATCACCACATTTTCAAGTGCACTGAATTCACCCAGCAAATGATGAAACTGATAAACAAACCCTAAATTCTGATTACGGAACAACGCCTGTTTTTGCTCAGAGAGCTGATTAATATCTTCACCTTTAAACAGTACCTGGCCGCTTGTTGGTGAATCCAAAGCGCCCATAATGTGTAACAAACTGCTTTTACCAGAGCCGGACTGACCGACAATAGCGACATTTTCCGCAGCTGACAAAGTCAGATTCAAATTATTTAAAACACTAATATCTGCTGAACCGTCATGGTACTGTTTACAGATATTTCTACATTCATATAAAGGCTTATTCATATCTTAAAATCTCAGCCGGGTTAGTTTTGGCCGCTCTAAATGCCGGATAAATCGTTGCTAAAAAGCTCATAAAAATGGCTGACAAGGCAATTACAATAACCTGATGCCAGTGTAAATCAATCGGCAGTCCCTGCATGGCATAAGCCGGGTTTGCAAATATACCAATTCCGAGCACGGATAAAATATTATTCAGGTTAACACTCAGAATAACCCCAACTAAAGTGCCGATAACAGCGCCAATACATCCTTTGTACATTCCCTGGATAATAAATACCATGACCAGTTGTGAGTTTGTCATCCCAATCGTTTTGAGTGATGCGATTTCAATTCGCTTATCGTTGACCACCATAACCAGTGCAGAAACAATATTAAAAGTCGCCACGGCAATAATTAGGGCAAGCATTAACCACATCATATTTTTTTCCATTTTAACCGCTTCGAACAATTCTCCCTGAGTCTGACGCCAGTCTGTAATTTGCCAGTTTTGCTGTTCGCTAAGCAAACGCTGTTTAACCTGACTCAGGTTAAAGGCATCATCCAGATACAAACGAACACTGTTGACCTGTTCGGGAGACTGACGTAATAAACGATTTAAGTCCTGAATATTCACCAATATCACATTCGCATCGGCATCTGACCCTGCATTAAATATGGCGGTCACGGTAAAATTACGCTGAGAAGGCATTCTGCCCATAGGCGTGTAACGGCTGCCTTTTGCCAGCATGACTCTGATTTTATCACCGACTCTGACATCGAGTTGATTGGCCAGTTGCTGAGCGATTACGACTTGATAATTTCTTGGTGTTAAATTGAAAAAATCTCCGTAAACGATATTTTGCGCAATAATCGAGTACTTTGCAGATTCTGTCGGATCTATCCCCTGCACATAGATAGCCCGCATATCCTGAGCGGACTGTACCAGCCCAGTCTGCTGTTCAAACGGCGTTACACCAATCACATTCGCTTGTTGATTGAGCTGCTCGATATTAATATCGATTTGTTCCGCGCGGGTATCCTGAAACTGAACAACCATATGAGGGATGACACCCAGAATGCGTTTTTTAAGTTCACTTTCAAATCCGTTCATCACCGAAATCACTGTAATTAGGGCAATCACCCCTAAACTAATTCCAGCAACAGAAAAGAAAGTAATAAAAGAAACGAACTTGTTTGACTGGTGGCCACGACTGTATCTGTGAGCAATAAATAAACTAGTTGGATAAAACAAATAATGTCCTCTGATTTGACCACGCATTTTTGCCAAAACTATAGCTAATTTTGTATCTAAATCCTATAGTTAAACGAGAGTCAATCGACCTTTTACCTTTATTTTTAAAACAAGCTGTATGGTTTTCACACAATACACTGCAATTGATGTATTCTGAGCTAACTGAATCTGTATTTACAGGATTTGAAATAAAGAAGCTTTACTGTTTGGCTTACGCCTGAAAAGCACTTAAACAAAAAAAGTCGACTTTATATATCAAAATGAACTCAGTTATGTTGCCTAGGGTGCGTGAATCTTTGTATTATTTTTGATAAGCCAAGATAAACACGCCCTACTTAGAGCAATAATATTAATAAAAATTCCAAAAATAATAATTTATAAGCACATACACAGGAAACAACAATGCCAACAAGTCTGCCACACGCTTTTATTAAAAACTTTTTAGGTAATTCACCTAACTGGTATAAGCAACTTATCATCACCTTTTTAATTATTAATCCAATTATATTTTATTTGTCACCCTATGTTGCAGGCTGGCTGTTGGTAATTGAATTTATATTCACTCTGGTGATGGCGCTTAAATGCTATCCTCTGCAACCCGGAGGTCTATTAATTATTGAAGCAGTTGCGATTGGCATGACGTCAATTGATCATGTTATGCATGAAATAGAGAGTAACATTGAAGTCTTGCTACTCTTAATTTTTATGGTTGCCGGCATCTACTTTATGAAGCAACTCCTACTGTTTTTATTTACCAAGTTACTCATCAATGTGCGTTCGAAAACCCGGCTATCTTTAGCTTTTGTCTGTGCCTCAGCGGTTTTATCTGCGTTTTTAGATGCATTAACTGTGATTGCCGTGATTATCAGTGTCGCTGTTGGTTTTTATTCTATTTATCATAAGGTGGCATCCGGTAAGGATTTTTCAGCCAAACATGATCATACTGAAGATTCTAAAATCGAGCCCTTATCCCAACAACAACTTGAAGATTTTCGCGCATTTTTACGTAATTTATTAATGCATGCGGCAATTGGTACCGCACTGGGTGGCGTGACAACTATGGTGGGTGAACCACAAAACCTGATCATTGCGGCTAAAGCTGATTGGGGATTTCTTGAGTTTTTCTTGCGTATGTCCGCTGTCACCATTCCGGTCCTGTTTTGTGGTTTACTGACAACCTTTGCACTCGAACAGACTAAAACTTTTGGTTATGGTGCTAAATTGCCAGACAAAGTTCGAAAGATTTTAACTGACTATGATAAATACATGGATGCCAAACAGACCAAACTGGATGTTGCGAAATATTATATACAGGCCGCCATTGCTGTCTGGCTGATTATTGCACTGGCCCTGCATTTAGCAACTGTGGGTTTAATCGGCCTGAGTATTATTATTTTGACTACCAGTATGTGTGGCATAACGGATGAACATCAAATTGGTCATGCATTTCAGGAATCATTGCCATTTACGGCATTATTATGCGTTTTCTTTGCCGTTGTTGCGGTTATTATTGACCAGCAATTGTTTCTGCCTGTGATTGAGTGGGTACTGACATTTGAAGGACGGTCTCAGTTAGCGGTTTTTTATCTGGCAAATGGATTCTTATCTATGGTCAGTGATAATGTATTTGTCGGCTCTATTTATATAACTGAAGTTAAAGAAGCCTGGTTGACCGGACAAATTACTCGTGACCAGTTTGATTTATTAGCGATTGCCATTAATACAGGCACGAATTTACCCAGCGTGGCGACCCCTAACGGCCAGGCTGCATTTCTGTTTCTATTAACCAGTACAATTTCGCCGCTACTGCGTTTATCTTACGGGCGAATGGTATTTATGGCACTGCCCTATACACTGGTATTAACGCTAGTTGGTCTGGCATTTACCTGGTATTTTTTACCCGAAGCGACCGATTTGTTTTATCAGATTAATTTAATAGAGCATCATAACGCTGCGCCCGGGTTAACAGAATCAGCTAGCCATTAAGCTGAACTATTTTTTGTTAAATTGCTCAATAGTATATTATTAATTTGGCTGCGAAAGACAGCCAACACGATCAGAATGAAAAAGGAAACATCAGTGACCGTTAAGTTTAATCAAAAGCGCAGTGCCTGGGCACTATTAACTCTGTCTGTCATCGGGTTAGAGCTATGTGCGCTGTATTTTCAATATGCCATGGGATTAGAACCCTGTATCAAATGCATTTACCAGCGACTGGCGTTATGGGGCATATTCGCAGCCTGTTTACCGGGATTATTATTTCCTAAAGAAACTTACACCCGATCATTAAGTTATCTGGCTGGTTTATTCTTTTCGGTATGGGGTTACAGGATAGCTGCTGAGCATGTTGAAATTCAAACAAATCCAAACCCGTTTGCCGGGTGTGCATTTATGCCGGATTTTCCAAGCTGGTTTGCACCGGATGTCTGGTTTCCGGCACTATTTGAGGTACGTGGTGATTGTGCATCCATTGATTGGCAATTCTTAGGTTACAGCATGCCACAGTGGATGCTGGTCGTATTTGGCGTGTATGCTGCTATTTTTGTCTTGGTGCCGCTTTATCATTTTATTCGGTTTAAACAAGTTTAACCGCGACAATTATTTAGGCTGTTTATTTTGCTGCTTTTTGTATTGATTATAGCGCTTAATAAACAGCTTTTCCTGCAAGGCCCGCCATATTCTTGATATCACAGCCAACACAACTGCAATCACGACGACAATCCAGAGAATCGGACTGGACAATGGGCTGTTCGAATACCCTGCCGATAAGTAACGCTCACCGGCATGAAACAGCCAATAAAATCCGGCGCCAATGCCAAAGACAACAGCAGCAGTAATTAATACAATAATCAGTTGTTTGAAAAATTTCATTTAAACAAAACTCAATGAATCGAGTTGGAATGCTCTCATATTTTATTCATTGGCAAAACCCTCTGCTCGCTTCCTTTTCTAATTTGAGTGTATAATTGAGCCAAATTTTATAGATAAAGAAAACTTTCATGATCGCACTTGGTAAAACCTGTACCCTGCCCGTCGTTAAAATTGTTGATTTTGGCTACTACCTGGACGCTAAACATTTGGGCGAAATCCTGCTGCCAAACAAACTAGCTAAAAAAACCTTTAATCTGGGCGATGAGGTCACTGTCTTTTTATATTTAGATTCAAAAGACAGACCAGTCGCGACAATGCAAAAACCCAAAGCTGAAATTGGCCAGTTTGCATATTTGAAAGTCACTCAAACCACAGATTTTGGTGCCTTTGTTGACTGGGGATTAGATAAAGATGTATTTGTACCGGTTAAAGAGCAAAAGCGCCCTATGGAAGAGGACCAATCTTATTTAGTCTATATATACCAGGATAAGCTGGATCAGCGTGTGGTAGCCTCTGCCAAAATTGATAAGTTTTTGGATAATGAACCGGCCAATTATAAAGCGGGTCAGGCGGTAGATCTGATTATTGCCAATACAACCGATTTGGGATTTAAAGCCATTATTGATCATAAACACTGGGGCGTTTTATATCGTGGTGATGTTTTCCAGAGGTTAAGTTTTGGCCAGTACAAAAAAGGCTTTATAAAACACGTTCGAGCGGACGGCAAGATTGATTTAACTTTACAAGGTGGCCAGGAAACACGTGATAAGTACGCCAAAATTATAGAAAATTATCTGGCTAAAAATAACGGTTATGCAGCTGTGCATGATAAATCCGATCCTGAACTAATTTATCAAACTTTCGGTATGAGCAAGGCGGCTTTTAAACGCAGTATCGGCGGGTTGTATAAAGCAGGCATTATCACAATTGAAAAACAGGGTATCCGACTTAACCAAAAAGATTAAACTTGAAGTCTGTATGTTTTAGCGCGGCCTGATGCCTGCTAAAACATACAAACATGATCAGGTTTAGTATTCAGCAGTATCTAAGTTATCCAGCTTGTTATAGCGGATCATCTGTTTAATCTCATCCACATACACCTGGCGTTTTTCAGAGTACTGAATCAGACCATCGGCTAATGCCAGACCAGTAATCGTTTTATTCTGAGCACGCAGGTTTTGTCTGAGTTGACGCAAGCTTTTATAAGCCAGATGCGTATTGATATTTTGCATATAAGATTTCACCGACCCCATGGGTGATGCAAATTTGGCGACTTCATGAACCGCACCGGCATTACGCTGCTTAGGTACAAAACCACAGCCCTTTTTATAGCACCACTGCCCAAAGTAATTATGGCCTTTAACCGCAAACCTTGATGTGCCCCAAGCACTCTCATTGGCGGATTGAGCCAGTGCCATTGAAGCCGGTACTATATCTACCCGGTTTAATAATTTATCCCAGTCATTTGAATTGGCCACATCAAATAGCTCGATTCCGTACTCTTGCGCCCGGTTTACCACATAATTATGCTGCCACCACCACAAGTCGTTTGCCTGCTCACGGTAATTTTTGAGTTTTTCTCTTTGGTTTAAAATAGTTTGATTATTAATTTTAACTAACTGGCTCATATAGTTAAAAAAAGCCGTTTTGCGTTCTTGCCCTGCTGCAAGTTCTTTAAAGTCTGGCTTCGCCGGATAGCTGGTTTTTGTTGGTTGACCAATAACAACGATGACAGTGACAAGCAGAACCAACAATAAGCCGATAACGACATTTATTAATACTTTTACCGGATTTTGCATGATTTATCTCCATTTAATTTTGATTTTGCGTATTTTGACAAAACAGGTTTATCCTGCTTATTTTGATTCAATACGCGATGCTTTGAGCGTATAAAAATCAAAAATAGCTGAGTGCCAATTAGCAGACGAATTGGCCTGTTAACCTGAAATACACTAATTACTATGTACGGTTAACAAGCCAGTTTGGATTGAAAACTGAATTGCAGACAGGCTTAATCTGATTCGGTTGGATAAAAACGTCTATTCTCTACTTCGTAATCCAGCAAAATTTGAGCGGGTTCAAAACGCGCGCCAAATCTAAGCTGATAACTTTGCAGACGCTCGACCAGTTTATCGATGCCATATGCATCTATATAGCGGAACGGGCCACCTAAAAAAGGTGGAAATCCAATGCCAAAAATTGCGCCTATATCGCCTTCCTGCGCAGATGCAACCACCCCCTCTTCAAAACATCGGGCTGCTTCATTGAGCATTTGAACCAGACAACGTTCGGCTATTTCCTCAGTATTGAGGGATTGTGCCGCATCAATATTCAATAAATCATAAATAGATTCATCGACCAGAGGACTTGGTTTTATTTTTTCAAGCCATTTGTTTTGCTTGCGGTAATTATAAAATCCTTTTTTATTTTTCTTGCCCTTGCGATCATCGTCTTTAATGGTATTTAAACCAGCAGGTGGTTTAAAGCGCTCGCCATAGGCCTCAACCAAAATCGGAATAATTTTGGTCCCTATATCAATACCAACTTCATCCAATAATTTAAGTGGCCCAACCGGAAATCCGGTTTGTAATAACGCATTGTCTATTACATCAATCGGCTCACCTTCCATTAATAACTGAGCCGCTTCATTGATATAAATAGCCAAAATTCGGTTAACATAAAAACCAGCACAATCTTTCACTAAAATCGGTGTTTTGCCTTGTTTACGGGCAAAGTCCAATACGCTGGCAATGGTTTTTTCGCTGGTTTTTTCATGCGGAATCACTTCTACCAAAGGCATTTTTTCAACCGGTGAAAAATAGTGCAGACCAATAACATTTTCAGGGCGGGCCGCGCCATCTGCAATATCGGCAATGGGCAGTGAAGACGTATTGGATGCAAAAATGGTTTCGGCCTGACATTCTGCTTCAATCTCTTTTACCATTTTTTGTTTCAGTTCGAGATCTTCAAATACGGCTTCGACCACTAAGTCGCGATTGGCAAACCCTGAATAATCGGTTGTTCCTGTGATCAGGCTTAGCTGTTTTTGAGCTGCTGTTTTTCTGATAAACCGGCGTTTAACTTTTTTATCAAGCAAACTATAGCTATGATTCAGAGCACTTAAAATCCCCTCGGGGTTAATATCTTTTAAACGCACTGGTAATGCCGCTTTGGTCGCAGTGACATGCGCGATACCACCGCCCATTAAACCGCCTCCCAATACTGCAACCTTATTCAACGACTGCGCGTTTTCAATCAGTAGAGACTGAGCTTTTTTATGTGCGGTCGTGGCTAAAAATAATTGCTGCAAAGCCTGACTTTGAGATGTTTGAGATAATTCGCCAAAGCCTTTAGCTTCAACCTGATATCCCTGAACCAAGCCATTTTCAATACCGGTTCTGACCGCCTGAATAATTTTTTTAGGCGCTGGGTAATTACCAAGTGTTTTTTTCTCAACCTGCTTGAGCGCTTGATCAAATAACAGGCCTCGTCCGAACGAATTTTTTTCCAAAGCTTTTGCCCAGGCTGCTTGCTTGATATCCCGTCTTTTCGGAAACCCACAAGTGGCCAGTGTTTTTGCCGTATCGAGTAAAATACTATTAGGCACTAAATCATCTAACAGCCCCATTTTTAAAGCGGATTTAGCCCTGACTTGTTTACCCGTGAGCATGATATCCAGCGCGGCTTGTATGCCTATCAATCTGGGCAATCTTTGTGTGCCACCGCTGCCGGGCAACAAACCCAGTTTCACTTCAGGTAAACCCAGCTGAGTTTTTTCATCATCACTTGCAATGCGATAATGACAGGCTAAAGCAAACTCTAGTCCGCCGCCTAAACACAGGCCGTGAATGGCTGCAACAAACGGAATTCGCGATTTTTCAACACGGGCAAAAATAGCTTGTCCGGCTTTTGCTAAATCTTCTGCATCCTCGGTTTTTTTACACGCCGAGATCATATTGATATCTGCACCCGCGATAAAAGAGTCCGGTTTACCACTGGCTAATACAACGCCCTGCAATTGATTATTTTTTTCAATCTCATCGAGCAGGATTTCAATTTCCTGCATGGTCTGGCGGGACAAAACATTCATGCTTTCATCCGGGACATTCAGTCGGATAACGGCAACCTGATTGGCTTCGATAGCTAATGTAAAATGTTGTAATTTATTCATTATTCTGCCTCCAATAGCATAGCGACACCTAATCCTCCGGCTGCACAAGCCGTTGTTAATCCCAGACCGCCACCTCGGCGTTTAAGCTCGTTTAATGTTTGTGTAATCATACGAGCGCCAGTCGCAGCGAACGGGTGACCATAAGCAATTGAGCCGCCGTTCACGTTAAACTTGTCCATATTGATTTCACCTATTTTATCTGACCGGTTAAGCTTTTCTTGAGCAAACTTTTTACTGTCAAACATTTTCACATTAGCCAAGGTTTGTGCTGCAAATGCCTCATGCATGTCTATTAAATCAACATCAGACAGCTTAAGACCCGTTTTATCTAATAGCTTAGGCGTTGCATATGAAGGTCCCATCAACATATCCTGCCAAACATCAATAGCGCTGAATGCATAACTGTGAATATACCCTAAGGGTTTATAACCTAGTGCTTTTGCCTTGTCTTCTCGCATCAGTAAAATGCAGGCTGCCCCGTCGGTTAACGGTGTGGCATTAGCTGCAGTGACACTGCCATGTCGCTTATCAAAAACTGGTTTTAATTTACGATAAGAATTTAAATCAGAATCGAACCTGACATTATTGTCCTGTGCTAAATAGGTATTATAGGGTTCTGGATAAGCAGTCATGACTTCAGCGTCAAACAGGTTATTTTGCCACGCTTTTGCTGCCAGTGTATGTGAACGGTGTGCAAACTCATCCTGCTGCTGTCGGCTAATTTTGTGAGACTTAGCCATCTGTTCTGCAGTTTGGCCCATTGATAGCCCCGTTGAATATTCTGCTATAGCGGGTGGCACAGGCATTAAATCGGCCATTTTAAACTGTTTTAATAACTTTAATTTAGCCGCGACCGTTTTGGCTTTATTTAAATTGACCAGTATTTGCGCCAGATTTTTTGAAACCCCAATAGGCAATACAGATGTTGAATCGGCTCCCCCTGCAATACCGCAGCTAATCTGGCCACTCAGAATAGATTCCGTAATACTCACAGCTGACTGAAAACTGGTTGCGCAAGCCCGGGAAACAGAATAAGCGTCTGTATTAATATCCATCCCGGTACCTAATACAATTTCACGCGCAATATTGGGTGCTTCCGGCATTTGAATCACTTGGCCAAAAACCAGTTGCTCAATTAATTTCGGATCAAAATCATACCGGACCATTAGTTCGTTGACTAAAGATTTGCCTAAATCCAGAGCAGATACACCGTGAAAAGCGCTAGCTTGTTTTGCAAATGGCGTTCTTAATCCGGTGACGACAGCAATGCGCTGTCCGTCATGAGTTTTGCAAGCAGTTGACTGAGCCATGAATTTCCCTCACTCTTGAAAGGTCATGTGATTTATTCTTGTATGCGTATGTTATACCTTGAATTTCACAAAATTAAAACACTTGTTTAAATGTAGCAGACTGACAAAATTTTATTGATAATTTAATCGCTTAATGTGTCATCTAAATGATATATCTTCGCGTAAAATAAATAATAAAGCATAGACGATTTTTCCAGTTCCGGGATCTGACTTGATACCGGATTGCATTAACCGAATACATTAATTAAGGAAACACTAACATGCCCACTATTTATGAGTTTTCAGTGCAGGATTCAAGCGGTCAGCAAATACACCTGTCCGATTTCAAAGGTAAATGGCTTTTAATAGTCAATACGGCCAGTGAATGTGGCTTTACGCCACAATATCAAGGATTGGAAGCCATGTATCAGTCGTTAAAAGACAAACTCGAAATTCTGGCATTCCCCTGCAATCAATTCGGTAAACAAGAACCTGGCGATAATGAACAAATAAAACAGTTTTGCGATTTAAAATTTAATATCAGTTTTCCGCTAATGGCAAAAATTGATGTAAACGGAGATAATGCCGATCCCCTGTACCGGCATTTAAAATCAGAACAAACCGGCATACTCGGCACACAGGCAATAAAATGGAACTTCACCAAGTTTTTGGTTTCACCACAAGGCAAAGTAATCAAACGTTATGCACCGACAGATAAGCCCGAGGCAATCGAGCAGGATTTAAAAAAATTAATGGAGTAATCAAATGACTGAGCAGAAAACCAAGATCAAACTGGCTGTATTTAACAGTAAAAGTTACGACAAACTTTTCTTTGAGCAGTTTAATTCTCAGTATCCAATCCGGATCAATCATTTTGAAGTTGCGCTTAATGCACAAACAGCTGAACTGGCAAGCGGTTTCGAGGCCGTCTGCATATTTGTCAATGATATTGTAGACAAAGCCGTGCTCGATCAACTTAAAGCCGGCGGTACACGTCTGATAGCACTGCGTTGTGCCGGGTTTAATAATGTCGATGTGCAATATGCAAAAGAAATAGGTATTCGCATTTGCCGGGTACCAGAATATTCTCCTCAAGCGGTTGCAGAACATGCAGTGGGTTTAATGCTGACATTAAGCCGAAAATTTCATAAAGCTTACAACCGGGTTAAAGAAGACAATTTCTCTCTGGTCGGCCTGATGGGCTTTAATCTTCACAAAAAAACTGTTGGTATTATAGGTACAGGTAAAATTGGTATTGCTACGCTTAAAATCCTGTCCGGTTTTGGGTGTAAATTACTGTGTTTTGACCCGAATGAATCTGATGAAGTCAAAACGTTAGGTGCTGAATATGTATCCGTTGAGCGCTTATTCCGAGAAAGCGATATTATTAGTTTGCATTGCCCTTTATTGCCACAAACTCAATATTTAATTAATCATCAAAGTTTAGCGCTCATGAAACCGCATGTGATGATAATCAATACTAGCCGGGGTGGCTTATTAAAAACGGATGATGTCCTGAGCGCACTGAAACAAAAGAAGATTGGTTACCTAGGGCTGGATGTATACGAACTGGAAGCCAGTTTATTTTTTGAAGATTTATCCACAGAGATTATTGACGATGATGTTTTTCAAAGGCTGTTAACCTTTCCGAATGTGCTAATAACAGGCCATCAGGGATTTTTCACCGAAGAAGCACTCAGCTGCATTGCACAAACCACTTTATCTAATATCAGTCTCTTTTTTAATGAACAAAAAAGCGGCAATGAACTTTTTTAGCCAGATTGGGGAATCAATCAAAGTAAGTTTTAGTTTATTTTTTTTTATCAGGCCTTACAATGCGCTCAAATTTTAAATTTGAGGCTTTATGCCCATTAACCAAAAGAGACAATTATGTTTGATGTAAATGAATATTTTGAAGGCAAAGTAAAATCTATCGCATTACAAGGCGAAACTTTACCAGCGACAGTGGGTGTAATGGCTGCCGGTGATTATGAGTTCGGTACCAGCAAAAAAGAAGTCATGTCTGTGATCAGTGGTGCATTAACTGTATTGTTACCACAAGCAAGCGACTGGCAAACTTTTAAATCCGGTGAAAGCTTTGAAATTGAAGCTAATGTATCTTTTAAAGTAAAAGTAGAGCAAGATACGGCTTATTTCTGTACTTACGAATAATAAACTTAGATGGCTGAATCATGCAGCCATCAGTTTATAACAAAAAAGCCGCTTTACATTAAGCGGCTTTTTTAATTCAAACGGTTTACACTAAGCGATTAAACGTCAGCTTCATCAATATTCGCCAATGCTAATTCGGCCTGATCGCCTTTTTGTTCCAACCAGCTTTTTCGGTCGCCACTTCGCTTTTTCGCCAGTAACATATCCATCAGTTCCATTGTCGCCTGAGATTCATCAATGGTCAGTTGAACCAACTTACGGGTATTAGGATCCATAGTCGTTTCACGCAATTGCAGTGGATTCATCTCACCCAAACCTTTAAACCGCTGAACATTTACTTTGCCGCGCTTTTTCTCGGCTTCAATTCTATCGAGTATGCCTTTTCTCTCATCTTCATCCAACGCATAATAGACTTCCTTGCCCACATCAATCCGGTAAAGTGGTGGCATGGCCACAAAAACGTGGCCGGCTTCTACTAGCGCACTGAAATGACGAGTAAATAGTGCGCACAGTAGGGTCGCAATATGCAAACCATCCGAATCCGCATCGGCGAGAATACAAATTTTGCCATAGCGTAATCCGGACAAATCGCTGGAGTCTGGATCCAGACCGATTGCAACCGAAATATCGTGAATTTCCTGCGAAGACAGAATTTGGCCGGACTCTACTTCCCAAGTATTGAGTATCTTACCTCTGAGCGGCATGATTGCCTGAAACTCTCTGTCTCTTGCCTGCTTAGCTGAACCACCGGCTGAATCCCCTTCCACCAGAAAAAGCTCTGAGCGTGAAGGATCCTGAGAGGTACAGTCGGTCAACTTACCAGGTAATGCAGGCCCTTGTGTTACTTTTTTACGAACCACCTTTTTAGCGGCACGCATGCGTTTTTGCGCATTGGCGATAAAGGCTTCCACCAACTGTTCAGCAATGTCAGTATGTTCATTCAGCCATAAGCTAAAGGCATCTTTAACCACACCGGAAACAAACGCAGCACATTGGCGCGAAGATAAACGTTCTTTAGTTTGACCGGCAAACTGCGGATCCTGCATCTTAGTGGATAATATATAGCTACACTTATCCCAGATATCTTCAGGTGTTAACTTAACCCCACGTGGAATTAGGTTTCTGAATTCACAAAACTCTCGGGTTGCATCCAGTAATCCCTGACGTAAACCATTTACATGTGTACCGCCTTGTGCTGTTGGGATCAGGTTTACATAACTTTCAGAAATACCTTCTCCGCCTTCAACCAACCAGGTAACGGCCCACTCTGCGCCTTCAGTTGCACTGGCAAATTCGCCCACAAAAGGATTTTGCGGCAAAGTTTCATAATCTTTAACCGAATGGGTTAAATAATCTCGTAAACCATCCTGATAACACCATTTATGGGTTTCGTTATTAACGTTATCAACAAATTCAATTTCAAGGCCGGGACACAATACCGCTTTGGCTTTTAAATTGTGGACCAGTTTAGAGACTAAAAATTTAGCTGAATCAAAAAACACAGGATCTGGCCAAAACCGGACATTCGTACCTGTATTGCGTTTACCACAAGTGCCTATCACTTCTAAATCGGAAACTTTATCGCCATTTTCAAATGCTATCTGATGCACTTTAGCATCCCGTTTTACGGTCACTTCAACCCGGGTTGATAAGGCATTCACGACGGAAACGCCTACCCCGTGCAGACCACCGGAGAACTGATAGTTTTCATTCGAGAATTTACCACCTGCGTGTAATTTGGTTAAAATCAGTTCAACCCCGGGCACACCTTCTTCAGGGTGAATATCAACCGGCATACCGCGACCGTTATCAGACACTTCCAATGACTGATCCGGATGGAGTATCACTTTAATTTGTGAGGCATGGCCAGCCATAGCTTCATCGACTGAGTTATCAATAACTTCCTGGCCTATATGATTCGGTCGGGCTGTGTCCGTATACATACCAGGTCTGCGGCGGACCGGTTCCAGACCACTCAATACTTCAATCGAACCCGCGTTATATTGTTTTTCAGACATAATTCATTCTTATTGATAGTTAGCCAATACAGAGTTTATGGTGTAACTTTTTTATAATTTGATAATAAAAACTCTGCAATTTCAGGTAAATAATTTTGGTAGCCTTGAAATGCATGATCGCCGCCTTCAATCACAGTCACTTGCTGTGACTCAAATTTTTCGCAGGCTTGACGATAATCTAATGTTTCATCGGCTGTTTGTACATAAGCTTTTATACTTAAATTTGTCACATTTTCAACTTCAAAGCTTTTTAGCGCTTGATTAAATTCGTCTGAGACTACAAATTGCTCACCTGTATAAGGATGCTGATGACTTCCTAAATAGTCAGATAATAACCGATAAGGATAAACAGCCGGATTAATCAATACGGCCGGTCGCGCGCTTTGCTGAGCGCAATAAGTTGCAAAATATCCCCCTAACGAACTACCGATAAATCCGATTAAAGTATCAGAATATTGTGCTAATAATTGCTGTAGCTGTCGGCTCACGCTGGCTGGTTCATTTGCCAGTTGCGGTGCGACTACCTCAATATCAGGGTACAGCTTTGCAAAATAATCAATACTTTGCTGTGCCTTTAGTGATTGCGGTGAACTTAAAAAACCGTGTAAATAAATGATTGTTTTTTGTTTATTATACATTTTCATCTAAAACACAGACTCTGACATTGACTTTGCCATTGTCTGATAATTCAATTTGTTGGTAACTTGCTTGGGTATCCGTCACTTCAAACGCATCGCCATGACCAAATTGCACCGAACTTGCCGGACAGGCATACCATGCTTTTCCAGCAAACAGACCTTGTCTCTCAGTGTGAACATGGCCATGTATAATTGCCGAGACTTTATTTTCATTTTTAAGCCAGTTTAAAAACGCTTCTGATGCCTGAAGGTCATATTTGTCGATAAAACTGTTAAAGGCTTGGATATGGTGATGTAAGGCCACTAAATAATGTTCAGCAGATAAAGGAATTTGCTTTAATTTATTCGCTAATTGCGTTGCCGATACCAACCCCGCCCCTTTTCGGTCGGCTGCATAAGAATTAAATAAAATAATAGCCCAGCTAGCAAAGTGAATGACCGGATTTAAATTAAACGCGCCTTTTTGCTCAAAACGGTTAAAAAGCTCAGGTTCATCATGATTGCCCGGAATCACATAAAAAGGGATATGCCAGTCAAAAGCTTCAATCGCATCCAGAATATTCTGATAGCTCTGCCAGGTTTCTTCTTGTACCAGATCCCCGGTAAATATAACTGCATCTATATAGTTTTGTTGCTTGGCGATATCAGATAATACTCGCAGAAGGTTTTGATAAGGGATGCAGCCATAAAACTCAGCCTGCTTGTCTGCTTTGAGATGGCAATCGGTAATTTGAGCAATTGTAAAACCCGGCATTAGTTTATGCCCGGTACATCGCCCGGCAGACTCATACCGTTTTCTTTACAAAAGACCAGCCAGTCGTGTAAAAACAAATTAATTTGATGCTTTTCATCAGGCTGGTGCATTTGTCGGTTCGGATAAATATAACTGGGTTCGATTCGGCTGATATTTTGACTTTTTACAACTTCTGCCATTTTTGCGTCATGGTAAACTCTAACCTGCACTTTGGGCTGCAAAAAGTCAGGCAAACTGGTCGATAATTGTCTAATTTCCAACAAATTAGTATACCGACTTTGCTCTAGTACTTTAATTTGAAATACAAAACTGGGCGAGGTTTCAAACTGATTAGCATCTGCCTGATAATCCCAATCTTCAACCAAATAATCGAGCAGCATAAAGTTGCGTTCGCATAAGCTATTGAGCGCAACTAAATCCGGCACATATTTTTTTGCTTTGGTTAGCGTTATTGAGTTTGCCAAGCTGTTGTTACCTTATCTAAATTTGTTTGCAGCCATTGCAGACCGATTATTGCAGAGGCATTTTCTATCTTACCCTGATTTAGCCAGTCCATCACACATTCCCGTGAAAAAACGTGTACTTTGATATCTTCATTTTCATGATCCAGACCACAAATAGGCTGAATATTTTGAGCGTCCACTTTTGCTACGTACAAATATATACGTTCACTGGTACCGCCGCAGCTGGATAAATAACTTTGCATAGGCAATAATTCAGTGGTTTCGAGCCCGGTTTCTTCATAGGTTTCGCGAAGCGCAACAGACTCTATGCTTTCATTTTCTTCAACCATGCCGCCAACCAACTCAAATGTCCAAGGGTTTTGCGCATTAAGTATGGCCCCGATACGGACCTGCTCGATTAAAACAATTTCATCCCGATTCGGATCATAGGGTAAAACAACAACTGCATCCCCTCGTTCAAAAATCTCTCTTTGTACAGGTTCAGACCAGCCACCGGCAAATAATTTATGTTTAAAGGTCACCAAGGAAACATTAAAAAACCGCGAAAATAAACTTTCTTTTTGAATAATTTCCACCCCGTCCTGATCAAATTCATAGGGAAGCGGCTGACTTTTATGTTTCATTATGATGCGATATCCTTAAGCAATACTTTTTATACTGTTATGACTATAATAAACTAACTTAGCCAGATACCCAAACACCTTCAATGGACAAAACCAGTGCAATCATGTTAACTGGTTAATATACAATAAAATTTTCTACATTTAGGAATGAGTATGCTCAGACATCGGATTCAAAGTATCATCAAAACCAAGCTTGCGTTTTCAGCGTTACTATTCAGCGGTCTTTTACAAGCAAATGACTTAATTTCAGTTTATCAGGCCGCGACCGAGCAAGACCCGATTTTACTGCAGGCTCAGGCAAGTTATCAGGCAAGCCTGCAAAATAAACCTTTGGCTCGCTCTGGCTTGTTACCACAGCTTAACGGCGCATTAAGTTATACAGATGATGAACTACAATCGATGACCCGCCAGGCTGCTAGTGTTAGCTTATCTCAGTCAATTTATCAGCATGATAACTGGCTGAATTTGTCTAAATCAGAAAAAGTGATTAAGCAAAGTGAATTTGCATTAGTACAAACCCAGTTAGGATTAATGACTCGGGTAGTGAGCGCCTATTTTGCTGTATTAGAGTCAATGGACAATCTGACGTTTGTTGAAGCTCAAAAAGCCTCAATTAAGCAGGAACTTGAAAAAACGCGCCATCAACTCGAGGTTGGTATTTCTGCGGTGACCAGTCTGCACGAAGCTCAGGCGCAATATGATGCTGTGGTTGCACAAGAAATTTCGGCGCAAAATGCCATTGAACTGGCCAAAGAAAATTTACGTGAAATTACCGGTCAGTATTATCAATCGTTAAGTCAGTTAGATACTGAGCAGTTCTCCCCGCCACAACTGGAGCCAAAACAGGTTAATAATTGGTTAGCATTAGCAGAAAAATATAACCCAGCCCTGCTACAACAAAAAATGGCGATGGCAGCCGCAAAACAGGATATTGAAATCGCGCAAGCGGGTCATTTGCCAAATGCTAATTTGTCCGCTAATTACACTTGGGCGGATACTGAAGCTGAAGCCATGAATAGTCAGACGAACGCCATGCAAACAACACAATACAATAACGACGGTTTATCCTGGACAGTCAGTATAAATGTGCCTATTTATTCGGGTGGCAATACCACAGCTTTAACCAAGCAAGCGCGCCAGCAATACGTTGTTGCAAGCCAGCAACTTAATCAAATTCACCGTCAGGTAATTCGTCAGGTTCGCAGTGCTTACAATGATGTCAATGCCAGCCTGGCACAAATTAACGCACTTAAACAGGCGGTTGTTTCAGCTGAAAGTGCGCTTAAAGCGACCAAGGCTGGTTTTTCAGTCGGAACTCGAGCAATCGTGGATGTACTAGACAGCACTCAAATTCTGTATGATGCAAGACGTAATTTAGCCAGTGCGCGCTACGCATACATTAATGCCATTTTAACGCTCAAAAATGCAGCCGGCACGCTATCAATTGATGATTTAAACGCAATCAATCAAAGCCTTAATTAGGCGTTGACCGAATTTATCTAGAACCACCTGAGTGACTATTCCCGATTAAAACTCACTCAGGCCGGTTTCTATTTCAATCGCTTGGTATGGATTTAAATTATCAGTAAACGAAAACTGATTTCTGCCATTCTCTTTTGCTTTAAATAATGCTTTGTCTGCTAAATCAAATGCCGCTTCTCGATTAAGGACCTGATCGGCGATAAATGAATGAATGCCCGCACTCACGGTAACGACTGGATTGCATTTTGATGCAGGGTGAGCAATATTCAGAGCCTGCACAGATTCAATGGCGGCTTTTACTAACGCCTGCGCTTTTTCAAGATGAGTATCGGGTAGAATCATTGCAAACTCTTCGCCGCCGATTCTGGCAACCAGAGCATTTTCACTATTAAGGCTATCTTTTAACGTTAATGCGACATTTTTTAAAACCCGATCACCCGATAAATGACCAAAATGATCATTGTATTTTTTGAAATAATCGACATCCAAAATAACCAGAGATAAAGGTGTTTGTCGGCTTAAACTCGCATTCCATTCCTTTTCTAATACTTCATCAAACTGACGTCGGTTAGCGATAGTGGTTAATGCATCTATATTAGCTAACGAGCCCAATAGCCTGCGCTGAAATACATTTTGAAGTTGAGTGTAAATTCGGGCCTGAACGACACCTGGATGTAAAGGTTTGCCAATGACATCAACAGCTCCAAGCTTAAGCCCTTTCATCTCAACCTCTTCAGAGCCTGAACCAGTGATAAAAATAATCGGAATATGCTCTGTATTGCGCCGATTTCTCAAGGTTTCAATCACACTAAAGCCATCCATGTCCGGCATAACAACATCTAAAACAATCAAGTCTGGCTGTAACTCTATCGCTTTTTCTATCGCTTGATGACCGTTTTTGGCCAGTAGGACTTGCGCTATACCCGAAATACATTCCTTTAATACTCGACGATTGGTTTTGTCATCATCGACAATCAGTACTCTAAGTTCATCGTTCAAGGCAAAGTTCCTTTGCTTTATTATTTTTACTTAGAATAGCTGAAAAATACGTCAAAAGACAACGCCAATCGACAGCTCTGCTCAAAGTATTCGGCTATTTTAATCATTCACAAAACAGAATGAGTGCAGTTTATGTACGGGTTGTTTATAGAAAAATAGTTTAAAGATTAAGACTGGATAAGCGCCCAACATCAAAAGGCGCTATGATTGAGCGCTTGATTGGTGAGCGGCTTTTAATAATCGTTTACTTTCATTTAAAAAGTGATCAGCATAGTCACCAAACCATTGATGCACTTCTTCAAATTCTTGTTTAAATAACGTTTTGTCACCCTTTTCCAACAACTCAATACCAGTTTGAAAACGACTGACAAATCGTTTTAATAAATCAAAATTTTCAGAATTTGCATAAATAATATCAGCGTACAATTGAGAGTCTTGTGCAAAAAGGCGCCCCACCATCGCCAACTCCAGTCTGTATATGGGTGAACTCAAAGCGATTAGTTCTGATAATTCAGGATTTTCCTGCTTAAGATGATACCCGTACATAAACGTTGAAAAGTGGCGCATGACCTGAATAAAAGCCATTGCGTTATCATGTGACTGAGCACTGACCGCTTCCAGTTTGGCTTCTAATAAAATTAGATTGTCCAAGACCCACTGACATTCTTCCTCAGCTCGTGCATGACAATAAGCCACGACTTGATCCTGGATATTATCTACATCCGGGCCAAACATAGGGTGTAACCCCAGAACCGGACCGGTATGGCACGCAAGCATTTTTTCAACTGGCTTTTGTTTAATACTGGTGAGATCGGCAAGAATGGTATCCGGCTCAATATAATCGGCGACCTGCTCTATGACTGAAAGTGTCAGATTAATGGGTACAGAGATAATGACCAAATCCTGCCCTGCCAGCATGGCTTTTGCATTTGGCCAATCGTCCTGCTCGAGAATTTGTAATTCATGACCCAACTGAGCGAATTGGCGAACAAACAGCTGACCTAATTTACCGCGCCCGCCAACTATGGTGATTTTTTTAGACGGGATTGATTCAGACAGAGATAATTTGGCTAAACGCGCCTCTTCCAGCGCGTTTTCCAAAGCCTGTTTTTTTGCGGTTAAAGCGTCAAGTTGAGCCTGAACTTCTTTTAACTCAGCACTAAAGTCACTTTCAACCATATAGTTTTAAACTCTCTCAGCCAGAGGCTTAGCCAGTTTTTCAGCCATTTCACGCAATAAGTCATCTGTCGCTTGCCATGAAATACAGGCATCTGTAATCGAAACACCATATTTCATATCACAGATTGCTTGTTCGGCTGACTGATTACCTTCATTCAGGTGACTTTCCAGCATAATGCCAATAATAGATTTATTGCCGTTTTCAATTTGCTGCATAATATCTTTCGCAACAATAGGTTGACGACGATAATCTTTGTTTGAATTGCCGTGGCTACAATCAACCATCAAGGCATCATTTAAGCCTGCTTTACGTAACTTCTCTTCACATAATGCGACATTTTCAGCATCATAGTTTGCTGCTTTACCGCCGCGTAAAATAACATGGCCATCCGGGTTACCGTTTGTAGAAATCACCGCAACTTGACCTTGCTGATTAATCCCCATAAAACTATGGCCAGAAGCTGCCGCTTTTAACGCATTAATAGCCGTATCTAAACTGCCATCAGTGCCGTTTTTAAAACCAACCGGCATAGATAAACCACTCGCCATTTCACGATGAGTTTGAGACTCGGTTGTACGTGCACCAATTGCAGACCAACTGAATAATTCAGCCAAATATTGCGGGCTAATCGGATCCAGTGCTTCGGTTGCCATTGGAATTTCCATTTCAGCCAGTTCAATTAATAGTTCTCTGGCTTTGTGCAAACCTTCTTCTATGCTGAAAGAACCATCAATATTGGGATCGTTAATTAACCCTTTCCAGCCTACTGTTGTTCTTGGTTTTTCAAAATAGACTCGCATCACAATATATAAAGAATCATTTAACTCTTCACTGAGCGCTTTTAATTTGCGCGCATAGGCTTTTGCCGCTTCAACATCATGAATTGAACAGGGACCACTAATTACAATTAAACGCTTATCTTTACGGTTGATAATATCCGATAAGGTTTGACGAGCACCGGCAATAAAGCTCAATGCATTTTCAGAAACAGGTAAAGCTTTTTTTAAATTTTCTGGCGTAATCAGTACTTTTTCGGCATTTACATGCACGTTATTGAGTCTATCTTTAATCATTCATTAATCCGGGTGATGAGCTTAGATCTAACATGGGTTTGGCTAATATTTATGGCTTTATGTATCGCACCAACAACTAAAATCAAATTAGCTCTAATTGCTATAAATAATTCGGCTATTTTAGACAAGTTTTTAACAAAGTTCAGCTAAATATTGGGTTATTCCTGATTATTCTTATAAAAATGAGCCTTATGTATAAAAAACCAGCAAGTAACCACTAAATTCAATTTTTCTTTACGATGAAACAGGTATACTGAGACAAATTGATTGAGCGATTAACAGAATTCATGGATAACATACGGTCTTTTTTTAAAAACATTTGGTTATACCGCATACTGGCGATAACCTGCTACTTGGTTGCAACTGTTTTGTTTTTTTCACCGATTGATCCAAATTCAACAGACTTATTTCCTCATTTTGATAAGTTTGCCCACTGCATTGTGTTTTTTTCGCTGGCTGGATTGACAGAATTTAGCTTAAAAAACAAAAGTGTCTGGATTATACTTGGATTAATATTTTATGGTGGCGCAGTTGAAGTTCTGCAAGGCCAGTTTTTTAATCGAGAAGCCAGCTTTTTGGATTTAATGGCCGACATTTCAGGTATTGCTTTCTTTTATTTGTTCTTAACTAAAACTAAATTATCATGTTTTCGATCTTGGGTTGCGGCGCAATAGGTTCCCTGGTCGCATGGGCCTGTGACACTAATAAACTGAACTATCAGCTCATTTTAAGAAAAACAGCCAGTAAACAAATCGTCAGAGTTCAACCGTTTAATTTAAAGAACCGACCCGATTCACAAGAGCTGATTGAGTTTAGTGCGCCTGTCAGGCAAAAAAACAGCATTTCTCATCTAATTTTACCGGTTAAAGCTTATCAGGTCGAAAGTGCCATTAAAGCCTTATCCGGTCAAATTGAAGCCAATGCTAATATTGTATTGATGCATAACGGGCTGGGCACCGCTGAAATCATCAGACAATACTGTCCTAATGCAACAATCATCATGGCCAGCACAACGCACGGCGCTTTTCAAAACGCGCCCTTTAGCACTGTGCAAACCGGCTTAGGCGAAACCTTTTTTGGCTATTGGGATGCTAAGTCCGGTCAGGTTGCGCCTCGTGGATTAATCCCCTTAATCCAATCTTTTGCGCCCGGGTATTGGGATAACAATATTAAAAAACGACTGTGGGAAAAACTTGCAGTCAATAGCGTAATCAACCCAATAACTGGGCTAGATCAGATAAAAAACGGTGAATTACTCAAGCCTGGATATGAGCAGAAAGTGATTGCACTGGTCAAAGAGTTTTGTCTGGTTAGCCGCTTATGCGGGCTGGATTTTGAAGTTGAAGCAATAAAAACTTTGATATTGACTGTCGCCAAAAATACCGCTCAAAACTGGTCTTCAATGAATCGGGATATTTTTTATCAACGCCAAACCGAAATAGATTTTATTAATGGCTATTTAATTAAACAAGCGGCAACCCACGACTTGCAGCTACCGCATAATCAGGCGTTATTTGAACAAATCAAGCTGGTTGAAACAAGCTCACATTCTTAAAGCCCTGCTCATGTAAATAAAGTGCCTGCAAACGACTCATAACGCCTTTTTTACAATACAGCAGATAGTGTTTATCCTGATCTAAATCCGCAAATTTAGTCGCCAGTTTAAAAAACGGAATATGGATAATTTGCGCCCCATCAAATTCCAGCGGCTCATTCTCTTCTTCTTCATCACTGCGCACATCAATGATGATTTGATTTTCAGTCAACTCTGATACAGAAGCAATTTCCTGAACTTCATCTTCAGCTTCTTTTGCCAGATCGCGAATATCATACACGCTGGCATCATCCACTACTTGCTCGATTAACGGCATATGGAACTGAGATTCTGTGGCTTCAACTTTATCTTGTCGCGCCGCAATATTAGGTCGTTGAGAAATCACACCGCAATACTCAGGCATGGTTTTAGCAAAATCTTCTGTACCAATTTGCCGTGCGATATCAATAATTTCCTGTTTATCCGTTGTAATAAGCGGTCTGACGATAAGCTGCTCTGTTACTTTGTCTATCAACCCTAAGTTGATTAAGGTCTGGCTGGATACCTGACCAAGCGCTTCACCGGTTACCAGCGCGTTATAACCCATTCGACTGGCAACTAAGCTGGCGGCACGCATCATCATACGTTTGAGCACAACCCCCATTAAACCTGAGTCAATATTTTCGAGAATTTCAGCGACAACGGGTTGGAAATCAACAGAGATAAATTTTACACGGTGAGATATACCAAATTTTTCCCATAGATAGTAGGCAACTTGTTTCACACCGATTTCATGCGCAGAGCCGCCTAAATTGAAAAAGACAAAGTGTGTTTTATAGCCGCGTCGCATGGTTAAATAGCTCGCCACACCTGAATCATAACCACCGGATATCAAAGATAATACTTCATCCTGAGTAGCGATTGGGAAGCCGCCCAGTCCCTGAAAGCGCTCGCCCATTAAAAACAAGGTTTCATTGGTTACTTCTAATTTAACGGTCACTTCAGGCTTGCTGAGTTTTACACTGGCCGTATCGATATTTTGATTTAAATATCCACCGACATATCGCTCCAAATCTTTTGATGAGAAGTCATGGTGACCACGGCGTTTAACCCTCACACAGAAAGTTTTGCCTTCCACATCCTGACGGTACGACTCAAGCGCTTTATCACAAGTATCGTCAAAATCGACAAAATCATGCTGTTTAACTTCAGTAAAAAATGCAATACCGGGCACGCACTGCATACGTTCAATGGCAATATTTCGTTTATCATCGCTTACTCTAACTTCCAGACAATCCCATTGTTTTTGCACCCAGGCTTTTTCATCAACTCGTCGCAAAACAATTTTGATATTACTTTCCAGAATTTTGGTAAAACGCAAACGCACCGAGCGACTCTTAATTGAAATCTCCGGATGCATTTTGACAATAAACTTGATCATATTTTGAAGGTCACATTTTCAATCTAAAAATTGGTCGGCGATTATACTGAATTTATACCAATTCCCCAAGCCACTTATAGAGAATTCCAACGAACAGAGTGAAAACAAAGGCATTCACAGCCAAAATGCAAATACAAGCTGGCTGTGATAGACAATCTTTTATTGGGTAATCGTCGTGTTAGGCGAGACTGTAATAGGATCTGACTCTTTTGCTTTACCCTGTAATATTGATATTTCTACCCGGCGATTGCGGCGGCGGTTTGCCTGCGTATTGTTGGGTACTAAAGGTCGGGTATCCGCATGACCGACAACGATTAAACGATGCGCATCAAATCCCGGAACTTTGAGCATTTCATGCGCCACAGCAACCGCTCTTTTTGATGACAGGTCCCAATTTGATGTATAAAGTTCGGATACTACATTCTGATTATCTGTATGACCTGATACAGTAATTTCACCCGGAACTTCGTTTAGCAATTCAGCCACCTGATAAATGATAGGTTTAAACTGAGATTGCAAATAAGCAGATCCTGAAGGAAACGCCCCGTTTTCACGGATTCGGATAATAATTTGCTGGCCCAGAGATTCAAGTTCAATGGCCCCATCGACTATTTGTTCTTCGAGTTGCTGTGCTATCTTTTTAACTAATTCACTCATTTCTTCAGCCGCAGCCTGAGATTCAGTAGTCGATTCTGAACTCGCGGATTCAGCTGAAGTTCCACCTCTTTGATCGCCTCTTTGTTTTTGACGTCCACCCGCTGAATCTTCATCACCCGCTTCAAATTCAAGCGTTGGTTGGGTCATTTCAATGGTTTGTTGTTGAATGGTTTCAATAGGAGTGGGATCCGGCCGCCCGGGTCTGAATTCTTGTGCGATAACCGATGTCCCTTTGGGTATATCTTTAATCTCCAGCTTATTTTGCACACCAAACGCAAATTTCATTGAACCTGCGATCTGCTTAAATTTAAGCACATCCATTTCAGAGAATGCGAGCAGCAAAACAAAAAAGCACATCAGCAGGGACATTAAATCAGCAAAAGTCCCCATCCAGGCAGGTAAGCCCGGGGGAGGACATTTTTTACATGGAGGACAATCTTCAGCCACGAACTAACTCCCCTATTCTTCTGCTACTGAGCGTTTAGATTCAGCAAGATAGTTTTTCAAAATACCTTCAATCACTCTTGGATTCTGGCCATCCTGAATCCCCAGAATTGCATCTAAAATCAAATTTTGATTCAATTTTTCTTCTTCTTTTCGAAGTGCCAGTTTTGCCGCTAGCGGCAATGCGACCACATTCGCCAAAAACGCACCATAAAGTGTTGTTAATAAAGCAACAGCCATTGCCGGTCCGATCGCTTTTGGATCGTCCATGTTCGACAGCATGGCAACCAGACCAATCAAGGTGCCTATCATCCCCATCGCAGGTGCCACATCGCCTAATGCTTTTAACAACCCTATACCGGCTTCATGCCTTTCTGTAGTTAACTCAATATCTTTGGACAAAGTCGCTTTAACCACTTCTCCATCATGCCCATCAACTAGCATGTCCACCCCTTTACGCATAAAGGGATTATCAATCTGGGCTTCCTCTAACGCTAAAAAGCCACCTTTTCGTGCTGCATCTGCCATTTCTACTGACTTTTCGATTAGCTCTTCAGGGCTCTCTATCTTGAACATAAAGGCTTTTCCGAGCACTTTACCTATGCCAAAAAACTGACCCATAGTAAAGTTGGCGAGCACAACAAACAAAGATCCACAAAATACGATGAGTACAGAAGGTACGTCGAAAAACATACCTAAATCTCCGCCTAATATCATCGCCATAACAATAAATGCGATGGCGCCAAGAATGCCTATGACGGTAGCTAAATCCACTGATGCCTCCAGACCTTAAAGCTAATAAAGAATAGTTTGTTGTTGAGTTGTTTTGATAATTTTCGAAACTTTATTCAGCCTGAGTATAAAATACACGAGTCCTGATACAAGCTAGCCTCAACTATAATGATTAATTATGATATCGGCAAGGTAAACTAAAAGCTTAGCTTTTTCATCTGCTTAACCTGAATATTTTAGAATACTGATATATTCGCAATCAAGATTGTGCCAGCTTAGCAATTATGGGCCACGCCTAACCCCAGATACAGACCTCAGTAAGCTTGTTTAACCGGTTATAATCAATTAAACAAATTAACTCAGGACGTTTATCCCCAAGTTACTTGGCGATAAATAAGCAAAGCATACGACTATTCAATCACAATACCCGGTGAATATTGATACGCTTATGTTAATTTTGCATAAATTTACCAAAAACTTCTAAAACAATTGTGACGCTTTAAGGTAAACTATTTGACCAATTTGACCCTCTACGATAGGGTTGCCGCATTTTTGGTATTAAGAGAATTCAAGTTTATGGCAAATAAAAAACCAGAAAACATGAGCCTTGAAACAAGCATGGCTGAATTAGAGCAAGTTGTCGAAAAACTGGAATCCGGAGAGCTTGCACTTGAGGATGCGCTTAAGCAATTTGAACGCGGCGTAAGTCTGGTTCGAGCCAGCCAGCAAAAACTGGATACGGCCGAACAAAAAATAAAAATATTAATGGATAAAAACGGGCAAGCCGAATTTATTGACACCTCAATTGAGAATTTAGACTAAATGAGCATACAAGCCGAACTTGAGCATTTTCAGCTTGATTTTAATCAGGCGTTGGCTGAGGTAATGGAGCAAATGTTACCCGGTAATATAGCGCCCACATTGCATGAAGCAATGAAATATAGTGTCAGCAATGGTGGTAAAAGGCTCAGACCCTTTTTAATTCATTTAATGGCTCAATCGTTAGAATTAAACATGCAAGACTTATTACCAGCGGCGGTTGCATTAGAATGCATTCATAGCTACTCACTTGTTCATGATGACTTGCCCGCAATGGACGATGACGATTTGCGACGCGGCAAACCGACTTGTCACATTCAGTTTGATGAAGCAACTGCAATTCTAGCCGGTGACGCACTGCAAACTTTTGCATTCCAATTGTTAGCTCATGCCGATATGGATGCTCAGGTTAAAATAAACTGGGTTCAAATTTTAAGTCAGGCATCCGGTTATTCCGGGATGTGCGGTGGTCAGTCACTGGACTTAGCGGCAGAGAATCAAGCGGTTGGATTAACAGAGCTGGAAACGATTCATGGGCTTAAAACCGGCGCCTTATTAAAATCGGCGGTGAGTCTGGCCTGTGCGGCTAAACCTGAACTTGCACTAGCCCATTCAAAGCAATTTGAGCGTTTTGCTGAATTAATCGGGCTGGCTTTTCAAATTCAGGATGATATTTTAGATATCACATCAACAACGGACCAATTGGGTAAACCACAAGGTTCTGACCAGAAATCCAATAAAAGTACTTATCCAGGGTTGTTAGGTTTGGCGGGCGCAGAAGAAAAAGCTCAGCAAGTTTTTCAATCAGCACTAGAGCAAATTCAAGATCTCCCCTACAATACCCGATCATTAATGGATTTTGCCCAGTTTATTATCAAACGACAACACTAATTACATGAGCACAGATATCAACCGTTACCCCAGATTAAGATTAATCAATGAGCCAGAAGAGCTTAGAAGTTTACCGCTGAGTGAATTACCGGATGTCGCTAAAGAACTGCGTGATTTTTTGCTGGCTTCGGTGAGTCAGAGCAGTGGTCACTTTGCATCAGGATTGGGTGCCGTCGAATTAACGGTTGCGCTCCATTATGTCTATAATACGCCCTTTGATAAGCTGATTTGGGATGTAGGTCATCAGGCCTATCCTCACAAAATTTTGACCGGTCGACGGGATCAAATCAGTAGCATTCGCCAACAAAATGGCTTGCATCCATTCCCGTGGCGTGAAGAGAGCGAATATGACACCTTGAGTGTTGGTCATTCTTCTACTTCTATCAGTGCTGCTTTGGGCATAGCTATCGCTGCGGAAAAAGAAGCTGCCGGGCGAAAATCTGTTGCCGTTATCGGGGATGGCGCAATAACAGCTGGCATGGCTTTTGAAGCCATGAACCATGCAGGCCATATCAAAAAAGATATGTTGGTTGTGCTCAATGATAACGATATGTCTATCTCTGAAAATGTGGGTGCGTTAAACAGCCATTTAGCAAAAATATTATCTGGCTCTGTTTATACCTCATTCAGAGAAGGCGGTAAAAAAATTCTGAGCTCAGTTCCGCCAATCAAAGAATTTGCGAGTAAAGCAGAAGAACATTTAAAAGGCATGCTTGCACCCGGAACTATCTTTGAAGAACTGGGCTTTAACTATATTGGTCCGATTGATGGTCATGATGTAGTCGGCTTAGTGAATACCTTAAAAAACATGCGTAATTTAAAAGGCCCTCAGCTTTTGCATGTTATCACCAAAAAAGGTAAAGGTTATCAACCCGCTGAAAACGATCCGATTGGCTATCATGCCGTGCCTAAATTTGATTTAACGAAAACCGAATTACCTGCTAAAAAAGCCAGTTCTCCCACTTATTCAAAGGTATTTGGTGACTGGTTATGCGATATGGCTGAGCAAGACGATAAACTCATGGCCATTACCCCGGCAATGCGTGAAGGTTCGGGCATGGTAAAATTTTCAAAAGCCTACCCTAACCAGTATTTTGACGTGGCCATTGCCGAGCAGCACGCCGTAACACTGGCTACCGGCATGGCAATAGAAGGTTTAAACCCTGTGGTTGCGATTTATTCAACTTTCCTACAACGGGGCTATGACCAGTTAATTCACGATGTTGCACTGCAAAATTTACCCGTGCTATTTGCGGTCGACCGAGCGGGTATTGTTGGCGCGGATGGTCCGACCCATCAGGGCACCTTCGATTTAAGTTATCTACGCTGTATTCCCAATCTGGTCATTATGGCGCCATCAGATGAAAATGAATGTCGACAAATGTTGTATACGGGCCACCGGTTAAATCAACCCGCTGTTGTCCGCTACCCCAGAGGTACAGGCCCTAACGCTTCAATTGAAAGTGAAATGACCGCACTTGAAGTCGGCAAAGCAAGACAGTTAAAGCAATCCAGCTCAAGCGCTAAAAAAATTGCAATTTTAAATTTTGGAACGCTTTGTCATTATGCGACTGAAGCCGCAGAAATTTTAAATGCCAGCCTATATGATATGCGCTTTGTGAAGCCACTTGATACAAATGCAATTAAGCAAGCGGCTATGCAGCATGATTACCTGATTACGCTTGAGGATAACTGTATCGCTGGCGGAGCCGGCAGTGCTGTGCTGGAAAGCCTGGCTACTTCAGGTTTAAATATACCCTGCTTACTCTTAGGTGTACCGGATGAATTTGTTAAACACGGTGCACAAACTGATATTTACCAGCAGTTGAAATTAGACAGTCATGGTATTGTAGAACAAATTAACGGCTTTATTGCCAGTCAAGGTTAAGCTTGTGCTCTGACTGGCATTTTTAAGCCCTGTACGCGGATTAAAAAATGCCAAAAACAGATATAGAAAAAACTCTGGGTTATGCACTGCACAGCAGTGCATTTCTGATGAAACAAGCTATCAAACAGCTGATTCAGCAAAATAACATCTCAACGACCCCTGAAGCCTTTTTTATGCTTAATTTAATTCCTGAAAAAGGCATAGAGCAGCAGGAGTTAATCAATAAAACCCATAAAGACAAAGCCGCAATTACACGATTGTTAGATCAGTTAACCCGGCAAAACTGGATTATTCGCCGTGTATTAAAAGAAAATAAACGAAAATGCATCATCCGGCTTTCTGAGCAGGGCAATCAGATAAAATCTCAGCTTAATCAGGCTTTAGCTAAAATCAGTAAACAAATGATTAAAGGCATACCAACCGATGATTTAAGAAGTTGCTTTAAAGTATTGAATATGTTGTCTGAAAATTTGGATGAGTTGAGTCAGGAGCAGATGAATCAGGAAGTGTTTCAAAACGGGGTTAAATGAGCTTGCCGATTCGCAAGCTCGTCATTTTTAATAGCGCCGTTTTGTTACTTCAGTTCTGCATAATATTTAGCAAGCGCTTTCATATCTTCATCGGTTAAAGCCGCCACCATACCTTTCATTATAGGATCAGGGCGTGTATCGTCTTTAAACTTTTGCAATTGCAAATACAGATACTGCTCTTTCTGACCAGCCAAATTAGGATAAATAGGCATGGTTGAAATACCATCTTTACCATGGCAAGTTGCGCATAATGCAACCTGAGCTGGTGCTGCATACAAATGAGCTGATGTTGCTAAAGTTGCTAATAATACAAGAAGTTTTTTCATAACAATCCTCAGGATTCCGTGGGCTTAAATACCACTAGGTACAATCACTTTATAACTGAATCAGGCGTTGGCGTCAAATGCAGCTAAAAGCTCTTTTGGAAATTCAGGACGCCCTCTTTGATTAATAGAAGTCCCAATTACTTTTGCTTCCAGTATCTTTTTTCCATCGGTTGTTTGAATGATCTGATTAAATGCAAATCTCAATTTAGAAACCTTTTCTAAACTGACGCTGACGGTAAAATGATCGCCACTTTTTAAGGATGATTTATAGTCCAATTCAGCGCGTACAACAACCAGATTAATACCCGCCTCTGCCAAGGCTGCAAAATCAATATCAATGCTTTTTAAAAATTCATGTCTGGCGTGCTCCAGATAATTCATATAAACACTATTATTGACGATAGCTTGCATATCGCATTCATAATCGCGAACAGACATTAATAGCTCAAACATATTATTCCTTACATTCAAATATAAAAAAACCGGCATTGGCTGCCGGTTTTATAATTCGAAAAGCGTTACTTTTCAATACTAAAGCGCATGTTTTACCAACCAGTACGCTCTTTCAACGCTTTACCGATGTCGGCAAGAGACTCAACTGTGGTGACACCCGCATCTTTTAACGCCGCAAATTTTTCAGCTGCTGTGCCCTTACCACCTGAAATAATCGCACCGGCATGGCCCATACGTTTACCCGGAGGCGCAGTAACACCAGCAATATAAGAAACAACCGGTTTAGTGACATTTGCTTTGATAAAAGCAGCCGCTTCTTCTTCGGCGCTTCCGCCAATCTCACCGATCATAACGATAGCTTCCGTTTTTGGGTCTTCTTCAAATCGTTTCAGGATATCAATAAAGTTCGAACCTGGAATAGGATCACCACCGATACCGACACAAGTCGACTGGCCAAAGCCTGCATCAGTGGTTTGTTTTACCGCTTCATACGTCAGAGTACCTGAACGAGAAACAATGCCTACACGACCCGGTAAATGAATATGGCCCGGCATAATACCGATTTTACATTCACCCGGCGTAATCACACCCGGACAGTTAGGACCAATTAATACCACGCCCAGTTCGTCGCATTTCACTTTACATTCCAGCATATCTAAAGTTGGAATGCCTTCAGTAATACATACAATCAGCTCTATGCCTGCATTAGCAGCTTCGAGGATAGAATCTTTACAAAACGGAGCTGGAACATAAATAACACTCGCCTGTGCACCCGTTGCTTCCACTGCATCTTTTACAGTATTAAAAACAGGCAAACCTAAATGCGTTTGACCCCCTTTACCCGGTGTTACCCCACCGACCATTTTAGTGCCGTATGCAATTGCTTGTTCTGAATGAAATGTACCCTGAGAGCCTGTGAAACCCTGACAGATGACTTTGGTATCTTTATTAATTAAAATGCTCATTATTTCGCCTCCGCTGCTTTTACCGCCTGTACTGCAGCATCTGTTAAACTGGTTGCAGCAATAATATTCAAGCCACTATCGGCCAATACTTTTGTGCCAAGTTCAGCATTGTTACCTTCCAGACGAACAACAACAGGTACTTTCACACCCACTTCTTCAACCGCGCCAATCACACCTTCAGCGATCAGATCACAACGCACAATCCCACCAAAAATATTAATTAAAACCGCTTTAACGTTCTCGTCTGATAAAATAATTTTGAATGCTTCAACCACACGCTCTTTGGTTGCGCCGCCACCTACATCCAGGAAGTTAGCAGGTTTACCACCATGGTGCTGAACAATATCCATAGTCCCCATTGCCAGACCGGCACCGTTTACCATACAGCCAATATTGCCGTCTAGAGCAACATAGTTGAGTTCCCATTTAGCAGCATGAGCTTCACGTTCATCTTCTTGAGTTGGATCGTGCATTTCGCGTAAATCCGGATGACGGTAAAGTGCATTACTATCAATCACTACTTTTGCATCTAAACATAATAAGTCATCATCATTAGTAATCACTAACGGGTTCACTTCAATCAGAGCAACGTCTTTTTCAACAAATAGCTTAGATAAGCCTAACAATATTTGTGTAAACTGTTTGATTTGCTTGCCTTGCAAGCCCAGTTTAAATGCCATTTCACGGGCTTGATAAGGCTGTGCTCCCGTTAACGGATCAATCGTAGTTTTTAAGATTTTTTCAGGGGTTTCAGCCGCCACTTTTTCAATTTCAACACCGCCTTCAGTAGATGCCATAAATACAATGCGTCTGCTTGAACGGTCAACCACTGCGCCCAGGTATAGCTCCTGCTTAAAAGGACAAGCTGGTTCTACCAAAATTCGGCTAACCGGCTGACCATTCGCATCTGTTTGATAGGTTACTAAATTTTTACCTAACCATTCTTTTGCAAAAGCTTCAACTTCAGCTTTAGTCGAAACCAGTTTAACCCCACCAGCTTTACCACGACCACCAGCATGAACCTGAGCTTTAACGACATACTTATCGCCCTCAACTTGATCAACCGCTGCAACGGCTTCGTGAGGTGTTTGTGCTGCAATACCGCGGGATACAGGTAAACCATAATCCGCGAATAATTGCTTGCCTTGATATTCGTGCAAATTCATAACAATTACCCTTTGTTAGTTAAATCACTCATGCCAACACACTCTTATAAGCGAGTTTAATGAATTAAGTTTGTTGGAAAATGAAAATTGAAAAACAAGATATAAAAAAAGCGATACTCAGTACCGCTTTTTAATATCTGCTTAATGAATTAAAGATCCAGTAATAAACGAGTCGGATCTTCAAGTAATTCTTTAACAGTTACCAGGAAGCCTACTGACTCTTTACCGTCAATTAATCTATGGTCATACGACAGAGCTAAGTACATCATTGGCAAAATTTCTACTTTACCATTAACGGCCATTGGTCTGTCCTGAATTTTATGCATACCCAGAATAGCCGTTTGCGGCAAGTTAATAATCGGTGTTGATATCAGTGAACCAAATACACCACCGTTAGTAATCGTGAAATTACCACCTGTCATTTCATCAAGTGTCAGCTTGCCGTCACGACCTTTTAACGCCAATTCGCGAATGCCTTTTTCGATATCGGCCAAAGATAACTGGTCACAATCTCGTAATACAGGCGTGACCAGACCACGAGGCGTAGAAACGGCCATGCTGACATCAAAATAATTGTGATAAACAATATCGTCACCATCAATCGATGCATTTACTGATGGATAACGTTTCAAAGCTTCTGTCACAGCTTTAGTGAAGAAAGACATAAAGCCTAAACGAATACCATGTTTTTTCTCAAATACGTCTTTGTATTCTTTACGAATATCCATAATCGGCTTCATGTTAACTTCGTTAAACGTCGTTAACATAGCTGTGGTATTTTTCGATTCTAATAAGCGCGTCGCAACCGTTTTACGCAAACGAGTCATAGGGACACGTTTTTGTGTACGATTACCTAAAGCTTCAGCCGCTTGTGCACTTGCAGCTGGCTGTGATGACTGAGCCTGCTTAGCTTGTTTAGCTTTAACATAAGCTTCAACGTCTTCTTTCATCAAGCGACCTTTGTCACCTGAACGACTGATATTTTTTGCTTCTTCTGCACTGATACCATTTAATGATAATGCTCGACGTACAGAAGGTGTTAAGGAATCGTCAACCTCTTCAGACGATTCAGCCTGAGTTTCGGTCTTAGCTTCAGCGACTGGCGCTGATGCACCTTTTTCAAGTTTAGCTATAACTTGCTCAGCATTCACCGTAGTGCCTTCAGGTTCAATAATTTCGGTCAATACACCATCACACTCAGCGGTTACTTCTAATACGACTTTATCCGTTTCAATATCAACTAAGTTTTGTTCACGTTTTACGGACTCACCTGGTTGTACGTGCCAGGTCGCGATAGTTGCATCTGCAACTGATTCTGGTAAGACGGGTACTTTGACTTCCACACTTTCACCTTTATTTTGCGTTTCTGTTTGGGGCTTTTCTTTATCTGCTTTATCTGATGAAGATTTTTCTGCTTTTTTAGCGGGCGCTGCTGTTTCTCCACCATCAAGTAATTTTCCGATAACTTGCTGAGCTAAAACAGTATCACCTTCACCGTGAATAATTTCACCAATAACACCATCTTTTTCAGCAACCACTTCCAATACAACTTTATCGGTTTCAATATCAACCAGATTTTGATCGCGTTTAACTGAATCGCCTTCTTTTACATGCCAGGTTGCGATACTTGCATCAGCAACAGATTCTGGTAATCCAGGAACTTTAATATCAATAGCCATTTTTAAATCTCTTATTCTATCTCTAAGCCAAGTGCTTGATGCACCAGTTCTTTTTGTTGTTGATTATGGACTGCTAAATAGCCAACAGCCGGTGAAGACGAAGCTTGTCGACCCACATATTGCAACTGAGATCCCTCAGGGATAACATTTCTGAAATGATGTTGGCTACAATACCAGGCACCTTGGTTTTGAGGCTCTTCCTGACACCAAACAAACTCTTTAACATGCTGATAATCTTGCAGAATTTTAGCCATATCGGCTTCCGGGAATGGATATAGCTGTTCAATCCGGATAATAGCAACATTGCTTAATTCATTTTTTGAACGCGCATCGCGTAAATCGTAATACACTTTACCGCTACACATTACAACTCTGTCAACTTTATCTGCCGGAATGTCATCAATTTCGCTAATGACATTATGGAATACACCGGTAGATAACTCCTCTAGTGAAGAAACGGCCTGAGGATGGCGTAATAATGATTTAGGAGACATTACAACCAGTGGTCGACGCATCGGGCGAATGGCCTGACGGCGCAGCATATTAAATACCTGTGCTGGGGTTGTCGGTACACAAACCTGAATATTGTGATCGGCACATAACTGTAAAAAACGCTCCAGTCTGGCTGATGAATGCTCAGGTCCCTGACCTTCATAACCATGAGGCAATAATAAGGTTAAACCACATAAACGCCCCCACTTTTGCTCACCTGAGCTCAGGAACTGGTCAATTACAACTTGAGCACCATTTGCAAAGTCACCAAACTGAGCTTCCCAGATAGTTAACGTTTTAGGTTCAGCTGTTGCATAACCGTATTCAAATGCCAGTACAGCTTCTTCAGATAAAACTGAGTCATATATTTCAATTTTAGATTGCTCATCACTGATATGACTTAACGGCATATAAGGTTCAGCAGACTTTTGGTCATGGATAAATGCATGACGGTGGAAGAAAGTACCTCGCCCAACATCCTGACCGGTTAACCGGATGCGTGTACCCGTATCAACTAAATCCGCATACGCCAGCGTTTCGGCAAATCCCCAGTCGAGTAATTTTTCGCCGGCTGCCATTTTAGCTCTATCTTGGTAAATCTTTTTCACACGAGACTGAGGTGTCACTGAGTCCGGGTATTGTGAAACTGAATTAGCCAAACGCGTGAGTTCTTCAAGCGAAATTGAAGCATCATATTCGATATCCCAGTCATGGTTTAAGAAAGGACGCCAGTCAACTGAGTGTTCCATCATAGGTCGCCATTCTTCAACCACACAGGCACCGTGGTCGAGCGCAGAACGATATTCTTCTACAGATCGCTCAGCATCTTGCTCAGCCAATACATTTTCACCTATCAGCTGTTGAGCATATATCTGGCGTGGAACCGGGTGTTTTTTAATCTTTTTATACATTAACGGCTGTGTAGCGCTCGGCTCATCAGCTTCGTTATGACCATGACGTCGGTAACAGACTAAATCAATCACCACATCACGTTTAAATTTATTTCTGAAATCCAGAGCGACTTCAGTTGCAAACATCACAGCTTCAGGATCGTCTGAATTCACATGGAAAATCGGTGCCTGAACCATTTTAGCAATGTCAGTACAATACTGAGTTGACCGTGTATCCTGAGGATTCGAGGTAGTAAACCCAACCTGATTGTTCACCACAATACGCACTGTACCACCGACTGCATAGGCACGAGTTTGAGATAAGTTAAAGGTTTCCTGTACAACGCCCTGGCCCGCAATCGCAGAATCGCCATGAATCGTAATGGGTAAAGCGATCGTCCCATCAACACTGTCTCGTCTGTCTAGACGTGCACGAACTGAGCCCATTACAACCGGGTTGACAATTTCAAGGTGAGAGGGGTTAAACGCAAGCGCAAGGTGAACATTACCACCCGGAGTTGCAAAATCCGAAGAGTAACCCATATGATATTTAACATCGCCCGAACCCAAAGATTCATCGTGTTTACCGGAGAACTCATCAAATAATACAGAAGGGTTTTTACCCAATACATTCACGAGTACGTTTAAGCGCCCGCGGTGAGCCATGCCAATGACAACTTCTTTAGTGCCTTGCTCCCCTGCTCTGGATATTAACCCTTTAAGCATAGGGATTAATGCATCGCCACCTTCCAGTGAAAAGCGTTTAGCACCTGGGAATTTACTCGCCAGATACTTTTCCAAACCATCGGCTGCTACCAACTCTTTATAGAGTTTTATTTTTTTCTCAGTAGACAACTTAGGCTCGCATTGAACGGATTCTAACCTTTGCTGCAACCAACGTTTTTCGTCGGTTGAAGTCAAATACATGTATTCTGCACCGACAGATCCACAATAGGTTTTAACCAATTTACTATGAATATCTTTTAGCGGTAGGTTTTCCTGACCAACAGCCAGCGAACCAACATTAAAGCTTTTTTCAAGATCATCTTTATCCAGCTCATGGTAAGCCAATTCAAGATCCCGAACTCGCTCTTGTTCCCACAACCCAAGCGGGTCTAGGTTTGCGTGTTGATGACCTCTGAACCGGTACGCATTAATCAGTTGCAATACTTTGACTTGTTTAATGTCTGAGTTGCCCTGCTGAACAACAACCTGAGTACGACGAGGATTTTTCGCGTTCTCTTTAAATTCAGCCTGAACATCCGAATGCTTAGCTTCAACGTCCACCCCTTCAACGCTCGGGAATGAATCAAATAAAGCGCGCCACTCATCATTTACGCTTTGTGGATTATCAAGATACTGCTCGTATAACGCCTCAATATAGGTCGCATTGCCACCGGCTAACTGCGAAGACTCAAGCCATGCTTTCATCGTGCCTTCATGCATTATTTTTTCCTTTACCGCTAAAATTTTACTTATAAAAAAATAGCCATTCTCGTAACAAGAACGGCTATTTAGTAGAGTATGCTTAAACTGAAAAGTTTAAGTAGCTATCTAAACAGCCTTGCTTAACAACATCGACTTAATTTTGCCGATTGCTCTTGTTGGATTTAAGCCTTTAGGACATACACTAACGCAATTCATGATGCTATGACAACGGAATACGCTAAATGCATCATCTAAATCGGCCAGTCGTTCTGCTTTTGCGCCATCACGAGAATCCGCTAAAAAGCGATAAGCATGCAGTAAACCAGCCGGTCCGATGAATTTATCCGGGTTCCACCAAAATGAAGGACAGGAAGTCGAACAGCAAGCACATAAAATACATTCGTACAAACCATCCAGCTCTTCACGCTCTTCCGGGGATTGCAGATATTCACCAGCTGGAATATTTTTTTCATCCGGAATTAAATAAGGCTTCACTTTTTCGTATTGAGTATAAAATTGACTCATATCCACAATCAAATCCCTTACAACCGGTAAACCGGGTAACGGACGAATGACTGCTTTTTTCCCTTTTAATTGTGATAAAGGTGTAATGCAGGCCAGACCATTTTTACCATTCATATTCAGACCATCTGAACCACATACCCCTTCACGGCATGAACGGCGAAATGATAAAGTCGGATCTTGCTCTTTCAGTTGGATAAGTGCATCCAACACCATAATGTCACTACCCTCTTCTAACTCAAGCTCATAGTCTTGCATGCGAGGTTTAGTATCAACATCTGGGTTATAACGATAGATTGAAAAAATACGTTTCATGCTCAAACTCGCTTAGTAAGTTCTTACTTTTGGTGGAAATGCTTCACGTTCAACCGGCTGCATATTTACTTCACGTCGAGTCATAGACTCTGAGTCAGGTAAATAAATTGAGTGACACAACCAGTTTGCATCATCACGCTCCGGATAGTCAAAACGACTGTGCGCGCCCCGGCTTTCTGTTCGGTAGTTTGCAGCAACAGCCGTTGCAAATGCAGTTTCCATTAAGTTTTCTAATTCTAAGCATTCAATGCGTGTCGTATTGAATTCACGACTGGTATCATCCAAGCGTGCTGATTTTAAACGCTCGCGAATTTCTTTTAATTCAGACAAGCCTTTTGCCATTGCATCGCCTTCTCTAAATACCGAGAAGTTAAGCTGCATACATTCCTGCAAATCTTTTCTGATTTGTACCGGGTCTTCGCCTTTCTGCGTATTTTCCCAGCGATTCACACGGGCTAACGCCTGATCAACTTCATCTGAGTTCGCATCTTTAACCGAATAGTCATTTAGTGCTTCACCCAAATGTAAGCCAGTTGCCCGACCAAATACCACTAAATCTAATAACGAGTTGCCACCTAAACGGTTTGCACCATGGACAGATACGCAAGCAATTTCACCACAGGCAAATAAACCTTCAATTAATTTATCATTGCCGTTTTCATCTAATGTCATGGCTTGACCGTTCACATTAGTTGGGATGCCACCCATCATATAGTGACAGGTTGGAATAACCGGAATAGGTTCTTTAACCGGATCAACATGCGCAAATGTGCGGGATAACTCAAGAATACCCGGTAAACGACTTTCTAAAACATCTGCACCCAGGTGGTCTAGTTTTAACTTAATATGAGGACCCCAAGGGCCTTCACAGCCACGACCTTCGCGAATTTCTGTCATCATCGAGCGAGCAACTACGTCGCGACCAGCCAAATCTTTGGCATTTGGTGCATAACGTTCCATAAAGCGTTCACCGTCTTTATTTAACAGGTAACCACCTTCACCACGACAACCTTCTGTCACCAAAACACCCGCTCCAGCAATACCAGTTGGGTGGAATTGCCACATTTCCATATCCTGAACGGCAACCCCTGCACGCAGCGCCATACCAACACCATCACCCGTATTAATATGCGCATTTGTAGTAGAGGCGAAAATTCGACCTGCGCCACCGGTTGCTAAAACGGTCGCTTTTGCTTTGAAATAAACAATTTCACCAGTCTCAATTTCAATTGCGGTACAACCGACAACTGCGCCGTCCTGATTTTTAACTAAGTCTAATGCATACCATTCACTAAATACCGTTGTCTTATTTTTAACATTTTGTTGGTAAAGTAAATGAAGTAAAGCGTGCCCTGTTCTGTCAGCAGCGGCTGCGGTTCTGGCAGCTTGCTCACCACCAAAGTTTTTAGACTGACCACCAAATGGACGTTGATAAACACGGCCGTTTTCAAAACGAGAAAATGGCAGGCCCATGTTTTCTAGTTCAACGATGGCTTCTGGCCCTGTTTTACACATATATTCAATCGCATTCTGGTCACCAATATAATCAGAACCTTTAACTGTGTCATACATGTGCCATTGCCAGTTATCATCGTGGGCGTTGCCTAAAGCAACTGTAATCCCGCCCTGAGCGGATACTGTATGTGAACGAGTCGGAAAAACCTTGGATAATAAAGCACAGGTTTTACCTGATTCTGTAATTTGTAATGCAGCGCGCATACCTGCACCGCCTGCACCAATAACGATTGCGTCAAACTCTCTTACTGGAATTGTCACTTACACACCCCACAAAACGAAAATGCCAGTTGCCACATAGGCAAGCGCAGCAATATTCAATAAAAATTGCAAACTTATACGTACACCGGTTGGCTTAACATAGTCAGTCAGTACCTGCCAAAGACCTATCCAGGCATGTACCAATAAAGCTAACAGGGTAATCAAAGTGAAGACCTTCACCGAAAGACAAGAAAACAGTTCACTCCACTTGGCATAGGTTAGTTCTGGTGTACAGATAAAAAAACCAACCATAAATAAACTGTAAGCGGTCAAAATAAGGGCTGAAGCTCTGATTAAAATAAAATCCTGAACACCGCTTCGGCCTAAACTTGCTGCATTTGTTACCATAACCACACCCCTGCTAATACTGAAAGAATACCCGTAAGAGCTAAACTGATAACTGCACTCGAGTTACCTGATTCCAACTCTTCCCAATATCCCAAATCCTGGATTAAATGGCGAATGCCACCAATGAGGTGATATGCTAAAGCAGTTAAAATGCCCCAATAAATAAATTTTGCAAAAAACGTACTGGACCATTCTGCTACAATTTTAAAGCCCTCTGGCGAGGACAAAGATTTAGCTAATAGCCACATTAATATACCCATTGCAAAAAACATGATTACACCTGTCACCCGGTGTAAAATGGAAGCAATTGCGGTAGCCGGAAAGCTAATTGTATTTAGCTCTAAATTGACTGGTCGTTGCTTTTTCACTGAATTATCCCACTTGTTTTTAGTTTGTGATTACCTATCTCGCGTCGCGCCGTAAAGTATAGCCAATACTCACAAGTTAACTATATGACTTTACAATTTATTTAAAAGTACTTTTTTAATAAAAATTCGAAATTTTCACTATTTACATAGAAAGAGGTAACTTCAAATAAATTCTTTAAGTTTATACATTAATTTTTTAACAAAAGTTCATTTTTTTAATGAATTAAACCCATTTTTCAAGTGAATGCTTTTTTAGTATGGCTTAAGCCAAAATTAGGCTAGTATGTGGTCGTCTGATTGAATATTGGCTGGTAGTTTTTGTATTGCGATAATGCAATTAACAGATAATCCAGTCTAGTGTTAGACAGACCCTGAGTACTAATGCAGTTATGAAGTATCTATACTGTTTAACCGAACATTTTTCTGATATAACAAAAAACAGGCAGAATCTGCTTAATTTTTAATTACACGCTGACGAATTTTGTCAAGATTGCAAAATTGCCCTATCGGCACAGCGGATTATCAGGTAAAGTACTAAAGTTCTATAAATTGACTTTCCTAGTCGGTTTTAAGTATTAATAATTAAAATCACATGTCGCATGACTTGCTCGAAAGGAGAATTTCTATGGCTGACAAGAAAGCCATCCTCACTATTGACGGACAACAAGTTGAACTACCAATTATGTCCGGTACATTAGGCCAAGATGTAATCGATGTCCGCTCATTAGGTAAGTATGGTCACTTCACATTCGACCCAGGCTTTTTAGCTACTGGTTCTTGTGAATCTGAGATCACCTTTATCGATGGTGCAAAAGGTGTATTGCTTCACCGAGGTTACCCTATTGCTCAACTAGCAACACAGGCTGACTATTTAGAAGTTTGCTATTTGTTGTTACATGGAAATGCGCCAACAGAAGAAGAATATAAAGAATTTGTCGGTACAATTAAAAACCATACTATGGTTCATGAAGGTATCGAGTTTTTCTTCCGTGGTTTTCGTCGAGATGCTCATCCTATGGCGATGTTATGTGGCATCGTGGGTGCATTATCGTCTTTCTATCACAGAGACCTGGATATCACTGATGCAGATCAGAGAGTCAGATGTGCAACTCGCTTAGTTGCCAAGCTGCCAACTATCGCAGCTATGTGTTACAAATACAGCATTGGCCAACCATTCGTTTATCCAAAAAATGATTTATCTTATTCAGAAAACTTCCTAAACATGATGTTTTCTGTACCGGCTGAAGATTACAAAATCGAACCAGCGGTTGCTAAAGCAATGGATAGAATCTTTACCCTTCACGCAGATCACGAGCAAAACGCTTCGACATCGACTGTGCGTTTAGCCGGTTCTTCAGGCGCAAATCCATATGCTTGTATTGCAGCGGGTATCGCTTCTCTATGGGGACCAGCTCACGGCGGCGCAAACGAAGCCTGTTTAAATATGCTTGAAGAAATAGGTTCAGTTGACCGCATTGACGAATATGTAGCGCGTGCAAAAGACAAAAATGACCCCTTCCGTCTAATGGGCTTTGGTCACCGCGTTTACAAAAACTTTGACCCTCGCGCAAAAGTAATGCGTGAAACCTGTCACGAAGTATTAAACTCGTTAGGTATCAAAGATCCGCTATTAGATATCGCAATGCGTCTTGAGCAAATTGCGTTGGAAGATGAATACTTCATCAGCAAAAAATTATACCCGAATGTAGATTTCTATTCTGGTATCATTTTAAAAGCGATTGGCATTCCGACTAACATGTTCACTGTGATTTTCGCAATGTCACGTACCATAGGTTGGATTTCTCACTGGCATGAGATGTTAAGCCAGCCGGGTGCTAAAATCGGCCGTCCTCGCCAGTTATACACAGGTGAAGCAGAACGCGAATTTACGCCAATTAAAAAATAATAGAATTGGTCAGCAAGGTATTTTTGCTGACAAATTCTAAGTACTTACATCCTTGTAAGCACGGAATTTAGTTCCCGACAAATTCCAAGTACTTACGTCCATGTAAGGACGGAATTTAGTTCCCGACAAATTCCAAGTACTTACGTCCATGTAAGCAAAAGCCATTCTTTGAATGGCTTTTTTGTTTATTACTGGGCTGATTTACTGACACTGCCCCTGTCCTTCCAGTATACTGCTTTTTTATTTTATTCACTCAGCGCTTAACTTTGTTTTCTTACCTGTCTAAAATTTGCAAATTGGCGTGGCCGATTTTCATTACACAAAGCATTCAGACCCTAATGGTCACCATAGATCTACTGATGTCAGCTCAGGTCAGCGAAGCGGATATGGCGGCTGTAGGAACGAGTTTATCTATCTGGCATCCAGCTTACTTTTTCTGCATGGGCGTAATTATGGTACTGGCCCCTGTACTTTCCCATGCTTACGGAGAAAGCGATTATCATAAATTGGCAAAATACTTTAATCAGGGGCTTTGGCTTGCGATTATTACCTGTATTTTTACGTTAATCGTACTGAGTTTTTCAGATCAGTTTTTAGTCTGGCTGGATTTAGACCAGAAATTGCAAAGTATCGGCAAAGAATATTTATTTTATCTCAGTTTTGGCTTGCCATTTGTATGCATTATCGCCTGCTTTCGTTATCTCAACGAAGCAGTCGGCGAAACCAAGCCACTGATGGTGCTAAGCTTATTTGCTATGTTGCTTAATATACCGCTTAATTGGCTATTTATTTATGGTGCCGGTCCTGTCCCCGCATTTGGTGGTGCAGGGTGTGGTATAGCAACGTCAATCTCAACTGCGATTTTAATGCTCGGCCTCATCATATTGACCCGGTTTAAATCTGCGACCAAAAATGCATTGCAACAATTTAAGTTATCCCTACCTCACCCTGCTGATTTATATTATTTGATAAAACTTGGTATCCCTATCGGATTTACGATTTTTATGGAATTAGCTTTATTTGGTGCGGTAGCACTGGCCATAGCAACCCATGGTACTTTTCCGGCTGCAGCGCATCAAATCGCGCTTAACGTGACAACTAATTTCTATATGGTGCCATTAAGCCTGGGTATGGCAACAACTGTATTAATCGGACAAAAACTCGGACAAAAAGATCCCGACTCTGCTAAAAAAGTCGCTCAGTCAGGCATCTTATTATGTGTTTTATTTGCTGTGTTTTCCTGTATCACTATTTTGATATTGCGCAGTTGGTTTATTCCTTTTTTCAGTGATTCAGCACAAGTTTTCCTGATTGCTATGTCTTTATTATTCTGGGCAGCTATATTTCAATTATCCGACGGCATTCAAACCATAGTAGCGGCCAGTTTGCGCGGTTATGCAGATACGCAAAAGCCCATGCTGCTCGTTTTGCTATCATACTGGTTTATCGGGTTTCCTATGGGTTATCTGCTCGCAGAAACCAACTGGCTGATTGAAGCGCTCGGTGTCAGCGCTTATTGGATTGGATTATTAATCAGTTTGTCGATGTCAGCCGTACTACTGAGTATGAGACTGATTTATTTTTGGCGACATTATGATTAAAGGCTTACTTCCTGTTGTGTTACTCATCTTATCCGGCTGTCAAACAGAGCCGCTGGAGTCCGAGTGGGCAGATTTTCCAGATCGGATAGCAACCTTGACTGAATATCAAGCGGACCCACTTTATCTGTATCCTTATCAGTTTGAGCAGAATAAAGCAGAATATGAAGTCAGGTTAAGTTCAGTCGAGATTAATCTATTCAAGGCACTGTCAGTCAAAGAATGTCAACTACAAAGCTTTATCGGCGAACGTAATTCCAGTTTGGGCAAAATCCATTCGCCGTCCAATCGTCTGATATATGAAAAACGTCTGTTAGACGCGTTAACCTTCTGCGAAGCACTTAAACATTCTGAAAACAGCGAATTATTAAACCAACTCTTACAGGCAAAACAAAAAAACTGGCCGAGTTTAGTGAATAATTATTTAATTGAAGCTGAACCTTTACAATCACTTTATGTATCCAGTCAAAAACTATTAATTTCAGATTCGCAAGGTTTGAATGCCAGTTTAAACTTTTTAAATTCGCTGACTGAGCTCATTAACAGTTATCCGAATCGGGCCAGCTCTGAACTTGAAATCAATAATTTTAAAAATAGCTTATCTGGTTTATACAACCGTCATTTTCTAAGCCGATTATTCTATACGCTCGAATATACTGGGGCACAGTTGAATCAGGTATCAGCTATGATTGATTACCAAGTTAATAAACAAGCCTGCCGAAATGAGTTTAAACCGACCGAAATAGAATATCTGGAAAACGTCTTTTTTAAATATTATGTTGCCCTGCTCCAGCCTCATCTAGCAAAACTTGATAAAATACAGAGTGAGATAGCGCCTAAACTCGATAAGCTGTGGCGCAACAGCCAAATTCAACAAAGCGATTTTGGCCAGAGATACCTTACCCAAGGCAATCAGTCTGTTTATGACCATTTCAGGTTAGGCATTGAGCAACATACCAAAAGCTGGCAATCTCTGTTTAAACAATGCGGATTAATGCCTAAATGAACAAAAATAAAGCAAACAAACTTTTTTTAGTAAATAATGCTTGCCAATAGCAAAGCGAATCGCTAATATTCGCGCCGTTGCTTAGCCAACATCTAAAATGTACGACCGTAGCTCAGCTGGTTAGAGCACTACCTTGACATGGTAGGGGTCGGTGGTTCGAGTCCACTCGGTCGTACCAATTCTTAAAGCACTATCTGTATAAAATCCTGTTTCATTCCCGATTTTACAAATCACATATAAACAAGTACTCAATTTAAATCGAAAAGAAACAGCACTCTGCTTTTTTACCCGTGCCAAAAGTTGCAGCCAAAGGCCGATTGAACTTTAAAAATTCTCTTTGCAATAAGCTAATCAATCAAAAAATTAAATAAACATTTTTAAGTGCATTTCCAAGTTGATTCATCTGATTAAAACAATTACCAGCCTCTTGAATAAAAACATCCCTATTTCATCCATTTAAAACCACTGTAGCTTTAATCCATACATATTTGACCACATAATCAATCGATAATTTTTATAAAACGCCAATGTCAGTTAATACCTCTGCATTTATTCCCTTTCATTTATTTAATTGTGATATCAGCCTAATTAATGAAGACATCATACCAGCAACCTTTAATTTACATAATTAAATTATTTGTTATATAGTATGATGAAATTACAATATTAAAAATAACTCAGGAACGAAAATGACGATACGGTTAAAAGGTGCAATGCAATCCTGCCAATTGGCACTGAAATATAATTTAAATTGGGACAATTACAGTTTTCCACAAATTTCACTTAACAAGGAAGCAAGGAAAGCAAAATGGATAATCTAAAACTGCATAAGAAATCAATCAGATTCACAAAGCTCAGAGCGCTCTCTCTATTAATTTTAAGTCAGCCCTTGCTCAATGTGACGGCGTCTGCTGCCGATAACTTCTGGGTTGAAGTAGACAGTGTAAGCATTGAGAAAAGCAAACCAACAAACCTGAAAGGAACGCAATTTTATACCGAAAATAGCATATCGCGGGTTCAACAAACCCAGCTTACCGGTCCATTTCGTCTGGTGGTGAATGCTAGTAGCTTATCAGTACAAAATGCAGACGGCGTAACCGGTGAAGGTCTACCCTACTTTGAGTTAAGCGATCCCAGCGCCAGTACAAAAATTATTTTTGAACGCCAACAAGGTAAATTTAGCTTTCCAGATAAAAAAGATGAAAGCGTGAATGACAAGGTGGCTTCAAACCGAAAAGGCGGCAGATTCACTTATTCAGCGCATTTAGAGCAAATAGACAGACCGAGTGTCGAAGTATCAAATATTCAGCTTAATGATTATGGCGTGCATGATCCTTCTGTTATTAAAACGAACGATACCTATTATGTATTTGGTTCACACCTAGCCGCTGCAAAATCAACTGATTTAATGAACTGGCAAGCACTGAACGACGGCGACAATTTTACCAATGGTATTTTATTCTCGCCCAGTTATGAAGCAGCTCTGCCGGAAGCGATTGACTGGACAGGCGGTCATGTTGGTTCATGGGCGTCTGATGTGATTCAACTCAGTGATGGTAAATATTATTTCTATTATAACCACTGTGCCAATCCAGGATCAGGCGTGTGTAATATGCCACACTCCTACTTGGGGGTAGCAGTATCTGACAAGATTGAAGGGCCTTATGTCGATAAAGGCGTATTTTTAAAATCAGGTACTGTCAGCAGTGTCACTGCCGATGACTTACCGCAAGGGATTGACCGTTATATTGACGGACAAATGCCAAATGCAATTGATCCGGATGTTTTTTATGACAAAAACGGTGGCTTGTGGATGATTTATGGCTCTCACTTTGGTGGGATCTGGGTTTTAGAAATGGACGAAGAAACAGCCATGCCAAAACCGGGACAAGGCTATGGCACACGTTTAACCGGCGGGAATTTTTATGCGAACGAAGGTTCCTACATGCTCTACAGCCCGGTCAGTGATTATTATTACCTGTTTACTTCGTTAGGTGGCTTTAATTCTGATGGCGGCTATAACATGCGTATTTCTCGATCTCGTCAACCTAACGGCCCTTTCTATGATGCTGAAGGCTTTAATATGGCTGATGTTTGGGGCGATCCGCAAGAACATGGCGTTAAACTCATGGGTGGTTTTACATTTATTGCTGAAGTGGGCGATGAAGGCATTAGTCAGGGTTATCTCTCTCCGGGCCATAACTCAGCGTATTATGATGAAGCGTTAGACAAACATTTATTAATTACTCATACACGTTTTCCAAACCGCGGTGAAGCCCATGCGATTCGGGTACATGAAATGTATATTAATGAAGACGATTGGCTGGTTGCGTCACCTCATAGATATGTGCCGATTGAAGGTGAAAGCAATGTTAGTGCTTACGATATCGTAGGTGACTATCGATTTATCAATCATGAGCATGATACCAATACAGAGGCGAAAACGTCTGTGTATATCTCATTGACAGAAAACGGCGAAGTCACTGGTGAATATACAGGTTTGTACTTTATTTCTGATAATGATCCTAGCTTAATTAGTCTGCAACTAGACAGTCAGCCGGGTTTCAATGGGGGCACGTTCAACGGGGTCATAAAGTGGCAATACAATGATACTCTGGCTCGGCTTGTGCCTGCGTTTACAGCACTTTCAACCGATGGTATCACGGTTTGGGGTTCTAAACTGGCAACCAAAACAAGCGAACAAATTATAGCGTCTATTACCGATGATTTAAGCTTTAAATCAACTATTACTGCCAGCCAAATCGAATTACCAACACGTGCAACACGCGGCGCCACTATAACCTGGCAAAGTTCGAATCCTGAGGTTATTTCAGATCAGGGTACTGTCACTCGACCTTCAGCCGGTGAACCGGATGCAGTTGTTACTTTAACAGCTTTAATTGAAGTCAACGGTGAACAAGTCGAAAAACAATTTGTTATCACAGTTAAAGCTCGAAGTATCTATAACCGGATTGCTCAATTTGAATTTGAAAATAACTTGAGCGACAGCTTTGGAGCCTTTTCTGATGCTATTTCAATCGGAGATAAACTAGGTCTGCCCGGTGCAGATTCAGAATATACTCAGGGCATCAAAGGTCAGGCATTATGGCTAGATGGCAGCCGAGGCGTTCAGTTACCGAAAAACCTGATTTCCAACTACGAATACACAGTTTCATTCTGGATTAATCCGAATGAAATTAATGGCTTTACACCTGCATTTTTCGGCGCGGCGTCAAATGATGCCTGGTTAAGCTTTTTACCGCAAGGTTGGGATGGCAATACTATGTTATGGAGTGGTGTCGCCTGGTTTGACGGTACGACTGGAGAGCGCATTTCTGCTAACCAATGGACACACATGGCCTTTTCAGTCAATCAAGGAGAAGTCAAAGTCTATTTAAACGGTGAAGAGAAATTCTCTGGCAGTCAAATTGCCGATTTATTCTCTCACGCTGATGCTGCTTTTGCTTTAGGTGTCAATTATTGGGATCAGGCATTTAATGGCGTGATTGATCAACTGAGTATTTATGACGCTAGCTTGTCGCGCAACGAAATCATTGCTTTAGATATTGACCAGCTGACTCAGTCCCAATTGTTAGATACTGTCGCCAATTCGATTAACCTAGGCAATGTGGCAGCGGTTACGGATGATTTAAACTTGCCACAAAAAGGTGAATTTACCGCCTTAATCAGTTGGCAAACATCCGACAGCAGTGTCTTAACCAGTGCCGGTCAAGTCACTCGCCCTGCAATTGGTGAGCCGGATCAGCCCGTTACTTTAACAGCAACCATTTCAATTGGCGGCGAGCAAATTACCCGCGATTTTGAATTAACTATAAAATCGCTTGGCGCGCCTTTGACTGTTCGCGCTCATTTTAGTTTTGATAACCACTTGGTTGAATCTATGGCTAACTACACAGATGCAACTATTATTGGCCCTATGATTGGCACAGTCGGTGGTAACGAAAACTATGGTGAAGGTGTTAACGGACAGGCATTGTATCTGGATGGCAGCACTGGTGTATCTCTGCCGGATGGTCTTATTGATAATTATCAATACAGTGTTTCATTCTGGGTCAACCCAACTTCGACATCCGTTCATACACCTATGCTATTTGCAGCCAATAGTCCGGACCAGTGGCTAAGCTTTTTACCTCAAAACTGGTGGGATGGTGGCACAACCCTGTGGAGCTTTGATAGTGGCACCTGGTTTAATACTCAAACGGGTCCGTTAACAACCAATGAGTGGACTCATGTTGCCTTTACCGTTGATAATGGTCTAGCTCGGATTTATGTAAACGGGGTTGAAAGTGCTTCTTGGGGTGGCCTGAGTGACTTATTCAGCGGCCAGAATACAAAATTCGCATTGGGTGTAAACTACTGGCCAGATGTACCATTTAACGGTTATATTGACGAATTTAAAGTCTTTGATACTGTACTGGAAGCGGGTGATATACAACGACTAGCCACTCAGGCCGATTAACCTAAGCTTCAAACAATCAACGACTGATCTAACATAAGCTTACCAAGAGGCGATAATTTGAGATTATCGCCTCTTCTATTTTATCCCCCTGAAATGCGCCATTTTGAGCCTGACAAAGCTCATCTAAATATAGTTGTCTTCAGGTAATCTGTTTGTATAGGCACTCACTTTAAAGGTATAAATGCCTATCCTCAGATTTTTACTTTTGTAACTTTTTACGCTTACAATTGAGTTGTATTTAAACCTGCTTTTTTATTAAAACAAATCTGTACTGAATTATAATCCGGTGCCAACAGTTAGCCCTTAGTGCTAAAAATCATTCCTACAATTAACTGATTTTGCGAACAGCCAGGCCACATACAGTTTGCAGGTGCTCAGCTATTGCTTCTGCATCATATTCGCGTTGTGGCTGGATTCGAATAAACGAGTGTTGGCCTTTCAAACAATTTAACACCCAATCATTTTTGCGCTGGCTAGCATCACGCATATCCAGTTCAATCACAGCCAGAACTTGGTTTTGTTTATCGGTTATCACAAAATCAATCAGCTTTTTAAGTGAGTTTTGTTTGAGTATTTTGTCATCCACCGAAATTAAACTAGCCAGCGAAACCTGGCAGTGAATTCGATACTCAGGTGTTAATATTTGCTGTAATAATAAGTGAAGCTGTTGACGAGGATTCAATTCAAGTTTGTTAAAACGCGAAATAAATTCATACCTTTCCTGGTTTTTTTGTTGCTGATGCTTTTGCCAAAAATAGACACCCGCTAAAAAAATCACAAAGACTGAGAAAACGATTAATATATTCATTTATTTTTATAATTTGAGTCACAAAGGAGGGTCATATTAATCGGATAGATAGTCGAATTCCACCTTAAAATGCGCAGCTAAGTATCAGCTATCAAACACCAATGCTAAAAATCATTGCACTTTGATGCGCAAAAAAGTCCATAGTGGATAACATACAATGTAAACTTGCGCTTTAAAAATGTTCTCAAACCGTCTTCTGGGTTATTGATAGGTTTTGCCATTGTGTTTTAAGTAACCTGCGGGGTGAAATCCGTCCGGATCATGGTGAGTCCAGTGGATCACGCCACCTTTGTCATTCCATTCATATTCTCCGTAAAATTCCAGCGTATCACCCACACTCAAGGGTTTAACTCTGCGAGCCAAGTCAATATTATGAGCAATCAAAAGTGTCTGTCCGGTCGCCAGTTTGATGATAATTCGCTGGTGTCTGCTGCCAGTTAAATCATCAGCCAAAATGCGCTCAACCAGCCCGTGACCACGGACTTGAATGTTACTTTGCTTGTTTTTAAAAGCGTCAGCAAGTTGAGTTTCAAAGCCTTTAAACTGACTAGCCTGTTTATCTAGCAGCTCACTAAAAGAGCCTTTAACATCAGACAAAGATTCAGGGCTATTTTTGTCTATAAATTGTTTAGCATCATCAAGCGTATAGCCCTGGTAATACGCAATTCCGGCAATCGCTAATAAACCAATCACAATTCCATTTTTCATGGTCAATCCTCAGTAAACAAGCAATCACAATCATCGGAAAAGACAATGAATTATCCGGTTTGTAATTGAATCATTCAAAATTTCACCTAAACTGGCAGGTCCCAATTTTAAAGTTTAGCCTAAAGCTCGAATGAGTGCCTGAGTATTTATTTTAATCAGTTTCCAACAACTAGCCAGACCTAAGGCTCCAATTACTAAAGCGCCGGTAACCGGGCCGATAAACCAGAACTGCCAGTGAAACTTAGCGGGCATATTAAACACTTGTGTTTGCAGTATATACAAAGCAATTTCATTTGCGAATGCAGCAAACAGGCCTGCTAAAGCCCCTAAAATCATAAACTCTAAGCTCACACTATTGCGCAGTAAATTAGATTTAGCCCCTAGGGTTCTTAAAATGACTAACTCTTGTCGGCGTTCATCTAAACTCGCCTGCACCTGGGCAATCAAGACTAAACTGCCAGCAACGACAACCAGCACTAAAATAAACTCAACCGCAAGCGATACTTGATTAGTAATATCCCGAATCTGATTAATAATTTCATCAATATCGATTAAAGTTGCGCTCGGAAACTGGTTCATTACGCTATGAAGTTCAGGTTTAACTGCCTGGGGAACATAAAAGCTGGTAATGTAAGTTGACGGAAAGTCGTTTAAAACAACCGGATTGAAAATCATAAAAAAGTTAGGTTTCATTGATTCCCAAACCACAGTTCGAATACTGCTGATCTTGGCGGTAAATTCGCTGCCGGCAATATTGAATGTCAGCTCATCGCCTATTTTGAGCTGCATTCTATTCGCGACACCTTCCTCAACAGACACCTGATAAGCTGTTTCATCAGCTTGCCACCAGTTGCCCTCCACTAACGTATTGTCTTGCGGTAAATCTGGATAAGCTGTCAGATTCAGTTCACGGCCAAATGATCTGGGTCCATCTCTGTCACCCTCTTCTGCTTTTTCTTTGCTGACATCATCGCGCACATATTCTCCGTTTACCGCTACCATACGGCCACGGGTTACCGGGTATGCATCGTCAATTTCAATGCCAATATCTTGGTATGCTTGGGTGAATTTATTAATTTCTGACTGATTGACATTAACCGCAAAATAATTAGGTGTGCCCTCAGGTAACTGTGATTGCCACTCTGCCAGCAGATCATTTCTCAGTACAAGTACAATTAATAACAGCTCAATTGCTACCGTGAAACTAATCAGCTGTACACTGTTCTCCCGTGCCCGTCGATACAAACCAGCCAAAGCCAGCTTGGCCGCGCTGCCTGCATTTGCGCCGGCTTTGCGTGATCCCCAAATCGCACTTCGGGCAATCACCAATAAAATTAGAATGATCAAACCAGCAGATACCAATAAAGCAAAACTCAGTTTAAGGCTGCCACTGTAAAGCCACATCAAGCCAAAAATAGCGCTCGCAGAGAATAGCCAATTTAACCAGTCTTTATTTTTTAACCCCTGCATTTGACGGTGCAGAACACGTAGCGGTGGAATCGAAAATAACTTAAGCAGCGGATAAACCGAGAATAATAATACACTCATCAAACCCGTGCTAATTGCCAGCCACCAAGGTCTAATTCCGGCATCCGGGATCATTTCCGGTAAATAAGATTGCAGTGCCTGAATAATGACAATTTGTGCAAAATAGCCAATGGCTAAACCCGTACCTATGCCAGCTAGTGAAATCATACCGAGCTGAAAAACAAAGACCCAGCGGATCTGAAGTTGATTTGCGCCCAGCGTTTTCAAAATAGCAACCAAATCAAAATGACGTTCACAAAAGCGAGCCGCCGCAACTGCAATTGCGGTTGACGCCAGAACAATGCCGAGCAGACTCGCCAGTAAAAAATACTTTTCAGCCCGTTTAACTGCTCTTAATAAACGTGAGCTGTCTGTATTAATTGAACGCAGACGATGAATATCGCGATTCATAAGTGGCATCACCCAGTCTTCAAACTCAGTCAATGCATCGCTTTCACCTGTCAGATTTAATTGATACCCCACTCGGGAGCCGGGTTGAATTACGTTGGTTTTTTCAAGATCGTCTAAATTAATGAGCGCAAGTGCGCCTGCATTAAACACATTAAGATCAGTATCTGGCACACTGGCGATAATTTTTTCAAATTCTAATTGTGTGCTGCCTACTTCAATTATATCGCCTACTTTTAAATCCAACTGGCTGACCAATTTACTGTCTAGCCAAATTTTGCCTGGCTCTACACTCGCCTCAGTCGGCTCTCCTACACCCCAAGCGACTTGGGATACCGCCATTTCGCCTTTAAGCGGATAAGCCGTATCGATTGCACGTAAACTGGCCAGCTGCATTTGATTATTGGCAAAAATCATCGACGAAAAACGAACCTGCTGAGAATGTTTCAGCCCCAGAGTTTCACTTTTTTCGATCCATTTTCTATCTATTGGACGTGAGGCACTGAGCACAGTATCAGCAGCCAGAAATTCGCCACTTTTTTCCTGTAAGGCGCCCTGTAAACGCTCACTAAACAATGATAGTGAAAAAACGGAAGACACAGCCAAAATTAAAGCAGCGAGAATAATCGTTAGTTCACCGCGTTTCAGTTCCTGACGCAGCAAGCGCATAGCCAGAGTGAGCGCAATGCGAATATCTGGGTGAAATAATTTACTTTTAAGCAAAATGTAACCCCGCTTGTTCAACCTGCTCGTCCTGCCCGGCTTGCTCGGTTAACTTGCCAGCGTGCATAGTTAACTGGCGCTGACATCGATTTGCCAGATTAATATCATGCGTGACCAGCACTAAGGTTGTACCTTGCGCCTGATTGAGTTCAAATAATAAGTCTTCTACTTTTTTGCCATTTTCCGCATCCAGATTACCTGTCGGCTCGTCGGCGAAAAGGATCGCCGGACGGCTGGCAAAAGCGCGCGCAACCGCGACCCTTTGCTGTTCACCACCGGACAACTGATTAGGGTAGTGATGCCCTCTATCGGCTAAGCCAACCGCTTCCAGTAACTTTTCAGCTTCCTGTCTGGCATGGCTCTGGTGACTCAACTCCAGAGGCAACATCACATTTTCAAGGGCGGTCAAACTTTGCACCAGCATAAAAGACTGAAATACAAATCCAACTTTTTCACCTCTTAATAGTGCTCTTTCTTCTTCATTAAGCTTGTGCAGTGCACGCTCGGCAAGATATATTTCACCCTGCTGGCAAACATCTAATCCGGCAAGCAAACTTAGCAGTGTGGATTTACCTGAGCCCGAACGGCCGACAATAGCCACTGATTCACCTGCATTTATTTCAAACTGACAATCGGTTAGTATCTTAAGCGCTTCACCGTTAGACATAACGGTTTTAGATAAATTTTTAACACTGAGTATTGAGGACATTATGCCAGTTCCTTTTTGTAGATATTTCGTTCGTTCTTTTTTTATCAAACTATTTTCTATATTTATACTGCTTTACGCTGCTTTAGTTCACTCTGCATATGCACAAACCGGCCACAAAACACTATTAATTTTGGGTGATAGTCTGTCTGCAGGCTATGGCTTACAGGTTGAACAGTCTTGGGCTCATTTATTAGCCCAAGATTGGAAGCAGGAATTCCCGAATCGAAAAATTGTAAACGCCAGTATCAGCGGTGATACAACCAGTGGTGGACTCAATCGCTTAAATAAGCTACTTGAGCAGCACCAGCCAGACTGGGTTCTGATTGAATTAGGCGGTAATGACGGCCTCAGAGGATTCCAGCTTCCAGTTATTAAACAAAATTTAATTCAATTAGTTCAATTAACACAACAAAATGGTGCTGAGCCAATTCTGGCTGAAATTAAAATTCCACCAAATTATGGCCAAAGATACGTATCACTTTTTATTCAACAGTATCATGAAATTGCCGAAGAGTTTAAGTTGGATCTGATCCCATTTTTTATTGAATCCGTTGCGACAGAACCAGAATTGATGCAAAACGATGGCATTCATCCCAATGCCAAAGCTCAGCCTCAAATTAAAGACTATATGAAATCTCAACTGGACAAAGCGATTACTGCAGAATGATTGCTTTATCCGAAGCAAATCCGCACAATACCCGGATTAGCAAGCCAAGTAACCAGAAAATTTGGAGTTTACACTCATGAGTTCATTGCAAGATCAGCTATTAAAAGCTGGGCTCACTAACCAAAAAAAAGCAAAAAAAGCGGCTAAAAGCAGCAAAAAGAGCCGAAATTTAAAAAAAGAAATTAAAGCTGCGGCTGAAGCCACTAAGGCAGAGCAGCAAGCTAAAACAGAACAGTCAAACCTGGCCCTCAAACAAGTAGCAGAGCAAAAAGCCATTGCCGCGCAAATAAAGCAATTAATAGAAACTAATCAGATTGCTCAAACCGGTGAAATTAAATACAACTTTGAGCATCAGGGTGTCATAAAAACCATCATGGTCAGCGAGAAGTTACAACGCCAGTTAATCAAAGGTTTTGTGGGCATAGCGGTATTGGGCGAAAACTATTTTGTTATTCCGGCAACTGCCGCTGAAAAAATAGCACAGCGGGATGAAGGTTACATCGTATTACTCAACACAGTTGAGCAACAAAGCGAACAAGTTGAAGAAGACGAAAATGATCCCTACAAAGACTTTGTTATTCCGGATGATTTAATGTGGTAAAGCATAATTGCCTTTCATCTATCAATTTCAACCGGTAAAAGTAACAGATACAAAAAGAGGGCTAAAAAGCCCTCTTTTTCATTTCCAGCGAAATTTTGCGATTAAGCTTTATATTCCGCAGCCACTTCTCTAAATGCAGCTTTAAAAATATCTAAGCCTTCATGCAGAATGTCATCATCAATAGTTAATGCGACAAAGATTTTGTTCACCTGGCTGTCTGCACCACAAGTTTCTGAAATTAAGCCATTTTCAAACGCTTTTGCAGATACTTTATCAGCAAGACCCGGTTGATCAGTTTCAATACCTAAGACTAAACCGCGCCCTTTAACTTTACAGTTAAATTCAGGGAACTCAGCTTTTAACTCTTCCAGTGCAGCCATGATAATCTTAGATTTACGACCTACTTCCTGGGTTAATTTGTCATCTGACCAGTATTGTTCAATTAACTCTTTTGCTGCAACAAATGCCAGTGAGTTACCACGGAAAGTACCCGTGTGCTCACCCGGTGACCATGCGTCCACTTCAGGGTTAATCAGCAATACCGCCATTGGGTTACCACCACCGATTGACTTAGACAAACACACCAAGTCTGGTTTAATGCCTGCGTCTTCAAAGCTGAAAAATTTACCGGTACGGCCATTACCAACCTGAATATCATCGATAATTAACAGCATGTCGTGCTCTTTACACAAGCCAGCTAACTTTTGTAACCACTCGTTTGAAGCAACGTTAATACCGCCTTCACCTTGAACCGTTTCTAACATAACAGCGGCCGGTTTTTCTAAACCTGAGCCTTTATCTTCTAAATAACGACGGAAAACCTGAATGGTATCCATGTCACCTAAAAAGCCGTCAAACGGCATAAAAGATACAGCACCACGTGCGCCATAAGATTCGTCACGATAAGCTTCGTTACCTGTGGCTGACAATGCGCCCATTGTATGACCATGGTAAGCATTGGTAAATGCAACTATGTTGCCTCGGCCTTTTACCTGGCGCGCCAGTTTCATTGCCGCTTCTGTACAGTTTGTACCAGTTGGACCGGTAAACTGCAATTTATAATTGTAGCCTCTCGGCTCTAAAATTTTCTCTACAAAGGTTTCTAAGAACGCTTGTTTCGCAACAGTCGCTTTGTCTAAACCATGTGCAATTCGGCGTTCCTGTAAATATTTTATTTGCGCTTCCACTGCGGCTTCCGGGTTGTGCCCGTAGTTTAAAGTACCCGCTCCGGCAAAGAAGTCTACATAACGCTTGCCATCTTGATCGAATAATTCAGCGCCAATCGCTTTATCAAAAATAGTCGGAAAGGAGCGGATGTAGCCTCTCACTTCAGATTCATGTTCTTCAAATATGTCCATTTGATAGTCTCTTAGGTTAAAGGTTTAAAGGTTATATTCATCAAGAGTACTTAATCACCTTGAGTACAATAAATGTACACCCGAATATAACTAGTGAATATACCTTTGCAATTAGCTGATAACCGTTTAGTTAGAACTCTAAATAAAAAGTTGGATAAAAAACAGCATCATCAATTTCTAAGGTCTATATAGATTAACAAGACTACTGCCAAAATGTCCAGTAAAACGCGGTTACAATCCACTTTTACTGACTATTAGTTCTAAAAATAGACAATTTTAATAGCCGTGTAAAATATTGAGCTGTAAATATTAATGAATGGTCCTCAACTCAGAATTGACCTATTTCCAAGTCGAGAACCAAGTTTGAAATCAGGCGCCTTAATTTGCCTGCTCGGCTTGGGTTTCTGGCTGTAACAGAAAATCTTGGCGGGTTTTATTCAGTTTTTCATATTGAGATTGACTCAGTTCAAACTGCCATTGTGTCAACCCAGTGACCTGGCTGGCAATATTTCCACTGCCCTCTGCCATTAGTCTCAGCCAGTAGCTGTCTTCTCCGGCTAGTAGGTTTAGCGTAACTAAACTGTCATCAGTAAATGCGATTTGCACAATCAGACTCACATCCTGCAGACTCAGATCAGTCGACGCTATTTCAGGCTGAATAAATTGAATATCAGACAAGAGCTCAATATAGTCTGATACTGTCGTTTGATTAACAGCGTCATCAGACTCAACTGGGGTTAATTGCCACTTCCCAGACTCAGAAATAGCCTGTTTTTGTTCATCCGGTAACATCAGTTTATAACCAGATTCCTGTCCGACAAGCTGTATACTGATCATGCTGACCAGAGTTTTATCCCAGTCAAATAATTCAGTATTAATCCAATCCGTCGTAGAAACCGGCATATTCACAGACTGATTCAGTAGCCAGGTTTTCTGGCTATGCTGCATTCTTGCATATTGGCCGTTAGAGCCTGTTGCTGGTTTTCCTAATAGAAAATTATATTGCTGGTTAGCGGTTAGTTTAACCAAATATGCAAAGTTATCCGGATTGCTCTCTAACAATACTTTGGCATCACCGGCTTGCTTAAGTGATTGATCGAGCGTTTCTTCTGAAGCGGAAGGGTCCTGCAGCCCCAACTTATAAAAAAGTTCGGGCCGATTGGTTTTAGGTTCAATATTTTTTGCCGAAATAATCGTTTCATACCAGCTTGAGAGCTTCGATAACTCAATCGGATAGTCGGCTAAATTATTTAAGACCCACTTATCACTGAGCTGCTTAGCATCAATAATCAACTTATTATCCGGTGAATAGATTTGTAATTTGGACAGTTTTTGTTTATCCGCTTTCAAACCTTCCAACCAATAGGTTGTTTCATTTAAATCTGAAGCTGTTTGAATATTTTGCCCGCTGAAAAACAAGCTGACCGCTAATACTAAAATAGCAATTAATAAAGTTATTAACGCGGTAGATAACTTCATTTATTTCACTCCCTAAAATTAAACCAACTTTCGTCTTTTCAACATCAAACTAAACAGAAATAACACAAAAGTGAGCACAACAGGCGCAACTGCAATATTAATAAATTTGAGCCAGCTGCCAAGTTCATCTATATCCTTGTTCAGTTTATGCTGAACCTCTCTCAATGCTTTTCTGATTTTAAGCTTTTCATCAATATAAGATTCAATCATGGCTTCCTGCTCATCCGATAATACCAACTGATTCGATTGCGTTTGCTCACCCTGAATCTGAGCCAACTGATTTTCGGTTTCAGTCAGTCTTTGCTCAAGTTGCTCTTGTTGTTGCCTGAACTTTTCCTGTGCTTTTATTTCAAGCGCTTCAACTAAACTAAACGGCCGGCTGAATTTTCCGCGTGCACGAATACTAATGAGATCATTGCTGCCACCCAGATTTTCAACCATGTTGGCAACCAGATCACCGTTATTGGCAAAAGGCGTAGCTATCATTTGGCCAAAAAACTGACTGGTCTGAACCCAGTACTGGTCTGCCAATAAATCTGAATCGGCAATCACGATAAACTGAGCTGACTGAGTTTGACTTTTAAAGCCAGCATTCTGGTTATAATTCTTATCATCAGCAAAAGCAGAGGTTAGCGAGCCACTGACTCTGGCTGCTATATTATAAATCGCTCCGGAAGGCTGAAACCCTTTTTGCAAATCTTCCGGGTTCATTTGCATTTGCAAACCTTCTGAGCCAGTCAAATTCGCATACTCAGAGCTGAATAAAATGGGTTCAAATTTAAAAGATGCCTGCTCTGCCGCTTTTACTGAGCCCACTGATGCTAAATTAATGCTTTCAAGCTGAGCACTGACAGCATCCTGACGGTTAATGTTATCTTGAGTTAACCCCAAAATAGCATAATGTTTACCTGTGATGCCGGATGGCATACGGACTTCAAGCCCCAGGGCAGAATCTATCACCACTTCTGATTCGGTTACGCTCACGCCCCATTTGGCCAATAAATCAAACAGATCGCCAGCCGGACTGGCCATTGGCCCCGCGGATTCACTGAGCGGGTCAGCAAAGATGAGTGCTTTTCCACCGTTTATCAGATATTGGTCTATTGCAAACTGCATATCCTGAGACACATCAGACGGATTAATCAAAAGCAAAACATCAGTATCTGTCGGTAAGGTATCGGCATCTTCAGCGAGCAGTTCAACCTCATACATTTGTTCCAACTGCTGATAAAAAACCCAGGCCGGCTGAGGCTGGTGCATACCCATCATGGGATTTGTCATAGCACCATGGCCACCGGATACAGGCAAGCCACTTAACACACTCACCTTAATTGGATTTGGCTCTATCAGTTGTTGCAATAACTTACTGATATCATATTCCAGGAAGGTTTCTTTGGCCGGATCAAAAAATGCAATTGTCTGAGTTTCATCGAGTGAGTTTCTCGCGCCCAAACCAAAGTATAAATTATCACCAATCGCATTAACGGGCGCAGCAGTCAGTCCAAATTCTGCCGCTTTATCTTCTGCTTCAGAGAAAGGTTCTGGGTTTATCTGATGCAGTTTAATTTTGCCCTGACTCAGCAATACATATTCTTCGAGCAAACTTCTGACCCGCTGAGCATAATTTCTGATCTGGGTCATGCCTTCAGAATTGGCTTCGGAGAAGAAAAAATAAAAATGAACCGGTTCTTCAATATGACGAATAATGTTTTTTGTTCCCTGAGATAAGCTATAAACCTTATCTTCGGTCAAATCGACCCTGAACTTAGCTAAAAAAGTATTATTTAATAACACAGCGCCAGTGAATAAAATCATCAGCGAAAACAAGGCAATAAAGGTATTTATTTTTTTCATTTTAATTTCCTACACTGCTTTTTTATGCTCTATTACAACAAAACTGGCACTTAGCCAGACCAGCATCAAAATGATAAAGTAGCCAATATCTTTGGCGCTGAGTACGCCTTTAGCCATAGCCTCAAAATGGTTCAAGAAGCTAAATGATGCTATCGTATCAATCAATAGAACAGGAAGGATTTCGGTCAGCGCTGACAGTAAAATTTCACTGCCACTGAGGACAAATAAAAAACATACAACCACCGACAAAATAAAGGCAACTACCTGGTTTTTTGTAAAGGCCGACATACAGATGCCTATTGCTAAAAAAGCTCCGGCCATTAACCAGCTAGCCAAATAAGCTGCGACAATAACGCCGTTATCTGGTTCACCTAAATAGTTAACTGTCAGCCACAGCGGAAACGTTAACAATAACGACAGACCTACGACGGCCCAGGCTGCAAAAAACTTGCCCAGCAAAGCCTGAGTCGTTGTGATGGGTAACGTCATTAATAACTCAATAGTGCCGGTTTTGCGTTCCTCAGACCAGGTTCGCATTGCAATAGCGGGCACCAAAAACAGATAAAGCCAAGGTAAAAAGTTAAAAAACGGCATTAAATCGGCTTGCCCTCTTTCATAAAAGTTACCGATATAAAAAGTGAAAACACCGCTTAATATTAAAAAGATTAGAATAAAAACATAGGCAACGGGCGTTGCAAAAAAGCTTGAAAATTCTCGTTTAAAAATAACACTCGTCATCAGGCTACTTCCTCTGTCATGCTTCTGAATACATCATCTAACTGACCGGTTTCAGAATAAATCGCTTTTACATGCCAACCCTGAAGGTGAACAATATCAAATATTTGTGGAAACAAATTATCGTAACTCTGGTGTCCGACAATAGACACTTTATCCGGACCGGATTCAATAATATCGATAACCCCGGGTGCCAGTCTTAATTGCGAAGTATCCGGTTTTTTGCCTTCAAATTCGATTGAGATGGCGTTATTAAGTGGCGATTTTTGTTTGAGTGCCTGCGGTGTATCATCAAACAACTTTTTGCCCTTAGCGATAATCACAGCACGATTACAAACCGCACTGACCTCTTCCAGAATATGCGTTGAAATAATCACAATTTTATCTTTTGATAGATTTTGAATCAGTTGTCTGACCTGATGTTTCTGATTGGGGTCTAACCCATCTGTCGGTTCATCTAGTATCAAGACTTCGGGATCATGCAATATTGCCTGGGCTAAACCGACCCTGCGTTTAAAGCCTTTTGATAAGTTTTCAATTTGTTTATCCAAAACATCAGCGAGTTGTACCTGAGTGACAACGGTTTGCAGTCTTTGTTTTTTTAACTCGCCTTTCAAGCCTCGTACCTGAGCAATAAAATGAAGAAATTGTGCTACTGTCATATCAGCATAAGCAGGTGTTCCTTCAGGTAAATATCCTATTTTCTGTTTAACTTTTAACGCCTGTTTGGTGACATCCATCTCGCAGATTTCAATGCTACCTGAGGTAGGCTGTAAAAAGCCAGTTAGCATTTTCATTGTCGTGGACTTTCCTGCGCCATTCGGGCCCAAAAACCCGACTATATCCCCTGAATGAATTTCTAAATCTAAATTATCGACAGCAACAAATTGATCAAATTTTTTTGTTAGGTTTTTTATCCGGATCATCAGTTACCTTTTCTCCTTCGGCTACTGTTTATAAATCAATAAAATGCAAATTTTGATAACACCATATAACAGTTACAGGTGCTTAGCTATGACAATTTGAGCCAATTTGACTCAAATTGTTAGATAGGTCGCTTTAAAAAAGTTCCCCAAATTACCCTCGATGACGGGCAATTTTTCTAGTTGAATAAATTTTACACAGCAGAAAAATCCACACTATAATTAATGTTATTCTTAAACTCGAAAATAAACTCCAGAAAAATCAGTGGATATAATTAAATGCAGGTTAAGGTCATAGTATGAGTTTGTTTTCAAAAGCACTGACTTACTTATTATTGCTAATTAGCATAGAAGCAGCCGGGCAAGAGACAGTCAATCTACAATTACGCTGGAAGCACCAATTTCAGTTTGCCGGTTATTACATGGCCATTGAAAAGGGTTTTTACCAAACCTATAACATCAAAGTTAATTTAATTGAAAATACAGAGAATACGAAAACTCCGCTCGAAAAAATTATTAACCGGGAAGTTGAGTTTGCGATAAGCGGCTCGGGGATTGTAATTGCCAAAATGCAAGAGAAACCCGTTGTAGCTTTAGCCGCCATTAGTCAAACCTCCCCGCTGGTCTGGATTAGCTTAAAAAACAAACACCTAAATCGGCCTCACGACTTAATTAATAAAAACTTACCTATTATTAGTCAGGTCGAAAGTGCAGAGTTGTTAGCTCTGTTTAAAAAAGAAGGCATAGAGTTGTCTAAGCTTAACATGATAAAGTCTCAGTTTAATGTCGATGACCTGATTAATGGTAAAGTTGATGTCCTCAATGCTTATGCGTCAAATGAGCCTTTTTTACTTGAACAGAATAATATCGACTATACCTTGATAACCCCCATGGATTATGGTGTTAATTTTTATAGTGATGTACTCATTACGAATCAGCAGTATGCTGAACAGCATCCTGAGTTGGTTGAAAATTTTACTCAGGCTTCACTGCAAGGCTGGCAGTATGCTTTTAATCACATCGACGAAACGGTAGCGCTGATTCACCAAAAATATGCACCGAATAAATCTTTAGAGCATCTGAAGTTTGAAGCAAAAAAACTGAAAGAGCTTGCCATGCCTGACTTAGTCTCGATAGGTCATATGAATCCGGGCCGTTGGCAACAAATTGCAAACACCTATCAGGAATTAGGCATGGCAGATGACGATCACAATATTGACGGCCTGATATATCAACGTAAAACACAGGATTTATCCTGGCTGATTCATCTAACCGCAGTCACCTTATTTATTATTTTGATTTTATCTTTATTGTCCTGGCGATTTGCATATTTGACGAGCTCGCTCAGACGGGAAATTAATCGTCGGAAATTTGCCGAGCAAAGACTTAAAGATTTGAATAATCAGCTTAAACAGCAAGCAACGTCTGATCCCCTAACCCAAATTTATAACCGCCGTGCGTTTTTTGAAAAAGGCCATAAACTTATCAAACTGGCACAGCGCAAATCCCTACCTTGTTGTTTGTTTATGATAGATCTGGACCATTTTAAGAAGATTAACGATAAATATGGTCATCATAGCGGTGATATAACATTAAAGTCATTTGTTGATACTTTGAATCATAACCTGATCCGTGAACATGATATTTTTGCAAGAATTGGCGGTGAGGAGTTTGTTATTTTGATGCTCGATTGTGATCTTGAAGGTGCTAAGCAGGTTGCCCTGCGTTTATTAGACTGCATTCGTAACATGCCACTCAAAAGCGATAAACAAGTCCCTTTCAATATTACCGCAAGTGTTGGTATCAGTTTGCTCGAAAACGACTTGGACGAGTGTCTGAATCAGGCTGATGCTGCGCTTTATCAGGCTAAAAAAACGGGCCGCGACAGATACCGGATTGCCGGGCAGACAACAACTGATTAAAACTCGCCATAAGTCAGGGCTGTTTATGCTAATCTGTTCTGACTTTGTTCTGGTTATAACCGAACGCTAAATCCTTTACTCAGTTACACCTTCGGTCGATTGCTTATCACAATCACTGACTTTTGCCTGTTTAGCCGAAAGTACCAACTCTTCCATTGGCATAAATTCAGATAATTCAGTCGGTCTCTGTATGCCAAACCCCTGCGCATAGTCGACACCTATCTCGCGTAACGCTTCTAATATCTCGTCATCTTCAACATATTCAGCAATAGTTTTCATACCCATGACTGTACTGATTTGATGGATTGAACGAACAATTTCATGATCGCGTTTATTCGCAATCATCTCTTTCACAAATCCACCATCAATTTTGACGTACTCAGCTGGTAAGTTCTGTAAATAACTATAAGATGAGAAGCCTTTACCAAAATCATCCAACGCAAACGTAAAGCCATAAGCTTGTAATTTGATAATTAATTCTCGGCCAATCACGAGATTATTAACAGCTGCCGATTCAGTCACTTCAAAACAAATAGCTTCACTCGGAAAACCGACTTTCTGATGTAAATCAACAATATAATCGTAAAGTTTTTCGTCATTTAGTGATTCACCAGATAAATTAATTGATAGAGTCACATTATCCCAAATTGTCTGGCGCGAAGATAACCAAGTAAATACAGACTTAATCACCCAACGGTCAATTTTATTCGTTAACCTAAACCTTTCTGCCGCCGGTAAAAACAGCCCCGGTGGTAATAAAATGCCGTTTTCATCCTGCATTCTTAATAAAATTTCAACATGCTCGCGTTCACTCGTGCCCACAGTCGGATTAATCCGCTGAAAGAAGAGTTCAAATTTATTGTTCACTAAAGCGTCATTTATTTTAGCAGCCCACTGAGGTGCCTGATGATGAGTGTTTAAATATTCGTTCTGACTGTCAAAAACCTGAATATTATTGGGACCCTTGCTTTTTGCAAGATAGCAGGCAGCGTCTACTTCACGGCGGGCTTCGACACCATTATGAGTATCTTGCGTGATCTCTGTAATGCCAAAGCTAGCGCCTATCGTATAAACCTTACCAGCCCAGATAAACCGGTAACTTTTGATATGCTCTCTAATTTTCTCAACGATTGCCATGCCGTGTTTAAGCTGAGCGTCATACAAAATAATACCGTATTCATCACCGCCTATTCTGGCACAGACATCCGTTTTTCGAAGAAAAGATCTTAAGATGGAACCAATTTCATATAGCAATTGATCGCCCGCAGCATGACCTGCGTTGTCGTTAATGAGTTTAAATCTGTCTAAATCTATCTGACATAAAATATGTTCACGCTTTTCAACCTTCGAAGTATGCAACGCCAAATTTAGCATTTCTTCAAACTTCAGCCGGTTATAAAGCTTAGTTACGACATCATAACTAGCCTGAAAATTAAGTTTTTTACGAAGCCGCTCTGACTGTGTCATATCCCGCAATACCATCACAGTCCCAACGGCTTTATGATTAGCGTCTTTGAGTAAAGTAATATGTTTTTCTACATAGAGAATTTCAAGATTTCGCTTAAGCTCGTGCGTATGCCGTGAGCCAGTTTGAGCATTCACGTTGCGAATCATATCAGACAGGTATTTTTTTAACTTGCTGGTATCTTTACTATGAACAAAGGGTAAAATATCTTCCAGTGGCTGACCAATTAAATCAGCTTCGTCAAGTGGTATAATTTTATAAGTGGCCGCATTGCAAAAGGTAACATTGCCATCTAAATCAGTTGTAATAACAGCATCACCGATTGAATTTAAAACAACCCGGTTAAATTCTTTCGCTGCAAACAGCTCATCCAACATCAGGTTAATGGATTCTGCCAGTTCAGCGGTGTCCTGACTATCCGGTGTTGAGATCAAGTTGGCTTTAGACTCATTGGGTCTGATTTTAGCCACCTCTTCTTTAAGCTTTTCTAATCCTCTTTTAGGGTCTCGTCGGCTTGCAACATTAACGATTAAAAAGGTAAAAATAATCAGTCCTAAAATTGCAAAGAATACGACCCACAGCGGTCTTTGATAAATCTGCGCAAGGCTAATAGATTTGAGCTCAATTTGAATCTTATTAGAGGGGGTCAGAAAATCATTGGTCAAAATCGTATTAGAAGGTATTTCTATTAACGGATTGGCTTCCGGACCATTATGTACCTGAGTAATAACGTCCTGTTCAAAATTGATCAATTCGCCATAAACCAGCCATTGCTTATTGCGCAGCGCTGTTACGCCTACGCGAACCCAATTATCAGTCGATATATTTGTATAACCGCAACAGTTTTCATTTACCAAAGAACTCTGTTGACTCAGGAACTGACTCACTTTATTCGAAAACTCAGTTGGTAACTGATTGGCAATTACGTTTTCTATTGTGCGAAATCTCTCAAGCCAGATACCCGTCTGAACATCATAAACCATAATAAAAGCAGGTTTTTCCAGCAATAACTCAGGGTCAGTAGGCTCTAATAAATAACTTTTTATTGTTTGTTCAAAACGAGACTCAAATAGTGACTGAGCCCGTTCTAAATTAGATACCTGTTGTTCGGTCAGTTGTGCTTTACTTGATTTACTCCAAGTGTCTAATGCTCGATTAAACAAAAAGCCTAATAGAAACAATAAAATCAGAATCAGCGTAAGTGCCAAGTAGGTAATATTATGTGGGTTGTTAGTTTTATTATTGTAAATCATATATTGCCAGTGCCAGCTCTAATGAGTTTTAGTCATGTCGGACTCACTCAACTTTATTACATTATATGGACCAAAACTCAAGTTATATCCAATTTTTTGTACGATATTTCTTACTTAAAGCTTTCAAATAATCTATTTTGGTCAATCTAAGCTATCGAATACTTTGCCTTCACAGCATTAAGCGATTTATAATTATCTGATTTTTCGATATAGTTAAGCAAATTTAAGTTAGAATTGAAGTTTGGTTGGCATAAACAAGTCAGTTGAACTTAAATCACCCGAATAAAAGGGTTTCAACAACCCACGAGATCTCCAATGACAACGGATAAAATAGATTTAGAGCAAGTTAGAAAAGATATTACGGCAGTCGACGAAGCCCTGTTAGAGCTGTTGGCACGTCGTCGAGACCTGAGTTTACAGGTAGTGAAAAGTAAGGTACAGACGAAAAAACCGATCCGCGACAGTTACCGCGAAACGCTGTTGCTTCAAAACTTGACCGAAAAAGGCAAAAAACTGAAATTAAAGCCCGATTATGTCAACCAAGTCTACCGCCAGATCATTGAAGATTCGGTCGAATTGCAGCACGACTTTTTGTTGCAGTTAGATAATCCTGGGATGAAAAATGCCGAATATAAGATTGCTTATTTAGGCAGCAAAGGCAGTTACAGTCATGCAGCCGTAGAAAAATATCTGGCGTCTTTAAATGGTGGTTTAATTGATTTAGGCTGCGACAGCTTTAATGGCATCTTTGCCGCGGTTGAAGATAAAAAGGCAGACTTAGGTGTCTTGCCAATTGAAAATACGTCTTCGGGTTCAATCAATGAAGTTTATGATCTGCTTCAGACCACGCGCTTAAAGATTATTGATGAGCTTTATATACCGGTTAAACATAACCTTCTGGTTGCTTGTGAAAGCGATCCTAGCCAAATTAAAACCATTTATGCACACCACCAACCTATCGCACAATGTAGTGATTTTCTGGCGGAATTGACTGACGTCAAACTGGAAGTGATGGACAGTACTTCATCAGCGCTCGAAGTGGTTAAAGAATTAAACGATCCAAGCGTTGCCGTATTGGGCAGTGCAGAAGCAGGTAAGCATTATGGCCTAAGTTCAATTCAGGCTGATGTCGCGAATCAAAAAGATAACCAAACCCGCTTTATTGTTGTCGCGCGCGAAGCAGTCAATGTGCCATTCCAGTGTGCAACTAAAACCTCACTGGTACTTGCCGTAGGCCAGCGACCTGGCGCTTTAGTTGATGCTCTGATGATCTTTAAAAAGCACCACATTAACATGTGCAAATTAGAATCTCGCCCGATAAAAGGTCGTCCTTGGGAAGAGATGTTCTATATTGATGTACTTGAAAATGTTGCCAGCGAAAGCATGCAAGCTGCGATAAAAGAGTTAAAAGCCAATACAACAGATTTTACTGAAATTGGCTGCTACTTAAACCGTAGCAGCCAGACTCAGCAGTTTTCTTAACGCGAATTAAAGTTTAAAACACAGGCCCATCTCAAATTATATGAAATGGGCCTGACTCAGGTTTGAATACACCTTGTAGATCGCACTCACGCCACTAGCCCGCGATAATCAACGGCGTAAACGCCGAGCTACAGTAAAAACTGAACTTATCAGAATTAATCAACCCCTGTTTACTTAAGCTCAAAACTGACGGAAACACTGGCTTCAATATCCTGACTGCCGGGTTGACTGCGCTTTGCACTTAAACTCATTGCTTCATGTGCAACAAACTGATAGCCGCCCTGCTCTCTGATTTCAATAATTTTACCGAGTTTGCGATCCGCTTGTTTAGCTAGAATACGGGCTTTAGCTCTGGCCTGCTCTACAGCTTTTTCCAATGCCAGCAGGTATAACGAATAACTGTCTGAAACCTCAGTTCTGATCTGACCCACACGGGTAACACCCAGGCCGAGTGCTTTGTCTATCAAGGCATCAAAGTTATCCCAATTTTCTAATGTAATCTTGAATGTGCGCGACACCATAAACCCGTTTTGTTTATTTAAATTTTGTGGTGTATTTTCGTAATAAGGATGGATCTCAATCTGGTAGCTCTGCACATTTTCCTGGTCAATACCAAACTGAAAAATGCTTTGCAATAATCGATCTGTTTTAGCATCAACAATTTGTTTTGCTTTGGCAACACTTAGATTTTGTTCTTCAATGTACAAATTCATGCTGAGTTTGTCTGGTACGGCAGCCACGGCGGCCCGTCCGCTAACATAAATGGCATTACTGCTGGGCTCCTCTGCAACAGAAAACTGACTAAACAGAACAAGGCTCATCGCGCCCAGCCAAATAATTGGGTTTAAATGCTTTGTATCTTTCCATACTTGAAATAACCGGGTATACATGGTGCAACTCCATTGGATTAAATTATGTTTATTATTAACGGGTCTGACCATTAATGCACCAATAAATTCCTCTTAATAACAGTTGATTACATTTATTTTGTTAAATCCTTCTCAAAGCTTGCATCTTTAATCAGCTTAAGTATATTCAAATCTCGTTCAATTTGCCCATACAGACCTAGGCCTATGGTAAGTCCAAGCTTGCTTCCTAAAAACTTTATCGATTTTATAACCCAGTTTATTCCACCTAACCTCAAATTAGAGGAGTTTGCTGAATATTGTGCTAAACCTCTGAGAAAAAGTATTCGTGTCAATACATTAAAAATCAGCGTCGATGCATTCCAACAGCACGCGGATTCTTTGAACTGGAAACTGAGCAGAATCCCCTGGTGTGAAACCGGTTTTTGGATTGAACGCCCGGCAGACCAGGAAAGTTCAATCGCGCTTGGCAATACACTGGAGCATGTAACTGGCTTGTTTTATATTCAGGAAGCCAGTTCAATGCTGCCACCGGAAGCGCTTTCACTGGGTCAGACTTCGTTAAAAATTTGTCTGGATGTAGCAGCTGCACCCGGCTCTAAAACCACGCAGCTAGCGGCAAAAATGAATAATCAGGGTGTTATTGTCGCTAATGAGTTCTCGTCCAGTCGCAGTAAGGGCTTATTTGCCAATATCCAGCGATGTGGTGTTACCAACTGTGCGCTGACCCATATGGATGGTCGTTTATTTAAATATTTAAATGAAACATTTGATGCCATCCTGTTAGATGCGCCCTGTAGTGGTGAAGGTACAATCCGAAAAGATCCGGATGCAATGAAAAACTGGACCGAACAAAGTGTCTATGAAATAGCGCAAACCCAGACAGACCTGATAGATGCTGCATTTAAAGCCTTAAAAACAGGCGGCGTTATGATTTATTCAACTTGTACACTGAATCCGATTGAAAATCAGCAAGTTTGCCTTGAATTAAAAAAACGCTATCCAAATCAAGTTGCTTTTGAACCATTAGACCAGTTATTTCCAGGCGCAGACAAAAGTATAACCGAAGAAGGCTTTTTACATGTATGGCCCCAGATATATGACTCTGAAGGCTTTTTTATCGCAAGAATCAAAAAGCTCGCTGAAGTTGAAACTGAGCCCGACAATCCATTTAAAAAACTCGGTAAATTTCCCTACCCTAAGGTCAGTAAAAAATTAGCCGAGCCATTCAGTGAGTATCTTGCAGCGCAATTTGGTTGCCGGACATTTCCGATTGAACATTGTTATCAGCGCAATAATGAAATTTGGTATTTTCCACCCGCATTTGAAGCGCTTATTGGTAAAATTAAGTTTACCCGAGTGGGCGTTAAACTGGCTGAACTGGCAAAACATGGCTTTAAACCGGACCATAATCTGGCGATTAACTTTGCTCAATTATTTACAGAGCAGAGCATTGAATTAAATACTGAGCAAGCGGCAAGTTATTTACGAGGGCAAGATATTTGGTTTGATAACAACGAATTGGCTATATATAAAAAAGGAGAAATTCTAGTCAAAGCAAACCAGCAGGCGATTGGCTTTGCCAAAAAATTGCCGGATAAATTAAAAAACCAGCTGCCCAGGGAACTCGTCCGGGACAATGTCAGCTTTTACTCTGTTCAGCAAGACTAAACGAGCGACATGATGCTATTGACAGCGTCCGAGTTATATAACTAAAAATGCTAAGCAGTATGCGTTTGGAACAATTTATTCCAAGCAGGGTTAACACTAATGAAAAAGCTAATCTACAATTAAGTAACCTAGTTAAATTTGGCAGACATTTTTAGCTAGTTAGCGCAAATGGACTCACCCCTTGAGTCTAGTTTTAGCCCAGATAACGATTTATCTGGGCTTTTTTATTTGTGCGGTTTTATCCGATTTAAGGTCTGTATTTAGCTTTTAACCTAACGTAGAGTGTTCGGTTTATTTTGGCAACTAACTGGCCACCCGCATCTTTGATATGAAAAGTAAAACTTGGAAAATACTTGTCACCAGTTTCTGTATTTAAGCGGATTCTTTCTAAGGTCTCTGGCTCAACAAATGCTTCTGCAATCAAGCGGCCTCGTCCGGGATGAATAAAGTCCACATCAGCTGATTTATCCCAAACGTGATAACGGTTACCTAAATTAGCCATCAACAGCATACTGTATACAGGATCTGTCATACTGAATATACTGCCGCCATACTGAGTACGGTTGGCATTCAGATTTAACTTCCAGTGTTTCAGTTCTATTTTGGCATAACTATAATCCGGTGCCAGTTCACGAATGGCAATACCGGAAAATAAAAATGGCGGCCATAAGTTCATTGCCCGCCTGAGCAAGTTTGGATATTTAAACATCTTATCCATAAATCAAGACTCTCAAAAGGTAAATTATAATTATTCTCATTTATTTGAAATAAAAGGTTTAAAACTGCTTCAACACAGTCTAAACTTTATCAGCAGGCTCGCATATAAGTGCGAATTGAGTGTATAATCATTAAAATTTTAACAAATAGCAAATTATTATGTCAGAACAAAATACTGAACTAAAAAAAGCGGGCTTAAAAGTAACTCTGCCAAGAATCAAGATCCTTGAGTTGTTACAAGATCCTGAAAATCAGCATATCAGCGCAGAAGAGCTATATAAAATCTTGCTTGATTTAGGCGAAGAAATTGGCCTAGCAACAGTTTACCGAGTTTTGAACCAGTTTGACGATGCCGGCATTGTTAATCGCCATCACTTTGAAGGCGGTAAATCGGTTTTTGAACTCAGTCATAAAAAACATCATGATCATTTGGTTTGCTTAAAATGCGGTAAAGTTGTTGAGTTTATTGACAATACAATTGAAGACCGTCAGGAAAAAGTTGCCCAGGAACATGGCATGAAATTAACCAATCATAGCCTTCATTTGTATGGCTATTGTTTAGACACTGAAAAGTGTGGTCAGGACGACTAAACTTAGCTGATGATTGTTGGGCAGCAAATAAACTGCTCAACGCTGTCATAAAGCCTTCTATCTCTTTTTAATACCTTTGTAGTCCACTACTTTAAAGTTACAAGTGTAAGCCCATCCAAACAGTTTTCTTTTTCATAGTGTTCACCTAACGAGACAAATCCCTTCTCTTCGAGTTTCCAGCTTTAATCTGCCAAATGTCAAAATGATGTAAAGATAATTATACCTACTAAACTATAAGTCATCCGGTTTCGTTGTGGATAGCCAGAAATATGAGCATTCGATACTTGAGATGTCTGTATCAGCATCTGCTAAAAATTTCATTGTTAAGCTGCATTTTGTCACTTAATGCCTGCAGCCTGATGCCGGATTATTTGCTAAGCACAAATGAGCCGCCCAGTTTACCTGAACAAATTATCGGCTTAGAATCAACTCCCTCACCAGTTTCATCTGAACATTTTTTGACTGTAAGCCCTAAAATGCAGGCATTTGTGGATTCTCTAAATCTGCAAGATATGAGTGCTGAAGCTAAAGTAAACCGAATATACAAAACCTTGTTTTATCATAAAGGCTACATCATAGATTATGAAATGTTTACAACCTTAACAGCAGCAGAAACTTTTGAACAAAAACGCGGCAATTGTGTGTCACTGACCGCTATGATGGTCGCACTTGGCAGGGCCGCCGGGCTCAATAGTCAATTCAGAGATGCTCACTCTAAACCGCTTTGGCAATCACAAAATGGGGTGTTAACTAAACTGAGTCACGTTAATACCTTAATGCATAAAAGACACCAGACAAAAATTATAGTCGACTTCAATAATAAATATTATTTTGATAAAAATTCAGGTACTGAGCTGACAGATAATCAGGCTCAATCAATCTATTTTAATAATTTGGGTTCAGAAGCTTTGATTAAAAATGACCTGAGTTCAGCCTATTACTATTACCGCCGCGCCATCGTTTTAGCGCCTCAAACATCAGAAATGTGGAATAATATGGGTGCTCTGTTAAATCGTTTAGCCCAATATGAGTTATCTGAATCGGTATTAGAATATGCCGCCAGTTTAGATAACAGAAACTATGGTGTGTTAATCAATCTGCAAAACCTGTATGGGAAAACCGGAAGACCCGAAGCGCAAAGACGCATTCAGGCATTAATTCATACCCTGTACGCAGAGAACCCACATTACATGAAGTCACTGGCTGAGCGCGCTTTGATGGCCGGTGATATTTCGGCTGCGATGAGTTATATTGAAAAAGCGAATAAACTAAGACCAAACTTAATTGATCCTAACAGTATTTATTTAACCGTTGATAAGCAGCTCATTCATTACCAACTGGCTGAGAACAAATTTACCCAAACCGAGTTATAAATAACGGCCACAGCCAGCTGAATATACCTGACCGCCCCTTCTTCTATAAACAAAATCACAGCTTTCCAGGCGATTCAACCTTATGGGCAAAGCCCCTAGATTCAATTTGATTTATTCACGGTTTGAAAGCGTTAACGTCTTTTTTGATTGAAACAGCAATCCATAATCGAGATTTAGCCGGGCAATTTCCCCGCTTACCAGCATTTGATTTAGTGCCTGATTAAAGTCGTCAAAAACCGAGTTCAAATCGTGATTACGCGAAAATGCAAAATAGCCCTGATTCACTGTAATTTCAGTAGGCAGTTGTACTACTTCATGGGCCATATCCAATTTATCAAACGCTTTACGGGCTGCTCTTGGATTTGCTGCAAGTAAATCAACCCGGTTATATCGTAATTGTTTACACCCGGATTCTACTGTATCAACCATAGATAAGGATAAAGCGGATTTATACTGCTCAAATTCAGTGCCATAACTCCACCCACGAATGATTGCAATTTGTAGATTGGCGAGTCTGGAATAATCGCCCAACCAATTGACCGGATTGGTTTTTAGTCGATAAAAAACGATAGGATCCTGATAAAACGCATTATCGGTATAGCGCATAAAAAGCGCTCTTTGTGGCAGTTTATAGGGGCCGATAAAAGCATCTACCTGCCCTTTTTCCATCATTTTTAGTGCGCGTTTAAAAGGCAGTATCTCAATTTTGACCGTTTTTCCGATTCGCTTGAATATCGTTTTGGTAATTTCGGCTCCTAAACCAGTGATATCTCCGTCAGCATTTTCTTCGAGAATATAAGGAAACTCAGTCCCGACAAAGCGGTATTCTGCCGCCATGCAAACATGGCCATAACAGCTAATAAACCACAATGCACAAAGTAAATTTAGATGAATTAACTTCATATTTAGTCGTCCTTACATTCATCGAAGTAGCAAATCATTACGCTAAGTTCAAACTAAAAGGACGCTAATCCGGCTGAAATAAACTTAGGTGTTGCAATCGGATAATCAATCCCGGTATCCGTTAATAACCCTGTATTTATATCCCGTTTAAGCAAACTCAACTTATCACCACGCGTATTCGCCACTAATATAAAGTCCTGATCGGCCGAAAAATTAAAGTCTCTCGGCCAGTGGTCACCGGACTCAGCAGACTGAATGTGTTTAAGCTGGCCACTTGCCTGTACTTCAAATACAGCAATCGTATCTTCACCCCTGTTTGATGCGTAAACAAATCGACCATCATTTGAAACCCTAACAGCTGCAGCCTGACTATGTTCGTTAAAATCGGGTTTGAGCGTAGACAGTTTTTGCAATTGCGTTAGCTCACCCGTAGCTAAATTCTGTTGATAAACAACCAAAGTATTTGATAATTCATTCAACAGATAAACAAAATGTTTTGTTGGATGAAATGCCATATGTCTGGGTCCGTCACCCGGTGCTAACTTAGCCGCAGTTTTGCTCAGCCACTGTCCAGATTCTTGGTAATATTGCTTAACTTCGTCAATTCCTAAATCAACTGCGTATAAAAATTGTCCTTCAGGCGACCAACCGGACCAATGCGGATGAGGTTCACCTTGTCTGGGGTGCACCCCTTGTCCCTGGTGGGTAAATTTTTGGAACTCATTCAAAGATTGTGTTAGGTCATTATATTGCAGTAATTTTGTAAAAGGTGAAGCATAAAAAGCCAGGCTAATCAGACCATACGCCTGATTATAGCTGACATGACAAGCGTTATTACCTATGTCCATTAATTGGGTTTGTAGCGAATAATGCCCCTGCTCATCCGGCTCATAAATAGCGACCCCGGCAGACTGATTACCGGTCGATACTAATATTTTTCCGTCGGCTTGCACTGTCATATAAGAAGGTTGCTCAATTTCAATTAAACGGGTCAATTGATAGTTCGACGGTGTCTGAGTATCAAAACTGATTTTATAAATTCCGGGTTCGCTATTGTCTGGGTATTGGGTCGTTTGCAAATTACTGTTCACGATAAAACTAACCGGCTTGGCCATTGCAGTATTGCAACACCAGGTAGCTAACCCCAGAATCATCAAACGATTTGCAGACCGAAAAAGGCGTTTGATATGAGTATTTTTTAAGTGCATTTTATTTTTCATTATTAGCTTCCGTTGTCCTTAAAATTTAAATACAGTGAACATTATTCGTTATACTCACCAAAATAACGAAACTAAATACGAATTTCCATGTCTATTGCGGTTAATTGATCGAATAGATAACTTGAAAGCCTTTTTTATTCAAATTAAAGTTAAAACATTAAAATAACGTGGGATAGCACAATGAAAAAAATTTTATTAGCGAGCATATTAACCGCTACATTCATCACAGGGTGCAGCAAGCCGGAACCCTTGCATGACTCAATGGAATCTATGGGTGATAACTTTAAAGCCTTGCGTGATGCTCAGTCTATCGATGACAAAAAGCAATTTTTAATGAAATTTAAAGAGCAAGTTGAAATTGCCAAACAACAAAAAGTGCGTGCTGAAGATCAGGAAACGTTTGACGAAGGGATGAAAAAGCTCAGTACACAACTCGCTTTAGTGATCGCTCAGGTTGAAGCCGGTCAAGTCGAAAACTTGCAAGCTCAGTTAAAAAAACTCGGTGAACTTCGCAAAGAATATCATGAGCTTCTTGAAGTGAAATAATCTAAGTAGCTGAATTATCTTAACTTAAATGGCTCCTTTAATACGGGGCCATTTAATTTTTATCCGCCTGCGTAAATCAAAACCGAATCATAAAACACCTCTAATATTCAAATAAACCATAAGCTTTCAGGTATCATTATTAAAAATAGTAAAATTTATAACTCAATAACAAAATTTAATACTTGTTGAGTTTATCTATCCCACCTAAACTCTCTACCCTATACGAAAGCACTTTTACACAAGCTTAACAAAAATCATACGACTGCTTGGTAAACGTTATAAGGGTAATTTAACTATCATGTATTTTTTAGGACTTGATATCGGTAGCTCATCGAGCAAAGTTTCTGTACTCGATGCAAACACAGGTAAAAGTATTGCATCAACTCACTATCCCAAAACAGAAATGGCCATTAATGCGCCTCAAGCTGGCTTTGCCGAGCAAGCGCCTGATGCATGGTGGCAGGCAATAAAATCGGCTTGTGCAGAACTGTTCGACAATGCCGCGTTTGATCCCAAACAAATTGAAGCCATTGGTATTTCATACCAGATGCACGGACTGGTTTGTATTGATAAAAACCAACAAGTGATTCGCCCTGCGATAATCTGGTGTGATAGCCGGGCTGTTGAAATCGGTGATAAAGCCTTTAAATCAATTGGCGAAGACAAATGTCTGGCAGAGTTACTCAACTCTCCCGGTAACTTTACCGCGTCAAAATTGAAATGGGTCAAAGAGAATCAACCGGAGCTTTATCAACAAATTGATAAAATAATGTTACCGGGTGATTTTATTGCGATGAAGTTGACCGGACAAAGCACCACGACGGCTTCCGGTTTAAGTGAAGGTGTATTGTGGAATTTTGCAGACAATAATTTAGCGGATTGTGTTCTGGCAGAATATGGAATTGATAAGGCCTTAATTCCTGACATTGTACCTAGCTTTGCCGATCAGGGCAGTGTAACTGAGCAAGCAGCATCTGAACTGGGGTTAAGAGCGGGTATAAAAGTGACTTACCGTGGCGGCGATCAGCCAAATAATGCCTTGTCACTTAATGTAATGGAACCAGGTGAAGTGGCCGCGACAGCTGGCACATCAGGGGTGATTTACGCAGTCACCGAAAAAAATGCGTTTGACCCTTTGTCACGCGTAAATACCTTCCAACATGTTTCCAATACAGAACAGGATAAACGCAATGGCGTTTTATTGTGTGTTAACGGAACGGGTCGCTTGTACAGTTGGGTGCGAAGCATTTTGAATACGCAGGATAATGCCCCGAGTTATCCGCAACTCAATGCAATGGCAGAACAAATAGCAATTGGTTCAGATGGTCTGGTCATGCACCCTTTTGGTAATGGCGCAGAGCGAGTTCTGCAAAACAAAAATATTGGCGGTCATATGCGCAATATTGATTTTAACCGTCACCAATTGGGCCACATTGTCCGCAGCGCACAAGAAGGTATTGTATTTGCGCTGAAATATGGATTTGACGTGTTAACAGATATGGGTGTCAGCAGTCAGGTTATCAGAGCGGGTAAAGGCAATATGTTTTTAAGCCCTATCTTTGTAGAGGCATTTGTAAACAGCTGTCAAACCACAGTAGAACTTTATGATACCGACGGTGCTGAAGGCGCCGCACGCGGAGCGGGTTTAGGCTTAGGCTATTACTCTAACCGAAATGAAATGTTTAATGGCTTAAGTTTAATTGAACAATTTGAGCCTGATGCAGACAAGGTTGAGCAATATGCTGAAGCCTATCTGAACTGGAAAGCCAATTTAGAATTGTAATTAATAGACTAATTTTAGTGTTAACTAACAGAGGTGTTTTATGAGCGTTGTTTTAGGTGATAAAGAATATTTTCCGTCAGTTGGAAAAATAGAATTCGAAGGTCGAGATTCAGATAATCCATTTGCTTTTAAATGGTATGACGAAAACCGCGTTGTAGCAGGTAAAACCATGAAAGACTGGTTACGTTTTTCAGGTTGTTACTGGCATACTTTCTGTGGTCAGGGTCATGACCCTTTTGGCCCGGGTCCGCAACGTTTCGAATGGAATAACCCATCAGATGCCAAAGGCCGTGCCACAGCAAAAATGGATGCTGCTTTTGAATTCTTCACAAAAATGGGCTTAGGCTACTACTGTTTCCATGATATCGATTTAATCGACGAAGAAGATTCAAGTGTTGAAGAATTTGGCCAAAAATTAGACTTTATTACCGACTATGCCAAAGAAAAACAGGCGGCTTCGGGTGTTAAGTTACTGTGGGGTACGTCAAACTTATTCACCAACCCTCGCTATATGAACGGTGCAGGCACTAACCCACACTTCCCAACCTTAGCGCGCGCCGGTGCACAATTAAAACAAGCAATTGATGCAACTATCAAGCTAAACGGTGAAAACTATGTATTTTGGGGTGGCCGTGAAGGTTATGTTTCATTATTAAATACCAATATGAAACAAGAGCTGGATAATCTGGCTGCCTGGTTACATATGGCGAAAGATTATGCTCGTAAAAATGGCTTTACCGGTAATTTCTTTATTGAGCCTAAGCCAATGGAACCAACAAAACATCAGTATGACTTTGATACGGCAACCGTTTGTGGCTTCTTAAATAAATACGGTTTACAGGACGACTTTAAAGTAAATATTGAAGTTAACCACGCAACACTGGCAAATCATACTTTCCAACATGAATTACAAGTTGCTGCAGATAACAACATTTTAGGTTCAATTGATGCTAACCGTGGTGATTACCAAAATGCATGGGATACAGACCAATTCCCTAATAATGTCAACGAAGCAGTTGAAGCTATGTTAGTTTTTGTTGAAGCCGGTGGCCTTCAAGGCGGTGGTGTTAACTTTGATGCTAAAACTCGTCGTGAATCAACAGATATGGAAGATATCTTCTTAGGTCACATTGGTGGCATGGATACATTTGCACGTGGTTTAATCATCGCAGATGAAATCTTAACTAAATCTAAATATAAAGAATTACGTGCACAACGTTATGAAACTTTCCAATCAGGTAAAGGTAAAGAATTTACTGAAGGTAAAATTTCATTAGAAGAACTGGCTGAAATTGGCGCAGCCGTGGGTGAACCTGAACAAATTTCAGGTAAACAAGAACTGTTTGAAAACATCATCAACCAGTATATCTAAGCATTTAAATCTTATCTAGATCCCTCAAAAGGCCGGATACCCATGTTGGTTACCGGCCTTTTTTATTGACGTTAAATAGCCTTTTTCTCTGTTTTCAACACAATCCCACTTTAAAATTTAGCCCGCTTGCTTACAGGCTACTGAGATTGCATAAGTAATTTTTAATCTACCCACAAAAAAACCTAATGCTAATGTAATTGATAATTATTCTTATTGCTAACATTAATTATTTTATTATAATACTCCGCAATTAAACACACATTAAACACACTCGCTTTTGTTTCAGAGATTAAAATGAAAATAAAATTTAGTAAAAACGCGCTTACCAAAGCGCTCGCTTTAGTTTGCACATCCGGTTTAACCCCCTACTCAATGGCTGAGGAAACAAGCTCTAAACATTTAGATGAAATGGAAGTCATAGTGGTAACAGCAGCGGGCTTTGAACAAAAAATTACTGATGCGCCAGCTAGTATTTCCCTAATCACAGAAGATGATTTACGCAAACATTCTTTCACTACCCTGCTGGATGCGGTTAAATATCAGGAAGGTATAGATATAGGTACCAGCCGGGATAAAACCGGACAAGGCAGTATCAGTATGCGCGGCTTAACGGGTGAATACACCCTGGTGCTGATTGATGGCAAACGCCAAAATAACCATGGCGATATTTATCCGAATAATTTTGGCGGAAATACATTTGGCCATATCCCACCTATGGATGCGATTGAGCGCGTTGAAGTTATTCGCGGCCCGGCTTCGACTTTATACGGTGCAGATGCACTAGGTGGTGTGATTAATATTATTACTAAAAAAGTATCTGACGAATGGATTGGCTCAATTACGTTTGGACGAAGCTTGCAGCAGGATGATCAGTTTGGTGACGATATTACAACCGATTTTACCCTGATGGGCCCCCTGATTAAAAATACACTGAGTTTGGGTTTACGCGGCAGCGTGTACGAGCGTCTGGCTTCTTCCCCTCAGTTTGAACCTGCAACTGACCCTAATGGCAAAGTGCACAAGCGGGCTCTGGGCTTTGGCAGTGGCGGAAAAACTGTAGACAGCTCAAGTGAGCAATACGGGTTTTCACTGGTTTATACTCCGTCTGAAAATCATACCTTCAGGTTTGATTTTGATGACTCAAATCAGGTTTATGACAATACCCCCAGTTACGATATTGAAACCGGTGACATCACCTACCCACTTGGGACAAAAGATAATATCGAGTCAATTTGGGCGAGCCGTGGTGGTCAGGTCAACCCAAGAGCGGGTTATGCAGCAGATCAGGAATATAATCGCCAATGGTGGTCATTAACACATAATGGCACATGGTCTTTCGGTAATAGCTTTGTCTCACTTGCCTATGTTGATACCAGCAATGATGGCCGCACCCTGCCTTTGTCAGTAGCAGAGCGTAAAAATTTACAAGCCATGTATGATGGTACGGGTGAATATGAAGGTATGAGTGAAACTGAGCGCAAAGACTTAGCTGAAGCGACTTTTCTGCCTCGACCTAAAAGACCGCTTGAAAGCAGCCAGTATACGCTAGACGTTAAATTGGATATCCCGGTTGAAGACTTTGGCGGATACCATAAATTTGTTGTTGGTGGTCAGCTTATTGACGGTGAATTAAAAGATGGCGTATTTGGACTGGAAAGCAATCAGGCTGGCCACGTACAAGAGCAAAAAATGGTTTCATTATTTGCAGAAGACAACTGGTCACCAACTGATAATTTAACCTTAACCGCGGGTGTGCGACAGGATGACCATGATGTATTCGGTAGCCAAACTTCTCCCCGTTTATATGCAGTTTATACACTCAATGACGCATGGACAGTAAAAGGCGGTGTCAGTACAGGTTATAAAACGCCACAAACAACTGATTTATACGATGGTATTACCGGATTCGGTGGTCAGGGTACATCGCCATTTGCCGGTAACCCGGATTTAAAACCAGAAACCAGTGTTAACAGTGAAATTGCACTTTACTGGAGTGATTATGCAAATGGTCATAACTTTAATATCACCTATTTCAATACCAAATTTGAAGATAAAATTGCACGGGGTGATACCGTATACAGCTGTACGGTTACCGGTGGTGTCAGACCTTGTGTGAATTTGGGGGCGTATGACGAGCTGGGATATGATACCTATAGTCAGAAAATCAATATTGATGAAGTAGACATTCAAGGTGTTGAAATTGCCGGTAAGTTAGAAATATCAAATAACTGGTGGTTAAATGCCAACTATACCTGGACAGACAGCGAGCAGAAAAGCGGCGCATCAGAAGGTCAGCCTTTAACCAATACCGCTGAGCATATGGCAAATGCCTCGTTAAACTGGCAGGCGACAAAAGATTTAAATGTATTTTTACAAACAGAAATTCGTTCAGACCGATATAGAGGTTGGGATAATACGTTAGATAAACCGCTTTACTACAAGGAATATAAAGTATTAAATCTGGGCGCAACTTACCAGATCAATGAAAGTATCAGAGTATTGGCAAGAATTAATAATCTGTTAGATCAAGATTTTACATCTTACACAACCGAATATAACGACCTCAATGGCGACGGCGAATACGAATACGTAACCGGTCGTGGCGCGGTCAGTGAAGTGGTCTTTACAGATGATTATAACGTAAAAGACAAAGCCAGAAATTTATGGCTGAGTGTACAGTTAAGCTTTTAACAATAAAGCATTTCTTTACCTGAAATAAACGAATAAAGCAGCTGAAAAGCTGCTTTATTTTTATCTGATGTTTAACAATTGCGGCTACTCGGCGCCAATGCCGTCAAAATCACCCATGCTCGCCCAATCTAGTGGGTAAATATTATTTTTTACATACGGGTGAAAACTCGAATAAGGCCAATCTTTAACTCGCTTGACCAAACCATGCTTAACCGGATTCCAATGAATATAGTCAATGTGCCGGGCGTAGTCTTCATCATCCCTGATAACATGTTCCCAAAATCGCCGTTGCCATATACCACGTTCTTTTCTTTTTTGACGACTTTGAGAACATTTTTCGCCTGGCGCAAACTGCCTAGAAAATCCCGATTTAATCAATGACCAACGAATACCAAAATTCGCATCGTTTGGAGGTAATGTCCAAATACAGTGTAAGTGCTCTGGTAAAATCACAATGGCGTCTATAGTAAATGGATGCGTAGCTTTGACTTTGCGAAAAGCATGACGAAGTGCAGACATATTATTGAAAATTGATGCGTTGAAGAACGAAACGCATCATTCGTGTTCTGTGATTTGGCGGCTACTCGGCACCGATGCCGTCAAAATCATCAATGGTCTTGCAATAAATCAACCTGCTCAACCAACAACTGACTCTTTTTTCCTGCAAATTCACCGTAAAAAAATAACACCCACCCGCAACATAAACCCGCCGATAAAGCATCCCTACTCTCCATTTTTATCCTTGCCACATTCTATTGTAGGTCGGATAAGTCAGAGATGCATCCGACATCGTCGTGATAAACCAAAGACGCATCCGACAATGTCGGATAATTCATAGACGCCTCTCCGGCGATGAAAAACCGTTACATGCGCCTCCGGCTTATGAAACCTACATGACTTAATTTATTTCAGGGATTATTGCCTTAAGTCTTTCAATATCACCTTGCCCTACTCCTAAATGACTAAAATATTGCTGCCATTCCCTTGTTAATTCAGTCACTTCGTCAATCACCTTTTTAGCTTTAAACCTTTTAATACCAAAACGTAATGATTGGCTGAGTAAGTTTTCTACAGTCGCTTCCCGACCGTTTTCACCCAAACCAATACCATGCATTTTGCTGTTGTTTATAGGCAAGACATCATAAGCTGGAGACAAGCGCCAATGGGCATGTTTAAACTGGTAAAGCAGAGCATGGTTGCGGGCATGATCATCGGTATTACCAATCAATACATTAAACACCATACGATAATAAAGGTCGTGTGCATCCTCCGGTAGCGCGCCATTTTTTAAGATAAACTCAGCCAGATAACCATAGCTATAAGTTGTCGCTAATTCCGGCTTTCCAACCTTATTTAAATTAAATACAGAGTTTGCACTTAAAAAATGACAAATGGGTTTAGCATGCTGTAGATCAAATCGTTCAACTAAGAGTATATCACCGCTTGGTGTTGGCAAAACCTGAGTATTTGCAACCTGACAGGGTAGCTCATTCAACATACGCATCGCGGCATGCTCAACTTTAACAATATTCACTAAATCATCTGGCCGGTTAAATTTAGCCAAATAAGAAATTTCACCATCTTGAACAATGGTTTTTGGCCTTGCACCGCCCATACTAGAACCGTATTCAAACGCTTTTTTAGCCTCTGGAGGAATTTCTTGATCGGCTAAAATGGCGTCTTTTGCCTTTAGCAAGCTCGGTAAATCGCTAATTAAATTTTTACTGATTTTACGTTTGGACTGGCTACTTGAGAGGCTAAAAACTAAAGCGCCGACCCCCATGCCAGAGCCCGCTAATAAAAACTCCAGCGCATTTTTAGGTTTGGTTGAATGCAGTGCCAGAATAACCTTTTTGCCCCAGGAATCAGCGCCGGCATCAGCTAAAACGCCAAACAAGCCTTTATTAAATTGGGTAACAAATTCATTCTCTGTCAAAGGTAAATGAATCGGGTCTAATGCAAATGCATCTGGTCGACTTAAATAACTTTTACCATAACGGAAGCGACCGCGGCTTTTAGTGCTATCTAATTCAATCACGCCACATACAATGGGTTCATCCTCTAATCCATCAACAAATACATAAGCTTTAGAAATCATTGTCTAATTCCTGCTCTTGCTTACGTGATTTACGGCTTAGATTTGAAGTTAATCCATCCAGTTCACTGTCTATAACAGCTTGCAACGAATCAATCAGATCTAAATGTTGCAAAACCAAAAACAGAGATTCAGCACTGACATTCTTACCATTTTCAAGCGCAGAAATCGTATTGCGACCCAAACCTACACGTTTACCAAGTTCGGCTTGATCCATAGATGCACTTCTGGTGTTTTTTATCAATTGCCCGATAGAACTCATTAAAAGTTGATATTTTTGCATATTATTTCAAACATTAGATACCTAATGCACAAAATATAGTGCAAAAATAAACTTAAAGCAATTACAGTGCTAACCACACCAATTAATTGAATAATATCCATCCGCGACAGCGCGGTGAAAACTTGAATAAGGCCAGTCTTTTACCTGTTTAACTAAACCATGTTTCAGCGGATTAATGTGCACATAATTAATGTGATGATTAAAATCAGCTTCGTTACGAATGGTATGTTCCCAGAACCTGTGTTGCCAGATTTGGCGATTACCAAAACGTGAATTTGAACTGGATAAGATTTTAGATTGAGCTAGATTATGCCGAAATCGCTTTTTAATTTCGCGCCAGCGCCCTGAATAATCAGTATCATTTTCTGGCAAAGTCCAAACCGCATGTAAATGATTTGGCAACACCACCCAAGCATCAATTTTAAATGGCCGCCTTTGTTTCACCGTGCGCACCGCCTCGCGCAATAAATCAACCTGCTCAACCAGCAACTGACTCTTTTTATCCTGCAAATTCACCGTAAAAAAATAACAACCACCCGCAACATACACCCGCCGATAACGCATCCCTACTCTCCATTTTTATCCTTGCCACATTCTATTGTATGTCGGATAAGTCAGAGGCGCATCCGACGATGTCTGGTAAGCCAGAGGCGCACCTGACAATGTCGTGATAAGCCAGAGACGCATCCGACAATGTCTGATAAGCCAGAGGCGCACCTGGCAATATCTGGTAAGCCAGAGGCGCATCCGACGATTGGCTCCGTGCTAGCATGAAACTATGGAGTTGGCTTTTAGCTCGATTATCCCCTGAAAGTTAGTGTTAAAAAATGAGTTTACAAAACTCGAATGCTCAGATAGGTTAAATTTACATAACTAGCTTAAATCGGAAGCATTAATGACTCTAGCAACACAAATTAAAAACTTATTAGATGATGATTCGTTTCCATCGATGGTGAAACTAGATGGTGATTGGGGCTCAGGCAAAACTTATTACACAGAACGTACCCTCATCCCTGAGCTCAGAGGAATATATACAAACAAAAATATTATTTATTTTTCATTATTCGGCTTGAGTAATTTAAACGACTTTCGAGATAAATTAATTTCTGCGTCATATCTGAGCGATAAAGCGGATCCCAGCTGGATTGAACAAGCTAAAAATAGTGCTTTGGGAATATTTAAGGCATTCGATGCTGATGACGCAGGAACAATCGGCAATATATTAAAAACATCAAGCGGTGCGATTAAACACGCTTTAATGGCAAAATTAAAAAATTTAATTATTGTACTAGACGATTTAGAGCGCTTGAATGATGAAACATTTAAAATTCAAATTATCGGTGAGTGTCTGCATCTTGCCGAGGAAAATAAGCTGTCATTTATCTTTGTTTTAAACTCCGCTGAAATAAAACTCAATAACGCTTTACTGGAAAAGTCATTTGCCGGAAAAATAAAGTTCTGTCACAGCAAAGGCCAACTATTTGATATTGCATTCGAACGATACTCAGAGTTGGCCGAATTTAAAACTTCAATCGTTCGTTTAATCGAAAAATATGAGCTTGAAAACTTACGTGTACTAAAACGTGTAAGTTTTAAGCTGAATGAGATTTATGTCAAAGTTAAAGACATCAAGGACATAGATATTAGTACGACGATAGAAGGATTTGCCAAAGATCTAATTCGAATTGCTTGTTTACACTACAGCCATGAAAAATCGGTTGAGGATATTTATAGCGCGTTAGAAATAAATTTAATAAAGGCAAAAGCACAAACCCAACGAAAAAATGAAAGCGATAAAGCCACTGACCAACAAGAAAACTTCTTCAATCAATATAGAGATTACTATCCACCGACTGAACAAATGGTCGATTATTGCTGTAATGAATCTCAGCTTACATCGGATATCAATGAGCTAGGAAAAATAGTTTTAAAAACGAACCCGATAGACCAACTACTTTTTAACCACTCCAGTTTATACAGCGACAACTTTGACCAATTGGTAGTCGCGTTAAATAATCTGATATCTCAAAAGAAGAATGTACCAATCAAACGCTGGTTTGAAGCCTCTGAATTTTATACATTTTTGATTAAAAATAAGTTTGTAGAAGATCAAAATTTAACTGAATTTATAAGCAGAATTAAGAGCGAATTAAACGAAAAAGAATTCTATCGAGATACCGAAAACAATTACTACACATTTAAACTTAACAACTCAGATATTGCCAGTTTATACGAAAAACACAGTTCTCTACTCGAAACAAAAGATGCAGAAAACGCAGATAATCAGTTACTTAAGAAAATCAAAATTTCTTGGCAAGAAGTTGACGAGCACATCTACAAAAATTACCAATCAACTTGTTTTGTAAATAAATACTCTGCAGATCAATGGTTAAATATAATAAACGACTGGCCATTAAAGGAACTAAATTACTTTACTGATTTCATCAGAGAAAGATATAGAGCACAAAACATTCATAATAATCTAACAGATGAAACTTCACTTTTAAAAGAGTTAGATCAGCTAATCAGTAAAGAAATTACCAGTTTGTCCGGTCAAAAAAAGGGGCTTTATACTATGTTACATAATGCAATTGAACGCGGTATCGACCAGCTTTCAGCAAGCAAAGAAACTGATTAAAGATATAAGCTCGTTATTTTTTCTGGCCACACCTGTCTTATTTTCGAACGTGGTTGATCTTAAGGGACGAAACCCGTCAGGTGCGCCTCCGGCTTACCAAACACTGTTACATGCGCCTCTGGCTTATGAAACATACGAACAACCTGTTTGGGTTTTAATACTAAAATAAAGTGAAAAAGTTTAGGTGGGCTAGAAACAAAAAAGCGGCTGGTGAGCCGCTTTTTAAGTAATTGAATAAATTAAAAAATTTACTCTACGTAGCTTTCTACACTCGGACAACTACATATTAAATTTCTGTCGCCATAAACGTCATCAATTCGGTTTACGGTTGGCCAGAATTTATTGGCTGCAGCGGCTGGGCTTGGGAATACAGCGAGTTCTCGGCTGTATGCTCTGGTCCAGTTTTCGTCGACTAAATCAGCCATAGTGTGCGGTGCGTGAACCAGTGGGTTATTGTCTAATGCCCAAACGCCCTTCTCTACCTGTTCAATTTCTTCACGGATGGAAATCATGGCATCAATAAAACGATCGACTTCACATAAAGGTTCAGATTCTGTTGGTTCAACCATTAAGGTACCGGCAACCGGGAATGACATAGTTGGCGCGTGGAAACCATAGTCCATTAAACGTTTTGCTACGTCCATCTCTGTAATGCCAGAAGCGGCTTTTAACGGACGTAAATCAATAATACATTCGTGTGCCACACGGCTGTTTTGGCCACGATATAAAATTGGGTAATGATCGGCCAGTTTAGTGGCAATATAGTTGGCATTTAAAATTGCGACTTCGGTTGCTTTACGTAACCCCTGAGCGCCCATTAACGCAATATACACCCATGAAATCGGTAATATACTCGCACTACCCCATGGCGCTGCTGAAACGGCGCCATTGTCGGCATTTTCTTTAACTACATTCACTACCGGGTGATCCGGTAAAAACGGCGCTAAATGCGCTTTTACACCAATTGGCCCCATACCCGGGCCACCACCGCCATGTGGAATACAGAAGGTTTTATGCAGGTTTAAGTGCGATACGTCTGAGCCAATAAAACCAGGTGAGGTAATGCCAACCTGAGCATTCATATTGGCACCATCCATATAAACCTGACCGCCGTGCTGATGCACTATGTCGCATATTTCGCGAATGGTTTGCTCATATACACCGTGCGTTGACGGGTATGTAATCATAATACAGGATAGGTTTTCAGCCACTTCTGCAGCTTTGGTTTTTAAATCCTGCATGTCGATATTGCCTTTATCGTCACAGGCAACCACAACCACTTTCATGCTGGCCATTTGTGCTGATGCCGGGTTTGTACCATGCGCAGAACTTGGAATTAAACAAATGTTACGGTGCGAATCGCCGCGGCTTTCATGATATTTACGAATGGCCAATAAACCTGCATATTCTCCCTGTGCGCCAGAGTTTGGCTGCATACACATGGCGTCATAACCGGTAATTTCAACCAGCCATTTTTCAAGCTGAGTGATCATTTCTTTATAGCCTTTGGCCTGGTCAACGGGTGCAAACGGATGCAGGTTGGCAAATTCAGGCCAGCTCACCGGGATCATTTCTGCAGTCGCATTGAGTTTCATCGTACATGAGCCTAATGAAATCATGGAGTGATTTAAGGCTAAATCTTTATTTTCTAAAGATTTAATATAACGCAGCATTTCAGTTTCTGAGTGATGCGTATTAAATACTTCGTGGCTTAAATAATCAGATTCACGCTGCAAGTTTTCAGGAATGGCCTGATAACCAGCCGCTTGTTTGTCTAACTCGGCTAAGTCTAAAGCGTTATCAGCGCCTAAAATAATTTCGAACAGCTTGGTTAAATCAGCTTGGGTTTTGGTTTCATCAAAACTCACTGAAATGGCGCTGTCTAAATCGGCACGTAAATTAATTTCAGCGGCTTGTGCTGCTGCAATAACCTCAGCTTTATTATCAGTTTTAAAACAAACCGTATCAAAGAAAGTATCAGATACCAACTCAATACCTTTTGCTTTTAAGCCTAATGCAAACATAGTCGCTAAGCGCTGGGTGCGTTTTGCAATAACATCTAAACCTTTAGGACCATGGTAAATGGCATAAAATGCGGCCATATTGGCCAATAGCACTTGCGCGGTACAAATATTGGAATTCGCTTTTTCACGGCGAATATGTTGTTCACGGGTTTGCAATGCCATACGTAAAGCCAGTTTACCGCGTGCATCTTTAGATACACCAATAATACGGCCCGGTAATGAACGTTTAAATTTATCTTTGGTTGCAAAAAATGCGGCGTGAGGGCCACCGTAGCCCATAGGTACACCAAAGCGTTGAGCTGAGCCTAATACAATGTCTGCGCCTAATTCGGCCGGGGTTTTAAGTTGGGTTAATGCCAATAAATCAGTCGCAACTGCGGTTACGCCTTTTTTATCCGTCACTGACTGAATTAATTCTTCAATGGAATAAACGCCGCCTGTGGTATTCGGGTACTGAAATAAAGCCCCAAATACATCGTGATTCACTACTTCATCAGCTGGTGCCACAACAACTTCAAAACCGAATAATTCAGCGCGGGTTGCGGTTACATTAATGGTTTGTGGGTGTACATCTTCTGCAATAAAAAACAGGTTAGATTTTTTATTTTTGCTCATCCGCTTGGCCATTGCCATGGCTTCAGCCGCTGCTGTTGCTTCATCTAATAATGAAGCGTTAGCGATTTCCATACCGGTTAAGTCAATGACCATTTGCTGGAAGTTAAGCAAAGATTCTAAACGACCTTGCGCAATTTCAGGTTGATAAGGGGTATAAGCTGTGTACCAGCCGGGATTTTCCAAGACGTTTCGTAAAATCACATTAGGCGTATGGTTTGGATAATAACCCATGCCGATATATGAATTGAATACCTTGTTTTGGCTCGCAATTTTTTTAAGCTGATTCAGAGTTTCAACTTCAGATTGTGCATCACCCAGTTGCATGCTTTGCTCTAGCAAAATATTTTGCGGCACAGTTTGGGTAATTAAAGCATCCAGCGAGGTTAAACCTAAAGTAGCCAGCATGTGTTGCTGCTCGGCTTCGTCCGGGCCAATATGACGCTGAATAAAGTCATCTCTGTTTTCTAATTGCGATAAAGTTAGTTGTTCACTCATTAACCAGGTATCCTAATTAAAATGGTATAAGGTAATATGTTTTGGGTGCTAACCCGAATGTAAAATGGTTTTTATTTATAATATACAGTTGCGCTATAGCTCTGCTGTTTCGGCATCAATGCCGACCTTCAAATATTTATCCCATAAAAAATAAACATTGTAAGTTGCCTCTCGCCCCTTATAGGGTTTAGCGCGATAGCTAATCTAGTAAAGCTGTTTCAGCATCAATCAATACGCGAGGCTTAAATCAAACCACTTTTCATTCGAGTTTAAAAATAAAAAACCCCGAATCATATATTCGAGGTTTAAAATAGCTAGAGCTTATTAGGTCTTATTCGTCATCTAATGACTGTTCGTAACCTTCAGCATCCAATAACGAATCGACTTCGCCTTCGTCTTCAATTTTTAGCTTGAATAACCAGCCGTCACCGTATGGGTCGGTATTCACTAACTCAGGTGAATCTTCCAGTTCTTCATTCACTTCAATCACTTCACCTGCCACCGGACAATATACGTCAGAAGCAGCTTTAACAGATTCAACCACGGCAATTTCGTCACCTGCTGTAAAACCTTCACCTTCATCTGGCAGGTCAACATGCACTAAATCGCCTAATAAATCCTGTGCGTGATCACTGATACCCACTGTAACAGTACCGTCGCCTTCATTTCTAACCCACTCATGGCTATTTGTGAATTTTAATTCAGCAGGAATATTGCTCATTTTAGAGTTCCTTAACAATCAATCATTTAAAAATTTAGAATTTGATAACCTGTGTTACAGCACAGATTGACCATTGCGAACAAAACTTGGTTTAACCACTTTTACTTTAACCCACTTTTTGCGCATTTCAACTTCTGCACTGTCACCGATTGCCAGCGGCACACGCGCAAATGCAATGCTGTAACCTAAAGTCGGCGAAAAAGTACCACTGGTGATCACACCTTCACCGGCTTCGCAGCGCACTTTGCTGCCGGTTCTTAATACGCCTTTTTCTTCCATCACTAAACCCACCAGCTTTTCGGTTTGCTCAGCCTTGGCTTGAGTTAAGGCTTTACGACCAACAAAGTCACGATCTTCGGGCTGCCACGCAATTGTCCAGCCCATATTCGCCGTCAGGGGTGAAGTTTCTTCATCCATATCCTGACCATATAAGTTCATACCGGCTTCTAAACGCAAGGTATCACGAGCGCCAAGGCCACAAGGTACAACGCCTTTATCTAACAGCTTTTGCCAAAAGTCGGCCGCTTGTTCATTTGCTAATAAAATCTCGTATCCGGCTTCACCGGTATAACCTGTTGTTGCAATAAATAAGTCACCGGCCTGTACACCGTTAAAATATTTCATGCCTTCAACGGCTTGTTGTTGCTCTGGGGTAAAAAGCTCTGCGGCTATGGCTTTGGCTTTTGGTCCCTGTACAGCAATCATAGCTAAATCATCACGTTCGGTTAATTCAACTGTAAAATCAGCCGCAATTTTATTTAACCAGGCTAAATCTTTTTCGCGCGTTGCAGAGTTCACAACTAAGCGATAATCATCTTGTGCAAAATAATAAACGATTAAATCGTCGATTACACCGCCCTGCTCGTTCAGCATAGCTGAATATAAGGCTTTACCTTTTTCGGTTAGTTTAGCAACGTCATTTGCTAACAATCGCTGTAAATATGCAGTCGCTTGTTCACCTTTAACATCAACCACTGTCATATGCGATACGTCAAACATACCCGCAGAAGTTCTGACCGCCTGATGTTCTTCAATTTGAGAACCATAACGAATCGGCATATCCCAACCATGGAAATCAACCATTTTGGCGCCAGCTTCTAAGTGTTTGCCATGCAATACAGTTTTATTTGTCATAGGTATTTAGCTTAATTTTACAGTAGTGGAAATTTGAAGCGCGGATTATACCCAAGATAGCCCTCGCTGAATAGATGAAATCTTTAAATAATAGGGTCAACTGCAAAAGTGAACACGAAAGGTCCTCAAAACTTATTGGTAGCAGGCTAGGTTAAGTGAATCTGATAGTTGGGTTAACTTTTGTGGGTCAATGTAGATGCCAATCGAGCGAGCTAAATTTTGATTAAAATAATAAGATTGTCGGCACACATAGGCGTTTGTTGGCCATTTAGCTTTATCTTGATTGAGATAATACAAAATCGCATCGAGTGCCTGCTTGTAGTTGGCATAACTGGACAACAGGCTGCCTGCTATATGAGTGGCTCTGGAATGACCAATCGCCGGTATTTTCTGACGATATAAGTACTGTAATATGGTACGAATTGAAGCGTTATTAATTATCTGGCTATCTGCCGGTAATACAAAAACATCGCTCACTTTTACTGCCTGTTCAACCAGTTTAAACGGCTTATCGCCAAATGTGCCCTTTTGCCAGACTAATTCAGGCATTTGTTGTTGCCAGAGACTAGCATTGGGCCAATCTATCCGGGCTGATGCAAATTGTTTATGTTTGAAAAAAGACTGCTGCAAGGCTTTAATTCTGGCAGGTGATGCCTGAGTATTTAAATAAAGCCATTTAGCACAATTATTCAGTTGCTGGCATCTGGCTCTGTCCAGTTGCACTTGCTGTTGGCTGGTTACACCAATCACAATCGCCGAATGGGTATAGCCTTCGCCAATAAAACGATAAGCTTTATCATAGCCGGTGAGCAGCACTGTATTATCCAAATTAAAATCTGCAGTAAACTGCACCACTTTATAATCCGGTAATAGCATTTTTCGGGTATAGTCCAGCATGCTTTTTGAAAACTGCTTCGGCATAAAATACACCGCGATTTTAGATTGCTTCAGGTGTTTAATGGATTCAAGGCTGCTCAGTTGGGGGGATTTAGAAGGCTCTACCCGGGCATGAGATTGCAGAACTATGCCAAACAACAGAAATAATAAAACCAGCGGCAACCGCTTGAGTTGCCACTTGTGCATAGCTTTCCTTAGCCAACACCCTTTTATCATTACCAAATAAGCTCCGCTTTAAAGGACACTAGCCAGTTACTGTCAAATTCGGCTAATCTATACTTTTTAACGCTGTTATCAATGCGATAATAAGAGTTTAGCCCTAATATAAGCTGATATGAATTTAAATTAATCGGCTTTTTAAGATAAGTTTGCAATTGGCTCAATTCGCCCGCTTCTTCAACATCAGAATAAACAGCGCCAAACCCGCTTTGCCAGGTTTCAAACTGGTGTGCATAAAATCCAGCTAACTGAGTTTTTGCACTGAATAAACCTCGATTGAAAAAATGTTTATTTTTCAATTGCCAATTTAGTTGTGTCCAATTGAATTTAATAAAATCGTTACGGTTGATTTGCCAGTTGAGTTCGGTTTCTAAGCCGGTTAAATCCGCATCCAGATCGTTTTCATAAATGAATTCTTCAATCCGTACGCCCTGATTAATTAAATCCGTCATTTGCTGATAGAAAAAGTTAATATCTAAATCCAATCCGCTCGACCAGTTATTATAATGATAACCGATTTCCCAGGCGCGCATCTTTTCTGATGTAAGTTGATTATCCGAACCGTTCGATAAAAAGTATTCACCTTGCGTTAACTGATACGGATTAGGTTCAATGTCTTTAATAAAGTATTTAAACTGACCGTTTTGCTCAAATTCACCCGGTTCACGCTCAGTATATGAATAATTAAAACGCACGGAACAGTGTTGACAGAGTTTATAGTTAACAGCGATTCTCGGAGAAAAAGCATCTTTATCCTGTGCCAGCTTTTCATTCATTAATGCAAAATCAAAAGTTAAATCCGAGTGGACTCTGTATTCGACATTCGCAAAAGTAACCAGCGCATTTTTATTTTGCCAGCCGTTCGCTTTTAAATAAACATTGGAGTCTAATCTGTCCTGTCGCCAGTATCCCCCAGCGGCCAGTTTAACGCTGTCGTTAATCACCCAAGTCGCCTGCAGTTCAAACTGCTTTCGAATTTGATCGGTATAATTTTCGGCCGAGCCACAAACTGGCTGAGCCTCAGGCCCACCATAAGATAAATAATTCATCACGGCTAACTGAGCGACTTCGGGTAACTGAGCTGCATCTTGAATACCAATTTGTCCGGCCAGTAAAGCTGCCATTATCTCTGGTGCTTGCTGATACAGATTGGCAAATTCTTCAGAAATAAAACTCGGATGAAAACACGAAGACCAGTTATCTTCACTGTGCTTTTGATAAAAATATTGGTTTACTTTTAGTTCTAAGTCATCACGCACTTGCCAGCTGCTCTGGTTTTGCAGGTAAATATCCTGACTTTCAGATGACGTTTGGTCCACTTCATCCGGGTGATCACCATCAAAATCATCTTCAACATAAGAAACCTGAGTTGTCGATTGCCAGTTCACACCTGAAACTGCATGCTGAATTTTAACTCTGTGCTGCTTTGAATCGTCTTTGGTGTCTTTAAACCCAGTATCCGTCTGATATTCATAATGCAGGGCAATGGCGTTATCTGCATCACCAAAACGGCTTGCGATATTAAACCGGCTGGTTTCATCTGTGCTACGGGTAGCGGATAAAACCAAATTGTCCTGTTCGGATACTTTACGGCTGATGAAATTAATAATGCCGCTAAAGCTGTTTGTGCCATAAACGGCCGCACTCGGGCTGCGGGTAATTTCTATTCGTTCAATTTGATTTACCGTCAGTGGAATATGACGCCAGTCAACTTTAGACAGGCCAGCATCATAAATCGACATGCCATCTATTAAAACCTGCATTCTTTTTGGATTGACTGAACTTAACCCATGATAGGCGATACTTTGTTCCCGGTTCGCTCTGAAACCACGCGCCATACCGGGCACAAATGCCATCAATTCTGCAATTTCGCTTGCCCCTGTTGCCAGAATAAACTCACGATCCAATACGGTAACCGAAACCGGCTGCTCTAAAGCCGATTTTTTAATCCGGGTCGGCGTAATTGCCGAAACCAGAGGTTCATTCATACCTTCAAGCCAGTCTTCACTGGCCTGTGCTTGCGTCACAATTAGGGCGCATAGCGCACTGGCACTAAACAAATTACGAGCCAGTGACCCGCCTTTACTTTTTTTTAAAATTAGCATGATATAGGATTTTTATTTTATCTAAACGTGGAATACAACTTCATTTATATCCATATAAATCCAGCTCAACTGCATACAAAAACAAGCAGATTATCAAAAACAAGTGAATTAGATGAGCAGAAGGAGTCAGAAAATAGTCGGGCTATATTCAATCATATTTTCACAAAAAAAGCTTTAATCCGGCAGAATTTTTGCACACGCTTTGTAAGGTTTGCAAAAAGTAAACTCAAACGGTTTAGATATCCAAATGATAAGAAGTCAGATTTTTAGACTGACTGTTACCTTGAACCACTTTTTGCGTTATAGTCGGGTCGATAAAGCTTAGAAAGAATAACTAAAAATGTTTAAACCCAGTATTTTATTTAATGCGATTATATATGCCATTATCCCCAGTATTTTAATGACGGTCGGGATATCCAGTTTTATCGTTCATATGACAACACAAGAACGTAACGAACTGATTCAGCAACAGTCTAAAACATTAATAGAATCGATTGCCTACGCCAGCGAATTTAATTTAATCAGTTTAAACAAACTGGGTCTGCAAAATAAACTCAGAGATATTCATACCACTTCCTCACTTTCGTTAAAAAATATCATTATTTATGATGACATGGGGGAAATTTTTGCGGCTTCGAATTATCAGGATACAGGCTATGATTTTCATGAGTCTGCTGATAACGGCGTTAATGTAGTCGAAAAAGATTCGAATAAAATGGTGTTGCTCTCACCTATCTATGCGTTTGATAACAGCTTTAGTCAAACCTCGCAGTGGAGCGACAGCCAAAGCCTGCAAAAACCCATTGGTCAGGTTTTATTAGTGGTTAACCTGTCTAACGATTCATATCAGAGATTTTTAACTAATTTTACCCTGACGCTGCTCATTGGTTTATCGGCTCTGGTATCTGCTATTTTAATGCTGGCTCTGGTAAACCGCATTGTGCGCCCGGTACAGGCTTTTGTTGAAGCGGTAAAACGAATCGGGAGCGGCGATTTGCAATTTCGGCTCAATATTCCGGTTCAATATGAGTTTAAAGACTTAAAAGACGGGATTAATGTGATGGCCGAGCAGCTTCAGCACCATCAGGCCAAACTGGAATCTGAAATTGAAGTGGCAACGCAGGATTTACAGCAAAACCTGCTATTAGTTGAAGAAAAAAATGCTGAATTGGATATTGCCCGTAAAGAAGCGCTTGAAGGCAGTAAAATAAAATCTCAGTTTTTGGCTACCATGAGTCATGAAGTCAGAACCCCGCTCAATGCAATTGTTGGTTTTACCAAAGAGCTGAATAAAGCCCAGTTACCCGAACCCTATCAGGATTATGTCACCACAATTAATGCATCAGCTGATAACCTGATTGCCATTGTGAATGATGTGCTCGATTTTTCAAAAATCGAGGCCGGTAAAATTGAGCTTGATTATTCAGCGTTTAATTTAAATCAGATGATTGAAGATGTAATTAAACTGATGTCCCGTGAAGCCTTTTCAAAAGGACTTGAGTTTTCACTCGAATCAGACATTTTACCGATTGCCGCCATTGGCGATCAACATAGATTTAAGCAAATACTGAATAATTTATTGTCCAATGCAATTAAATTCACGCCGACCGGTTATGTCATTTTAAGAATTTCGATTACCTCGATTTCTGAAACCCAGCATCAACTCAATATTGATATTGAAGACAGCGGGATTGGCATTAGCAAAGAAAAACAAAGCAAGCTCTTTAATGCGTTTCATCAGGCTGATGCCAGTACAACCCGTCGCTATGGTGGCACCGGGTTAGGACTGGCAATTACCCATGGTCTGGTGCAAAAAATGAATGGTTCGATTAGTTTAAAAAGTGAGCTGGGTGAAGGGTCTGTATTTAGCATTAAACTGCCCATTACGACCTCTAAACCGAATCGCATTGAAAAACCGAAAGGCGTTGAGAAAGTTCTGATTCTGGACAGTAAAACCATTACTCATAGAAGTTACGCCCGTTTATTTCACCCGCTGGGAATTATTGCAGATATTTGTACAACCACTGAAGAATGGGAAGCTAAGCTGCACCAGCATAATGATTATGATTTTATCATTATTGCCAGCGAAAGTGATGATGAGTCATTAGAGTTACTGCCTTTACAGGCGGCCTTTGCAGCTAAACAGCAAACCCACTGCAGCGTTGTATTTTGTTTGCCTTTGTATGCTTGTTTAAGTAAACATCAACAAAAAATGCTTGGCGACTGGCCTGTGATTGAAAAGCCATTTACCGTCAAAAAACTCGAGCAATTGTGTTTGCAAAAACAGGAAGCCGACTGGTATGCCAAATCAAGCCAGCCAAAAAATCAACCTGAATCAACGCCTGCACCCAGCACAATCCATATTTTGGCTGTCGATGATAACGAAACAAACTTAAAGTTACTCAAGGCGATCTTACAGGATCAAAAAGTCAGTTTAATGTCCTGCACCAGCGGCAAACAAGCCTGTATTGAAGCTGAAAAACACGCCTTTGATATTATCCTGATGGATGTGCAAATGCCGGAAATGGACGGCATTCAAACCACACAGCAAATTCGTCAGGGACAGCTCAATAAAAACACGCCGATTATTGCTTTTACCGCCCATGCCTTTAAAGAAGAAAGAGAAAATTTATTAAAAAGTGGCATGGATGACTACTTAGCTAAACCCATTGATATTAAAAAATTTAATCAGCTGGTTAATAAATGGGTTTTTTCAACCTCTAAACGAAAATTGGTCAATACAAAGGAAGACAAAAAACCGGTGAACAGTATTAAACATGGAATTGACTGGCCTTTAGCTATGCAAAGAGCCGGCGATCAGAGTAGCATCGCAGTCGAAATGTTATTAATGTTGGTGGATACTTTTGAAGATATGAAACAGGAAGTTCGCCAAATTCAGAAAACCCAGAACCGACAAGCTTTGCTGGCAGCGATTCATAAATTCCATGGCGCCACTTGTTATTCTGGTGTGCCCTACCTAAACTATTTAGCGAACAATATTGAATTACAGTTAAAAAAATCAATTACGGTCGATCTTGATGAGCAAATAGAGAGTTTATTCAAGGAAATGGATCTGGTCGCCGAACTGGCTAAAAACTATGAGTTAGATACATAACTAAAAATTATACTAGGATAAAGCCAGCTTATAGCTAAATGGCATAAATATTCCTTTTTTATGCCATTAAGTTATTTATATTCCTTAATTGCATAAAAAATGAGTATTTATTCTTTCCAGATTCACAGATCCCCAATAGAATAGCCAACCTGAAAATATGTTTAGGATAATGTGGGATTATGTCTTCGCAAAAAACAGAACTTACGAGCCCACTGGCAAATGAGCAATTAAGCCAGTTGAATCAGATTACAGCATCTATGTCGGCTAACCAGCTTGCCTGGGTAAGCGGATATTTATACGGTTTGTCGCAAGCAGGCGCACCTGCGGGCGCTGCAGCCCCAGTTGCTGGCACAGCCGCTCCGGCAAAAGCACAAACACTGACCGTTTTATACGGTTCTCAAACTGGTAACGCCAAAGGCGTCGCACAGCAAGCTGCCGCTGCAGCTGAAGCTGCCGGTTTGCAAGTGCGTTGCATTTCTATGGGTGACTACAAACCTAAAGAATTAAAATCAGAAACGCATTTATTAATCACCAGTTGTACTCAAGGTGAAGGCGATCCACCGGATGATGCGATTGAGTTCCACGAATTTTTAGCGAGCAAAAAAGCCCCTAAACTATCCGATGTTAAATATTCTGTATTGGCACTGGGTGATTCTTCATATGAATTCTATTGCCAAACAGGTAAAGATTTTGACGAACGCTTAGCTAAATTAGGTGCAACTGCCATTGAACCACGCGTTGACTGTGATGTTGAATACGAAACAGATGCAGCAGGTTGGGTTGAACGCGCCGTTGCTGCTATGGCAAAAGAAATGCAAGCAGGTGCAGCTGCACAGGTTTCAGTTTCTGCCGCTAGCACGCCAACAGCCAGTGCGTCGCAGTACAATAAAAAGAATCCGTTCACTGCAACTTTAGAAACCAATCAAAAGATTACCGGTCGTGATTCTTCAAAAGATATTCGCCATTTCGAAATCTCACTGGAAGATTCAGGTTTAACTTACCAACCGGGTGATTCTTTAGGTATCTGGTTCCGAAATGATGAAAAAATGGTTGATGAAATCATTGAAAAATTAGGTTTAGATGCAGCTGCCAGTATCAAAGTAGACGACAGCGAAGTCAGCTTAAAAGAAGCCCTGATTCGTCATTATGAGTTAACGCTGAGCCATCCGGGTTTTGTCTCTAAATTTGCAGAAGTAACCAACAACGCAGAACTGGCTAAATTGGCTGAAGACAGAGCGGCACTTCGTGAATACATTGATGGTCGTCAGTTAATCGATATTATCCGTGAACACGCTGCCAGCTTAAGCGCTGAGCAATTTATTGCCTGTTTACGTCGTTTAACACCAAGATTGTACTCAATTGCCTCTTCACAAGCTGAAGTCGATGAAGAAGTTCATTTAACTGTGGGTGTGGTTCGTTACGAAGCATTTGGTGAAGAACATTTTGGTGGCGCATCAGGCTTTTTAGCTGAGCGTTTGGAAGAAGGCGGCGAAGTGGATGTATTTGTTGAGCATAGCCACTTCCGCTTACCTGAGGACAACTCACCTGTGATCATGGTTGGTCCGGGTACGGGTGTTGCGCCTTTCCGTGCATTTATGCAGGAAATTGATGCAGCCGATCGTGAAAATGATACTTGGTTATTCTTTGGTAACCCTAACTTTACTGAAGATTTCTTATATCAGGTTGAGTGGCAAAGCTACTTAAAAGATGGCGTATTAAACAAAATCGATTTAGCTTTCTCTCGTGATCAGGCCGAAAAAGTTTATGTTCAAGACAGAATGTTAGAGCAAGCTGAAAGCGTGTGGCAATGGTTAGAAAAAGGTGCTTATTTCTACGTGTGTGGTGATGCTAGCCGCATGGCAAAAGATGTACACGAAGCCTTAATTACTATTGTTCAGGAACAAGGCGGAAAGTCACGCGAAGATGCCGAAGCTTATATTAATGAGCTACGTAAAAACAAACGCTACCAGAGAGATGTTTACTAATGAGCGAAAAGAAATTAGCAGCCAACGAATATATTAAAGTTAACAGTAACTATCTGCGTGGTACGCTTGAAGAAAGCATGGCGAATCAGGTAACAGGTGCTGTTGCTGACGACGATACGCAGTTAACTAAATTCCACGGTTTTTACATGCAGGATGACCGTGATATCCGTAACGAGCGTAAAAAACAGAAATTAGAACCTAAGCATACTTTCATGTTACGTGCCCGTATTCCGGGTGGTGTCATTGGTATGGATCAGTGGTTAGCCATTGATGAAATTGCTCATGATTTAACGGATTACAACTCGATTCGTTTAACTACACGTCAAACATTCCAGTATCACGGTATTTTAAAACGTAACTTAAAGCCGTTAATTAAAGGCTTGTATCAGGTTAAATTAGATTCGATTGCGGCCTGTGGTGATGTTAACCGTAACGTTATGGCAACCACTAACCCGATTCAAACTCAGCTTCAAAAAGAAGTTCATGAGTGGTCGGTAAAAATTTCTGAGCATTTATTACCAAAAACCCGTGCGTATTACGAGTTATGGTTAGATGAAGAAAAGCTGGAAGTAGGTGCAGATGTTGAGCAAGAGCCTGTCTATGGCCGCACTTACTTGCCACGTAAATTTAAAATCGCGGTTGCTGTACCGCCGTATAATGACGTGGATATCAGCGCAAACGATTTAAGCTTTATTGCCATCGAAGATGAAAATGGCGGTTTAGCGGGTTTTAACGTAGCTGCGGGTGGCGGCATGGGTTCAACTCATGGTGATGTAAATACTTACCCTCAGTTAACGCGTGTATTGGGCTTTTGTAAGCCAGAAGATACATTAGATTTTGCTCAGGCGGTTATGCTGACACAGCGTGATAACGGTAACCGTTATGACAGAAAACGTGCCCGAACTAAATACACAGTAGATGATATGGGTGTGGATGCATTCCGCGAAGCAACTGAAGCCCATGCGGGTAAACAGTTTGAACCTGCGCGTGATTATGAATTCACCAGTCAGGCTGACCGTTTTGGTTGGGTTGAAGATGTAAACGGTAACTGGCATTTAACTGTATTTTTAGAAGCAGGTCGCATCGTTGATGACGAAGGCCGTACAGTTAAAACCGGTCTACGTGAAATTGCGAAAGTTCACAAAGGTGAATATCGCATGACCGCAAACCAAAACATCATGATTGCAAATGTTGCGCCTGAAGACAAAGCTGAAATTGAAGGTTTAGCACGTAAATTTGGTTTATTAGGTAAAGTTTTATCACCTATTATGCTAAACAGCATTGCCTGTGTTGCACTGCCAACTTGTGCATTAGCAATGGCTGAATCAGAGCGTTATTTACCACGTTTAATTGAAAAAATTGACGTGCTGGCTCAAAAGCACAATGTAGGCGATCAGGAAATTGTGACCCGTATGACAGGTTGTCCAAACGGTTGTGGCCGTCCATTCCTTTCTGAAATTGGTTTTGTCGGTAAAGGTCCGGGCAAATACAACATGTATTTGGGTGCTGATGGTAAGGGAACTCGTCTGAACCAAATGTATAAAGAAAACATTGGTGAAGAAGAAATTCTATCTGAATTAGATGGTTTACTTGAGCGATACAGCAAAGAACGTGAATCAGACGAACGATTTGGTGACTTTGTTGTACGAATTGGTGCTGTAAAAGCAGTTTATGACGGTCGAGAGTTTCATGCCTGATATTGATTATCGAGCCTTATTACAAGCTGATAAATCAGAGCAGGACGAAGTATTAGCCAAAGTAAATGCTGAGCTTGAACAGCTCAGCGCGGCTGAACGTGTTCAGTGGGCCGCAAAACATTTACCGGGCAAACAAATATTATCGTCCAGCTTTGGTATTCAAGCTGCGGTAATGCTGAATCTGGTCAACAGTGAAATAAAAGATGTGCCGGTTGTATTAACGGATACAGGCTATTTATTTCCTGAAACTTATGAGTTTATTGATCAGCTAACAGAAAGATTAGGTCTTAACTTAAAAGTATACCAAGCCGAAATTAGTGCAGCCTGGCAAGAGCAGCGCTATGGCAAGCTGTGGGAACAAGGTGTTGACGGGATTGAAAAATACAATCAAATCAACAAAGTTGAGCCTATGCGCCGTGCGCTTGAAGAGTTGCAAGCTGAAGTTTGGTATACCGGCCTGCGCCGAGACCAGGCAAGCAGCCGTGCCAATCTGCCGGTTTTACAAATTAGTGCCGGACGTTATAAATTTTATCCGATTATAGACTGGACAAATAAAGACGTTCATTACTATTTGAAAGACCATAACTTGCCATACCACCCGCTTTGGGATATGGGGTATGTGTCTGTTGGTGATTGGCATACATCGCGCCCGCTAGAGATCGGGATGACCGAAGAAGAAACCCGTTTCTTTGGTTTAAAACGCGAATGTGGTTTGCACGAAGGCGGCAGTGGTATATAACTTTTACTGAGCTAGCTTGATTAAAAACGCCTGTGCATTTTGCACGGGCGTTTTTGTTTGTACACGATAACCTTCACTTCGAGCTAAAGCTCGACCGACAAAAACACAAGACCAATCTAGGTCGCCCTTCAGGGCGAATCAAGGCAATAAACTAACCTCCACTCTTTCGAGCTAAAGCTCGACCTACAAAAACACCCGACCAATGTAGGTCGCCCTTTAGGGCGAATCAAAACAATAAACTAACCTCCACTCTTTCGAGCTAAAGCTCGACCTACAAAAACACCACTCCAATGTAGGTCGCCCTTTAGGGCGAAAATGGCATCTAAAAAGTTATTTTCGTCTAGTCTATAGTTTGAAACATAGCAAAACGCCCGCTATAAATACTTTATTATGGAAGATAAGCAGGAACTATCATGTCTTGGACAGACTTAAGAAAAGGACGTTACTCAAGCGCTAATAGCGAATATTTTATTACCTTTAATTGCCACAACAAAGCCGCAATATTCGAAAGCCATCAACTAGCGCATTTATTTTGTCAAAGCATCAAAACGAATGAAGAAAAATTTAATTGCATTTGGCTAACTTGGGTTTTAATGCCCGACCATTTCCATGGCTTATTACACTTAGGCCTAAATACAAGCCTCTCTGATGTCGTTGGAAATTTGAAAGGCTCGACTTCAAGAGCCATTAATTGTGTCACACGCACCCGCGGTAAACTTTGGCAAACCTCATTTTATGACAGATGTTTACGTCACGAAGACGATCGTAAATCCATCGCCAGATACATAGTAGCCAACCCGCTTCGAAAAGGCTTAGTAAAACAAATTGGTGAATACTCTTATTGGAATTCAGTATATTTATAAAACGACCACTCTTTCGAGCTAAAGCTCGACCTACAAAAACACCTGACTAATCTTGGTCGCCCTTTGCCTATATGGATGGAGGTACTTAGAATTTGTCAGGAACAAAATTCTATAGGGCGAATCAAATCAACCAACTTAATCGCACCGCATTCGAGCTACAGCTCGACCGACATAACCACCACACCAATCTAGGTCGTCCTTTAGGGCGAAAAAAACCTAACCAACAAACTGGATTATTTCTGATATACTGCCACTGCTTATCTGCTTGTTCGTAATAGGGTTCATCAATGGAACAATTTCCAATCTTTTTAAATTTAAAAAACTTTCCATGTGCTGTTGTTGGTGGTGGTGATGTTGCTTTTCGTAAAGCGTCAGCTCTAATAAAGGCTCAGGCCGAGCTTACGATTATCTCACCAGAAATTTGTGCTGAATTACAGGAACTCATTGAAGCTCATAAGATCACTTTGATAAAACAAGATTACCAAGCTGAGCTAATTGAGGACATGCGACTGGTGGTTGCGGCTACCGACAATGAAACGGTTAATGAAGCTATCTATCAATATTGCGAAGCCAATAAAATATTAATTAATACTGTAGATTCTCCCAAATACTGTCGCTACACAACACCTTCGATTGTTGATCGCTCGCCTATTTTAATCGCAATTTCATCGGCTGGTATGAGCCCGGTTTTAGCCCGCAGAATACGCGCAACTATCGAATCCAGTTTACCTCAGGCATTAGGAGAAATTGCCCAGTATGCAGGTTCATTGCGCGAGCGAGTTAAACAACAATTTAAAACTATTGAGCAAAGACGCATGTTCTGGGAAAACTTTTTCTCTAGCTCAATTGTAAGCCGCTTCAGACAACTTAAAGCAGAACAAAAAGAAGACATTGTAGATGGCTTAATTAAAGGTGAAAAAGAACAAGGCGAAGTCTGGCTGGTGGGTGCCGGTCCAGGTGATGAAGAGCTTCTGACGATTAAAGCACTGCAAAAGATGCAACTGGCGGATGTGATTGTTTACGACCGGCTGATTTCACAAAAAACGCTGGATTTAGCGCGTAAAGATGCCGAATTTATTTGTGTTGGCAAACAAAAAAATTACCACCTGAAACAGCAGGAAGAAATCAACGATATGCTGGTTCGTCTTGCACAGGAAGGTAAAAAAGTCTGTCGGTTAAAAGGCGGCGATCCTTTTATTTTTGGCCGAGGCGGAGAAGAACTGGAAACCCTGGTAGAGCAGCAAATTCCATTTCAGGTTATTCCTGCGGTCACAGCAGCAGCCGGTTGTGCAAGCTATGCAGGCATTCCGCTCACCCACAGAGACTATGCCAGAAAAGTGGTGTTTGTAACCGGCCAAAACAGTAAAGCCGGAGACCATCCAGACTGGCAAGCTCTGGTCAGGCCTTATCAGACACTGGTTGTTTATATGGGCCTAACCCGGGCTGAACTCATTAAAGACGAACTCATCAAACATGGTATGGATGAAAATACGCCGGTTGCTATCGTTGAAAAAGGCACAACACCTGAGCAAAAAGTCTATACCGGCATACTCAATGAACTACCTGCACTCACGCGAGATAACCCTATCGGCTCGCCTGCGTTGTTAATTATTGGCGATGTAGTAAAACTGGCAGGTAAACTAAATTGGTTTAATCCGGAGCAGTTAGAAGAAGGCGCTACCACCTTTAATACTTATATAAAACCCTAGCTTGATATGAGGATGCTTAGTGCACTCCATGCCTTAAGCATCCTGACTTTTAGGGTTGAACAGCAAAAAATTCTAATACCACTTAAGTTTTTTCACTTTGACATTGGAAGCCGACTTCACCAAATTTTCAAATTTTTCGATATCACTCATCCCTTCTGTACCCCGGTAATGATAAGGAAAAACCACTTTAGGATCCATTTCAATCACAGCATCGGCGGCCTGCTCTACCGTCATTGTATAAGGTAAATTCATGCAGACAAACGCAAAATCAATATCTTTCAAAGCTCTCATTTCAGGCACATCTTCTGTATCACCTGACAAATAAATACGTTTTGCGCCCGTATCTATCACATAACCATTGCCACGCCCTTTTTCATGATATTTTAATCGACCTTCTGTCAGATTATACATAGCCACAGCTTCAATGGTTAAAGATTGAAATTCGGTTGACTGCTCATTGGATAAAATAGTAACGGGTAGATTCTTATCTAATTGCTCAGCGACCGCCTTAGGCGCTATGATTTTTGTTTTATCCGTTGCCAGCTGTGTGACCAATTCTGGCTTTAAATGATCATAATGAATGTCGGTTATCAGGATTAAATCCGGCTTGGCGAACTTTTCAAAGGTTGCAACTTCCCCAACAGGATCAACATAAATCGTGGTGTCTTTTACCTGAATGACCATAGTCGCATGCTCGATCGGCATAAACAAAATATTGCCTTGTTTATAAACGCCCGGCGCTGATGCTGCAGAATAACTAACTAACATAACACAAACTAAAGCGATGAGCTGAACCCGCCGCCATACTTCACCAAGTAAACCTCTCATAATTAAACTCCTTATTTAACAGCATATTAGCTTAACAAAGGCCTGTTTATCTTTGTTTTGAGTAGCTACAGCCATCTTTCAAAGATTCACATACCTTAATTTAAACAACATTTCTTGTACTTTTTACCACTGCCGCACGGGCATGGATCATTACGTTTAATTTTAGGAGATTCCCGAGTGAAAGGTAATTCTGAAGATGCCTCACCAAGCTCACTATATTCGATATCCGTCAAATCTTGATTCAAGCTTTCAGCATCCGATAACTCATCCAGTTCAAAACAGTCTTCCCAGCCCTCTCCCAGATCTTCATCAATCTGCTCAGCCATGGCTTCCAGTTTTAAATTTTCAAAGATGCGCGCAAGACGAAATGTATTACAAATAGCTTCAGAGCCAACTTCAATTAACTCATTAAGTTTACTAACCATTAAGCCATGTTTACCCGGATTGTCAGCTAAAGCTCGTTGCCAATTTGCCAGCGTCGTCATTAAATCCAGAAAAGCTTCATGTTCATCCTGAACATTTATAAATTCGCCGCTTTGGTCTACCGCATTCATCAACTCAAAGTCATCTTGCCAGACTTCTTCCACTTCGCGACAAAATAAAATAAAGCCCTGACACCAAGCACTCAATTCCGGATTGGGTGCTTGCGCTTGCGGTTCCTGTTTACACTCATAGAATAAGGTAAACTGACCCTGCTGAAACAAACTGTAATATGTGTCTTTGATTAACTTAATCGCATCAATAAGGGGTTTAGGGATCACTGTTACATCGCTGAATTCATCTAAAACAGAATCCGGATGACCACTGATAATAGGTAATAAATTAACGTCGAACTCAGTATCTGAGTGACATAAACTGGCTGCAATAACGCCCAGCGTTTCATAAAAATCCAGATCACTTTGGCAATCAGGACTCTCTACATAGTTTTTTAACTCAAGTTTCGCGGCTGATAATTCCATTCGATTTCACTTTACTCAAATCTATTAATTATCAGGTTAGCAGAAATATACACAAATACCCTTCGCTGAATATAAAACATCAAAACGTTAACTGTCAGATAAACGAATCTTTAAAATTGCCAACGCTTTTTTATCTGCGATACCAAACCTAAGCGCATCTTTTTCATCGGTTAGCCTGACATAAATACCCAGCTTGCAGAGTTTCTGATAAACCTGTTCAGCCTGATTCAGATAAAGCGTTATAAAAAGTGAGGTGTAACTGATTTTTACAGGTTGAAAGCTAGTTTCTAAAAACGGGAGCATTTGTTCAACTTGTTCAGCTAGCCTTTCCTTTTGCATTTGCTGCCAGCTCGAATCGGCAAGGGCTTGCTCCGCAATATACAACGCAGGTCCATTGACTGACCAAGGAGATAAATTGCGTTTTAACTGACTAAGCCAAAAATCACTGCCACAAACAAACCCGATTCTCAGCCCGGCAAGTCCAAAAAATTTGCCAAATGACTTAAGTATCAGCGTATTTGCTTCGTCACAGTATTGCGCCATACTCTGGCTCGGTTGAATAACATCCATAAAGGCTTCATCAATCACCAATAGGCCATCTGCAAGCTTAACCTTTTCCTGTAATTCTAACAGTTCGTTTTGCTGATATATCTGCCCGCTTGGATTATTTGGGTTAACCACAACCACAACAGCAAAAGGCGCAATAACGGCCGGTAAACTGCTCTGGTAATAACAAATTTCAAATCCGGCTTGCTGCCAGGCTAACTCATGTTCTTTGTATCCGACGAGCGGTAAATAAACCCGTTTTGATTTTAGTTTTGCCCAGCCACAATGGCGCTTCCAAAGCTCAGGTAGTTTTTCAATTATGCTTTGACTTCCGGCACAAGCAATACAATTTTTAGCCTGATAATAATGTTTTGCAATTTCAATCAAAGAATCCGGTACATGAGGCAGAGCCTGCCAATACTTTGCCGGAATATTGGCAACTGAATAAGCAAAAGGAGAAATCCCGGTAGACAAGTCTAGCCAATCATCCTGGGGTATAGCAGAACCAGCTGCAACCTGATTTAATTGACCACCATGGTTCAAAGGCATAATAATATTCTCAATAATCCAACATAAGTTACGACTGCACTAAACTGAAAATGACTAATTCAGTCAGAAAAGTCAATAAAACAAATAAAATACACGCTTTGGCCACGGCACTTAAGCTGCGCCAGATATGTTTTGCTTGCGGAGGTTCCCCTTCACCCAAAACCGGGCTGCTAATAATAATTCCATCGTATCTGGAAATCCCTCCCAAAGTCACCTGTATTAAACTTGCACCGGCAGACATAGCCCAGCCACCGTTTAAACTTTTGTAACCCTGAGCTTGAAAATAAGCCTGCTTGAGTATGCGTATAATAGCCAACACAGAGCCCTTTTTAATGGCGGCTAAAAAAGCAAACAAAATGGCGGTAACTTTTGCAGACAAATACCCTAGTAAATCGTCAGCTCTTGCAGCGTATTTTCCAAAATGGATATAACGATTATTTTTATAACCCCACATTGCATCCAAAGTATTAGCAAGACGATGCAGAATAACAAAAGGCGCACCGCCAATTACATACCAGAATAAAGTAGCAATGACAGCATCATGTCCATTTTCCAGCATAGATTCAGTCGTCGCACGGCAAATTTGAGTTTCATCCAGCACGGATGTATCCCGGCTGACAATATAGCCGGTGTACATTTGTGCCTGCTTTAAATTTTGAGTTTTCAGTGCCTGATATATCTGTAATCCATGCTGGCGTAAACTGGCCTGCCCTAACGCCCAGTATACAACAAGCGTATCCAGTATGAACTGAGCGTATTGCGAAAAAGAAGGCAGACTTGTCATCATCCCCAGTAGCAAAGGCACAGGTAAAACCAGAACACACCAACACAGACAGCCTTTAACCAGCCGCGAGCCCGGCGTACCTGTATTGGCTTTTCGTTCAAGCTTGTTCGCCAGATTACCAAAGCCAACTAAAGGATGATATTTAGCAGGCTCTCCTAAAATCCAATCAAGCACCGCTGCAACGATTAAAACCAACGTCAGGTTAAAAGCAGTTAAGTCGTCCATTAAAGTCATGCCGCTTGACCGGACATTTTTTTAATTCTGATCAAATTATGCACTCGACGACAGTAACTAAATTTATAAACTTGTCCATTCTCGGGCACAGCTTTCGCAAGATCAAACCCGGTCAAATACTCAGTAAAATAATGCTTCAAGGCCGTTCCATGGCCAATCAATAGAATATTCTGACCACTATATCTTTTTAAAATAGTGCTAACGGTGTGCTGCATCCGGTTCGCGACTTCAATATTTGATTCACCGTTTGGCGCACAAGCCGCAGCTTGATAACCCGTGTTTTTTATCAGCCAGTCAATCGATAAGCCCTGCCAATCACCAAAATTTTGTTCATTTAGTCCAGCGTCGATTTGTATCGGACAATCCAATAAGCCGGCACAAATAGCCGCCGTTTGTTTTGCACGATTCAAATCAGAACAAACCACTTGATCTATCTCGGCTGTGGCCAGCTGTAAAGCTAATTGCCGACTTTGCTGGCGGCCGGCTGCAGTCAATTGACTATCCAATTGCCCTTGTAAAAGTCCAGACTGATTCCATTGGGTTTGACCATGGCGGGCTAAAAACAATGCTGGTTTTGGAAATAATAAGTGCATATTCAGTTATGGATTAATTAAAATTAACTTGCCGGTTTCGGGATCTATTTAAAACTTACCAAATAAACCGATAACGACTCTAGTCTGTTTGTTTACCAGACAAACAACCCCAACTAAAGCCAACCGGTTTTAAGAAACCCAACTTTTCCTCAAAGAGCTTTTTTTGGTTATTTCGTAAAGGTTTATCCGTGCTATTGAACCTGCTTAGACTCAATTATTAAGCATTAAAATTCAAAACTACTTAACTTGTTTATATTTGGGCTTCACAACCAGATTTAAGAATATCAGATGCAATACTAAAGCACAGGTGACATATAAATAGGCATTGGCAAGATAACTCGGGAAATAACGAGTAATGCGTTCTAAGAATTGTGTCAAATTTGGTTCAGGATAATACCCTGACAACAGATAATAGCTGCCTTTTGAACATAAAAATGCGATAGCAGAAGCGACAGTCAGGGTCAGGTAAAGTTTAAACAAGCGTACCGCCAGCGTATGAATACTGGCGCGTTCAGCGGTAGTTTTAAGGTATCGTCCGGCACAAAATAAAGTTAAATAAGACAAAACTAAAAGTGGATAAGCAAAGGTTAAACAACCGGAATAATCATTGCGTTTATAGGCTCCATAAAAGTCGAGTATTAAGGTCAGTATGTACAGCACTGAAAAGAATTTAAACTGGCCCAGATAAAATCCGGCAATAAAAAATATCGCAACAGATGCACTGGGTAAATTAAGGTCCGATAGCCAGTGGTTGCCCCGGGTAGCCAGCATGAGTAATGCCAAAGCCAGCGTTAACATAATTGCTTTAAGGTGTGTAGAGTCTGAAGTAACTTTCATTCTGTTTCTCGTATCAGGTAACAGGATGAGAGGTAAACAAAGAGGACATGGCCTTCCGCTGACGATAAAAATTACAGACCGGAACCAACCAATACAAATAAATGTGTGTTCTCTTTGATAACCGCCCTCCGCAGTTTCAAAAATTAACTTAATCAGGCCGGTCTCCGGACTCCTGATCATTACCTGACAACACCTTCCCATGCTAATACACAGTGGTTATAAGTTGCGGTTCACAGTTACCGTTGCGGGGGCAGTACAGGTTTTTCACCTGTTTCCCGTTTAATTTTTATGCCAACAAAGGCAAAAACACCTGATTTGCAAATATGTTACGCCAACAGATATAAAATTCAAAGCGGTTAGATCACTATTTTATTATTGAGCCAGCTTTAGCTCGAAAACAACCAAACCTAAGCTGAATTTCCGGCCATGCACTGTAGGTCGAGCTTTAACTTGAATGGGGTGTGATAAAATTGATTGCTTTGTTTCGCCCTAAAGGGCGACCTACATTGGTCGGGTGTTTATGTAGGTCGAGCTGTAGCACGAAAACTGAATGAGGTGATAAAATTGATTGCTTATTTTCGCCCTAAAGGGCGACCTACATTGGTCGGGTGTTTTTGTCGGTCGAGCTGTAGCACGAAAACTGAATGAGGTGATAAAATTGATTACTTTGTTTCGCCCTAAAGGACGACCTACATTGGTCGTTGTTTTTGTAGGTCGAGCTTTAGCTCGAAAGAGTTGAGGTTAGTTTATTGTTTTGTTTCGCCCTGAAAGGCGACTTACACAAGACAGCGCCGCCCAACAGCGTAAACGCCGATCTACAATTTTCCTAACCTGAAAGTCAGAGCTTGTCCAAAGTCAATGGCAACTTACATAAATTAATCAATCTCATTAAGCGGCCAGACAACTATATAGTCTTCAAAAAAATCTAAATCAACTTCATTGTCTTTAATCACTTTGCCGCGAATCGACATGCCGGCCTGGTGCATTTTAGATTTTTTGCCCTTATTGAGTAGCGGGTGCCAGCTGGGTAACCCTTTGCCCTCTTGCAGCCTGCGATAACTGCAGCTGGGTGGCATATAAAATATGTCGTCTAAATTATCAGGTGTCAGTTCAACGCAGTCAGGTACCAACTTACGGCGCTTATCATAGACAGTGCAGCCACAGGTTTTATCATTAACGTACTGACAAACAATGCTGGTGTATTCTAGCTGCTCGCCTTCACTAATTTGATGTGTGGTTTGAATTTCTTCTACTTCATCATCAGCAATGAATTTATGCAAGCAGCATTTGCCGCAGCCGTCACAAATCTGTTCCCATTCCTGACGTGTCATTTGTTCAAGGGTTTTGGTTTGCCAAAATGGTGCTTGCTGCGTCATAAATTACTTCTTTCTAAAATAAAAATGGTCTGTTAAAAGGCTATTTTAACAGACCATTTGTGAATTACAGTGATTTAGTTTGAGTTATTTAATGGCCGGGTAGCCAATTCTGTCAGCTAAAATGCCCACTGACGAAACAAAATAATACGAACGGTTCCAATGCATTAATACTTTGTAGTTGTCATAAGCCAGGTAAATTCGGCCTTTAGGTCCGTCTGGCTGAACCATGGCAGCTTTTACATTTACTTTTGGCAGGTCATTGCCATTCATGCGTCTGACACCTCGAGCCTGCCACTCATCAAGACTAACCCGTGTGGCATTCCAGCTTTTCAGCCAGGCACTGCGACCATTGGTTTTAGCCGGAATCGCATAATCAAAATTAAAATCGTCCGGCACTTTAACCTGACGGCCCCAGGTTAAGTTGTCGTTCCAACCTTCGCTTGCCAGATAATTGGCGGCACTGGCAAATACATCCGCTTTGTTTTTCCAAACATCTTTAATGCCGTCACCGTCAAAATCAACCGCATAGGCTTTAAATGAACTTGGAATAAACTGAACCTGCCCAATCGCACCAGCCCACGAACCTTTTAATTGCTCAAGTGAGGCATCGCCACTTTGAACTATGTCAAGCGCATCCCATAACTGAGCTTTAAAAAATGCGCTGCGACGTTTGTCATAAGTTAAAGTCACTAACGATGAAATGACCGGCATATTGCCCTGATATTTACCAAACGCGCTTTCCAGTGCCCATAGTGCAACAATAAATCTGGGTTGCACACCAAATTGCTCGCCAATTTTATCTAATAATGCTTTATGATTTTTATATTCTTCACGTGCTTTATTAACTGTCCAATCGGTTACACGTTTTGCCAGATACGTTTCTAAGGTTTCAACAAACTCAGGTTGACCGCGATCCGCTTTAATGACTTTAGGCTTAAACTTAATATCGGCAAATGCATTTTCAACTAGAGTTTTATCATAGCCTTTATCCAAAGCTTCCGCTTTCAGGTCCAGCACAAACTGATTAAATTTAGCTTCATCAGCACTGAAATCTTCTTCGGCTGCCAGCATTGGGCTGACTGCGAATTGCAAACCTGCAGCAATCAGCGCAGCTTTAATGAGTTTCTTCATTGATTGTAATTCCTTGCTTTTTTAAATAGGCCTTATGCTCTTCCCGAATACTTTCTTTCGGTGGCGGCAATTGCAAATAAAAGCCTTTTTCAGTTAATTCAGCTTTTACTTTATCAATATCAGCAATACCGAGCGAGTCGCGTTTGGCTAAGTTGAGAACTAATACAAATTCCGGTGCGCCAAATTTTTCCATTAAAAATTCAGGGACATCTGAGAATTTATCTCTTTCTTTTACATATAAATAGGTATCTTCTAATTTTCGACTTTTATAGACAGCACAAAGCACAATATCACCTTTTTTAATCATTTTGAGAGCATAAAATTCCTTATACTCAATTGTGTCAATCTTGCCCTAAAATAACGCTCTGATAAAGAGATAAATGCTTGCGTTCATATAAAGCGCGCTATAACATGCTTTTATCTCTGTATTCTATTCCAATTAATACTAAAAATTCTTATAAAAACATTTATGTCTGAATCAAAAATTGAATTAAAAGGCAGCAGCTTTACCCTGTCAGTACTGCATATTCAAAATGGCGACGTTGCCGAAATCATCCAGGCGCTTTCAGCCAAAATACAACAAGCTCCTTCATTCTTTAAAATGGCACCGATTGTAATTAATATCAGTCAGGTTGCGGATGAAATAGAACTGGACTTTGCTAAGCTTAAACAAGAGCTTGAAGCATTAGAGCTGGTTGCTGTGGGTGTTTCTGGTGCGAGCGATATGCAAAAAGAGTCAGCTAAATCAGCCGGTCTGGCTTGTTTAACTGAATCAAAACCCTCTGCTCCGCAAACCAATACCAGCGCAGATGGTAAAACTCAGGTACGCTATGAGCGAGTTGAAGTTCCGGTTGAAGTTAAAGTACCAACCCATGTTCCAGCAAAAATCATACGACAAAATTTGCGCTCTGGTCAGCAAATTTATGCAAGAGATACAGATTTAATCGTAATTGGCGCAGTTAGCAATGGCGCTGAAGTTATCGCAGATGGTAATATACATGTATACGGTACTTTGCGCGGCAGAGCGGTAGCCGGTGCGCAAGGTGACTCATCAGCACGTATTTTTGCCAACAAATTAGAACCTGAATTAGTCAGTATTAATGGTCATTATTGGACCAGCGAACAATTGCAACAGCAAAGTTGTCATGGCGCTGGCTTTGTATATTTAGACGGTGACGATAAGTTAGCCGTTTCCGATTTAGAAATTTAGTTAGGGAGTGAGTCAATGGCTCGGATTATTGTTGTTACCTCTGGTAAAGGTGGCGTAGGTAAAACCACATCGAGTGCGGCAATTGGTACAGGACTGGCTTTAAAAGGCCATAAAACCGTTATCATAGATTTTGATATTGGTTTACGTAACCTGGATTTAATCATGGGTGTAGAGCGCCGCGTGGTTTATGATTTTGTGAACGTGATTAATGGTGATTCAAACCTCAACCAAACACTAATAAAAGATAAACGTGTTGATGGTTTATATATTCTGCCGGCTTCACAAACCCGTGATAAAGATGCATTAACTAAAGAAGGTGTTGAAAAAGTTCTGAACGAACTTTCTGAAACCTTTGATTATATTATTTGTGACTCGCCTGCCGGTATTGAAGCGGGTGCATTAATGGCACTTTATTTTGCCGATGAAGCTATCGTAGTCACCAATCCGGAAGTGTCTTCGGTACGTGATTCAGACCGAATTTTAGGTATTTTAGCCTCTAAGTCGCGTCGCGCCGAAGAAGGTAAAGACCCGGTTAAAGAGCATTTATTATTAACCCGTTATAACCCGGGTCGGGTTGAACGTGGCGATATGCTCAGCGTAGAAGATGTAAAAGAAATTCTGGCGGTTAAATTAATCGGTGTTATCCCAGAATCTCAAGCGGTTTTAAGAGCGTCGAACTTAGGTGAGCCGGTTATCCTTGACGAACAGAGTGATGCAGGTCAAGCTTATCTTGATACCATTGAACGCTTATTGGGTAATAAAGTTGATTACCGTTTTATTGCAGAAGAGAAAAAGGGTATTTTCAAACGATTATTCGGAGGTTAATGGATTATGTCATTATTAAGCTATTTTAAGCCTAAAAAGCAAACGGCTGCCTCACAAGCCAAAGAACGTTTGCAAATTATTGTGGCCCAGCGCCGACGCGCTGATGGGGCCAGCAATAAACTCAGTGAGATGGAAAAAGATATTTTGGAAGTGATTCGTAAGTATTACGACAATATTGATTCAGATGCAATTTCGGTTCAGCTCGACCAGAACGAAGATGATTTGTCTGTATTAGAATTGAACGTCACCCTGCCAGAAGATCAAAAGTAACCGCTATGCCCTGTTTTAACTCAAGCAGGGCCAGTCACTTTTTATTTCCTCACAAAACAAGCTAAATTTGTTTAAAAACGGTTTAGTTGATAAGTATTCATCTAAGTTATGAACATATTTTAGATCCATTCCCACCGACTTGATGTATATTACCCTAGATTATTTATGAATTAACAAAGTCCTGCATGGCACAGTATTTAAGATTGAACGGAGTATTGTATGCTAAGTGATGAGGCTAAACTCGTACAGCAAGCATTAATTGAACGAAAACTGGAAACCCCAAGCGTTGACTCTCAGTTGTCTGGAAGTGAAAAAATCGACAAAATTACAGGGCTAATGACGCAAGTAATGCAAACGCTGAATCTGGATTTATCGGATGATAGTCTGGCCAATACGCCTAATCGCATTGCTAAAATGTATGTTGAAGAAATTTTCAGCGGCTTAGACTACGAACAGTTTCCAAAAATCACCACGATTGAAAATAAGATGCAAGTGGATGAAATGATTATTGTTGACGACATTGCCGTTAACAGTACCTGCGAACATCATTTTGTAACGATTGACGGATTTGCGAAAGTGGCTTACATTCCGGCTGGAAAGGTAATTGGATTATCTAAAATTAATCGAATTGTTGCCTTTTTTTCACGCCGCCCTCAGGTTCAGGAAAGACTGAACCAACAGATTCTGGTTGCGCTTCAAACACTGTTAGAAACAGACAATGTAGCGGTCAGTATTAAAGCGACCCACTATTGTGTAAAAGCTCGCGGCATCATGGATATGAGCTCAAAAACCCAAACGACCTCACTCGGCGGTTTGTTTAAAACCAATCCAAGCACCCGCTCTGAGTTTCTGGCTAAATAAACTGCCAGGCTGGGCTCGACATTTTGAACGCCATAAATGGAACTACAAATATGTCATTGCTTAAAATCTAATAGAAACGGTATCCGGACCCGTTTCCAGCTAAATCAAAAAAGCCCTGATTTTCTGGGCTTTTTTGATTTTATACAGCGTAAACTCGGTTAATCGTGAGATAAGCTTTTGCTCGTAAACAAATAATCTTTGAGTTCATCGTCTAATACTTTATCACGCCGTCTGATCCACTCCAGTACCATAGCAGCATGCTCTTTTTCTTCATCCCGATTATGAATTAATATTTGTTTTAACTCTTCGTCCTTACAGGCATCTACTCTTTGGTTATACCAGTCAACAGCCTCCAGCTCTTCCATTAATGAAGTAATGGCGCGGTGCATATCCCGAGTCTCATCCGATAATTCATCAATTGGCTCATGATAACCTTCATTCGACATGCTCATTCCCCTTTATTGGTTTTAATTTAAATTATTTCCAACTTAAGTTTAGAGCCATGTCGGATTTTTGCATAAAAATTTACCCAGAAAAAAGAACAACTTCCGGGTATTTAGCATTTATTATATAGCTCCGTGCTCAGTTAACAATGCGGTTAAATCATCTTCATTTAAAATTTCAACGCCTAAGTCCTGCGCTTTGCTCAGCTTAGAACCGGCACTCTCACCAGCAACTAAATAATGCGTTTTAGCAGAAACACTCCCTGAAACCTTTGCGCCCAGCGTTTGCAAATGGGCTTTAGCGTCATTACGGCCCATAGTGCTGAGTGTTCCGGTTAAAACAAAGGTTTTATCTTTTAACGGCAGTTCATCTTCAGAAACGGCTTTAATTTCAGGCCAGTGAATACCAGCATCCAAAAGTGCCTGAATTACAGCTTGGTTATGTGCTTCTGAAAAGAAAGAAACAATATGCTCGGCAACGACTTTGCCCACATCATTCACTTCTATCAATTGTTCATAAGTCGCGTTTTGAACTGCGTCCAGGGTTTTAAAATAAAGCGCTAAATTATTTGCGGTTGCTTCACCGACTTCACGAATGCCTAATGAATAGAGAAACTTTGCCAATGTCGTTTGTTTAGATTTTTGCAATGAATTCACTAAATTTTCGGCTGATTTGGGCCCCATTCTTTCCATTTTTGCAATCTGCTCAGCCGATAATGTAAACAAATCAGCCGGTGTTTTGATCAGGTTTAAATCCACAAAAGCTTCAACCAGTTTATTGCCAAGGCCATCTACATCCAGTGCTTTGCGCGATGCAAAATGTTTAATCGACTCTTTCAATTGAGCCCCACAAATCAGTCCGCCACTGCAACGGGTAACAGCTTCATCTTCGATTCGTTCAACATGAGAGCCACATACCGGGCACTCTGTTGGAAATACAATATCTTTGAGTTCAGCGTCGCATCGTTTTTCTTCAACCACAGAAACGACCTGAGGGATCACATCCCCGGCTCGCCTGATAATGACCGTATCGCCAATTTTTATTTGCAATCGGGCTATTTCATCTGCGTTGTGTAACGTTGCATTTGAAACAGTAACACCACCCACTGAGACAGGCTGCAGACGAGCGACCGGTGTTATCGCCCCGGTGCGACCGACCTGAAACTCAACATCCAGCAGTTTGGTTATTTCTTCCTGCGCAGGAAATTTATGAGCCGTTGCCCAGCGCGGCGCTCTTGCGACAAACCCAAGAGTTTCCTGTAGTTCAATTGAATCCACTTTGTAAACCACGCCATCAATTTCGTATGCCAGGTTATTTCTTTGCTCACCAATCCAGTTGTAATACTCAGCTAATTCATCACTGCCTGTCACTTTTTTAATGACAGGACACACAGGCAGACCCCAGCCTTTTAATTGCATCATACGCGCAAAATGTGAACCGGCAATGTCAGCTCCCGGCGAAAAATAACCGGTTGAATAGGCATAAAATGCGAGTGGTCTGGCAGCCGTAATTTTAGAATCCAACTGCCTTAAGCTGCCAGCGGCTGCGTTTCTCGGATTGGCAAAAACTTTTCCACCGTTTTCTTTTTGGTATACGTTTAGCTTTTCAAAGCCCGCTTTTGGCATAAAGACTTCACCACGAACTTCCAACTCAGCAGGATAGTTATCACCGCGTAGTTTAAGCGGAATTGAGCGGATTGTTTTAATATTATCGGTAACATTTTCACCCACCCGGCCATCACCACGTGTCGCAGCCTGAACTAATTTACCATCACGATATAATATGGAAATGGCTAACCCATCCAGTTTAGGCTCGCAACTAAATTCAAGTGGCTGACTATTTTTAAGACGGTCAAATATTCTTTGTTCAAATGCTTTGAGTTCATCGTCACTGAATACATTATCAAGTGATAACATAGGGACTCTGTGTTCAACCTGTTCAAATACACTTAAGGCTTCACCACCTACTTTTTGTGAAGGCGAGTCCGGGCTTTGAAATTCAGGGTGAGCCTGTTCGAGTGAAATCAGTTCTTTCATCACTCTGTCGTATTCAGCATCCGGAACGCTCGGGTTATCTTCTACATAGTATTGATAATTATAATCTTCAAGTAAGCTTCTCAGCTCGGTAATTTGTTGTTTTATCTGATTTAAGCTGTCGTTCACTTAGGTTTCCTACTTAGCTCTTTCGGCAATAAACTGCCATTCATGTTCAGTTACAGGTTGAACAGATAACCGGCCTTGTTTGCACAATACCATATCGCTTAGTTCTGCTTGTTGTTTAATCCATTTAAGCGGCACTATTCGATTAAATTTAGATTTAAATGTGATGTTAAAGCTATACCATTTAGGTTTATCCGGACTGGATTTAGGATCAAATTTAGGATGTTCAGGATTAAACTGAGCCTGCTCTACCTGACCGTCAGTGAGTACTTCCACAATGCCAGCTATGCCCACCTGTTTGCAGGAACTGTGATAGATGAAAGCCATATCACCTTGTTTAATCTGATCACGAATTAAATTGCGAGCCTGATAATTTCGAATTTCATCCCAGCAAAATACTTGTGTCTGTGCGATGTCATCGATTGAGTATTCATCCGGTTCGGTTTTGAGCAGCCAATATGCCATGTGTCAATTGATATCTGATTCGAGTGACTGTGATTTTACCGCAAAAAAAAAGCTTGTTCAGCAGAGATTTTAATCAGCTGAACAAGCTTGCTAATCCGTTTAACAGATTAATTGTCTCTCAGCTCACGACGCAATATTTTACCCACATTGGTTTTAGGTAATTCATCTTTAAATTCAATGGCTTTAGGGCGTTTATAAGCCGTTAAATTCTCTTTGCAATGCGCTTTCAGTTCTTCTTCGGTTAAGCTTTCATCTTTTTTCACGACAAAGATTTTTACGACTTCACCACATTTTTCATCTTTAATGCCAACCGCTGCCACTTCCAGTACTTTATCGTGCATCGCCACGACTTCTTCTATTTCATTTGGATATACATTAAAGCCGGAAACTAAAATCATATCTTTTTTACGATCGACAATTCTGAAATAACCATTTTCATCATATTCAGCCATATCGCCCGTACAAAACCAACCATCTTTTATAGCTTCCGCGGTTGCATCAGGCCGGTTAAAATAGCCTTTCATAACCTGCGGGCCCTGCACCTGAAGCTCGCCCGCTTCATTCGGGCCTAATTCATTGCCATTTTCATCAACCACGCGGCACAGGGTTGAAGGCACAGGTAAACCAATACTGCCAGTATGTGCATTTTGGTTCATAGGATTAATAGCAACAGCCGGTGAACATTCGGTTAAACCATAGGCTTCGTATAACTTTGCACCTGTGACTTTTTCCCAGCGCTGTGCAACCGGTCTTTGCACAGCCATACCGCCGCCCAATGCAAATTTAAACTGGCTAAAATCTAATTCGGCAAACCCTTTTGCATTGAGCAAACCATTAAACAAGGTATTGACCCCGGTCAGTACGGTAAACTTATTTTTTTGAAGCTCTTTGACAAAACCAGGCATATCTCGCGGGTTGGTAATCAGTAAGTTAGTTGCGCCATACTTCATAAAATTCAGGCAGTTCGCCAGTAAAGCAAAGATATGGTAAAGCGGCAGCGCGGTCACTATGGTTTCTTTACCATATTCAAGTGAACTGTCTAACCAGGCTGCAGCCTGCAGCAAGTTAGCGATCATATTACGATGACTTAACATAGCGCCTTTCGCCACGCCGGTTGTACCGCCTGTGTATTGTAAAAATGCGGTTTCTTCGGCGTCGATTTCTACTTTTTTAAATTCGAGTTTAGCCCCTGCTTTAATGACCTGGTTAAAAGCTATGGCTTGAGGTAAATTAAAGTCAGGTACCATTTTTTTGATATGTTTCACGACTTTATTAACAATAAAACCTTTCACACAGCCCAGCTGATCACCCAGCTCTGTCAAAATGACATTTTTTAACTGGGTTTCACCAATCACTTTTTCCAGCGTATTAGCAAAGTTGGCAACAATTACAATGGTGGTCGCCCCTGAGTCCGTTAGCTGATGCTTTAATTCGCGTGCTGTATAAAGCGGATTGACATTTGCAATTGTGCAGCCAGCTTTTAACGCACCAAATAAAGCAATTGGATATTGCAATAAATTAGGCATCATTAGTGCAACCACATCACCTTTGCCTAAGCCTAGCTCATTTTGTAAATAGCTGGCAAATGCGGTGGATTCGTCAGTCAGTTGTTGATAGGTAATGCCTTTACCCATATTGATAAAAGCCGTGCGATCGGCAAAGCGATAACAAGCCTCGTCCATCACCTCTATCAGGTTAGTGTATTGATCCGGGTCTATTTCGGCAGGTACATCTTCCGGGTATTGATTTAACCAAATTTTATCCATTGGCAAAACTCCACTGTTTTTAAATGCCATTTTAGCGCTCAATTTTTTCGTTTTAATCTGACCCGGGATAATCAATTAGCCAAATAAATACATTTATCTCATTCGGCAGTTTTAGTCTGTGAAGCAACTTGTTATCCCTGACTCAGCTTTATAATCAAATGCTAAAATCAGAATAGGTGTAACTAAAATGTTATGGCTTAAAGTATTGCAGCATAGTTTTGATTAATCAAACACTTATTCGACTTTTTAAAATACGGTAAGCCCAATTAATTTGTTGTAAATCAGTCACTTTACCACCCTTATCCGGGTGATGGCTTAAACATAAAGATTTATAGGCTGGTTTAAGTTCAGATAAAGTCACCGGCCATTCTATATTAAAAATTTGGCAGGCTTTATTCAGTTCCATTTCATCCGGAATGGGTGCTTGTATATTTTGCCAGAAGGATTCAAGCATTTGCTCAACATCCTGACTTTGCGTATGAATCAGGTGGGATAAATCTAAATAATAGGCCTGTAGCTCGTCGTGGCCGTTTAGTGCCTGACCAGCCGGCGCTGATTGATACGGTGTGACACTAATTGTAGCCAGTCCCATTTCAATGCTTGCTAGCTGATTAACGCTGGCATCCTGTTTTAATAAATAAAGACTGTGGTAAAGTAAAAAATGGACCTGAAACAAGGCATGGCTGTCTGCCATATCATACTGCGGTAATAACTGGTAAGGCGCTTTCTGAAGCCTTCTAATCAGTTCAATTTCGGAATAGCGATGAGGTGTAATCGTCAGCTCATTCAGCAATAAAATATCACTGAGCGCAGCTTTGATTTGTTGGCAGAGTTGCTGTGCTTTTTGCAGCGGATTTTGCATAGGTTAAGATCAAAAAAGGCTCGCATTTGCGAGCCTTTTTCAGCCAATTATTTCTTAGCAAGCTTCTCTTTAATACGAGCCGCTTTACCAGTTAAGCCACGTAAGTAGTATAATTTCGCTTGACGAACATCACCACGACGCTTAACTTCAACTCTTTCAACTAATGGGCTGTAAGTTTGGAACGTACGCTCCACACCTTCACCACTAGACATTTTACGAACTGTGAAAGAAGAGTTTAAACCACGGTTTTTCTTAGCAATTACAACACCTTCATAGGCCTGTAAACGCTCACGGTCACCTTCTTTTACTTTTACTTGTACAACAACTGTATCACCAGGAGCGAAAGCTGGAAGCTCCTTAGTCATTTGCTCTTGTTCGAGCTGTTGAATGATTTTACTCATAATAACCTCTTTACCTAGTATCCACTGCCGTTCTTGCTGACTTGAGTTTGAAATTCTTTCAATAACTCAAGTTGCTCATCAGCCAGAGCTAGGGTTTCCAATAAATCAGGGCGTCTTAACCAAGTCCGGCCTAATGCTTGTTGCAATCGCCATTCATCAATCTTTTTATGATTTCCACTGAGCAATACCTCTGGTACTGCTTTGCCGTCTAATACCTCAGGGCGCGTATAGTGTGGGCAGTCCAATAATCCGTTTTGAAACGAATCCTGTTCTGCTGACAATTTATGTCCTAATACACCCGGGATTAAACGAGCCACTGCATCAATTAATGTCATGGCAGGCAATTCGCCGCCACTTAATACATAATCACCGACCGACCATTCTTCATCAACTTCAGCTTCAATTAGCCTTTCGTCGACACCTTCATAGCGACCCGCAATTAATAGCAATTTAGGGTGTTTGGCAAGCTCTGCTACTGCGTTTTGATCCAGTTTTTTACCTTGCGGCGAGAGATAAATGGTTTTTACCCCTTCCCCTGCTTCGGCTTTAGCGGTTCTAATCGCATCTTGCAATGGTTGCACCATCATTAGCATTCCGGGACCGCCACCATAAGGTCTGTCATCGACAGTCTTATGTTTATCGTAAGCGAAATCTCTCGGATTCCAACGATGAAATTCAAACAAGCCTTTTTTTACAGCACGTCCTGTGACACCGTATTCTGTAATTGCGTCAAACATTTGTGGAAAAAGGCTAATAACCCCGATCCAATTTAATGCTGGCATCAATTAAAAATCCGCTTCCCAGTCGACTGTAATTTGCTTTGCATCTAAATCAATTGATTTGATGACCTGGTCTTCAACCAAAGGAATTAAGCGTTCACTCATAGAAAACGCATCATTCGCATTCGCTTTGACCACAAGTACGTCATTTGAGCCGGTTTCCAACAGAGACTTAACCGTCCCCATATTGTAGCCTTTGGTATTCACCACGGCTAACCCCACTAAATCACGCCAGTAGAATTCATCTTCAGACAATTCTGGAAATTGCTCAGCAGAGACACTAATGTCCATGCCAGTAAGCAATTGGGCTTTTTCCCGAACATCAACGTCTTCTAATTTGACGATGAGTCCTTTGTTATGTCGACGCCACTCGACAATATTAACTGTTTGCCATAACTTACCTTGACCAATAGTCCAGGGGCTATAGCTAAATATATTTTCAGGTTCGTCGGTAAAAGATGACACTTTTAACCAGCCTTTAATGCCGTATACCGCACCAAGACGACCTACAACAATTTTATCTTCTGGTTGGGCCATATCTTACTCAATTCACCAAAATTAAGCCGCTGCTTTAGCGTCTTTAATTAAACTTTTTACTCGTTGGCTAGTTTGCGCGCCTTGCGAGATCCAGTGATCCACACGTTCTAAGTCAAGACGTAAAGTTTCTTCTTGACCACGAGCAATTGGGTTAAAAAATCCAATACGCTCAATGAAACGACCATCGCGAGGGCTACGGCTGTCCGCTACCACTACTTGGTAGAAAGGACGCTTTTTAGAACCACCACGAGATAAACGAATAGTTACCATATCGTACCCATAGTTGTTAAGTTAAAAAATAAATAATAATTGGCTGCTTTTCGACCCTAGATCGAAAAGCCCGTGAATTTTACACAGTTTGAGCGTTAATGCAACTTAAAAGCCACTATATTACTTGGGATAGCGGATAAATTGGCCAATTTTAAACACACTTGTTAATTAAGCTGAATTCAAGTTAATTAACCTCTGCTGCGTATAAGAATAGTTGAAGTAAAATTGGACTTTATTTTCCGAACAAAACCACAATATTTTCATTTTACGTTCCAATGTGGATAGTTTTTCGACTATCAAGGTATTTTTATTATGTGCAGCTGAGGGTATAAACTGACTTAAGCTATCATTTTTAATGACGTAAGATCAAAAAATGCAGCCAGTAGGCTGCATTTTAATTCTGAGTCTGAATTTGGGGGATGATTAACGGCCGCCGCCAAACATGCCACCCATTCCGCCCGGTGGCATCATGCCTTTCATGCCACGCATCATGCCTTTCATGCCACCTTTACCCATTTTTTTCATCATTTTCTGCATTTGAGTAAATTGCTTAAGCAAGCGGTTAACATCTTGAATTTGAGTCCCTGAACCGGCTGCAATACGTTTTTTACGAGAGCCTTTAATCAAATCAGGGTGACTTCTTTCTTTTGGCGTCATCGAATTGATAATGGCTTCCATTTGGACAAATTGCTTGTCATTCACTTTATCTTTGACATTATCCGGCAAATTACTCATTCCGGGTAATTTATTCATCATAGACATCATGCCACCCATATTACGCATTTGTGCAAGCTGGTCACGGAAGTCTTCTAAATCAAAGCCTTTGCCTTTTTGTACCTTTTTAGCCAGCTTCATGGCTTTATCTTTATCGACCGTACGCTCAACTTCCTCAATGAGAGAAAGCATATCGCCCATGCCTAATATACGAGAAGCAATTCGATCCGGGTGGAAAGGCTCAAGTGCATCGGTTTTTTCACCTGTACCAATAAACTTAATCGGTTTACCGGTAATATGACGGATAGATAAAGCGGCACCACCACGGGCATCACCATCCGCTTTTGTCAGAATCACACCGGTTAAAGGCAGCGCCTGATGGAAAGCTTTAGCTGTATTTGCAGCATCCTGACCTGTCATAGCGTCCACTACAAATAAAGTTTCTACCGGTTTCACCGCTTCATTTAACGCTTTGATTTCATCCATCATGTCAGTGTCGACATGCAAGCGGCCTGCTGTATCTAAGATTACAACATCAAAAAACTGTAGTTTTGCGTGCTGAATTGCACCGTTAGCAATATCTACCGGCTTTTGTTCAACTGAACTTGGGAAAAATTCTACGCCAATATCATCGGCCAAAGTTTCAAGCTGTTTAATCGCTGCCGGACGGTAAACGTCGGCACTGACCACTAAAACTTTTTTCTTTTCTCGCTCTTTTAAAAATTTAGCCAACTTACCGACTGAGGTCGTTTTACCGGCACCTTGTAAACCTGCCATCATAATAACAGCTGGTTTTTGGGTTGCCAGGTTTAAAGCTTCGTTTGCCTCACCCATAGCCGCTACCATTTCAGCATTCACTATTTTTAAGAATGCTTGGCCCGGATTTAAACTTTTACTGACCTCTAAACCCAACGACTTGGTTTTAACATTGTCGATAAACTGCTTTATAACAGGTAAAGCAACGTCAGCTTCCAATAAAGCCATACGTACTTCACGTAGCGTTTCTTTGATATTATCTTCAGTAAGTCGGCCTTTGCCTGTTATATTTTTAAGCGTTTGACTGAGGCGGTCTGATAAATTTTCAAACATATTAATTTAATTCCTAACCGGCCAAATGATGCGCTTGCCTTTGGCCATTTTTTGACAATTTCTAATGCACTTTGAAAAATTAGCCACATTATACACGTAAACAAACGCCAGATGCGAGTTAATCAGCAAATTTGCGCTTGTACAAAGCGGATGAAAACCGTTAAAGTACGCTTTTTATGACGGATTGAAAACACCTAATTTTTAAATGTTTTACTCATGTATCTACCAGTAAACCATTTAACGGGTGCCTGTCTTGCCATTTATGGTGCAATTTGTATAAAACTACCTGGTCAAGTAACCGGGCTAATAATGATGAAATCAGATAAAGATTGTCTTTATCTGACAGTAAAAGTGAAATAATAACAAGGATTTAAGATGAGTATAGCGCCTCTGGCAATAATCTGTTATCTATTCAGTGCGCTTGGCCTTTTATTATCTTTATTTAATAAACGTACACTGAACTTGCTGAGCCTCACTACAATTGGCGTTGTAGGCTTATTATTACATATTGTTTTTGTCGGTTTGCATTATCATTTAAATGATGAGCATGCTTATTCTCTGGTGCTGGCAACTAATGTCATTAGCGTAACTGTCACTTTAATATCCGCAATGTTTGCCATTTATACCCGCAACTATTTTGCACTGCCGGTTAACTTAATTTTTTCTGCCGGTGTTTTATTTATCAGCTTGTTTATTCCGGTTGAAAAGGCAAACTTTGCTGCCTGGACATTTGAAATGCTCGCACATATCAGTTTATCTGTTATCAGTTATGCGATTTTGTTAATTGCCACACTGCTGGCAATGCAATATAGTCTGATTGCAAGCCGGTTAAAACATCACGATTTATCTGTACTCTCTTTACCCATGCCGTCACTGGATGCGATTGAACGACAAATTTTTACCTTATTAAAGGTTGGATTATCTGTTCTGACTGTTTCAATTATTACAGGCTTTGTTTTTTTAGAAAATTTTATTGGATCAGGGCAAGCACACAAAGTCGTTTTAACTTTACTAGCTTGGTTCTGTTTTATGGGTGTTCTGATTGGACATATGAAGCTGGGTTGGCGAGGTAAACGTATTTTGGTCATTAGCCTGACAGGTAGCGTATTATTAACCTTGGGTTATTTTGGTTCACGGCTAGTCAAAGAATTTATTTTACAATAAACCTTGACTCAAGTAGACCTAGTCCATATTTATATAGCCAAATATAATTTATTATCTAACTAAAATAGGATTAACTGTTGGACGATATATCCACGAGTACCTTGTTTATTATACTGGGTGTACTCATTATTATTTCTGCATTTTTCTCTAGTTCTGAAACCGGCATGATGTCTATTAACAAATATAAGTTAAGACATCTTACCCAAAATGGTGATCGCTCCGCTAAACGTGTCCAAACTCTACTTGAAAAGCCTGACAGATTAATCGGTCTTATTTTAATTGGGAATAACCTGGTTAATATCTTTGCCGCTTCAATCGCAACATTTATTGGTATTCGTTTATTAGGGGATTATGGTGAAGCGCTCGCAACAACGATTTCTGGCATTGTATTAACCGTAGTTATTCTAATTTTTGCAGAAGTCACTCCCAAAACACTGGCGGCTTATTTTCCTGAAAAAATAGCTTATCCGGCTTCAATTATATTAAGTGCCCTGCTGATCCCGTTTTATCCTTTTGTCTGGGGTTTAAATCAAATTACCAACGGCGTTTTAAAAGTATTCAGAATTAATCTGGATAACCGCCAGGATTCTCTGACCCATGAAGAGTTAAGAAGTGTGGTTAACGAATCGGGTGCACTTATTCCAAGACGTCACAGAGATATGCTGCTAAGTGTACTCGATTTAGAAAACGTTACCGTTGAAGATATTATGGTGCCGCGCAATGAAATAGCCGGTATAGATATCAATGACGACTGGAAAGATATTGCTAAAAAACTGACTCACGGCACACATACCCGAATTTTACTGTACCGGGATACAATTGATGATGCGGTAGGTTTTGTTCACTCTCGCGATATCTTGCGCCTTTCAAGTAAAACCAAATTCTCTAAAGAAACCCTGTTACGAGCGGTGCGCGAAATTTATTTTGTGCCAGAAGGCACCCCCTTAAATGTTCAGTTGCTTAAATTTCAACGTAATAAAATTCGCATTGGATTAGTAGTTGATGAATACGGTGATATCCAAGGCTTGATCACGCTTGAAGACATTCTTGAAGAGATTGTCGGCGACTTCACCACCACAATGGATTTACCGCTGACCAATAATGTTAAACAAACAGATGGCTCTTATCTGATTGAAGGCACCAGTAACATCCGGGATTTGAATAAACAGTTTAAATGGAAGTTACCGGAAGACGGACCCAGAACACTCAATGGGTTAATTCTGGAACATCTTGAAGAAATACCGACCGAACTTTTATGTTTGAGACTGCATGGCTACCCGGTGGAAATTCTGGATATTAAAGACAATATGGTTAAACAGGTTAAGTTTATGCCGGCATTATATAAGCGTAGACGCACTGCTGGCTGATAATATTTAATCGCTCACTTATCAAACAACTTATTTTTTAAAGCGTTTAAACTAAAAAACCGGCTAAATGCCGGTTTTTATCACTTAAAAGTATCAGATTTAATATTCAGAGTTACCTGGATTCTGATTCTTCTCAGCTTGTATTCTCATATAAATTTCTTCACGGTGTACAGAGATTTCTTTTGGCGCATTCACACCAATTCGAACTTGATTACCCTTAACACCTAATACAGTTACAGTGACTTCGTCACCAATCATCAGTGTTTCACCAACACGTCTGGTCAAAATTAGCATATTGTGCAGCTCCTATTCCTATTCCTAAACCGTCAACAGCGGTTGCACCTAATGCTAAAGTTAGCTCAAATTAACTGAAAAACCAGTAATTTTTTCAATTAACCGAAAAAATCAGTCAAAAAAGGTACAACCAAAGATTAGCTATATTACTGGTTTACAGTTTTGTTGCAAGCCAAGATTCAACACTAGCTAAAGCTTTTTCAAGATTTTCAGGCTGACTACCACCAGCTTGCGCCATGTCAGGACGTCCGCCCCCTTTACCACCTACTTGCTGGGCCAGTTCACCAATTAATTGACCAGCTTTAACCTGCTTGGTTAAATCATTGGTTACACCCGCAATTAAGTTTACTTTTTCGCCGTTTTTAAGGCCTAATACTATGACACCTGAACCTATTTTCTGTTTCAATTGATCCAATGTGCCACGCAATGCTTTTGCGTCAATGCCTTCAACTTCAGCTGATAATAACTTAACACCATTCACTTCAACTGTTTTATTTAACAAGTCAGCACCAGCCTGACTGGCCAGCTTATCCTGCAATTGCTGAAGTTGCTTTTCAAGTTGTTTATTTTTATCTAATGCCTGACGTACTTTATCGATTACACTGCCAGCATCTGATTTTAATAATCCAGCAATATCAGTAATTTTTTGCTGTGTTTGAGCAACATATTCACAAGCAGCATCACCGGTAACCGCCTCGATTCGGCGAATACCTGCAGCAATACCGGCTTCAGAAATAATTTTAAATAAACCTATGTCACCGGTGCGCTCTACGTGAGTACCACCACACAGTTCAGTCGAGAATTCTCCCATACTGACAACACGAACCTGATCATCATATTTTTCACCAAACAAGGCCATAGCACCCGCTTGTTTGGCAGACTCGAGGTCCATCAGTTCGGTTGATAATGCATGGTTTTGACGAATCTGCTGATTAACAATGGTTTCAACCTGACTGATTTCATCCGCTGTCATAGCTTCAAAATGCGCGAAATCAAAACGAAGTTTATCAGCCATCACTAAAGAGCCTTTTTGTGAAACATGTTCACCTAATACTTGGCGCAGCGCAGCATGCACTAAGTGAGTGGCTGAGTGGTTTAATTTAATATTCTGACGACGAGAATTATCTATGACTGCCTCAACAGAGTCACCGACAGTCACACTCGCCTGAGCAATACCCTGATGAGCGATCGCTTTGTTGAGTTTAACTGTATCCTGAACTTCAAATACCTTTGCTTGCTGGCTCACAAGGTTACCTGTATCACCAACCTGACCACCTGATTCAGCATAAAATGGCGTTTGATTTAACACAATCAGCGCTTTTTCACCAGCAGCCACTGTATTCACAGATTGATTGTCGACAAAAATTTCAACCACTTGGCTAGAGTCCTGAATCAGTTCATAACCAGTAAATTCAGATTCATTTTCTGAGCTAAGCGCGTCGTTATAATCTTTACCAAATTGATTTGCCTGCTGAGCGCGCTGACGCTGCTGCGCCATTGCATTTTCAAAACCAGCTTCATCTATTTTAACGTTACGCTCTCGTGCAACATCATTGGTTAAATCGACCGGAAAGCCATAGGTATCATAGAGTTTAAATACAGTTTCGCCCGGAATGGTATCGCCTTCAAGCGCCTCTAGCGCTTCATTCAAAATTGCTAAACCACGATCCAGCGTTTTCAAAAACTGCTCTTCTTCTAAACGTAACACCTTTTCAACAATAGCCTGTTGTGTTTCCAGTTCAGGATAAGCTTGCGCCATTTGATTCACTAATGACTGATATACGCGCCAGAAAAAGACTTCTGTTGCACCTAGCTGGTTCCCATGGCGAATTGCCCGGCGAATAATACGACGTAATACATATCCGCGACCTTCATTAGATGGCATCACACCATCTGCAATTAAAAACCCGCAAGAACGGATATGATCGGCAATAACACGCAATGATTTATTTGATAAATCCTGAACATCCAGAAGTTTGGCTACATCTTTAATTAAATTATCAAAAATATCGATTTCATAGTTACTATGAACACCTTGTATAATCGCCGCAATACGCTCAAGGCCCATACCGGTATCAACCGAAGGTTTTGGGAGTGGTTCCATTCGACCGTCAGCATGACGGTTAAACTGCATAAAGACCAGATTCCAGATTTCAATAAAGCGATCACCATCTTCTTCAGGTGATCCCGGAGGTCCACCCCAAATATGTTCACCGTGATCGTAGAAAATTTCGGTACAAGGACCACATGGACCTGTATCACCCATTGACCAGAAGTTATCTGATTCATACTGTTTATCTGGCGATTTATCACCTATACGAATGATACGTTCAACCGGAACACCCACTTCATCGCGCCATATCGCAAAGGCTTCATCATCCGATTCGTATACAGTAACGGTTAATTTATCTTTTGGTAATTTTAGGGTTTCGGTTAAAAATGACCATGCAAAACGAATAGCATCATGCTTAAAATAATCACCAAAACTAAAGTTACCCAGCATTTCAAAAAACGTATGGTGACGTGCGGTGTAACCTACATTTTCTAAGTCGTTATGTTTACCACCTGCACGAACACAACGCTGCGATGAAGTCGCACGCGTATAGCTGCGTTTATCATTTCCTAAGAAGCAATCTTTAAATTGATTCATGCCAGCGTTGGTAAATAGCAAAGTTGGATCGTCTGCCGGAACCAAAGAGCTACTGGCCACTACCTGGTGTTGATTAGTTGCGAAAAAATCTAAAAAAGCCTGCCTGATGTCAGCAGTTGTCATCGTCATTTGAATATCCTGTAAACTGGTATATAAATCTTATTTAAAATGAACTTTAGGCCTAACAAAATCTGTGTATTACGCGCTTTCGCCGATATATGCCAAATAGCCAAAATTTTGCCCAGAAATGTACCATAAGCGAGTGATTTAGTTAATAGTTAAGCTGAATCTTTTAAACGATAGACTGAATTAAATCACTGCTGTAACCACGTGAATATAGGTATCGATATCGCTTTTGTTTATCTTTGAAGTCTTTAACGGGTTTATTTCGGTATTTTTTTTCATAACATTGGGTGATTGAATCAAACCAGTCTATCTCAGCATCAGCTTCAAGCTGAGTCATATCCAACTTAATCTGATGGCGGTTTAATAGCTGCTGAATCATCTTAACACCATACCCTGAAGCCGCTTTACTTTTGACTAATGAAACGGAAAACCTGTAGTCACTCTGCCAATCATTTTGAATAAATTCATTTAACAAATCCGTTTTTATCTCTGCCGGACATAAACGAGCGTCCAGTTTTTGCGCCAGTTCATAACGAGAATACTCACGTCGGGACAATAAATAAAACAAATATTGTTTAGCCTGAGGGTAATCGGTAATAGGTGGAATATCTTTATTAATCATCATAGTCTGGTGCGGGTTCAGTTATATGCTCATTTATGATGAGAGAAAAAAACGCGACAAGCAAGCTTTGACTATTTTCTTCTGATCAGCCAGATACCTAATGACTCGTTATTTTATCCGCAAAAGATAAAACGATTACCTAGAGTTTGATTAGCTTAATTAACGCCGAACCTCAATAAAACATGCGGGTATAAAAAATAACGCTGTTAAACTATCAAATAAAGGTTTACATAAATCCAAAATAGGTGTAACGTTTACCTGTATTTTCTTAAATGCCTCTGGCTTTTGTCTTTTATCTGTATTTACAGTTAACTGGCACTAGCAACTGTATGTTTTGCATGCCTCACGTCAAAACATACAACTTCGTCGTGTATTACCTATGGATGGGTTTTCATGCTTATCTCAAGATAAGCAGACAAGCGACATGGTTTTCCATGTCGCTTTTTCTTTTGGTTATTCTCAGATAAATAAAGCCTTCAAACTAATTTCGTACACCACCTTGTAAAAACTTATCCAGCTCATTGGCAAAATTACGTCTGTCGGTTTGAGATAAACTGGCTGGACCACCGGTTTGAATTCCACTGGCCCTGAGCGTTTCATAAAAATCACGCATCCCCAGCTTAGATTTTATAGAGTCAATATGATAGCGCTCACCTCTTGGGTTAAGTGCATTTGCCCCTTTTTTTAATACATCATAAGCCAGTGGTATATCTGCTGTCACGACCAAATCCCCCGCAACAATTCGCGAAACAATTTCATCATCAGCTTTATCAAACCCACCGGCAACCTGATAGGTTTGAATATAAGGAGAGGCTGGTACTCTGATTAAATGATTGGCAACCAGAGTCGTCATCACTTTAGTGCGCTGAGCGGCCCTGAAAATAATATCTTTAATGACAACAGGACAAGCATCAGCATCCACCCAGATTTTCATGACAGACCCTTTTTACAATTAGAATAATTCAATTTCACCAACTTCCAAATTACTGTATCCGAACCCATCCCCTTGCAGTTTGGCAACCGTATCAAAACTAACAATGCAGTTTTTACCTGACTCTTTCGCATGTTTGAGCGAGCGTGTCGCTCTATCTAACAGCTCACTGGTTAATACGCCTGGTAATGTCATGGTATACCCTATGCTGACAGTGACAGATTCAATTCTGGGAAAATGCGATTCATGCACTCTGTTTCGAAATCTTTCTAAAATATCTTCTGCGCTACGTTTACTGACATAACGCACTAAAACAGCAAACTGACCACCTGTATAGCGGCAAATTAAGTCGCTTTCTCTAAAAGATATTTCCATTAAACGTGCCAGTTTAATCAGCACTTCATCACCAATGGAATGGCCAAAACGCTCGTTTACCACTTTAAAATCATCAAGATCAATTAATACAACCGCATGAGAACTGGGCAAATGTAAATCATCGCGTCTGTCGGTCTCAACCTGTATCAGGCTATCGCCCTCAAGGCTTTGTGCCGAATAAAAGGTATTGCCATTAACCGCATCAGAAAAAATACTGGGCGTGAACAAACCGGTTAAACTGTCTCTTTGATAAAAATACAAGATAGAAAGTTGATTTGACCAAATCGTCATCAAAGTTTTGAGAATATTAATTCTCGACAGATCTTCTTTATCCAGGCCCGGTTTGAATGCTAATACAGCAAAACATAAACCATCATGCAATACACAAAAATATTGAATACCCTGATCTTCAAAATGACAGGGAATACTGCGCCTGCCTAAAGCTAAATCTTTAACAATGCGTGTTTCGCCCTCTGTAATTTCAGCTTTACCGTTAATAAAAGCTAAATCCAGATCATCCCCACTGTGCATTAACTGGTTGATATAAATGCGATATTCATAACTGGCTATGATTTGACGGCAAATTTTTAATCCCAGCGTATTTAGTTTGGTAATCGAGGTTTGTTTTGTTAGTTTATCAAATGCATTATGCAAACTATCCCAATTCATTACGCGTTCACTGCCTCACTAGTTAAAACATTATATTGATATATCATAGTCAAACTTTGATTTTTTAAGAGCTTAAAATTAAAACCAGTTTGTTTTAGCTGATCCTAAGCTCAATAAAAGTTAGAATACGCTTTTTTGAATACGCTTGTACAATATTTTAATGCAAACCGGTATAAAAACACCTAACCTCCACAAAATTGATGATTTAATCCCGCTCTTTTATCAAACCGTCGGAACACACTATAATACCCGGTTAATTAAAGGCGATGATGAACCCGTTTATTTACCGGCGAACGATACAACCGCGTATCATCAAATTGTATTTGCCCATGGTTTTTTTACCAGTGCATTGCATGAGATAGCGCACTGGTGTGTAGCGGGTGAGAAACGTCGTTTGCTTGAAGATTATGGTTATTGGTACTGTCCCGACGGGCGAGATCAAAACCAGCAATCTGAATTTGAAAAAGTAGAAATAAAACCACAGGCAATTGAGTGGTGCTTATCTGTCTCAGCTGGGCTGGAATTTAAAGTCAGTTGTGACAACCTAAACGGTAGTTTTTCACCTGACAGACATGCTTTTCGCGCAAAAATATTTCAACAGGTAAAACACTATATAGCACAGGGTTTGCCAACAAGAGCAGAGCCGCTTTGCCGGGCAATGGCTCAATTTTATCATCAACCCTTCCCTTTATCTTTAAACCAGTTTAGTGAGTTCGAGCGGTGAATAAATTTAAACTTGGATTAATTATTAATCCGGTTGCCGGCATTGGTGGCAGCGTTGCTTTAAAAGGCAGTGATGGAGAACTAACCCAAAGTCAGGCGTTTGCACTTGGCGCAACCAAACAATCTAATCACAAAACTGAGATGGCACTTAGCTGCTTAGTGACTGTCAAAAATGAACTCGAAATCCTAACCGCCAGTGGTGAAATGGGTGAAGATTTAAGCAAGCGTATGGGCTTTAACACCCGAGTAGTTTATCAGGCTGCTTGCGTCACTTCGCCAATTGATACTCAAAATACGATAACAGCCCTGATAGAAGAAGGTGTAGATTTAATACTATTTGCCGGTGGCGACGGGACAGCTCGCAATATTTGTGAAGTCGCGCCTGAACATATTCCCGTATTGGGTATTCCGGCAGGCTGTAAAATTCATTCCGGTGTTTATACCATTACGCCAAAAGCAGCCGGAGAACTTTGCCTTAAACTGATAAACGGCGAAATGCTGACGCTGGCCGAAGCCGATGTTATGGATATCGACGAAGATCAGTTCAGACAAGGTGTGGTCAAAGCAAAACGATTTGGCGATATGCTTATCCCAATGGATTTACGGTATGTACAAGCGGTTAAACAAGGTGGAAAAGAAACCGAAGCGCTGGTACTGGAGGATATTGCCGCTGATGTCATTGAATTGATGGAAGATGACGAAGACTGTTTATATCTGGTCGGTTCAGGTTCAACCACACAGGCGGTTATGCAGGCACTGTATCTCGATAATACACTGCTCGGTATTGATGCAGTTTTTCAGCAAGAGTTAATCGCCCCTGACCTGACAGAGCAGCAAATATGGCAGCTCATCAACAAATATCCTAAGACCAAATTAATCATTAGTTTAATTGGTGGTCAAGGTCATCTGCTGGGGCGCGGAAATCAGCAGATTAGTCCAAGAATTATCCATAAACTCGGTAAGCATAATATTCATTGTATCGCCACAAAAACCAAACTTGCGCAACTTAACGGCAGGCCTTTAATTGTGGATACACTCGATCAAAAAATAAATGAATCTTTATCCGGCTTAATTAAAATCACCACCGGCTTTCACGACTCTGTTCTATACCCGGTGAACTAATACAAAAAGGTGAATACTGAATGTCACAACAGGAAACACAGGCAGCCGAAGCGTTTGTCGAAGCAATAGAAAATCAGTTAGATCAAATGGTAGCTCAGGCTGACGATGATACTTTATTTATTTCAGGCTACCTTCGCGGTCATTTAATGTTATCTGCTGGTTATCTCGAAATGGAAGACAAATTCAGCATTGATAATGTTATTGATAAAACCAATGAATCACTGGCGACAGCCATAGAAGCGGGTGAACTTAATGAAAACGATCAGCAACTGGTTAATACGATGTGGCAAAACCTGAAACAGTCAGCCCAATCATGAAAATATATACCAGATGTAAGCTGCATATTATATCTGGTATCAAATTACATCATTTCACATGCGCAGCGACGCTTATTCAGCGTCATAAATTTTCGTTTATATAACTGACCAAGATTTATAAGCAGTAAAGCCTCTGTTCCAAATTTGCAACCCTGCCAAATAATATTGTAAGCGCCTTTGTAGCCGGAGTTTGCTAATCACCTTTGCTCACCTAAAATTTAAACATTCTATTTAAAATTGTGCTGGCGATAAACAAGCTAGGCTAAGGATTCAATGTGAGTGACTCCCGTACAGTAACTGCTCACATGGAACGTCATGTACTGGTATTAAATTTCACCCAGGGTATAGATTTAAATGACTACCAACCAAATTTAAACCAGTGGCACTTTCTTTATGCAGATAGCCTAGTGCGCGCGCAACATATTCTACAACACGACAATTGTGATATTGCCATTGCGCTGATCACAACCGCAAATCAGCTGCTGGTTCTAAAAGTCATAGAACAATTAGCTGACCGCCCTAAACCACTTTTATGGTTAGCCATATTACCTGCGGACAGCGATCTTTTTAATAATTTAAAATTTTGTTTTACTGACTACTTTGTGGATTATCACCATCTTCCGGTCGATTGGAGCAGGTTAAATCATACTCTGGGACACCTGTATGGTATAGCCAAATTAAAAACCAGTACCCGGCATGAAATTAATCGCGCATACAGTCATGATATATTTTTTGGACCGTCAGATGAAATGCAGCAATTAAAGGCTAGCTTACACCGAATTGCCAAAACAGATGAAACTGTATTGATTAGCGGCGAAACAGGCACAGGAAAAGGACTGAGTGCACAATATATTCATAACTTATCAGATCGGCAAAAAGGGCCCTTTGTTACCGTAAACTGCGCAGCTTTGCCACCAACCCTGATTCACTCCGAGTTGTTCGGACACGAAAAAGGGGCATTTACCGGCGCCAACAAGCAGTACAAAGGCAGAATCGAAAGAGCTCATAAAGGCACCTTATTTCTTGATGAAATAGGCGACCTACCACTTGAACTACAGGTAAACCTACTTCAATTTCTGGAAGAACGCCGGATAGAAAGGTTAGGCGGTAATCACGCTATAAAAGTAGATTGCAGAATCATTTTTGCAACCCACGTCAATCTGGAGCATGCCGTCGAAGAAGGGTTATTCAGAGAAGACTTATATTACAGGATTAATATTCTCCAAATAGACATTCCCAGCCTGAGAAACCATAAGACAGATATTGAGTTGTTGGCAAACGCATTTTTGAAAAAGCTCTCAACCGATAAACACTCAGCTCAGTTTTCAGACGAAGCTTTAAATACTTTGAAGCAATATACCTGGCCGGGCAATATCAGAGAGCTTAAAAACCGAATACAACGTGCTGTCATTATGACAGAAAGCAAATTCATCACAGTGGATGATCTGGGTATAAAAATAACCAATGCCACTGATGAGCCCACTCAAATAATCGATTTGGCCCAACATAGACTGGAAATAGATACAGAACTGATTCTCTCTGCTATTAAACGAAATAACTATAATATTTCGGCCGCTGCGAGGGAACTCAATATATCAAGAGCTACTTTTTACCGAATGATTAAAAAGTGCAAAATAGAACTTTAACGCATTAATAATGCCTTGTGGAGGAATTTATAATGTATATGTCTCATTGCAAATTAGCCTATTTATTGGCTATATTGTTTTGTTTGCTCGGGTGCCAGCCACAAAAGTCAGTGAGTGTAGAAACAGAAATAGCACAACTCCGGCAAGAAATTCAATTACTTAAACAACAAACAGACGTCATTGGCAGCCAGGTAGAAGAGATTCATAAAATTGCTTTAGGTTCAAAGCAACCTAAACACAAAACACTGACAACGCAAGACAATATTAGCGGTGATGGTCAATTAGCCGAATTAGGTTCAGCGCATGCAAGCATTGCCATTATCGAATTTTCGGATTACCAGTGTCCTTACTGTAAACGATTTATCGATACCACTTTTAACCAGCTCAAGCAAACCTACATTGACAGTGGTCAAGTCAAATACCTTGTCCGGGATTTTCCGCTAAGTTTTCATGCAAAAGCAAAAGGCGCGGCAATTGCCGCAAATTGTAGTTTTCAGCAAGGTCAATATTGGCCAATGCGTGCCCGTCTATTTAACGAAATGCGTCAACTCGGCGATGACTTATATCAGCGTTCAGCAAAGGCACTCGCTCTTAATTTAGAACTTTTTTCGGCTTGCCTGAAAGATAAATCAGTTGAGCTTAAAGTAGAAACGGATGTTAATTATGGCTCATCCATTGGAATACGTGGCACACCCAGCTTTTTAATTGGATTAATTGAAGATGATAAATTGATTAGTCCAAAATTATTAGTTGGCGCTCAGGGATATAATACCTTTGCCGAAATAATCAATGACCTGCTCGCTGAACAGTAAATAAAAAAGAACGCCGTTGCCTATATTCAATTCATGCAACGGCTACTTAAATTATAGGCCTCCTTTCTAAAGAGAATTGAACGCTTGGATGTACTTTGTCAGGCACATATTTATTTATGATGAGTATCCAAATAATTCAGCCAATACAAGGTAAGTCTGATACTCGCTTTCTCAAGTATGGCAAGGGGTTGCGCTCTCAACCCAGAGACATCTCTACTCAATAAATGCAGACAAAAGCTAGCCGCGTGATATATCTTCAGACAATACGGTCAATGTGTTTCAAACCTGATACACATTTATCGACTACAACGCCCCTACTCTTCAAAAAATTCCATAAAAACTAAACAGCTATATATCTGGCTTGATGTTTGCTCCTTTAGCAAAGTGCTACCAATACACAACCAGATCCGATTCCTTAGTTTGAAATGAGTCTTCTTGGCACGTAGCCCATATCGGCACACGCCGAATAAGCAGTAAAAAAACAACACGCATTTTTTGCCAGCCTTAAACCTGAATTCCATCAGGAATTGAGCTTCGCTGACAAAAGGTTATATCAATATTGACAATTAAATGAGGTCACTATTATGAAACGATTTAACTGTATGCAGCTTATCAGGACAGTGTGCGTACTCCTGATAAGCATAGCTAGCCTATATGGTATTAGTACCACAGCCAACGCATCCTTTTTCCCGCAGCAATCAGACCAAGCCTGTATGGCTGAACAAGCGGGATTTGATTTAAATTGTACCGCCAACGATATCAGGGTCAGTAAAGTAGATATGATTGAAAACCTAGATGGTACTACGCCGGTAGAGTGTGTATTAGGTCAAGATGTCACTTTTCGAGCCGATGTGACCATTACCACAACTGCAAATAAGCGATTTGACTATTCGGTTTATTTACCTGAGGGTAGTTATAGCGCTCAGGACTCAAACCCAGCAAATGAATGTTCAATATTGCTTGGCCAGAACGATGGCCCGGGTGTTGACCTGGAAAGTGGCCTGGATGCCTGTGCCGATATCAGTAAAGCAGCGGGCTTTGATGAAACTCATCTTTATGAAAACGCTGTCATCACTATGTTTTGTCGGGATGATGATAACTCAGGCAAAGCAGAATTTAACTATTGCATGGCCTGGCATAACAAAGACGGGGCTGACTGCAGCGAACTTGACCCGGCCGCACCTGGCACCCCTTCTAAATGTCGCTGTGATGCATTTGATATAGATGTTTTTATCAGACCTGACCCACCAGATGTTGATAAAACCCTCTTGAGCACAAATACCCGAACAGAACCCGGCGGGTTATACAATTTTATGCTCAGCTTCCAAAATCCAAACTCTCAAACTTCTATTTTCCTCACTTCATTGACTGATAAAGTTGATAAAAGTGCTGACGGCAGTTTTGAGACGAGTCTGGATCTATGGGGATCACTTGATAGCATAGACCCTCAGGATGTTGAAGATGGTCTGGTTGCCGATGGCGTTTATTTAACTAGTAGTAACTGCTCACAACCCGCTAACGGAGGCGAGATTTTACCGAGTGGTTCTTATAGCTGCGAATTTTCAGTCTATGTCGTTGCGACAAATCTGCCCGACGACCAGTCGCCTGAATATTTTGATGATGTCATCCTATTGGCATTAGTGGATAAAAATGATGACCCTGTCGCAGGTAATCATGCAGAATGTCCAGTCAGCTTGGGCGCGGTTATCGGTGAGCACTGCAGTGATAAAGAAACGGTCAATGTAACTAACCTGCCTCCAACTATATCTGTGCTTAAAACAGCAAATCCGGGACAAGTTCCAGAATCAGGCGGTAATGTGACTTATACGGTAGAAGTCACCAATACTTCAGCAACCTGGGATTCTCCATTAACTCTAACCTCATTAATGGATAATCAATTCGGTGATTTAGATGGTGCAGGTAGTTGTAGCACAGGCGGAAGCATTGCCTATGGCGCAACTTATAGCTGTAGCTTTGTCGAGTTTATATCCGGCTCTGGCGCAGGCTCACATATGAATACAGTCACGGCTAAAGCGATAGACAATGAATCAGATGAAGCCACAGCCAATGAATCTGAAACTGTCATCATTAATGATGTCCCATCATCTATCACTCTGGAAAAAACGGCTGATCCGATTGAAGTTTTGGAAACCGGTGATGATCCCGCTGTTACCCGAACAGTTGATTATACATTTGAATTTGCGGTAGATGGCTCCGGAGTTGATACTGTTACCTTTGCAACCTTAATGGATAATAAATTCGGTGATTTGACTGCGGATTGCTGGGTAGACACTGTGGATGATGGGCCGATTACACCTGAAGCACTTGCCGGCTTTATGCTGGATCCGGGACAAACTGCAAGTTGTACGATTGCGCTTGAATTGACCGGAGACGCAGATGATGTACATGTTAATCTTGCAACCATTGACGGCACAGATGAAGATGGTCAGCCTGTGCAAGATATGGATGATGCAACTGTCACCTTCATTCCGGCTGATCCGGCAACTGATATGAAATTTGCAGCTAGCTTATTGGTTGTAATTGAGCTTACCAATGCCGGCATTGAAAATGTTAATTTAACGGCTATCAACGTCGATGGTGAAAATGTGTTTGCAAATGCATTTAACGCTGGCTTCAGACTATTTAATAGCGGCGGCATGTTCGATAGTATTGCTTATCCGGCTTGTGCGGAAGATCATGAGCTTACCTATAATGGTTCACCTGATGATACATACGCATGTGCATTTACGATTGAGTACATTCCGGGTCTTGAAAATACCGATCCGATTAATGCACTCAACGATATCATTGTAGAAGTCACAGATGATGAGGGTGAAGTCGTTAGCAATCAAGTAACCGTTCTGTTGCAAACAGTTGAAAATCCATAAAGGGCATTTCTATCAGGATAAAATCATCCTAAAAATACAAAAGCCGGGTCTATTTCCCCGGCTTTTTCTTTGGTCGTATTCAAGGTCAAGTTTGGAAAAAGTTTAAATTCTACTTTTTACCTTTGCCTTTGTTCGTATTTCCTGTATCTGTTGTGCTGTCACCACTGGTATTGCCGGAATCCATAACCACAGTAACAAAAGTAGTTGACTCTAGTTCACCATCACTAATGGTATAGCTAAAGCTGTCTCCGTTTTTGAAGTTTTTAGCAGGCGTATATTGAATCTGACCATTACCCATGACCTGAACTTCACCTTTTGCGCCTTGCGTGATCGCGCTAATCACAATTGCATCACCATCCGGATCCGTATCATTACTCAGTACATTAATATAAGTCACAGATTTATCAGTTAAGGTTAATATATCGCTTGTTGCAACCGGCGCATTATTTTGCTCAGCTGCAACGCGATAAATCAGACTTTTCATAGCCTGATACCCTGAATTATCATTATCCTGAACTGTTACAGTTAAGTTATGGTTGCCTACAGTCGCGTTTTGTGACGAAATCACACTGATAGTAAGCGATTTACTGGCACCACTGGCCAAATTAATCTGAGCACTATCAACAACCCAACCAATGGGCGCAGCGACAGTTAAGCTGTAGGTTGCATTATCACAATCCTGATTTTCATTGGTAACCGTTAATTGATAAATATACTCACTACCTGCTGTCAATTCATCACTCACCGGATTACTTACCACAACAACAGGTGCCGCCAGAATACAGCTTGGAGCAGGCTCAACCACGGAATAGCTGGTACTCACCGAGGCTTGATAACCACTGTTATTTCGATTAAAAGCAAATAGACTAAAATCATATATCCCGGTCGCTGCGTCTGTGGGTGAAGCAACCGTCACGTTTATTACCTGAGATTCACTCGGACTTAAACTCGTACTTGGCGCGCTGAAACTCCAGTTTGCAGGCAAACTAGCTGCAATATCAAAGGTTGATGCCTGACAAGTTGCACTATCATTGTTTGTTAGGACGCCCTGATAAGTAACTGAAGTACCGGGTTCAACGGCTACAGAATTTAGATCGTTTAAAATCCAGCTTGGGTTAGCCTGTAAACAGGTCGCCACTGGCGCTTCAACAACATAAGATACATTTAAACTATTTTGGTAGTGACTATCGCTGCTACTGACACTACTGATATTGATATCATAAAAACCATCAATAGCGTCAGGCGCAGAAGTGATAGTTAAACTCAGTGAACCACTTTCTCCAGGTGCCAGGTTTATAGTTTGCTGACTGGCATTCCACCCCTGTGGTAACTGAGCAGAGACTAAAAAGTCGCTGCTTGCACATTCAAGGCTATCCTGATTAGTGACGGTTAAGCTATAAGTGACGCTATCGCCCGGTTCGGCCCAGACGCTGGCGTCAGAATCAAGTGATAAACCTGGCACGGCATGAGTACATACTTGCGCAACATAACTTACATCAATGCTAACTGCTGAGTTATCAGCCCACTCTGTTGTAATAGACACACCGGCATTGGCATCTGAATAACTTTGTCCACTGACTAAAGCAGCATCATCCAAATCATATAATGCACTTTTAGGCGTCATGTCCAACAACTGACTACTCTCGATATCTTCAGCAGAATTATTTAAATGCACCAGCACACCGTCAGTAACCGCTTTTCCGGCCAAAAAGCTGTCAAAGCCAAAGGGTTGACGATATTCAAGGTAATACCAAAGCGGTTCACCTGTTACTGGATCGGTTCCACGGCGAACTTTTAAACCTTTAGCAACGCCGGCAGGGTTTATTTCATAAGGTTCCAGCATGTAACTGCCATCAGCATCTGCGGTAATAATTTCACCACGTTCCGGAGTTAACCAGCCCAATCTTTCTTTATTAAAGACATTAAAATGAGCCTCAGACTTACCCATAATATCCAGCGTATCGCCATAAGTAATCGCGACACAGTCTTCGCTGATATAACCACTGCCGCAGCTTAATTCTTTAGCATGTTTAAGACCCAAATTATGACCCAGTTCGTGACCTATCGTCATTAAATTAAGCTCGCCATTTAACCAAGCGCGTGATGGATTACCACCAACTGTACCCTGTCCTCTCCAGCCACATGACTCATTTTCAGGCAGCATATAGATTAGACGCTGATACTGATTCAGATCAATGCCGTTATCAATTGCGGCTTGCTGGGCATAGCTGTCAATTCCAAAATAATCACAGCTTGTATTCACAGGTAGCGTATAATAACCACGAACATCACCGCTCAACCAAGTCTGCCCATATGAGGTTTCCTGGTAATAATCATTTACCTGACCAAACACCATTTGCTCTACTTCCTGTAAAGACCAGGGTTGAGCAGCCGCATTGTCCTGAAAATTAAGCAATAAAACCAAAACTTTCTGCTCACCTGTAGTGCCGCTCAAAACTGACGTAGTTGATGTACTGGTAGCGCCTTGTGAACCCGCCGCCAGCACTTCTAAGCCCGATATATCCTGATTAACAAGCAAACGGTTATGAGAAACGCTTTGCTGCGCAGAATTAAACTGCCAGCCTTTAACACTTACTTTATCTCCGGATTGCAACAAGCGGGAGTTTGTATTTGCAGGCAAAAAGAGCTCTGTACTTTGATTGCCTTCAATAACAAAATAGCGGATGTGGCTTTGTGCTGGCACATCAGTATCAACATAGATTAATTCGAGTTTTCCAACTTTTTCGACTGGTTGCGCCATTAAATTTTGAACTTGCTCGGGTAAACCTGCTCGTTTTGCAGCCGGCAACAAACTATGCAAAACTGCTTTTGGATCAGTTTTTAGCAAACGGTATTGGTTAACTTGTCTTGCTTTAGCTAAATCTAACAGTGACTGCGTAACCGGATTTTGTTTAGCAGCTTGCTTATGACGAGCTTGATTTAAAGCTTCAGACAGAGACATAGTTTGCTGCTGTAAGGAGAACTTGTTAACAGCAGATTCAGCAACTGATTGAGAACCCTGATTAGGAATATGGTTATGACCGGCAAGCGCTTGAGTTGAGACAATACCGAATGTGGCTGCGAGTAAACTCAGACGACAAGACTTAACAATAGGTGATAGTAAATTGTGAAACGCTGTTGCGCGATGAATCGTTTTCAAAGCCGGAACCTCTCAAAGTAAAACACTTCGAAAGCTCCCGGTTTTGCAACCAAGCTCTTTTAACGCGCCTCTTTCGGTAATCCAGCTGCCCACTAAACTGCAGTTTGGGCCTGTGATTTTGCGTGCATCAATTTCTTGATGTTTGCCGTTTCGAGAGTGCTTTCGAATCAAATATTTTGGGTCTTGTTGACCCACTCGCCAGCATTCTAACAACGCAATGAACAAACCCTCAAGAGTCTAATAAGTTAGACGTTAAGTCCATCACATAATTGCTTGAAGTTTCAATGAACTAGGGTCATATAATAAAAATATAGAAATATTAAATTTGTATATCAAACAATACAGCCGCTAATTTTTAAGCAATATGCATTGAAAGCGAGCCTAATTCTGTTAAAAAATAGCCATAGAAGCCGGTGAACTTAATGAAAAAGATCAGCAACTGGTTAATACGATGTGGCAAAACCTGAAACAATCGGCACGCACTTAATTAAACAAAGAAACCGGTAAACAAAAATCGAGTTCAAATAACTCATCATTGGCTAAAAAGTGATTTTTATAATAATGAACATAGGCTGGGCTGGACTGCATTTTAAAACCAGAAGCTGGTAGCCAGTGCTCCAAAATAAAACTGAGTTGTGGCAATAAGTCGCCATAACGACCGGTTAACTTAAATACAGCATGTAAACCACCCGGAATGGTTAAACTATTCACCACGCCGCGCCGGTTTAAAGGCTTATCAATGGCTAAACAAGCCACATAGCGACATTTAGCCAACTCAACAACGGCTGGATTTGACTGGTGTATGCCAAACTGCTGAGAAAAATCCCTGTGTTCAAGCTCAGCCCAGGCTTTTAAAATTTGCCAAGCATCTCGGATAGAGCGACCGTACCCCTTATGACGCACATAAGCGACATGACGCTCAGGCAAGGTAATAATGTTTACACTGGGCAATTTGCTTTTATCTAATCGGCGGTAAGCCTCGGCAATTTCAGCACTTTTCAGATAAGGCTTATCTTTATTTTCACTCTCAGACTGACGCCATTGACCCGGAGATATCATAAAAATAGATTTAAACGCGCGACTGAAAGATGAAACCGAAGAAAATCCACTTTTAGTTGCTATATCTAAAATAGACGCATTAACATCAAACATAAGTTGATTTGCGGCAAACTCCAATCGAGCACGGCGAATATAAGCATGCACTGACTCACCGACCACGTCCTTAAAAATACGGTGAAAGTGCTGTTCGGAATAAGCGGCTATTCGCGCAAGTTCACTGGCGGGTAAATGCAGACTGATATCCTGATGAATATGTGCCAATACATCATTAATACGCGAAATTTTTTGACTATCAGCCATTCTGAATTTTCCGGGCAAGCTAAGGGTATTATAAATGGACATACATTTAAGCATAAATGGACATCAAATACCGCATAAAAAGACATCTTTATTTCAATATTTTACAGTAAGCTTTTGCTCACATTATTTACCGTTGAACTTACTATGAAAATCGCACAATCACTTCAACAAATACAACCTTCATATATCCGGGAAATTCTGGCTGATGCTCAAGCAGAGGGGGTCATTTCATTGGCAGGCGGCTTGCCGGATGGGGAAAGCTTTCCAATGGCCTTAATGGCGCAGTCATTAAACAATCTAGCCATCAGACCTGAACTTTTCCAATATGGTCATACTGCTGGCTACGGCCCTTTACTTGACTATTTTAAGCAAACGTATCAGCAAGCGGATAATCATAGTTCGGTTGTTTGTACCGGCTCCCAACAAGGCCTGGATTTAATCGCTCGAGCCTTTTTAAACCCGGGAGATACGGTTGTGATGGAAGCCCCAAGTTATCTGGGTGCACTTCAGGTATTTGGTCTGGCACAAGCGAATATTGAAAGTATTGAGCAAAGATTTGACGGGCCTGATCTGACCCAATTAGAAGCTAAATTTGCAACCGGCAACGTTGTGATGTTTTATGCGGTGCCTGATTTTCATAATCCAACCGGTGTATGCTGGTCACTGGCAGTCAGACAAAAAGTGGCACAACTTTGCATCCAATATGGGGTCACTTTAATTGAAGATGTGCCCTATCGAGAACTCAGATTTAATGGAAATGCTCAACCACTGGTATCCAGCTTCTGCAAAGACAACGCACTGGTACTGCGTTCATTTTCTAAAATTGCGACGCCCGGTATTCGCCTGGGTGTCGTCACCGGGAAAACCGAGTGGATCAATCCGTTAATTAAAGTAAAACAGTCATCGGATTTACATTCTTCGGTGCCAATGCAAGCTGTCTTATTAGATCTGCTAAGTCATGGTCAGTTTAACGAACATCTTGAAACATTACGTGCACTTTACCACACTCGCTATTTGACGTTGGCTGAACAGCTTAACCAAAAATTACCCGCTGGTTGTAAGTTTAATCACGTCGATGGTGGTATGTTTATCTGGTTAAGCCTGCCTGCCTGCGATACCTATAAACTGGCAAAAGCAGCAATTGATAATAATGTGGCCGTTGTACCAAGCGCGGTATTTTATCGCCAGGGTGAAACCATTTATCCTGCTGTGAGATTGAATTTTACCAATGCCGCTGAGGCTGAACTGGAGACGGCTGTTGACCGACTAGTCACGGCAATCAATAAAACCTTAGGCTGAAGCTTATACCACAACAATACGCTTTGCCCGCAACAATGCAGGCAAAGCGGCTTCATCATCAGAAAAACCCAAGTGGGTTAATATCATAACTGACCAATAGGTTTTTAGTTTGCTGGTAATGCTCGAGTGCCATTTTATGAGTTTCCCGACCCACACCGGATTTTTTATATCCACCAAATGCCGCGTGCGCCGGATACATGTGATAACAGTTAGTCCAGACCCGCCCTGCTTCAATATTACGTCCCATACGGTAAGCCTTATTCATATCCCGCGTCCAGACACCCGCCCCCAAACCAAACTCTGTAGAATTGGCCAGTTCAAGTGCCTGCGCCTCATCTTTAAATTTAGTCACGGCGATAACCGGGCCGAAAATTTCTTCCTGAAAAACCCGCATATCATTAGTACCTTCTAACAAGGTGGGTTTAACATAAAACCCGCTGGCAAACTTATCAGCTAATTTTTCAGCCTCCCCTCCTAACAGAACTTTGGCGCCTTCTTTTTTACCGATTTCAATATAACTTAATATTTTGTCATATTGTTCCTGAGAAGCTTGCGCCCCCACCTGAGTTTCAGTATCCAAGGGATTGCCCCTTTTAATAGATAAACTGCGTTCAATGACTTTATCGATAAATTTATCGTACACAGATTCCTGCACAAACAGGCGTGACGGACAGGTACAAACTTCCCCCTGATTAAAATAGGCCAGAACCGCGCCTTCAATACATTTATTTAAATAGGCATCTTCGTGTTCAAAAACGTCAGAAAAATAAATATTCGGTGATTTTCCGCCCAGTTCAACAGTTGACGGAATAATATTCTCTGCAGCACATTTTAAAATATGTGAACCAACTGGCGTTGATCCTGTGAATGCAATTTTTGCTATCCGTTGACTAATAGCCAGTGCTTGCCCGGCTTCAGAACCTATACCATTAACAATATTAAGCACACCATCAGGTAAAATACCGTCTATTAACTCAGCCAATACCATAATGGAAGCAGGTGTTTGTTCAGCTGGTTTTAACACCACACAGTTGCCAGCTGCAAGCGCAGGTGCTAATTTCCAGGCCGCCATTAATATAGGAAAATTCCATGGAATAATCTGTCCGACCACGCCCAGAGGTTCATGAATATGGTATGAAACCGTGTGCTCATCCAACTCGGCCAAACTGCCTTCCTGCGCCCGGATACAGCCGGCAAAATAGCGAAAATGATCAGCCGCCAAAGGGATATCGGCTGCCAGTGTTTCGCGCACGGCCTTGCCATTATCCCAAGTTTCAGCCACAGCGAGCTTTTCCAGGTTCTGCTCTATCACATCAGCAATTTTTAATAGGGCATTGGATCTGTCTGTGACTGAAGTTTTACCCCACATTACTTTGGCTTTATGTGCGGCATCGAGTGCTAAGTCAATGTCCCTGGCATCTGATTTTGCAACTTTACAAAATGGCTGACCCGTAACAGGGCTAATGTTGTCCATATACTGGCCACTTAAGGGCTCAACCCACTGGCCGTCAATAAAGTTATTGTATACAGCTTGAAAGTTAATAACCGCATTTTGAGTATTCGGTTCTGCATAAATCATATTTATTCACCTCAGTTATTTTCAACGTATAAATAATGTTAATTTTGTAATTTTGGTGTATAAAATATAAAGCTATCGACAGAATAAACTTGACTTAGAATCCGAACGAGTTGACTAAGAGTACATAAAAATGACCACAAGTCCTTTTCCTCATCGAGAAATAAAAACCCTGGTAGAAAACAAGGTAAGCTTTTTAGCGGAAGATACCCAACTGAGCATTTATGATACCTATCAGGCCGCCGAAAAAGTGACTTTAAATGCAGAGCAATTACTGTTTTGCGGTATGATCACAGGTAAAAAGATCATGCATATTGATGACATCAATCTGCATCAGGACTTTTACCCGCATGAATCATTTATTATGGCCCCGAATCAATCCGTGCAAATAGACTTTCCACTTGCAACTGAAAATGCACCCACGACTTGTCTGGCAATTGAAATATCGGAAAGTAGAATTCAAAAAGTGGCTGACTCATTGAACTACCAAAGCCCAATATTAAGCAGCTTTGGTGAATGGCAATACAAGAGCCAACTTTTGCATACACACCATAATGCTTCAACTCAGGCCCTGTTAAAGCGCATGGTCAGCTTATATAGTGAAAATGATGCAGATCGTGAATTTATGATTGATTTAGCCGTAACTGAACTCAGTGCTCGTTTACTCAGACAACAAACCCGGGAGTTTGTTTTTTATCATAGCCGTCAGCAACCTGATTTAAATAGTATGACCTGTGTTTGCGACTATATACTCGGACATTTAAATGAACCGCTTGATATTGATCATTTAGCAAAAATGGCCTGCATGGGCAGAAGTAAATTTTATCAGCAATTTAAACAACATTTTGGCTGTACGCCACAGGCATTTCAACTTCAACAAAGACTTAAAAAGTCTGCCGAATTCATCACCAAAGGCATGCAAATTACCCGAGCTGCATTTGAATCCGGCTTTACCAGCAGCAGCCATTATTGCCGGGCATTTAAAGGCTATTACGGTCTATCACCGCAGCAATATAAATCACGAAAAACGAATTAGTCAGCCGTATTGAACCAATTTTGGCACTTTAAAAATAGTAATAATTCTTCACGAAACTTCACGGCGCGAACAGAAAGAGTACGTTGTTTGGGCCAAAGCAATGATATTTCTCGAGCAGCACCACTCCAATTCGGCAAAATTTGTATCAGTTCACCATTTTCCAATTCCTTGTAAATCATGCTGACCGGTAAAAGCGCGACACCAGATCCGGCTTTAACCAAATTAAGTGTGACGGCCATATCGTTGCTAATATGATTATGTTTTTTATGTAAAACTTGTTTTTCATTGCCTTTATACAGTATCCAGTCACTAAATAACTGAGCCGCTATACTAGGCAACTCCTCCAGTTCAGATAAATGCTCGGGCAAGTGAGATTCGAAGAATGAAGAAGCCACTAATATAGGTTTAATTGTACCTATTTTGCGCTGAATTAAAGAAGAGTTCTGTTGAGGGCCTGACCGAATGGCTATATCAACCTGATTAGAAATAACATCGTCACCCGGATCACCTAATACGATATTTAATGAAATCGAAGGATACTTTTTTACGAAAGAACACCAAAAGTTATCAAGCGGTCCGCTACCGATATTAGTCGGCACCATAACCCTAAGCTCACCTTCCAGACTATTCAAGGATTTGTCTAAATTACATAAGCGCACATCTAACTCACGAATAAAACCCGAAGTTTCATTATAGTATGACTGACCGGTCGGTGTGAGAACTAAGCCTTTGTTTGAGCGATGAAATAATTCACACTTTAATTGGCGCTCGAGTTCCTGAATACGCCGGGAGGCCGTGGCGATAGTCATGTTAAGTTCCAGAGCAGCACCCGTTAAGCTTTTTTGCTCCGCAGCAGAAATAAAAACCTTTAGATTATCTAGCATCACTTTGCAAATATGAAAATAGAAGTCTCAATAATACATATGTACGATAAAAATGAAATTAATTAAATTATATTCTGTCGTTTAAATAGCTTGGAGAAATTAGAGATGAAACACAGGTTTATTTTTGCTGTATTGATGTCATTTGTACTAACGTTTTTTATGTCTGCTTGGGTAACCTATATCAACGTGGGTTTAATTAAAAATTTCGGTGAATACTGGATGTCTGCCTGGTTTTTAGCTTGGCCTGCTGCCGGTGTAATATCGTTTATCTCCGGACCCGGGATCCATAAATTATCCCAAAAACTATCAGAAAAATTCTAATCTAACCTCAAAAAACTATTTTCAATATCGGCTTCAGCTAAATAACCTAAGCTCTCAATTTGGGGGCTTATCTTAGACTATTGTGCTTTGTTATTTTATTGTCCGACTCACGCATTAAAAGCGAATTTTTCCGCGCCCTTTTTTCACCTCTCCGCGTTTGGTTTTATTATCGACCCGCTTTCGTTGAGATGATCGGGTTGGTTTAGTCGCAATACGTTTTCTTTGAACTTTATTCACAGAACGAATCAGGCTGGCCAGTCGCTCCAGTGCCTGAGTACGATTATCATCCTGTGAGCGCTCGGTCTGAGCTTTAATCACAATCACGCCGTCTTTAGTGATCCGACTGTCACGTAAGTTAAGCAGTTTTTCTTTATAAAAGTCAGGTAAACTGGAAGCCTGAATATCAAAGCGTAAGTGAACCGCGGTATTCACCTTATTTACGTTTTGTCCGCCCGCGCCTTGAGAGCGCACAAAATTTAACTCAATCTCATTATCGGGTATGCTCACGCTATTTGAAATCACTAGCATTATTCACACTCCCAGTAGCCGATTGCGGCTTTCAATTGGCCGTTAATAAATAAATACGGAATATGCGCCCTTTGCCAAACCGGCACTTCCAGCTCCTGCAAACATTGTTTAATGGTTTTGCTACAGTTTCTGTATTTTGGCCGACATTTAGTTTTTAATGCCGGGCTAAAACAAATCTCAGCTCTATCATCCGGTTTTATTTGAATATCAGAACAGTCCAGTTTCAGAGTCTGGCCGTTAGACAGACTGATTGTGATCATGCCTGAGTTTAACTTAGCCGAATCGAGTTTGGTATCATCCGGTGTGAGTTTCAATTTTTTAATCTGTGTGCAGTTATAATAATAAAGTCTACTTTTGTATTGCCACAACTCGCCTTGCTGAAGCTGAATCTTAGGTTGCTGGTCAGATTCAACATGCAGATTATCAATAATTTGTTTAAGCAAGATCTGTGAAGGCATTGGCTCATTTAAGCCCGCTAACCAATACCTAATTACATTATTCTGGCGGGCATAATCCAGTGCGCTAAGGTTTTCCAGATTAATAATATGAGCCTCAGCCGCTTCAGTGATTAAAGCTAAATCATCGGCTGCTACACTGGCTAAAATGCTTTGTTCCTGCTGACAAAGTTCAGCACTGCGTGCTACGCAGGTTTGAAATTCCGGCCACCTTTGCTCAATCAGAGGTAGTATCTGGTTTCGTAAAAAATTTCGATCAAAAGCATCATTCTGATTACTATCATCTTCAACCCAGGTGAGATCATGCAATTTTGCATAGTCCAGAATTTGTTGCTTTTTGATCGTTAAAAAAGGTCGCCAAACGCTTTTATTCTGGTTTACGTCAGATTGAGGTAACGGAGCAAGTCGCGCCATGGCAGCAAGCCCGCCCGGCCCGCTTCCGCGCTTTAATCTGAGTAAAAAGGTTTCAGCCTGATCATTTAAATGCTGGGCTGTTGCAACTATCGTATTAGATTCAGTTAACGCATCAAATACCTGGTATCTGGCATCTCTGGCAACCGCTTCCAAACTCTGACGATTTGCTTTGGATAATTGAACTTTACGAGCCTGAAACGCTATATTTTTTTGCTGACAAAAAGATTCGCAAAACTGCAACCAGTGATCGGCTTGCTCACTTAGGCCATGATGCACATGAATCGCGCTAAGTTGAATATAAATTTTTTCCTGCTGGATGCTTTTGTGTAAGATATCCAGCAAAACAATTGAATCAACTCCACCACTTAAGCCAACAACCAATTGGGCATTTTGGTCTGCAAACAGCTTGAGCTGTTCCAGTTCTGATGGGTTTAATAACATTATCAATCGCTTTATTCTTTACACAATCCAGGGGCTTTTAAACAACAAAACCCGCATAAGCGGGTTTTGTGCGTTAAACAGGCTTAATTAACAATAACCAAAAGACATGAGTTTTTGGTATCTGTCTGCTAATAGCGTCTCTTTGTCTTTCTGCTCTAATTCGGTCAACTGAGCTTTAATGGTTTGTTTCATATTATGCGCCATTAATGCAAAATCACGGTGTGCGCCACCTAAAGGCTCATCAATAATATTGTCAATCAGATTCAGCTCTTTTAAGCGCGGTGCAATAATGCCCATAGCTTCAGCAGCCATTTCAGCTTTTTCAGCACTTTTCCATAAAATGGATGCACAACCTTCCGGCGAAATAACCGAATAAGTGCTGTATTGCAACATATTCACTTTATCACCCACACCAATGGCCAATGCACCACCAGAACCGCCTTCACCGATTACGGTACAAATAACAGGAACCGTTAGACGAGCCATAACCTGAAGGTTTTTAGCAATCGCTTCACTTTGACCGCGCTCTTCTGCGCCCACCCCCGGATAAGCACCCGGCGTATCGATAAAAGTAATAATAGGCATTTTAAAACGTTCTGCCATTTCCATTAAACGAAGCGCTTTACGATAACCTTCAGGACGAGGCATACCAAAGTTACGTTTAATTTTTTCCGCTGTATCACGGCCTTTCTGATGGCCAATAACAACAACCGGAGTATCGTCTAAACGCGCAGTACCACAAATCAAAGCCGGATCATCTGCAAAGGCACGATCGCCAGCCTGCTCATCAAATTCAGTGAAAACACGGTCGATATAATCTTGTGTATAAGGGCGCTGCGGATGGCGTGCTAATTGCGCAATTTGCCAGGCACCTAGATTTGAGAAGATCTTTTCAGATAAATCTTTGCTCTTTTGCTTGAGCTTATTGATTTCTTCTTCAATATCAATATTAAGCTCTCCACCATTTTTGGTGACATTTTTTAATTCTTCTATTTTTGCTTCAAGATCAGCAATTGGCTGCTCGAATTCAAGAAAACTTAAGCTCATGGATGTATTTCTACCCTATTTAAGTTCAATTTATGCCAAACACACAGTCAGCATTGAACATTGATAAATAATGTTTTCGCTTACCAATAACCATAAAAGTTCTAAACGCTTTTACAGTATATCAATAAACGAGTGAAACCTGTTCTTCACCAACAATTTGGCGTAGATCATACAGCAAACCATCTGCCGGTGTCACATACCATTGCACCCCAACTTTAATTTGGGCTTTCGCATTGTCTCTAGTGTAGTTGAATACCAGAGGTGTCACACCTTCTTTATAGGCTTCTAATTTTTCGGTGAGCTGTGCAACCGTATTATCTTTTAAATTACGCTGGTCTAAATTTACGGAAACTGATTTTACGTGTTTTTCCCGTAATTGCACAATATCTTGTATCCGTTTTGCGGTCATACATAAACCACCGGAAAAATCGTCATGCTCTACCGGACCGGCAACCACAACAATTTTGTCTTTTACCAGAAGCGCTTCATGCTCCTCATACATATCAGGGAAAAATCGTACGTCTATCCGTGCACTTTTATCATCCAGCGTGATGATACCCCAACGTCGGCCTTTTTTATTGACCATAGTTTTAACGCCAATAATAAGCCCCGCAGTCCCGACCTCTTCATCTCGGCGGGTTGGTGATAACTCATTAATTCTCGCTTTGACATAATTTTTGAGCTCTTTGCGATAACGGTTAATTGGATGCCCGGTTAAATACAAGCCCAAAGTTTCTTTTTCACCGTCTAACCAAACCTCTTCCGGCCACTGTGCCACATTGGCAAATGCCTGCTCAACTTCTTCAGGCTCAGTAGTTAGCAAGCCGAATAAATCGCCCTGACCGGACATTTGATCTTTCGCATGCTGGTCAGCCGCTCGCATTGCTTCTTCAAGCGTTGCCATTAATGCTGCTCTGTGCGGACCTAACTCATCCAGAGCACCGGCCAAAATCAGCTTTTCAAGCACACGACGATTAACACGTTTTAAATCGACACGGGCACAAAAATCAAATAAGTCTTTAAATGGTCCGCCTTCACTTCTGGCTTTAATAATCGCTTCGATTGGGCCTTCACCGACCCCTTTAATCGCGCCTATCCCGTATACCACATCACCATTTTCATTGACGGTAAACTTATATAGCCCCTGGTTAACGTCCGGCGGTACAATCTTAAGTTTCATCCGGTCAAGTTCATCAACCAGAGTCACGACCTTATCTGTATTATCCATATCAGCGGACATAACAGCGGCCATAAACTCAGATGGATAATGGGTTTTCATCCATAAGGTCTGATATGAAACCAAAGCATAAGCGGCAGAGTGCGATTTGTTAAAACCATAACCGGCAAACTTCTCCACAAGGTCGAAGATTTTCATTGCCAGTTCAGGATCTATATTATTATTTTTAGAGCCCTCTTCAAAGGTTGAGCGCTGCTTAGCCATCTCTTCCGGCTTTTTCTTACCCATTGCCCGACGCAGTAAGTCAGCGCCGCCAAGTGAATAACCTGCCATCACCTGAGCTATCTGCATAACCTGTTCCTGGTACAGGATAATGCCGTAGGTCGGATCAAGAATTTCTTTTAAACATTCGTGCTGATATTGAGCATCCGGGTAAGAAATTTCTTCCCGGCCGCGTTTACGATCGATAAAATTATCAACCATGCCTGATTGCAGCGGACCTGGCCGGAATAAAGCAACCAGTGCTATCATATCTTCAAAACAATCCGGCTGAAGCCGTTTTATTAAGTCTTTCATACCACGAGATTCGAGCTGGAATACCGCAGTAGTTTCAAAACGTTTTAAGGTTTCAAAACTCTTTTTATCATCAGTTGGAATCGCCGCAATATCAATCTCCGGCTTGCCTTCTTTGCGAAGTCGGATATTAGCCATATCAATCGCCCACTGCATAATTGTCAGTGTGCGTAGACCTAAAAAGTCAAACTTAACTAAGCCTGCCGTTTCAACATCGTTTTTATCAAATTGAGTAACAGGTTGTTTACCTTCCGAATCACAATAAAGCGGTGCAAAATCGGTAATCGTAGTAGGTGAAATAACAACACCCCCTGCGTGTTTACCAGCATTACGTGTCGTCCCTTCAAGGATCCGCGCCATATCAACCAAGGCTCTGACTTCTTCATCGGCGTCATAAAGTTCTGGCAATCTTGGCTCGACATCAAATGCTTTTGCCAATGTCATACCCGGGTCGCCCGGAATCAGTTTAGAAATCCGATCAACAAAACCAAAAGGATGACCTAATACCCGACCAACATCTCGCACAACCGCTTTGGCTGCCATAGTACCGAAAGTAATGATTTGAGATACTGCATCACGCCCGTACATTTGTGCGACGTGATCGATTACCTCATCGCGTCGGTCCATACAAAAGTCAACGTCAAAATCCGGCATTGAAACCCGTTCCGGGTTTAAGAAACGTTCAAATAGCAGGTCAAATTCCAGTGGATCCAGATCGGTAATTTTCAGTGCATACGCAACTAATGACCCTGCACCTGAGCCTCTTCCAGGCCCAACCGGAATATTATTATCTTTACTCCACTGAATAAACTCCATCACGATCAGGAAGTAACCCGGGAAACCCATTTGGTTAATACATTCAAGTTCAATGCGCAAACGTTCATCGTATTCGGGTCGTTTTTCCGCGCGTTCGGTTGCATCCGGGAATAAAAATTCAAGTCTTTCTTCAAGGCCTTCCTGAGAAACTTTAACCAAAAAGTCTTCGGTAGACATACCGCCGGTTGGGAAATTAGGCAAAAAGTATTCGCCTAACCTGATGGTGACATTACAACGCTTGGCAATTTCTACCGAGTTTGCTAAAGCTTCCGGAATATCGGAAAAGAGCTCGCACATTTCTTCTTGGGTGCGCAGATACTGTTGGTTAGAATAACGCTTGGGACGTCTTTTATCTTCAAGTGTATAACCATCATGAATCGCACAGCGAATTTCATGGGCGTCAAAATCGTCAGCTTTTAAAAAACAAACTTCATTGGTTGCCACAACCGGTAGGTCATATTGACCGGCCCAATCAACCGCCATATGTAAATAGCTTTCTTCGTTATCACGACCCGTGCGCAATAGCTCAACATAAAAGTGATCAGCAAAATGGGTTTGATAGAATTCGGTAATCGAGGCCGCCATTTTCATATTGCCTTTAATTAAAGCAATACCTAAATCCCCTTCGCGCCCGCCTGATAATAAAATTAACCCTTCTTTATGCTCAACCAACCAATCTTTATCTAAAACGGGTTTATCCTGAACAGAACCACGCAAATAGGCTTTAGAAATAAGCAAGGTCAGGTTTTTATAACCTTCATTATTTTTGGCTAAAATGACCAGCCGAAATAATTCATCCGCTAAATCATCACTTTTTACCCAAAAGTCAGCACCCACTATAGGTTTGATGCCCGCGCCATTTGCAGCGCCATAAAAACGCACCAGACCGCATAAATTAGCCTGATCGGTTATCGCCACAGCGGGCATTTGTAACTCTTCAATTTTGGCTACTATAGGTTTGGTTTTAGCCAAGCCATCGACCATGGAAAAGTCTGAATGAACGCGTAAATGGATAAACTTAGGATCAGTCATTAGGTTTGACTCTCAAGTAATTTTTTGACTGGTTTAAAACTTTTTCGATAAGCCGCAATTACACCATGCTCCGCTAATAATGCAAGGTGTGCCGGCGTCGGATAACCTTTATGTTTTTCAAAGCCGTACTGAGGAAATTGCGCCGCCAGAGTCAGCATTTCCCGATCGCGGTGCTCTTTTGCCAAAATAGAGGCTGCACTAATGGCCGGAATTAAATCATCGCCTTTAATAATCGCTTTACAGGGAATCGCCACCTGAGGCACTTTATTCCCATCGATTAAAGCCAGCTCTGGTTCAATTGATAACCCCTCAATTGCGCGCTTCATAGCTAAAAAACTGGCCTGAAGAATATTAATTTCGTCAATTTCTTCAGGACTTGCAGTGCCAATTGCCCACGCCAGGCTTTTTTCTTTAATTTCAATTTCAAATGCAGCTCGCTTTTTTTCGCTAAGCTTTTTGGAATCACGCAAACCGGTAATCGGATTATCCGGGTCTAAAATAACCGCAGCAGCCACGACACTCCCAACGAGAGGGCCTCGTCCGACTTCATCCACGCCAGCGATAATTTGGACATATTGCTCACGGTTAAAATCAAAATCAATTTGCATTTAATAATTCTTCTATCGCTTGTGCGGCTTGTTCACCGGCATTTTGTCTGAGTGTTTGGTGGATATGGATAAAATCCTGCTGCATGGATTCACGCTCGGCAATCACAGTTTCCAACGCAGATAATAAACTTTCTGGCGTTAATTCATCCTGCAGTAATTCAGGAATCACCGCTTTGTCTGCAACCAAATTCGGCAATGAAAAATATTTTATTTTTACCATTCGCTTAAAAATAAAATAAGAGAGCGCTTTAAATTTATAACAGGCTACCATGGGGCGCTTTATTAAAGCGGCTTCCAGTGTTGCGGTGCCCGAAGCAATCATAATAGCTTCGCTGGCCGCCATCACCTGTCGTGACTGATTGTCAAAATAAATCATCTCAACATCGGGGGCAAACTCTGTCATGGCCGCTTGCAATTCAAGTTTGCGCTTATCATTAACACAGGCGGTAATAAATTGATATTCCGGATATTTTTGTTTTAATAAAGCACAGGTTTGCGCGAAAACCTGCGATAAAAGCTCGACTTCGCTTCGTCTGCTGCCGGGCAAGACTGAAATATATTTTTGCTCAGCTTTGAGCCCTAATTCTGCTTTTGCTTCAGATGTCAGGCTTTCGAACGGTATTTGATCAGCCAGGGTATGGCCAACAAAACGGCAAGGTACATCAAATTTGTCGTAAAACGCTTTTTCAAAGGGTAATAAAGCCAAGACTAAATCAGCGGCTGCTTTTACCTTAAACACTCGCTTTTGACGCCAGGCCCAGATAGAGGGACTTACATAATGCACAGTTTTAATGCCAGCCTGCTTTAGCTGTTTTTCCAGCGTCAAATTAAAATCCGGCGCATCCACACCTATCATTAAATCGGGCGGGTTTTTCAGCCAGTGCTGTTTTAACTGTTTGCGAATTGATAATAAACGTGGCAATCGCCCTAATACTTCAACCAACCCCATTACCGCAAGCTCTTCCATGTCAAACAATGTTTGACAGCCTTCAGCTTGCATTAAGGGTCCTGCAACGCCTTCAAAAGAAACTTGAATTCCGGCTTGATTAAGCCTTTGAGAAAGTGTTTGTATCAAATTAGCCGCAAGTATGTCACCGGATTTTTCTCCGGCGACAATGGCAATTTTCAACTGTTTTTCAGACATGATTAACGAATGATGCCCCGGTCAGAAGCTTCTATAAAATCAACCAATAATTGAATAGCAGGCTCTTTCGGTGCAACTTGTTTTAGCTGTTCTGTTGCCTGAGCTAAAGTTAAGCCATTACGATAAATGGTTTTATAGGCACGACGTAATTCTAAAATAGCGTCTTTACTGAAGCCTTTTCGTTTTAAACCTTCGTAATTCATGCCGTGAGGCACTGCATTTTGGCCAGCCACCATTAAATAAGGCAATACATCTTTAACCACAACTGAACCGACACCACAAAATGAATAACTACCGATTTTGCAAAACTGATGCACACCCGTAAACCCACCTAAAATGGCAAAATCGCCCACCTGAACATGACCGGCTAAGGTTGCGTTATTCGCCAAAATATTATCGTTACCGACAATACAGTCGTGCGCAACATGGACATAAGCCATCAGTAAGTTGTTACTACCAATTTGGGTTAGACTATTATCCTGAATGGTGCCGCGATGAATAGTCACAGATTCGCGAATGACGTTATTATCGCCAATCACTAAACGGGTTGGTTCACCCGCATATTTTTTATCCTGACATTCTTCACCGATTGAAGCGAACTGGAAAATTCGATTATTTTTTCCAATTATACTCGGGCCTTTTATAACGACATGAGACCCGATCACAGTACCTTCGCCGATTTCGACATCAGCTCCAATCCAGGTCCATGGACCAATTTCAACATTCTTGCCTAATTTAGCACCAGGATCGACTATTGCGGTTGGATGGATCATCTGTGTCACTCTTACATTACTCGTCTTGCGCAGGTAATTTCAGCAGAACATACAACTTTGTTGTCAACTTCTGCACGACAGTCAAATTTCCAGATACCCTTACGCTCTTTAACAAATTGCGCATGCAGGTGTAACTGGTCGCCCGGTGTAACCGGAGTTTTGAATCGAACATTATCAACACCCGCTAACAGGTACAACTCTTCTTTATCCGAAGCCTGAGTTTCAACAGCCTGCATTGATTTAAACCCTAACACGCCTGTTGCCTGAGCCATGGCTTCAACAATCAATACGCCCGGAAAAATAGGCTTACCAGGAAAATGACCGGTAAAGATAGGTTCGTTAACTGTAATATTTTTATAACCGTGTAAATAATCTAACGGCTTGTAATCAATCACTCTATCAATTAATAAAAAAGGATATCTGTGTGGTAATAAAGTGAAAATTTCCTGAATATCGATTGGGCTAAGTTCGTTGCTCAAAGTGATGCTTCCTGTTTAATCATTGTTCTTTTAAGCGCATTATACATGGCTATGCACCATGATGCGACGTTTAAAATTAATCTTGTTTTAAGCTTTTTATTTCAGCTTCGAGTTGCTTAACCTTGTCATATAAGGTTTCAATTTTACGCAATCGAGCTGTATTTTTTCGCCAGTCTTTATTTGCCACGGCAGGAATACCGGATGAATAAACACCTGCATTTTTAAACGATGAAGTCACCATACTGGTACCGGTAAAATGTACATCATCACCAATCTCAATATGCCCGTTTACAGCAACACAGCCAGCAAATGTACAACGCTCACCCACTTTAGTACTGCCAGCTATTTTGGTACCGGCAGCCAAAGCCGTATTTTCACCCAACTCAACATTGTGTGCGATATGAACCAGGTTATCAATTTTAACGCCAGATTTAATCACAGTATTATGAATTGCGCCGCGATCAATTGCCGCATTCGCACCAATTTCGACACTGTCTTCAATAATAACAGTACCCACTTGCGGTATTTTAATCCAGCGACCTTGATCCGGTGCAAAACCAAACCCATCAGAGCCAATTACAGCCCCAGCATGAATGATGCAATCTTTACCCAGTTGAACGTCATGGTATAAAATTGAGTTTGGATATAATTTGCAGCCGTCACCAATTACAACCTTTTCCCCAATAAAACAATTTGCACCAATTTGGCAATTTTCACCAATTTCTGCGCCTTTAGAAACTACTGCAAAAGCGGCAATTTTGGCAGAACTCGCCACTTTTGCGCTAGCGTCAATTTGCGCTTGCGGGTGAATTGAATCAGCAATGGCTGGTGTAGGGTCTAATAGTTGAGCAATTAATGCATAAGTCAGATAAGGGGTATCAGATAAAATATGATTGCCTTTAAATCCTTCTGCATCATTTGGCTTTAGCACAACAGCGCCTGCTTTAGTTTGCTGTAAAGCTTGGGCATAACGACTATTGCTTAGAAAGGTGATTTGCTGTTCGGTAGCATCATCAATACTACCGACGGCCTGGATAACATGCTCACCATCCCCAACATAGCTAACACCTAACTTAGATGCTAGCTCAGAGAGTTTGATTGCAGGCATCTTTATTTCATCTTGCTCACTGCATCAACAACTTTTTGAGACAAGTTGTCTGTTTCATCACCTAAAAATACCACTGCGGTATTTTGTAAAATGATGTCATATTTTTCGTCTTTGCCAATTTTATCAACAGATTGTTTGATCATGCCTAATAAACGGTTTTGCTCTTCGGCTTTACGACGACGAATTTCTGTTTCTAATGGCTTAGCTTTTTCCTGGTATTCAGCGCTTAAAGAACGTAACTTACCTTCAAGTTCCTGCTTCTCTTTTTCACCCATAGTCGTGTTTTCGCGCTGCTGCTTATCAACATAATATTTAATGTCTGTTTGCAAACGTTGAATTTCTTCAATTCGGTCTTTAAATTCAGCGTTAATACCAGATTCAATTGCTGCAGCTTGAGGTAACTGCTGGAACACAGCCTGTACATCAATTACACCAATTTTTTCTGCTTGTGCTTGTAAAGAGAATGCCCCGGTTGCCAATGCTAAAAGTAGTGCAGCGGCCTTTTTATAAGTTCTCATTTATGGACTCCTAATAATTAAAAAGTTTGGCCTATATTAAAGCTGAAAAATTTTGTATCGTCATCATCAAACCGTTTAAGTGGTCGAGAGAAACTAAATACAATGGGCCCCATTGGTGATATCCATTGCACGGACATACCAGCGGAAGCTCGATAACGAGTTGGGTCTGAATAATCATCCAACTTGTCTAACTGAGCCGGATCCAGATTGCTGTAGCGATCAAAATCAAACTCAGTATCCCATACGTTACCCACATCCACAAATACACTCGGTCGAATCGATGTTGACTCTTCTTCAGTAAACGGAATTGGGAAAATGAGTTCTAGCGTACCTAAAGCTTGTGCATTACCACCGTTTGAAATGGCTGCGCTGCCACTTCGGGTATATTTTTGAATAGTATCAAATTCAGGGCCGAGAATAATTTCGCTACTTTCACCGGCTGAATCCGGAATCGTAGTACCGGTTGTAGAACGACGATAAAAGAGTTTTGGACCCACAACGTTATTCTCAAAGCCGCGCATGGTTGATGAACCACCCGCCCGGAATAATTCCCAGATAGGTAAAATATAATCATTACCGTCTGTTGAACCATAACCATTGGCATAACCGAATGACGCTTTAGTCATAAAGACCCATCTGTGGTCGTTAGACAAGGGAAAATAATGTCTGTCTTCGGCCGTTAATTTAAAGAACTGAGCATCCGACCCCGGCACAGCGACTTTTACGCCAAGATTCTGACTTGAACCAGCGGTTGGGAATAAACCCCGGTTCAGGGTTGAGCGCATCCAGTTTGCACTAAGCTCATAATTATCGAAGACCAGTTGGTTTTGTTTATCATCCGGGTCAGCATAAACCGAGTAGAAATCTCTCATTTGTTCAGAAGGTTGAGAGAAGTTCGACATTTCGTTATGCAAATACCCCACCCCGTAGCTGATACGGCTGGTTTCGTTTAATGGATACCCTATTGTTAAACGACCTGAGATACGACTTAGTTCATAATCTTCTGAGTTTGAATAACTATTACCATAGTTAATTTCGCTATAACCCAGTGAGCCCCCTAAACTCACGCCATCAACAGTAAAATACGGGTCGGTAAAACTTAAACTGACTTGTTTTTGGTAACTGTAAGTATTGACGTTAATACCTACGCTGTTACCCGTCCCTAAGAAGTTTTGTTGCTGAACACCCAGCTGTAAACTTAAACCCGTTAAATCACCATAACCGACACCGGCTGTAAATGAACCTGAAGGACGTTCGGTGATATTAAATCTGACATCCACCTGGTCTGGCTCTGTCGGTAATTGAATGGTTTCAAATTCAACTTTTTCAATATAAGGCAAACGTGCGAGACGGGCTTTAGAGGCTTCTAACATTCGGTTAGACAACCAGCTACCTTCAAACTGACGCAGCTCACGACGTAATACTTCATCATCTGTTACTGAGTTGCCGGAAAAATCGATTCGACGCACATTAATGCGGTTACCCGGCGTCACAGACATAGTTAATGAAACTTCTTTCGTTTCATCATCAATTTCAGGAATCGTTTTTACATCCGGATAGGCATAACCAAACGCACCTAAATAATTGGTGATTGTTTCTTCACTGTAAGTAACGGCTGCTGCACTATAATAGTCACCTGTTTTAAGCGGCACTATGGCTTCAATCGCTTTTTCCAGGCCGACCATGTCACCGATAAAGTTCACATCTTTGAGTTTATATTTTTCACCTTCTTTTACATTTAAAGTGACATAAACCTGTTCTTTATTGGGGGTCAGTGCAACTTGGGTAGAATCAACTGAGAAACGAATATAACCCTGATCTTTATAAAAACTTTCTAATGTTTCTATATCACCGCTGAAGGTTTGTTTCTGGTATCTGTCATTGGCTAAAAATTGCCACCAAGGCAAATCATATTTAGACTCAAACAAGCCCAGTAATTTTTCGTCATTGTAGAGTTCATTACCAACAATATTAATTTGCTTAACTTTTGCGGCGTCGCCTTCAACAAACTCAAAGGTTAGCTTGACTCGGTTGCGTGGCAAATGACTAATTTTTGCCGTTACCGATGCATTATATTTACCAATACTTTGATAAAAATCTTCCAAGCCCTTTTCTAACTGAGTCAGGGTGGTTTTATCAAGCGTTTCACCCACACGAATATTCTGATCGTCCAGGTTCGTCTGTAATTGTTCTTCTTTAACGTCTTTGTTGCCGTCAAATTCAATTTCGGCAATGGTCGGGCGCTCAGACACTTTAATAATTAAGGTATTTCCATCACGATAAGCTTCAATATTATCAAAGTGACCTGATGAATAGAGTGACTTAATAGTTTGCGTTAAACGAAAGTCATTTAACTTATCTCCCACTTGTACCGGGATATAAGTTAACGATGCCCCCAGCGCGACACGCTGTAAACCATTAACCTGAATGTCTTCAATTGTAAATTCTTGAATTGCAGATGCGTGACCTGAAAATCCCAAGGCAATTGCCAACGCTAATACTGATTTTTTTATTGTCATTCGATACTCAAACTTCTTTATCTTACCAACGAGATAAATCGTTAAATATGGCAATGCTCATCAGACTAAAAATGATGATTACCCCAATTCTAAATCCAATCTCTTGTACCTTTTCCGGTACGGCTCGCCCAGTCACAAACTCTATAAGGTAATAAACTAAATGGCCGCCATCAAGTACTGGCAGAGGTAAAAGGTTAATTATGCCTAAATTAACGCTAATTAATGCCAAAAAGCTCAAAAAGTAAGCGACACCTAGTCCGGCAGATTGACCTGCCCCTTGCGCAATGGATATTGGACCACTCAGCGATTTATACGAAACATCGCCTGTTATTAATTTACCCACCATTGAAAAACTCAGTTCAATTAAACGCCAGGTTCTTTCAAAAGCGTGGACTAAACCGTCAAAAATTCCGTAACTTAACTCAAATCTATGCGATTCAGGTAAGTTTTCCACACTGGGAGAAACGCCTAAAAAGCCATAGCGTTGTGAGCCTTGTTCTCTGACGCCTAACTTAACTGAAAGTTCCTCTAACCGATTATCTCTTTCAATGGTCAAACTCAGGTTTTCACCCGGATGCTGGCGTATCCAGACTGACATTTTATGCCAATCATAATCTTGTCCTGCAAACTGAATAATCTTATCACCAGCGAGCAGTCCTGCCTGACTGGCTGGAGAATTGTCAGAAACTTTAGCGATTGTTGGCAGTATATTGGGTCTGGAAGGTACAATCCCAAGTGCAGTGATTAAGTTGCCCTCCGACGGATCAACCTGCCAGTGCGTTAAATCAACCTGCTTATCAAGCTGATAACTTTGATTTACCGGCTGAACCTGAATCGTTAATTCAGATTCTCCTATCGCATCCATTAATTCAATATTAACCGCTTGCCAGGTCTGAGTCGGGTTCTGGTTAACTGAAATAATCTGGTCGCCCGGCGCAGCTGTAGCCTCAGCAACTGGCGAATCCGGCAATACCTGACCAATAATAGGCTTAACTTCGGGCACACCAATTAACAGCATCCACCAAATGGCCAGCACAGCGAATACCAGATTAAATACAGGGCCAGCGGCAACCACAGCAATGCGTTGAAGCACAGGTTTATGGTTAAACGCCACGGCTTTTTCCGTTTCAGAAACTTCGTCAAGCCGGCTGTCGAGCATACGCACAAAACCCCCTAACGGAATTGCGGCAACTACAAACTCAGTATTATTTTTATTGCGCCAAGAATATAAACTTTTACCAAATCCAATTGAAAATTTAAGGACTTTAACTTTGCACCAGCGCGCAACAATATAATGACCATACTCGTGAATGGTCACCAAAATGCCAATCGCAACAATAAAAGCAATTAAGTTCCAAATGGCACTCATAGCCTAACTCCGGCTTGGGCGGTCGCCCTTGCTTCTTCGTCTATCGCAAAAATACTGTCCAAATCAGATGCCTTAGCGGGCTGTAACTTTTCCATGATGTTCTGATTATATTCAGAAATTTGTGTAAAACTGATTTTTCCTTTAAGGAAGGCATCCACATGAACTTCATTTGCTGCATTCAGCACTGTCGTCATTTCCTGTCCTGAATAAAACGCTGTCTGAGCGAGTTTTAAATTAGGAAAGCGTTCAAAATCCGGAGCCTGGAACTCAAATTTACCCGCCTGAACAAAATCAAAATGTTCACTACCTGAATTAATTCGGCGCGGGAAACCTAAACAATGCGCGATCGGCGTTTTCATATCAGGAGCGCCAAGCTGCGCCATGATAGAACCGTCAATATAACGCACCATAGAGTGGATAACAGATTGAGGGTGAATTAATACTTCAACAAAGTCAGGTTTGACCCCAAATAACCAGCAGGCTTCTATCAACTCCAAGCCTTTATTCATCATAGTCGCTGAATCAACCGAGATTTTTTGCCCCATAGACCAGTTAGGATGTTTACAGGCTTGAGCGGGTGTTTTACCGGAAAGTTCAGCAAGTGGCGTATTTAAAAAAGGACCACCTGAACCGGTTAGAACGATAGAATGCACACCAAATTCTGTGATTTCACGGTGCAGATAGTCGGTTTGATAATCCAAAGGTAAACTTTGAAAAATCGCATTATGTTCACTATCAACCGGCAATAACTTGGCATGATTTTGCTTAACTTCGTCAATAAAGATTTGCCCGGACATAACCAAAGCTTCTTTATTGGCTAATAAAATGGTTTTGCCAGCCCGAGCCGCTGCCAGTGTCGAGGATAAACCAGCACCGCCGACAATCGCCGCAACCACAACGTCTACCTCAGACACGGCAACCAACTGGTCCAGCTCACTCGAGCCCACCAAAACCTGAGTGGTACAATTGGCAAGTGTGAGCATTTGCGCCAATTCATTGGCCGCTTCAGGTTTAATTAAGACAACAAAGCTAGGATTAAACTCAATACACTGCTTGAAAATAATCTCAACTTTAGAGTAAGCCGCCAGTGCAAAAACCGAATATTTATCCGGATTCTGGCGGACAACTTCTAATGTATTCTGGCCAATCGAACCGGTTGACCCTAAAACCGCTAATTTTTTCATTTAGACTAAATAAAAATAAAGGCAAGCAAATACGGGTAATGCTGCGGTTAAACTATCAATACGATCCAGTACGCCGCCATGGCCCGGTAAGATCGTACCACTGTCTTTAATGCCAGCCTGGCGCTTTAGCATACTCTCTAATAAATCACCTAATACAGAGCTAAATACAACAGCGAGTGAAATCAACACCATTTCCAAACCATTATGTCCGACAAATAAGGAAGTCTGCAAAGCAAGAAAAATAAGCGTTGTGCTGGCTACGACACCACCGGCAAAACCTTCAAGGGTTTTACCCGGGCTAACATTTGGCATGAGTTTATTTTTCCCAAAAGCTTTACCGGCAAAATAAGCACCAATATCAGCAGCCCAAACCAAAGCGAATACATAAAGCAATAACCAGGCGCCAGCCTGAACATCCAACTCATACTGATTTGAACGAATAATATTAATTGCCAACCAGGCAGGTAAAAGTGTGAACAACCCAAATAAACCTTTAATCCAACGCAAACCGCGCCAATACCGGGATGATTTGGGGTAGCTCACGACCAACAATAAAGCCAGTCCCCACCAGACTAGCGAGAGCCACAAAGCAGACTGAACCTGAGGTTGATACAAATTTATCTGACCTTGAGAAATTAACCCTGAAATATGTGCAAATCCAAACATAGAGCCAATCAGAGCAACCATTAATAAGATACGTCGGCGCTTATTGCAAAAACCAATAAAAGGTCCCCATTCCCATGCACCTATACTCATCACAATAGCCGTAAAAATTGCAAATGGAATCAAGGGTAGTTCAAATATTGCAATCAGTGCTAACGGTAATAAAATCAGCGCAGTTAAAATACGCTTTCTTAACGTGCTTGATTTAGAAATGTTATTCTTTTTGAGAGTCTTCAACCTGATCCCCTGTCAGTCCAAAACGCCTTTGCCGATTGACAAAGCACATAAGCGCTTTGGCAAAGCTTTCTTCTTTAAAGTTAGGCCATAGTTCATCAGTAAAATAAAACTCAGCGTATGCTGCTTGCCATAACAAAAAATTACTAATTCTTTGTTCGCCACCGGTTCGGATAATTAAATCAAGCGGCGCAAGTCCAGACAAACTTAAGTTTTCTTCGATTAGTGCTTCTGTAATTTGATTTGATTGGTTTTGACTCAGTGCTTTGTTAGCAGCCTGTATAATGTCCCATTTACCGCCATAGTTAGCAGCAACGGCTAAAACTAAACCGTCATTGTTTTCAGTTAAGGCTTGGGCTTCATTAATTTTTTTCTGTAATCGCGTGCTAAAGCGGCTGGTATCACCAATCACTTTTAAACGAACATTATTTTTATTCAGTCGTTTAACTTCCTTACTCAGAACCAGCATAAAAAGCTCCATTAAAACAGAGACTTCTTGTTCCGGTCTTTTCCAGTTTTCACTGCTGAATGCAAATAAAGTTAGGACGTCTAAACCCTGTTGCTGAGCAAAGCGTACTGCTGCACGCACAGACTCAACACCGGCTTTATGTCCAAAGGTTCGGGGTCTATTTTGTTGTTTTGCCCACCGGCCGTTGCCGTCCATGATGATACCAACATGGCGAGGAAAAGCTTCCGGGTTTATTTTTTTTAGTGTGTCTAAAGCTGTCGTCATGAAGATGTGTAATAAGCGCCTGTAAAACAGGCGCTTATCTTGTTAGATTTCTAATAGTTCTTTTTCTTTATCAGCTAATACAGCATCTACTTGCTTGATAAACTCATTCGTAATTTTTTGAATTTCATCTTCTGATTTTTTTGCTTCATCTTCAGAAATATCTTTATCTTTTAATAAAGACTTCACATCAGAGTTAGCATCACGACGAATATTGCGAATGGCAATACGACCATTTTCAGCTTCTGCGCGAACAATTTTAATTAAATCTTTACGACGCTCTTCTGTTAACGGTGGTAATGGAATGCGAATTAATGTGCCAGCAGAACTTGGGTTTAAACCCAAATCTGAAGTTAAAATGGCCTTTTCGACTGCCTGAATTAAACTTTTGTCAAACACACTCACAGCCAGTGTACGCGAATCATCAACCGTTACGTTAGCAACCTGATTTAATGGCGTATCCACACCATAATAAGGTACGGTAATGGTATCTAATAAACTTGGATGAGCACGACCTGTGCGAATTTTAGCCAATTGATTTTTAAGCGCGTCGATGCTTTTACCCATACGGGTTTTAGCGTCATTTTGAATGTCATTTAACATGGCAATGATTCCTAACTAAATTAATTATTTTCTTCGAAATTTTCAGAGTGATCAATCAAAGTACCCTCAGTTTCACCCATGATAACACGACGAAGCGCCCCTGGCTTATTCATATTGAAAACCCGAATAGGCAAACTATGATCACGAGCTAATGTGAATGCAGCCAAGTCCATGACTTTTAGCTCTTTTTCTAAAACTTCCTGGTAAGTTAACTGATTATATAAAGTTGCTTCCGGGTTCTTTTCCGGGTCATCAGAAAATACGCCATCCACTTTAGTTGCCTTTAAAACAGCATCAGCTTCAATTTCGATACCACGCAAACAAGCTGCTGAATCTGTTGTAAAGAAAGGGTTGCCTGTACCAGCAGCAAAAATTACTACTTTACCTGCTTTTAATAAACTAATTGCCTCAGCCCAGTTGTATGAGTCACACACACCGGTTAACTCAATTGCAGACATAAGACGAGCATTCACATAGGCACGATGCAGAGCATCTCTCATTGCTAAACCATTCATTGTGGTTGCTAACATACCCATGTGATCGCCGACTACTCGGTTCATCCCCGCTTTTGCAAGACCTGCTCCACGGAATAAATTACCGCCACCAATTACTATCCCAACTTGAACACCAAATTCTACCAGCTCTTTTATTTCCTGAGCCATACGATCTAAGATTTTAGGGTCAATACCAAAGCCTTCATCACCCATTAAGGCTTCACCGCTTAACTTTAATAATACTCGACGATATTCAGTTTTAGGATTCATAATAATTTCCATTGATTGGCAAAAAGAAGCCGCGACAAGCGCGGCTTTTTAGGATAAAACTTATTGACCTTTAGCAGCAGCCATTTGAGCTTCTACTTCAGCAGCAAAGTCTTCTTCTTTTTTCTCGATACCTTCACCTACTTCTAAGCGAACGAAAGAAGAAACGCTTGCGCCTTTCTCTTTAAGCATTTGACCAACAGTTTGCTTAGGTTCCATGATGAAAGCTTGACCCGTTAAAGAAACTTCACCTGTGAATTTCTTCATGCGGCCAGTAACCATTTTTTCAGCGATTTCAGCAGGCTTGCCTTCGTTCATCGCGATGTCGATTTGAATAGCTTTCTCTTTTTCAACTACGTCAGCTGGTACGTCTTCAGGGTTAACGTACTCAGGCTTGCTTGCCGCTACGTGCATAGCAACGTGTTTTAATGTTTCAGCATCACCAGAACCTGAAACAACAACACCGATACGATCACCGTGTGAGTAGTTTGCTAAGTCTGAACCTTCAACGTAAGCGATGCGACGTACATTGATGTTTTCACCAATTTTAGTCACTAAAGCAACACGTGTTTCTTCAAATTTAGCTTGTAAATCTTCAATGCTGGTTTGCTCAGCAATTGCAGCGTCAGCTACTTCGTTAGCAAATGCTAAGAAGTTTGAATCTTTTGCAACAAAGTCTGTTTGACAGTTAACTTCAACCAGAACTGCAAGACCATCTTTCTGTTTGATGATGATAGCACCTTCAGCAGCGATGTTACCTGCTTTTTTAGCCGCTTTCGCTTGGCCATTTTTACGCATGTTTTCGATTGCTAATTCAATATCGCCATCAGTTTCAACTAAGGCTTTTTTACAATCCATCATGCCAGCGCCAGTGCGCTCTCTAAGTTCTTTTACTAGAGCAGCAGTAATTGCCATTTGATTAATCCTCGTTAAATATTCGCTATTTACCAGTATGATTGGGCATTTTAATAAACAGGGGCAAAAGCCCCTGTTTTAATAATACCAACCAGTTGTTACAACAGAATTATTCAGCTTCTACGAAACCGTCAGTTTCTGCTTGTGCTTCCAAGTTGTTTTCTTTACCTTCGTTTACTGCGTCTGCAGCAGCGTTTAAGTAAAGTTGGATTGCACGGATAGCGTCGTCGTTACCTGGAATTACAAAATCAACACCATCTGGGTTAGAGTTTGTATCAACTACAGAGATCACAGGGATACCTAAGTTGTTAGCTTCTTTAATAGCAATGTGCTCGTGATCAGCATCAACAACAAAGATTACGTCTGGTAAACCACCCATGTTTTTGATACCGCCAAGGCTTAACTCTAATTTTTCCATTTCACGAGTTAACATTAAAGCTTCTTTTTTAGTTAACTTTTCAAATGTACCGTCTTGGCTTTGAGTTTCAAGATCTTTAAGACGCTTAATTGATTGACGAACTGTTTTCCAGTTAGTCAACATACCACCTAACCAACGATGGTTAACATAGTACTGGTCACATTTTAAAGCAGCTTCTTTAACCGCGTCACCAGCAGCACGTTTAGTACCAACGAATAAAATTTTACCTTTACGAGAAGCAACTTTAGACAACTCAGTTAAAGCTTGGTTGAATAAAGGTACTGTTTTTTCAAGGTTGATGATATGAATTTTGTTTCGCGCACCAAAAATGTAAGGTTTCATTTTTGGTTCCCAGTAACGGGTTTGGTGACCGAAGTGAACACCGGCTTTAAGCATGTCGCGCATTGAAACGTTTGGCATAATATTCCTCATTTAAGTTGGGGTTGAGCCTCCACATACCCGCTGTATCCGACCGACTAAAAAGCAGGCACCCCGGACAACGTTGCAGTATGTGTGTGTGGTTAATTAAAAATAGTTTTGACAATTCATTTGCGAATTGTCGGCGCGCTTTATACCATAGACAGCCTAAAACAACAATTTTTAAATAGACTGATGTCGCAAAAAAACGATTGAGGCTTTACATTGACTGCAATAATTAAAACCCCTGAAGAAATAGAAAAAATGCGTGTTGCCGGAAAAATGGCAGCAGAAGTACTTGAAATGATTGGACCTTTTGTTAAAAAAGGCGTCACTACAGCCGAGTTAGACCGCATTTGTCATGAATATATCACGGAAAAACTCAAAGCCTACCCTGCTCCTCTGAATTATCACGGTTTTCCAAAATCCGTTTGTACGTCAGTTAACCATGTTGTTTGTCATGGTATTCCGGCAGACAAAACGCTAAAAGACGGCGACATTATTAATATTGATGTCACCGTTCGCTACGATGAGAATTCACCGGATGATAAACATATTAATGGTTACCACGGTGATACCAGCAAAATGTTTTTAGTGGGTCCTTCTAGTTTAAAAACCCGTCTGGCAGAGCGCTTAATGCAAAATACGCAAGAATGTTTGTATCTAGCCATTGATATGGTCAAGCCGGGTGTGCAGCTGGGTGATATTGGCCATGCGATTCAAAAACATGCGGAGGCTGAAGGCTTTTCAATTGTACGTGAATACTGTGGTCATGGTATTGGCGCTGATTTCCATGAAGAGCCACAAGTGCTGCATTATGGTAAGCCAGGCACAGGTCCGGCGCTGGAAGCTGGCATGTGTTTAACCATAGAACCTATGGTAAATGCCGGTAAACGCCAGACAAAATTGTTAAAAGATGACTGGACTGTGATTACAAAAGATCGTAGCCTGAGTGCCCAATGGGAGCATACCCTGCTTGTCACAGAGACCGGATGTGAAATTCTGACACTCAGAGAAGAAGAGACCATTCCACGAATCAGATAAGTCTACCTACTAATAAAAAACCTTAATACAGCAAAGTGAGCATAGTGAGCAGTCAACAGTATTTTATAGATAAGATTCAAGAAATTGACTCTTTGGATAATATTCCAGTTTTAAAAGAACAGGTCGATGCCTACCAACAATGGTTAACGGACAGTTTTACCCAGCAACCGATTGCAAAACTTGTCCTTGGTCGAGCATTTTACGTTGATAATCTGATTCAGCGTATGTGGAAAGTATTAAAACTGGACCAGGCTTGTCAGCTGTGCTTGTGTGCTGTAGGGGGTTATGGTCGGGGCCATTTGAATTTGCATTCAGATATCGACCTGCTCATTTTATCCAGTAATCCGATTGATGAGCAATGCCAACAACAGATAAGCCGATTCATTACCGCGCTATGGGATTTAGGTTTAGATATAGGTCAGAGCGTTCGAACCATTAAAGAAACCATTCAGCTCGCCCAGGAAGACATTACCATAGCGACCAATTTACTCGAGTCACGTCTGCTGATTGGTGATAAGGCTGTTTTTGACGAACTGTCTGAAAAAATTAATCATAAAAAATTCTGGCCAAGCGTTAAATTTTATAAAGCAAAAACTGAAGAACAACAGGCCAGACATAGAAAATTCCACGATACCTCATACAATCTGGAACCTAATTTAAAAGAAAACCCCGGTTGTTTACGTGATATTCAAAATATTGGCTGGATAGCCAAAAAACATTATAAAGTATTTGATGGCGACCAACTGGTCAAAAAAGACTTTATGACCGCAGAAGAGCTGCGGGAATTACAGGATTGTCGCGAATTTTTATGGCATATGCGATTTGCACTGCATATGGTAGCCGGTCGAAGTGAAAACCGCCTGTTATTTGAATACCAGCCTGAAGTCGCTAACTTACTGGGTTATGGCGAAAACAAAGCCGCGGTTGAAAGCATGATGAAGCGCTTTTTTGTCATTGTGCGTCGTGTCGGTGAGCTCAATCAAGTGCTGCTTCAGTATTTCGCAGATGAATTTGTTATCCGTTTTCGACCATGGAAACGTAAAAAGCTCAGTGAAGATTTTGAAATCACCAATGGCCTATTACTTGCCCGTCACGAGCAAGTATTTGAAATGCCGGCGGGTGTACTGCAAATGTTTCAAACCATTGCAGATTCAAAAGGCATTACAGGTTTACACTCCACAACGCTCAGACTACTCAGGAACGCACGCCGAAAATATGAAACACTGGAACTGTGCCAATTAGACAGCTGCCGAAAAATATTTATGGATTTGCTCAAACATCCTAACTTTTTTGGCTTAAGCTGGCAGTTGATGCATAAGCATGGTGTGATGGCTGTTTATTCACATGACTGGGCACATATTGTGGGTTTAATGCAATTTGATTTGTTCCATAGTTATACTGTAGATGAGCATACTCACAGAGTGATTCGCAACGTATTTCGCTACACCCAGCCTGAATACAAAGATGATTTTCCACGTTGCAGCTCAATTTGTAACAACTTCCCGAAATTAGAATTACTCTATATTGCCGCAATTTACCACGATATTTGTAAAGGCAAAGGCGGCGATCATTCTGAACTGGGTAGTCAGGCCGTCAGAGACTTTTGTCGCTTACATGAAATTTCAGAAAGCAATACAGAGCTGGTCGCCTGGTTGGTTGAAAACCATCTACTCATGTCTGTTGTAGCACAAAGAAAAGATATTAACGATCCACAGGTCATTGCTGATTTTTGTGACCGTATCAGCGATGAAACGCATTTAAATTTATTATATGCGCTAACGCTGGCGGATATTCGCGCGACAAACTCTAACCTGTTAAATGACTGGAAAGCTTCATTACTAAGACAATTATATGCAGGCACGCTGAATGCGCTGCGCAGTGGCCTTGAGAAGCCGGAAAGCAACGAAGTTCAGGAGCAGGAAAAGCGTCAGGATGCAATGGAGCTGTTAGTTAACTCCAAACATACCACAGCCGAAATCAACCAGCTTTGGCAAACCTTCCCGTCGGAATATTTCCGCCGGTATAGTGCAAAACAAATTGCATGGCATCTTGAAGCCGTTTTAAAAACCCCTACAGATAAACTGGTTGTAGGCATTAGTAATGACTTACATCCGGGTGGCACAGCTGTTTTTGTTTTCCATAAAGATCAGGATTACCTGTTTGCCAGTGTTTGTTCGTCACTGGATCGCAAAAACTTTAATATTCATGATGCCATCATTATGAATACCAATGACGGATACGCGATTGATACCTTTATTATCCTTGAAGAAGAAGGTAACCAGGCAAATAAAAAACGTTTTAAAGATATTCAGGATGCGGTTAAAGAAGCCACCCGAACTCAAAATGAGCCGAGTGTACCAAATCGTATTCCACGTTTAATAAAACAGTTCCAAATTCCGACCAGTATCACTTGGGTTGAGCATAAAAACGACAAACGAAGCCGAATGGAGCTAGAAGCACTTGATACCCCAGGTTTACTGGTTAAAATTGGCAGGGTATTTTTCAATAACAATATTACGATCCATGCCGCTAAAGTTGCGACCATTGGTGAAAGAGCAGAAGACTTTTTCGTTTTAACCAATAAAAGCGGCGAGCCATTAACGGATGAAGAAAAATCAACCGTTTCAGATGAGCTAAGAGCAGCATTACAAATTAATCCTTCAAACAAGAGATAAGATATGTCTGATATTAAAACTATCATCGAAAGCGCATTTGAAAACCGCGCTGAAATTACGCCAGCTACGGTAACAGCTGAAGTAAAAAGTGCAGTTGAAGAAGCCGTTGCATTAATCGACAGTGGTAAAGCCCGTGTAGCAGAAAAAATTTCTGGTGAGTGGGTTGTTCACCAATGGTTAAAAAAGGCAGTATTATTGTCTTTCCGTATTCGTGACAATGCGCCGATTGATGGTGGCGAAACGCAGTACTACGACAAAGTAGACATGAAATACGCAAGCTACACAGCAGAACAATTCAAAGCTGACGGCGTACGTGTTGTGCCACCTGCTGCAGTTCGTAAAGGTTCATACATTGCACCTAACACTGTATTAATGCCATCTTATGTAAACATTGGCGCATACGTAGATTCAGGCTCTATGGTTGATACTTGGGCAACAGTGGGTTCATGTGCACAAATCGGTAAAAACGTTCACTTATCTGGTGGTGTAGGCATTGGTGGTGTTTTAGAGCCATTACAAGCTAACCCAACTATTATTGAAGATAACTGTTTCATCGGCGCACGTTCTGAGATCGTAGAAGGTGTTGTGGTTGAAGAAGGTTCAGTTATTTCTATGGGTGTTTACATTGGCCAAAGCACAAAGATTTTTGACCGTGAAACAGGCGAAGTCACATATGGCCGCGTACCAGCAGGCTCTGTAGTGGTATCAGGCTCATTGCCTTCAAAATGCGGTACTTACAGCTTATACGCAGCAGTTATCGTTAAAAAAGTAGATGAAAAAACACGCTCTAAAGTGGGTATCAACGAGTTATTACGTAGCATCGACTAATCTTATTTCCATAAGATTTAGCTTCGGATAGCAGCTTGCTTATCCGGCTATAATTTAAAAGCCCGTTTTATAACGGGCTTTTTTGTTTTTATCATTATGCTCTACCTGCGCGGTTCAAACTGCTTAACCGGATGTGTCCCCGATTCCGACACTGGTGAAAAGACAGGTGCTAATAGCAATAAGATTAACGCCAATAAACCTAAAACCCCAAAACTTAATCTGTATTTATGCTCTCGTGAGGCCTTGCCGGCCAAGGCTTGTTTAATAAAAGCCAAATGTAAAAATAGATGCAGGCTCATTAACGCTAAAAAACCAATGCAAATATAAAAATGAACATCCCCCCACTGATGTCGGGTTAACCCCCAAATACTGTCACCGCCACTGCCAGCCGGCAAACTGTACCTTAATACAATACCGGTCGAAATTAAGCCAACTAAACCGATAAAAGTGATTAAATCGGCCAGTTTAATGAGATTGAATTTAGTCATTGAATAACATCCTATAATTTAAATCCATTGAGTATTTATTGGCAGAACCTAAAACTAAATTTAGTCAGCATTCAGGTTAAACTCAAATCCATATTCAGCGGCAAGCTTAAACTTGCGATCCGTCAAAAGCTCACTAAAATAGCGTTACACTTGAGTTAGGGGTCAATAAAAATGTGTGAGCTGTTAGGCATGTCGGCTAATGTACCAACCGATATTTGTTTTAGCTTCAGTGGGTTAATTGAACGTGGCGGCAATACAGGACCACATAAAGATGGCTGGGGTATCACTTTTTATGAGGGTAAAGGCTGTCGCACCTTTAAAGATCCCCTACCCAGCTGTAAATCAGAAATTGCAAAGCTAGTTAAAGCCTATCCAATTAAAAGTGTATCTGTTATCAGCCATATTCGCCAAGGCAACCGCGGCCGCGTTTGTCTTGAAAATACGCACCCCTTTACCCGGGAACTTTGGGGCAAAGAAATCACTTTTGCCCATAATGGTCAACTGTCCAATTATCAGGATCTTAAGCCTGAGTTTTACCGCCCGGTTGGCAATACCGACAGTGAACTCGCGTTTTGTTGGCTGCTTGATAAAATCCGCCAAAAATACCCGAGCAAACCGTCCAGCATGGCCACTGTGTTTCGCTACGCAGCCAAATTAGCCGATACCCTCAAAGACAAAGGCGTATTTAATATGCTGCTCACCGATGGCGTATATGTGCTAGCCTACTGTACCAATAACTTACATTGGATCACCCGCCGCGCGCCTTTTGGCAAAGCCACCTTAATTGATGCTGAAATGGTCGTCGATTTTCAAACCGAAACCACCCCCAATGATATAGTCACTGTGATTGCCACCCGCCCCCTAACCAATGATGAACGCTGGCAAAAAATGCAACCGGGTGAATCTGTTTTATTTAAACTGGGTGAACGGGTCTAGTCGCAGCGGGTTTACCCCGCATTGGGGAAGAACTAATTGTAGACACTGAGTTTTTTTGAATCTCAATGTCGTTTTTGAGCGAGTTGGAGTCATTTACGCGACTCCAATTTTTGCATAAATGTAGGTTGTGATAAGCCAGAGGCGCACCCAACATTTGGCGGTGTTAAAAAATTGTTGGGATTCGCTTCGCTCGACCCAACCTACGCGGGCTGAGATTTTTGAATCTCAGTGTCGTCTTTGAGCGAATATCGGACATTTGTTCGGCTTTGCCTGCATGGAGCTAGGTATTAGACCAATGTAGAAGCAATTGCCGTTAACCGGAAAATATCATTTATTTCGCCATAAATGGCGACCTACAACGAATCTTAGCAGCGGATTTACTCCGGAAATAATTCACGCGAGTAAGCTTCGCACCTACGTAAGCTCAAACGTAGTGATGTAGGGTGGTTTAGCGCCGTGGGCGCGTAAGCCACCAATTGAGATAAACCGTCATCCAGTCTGGTTACCTAGATCAATTTTTATTTATATTTACGCGAGCAAGCTTCGCGCCTACCCAAATATAAACCCTAGGTGTCAAGCTTGGTGATGCAGTGTGCAGACCTAATATAAACAATTCTCTGGATAAAGCGATAAGTCGAGTCTTGTAGGTTGGGGCGAACGAAGTGAATCCCAACAATTATATTTAATAACGCTAATTGTTGGGATTCGCCTAGGCTCATTCCAACCTACATTAATTGAAAAATGATGATGTTTAGACGACTTAAACTCGTAAGCAGAAGTCTTTTTGAAACCTATTCCAGATTCGCTAATCGAACAAAGCAGACATTCAAACGGTTTAATTCGGGTAAGGTTACTGATTACCACGCAGAGCGTGGGAACCAGCAATTACTACGCAAAGCATTGGAATCAGCAATAAACCTGCACCTACGGCTTTATTGTGGTCGCCATTTATGGCGAAATAAACAATATTTCTTGGCTAACGAAAATAGCTGCTGCACGGCTCTAATACCAGCTTCCTTGTAGGCTAAACCGAACAAAAATCTATATCTCTACTCGCTTTCAATATTCTGTTTTAGCCACTGCCAATCTGCTACAACCTGCTCTGTATACAAGCTGGCACTAAAAATAAATTCAGATTGCAAATGCTTTAAACTCTCAGAGACAGCATGCTCAAATATTGTAGAGCGCCTGTCCGCTCTGGCATGTGCAAGTGCCAGTACCTTAGCGCACATCCGAGCATACTCGATAAAATTAGCAGAGACATTGCCTTGCAATAAGTCTTTCGGATCTATACCCACTTTGGCGTGGTGACGGGAGCGCACCAACCAGTGAGCCCCTTGCCAATGTAATTCGTCCAGTACCAAATCCGGATTGCGCTGCATTCTGCGTTGGCAAACCGTGGTTAAGTGTGCCGGATTTAACTGATTGCTGGGGTTAAGATCCGGAAAATAATAAATGGGGGCTGCTTGTCTTTGCTGTTTCACTTCAACGATATGATAAAGGCTATGGTTATCAAAATTATTCTGTCTGTGCGGACCCACTAATAAATAATACCTGTCCATATTGTTGGAACCGGTTCCGGCATCCAATCTAAGCACAATATCCAGAATATGATCATCCATATAAGGTAAAAATATCGCATCCAGCTCAGCATATTGCGCCGCATCCAAAATCCTAAATTTATCCGGTAAATCCTTAAATTTAAGTTCGGGCGCATTTAAATCAACCGCTTTAGCCAAAGCGCTTTTTTGAGAAAACTTTTTACCCTGAGCGGCCCGCTTTTTGGCCTTTTTAAAATAGCGATGCAAAAAATACGTCTTATCGACCTTGTCAATGACAAAGGTATATGCCAGTTTCCGTTCAACCAGGTGAGTTAACGTTTGACAATATTCAGACAAAAATAAACTCTGTGCCTGATAAATAAAATCGCTACCTAAGGTGTGAGTATCCACGTCAATGGCGGCGAGTTGCAGACTAACCAGAAAACGTAAAATATCCCAACTGGCATGGCCGATACAGGCATCATCAAAATCATTTGGTGCAAATATCACATGGTCACCATGTGACCCTTCTTCACTGAATAGCCCAAAATTTGATAAATGACAATCACCGGTGATCATGGTCAGCGGCCAGTCTGCAACCGAGTCTGGTAGTTGTATCACCTGACTGGCTATATCATGATAAAAAACGGCGGCACTGCCTCTGAAAAACAAAAACGGACTAACGGCCATTTTTTGATGTTTTCCAAGTTGCTTATCCGGTTTAACGCCGTCAACTTGCGTGAAAATATTATCTAAAATAATGTTTCGTTCCATAAGGCAAAGCTCAAATTTTGACTCATAGTCTTAAGGTTAGTGTGAGTTGAGCTTTGATCCAAATTAATAAAATAAAGATTAATCCCGCGGGTTTTTATTTAACTGCTAAAGTTGAATAAAGTCAGATTTAAAAGGCAATAAAAATGGACATCCATCAACTCACCACATTCTTCCAGTGGATGACAATAATGAATATTATTCTAATATTTATCAGCACTATCCTTTGGACAGCTTTAAAAAAATGGGTGTATTCAATGCACGGAAAACTATTTAATCTGACGCCTGAGCAGATGAGTTTGGTAGCCTACCAGTACCTTGCTATCTATAAAGTTTTGCTGATTGTATTTAATCTGGTGCCGTATTTAGCATTAACCATGCTACAGCCCTGAATTAGCTTTTTTATGCCCGGGCGTACCGGTTCATTTATTTAAAAGCGCCAACTAATACCGAATTGAATTTTCCGTTCATCAATCAGTCAAGCCTATATCGGCATCCACATAAGCCATCGGATGGGTCTTATCAAAATTTAAACTGCGGCCGCTTTAGTCTTATTGTATACTTGATTTTAAGTCAAATTATCTAAATTATACCTATGCCAATTAATGTAATTAAACACCCACTTATCCAACACAAAATAGGCCTGATGAGAGCTTCAGGCATCAGCACTAAAAGCTTCCGTGAGCTTGCCTCTGAAGTCGGCGCATTATTAACTTACGAAGCAACTAAAGATTTAGAGCTTGAGCAAAAAACCATTACCGGCTGGCAGGATACCCCGCTGGAAGTTGAGCACATTAAAGGTAAAAAAATTACCGTTGTGCCCATTTTAAGAGCCGGTTTGGGCATGATGGATGGCGTAACTCAACTGATTCCTTCTGCAAAAGTGAGTGTGGTTGGGCTTCAGCGCAATGAAGAAACGCTCGAACCCGATCCTTATTTTGAAAAGCTGGTGGGTAAAATTGACGAGCGCATCAGCCTGATCATAGATCCTATGCTGGCCACCGGCGGTTCTATGATAGCCACTATAGACATGCTTAAAAGAGCAGGCTGTCGACAAATCAAAGTGATTGTTTTAGTGGCCGCGCCGGAAGGTGTTGAAAAAACACTTGAAGTCCATCCTGATGTTGAAATTTTTACTGCCGCCTTAGACAGCCATCTCAACGAAAAAGGTTATATTATTCCCGGTTTGGGCGATGCGGGTGACAAAATATTCGGAACAGTTTAATGGCAAATCAATTTTCAGTAAAAACAATGATAACCGGTGCACAAATGCTGTTTGTCGCATTTGGCGCTTTGGTACTGGTACCCTTATTGACCGGATTAAATGCAAATGTCGCTTTGTTTACGGCTGGTGCCGGTACTTTAATTTTCCATTTTATCACCAAAAATAAAGTCCCTGTGTTTTTAGCCTCATCCTTTGCTTTTATTGCCCCTATTATTGCGTGTAAAGAATTATACGGTGTAGAAGCGACTATGGGCGGCCTGATGTGTGCCGGACTGAGCTATGTTTTGCTAAGTGCACTGGTTAAGCTAAAAGGCGTTAATATTTTACATCAAATTTTACCGCCTGTTGTGGTGGGTCCTGTGATTATGGTGATTGGTCTGGCACTGGCTCCGGTTGCAGTGAATATGGCGCTAGGCAAAACCGGTGATGGTTCGGCTGTTTTAATGGCACAAAGTGACGCTGTGCTATTATCCATGGGTTCACTGACTGTTACCCTAATCGTAGCAATATGGGCACGCGGGCTATTAAGGCTGTTACCTATTTTATCCGGTATAGTTGCAGGCTATCTGTTAGCGCTCAGTTTTGGACTCGTTGATTTTAGTGCGGTGCACTCAGCCAATGTACTGGCTGTGCCTGACTTTATCGTACCGGAATTTAAATGGCAGGCTATTTTATTTATGATCCCGGTCGCCATTGCGCCCGCAATTGAACATATCGGCGATATGATGGCAATCAGCCAGGTTGCCGGTAAAGACTTTCTGAAAAAGCCGGGACTGCACCGTACCTTGCTGGGCGACGGTATTGCAACTTCATTCGCATCCGCTTTAGGTGGCCCGCCAAATACAACCTACTCAGAGGTGACGGGTGCGGTTATGCTTACCCGAAACTTTAACCCCAAAATCATGGTTTGGGCGGCTATATTTGCCATTTTACTTGCCTTTATTGCGAAAATGGGCGCATTGCTACAAACAATACCCACGCCTGTGATGGGCGGCATTATGACGCTTTTATTTGGCTCGATTGCAGTAGTGGGATTAAATACACTAGCCAGCGCAAAAATTGATTTAGCCGCGCCGAGAAACCTGAGTATTATCGGTTTGATTCTGGTATTTGGTATTGGAGGCATGCAAATGGGTGGCTCAGCGTTTAGCCTGCAGGGCGTAAGCTTATGCGCCATTGTCGGGATTATCTTAAACTGGATCTTGCCACCGGCTAAAGCTCAATAATAAAGCTATGGGTTAGGTTTAAATTCAGCCTAACCCATAGGCATGTTTATCTTTGTATTATTTGTGAACAATATTAATCATAGTTTTCAAGCGTTTCTATCCGGTGCACAACAGTCGTTGTCGCCATCAAAACCCCCGAATACCTTAGTTCATTTCGTTTTAATTTATGCAGATTTTAATTTGTAGCTTTGTCTAACAGCCCAGTCAGCACGTGCTTTGCAGAGGAAGGCTCCTGCAATAGGATTAAGTTGCGGCTTCGCGAAACCTATGTGGACTCCCCGCTGTCAACAACAAAAACTCAAATCTAAAAGATTAGTTTCATAAAAGGGGAGTCCAATTATCTATCCTTATTTACTAACTTATAGCTATAGCCAATAGAGAGACAACGTTTAAGAAAATACCGCCACTTAAACACCAGCACAACATTCTGATATAAGTTGCTTTCTCAAACAGCTTAAAAGGAATGCCAAATACAAAGAAAAAAGAAGACAATAAAAACAATGGAAAGCCAATTAAAACGGCTATAACAATGACAGCTTCAGAGTTATCTAATGCTAGATAAACAAATACCGTAAAAAAGAAAAAGCTCAGTTGAGCAATTGATGTTATTGCTGCTGAAGTTTTTGTAGCTTTGAAATTGGTTAGACGATTAAACACAATTCGATGTTAACCTCTCGAGACTGTTGAAAGAATTCTCTCTTAAAAAATTATCGTTCGCTACGTCAAAAATTCACAAAGGTTTTTCTAAAGTCTCAACGCCTTTGTCATTTGCGTTTTGGTTGTAGTGGAGTTTTGGGGTAAAGTGGCGAAGCCACCCCAAAACGGAGCGAAGACCAAAACGTCAAATGGACAAACTTGTTATGCATTTAATCGCCATCTAGATCTTTTACAAAACCCGGAATATCAATAAGATTAACCACGTACTCTTTTTCTGGTTTAGGCCCAGGATACTCCCACACGCAAACAATCAATTGAGACAACGAAGTAACAAGTTCGACATTAAAGCCCTCATATATCGAAGTTTTTATTCTACCTTCAATTTCCTTATCGGAAATATTAAAGTACTCGCCCCTTTCTCTGCCATGGTAGGGGCAGAAAATTATTTCGGACAAGCTTCTATCTCGCAACAGATTCATTGCATCTAGAACCAGATTGTCAACTTCTTCTTTCATCTGCACGATATCCAACATATTGCATAACAGCTATTTGATCAGGATTCACAGTTTCCAGATTGATTCCAAGCCGTAAACCTATCAATAAAAATAATTAATTTCAGAAACTTAGTTTATTTTAAATTAACGTCAATCTCAATTTTTTGCTATAAAACGCAAGATTTGTATTAATAGAGAATTGAATGGCCTATTATGTAAATTTATTAATTAAATAAAATCATATATTTATATTAAAAGCGAGCAATTCAAATTTTGTAGAAACCGAGAATAGCCCGTGCAGGCCCCATCTCTCACGGCTAGCTTAAAGAATCCATTTAAGCTTAAATGTATCCTAAATTTTTTTGTTCCAATTTAATTTAGTCTATTTATGAATACTCAAGTATCACCAGTCAACTTGTGATAAAACATAACCCTGCTTTTGCTATAACGCACTTTAAAATTGCTTTTTAAGCGCGGTTATCGTTATCTGGTTATAGAATAAATATTGGCCCAAAGCTTATATTTACCCCTGTTGGCTTACGCGCCCACGGCGCTAAACCAACCTACTTTGCTAATAGGTTATTAATACATTTGCTTTGGTTAACCGAACTCGTATTGCGTTTAAATTTAGTATGGGTAGCCGCGCAGCGGGTTGACGTCGCAGGCAGTGCCTACTACTGGCGGTAATATTTACTTGTATAGTTTTGAATTTTATTCATTTTTGTTAAAAGCAATAGCTGTTAAGAACGCTTTTAAAACTCCCCATAACATGCAAAAAAAGCCTATGATAAAAATAGCGTGTGTAGATGGCAGATTTCTACCTAGCTCTACATTCTCACCTGTAACGACAGTATTAGCGGTCAAGTAACACAAAGCTAAACCGAACAAAACAAAACCAACGCTTTGTAAATAAGATCTTCGCTTTTCTTTTTTAGATAACGCGCTCATTGAAAACTTAACGCCTCGCTTAGGGACAAAAATACGCAGGATAAACTTAGGAGCGGAGCGACTGGGAGCCTGCGTGTTTTTGTCCCAGTGAGCGCTAGCGAACAACTACAGCGGATTGTTATGGGCACTTGTCTCCATGCCTATCATATGGATACCACTGAAGTTCTTTGCAGCTAAGTCCATAACACTTAACAATAAAATTGATACATCGCCCACCGCCCCTATACATGTAAGAAAAGTCGGCGATGTCTCTATTTTTTGAAATAGCGATCTCCAGATTTTCATTTGGAAGGTTATTGCGTTCCAAATATGCAAGTACAGTCTCGGTGGCTTGCTCTTGCATTTCAGGAGTTAACTCTTTGGGTTCGTTTGAGCACCCCCAAATTAAAAATAGCAGCAAGAGTAAAATACTACTCTGGATCATCCTTTGTGCCTATAACGCTTAAAACAAAGCTTGTTTATAGCATTTAGAGAATCGTTTATAAATAACCCTTTGATTTTTCTTATTGCTTGGCAGTTTGCAGATGAGTGCGCTTTAAACTGCTAATAAATAAACAAAAAATTGACCGATTGGCGGGAGTTTCAGATATTTACTCCTGTTGGCTTACGCGCCCACGGCGCTAAACCAACCTACTTAAGGCTAAATGGTTTTATCCTTCAAGCCAAATTAAGCTGGCTTGTCGGCCCGTTTTCCCATCGCGGCGGTATGAGAAATATTTATCTTTCTGGCTAACCGTGCATTCGTAATCGGAATAAATAGACTGTATCCCGATTAACTCAAGCTCAAATTTTGCAAGCTGATAAATATCGGCCAAAAATTTTTGATTATCTTTCTGGGTGAAGCAGGTTTCATAAAGCGGATGTTTATTCACAAAAGTTTGCCTAACCTCACCACCAACCTCAAATTGAGATGGGCCTATTGCGGGTCCAAGCCAAACCAGTACTTGAGCTAAATCTAATTGAAATTTTTCACCTACTTTGCTCAGCGTTTCAGTTAAAATGCCATTCGCAAGGCCACGCCAACCACAATGAACAGCCGCGACAAACTGTGCATGCCTGTCGGTTAGCAATACAGGTAAACAATCGGCTGTCATTACCGCACAAACTTGATTGGGGGTAACGGAAAATACCGCATCGGCTTCGGGTGGTAATGTCATCCCAGTGACGGGCAATTCAAGTACACTGTTCCCATGCACTTGATTAAGCCAGCATATAGGTTGCGGTACGCTTAATTTGGCCCGGTTAATTTCAACGTCAGCTAAATTATCTCCTACATGAGCGCCCAAATTTAAGCTATCAAACGGCGCAGTACTCACCCCGTTAACTCGGGTTGTTTGTAACGTTTTAACTTGTTTGGGTACTGGCCAGTTTGCGCTGAACATTAATAATCTTTTAAGCCGTTCATTTTAGTATCTTCACGTAAAGCTTCTGTCATCGCCTGCATATCTTCGGGAATATCGGCTTCAAATTGCATCCATTCACCCGTTGCCGGATGTTCTAATTCCAAAATCGCAGCATGCAGCGCCTGACGTCTGAAACCGCGTAAATGTTCAATAAATTCAGGCGTTGCACCTTTTGGTGGACGGGCACGGCCACCGTATGCAATATCACCGACCAGTGGATGTTTTAAATGGGCCATATGAACACGAATCTGGTGCGTTCGACCTGTTTCAAGACGCAACCTTAAACGAGTATGCACTCTGAATTTTTCAGCTACCCGAAAGTGGGTAACAGCAGGTTTACCATCGGCAACTACAGCCATTATGGTTCTCTTATCCGGATGACGGCCAATCGGAAAATCAGCCACACCACCTGCGGTCAAATTACCATTGACCAGAGCTTCATATTCACGGGTTACCGTTTTATCCTGCAATTGAGCAACCAATGAAGTTTGTGCAATTAAGTTTTTTGCCACCACCATAAGTCCGGTCGTATCTTTATCTAAACGGTGAACAATACCCGCTCTAGGTACGGCTTCTATTTCAGGATAATGATGTAACAGCGCATTTAAAATCGTGCCTCTTCGATTGCCTGCGCCCGGATGCACAACTAATCCAGCTGGTTTGTTGATAACGAGTATATCTTCATCTTCATAAACGATATCCAGCTCAATATCTTCAGCCACATCTTCCACTTCAACTTTTAATTCTGCGTTGACTTCAATCAATTCACCGCCGGTGACTTTTTCTCGCGGTTTTGTGGCAACAATCCCATTTACGGTAATTTGACCAGCCAGCAACCACTCTTTTAACCGAGAACGTGAATATTCAGGGAACAATTCTGAAATTGCTTGATCTAACCGACTACCAATTGCGTGTTCTGGTATGGTTCCGGTTAACGATATTTGTTCTATCATAATGAGTCTCTGGTTATATTACTGATTAAACGGTGCAAGTTTGCTCACCCTGAGTTAGAATGCGCAAAAACCTAATTGTACCCCCGAATAGGGGTGAACTCATAATTTTTTAAAAAGAGGGAGTCAAGTTGAACTTAAAGCAAACCATAATCGCCTCTTCACTGGCCTTATCTGTGCTTGCAGGTTGCTCAAGTGCACCTGACGAAATAGTTGTCGCTGAACAATCAGCAGTAGAATCACAATATTTAGAAGCAAAAGACTTACTTATTCAGGGTAACTATGTCCGCGCAGCTGAAATTTTGTCAGCTTTAGATGCAAGTTTTCCGTTTGGTCCTTATTCACATCAAATTCAGCTTGATTTAATTTACGCTTATTACAAAACAGACGATACCGCACAAGCACTGGCTTCCATTGACCGTTTTTTAAAGTTAAATCCAACCCATACTGATATTGATTATGTCTATTACATGCGAGGATTAACCAATTTAAAATCAGCCTCAAATGCACTGCAGGAAATGGTTGGCATTGAACGTTTTGACCGTGATATCACTGAACACAGAGAAGCCTTTAACGATTTTAATACCGTTGTATCTCAGTACCCTGACAGCGAATACGCGACCGATTCACGCCAGCGCATGATCTTCACCAAAAACTTTATTGCCAAGAGTGAACTTGCTGTAGCTGAATATTATATGCGCCGAAGTGCATACGTTGCAGCCGCTAACCGGGCAAAATATGTATTAGAAAACCTCGGCGATACCGATCAGGTTGAAAAAGCACTGGAAATGATGCTTATCAGCTATGAACAACTTGAGCTGACAGGTTTGTACGATAATACCTATCAGGTGCTAAAACTGAATTACCCAAATAACCCTTTGGTTAATTAAGCTTTTTCACGAAAACTTATCTAAATTAAATAAAACGCCTGTTAAAGAAATTTAACAGGCGTTTTTTTGATCTTATACCATGCAAATGTCTGAAATTGTATTAGTCTTATAGTGCTGCACACATTCAAAAGCTGACTTTTGGTATCAAATATTAAACATCAATTTCGGGTAATAAATAATGAAAGGAATTGTATTTTCCGAGTTTATCGAGCTGGTCGAAGAGGTATTTTCTCCACAAATAGCAGACGAAATTATTACAGAATCAGATCTGGCTTCTGAAGGCGCATATACTTCGGTATTAACTTACGATCACCATGAACTTATTGCTATGGTGAGCAAGCTCAGTGAAAAAACAAACATACCTGTGCCTGAGCTGGTTAAAACTTTTGGCCAACATTTAGCAAAACGATTTGCAGAGCAATATCCGCAGTTTTTCGAAAATGTAAATACCACATTCGATTTTTTAGACTCAATTGAAAACCATATTCATGTTGAGGTTAAAAAACTCTACTCTGATGCTCAGGTACCTAGTTTCCAAACAGAACGACCCGGGCCTGACAGCATGAAAATGATTTATTCTTCAGAGCGTCCTTTTGCAGATTTGGCCGAAGGCTTAATTCTGGGCACGAGTGAGTATTACGGTGAATCACTCAGCATCAGGCGACAGGACTGGCAGGAAGGCAAAATGAATTTCGCTAAATTTGAGTTAACGATACAGGGATAATTGCCAATGGCTGACAGTACCCAAAGTCAACTCGAATTATTTGAGCGGCGAATAGAACGAGAACGCAAAGCAAGAAAAGCCGCCGAAAAAGTGATTGAAGAAAAAAGTCGTGAGCTTTACGACGCCAATCAAAACCTGATTAAGTTTGCCGAAGATTTAGAAGAACAGGTTAAAATCCGAACGGCTGAATATAAAGACGCACTCAAAGCCGCTGAGGCTGCCAATCAGGCCAAATCCAGTTTTCTGGCAAATATGAGCCATGAAATACGCACCCCACTTAATGGCGTGCTGGGTATACTATATCTGTTAAAAAATGACTTGCTCACTCAGGAACAAAAACGGCAATTATCGATTGCCCTATCCTGCTCAGAGTCTTTGCTTAAGATCATTAATGATATTCTCGATTTTTCAAAAGTAGAGGCTGGTAAACTTGAACTTGAAAGTATTAAATTTAGTTTAATCGAGTTACTCGAAGATACAGCGCAGAGTCATATTTTAAAAGCAGATGAAAAGCATCTGGAACTTATTGTAGATGTTAGTGAAATACCACCTGTTTACCTTCGGGGAGACCCGAGTAGGCTGCGCCAAATACTGACAAACCTATTAAGTAATGCGATTAAATTTACCAATCAGGGTGAAATTCAGCTCACGGCAAAACTTATCAAAATACGGGATAATTTATGCCAGTTAGAATGTCAGATTATAGATACTGGCATAGGTATAGAAGACGACAAATTAAAAACCCTATTTTCCACCTTTAATCAGGCAGATGCCTCAACTACCCGACAATACGGTGGAACCGGATTAGGGCTCGCGATCAGCAAAAAGCTCTGCGAAATGATGAACGGAGAAATTCAAGCCCGCAGTGATGTCGGTCAAGGTTCCTGCTTTGAAATCAAAATTCCGTTTGAGACATCCGGTTCAGATAAATCCAAGTTGCACAGATTTCAGCCTCCGCCAATCAAGGCTTTGCTAATTGAAAGTAACGAATCTCAACAACAGGCTACCGCTAAGCTATTTAAACATCATCAGCTTGATTTAACCCTGGTGAGCTCTGGGTTGCAGGCCATTCATATACTAAATTCAAGCTTAGATGAGCCAAACCCGGATACCACTCTAATTTTAATCGATTCAAATATTAGCGATATTGAGATTACTGAGCTGATTCAAAGTTTAAAACAAATTGATGATTTAAAATTATTTAAACTCGTCTATTTATCAAACTTAGCCAGCAACAAGCTTGAGCGATTGTTTCATGCCGGATTATCAGCTGCTATCCATAAACCACTGACCCCTCAATTAGTTAATGCTCTCTTAATCGCTCTGTTTGCAAGCAGTGACGTTAAATTGATGTCAGAAAATCAACTGGCTCATAAATCACTCTTTTTACCTGAGCAGGCACAGGCTAATTCCGAGCAAAACAGGTTAGCCTATGAATTGGAAGGCGCGCGTGTATTAGTGGTAGACGACTGCCATATCAATCAGATTGTGATAGTCAAACAATTAAATCAATATGGGGTAAACTGTGAATTGGCAAACAATGGCTTTGAAGCTTTGCATGCGCTTGAAGCTTCAGCAAAAACTTCAAAATTTGATTTAGTTTTGCTGGATTGTCAAATGCCGGAAATGGATGGATATGAAACCGCGAGAAAAATCCGGCAAGGCGCTGCCGGAGAATCTATGCAGAATATTCCAATTATTGCGGTCACAGCAAATGCCTTTAAAGAAAACAAAAATAAATGTTTAAGTGTCGGTATGAATGCCTATATTACAAAGCCACTGCAACCGGACGAACTCATTTCAACCATTAGCAAATGGCTGGTTAACAAAAATCAAAGCATGTTGAAAAGTTACATTGATATTGAGCTACTGGAGCAGTTTCTTGCAACCATTGAATCTCAGTTAACTGAGTTTGATGTAGAAGTGGAAGCCAGTATTAAACATTTAAAAAAATATCGCTTACCTGCGGCTGTCTTAAACGGAATTGAAAAAGTAGAAAGCTTATTAAACCAATACGACTTTGAGAATGCGCTGGCAAGCTTTAAAACCCTCAGAGCAAATTCATTGGGAGTAAAGCATGACGCTTGAGCAACAAAAAGCGACCATACTAATCGTAGATGACACACCAAAGAATATTGATATTCTTAAAGAAATTCTTCTACCCGATTATAAAATAAAAGCCGCAACCAATGGGAAAATTGCATTAAAAATAGCTCAGTCGCAACCAATAGATTTAATTTTATTGGATATTATGATGCCGGAGCTGGACGGTTATCAGGTCTGTAAGATTCTAAAGTCAGATACTAAAACCAATAAAATCCCAGTCATTTTTGTGACCGCAATGAATGACTCCGCGGATGAAGAAAAAGGCTTTAAACTCGGCGCAGAAGATTACCTGACTAAACCTGTTGTGCCTATTATTGTTCAAGCCAGAGTAAAAGCACACCTTAATTTGGCTAATCAGCGCCGCGCAATTGAAACCACAGTAGAGCAAAGAACTCAGGAGCTACAAAAAAGTCAGGTAGACGCTATTACCATGCTGGGCATGGCGGGTCACTATAATGATACAGATACAGGTTTGCATATCTGGCGCATGGCTGCTTATGGAGCGGCTTTAGCAAAAGCCGCACAATTGCCAGTTGAGCATGTGCATCAACTTGAATTGGCAGCCCCTATGCACGATTTAGGAAAAGTTGGGATCCCGGATGAAATTTTAAAGGCACCGAGGCGGCTAACCGAGCAAGAAATGGAGATCATGAAAAACCATTCCTATATCGGCTATAAAATTTTAACTCAAAGCAATACGCCCTTATTTAAAATGGCTGCTGAAATTGCCTATTGCCATCATGAAAAATGGGATGGTTCTGGCTACCCACAGGGGCTTGCAGGCGAAGAAATCCCGCTTTCAGCCAGAATAATTGCAATAGCTGATGTATTTGATGCGTTAACGATGAAACGCCCCTACAAAAAAGCCTGGGAAATTGAAGAAGCCTTTAACATGCTGTCTAATGAAGCAGGCAAACATTTTGATCCTGAATTAGTCAGTTTGTTTTTATCTATTAAAGCAGAATTAATTGAAATAAAAACGCACTGGGATGCGAAAGAAGATGGGTTAGAGGCAGTATAGCCTCTATTGCTCATCGTCAAATTCTGCTTTTTCCAAATAATCCAGCTCCTGCTGATTGGATAACATGACAGCAAACCAGCGGGTGGACTCGGACGCTTCGGTTGCTATTTTAACCACCATAGTTAAAGGAACCGACAATAACATCCCCACTGTACCCAATAACCAGCCCCAAAAAATCAGAGATAAAAATACGACCAAACTGGATAACCCTAAACCTTTACCCATGTATCTGGGCTCAACAATATTACCCATGACGGTATTTATCACTAAATAGCCCAGAGCAGCCGCCCCGGCGGCAAGCGGGCTGACCTGAATAAATGCCAGTAACACCACAGGAATGGCTGCGATAATAGACCCTATATTCGGAATATAGTTGAACAAAAAGGCCAAAACGCCCCATAAAACAAAATAATCGACACCGATTAACCAGCATAAAAACCCGGCTAGAATACCAGTTCCTATACTAATAACCGTCTTAATTGCCAGGTAGTGATTTACCGAGCGCAAAAAGTAATAAACTCTATCTACATGTTGATGAGGTTCTTTCCAGGCGGTATGCAATTTTTCACGCACCGCATCTGCTTCAAACAACATAAATACCGTTGTGATCAAAATTAAAAACACATTGGCCAGCGTATTACCTAATCCGGATAGCATATTGGTTGCCAGCGACATGGCAGCGCCCGGATCAAAATATTCTAAAAACTGTTCTCGGTTTAAATGAATGTTAAAACTGGCCAACTGGCCGGTGAGCCAGCCTATTTCGCCCTGCAATTTTTCCTTGTACTGAGGTAAGTCCTGACTAAAACTATTTAGCGACTGACCCACTAAACTGGCCAATGAAAAGCCTAACGTCATGATAACAAGCACGACCATAATAACAGCCAGTACTTTTGGTATTTTAAATTTTTCCAAAAATCCTATGACAGGCTGACAGACAATCGCAATAAATAATGATAATAAAAAAGGCACGACCAATTGCTGAGAAGCTTTTATGCCAGCGAGAATAATGACCAATGCGGCCAGGCAAATAAATAATCGAACGGCAGGGTTTTGCGAAAAAGACATAAAATGATCCGTCAGTTAATATCAAGCGTAATAACCATTTGTCATGGCTAGATTAATTTAAGTTATGTACCCGTGCTGCCTCAATATGCTTGATCTCAGCCGGAGAAAAAAATGCATGAGACAAGGCAAATTGCTGAAGGTATAGTTATTCTCGATAACTGCTCCTGCGTTATTCTACCTCCCGCATCCATGCGGTCGTACATCAAAGCAATTTAGCGCCGTATCAGGCATTTTTAGCCCGGCCCTCTGGGCGCTTCACAGCGCTTTCACTACTGCGTTATATTGGTTCGCAAGGTGCCTACATTCCTTTACCAATATGCCTTGTATTGAAAGCGCTGTGATAGATCTGAAACATGCATATTGAAGTATGCACGGGTATAATGTCAGCATTTTTATATAAAAACCAGTAAGGTGCCAACAAAAATGAGCAAAAATAATATTGCTAAAATCAGAATTAAAAATTTAAGACTCAGAACCTATATCGGCATTAAAGAAGACGAAATTAAAAACAAACAAGACGTTATTATCAATGTTTGCATTCATTACGGTGCTGATCAGGCGACTGATTCCGATAATATGGATGATGCATTAAACTATCGCTCTATTACCAAACGTATCATAGAACTGGTTGAAAACAATAAATTTCATCTGCTAGAAAAACTCACTAATGATATTTTAGATATTGCCTGCGAGCATCGTTGGGTGACATTTGGCGAGGTTGAAGTAGATAAACCTCATGCGCTCAGATTTGCTGATTCAGTTTCTCTGAGTTTAAGTCGGCATATAGAAAGATAACCTGGTTTGAATAAGTTAAGCCTCAGTTTCACTTAACTTTACAATTTGAACTATGCTTATAAATAAGGGATTACAGCAATTTGTCGTTATTTTGCCAGTAAAAAGCTTTGTTTTAATTAAAGGTGAAGTATGAAGATACTCTTTACAGGCGGTACAGGGCTGATAGGTCGGCATTTAATTCGCCAACTCAAACCTAACCATAGTATAAGTGTGCTCACCCGCACGCCAAGCAAAGCATTTCAAGTTCTGGGGCACGATGTCGAAGCATACGCCTCACTGGATTTGATAGAGCCTTTTCATTTTGATGCCATTATAAACCTGGCAGGCGAGCCTATTGCCGATAAGCGCTGGAGTGAAAAACAAAAAGAAAAAATCTGCCAGAGTCGCTGGCAAATCACACAGCAACTGGTTGATAAAATTAAGCAAGCAGAACACAAACCCAATGTGATGATATCCGGTTCAGCTATCGGATTTTATGGTAGCCATTCAGCCGATGTGGTAATTGACGAACACCTGAATGATATTAATCCCGAGTTTACACATAAAGTGTGTGTTGAATGGGAAAGCATAGCTCGTCAGGTTGAATCCTTAACCCGGCTGTGCATTATCAGAACCGGTGTTGTGCTGTCAAAACGTGGCGGCGCACTTTCCAAAATGAAACCCGCATTTGAGTTGGGGTTAGGTGGGCCGCTTGGCTCGGGTGAACAAATTATGTCCTGGATACATATTGATGATGTTACCAGTGCTATCGAGTTTTTATTAAATGCCAACGACTGCAGCGGAGAATACAATTTAACCGCGCCCGCTCCGGTTTCCAATAAAGAATTCAGTCAAACGCTGGCAGGCGCGCTTGAGCGCCCTAACTTTTTTACTATGCCCGCTTTTATGGCCAAACTCTTGTTTGGTGAAATGTCGGTACTATTATTAAAAGGGCAAGCCGTGCATCCAAGCCGATTAATTGAAGCTGGCTATCACTTTAGATATCCGGAATTAGAACCTGCTATGCAGCAATGCATGAGAAAAATCAAGCCACCTAATGATTCAGACTCAAAAATGCCCTGACAGCAAATGAGTCAGTATTTAAGTTGAGTGTTCATCAACCTGAGCTAGGTATAAAAATAGGTAAAATAAAACGATTAACTTTTTCAAGTCACATTTTTCGCTTAACCCTATCCGTTTTATTTGGCGGTGCAATGGGACGATTTAAATGATGCGTTGCTGGGATCAATTAAAGCGAAAAACTGCTCACCTCTATCCTGATAGTTTTTAAACTCACCAAAGCTGGGCGCTGCCGGTGACAATAAAACGACCTCACCTGAGCCTACTTTGTCTAAAATGCCTTCAATAGCTAAAGGCAAGTCAGCATAATATTCAAACGAGAACTTGGCCTCAGGTAAACTTGCCAATTGTAATTCGAGCCGCTTGCCTGTCGTGCCAATTAAAGCAATATGTTTGATATTAAACTGAGCGAGCTGTTTAGTTAAATGCTGATAATCTTGCTCACGCTCAGCACCGCCCAAAATCAAATATACTGGCAGGTTTGTATAACAATTCAGAGCACACAAAGTGGAATCCGGTGTTGTTGATATACTATCGTTTACGGCAATAATGCCATTGTTCAGAACTTTTTCTTCTAATCTGTGTGCCAACGAATGAAATCGAGCCAGTGACGGTAAAGCATGTCGCCAGTTCAGGTTTAACTTTTCCATTAAGGTTAAACAAGCCGCTAAATTTTTTAGATTATGTTCACCTTTTAGATTGAAACAAAATTCAAGTGGCTCATTCTGATAAAACAAGTGATCGTTCAGGCAATAAAAGCCCTCAGCCTGGCCAAAATACACGGGCGATAAATCAGCTTTGTAAGGCTCTGTCAGATACGTTTTTGTCAGTTCTGAATCAGAGTTACAAATAAGTAAGTCACAATTTTGCTCGCGCGCGGGTTTAGTTTTGTCCAGATAATATTGTTTTGCAGAGGTATGCCAGGGCACATGCTCCTGGTATAAGTTCAGTAAAATAAAAGCATTGCAATGAGCTTTTAAATCCGCCAGTTGGTATGAAGATAACTCTAAAATAGTGTAATCTTTAGCGGGTTTAACGGAGATAAGCGGCAAACCTAAATTGCCGGCAACCAAAACATCTAAGTCAATCGACTGCATTAAATGACCAAGCATGCTGGCGGTCGTACTTTTCCCTTTGGTTCCGGTTACTATAATCGTTTTTGCTTCCGGATAACGCTCAAACCATAAATTAGTAGAGGACGAAACCTGACTGCCATTTTGCCGGGCCTGCACAAGTTCATCCCGGTATAAGCTGATACCCGGGCTTTTAATAACCAGCTTAAATTCACCCTGTGCCAGTTTATTCAATCCATCTGCGGCATATATATAATTAGGATATTCCTCAAGCTCAGCCTGATACTGGTCGGTTAAAATCCAGATATCCTCAATATTTAATTGTTCGGTTAAATACCGATAACTAGCCAGCCCTTCCTGACCAAAACCCCAAATGACGACTTTGCCTTGCTTTGCCAACTGGTGCGCACTTAGCTGTATATCAGACATCTGCAAAACATCCTGTATAATGGCTCGGTACAGCATAAGGCTGTCTTGGTATCAGTAGCGACTGACTCGCCTCTGAAAGTTTAGCTTCACCGTATGCACTCATAACTTCATCCACTAAAGCATTTACAATCGCATAGTCTTTAGAAGCTTCTGCCTGACTTAATAAATAAATGGCAGTCGCTGATTCGAGTTTTTCGCCGACACATTCCCAGGGTTTATTTTCGGTTAAGCCCACCAGTTCACGATAGGCCTGTAAAAAATCGATATTATCAAGCGGATTACCATTAAAAATCAGCGTTAATCTATCATCGCTGATACCGGATACGGCAAACATTAAATGTACGAAATGGCATTTTGGACAGGCCAGACACCAGCGCGTATCCGATTTTTGATGATAAATCCGAAAGGCTTTATTACAGGAAGTAAACACATCATCATACTGAGCAAATTGCGCAAACTCTTTCACAATCCGCATTTCGGTAAACGGCCGCAATAAAGAAAAATAAGCTAAATCCGGGTGAATATAGTGTTTTGCAAACCGGGTAAAATCCTGTTCAAACTCATAAGATTTACTATATTGATGATTAATTGCCACCCCGTTTTTTACCACAGTTGCTTCATTGGCCGATGCTTCATTTGAGGTGATAATGGCATCACAGCCCAGCGCCTGTGCCACAATTAACGCAGTAAAACTGATAATAGCGGTAATGGGCACATGCCCGTTTAATGCGCCCTGCTCATTGAGCGCAAATAATTGCGGGTCAAGCGAGCGCTTAACCGCGACAAAAGGTAAACCCGATTGTTTTACACAGTTTAAAATCGGCTCTGCCGGATTTACCGCAAACAAAGTTACCTGTTTACCGGCTTGTTTAAGTGCCTCAATACTGACCAGTGAATCTTTACCGCCACCAATTAAAACCAGAGCATGTTGCTGATGCGATTCAGACCCGGTTTGATGTATTACATCGTCTGTTGTCTGAGTCGCCGGAAAATGACAGGCCTGAGTAATATCCAACTGATTACGATAAGCAAATTCAGCCAAACCGTTAATATAAAGTTTGCGGAAAAAATCGGCTTGAGGCTGGCTCAGCGGCTGTCTTTCAATTTCAATGTTGGCAAACGGCTGAAGTTTAAAATAACTCACCCCGGCCACCAGATGCAGAAAGCGAATGGCTTGCCCAATACCGGTTTGTGCGCTATCTAACTGAATTTGGCTGCTATCAAATTGATAAGTTTCACAAAAGTGAGTATCACCGAACTGATAATTGAGTTTGAGTTGATTATCGCTTGAAATAAATTCTGGCTGTTTAAATACAAAAGTCTCTGCCTGAAACAAAGCTGGGCCTACCGTTTTGAGGTTTTAATTTTATTGGCTCATTGTAACAAAACTAAATCTAAAATCGCGTATAAATTCGTGACCGGGTTATCCAAATACCCATGCTTTGTATTACCCGCCTGATTTTTAGCAAAAATGAGCATCACAACACCATAAAAAACAAACAGGTACTACACTTAACTTTATTAACGCTGAAGAGCCATTAAAATTATGAAACAAAGCATTACTACCCTGTGTTTAAATCCGGCTTTGGATGTCACTTATCATGTTCATAAACTGATAGCTGATCAAAAAGCCCGTACCGACTCAGCGCGTTATGACCCGGGCGGCAATGGCATTAATATAGGCCGGGCGTTAAACCGGATGGAAATCGACTCCACCACTTTTTGCATCATTGCAGGTGAAGTTGGCCAAATCTTAAAATCTTTAATTGAGCCACAACTCAGCCATGTCGTGTATGAAGAAGTAACCGGCCAGACCCGGATAAACTCAACCATTATAGAACTGGACACCCACACCCAATATCAGTTAGCGGGCAGCGGCACCCCGATAGCAGAATCTCAACTGCAAAATATCATCGCTGATTTTATTGAAAAAACAGCCAATGGCTATGGCATTATTACCGGCTCCTGCCAGCCAAATATCGCCAAAACCCAATACGCAGATTTAGTCCGCCAGATAAACGACAATGGCGGCCGCGCCGTGGTTGATACCCATGGTGAAATGCTCAAACATGCAATTGATGCCGGGCCGTTTTTAATTAAACCCAATCAATACGAGCTGGAAACCTTAATGCATGTCAAACTTAACTCACACGAGGCGATAGCCCACGCAGCCAGACAAATTCAACAGCAAGGCGTAGCCCATGTTTGTGTATCACTCGGGCATGAAGGTGCAATTTTAGTCAGCCCGAACAATAGTTTTTACGCCAGATCGCTGGATGTCCCGGTCAATACCACAGTGGGCGCGGGTGATTCAATGGTAGCCGGTTTAGTAGCCGGATTTAGCTTATACGATGAACCTCAGCAGGCGCTAAGGTATGGTATGGCCTGCGGCGCTGGTACAGTGATGCACCCGGGTACAGAACTCTTTAACGGCGAGCAACTGGCCGATTTTCGCAGCCGGGTCAATATTGAACGCTTAGGCATTTAACAGCAAACCGGAAAATTTCCCTCTAGCCGTGCTTTAGCGCGATTTTAAATAACCGGGCAAGTTCTATTGTAGGTCGTGCTTTAGCGCGAAAAGGCAAATCAGCCATCCAAATAACTTTTACTTTATAACAGTCAATTTAATTAATGACTTACACGGCCATTAAAGCCTGTGAGCTTAACTGGAGATTAAGAATCAATTACAACACGAGTTCCGAGGGGTCTTACTGCCACAGTAGCATGATTCATCCATCTTAGTATGTTGTTTTGCGGCTCTTAAAACGGCCGGCATACTGGCCGTTGCAAGCCAATTTAGTTGCTCCAATTCAGCTTTATATTGGGGGCTGTTAACCTTGTACTTAACCCTCAAAGTTTCGGTATAATCCAGTAGCTTTGCATATGATTTAACTTGGTCATTTTCAACCAGAGGAATATGTTTACCGGGCAGGTAGTTATCAATGATTAAATCTTTAACATTGTCGTCGGGACTAAATAAAATTTTAGTTCTATTGTCTGTCTGAGGTGTTATGCATTTAAGTTTTAAATCAGGGGTACGAATTACAACATGGCCTATCAATCTAACAATTACATTTCCTAATATCGCAAATTTCCAGCCAAATTGAAGGCTACCATCATTATTCTCTGTATAAAACTTAACATTGTTAAAGCAGTTGTCCGCTTTGGAAAGAGACCATCGCTTTACATTTACCTGAATAGGCTTGTTTGGGATATTAAGATGAGCAATGGTATCATCGCTCAATTCTGTTGGAATGAAGTACTTCATTAATCTAACTTATACCAAAATACTTTTTAAACTTCTCGGTCTCTGATTCCTTTAAATCAGAACGAAAGCTTTCCATTTCCATATACCCTAATGCCAAAATAAGCGCATATTTTTTATCCATACTTCCACTATCAATTATTTGTTTTAACTCTTTTGCTCCCTGTTCCTCAATCGGATGATTTGCAAAAATTCCGTCTGCATCTCCAAAACATCTTTTGATTGCAAAGTATGCTTCTTCTAAATTCATTTACACCTCTTTTCACTATATATTGATATTATAATTTGGCTATACAATGTATCCAAATGTCTCCGTAAAACTCTTTGGAAAATAACCAGAGCCGTACTCTTCTATAAGCTGTTTTACTATTTCCTCTTTTAATACACCTTCCTTTGTGAACTTTCTTTCCGCCAAAAAAGAGATTTTACTTTTAATTAAATCTTCTCTTCTATGCCCATTTTTATCAATTAATTCAGTTGCCAGCATGTAAGTATTACCATCATTAAATTGAACTTCCTTATAGGCTATTTCATCGTTGTTAACTTCCAAAAGCAAACTGGTTAAAGTATTGGATGCTTCTTGCAATTTATCTGGTTTTTCCAGAATATCACCTAGTTTAAAACCCAAGCTGGAGAATATTTCTTTAAATCGATGTTGGTCTGCCCAAAATCGATATAAAAATACTGTTAAAGTAATTGTATTCATTACTACATTGTCAAGCGCATAGAATTCATTGTGACAAAGAACAATTAAACCATCACCGGATTTATTGTTTTTATCTCTATCAATAATGCCATAAATTGAATTATCTCCGCTCCTATTACGAGCCCTAAAAGCTTTCACTTGGCCTTTAACATTTTGGCATGAACCTTGACCATTAATCTCTTCAGAAAGTGCTTTAACCTGCCCTAAATCAGCATCTTTCCAATGTTGTCTAATTTTACATTCTACATATTCAAAATCACTTCTTGGAGCAGCTTCAACAAATGTTACGGTTAAATCATTATTGATCTTTTCGTCGGCAATCAACTGCTGGTGGTATAGTTCATAAATTCTTCGATCAACATACCCTTCAACATAAACCGTTCTTCTGTTTTCTGGTGATACAGCAATAAAATCCACGCCATCCAATAGTTCTTTGATTGCTTTGTCTTGGCTTATCAAAGTTAACTTATTTGACTCCACATGATAGATGTCACAATTTTTAGCCAGTGCCACTGTAGTTGGAGAGTGTGTTGTGAATACAACATAGGCATCCAAACTTTTGCTTAGACTTTCAACAACTGAAATAAAACAATGCATCATCCTAGGGTGTAAAAACGCGTCTGGTTCATCTAACAATATAAGTTTGCACCCCTCTAGGGCTCTCGATTCTAGTTTTTGATTAATGAATGCACATGCTATCCATAATATTGTCTTTTCTCCATCGGACAACTTACTAATATCAATATCTGAACCATTTTTCTTAGATTGAAATTTTACAGGTTTGATACTGGATGAAAAATCTTCGTCTTGTACCACCTCCCATTCAACATCAAAATTTTCGGCCAAAATTTTATTAATTACTACCCACGGAGCATCTGGGTACATTTCATCAAAATCATATACCAGTGCTTTTTCATAACCTTGTTGATAATAAAATTTTTGTAATAAATTTTGTTTTTTAAGCCATAAAAAGCGAAAACAAAGATAAGATATATTATTTTGGACATTTAATTTATTAGCCACATCTAGGGGGGTAGCTTTTAATTCTTCATCAGTTAGTGAATCAAGATCTTTATTAAAGTTTTGCGCTGCGCTTTTGACAAATTGTTCAAAATCCTGAGAGGATAGATTTAAACCAGAGCTACGATAGCCTGACTCAACCTCTCTAGCTAAATTAGTTTTCCCCCTAGACTCCTTCTCTGCTAAATATCTATTGTAAGTAGCAACTATTGCAGCATAGGTGTCTTCAAAAGTTTTCTCAGTTACGCTCTGCCCACGCCCCACATTTATCATGTTTGACGACAGGACATGCATTATTGAACTTCGATCAACCTCATTATCGTCTTCGGTCAACTCCACTTTACGACTATTTTTTAATGCTCGAAGAAACCTCGACTTCCCTGATCCATTTTTACCACATAAAAGATTAACCTTTTTATCAAAAGCCACTAAATCATCTATCAAAAGCCCTTCACTGTCTTCTTTGAACCTGATTTCCATATATCAAACCTCAATATTATTTAGACTTAAAATAAAAGACTTAAATGAACAAAGCAAGTGTACTAATTTACCTATACCCAAAGTGATACAGTAAGCACGAGTTCAAAAATCTATATTTCAGTATTCTTTTAGCTTGATTTTATATTATCGGTGCACTGAGACGAAAAGAGCTAAGACTTAAATCAGTGCATTTTAAAGATAACTGCAGCCGTCAGGGCAAAGCAGGCACGCTTTAAGAAGTGTTCTTGTGGGTGTGTACCAAATAAATGAAATTATTGATTTACTGAGTAGCGTTTTGAGACTTTATGAAAAACTACAGGGCAAGAACATACCTTTAAATATCCCAAATATTTAAACGGGTGAGCGATAATTTAGAACAAAATGTATTTTTCAGGACGAAAAATCCAAGCTTACATGGACGTACTTGCAGCGTTTTTGTGAAAATTATGGCTCCACCTTGCTGGTTTGTATAGAAACATTCAACTATGATTTTGCCCTGTGAAAAGTTAAGGGGTTATAGCAAATTAAAAATAGCCAACTGAAAAGGTTTGGAAACTGAATAAATCAAAAGCTGGAACCACAAGGGTTTCGGAAATATTAATTCTTGAAAAAATTTATAACGGAAGAGGCATAGACTCACGCTAAATCAAGGGTGGAATCACAATGATTTCGCGAATAGTAGTTCTTGAAAATATTAAATCTTGAAAACAAAAAAATGGGGTGACTGATGGGACTTGAACCCACGACAACCGGAATCACAATCCGGGGCTCTACCAACTGAGCTACAATCACCATATTGGATAGGTTTAAACTTAATAGCCTTGGCTAAGAAGTGGCGCGAATTCTAGCTAACTAAAGTGCTCCCGGCAACCCCAAAGCCCAAGTTTTTGCAATAAAACCCGCTTTTAAGGTTTGTTTGCCTAAATATCAGACAAAACGATTAAATCACCCGCGAAAACCTTTGCTGATTTAAATGCTTTTGCATATAAGCATCAAATGTCATTGCGATGATACGCAAAAATAAACTGGCATTCGCACTGACTTTAATTGCATCAGGCGTCACAGTTAATAATTTATCTTGTACAAAACAGCTTAAGCTTTCCTGCTCTTTGGCAAAATATTGATTAAAGTTAATACTAAAGGCTTGCTCAATTTCAGCTTTATCGACCCGCATATTGCACATGAGTGAGCGAATAACCGCGCCGCGAATCAAATCGTCATGGTTTAACAGGTAACCTTTTTCAAGTGCGCGCCCGGTTTCATTGATGTTTTGATAATACTGCTTTAAGTCTTTTACATTCTGGCTATAGCTGCGGCCAATCGCGCTAATAGATGAAACCCCTAAGCCTAATAAATCGCAGTCGCCTTGGGTAGTATAGCCCTGAAAATTGCGGTGCAGCGTCCCCTCTTTTAAGGCTATCGCCAGTTCATCTTCCTGCTTGGCAAAATGATCCATACCTATCATCACAAACCCAGCCTGTGTCAGGCGCTGCATGGCCTGCTGCATTAAATCTAATTTTTGTTGCGGGTTAGGCAACCATTCATTTTTCAGTTTTCGCTGAGCCGCAAAGCGCTCAGGTAAATGGGCGTAGCTGAATAAAGAGACCCGGTCGATATCCATGGCTAAAATATCATCCAGCGTTTTAGCAAAAGTGTGTTCGGTTTGATGTGGCAAACCATAAATTAAATCCAGATTCACTGAATTAAAACCCACTTGTTTGGCTTTATTAACGATTTGCTGAATGCTTTCTGTGCTTTGCACCCGGTTAATTGCGGTTTGTACTTTTGTATCTGTGTCCTGAACGCCAATGCTGAGGCGGTTAAACCCAAGTTCGGCTAAATCGTAAATGTAAGACAGCTCAATTTCACGCGGGTCAATTTCAATGCTCATTTCAATGGCATCAGCGATCTCAAAACTTTGTTTGAGCGCGGTAATCAACCTAACCATTTGCGCCTGAGTTAAAAAGCTAGGCGTACCGCCCCCAAAGTGTAATTGGGTGACATTATGCTGTTTAAATAAAGGGGCCTGTTGTTTGATTTCGCAAATCAGATGGTCAATATAGGTATCAGCTTTATCCTGATGGCGGGTCACAATTTTATTGCAGCCACAGTAATAACACAGGCTGTGACAAAACGGGATATGCACATATAAAGATAAGTTTTGATTATCTGAGTGTTTAACCGCAAACTCAAACAGCGACTGATCAAAGCCTTCATTAAACTCAACCGCCGTCGGATACGAAGTATATCTGGGGCCGCTGGTATTGTATTTAGTGAGTAGTTTTTGATTGAAAAGCTGCTGAACTTGCATAAAACTCTCCTTAGAACAGTACGTTGTCAAAAATTTGATTGAATACTTCTTGTAAGTCGAGTTCGCCAACAACAATCCTGAAGATATTATAATTGTGCTTACCTTGCCGGGTGACGCCATAAATGGCGACCTACAAAAACGCTAATCCACACTTTAAAAATTGATAAAGTTCGCAGATTATTCATTGAGTTTAACGCTTATGAGGCTGACAAACTTTGATCAAAAACAAACTAATCAGCTTTATCAGGTTTGCAAATAAATAATAGAAACACACTCAGTCATCGAATTCTTAAAATTGGCACGCATATCAACGATAGGTATGGTGGCGAGTCATATCTATTTTGTTCAGCAAGGTATGCACAATATAAATAGCACATAAGCTGGCAAGCAATGCAAAAGAAACAGATGAAAACCGATATAAAGCGCTATACACAAGATCTTGACCGGGTCCTAATGACTGACCAAATAAAATGCCAAATGTGGTTAATACACCAAACCCAACCCCGGGTATGCCTCCGCCTAAAATATGATAGCGACTAAATATAAACGAGCAGATCCATAAAACCATAACAGGAAATATCAGTATCTCAGTTAGGTTATACAATAATAACTGGGCAAGTAACGCAATGTTACAGCCAATTAAAGTACCAACGGCTCTTGCCCACCCTGCTAAGCCTGCAGCTTTCCAGCAAAGTGAAAACAAAATCAAGACTGAAGCAGCCTGTGCGGATACTGAGTCACTTAAATCAAATACCTGAAATACAATAAAGGATAACGTAGCGACGCTTGAGCATAATAAAACCTCATGACGAATACTCTGCTTATCTTTTACCGGTCGCGGACGTGCCTGTCTCGGCGTCACATCAGGAAACAAGGTATGCATTAAAGCAGCAATTGCAATAGATACAAAAATGGCTACAGCATTGGAAATAATCAAGGGATAAATACTTGTGCCCTGAGTGATATAACTGGCAAAATTAAACTGAATAGACAAGGTGACAACACCACTTGCACCAAATAAAAAATTCGCGCCTGTACTCATTTGATAAAACAGCAGACTAAATGCCAGAAAACTGATCAGCACCATAACAACAGGCAAATGATTAAACAGTCCCTGGATAACCAATACAATAAAGGCACTATAGGCTGAGCTGGCAATAAACTGGCGAATCACAGATAAATTTAACGCAGGTACCAAACCGAGCAATAACATAGGGTATATAGTGAAAAATATACCGTTTGGCCATTGCATCAATTTACACACAGTAAACCCAAGCGTTGCGCCACCGGCAATTCTCAGTGTCTGCCTGAGCCCGTTTTCATCTAATTTTGGCGAATGAGTTTGCATCGTATGAATACCCGTGTGATTTAATAAATATAATGTAACCAACTGATCAATTTAATCTGAAGCCCGCCTAGCCATTGACCCAAGCCAGAATCAGGTAATAACTGTACGGTGGCTCGGGCACCACTTTGCAGCCGGTTAACAATGTCAGCATTGTCTGATAAATCTAAATGGATTCGCTGACGCTGCGCATCACGAACCCAGCGGTTGCTTTTTTCGGTGGTACTGAGCAAACCATTTGCACTGAGTTGGCCGTCACTGACGCCCGCTTCAAAGCTGCTAACGCGCGCCTTATATACCTGCCCGGGCTGACCGTCAAAAGTTACTCTGGCGATACTTCCGGGACGTTTATTGATTAAGGATTTTTCCCGAAAATCAGCCACTAAATCGGCTTTATCAGATACGATCGCCATTAATGCCTGACCACTATTGGCATAGGCCCCTTTGAGTAATTGCAAATTAGCGACCACCCCCGAATTTAAAGCCGTTACTTTTGTATAAGACAGATTCAGTTTAGCCTGATCGATCTGATTCAGAGCATGACGAATGGATAAATTGTGCTCCCCCTGCGCCCCTCTTTTTAATTTGGCTTCGGTCAACTGAGCCTGCAAAGAGACTAAATTCGCTTGATTGACTTTATAGTCTGCAACTATGCTGTCAAAATCCTGCCGGCTAATGGCTTTTTCATTAATCAGATGTTCAGCCCGCTGCTTTAACAGGCTTTGTTCATTTAGTTTGGCTTTAGCCGCTTCTATATTGGCATTGAGTGACTGAATTTGAGTATTGAGCTGCTGGTTTTCTAGCTGAGCGTCAGCCAATGCAAGTTCAGCATGTGCAAGGGCCAGTTTAAAAGGTGCATCATCAATGCAAAATAACAAATCACCCGCTTTGACCTGCTGATGATTGCTGACAAATACTTCCGTTACCCGGCCGCTGATTTGTGGCGCAACCTGAACCACAGGGTGATACACTCTGGCTTGGGGTGTAACCGGAAGCCAGATGTCGGCGATAATGTAATAGACAAATAATAAAATAAACCCTGTCAGTGAGATTTTGACATATCGTGCAAATTTTTGATCAGGCGTCATAGTCCACCCTATTTTCTGATAATTCGTTAATAAGTCCACGTGCATTTTTTTCGATTTCAGTCAGGCCGTTTGCAATTATTTCCATTTGCTGCTGGCTTAAACTGCCATATAACTTTTCTTTAATATCGAGCAAGAGCATCTGAAGACGATTAATTAAGTCACGGCCAGCTTGTGTAAAATAGATATTTTTACTGCGCTTATCGGTTTCACCTACCCGGCGAACAATTAAATTTTGCGCTTCGAGCTGTTTCAAGGTTCTGGTTAGAGAAGGCATTTCAATACCTAAACTGTTTGCCAGTTCAAGTTGCGTTACGCCTTCATTTAAATAATCGATATGAACCAAAGCAGTCCAACGCGATTGAGTTAACCCTAAAGGTTCAACGACTGCTGTGACTGCCTCGCGGCAAATTCTATGTACCCTGCCCATTTGCAGTGAAATAGATAAATCAAAAGAGGTATCTCTCGGGTTATTATTTTTTGAAGTTGCCATAGCTCACCTTATTTACTTAGCGTGCTAACTAGTTTAGCATTAGTTAGCACGCTAAGTAAATAACACAGAGAAAGACCAAAGCTAAACACTGTCACAGATTATTGACAGTAAATTCAACTTACCCCTTTCGAACTATCAAAAATTAAGGTCTGCAACTGTCAGTCAAAATAAAATGTTTGATTTAAAACAGGTAAATAAGGATCTACAGGCTCATTTAAGACGTAAACAAATAAAAGCCATACTATCGGGAAAACTCATGCAAGAGGCTATTTTAATCATAGGCGCTTCCAGTCAAATCGCTCAGGCAAGTGCTCACCTTCTGGCTAAAGACTTACCTGAGCATCAGCAAATCTGGATTTCAAGAAAATTACAAAATCGCACTGCCACAATCAATCCCGTGTATATTCAATCGGATTATTCAGAATGCTCCATTGAACAAATCTGCAAGGATTTAAGCGGCTACAGATTAAGCCATATTTTAATTTTTAATGGACTGCTGCATCATGAAAATAAACAGATATTTCCGGAAAAAAAGTTAGAAGACTTAAGCTTAACTGCGCTCAATCAAGTCTTTACCGCCAATGCATTTAATACCGCCATCTGGCTTAAATATTTAGCGCCTCAGGTTAAACACCAACAGACTTGTTATATTACGGTGCTCAGTGCCCGGGTTGGCTCAATAAGCGATAATCAACTGGGCGGTTGGTACGCATACCGGGCTTCAAAAGCAGCGCTGAATATGATTTTAAAAACAGCTGCGGTTGAATTTTCAAGACGCGCTAAAAACGTTAAAGTGATTGCGTTTCACCCCGGCACGACAGACACAGAGCTGTCCAAACCGTTTCAAAAAAATGTCAAACCGGAAAAGCTCTTTACCCCGGAATTTGTTGCCGAACGTTTGTTATCGGTGGTAAAGAATGCACCGCTGGATAACCAGTTAAGTTATCTGGACTGGCAGGGAAAAAGCATTGCGTTTTAATGGCTGAGATTCGCGGTGATCATGGGCGGGCATGAATAGCCGGGATGTTCTCGGTCCGGAAATTGTAATCGCCCCTTGCGGACACAAGCCATAAAGTTTTGCTCTAATGCGGCAATGCGTCCATTTTGTTTCATTTTAAGCAACTCCGCATGAATAAGCGGCACCAGACTTTGATGGCGTTTATGCAAAAAATGAAAAATCGGGCTGGTCAGATCAGGTAACGTGTATGAATCAAACAGTTTTTTATCCAGCTTGCCTTTCGCGAGTTCTACCTCAACTAAAATAGTATCTGCAATAGCATAGTCAACCCGGCCTTTTTTTAGCAGACGTAATAGTTGGCCGGTATTTTGTGTCAGAATGGTATCAGAGTCAGTAAACAGATATTCGAGGAACTTTGAACCTCTAATCAGACCAACCCGGAACTGCTTAAGCTCGGGCAATTGAGTTTCTCGGCGCGATGCGTTTTTCATCGAAACTGAATTCATTTTCAAGCTTAAAAAGCTCACCGGCACACGCAGTAAGTTTTCATAGTTTGGGTCTATACTTCCGACCCGGCCTAACTCGCCATCAACCTGACCAGAGTTAGACATATACAAAGCTCTTTCATGGGGGTAATAATCAATAGCTACCTGATACCCTATGTTCTGGTAAGCTTCACTGATAATTTCGTAACCCAGCAAGGTCAGTGGATGATATTGCGGGGTAGCAAAAGTCAGCGTTTTTATCTCCTGACTATCAGCCGCCAGGGGTTGTATTAAGCAACACAAAAATACAAAGCTGTTAAACAAATGGCGGGTTAAACAACGAAACACTATGCCCCCCTTTGGCCAAAATAAATTTTCATCCATAAAAATAAATTAATCAATATAAGTGAATACCGGGCAAATTTTAATATTGATCAGTTCTTTGTAAAGAATTATTAAACTTACACCAGCATATTATGGCTTAAGATCAACTAATGCGCGAGAAAGTTTGCGACTGACCGGGCGGGTTTATACCCTAGTTTATCCCATGGTTAGCGCTGTGCTGCGATTAGCGGCTGGCAAGTAAAACTTTGGTTCTCCGCACCCGGAGCTTGGAGACGGCCCTGTTCAACACAGGCCATAAAGTTTTCTGCCAGTTCTGCTAACCGGCCATTATTTTTCATTTTGTCGAGTTCAGCGGTGACCTTGGGCAATAAGTGCAACTGTTTGCTATGTAAAAAATGGTAAACCGGAATCGCAAACTCATTGACCACTTGAGTATCAAATACTGATCGCTCCAATTGTGTTTGTTGTAATTCAACTTTAACCAGGGGCTGTTTATCTTTCGAGTACAAATTTTGTTCTAACTGAGCGCTTTCAAATCGCGGCGCGAGGGCTGTAGTATAGTTATTCTATATAAAAACCGAGCAACAAAGAGTTGGAAGCGCTCAGGACGAACCTGAAAGGCAGCGTCCGTATGGCCTTTCTACTGCGTTATCGCTCATTTATGTAGCGCACTACACTACAATCGCTCTGCCTTGTATAAAAACCACACGGACTGCTGCAAAAATGAACGCAAAAGGTCAACAGACCCTAGCTACTATCCCTTTTGTCAGAGTGCTTTAGCTATGAGTTTGACTATCCCATTAGCCTTTATTCAGGAACTAAATGAATCAGAGTCACTCAGTGAGACACTGAGCTGCATAACCAACTGGTTGCCAAAAATGCTGCCCGCTCACCGGGCCAGCATTACTTTTTGTTCAACAGACAGAAAAACACTGACAGTTTATGCAATTACCGGTAAGCAGGCAATTCCAGCGTCATTTAGCCTGGATGTGGCATCCAGTTTTGTTGGCCAGGTATTTAACAATGCACGCGGTGATTTCATCAATACCCAAGAAAACCAAGCTTTAACTGACTGTCAGATGTTAGCCGACCATGGTATCAATACCTGTCTCGATGTCCCTTTAATTACAGCAAAGCATTGTTACGGAACATTAAATCTCGGCCATGAAAAAGCAGATACATACTCTCAGGTACACCTGCAGTTTTTAACCAATTTAGCGACATTGCTTGCACCTTATCTGTATGTTCATCATCAACTTAAAATACAGGAACAATTGGCTTCAACCGACGAGTTAACCGGGTTAGCAAACCGCCGCACTTTTTATCGTTATGCCGAACAAGCTATGGAAAACTGGCAGAAACATCAGCATTCGTTTTTTATCTATATTCTTGATTTAGATTTTTTTAAACAAATAAATGACGAGTTTGGCCACTGCTCAGGTGATCAAACCCTTTCTAAATTTGCCAAAGTGCTACAGGCACAAATCCCGGAAACCGCCCATTGTGCAAGAATTGGTGGAGAAGAGTTTGCGATTTTAGATATCCATGACAATACAGATAAAGCCAGCATGCTTGCTGAAAAAATTGGTGATAGTTGCCGGGCGCTGTTGATTAAAACCGCCGGTGAAACACTGAAAGTCACAGTCAGCATAGGGCTTGCACAAATTAGTGAGGATGATAAAGAGCTGGATGATATTATCAAAAGAGCGGACCGAGCCTTATATCAGGCCAAACAACAAGGTCGTGATCAGTTTCAGATTAACTAACCTCAGCTCGGTTTAATGAATATGCTTTAAACGGCCTTTTTCACGGGGACGGCGTTAAATTTACTTAAGTTATAATATACCTTATCCCGAGTTGAGATTAACTAAAACCTGAGCAGACAAAAGATTTTTCCCGCCACAACTGGAAAATAAATCCTAAACAAGCTAAATTAACTGTTTATTTATCCAGTCACCGTTTTTTTATGAAACTCTATATTGCCGAAAAACCCAGCTTAGCGCGAGCGATTGCAGCGGTTTTACCTAAACCTCAACAAAATAAAGATGGTTATATTCAATTAACCAACGGAGACTGCATTTCATGGTGTATAGGCCATTTACTGGAGAATGCAGAGCCAGAGGATTATCAGGCAAAATTTAAGCAGTGGCGCGCAACAGACTTACCCATCATACCGGATAACTGGCAACTGAAAGCAAAAACTAAAACGAAAAAACAATTGGGGATATTATCCAGACTGATAAAAAAAGCGGATGAATTGGTACATGCAGGCGATCCGGACCGTGAGGGCCAGTTGCTGGTAGACGAAGTCATTGCCCACTGCAAAATACCACAACAAAAAGTTAAGCAAACCCAGCGTCTATTGATCAGTGATTTAAACCCTGCGGCGGTAAAAAGCGCACTGAATAAACTTAAAAGCAATACAGAATACGCAGCGCTTTCTACCTCAGCACTCGCCCGTAGTCGAGCAGACTGGATGTTTGGATTAAATCTGACCCGGGCATATACACTGCAGGCACAACAAGCCGGGTTTCAAAGTGTATTATCGGTTGGTCGGGTACAAACCCCCGTCTTAGGTTTAGTCGTGCGCCGCGACAAATCAATCGATGAATTTGTCAATAAACCTTTTTATCAGGTACTGGCACATATAAAAATTGATGAAAATACCGGCTTTACGGCCCTGTGGCAACCAAGCGAAGCTTGCGTTCCCCATCAGGATGAAGAAGGCAGAATCATCAATAAATCTCTTGCCGAACATGTCATCAAACAAATTGAAGGTGAGAATGCCCATATCAGCAAAGCTGAGCAAAAGAATAAACAGCAGGCTGCACCTTTGCCCTATAATCTGTCCGCGTTGCAAATTGATGCAGCTAAACTGTTTTCATTGAGCGCTCAGGATACCTTATCGGTTTGTCAGTCCTTGTACGAAAAGCACAAACTGATTACTTATCCGAGATCGGATTGTCGCTATTTACCGACAGAACACTTTTCTCAGGCTAAACAGCTTACCTCGGCGATTTCAAACAATCTTCCGGCATTAGAAAAAGCATGTCAGCAAGCGAATCTAAATCAAAAAAGCAAAGCCTGGAACGATAAAAAAGTGGACGCACACCATGCTATTATTCCAACCGGAAAAAAAACCTCGGTGCAATTAACCGCAAATGAAGAAAAAATATATCAGCTAATTGCCAAACAATATTTAGTCCAGTTTTATCCCTCGTGGCAATATCAGGACAATCGGATCGAATGCCTGATTAAAAACGGTTTATTTGTTGCCAAACACAGGCAAACAACTGATTTAGGCTGGAAAGCCCTAATTGGCAGTACTAAAGATAAACAAAATGAAGCCGCCAAACCTGCGTTACCTAAAGTAAAAACCGGTGATATTTATCTTTGTACACATGGCGAGTTATTAGAAAAAATGACTCAAGCACCACAAGCTTTCACAGATGCGACTTTACTTGCAGCAATGACAGGCATAGCCCGCTATGTATCAGATCCGGCCATTCGGAAAATTTTAAAAGAAACGGATGGTCTGGGAACAGAAGCAACACGCGCCGGTATTATAGAGCTATTATTTAAACGCCGTTTTTTACTCAGACAAGGCAAACAAATTAAAGCCACTGAAACCGGACGTGCATTAATAGAGAGCCTGCCTGAGCAGTTAACACTTCCGGATATGACAGCTCAGTGGGAGGCATCACTTGAATCCATTTGTCAGCGTCAACTGAATTATCAGAGCTTTATTGAACCTTTATTAAATAACTTAACCCAGCTAGTTGAGCTGGCTAAACAGCCCCCCAACCAAAGTTTAATTGCTGCAGCTAAAAATCAGCCCAAAAAGCCAAACAAATTCAAAGGCAAATCCGGCTATAAAAAGAAATTCGGCTCAGCCAGAAAACGTACTTCTGCCGCATAAGTTGTTAATTTGTTGTAAAATTGACTAAGCGTTCACATTTTAACTCAACAGAATATGAAGTCTTGCACACAAATAGCGACATCTGATTGTGAAAAGCCCAAGTATCAACTTTAATTGAATTCAACTTAGTTCGATTTAACTGGCTATTTCAGCCGTTTTTTCTGGAGGAATTATGAAATATTTGAAGCCAAGTTTGTCAGCCATTGCACTTGCATTAGGTCTCGCTGCCTGTGGTGGCAGTTCTGACAGCTCAAATGAGCAAGAACAATCTGCACGATTTTCATTAGGGGTTTCAGATGCCGCCGTTGAAGGAGCGTCTGAGGTGAATATTTTTGTTCAACAAGTATTGCTACGCAATGATGCAGGTGAAGATACAGTCATTCCAACGCTGGATGATGACGATCAACCTATCAAAATTAATCTACTGGATTTTCAGGGTAGTGCAGCCTATCAGCTTATCTCAGATCTGGAAGTTGAAGCCGGTGACTACAACTGGATTCGGATGGATATCGTCAATGGTGTTGATACTAACTTTGAACAAACCAGTCATGTCGTGTTTGAAGATGCAAGTATCCGACCTTTAGTTGTGACTCGTAAAGGCAATGACGGTATCGGCGAAATTCAATTGAATGATTTTGAATTAAACCAAGGCAACAATGAGTTTGTGGTTGAATTTGATTTGAAAAAATCACTGGTGGATCCAAAAAATAATCAGGATATCAAGCTAAAACCAACGGGTGTTCGTTTAGAAAACCTGATTGCTTCAGGTCATATTGAAGGTTCAGTCAGTGGTACTTTAATTGGTAACTGTGAATCAGATAATGCTGAAATGTCCGGTGAAGGTGGTGTATTTGGGCATGCTGTTTATTTGTATGATGTCGACGTCACATCAGAAACCGCGTTAGATATTCAGGAAACTGATTCAGACTTCACGCCTCAAGCGACAGCCAACCTGGTATTAAATAATGAAACCGGTGACTATGACTTTGAATTCGGTTTTGTCGGTGAAGGTGACTACAACATAGGCTACACTTGCTTATCACACTTAGATGACCCAGAAAGTGCTGATGAAGATTTCAGCTTATATGCATTTGACGCTGAAAGTGTCAATGTTGCCGCCGCAGCAACTGCCTCAGCAGAGGTGGTGGTCGATGATACGATTATCGTCGAAGTGGAAGTTGAGACTGAAACTAACGCAGAAGCACAATAACCGAATTAACTGCGATAACTCAAAGAGAGAGTAGCGCTAAAAAAGGTGGCAGATGCCACCTTTTTTATTTTTAAGAACAAACAAAACAGCCTATTTCTTCTGTCAGGTACCTTAGACTCATTTGGTTAACTGACTTTAATCCAATTAACTTTGTATAAATCTTCCCTTCTGTCTTTAAAGTTTGTTACAGCGCCTTCGGCTCTCAGTTTTTTAAGGGCAGCTAAATCAACATCAGCAAACATCAGCATTTCTGTATTCGGGGTACTTTCTGACAAGACGGCATCATGCGGGAATGCAAAATCGGACGGTGTGAATACAGCAGACTGAGCATACTGTACATCCAGGCTATCAACGCTGGGCAGGTTACCGACACTGCCGGCAATGGCAACATAACATTCGTTTTCAATCGCTCTGGCTTGTGCACAGTGACGCACCCGTAAATAGGCATTGCGCGTATCGACCCAAAATGGGACAAATAAAATCTCTAAACCTTGTTCATTCAACAAGCGCCCAAGTTCCGGAAATTCAACATCATAACAAATCAAAATTCCGATTTTACCGGCATCTGTATCGAATACTTTAAGTTCATGCCCGCCTTCAATAACCCAAGCCCATTTTTCATGAGGTGTGATATGCAGTTTTCGTTGCTCATCAACCGTACCGTCCCGGCGACATAAATAACTGACATTATAAAGCCGGTTATCTTCCAAAAGTGGCATAGAGCCGGTAATGATATTGATGTTATAACTGACTGCCATTCGTGACATCTGGGTACAGAACTCTTCGGTAAACCCAGCTAAAAAACGAATAGCGGCGGCTCTGTCTGTTTCCGGACACAGCCCCATTAACGGTGCATTAAAAAATTCCGGAAACAGCGCAAAATCACTTTGATACTCAGATAAGGCATCAACAAAATATTCTACCTGCTGTAGCAAATCTTCAAAACTGGCGGCTTCACGCATTTGCCACTGAACAACCCCCAGCCGAGCTTGTGTTGCCCTGGTATCTACCACAGCCGCTTCTGGTTCATACATAATATTACTCCACTCAAGCAAAGTGGCGTAACCTTCTGATTTTTCATCTTCCGGCAAATATTTTCGTAATAAGCGTTTCACCTGAAAATCATTGGACAGCTGAAACGTTAAGATAGGATCATATATTTCTTTACGACTGACTGCTTTGATATACTCAGTTGGTTTGAGTTCGTCGCTGTACTTGTGATAAGCAGTAATACGTCCACCGGCCAGAATGGCTTTTAGATTATATTGCCGGCAAAGTTCTTTACGCGCATCATATAATCGTCGGCCAAGGCGAAAACCACGATAATCCGGGTGAATGAGCATGTCCAGTCCATAAACCGCATCACCTTTGGCATTATTTAAAATTTCACTTTGCGGGCCAATCAAATCATCATAAGTGTGGGGATTACTAAACCTGTCATAATCAACCAGCACAGACAGCGCAATACCCACCAGCTTATCTTCATCCATCAAACCAAGCTGGCCTTCGGGGAAATCTTCAATCAGTTGAAAAATGGTATTTTCAGGCCAGGCACCGCCTATATCGTTGTAAACCCGGTCCATCAGTATTTTTATTTGATCATAGTGCTCGGGTTCTAAATTAATCAGGCTTAAATGAAGGTCTTTAAGGCTCATACTTTTTCCTTAATTGAAAACTCATTCCCTTAACTTAAATAGTAACCCGGGCTTTCGTCAATTGTTTTTTAGTTTACTCAACTGCACTTAACCGTCTTTTGTGAATTGCACTGCGCATTGAAATTCCGGGTACCTGAATATAATGTGTCGCGGCCTGAATGTAATGTCCGACCTGACCCAGTTCTTTTTGATAAGGCTTAAAAATCAGTTCATCCAAATTAATACTAATGCCAACAAAAGTTTCTGTGGTTTTATAATCTGTATATGGCCTGTCGTTTTTATCAAATCCACGGGTTTGATAACCTAGTTGAAGTTCAATAAAACGCAGAGGGGTTGATTTTAAGCGCTCAAAGCCATTCAATTTAGCGACGGCTATATATTTCATCCCCGAATAATCAGTTACCGGATGAAACCCCTGCATGCCTTTTGAAGGCTTATATTCAATACGTAAATCGAGGGTATCACCAAGTATGGTGGGATATTTAGTTTTTAAATACGAAATGCCTATGCCTGTTGTATTGGCAATTAAATCTTGGGTACTAAAGCCATGATCATCAGAGTAGCCATCAAAGACCTCAACATACAACATCAGCGCCCAGGAATAATAAGCACTATATAAGGCAGCAGATTCCGGACTATAACCTTTGTCGGCCATCTGGTGTGTTAAAAATTCACTCATCGCATACGAGGAATATAAGTGGCCAAGCTTATCAGCGCCTCCACTACCGGTATCCATACCAAACCAGCCTTCGCTGTTAAATTTAAATTCAGCGCTGCCCCACGCCCATTCTTTCACGCCCAGGTAAGTGATTCCGGCAAATAGTCCACCAATTTCCAGCCAATTTTCTTTGCCTGCCTGTTGCCAGTTTTGGTATCTTTGAGAGGAATAGCTTGCGTGAGAACCCGGTTGCTGATCACTTGCATGTAATGAAAAGCTGAAGGAGCCAAGGATTAGGAAAAGTGAAAAAAACTTCATTATGTCTGCTTTAGTCAAAAGTACTATTATCTAACAGTCTGATCATTTTAACAATCTTCAAATTAATCAATATGTTAAAACTTGTAATCAAAACTGAACAAAAATTCAGCCCATCTCCCCAATTGATTTAGCGATAAAAGTTAAGCCTGTCGCTTTTTTGGTATAAAATAAAATTAGATGTTTTTTATTCGGCAGGTTATAAATTATGGCTATCAGCAGCGTAACGAATAGCATTAACGCAAATATTCTTAATAATACGTTTAACCAGAGTGAACCAAAAACCAACCCGGCAAATAATCTGCTTGAACAAGTCATAAACCAGCCGTATCAAAATCAAACTGCGACAAAAACGGATTTGCTGGCCGGTGTGGCTGAGCAACAGATTAGTCAAACATCAAAGATATTATCAGGATTGGGAAGCGGAGATACCTTAACGAACCAGTTAGTTTCATTTTCGGTTAATGCCAATAATCAGCTGGCAGCCGATCAGCTTCCTGATGAATACAGTAAAACTGTCGGCTCCATTATCGATTTAACGATTTAGGCGAGCATAAACCCAAATCTAAAAATAATAATCGATAGATGCATACAGAGCAGAGAAGTCACCTTCTCCCACATCACCGTTTGCATCAATATAACCATCCTGTGTCAGATACTCCAAATAAAACCAACCCGGTCCGTAGTTATAACTAACACCCGGAGCAAACGCCATCACACCATCTGCGGTATTGCCATCTGTATCTGTTTTAGCCCAGTTAGCATTTAAATAATAAAACCATTTATCCTGCTTATAACCCAGCTCAAACATAGCTCTATTATTTTTAATTTCATCGGCCAAAGCATTCACCGTACGGTAATTATCCGGTAATTCACGATTGACCATTAACCACTCAGCTTTGGCATAAAACTGATCAAACTGACCTATATAATAAAGCGCCAACGCATTATGATCGCCATTAACCGGATTTGGATTTTCAGTTGCAGCCAGACCCGAGTCAGTCAAGTCCTGTAATTTACCGGCCTGAACAGACAAGCCAACTTTATGTTGTTCGGTTAACTGGTAACTGGCATCAGCAACAAAAGTTTGCACTTTTCGGTAAGCGGTTGAGCTCCCCCAGTGACCATTATCATCGACTGTATCTGTACTGGTTTCGCCCCAGTCATCAGCGTGATAATAAGCCAAATTATAATTTAACCCGTCTCGTCTGGCTGAATATTTAATCCCGACATCCATCTGGTCGCCATAGCCGCCATGCAGCATATCACCCGGCCAGAAGTTCACGGTTTTCCAGCCAAATGGGATTTGGCTTTTACCGATATAAAGCTCACTTTGCTCATCAAACTGATATTTAATCCAGGCTTTATGCAGGGTAAAGTTATCACCACTGGAGTTATTGCTCGGGCTGGTAAAGGATCCCGGACCAATTCTTAATTCAGCTGAAAGAGACCAAGGTCGGCCTTCTTCAACATCATCGGCGTATAAAACTAAAGCTTCGTCAGCGACGTCTCCATAGGTGTCTTTGTCCCGTTCAACACTGGCATCACTGCCCTCATTAACATAACGATAATTAAACCAGATGCCACCGGAAAGGCTGGGGCTAGCCAACACAGGTGCAGTCATTGCACCACATAATAGTGCGGCAATCGGGATAGATGTGTAAGGTGATTTGAGTTTGCTTCCTTGGTATTTAATCATGCATGCCTCTTTCTCTTGTGGATTAATTGGCGGTATAAAATAGCGCATTGCCCAAGCCGGTTGAACAAGTTGGAGTCAATGCTTTTTACCTCTTGCTGAAATCTCGTATTTTCATGTAGCTTGGGTATAGTATAGCTAATCTGAAAGCTTTTGTTTTTCAGGCACTAAAACATTTAAAGATTTAGGCTGAACTTGGATCCTGAGTAATTCACACTGACGGTCTTCACCATCAACGACATATTTAAAGTCAGACAGGTTTTCACCCGCTAACTTTATTTCAATTCGGGTTGCATGCCTGTGTTTAATATCATCATTAAAACTTTCATCTGTCATGCCTGATAATGCCAGTTCTAACAGGTTGATAATAGGCTCACTGACAGATTCTGTATGCGGTATCCAAGTAATGTCGAGTTTGCCGTCCTGTAAATCCGGCATCCCCTTGCCATGCGCAAGCAAAGTCGTAATAGGCGCGGCATTGGCCACCGTTAAGCTATTGACCGTTATCGTTTCAGCTGCTTCATCATCCAGCTTTATGGTTAACTCAATCGCTTCATTCTGGCTTACAGCACACCACAAACCATGTAAATACGCAAACTGGCCATGTGCATTTTTAGCCTTTCGGCTTGCCTGCTCTATCATTTTTTGTTCAAAGCCTATACCGGCAAGCAATAGCATCAAATCGTCATTGCAACTGGCAGTATCAATTTTTTCGCTATAGCCCTCAATAATATTCAGGCACGCAGATTCTATCGGAATGACTTTAGCTTTAATGCCCCATAAAACATGACTTAACGCATTGGTTGTGCCTAACGGAACTATCCCCAAATGAGTATTGGTATTGACCATAGCCGAGGCAACTTCGTTGACAGTGCCGTCTCCACCGCAGGCAATAATAGTTTGGGAGCCTGCCTCCACTGCTTGCCGAGCTAATGATTTAGCGGAGATATTTTCAGTCGTTTCTTTGATTGTTAGCGCAAAATAATCAGATAACAGAGATTCAATATAATCTTTGTGCTCTTGCCATTTTTGCCCACCGGCAACGGGATTAACTATCACCCAAGCTGTGTTTTTAATAACCAACTGCTTGCGCCGGTAATAACGCACTAAGCGTCTGTATTGCTTTTTATTCAGCTTGGCGGTTTCGCGAATGGCCTGAATTTTTTCCAAAGCCTGGTCCACCGTCAAATTCGGATTTTGGCTCAGTAAATAAGCCGCCATAATAAAGACTGAGCGACCGCGTCCAAGGGCACAATGGATTACAATTGCGTTATCTGCTTTTTGATGTGTTTGCAGCCAGTGCAAGGCTTTGGTGACTTGCGCTAAACTAGGTACAGAATGATCCAGAATTGGCAAGTTCAAATAATCAATATCTTCTCCCAACAGGCTGATATCAAGAGAATTAAATTCTGCGGTAACATCCAAAACGGCAGTAATTTTATTGTGCTTCATTTCCTCAATATCAGACGGAAATAAACGCCGTGCTAAAAATAAGTTATCACTGATTTTTTGCAATGCGGGTACAGGATCACTATTACGCGCAAAGCTGTTATAAAGTTGGGTAAAAAACAAAAAAGGAATAAACATCCAGCGAGTATAGAGCGGAATCGTTCCCGTCTGGCGTTTACGAAAAATACTCGGGTTATTAAAGACATAAGCCACACTCACAGCTAAAAAAGATAGCGAACACCAGACAAAAAATAATTGAAAATAAATATTCTGGGTCAGGACGGTCAAAAACATAAAAATGCCGGTCACTATCAAATAAAACTGGGGATGAAACATCGGCATAAACTCCTGTAACTATTTATTCTTTCACTGGAATATGGGGCATACATGTCACAAATTAACATTAAATGCAGTGTTAAAGAAAGTTAATCCGGTATAACAGATGCTAATTAAATTCTAGATAAATATCAGGGAAATACAAAGTTAACTGCAAGCTTTTAGATTGTAGGTAAAGTCGCCTTGGCAAACGTCCGTATAGACGAAGACCAAAGCTGATTACCAAATTTTAAATATCCATGCAGTTTGCATAATAAGTCACAGTCGCGGGCCAGTCCGAAAAAACGCCAAGTACGCCGATATCTTTTGCCAGCACATCCAATAATTCATAGACAACCCCCTCATTGTCTATGGCATCCGCTATGCTTTGATAATACCAGTCAGCCCCTTCGCTTAATTTACCCGAACGCTCCAGTGACCAGGTTATAATGTTTAATCCGGCAGCATTGGCCGCTTTGGCATATTCTGAAGGAAGAATATTTCCATCACCGTCAGTTGTAACCAGAACCCATAATGGCGGTGCTATAATTTGCACGCCATCGGCTTTAAGCGTTTGCATCGACGGCGCAAATGAATTGATATTTTGCGGATCAAACCCGTCCACACTATAACGTCCGTCTAAATAAACAGCTTGAGTACCAAAATCAGCTGTACTGTTAATCCAGTAGTCTACATCTTCCAAATTAAAGGACTGCGCAAATACATTTTCAGCAGGAACACCAGCTTCAATATACTCATCAATCATTTTTTGAGCATAATCCTGCTGGCTCATACCATCATATGGCATCACAACCTCAGGGGCTTTCAATTCAGGCGTCATCTTAACCCCGGTCGTTTTAAACAGTTCAATGCTTTCTTTATGGGTCATTAAAGTCCCACAGGTTGCATGTAAATCAGTGCGCCATTTTGCGGTGCCATCCATATATTCCTCAGCAGTCTTCGCCTTGGTATTTGCGCCATCCATTTTCCCACAAAGTGATTTAAATTCAGCCAGCGTAATATCACTGGTACAGCATCGCGCATTCGCGGCAACCCCATTTTTAGGATCGCCCGGCGTAAAAGGCACCGAACATTTAGCCGCGAGTTCAGGTTTGCTTAAAATATTCGTTGTCGTATGCAGATCACATTGCGCGTGGCGACAAACCAGTTGCTTATCTTTGGTAAAGGTAACATCACACTCAACAATGCCGGCGCCAGAATATATCGCCGCCTGATAAGCTTCTTTGGTATGTTCAGGAAACATCATAGACGCGCCTCTATGGCCTATGCTCCATTCCGTGCGATAAAATTGATTATCCTTACATTGTGCCAGTTTGCTTTTTAACGGACTATCTGTCATCTGATCGACTAAAAATAATGGGCGGGCACCAATATGGGACAAAAAACTTTGCATCTCATTCATATTTTGGTTTTTAGCTTGAGTATCCGTATTAGTTTCCATCGAACACGCGGTTAATATCCAAGCGGTTAAAAAGAAGGATATCAAGGGTATTTTATTAATCAGTCTTTTCATGTGTTTCCTTCCTGTTTAAAAGCAATGAAATGCTGTCGTTATAAAAACAGCTAAACTTAGTGGTTAAAAATCAAGCAACTCAAACATACAAATCAAACATGAAAATCAAAAGACGTTTCAATTAAATAAAAATGTTGAAGCTATATCAGAGCTTAGTTGGAATTGATGATTATAAGTACAGGTTAAAAAAAATTATCACCTGCCTGGATTGAAGATGCTTGCAAATTAAACAATTAAGTTTTAAAGTTTCAATAATTTCTGAAACTTTAAACATCGAGAAAATTAAATGACACCCAAAATTCAATCTTTTGTTATGCATTGCGGTGAAATGGGTAGCCGTTGGGGATTTAACCGTACCATTGGTCAAATGTGTGGATTATTAGTGATTTCAGAGCAGCCACTCACAGCCAATGAAATCTCAGACAGGCTCAATATTTCACGCGGTAATGTCAGCATGGGAATTAAAGAATTGCAGTCGTGGCGTTTAATTCAGGTTCAACATAGACCCGGTGATCGTAAAGAGTATTATTCCCCGGCGGGCAGTATCTGGGATATGGCGTTAAGAGTATTTGAAGAAAGACGCAAACGTGAAGTCGATCCAACCTTAAGTCTTTTACGTGACAATATGCTGGATGCACCGGCCAACTCAGAAGAAGCTTATGCCCAAGCCAAAATGCATGAAATTCATGATCTGTTAGATGCCTTAACTCACTTTGCCTCAGAGCTGCCTAAAATGGGACCAGAAAGGTTACACAGCCTGATGAAATTAGGGGCGGGCGTTGGCAAAGTATTGGATATGAAAGATAAATTTTTAAAGGCAAACAAATAAAATTTGCCAAACGTGAGGCAGTGATTTAGCACTGCCAGATTAATTCAACAGACTTGTCTAGGAGCAGGTTATGCTTGATACCTTAATGCTTTCGCGCATTCAGTTTGCAGCGAATATTAGTTTTCACATCTTATTTCCAACGATCACCATAGCATTGGGCTGGTTTCTATTTTATTTCAAATTGCGCTCTAATATCAGTGGCGATCCTATCTGGATGCGCGCCTATCGTTTTTGGGTCAAAATATTTGCGTTAACTTTTGCGCTGGGCGTGGTCACCGGCATTACTATGTCTTTTCAGTTTGGCACTAACTGGCCCGGATTTATGGAAAAAGTCGGTAACATTGCAGGCCCCTTATTAGGATATGAAGTATTAACCGCTTTCTTTCTCGAAGCCACGTTTTTAGGCATTATGTTATTCGGCATTAACCGGGTACCGCCAAAGGTACATACTGTGGCGACTTTTATTGTCGCAGCCGGTACAACTTTATCTGCGTTCTGGATTTTATCACTTAATTCCTGGATGCAAACTCCGGCCGGATTTGAAATGCGGGATGGTGTCGCTCATGTAACAGACTGGTTTGAAGTTATTTTTAACCCGTCATTCCCGTATCGCTTTACGCATATGTTGCTGGCCTCTGGGCTAACGGCATCCTTTTTAATTGCCGGTGTCAGTGCTTACCGTATTATACGTGGCGACTCAAAACGCGCACCTCAACTCACTTTAAAAACAGCGCTCACTGTCGCTTGTTTACTTGCACCTTTACAGTTATTTGTTGGCGATATGCACGGCTTAAATACACTAGAACATCAGCCACAAAAAGTCGCAGCAATGGAAGGCGTTTGGCACACCGAAAAAAATGTGCCCTTGCTATTATTTGCGCTGCCGGATGAAGCCGCCAGAACCAATCATTTTGAACTGAAAATCCCTAACCTCGCGAGCCTGATATTAACTCACAAAATGGACGGTGAAATTAAAGGGCTAAACGAATTTGAAGGCAAACATCCACCCGTTGCACCTGTTTTCTGGGGTTTTAGAGTTATGGTCGCCATGGGCATGCTGATGATTTTTATTGCTCTGTTTAGCCGGTATCAATTGTGGCGAAACCAACAGCTTTCGCCTTGGCTGTTAAAAGCTGTGTTTGCAATGTCATTCTCCGGCTGGATAGCTACACTGGCGGGTTGGTATGTAACAGAAATCGGTCGCCAGCCTTATCTGGTTTCTGGTGTATTAACAGTGCAGGAAGCCGCAACCGATATCGCCCCGGCCAATGTCGGACTATCACTCAGCCTGTATTTAATCTTATATGCAATTTTGATGGCGGCTTATTTGCACACTGTATTTTTAATGGCGCGAAAAGCGGTTGAAATTGAAGATATCAGTTACGAAGAAATGCAAAAAGCCAACTTTCAACATGAAAACCAAACCGGAGTAAATCATGTTTAGTGCAGATACATTAGCCATTATATTTGTCGGTTTGATGGGACTTTCGGTTCTTTTATATGCCATTTTAGACGGATACGATTTAGGCGTCGGGATTTTATTGCCACTGGATAACGAAGAAGACAGTGACGATATGATAGCGTCTATCGGTCCTTTCTGGGATGCCAACGAAACCTGGCTGGTGATGGCGGTTGGTGTCTTATTAATTGCATTTCCGAGTGCACACAGCTTTATATTAAAAGAGCTTTATATACCGGTCGCCATATTATTAATTGCCTTAATTTTACGTGGCGTTGCATTTGATTTCAGAGTTAAGGCCCATTTTAGTCACAGAGCATTGTGGAATAAAGCCTTTAAAGTCGGCTCTGTTTTAGCTGCGCTCAGTCAGGGGTACATGCTTGGCATGTATATCATGGGTTTTGAACACAGCTGGCAAAGCTTTGCGTTTAGCGCTTTGAGTGGTTTAGGCGTGGTCGCCGCTTACAGCTATATTGGTGCTTGCTGGCTGGTCATGAAATCAGAAGGCAAACTGCAAAAGCAAGCCACGCTATGGGCGCGTAAAGCCGGACGCTTCAGTTTTATAGGCGTACTGGCAGTTTCAATTGTCAATCCACTGATCAATCCAAGTGTATTTGAGCGCTGGTTCAGTTTACCTAATATTATTTTATTACTGCCGCTACCGGCGTTTTGTTTTGTTCTGTTTTTAATTATCGACCGGCTGCTCAAACGTATGCCGTTTAAAGAAGATGCCAGCTGCTGGATCCCTTTTGTTGGCGCCATTATGATATTTTTCCTTTGTTTTAATGGTCTCGCCTTTAGCTTTTTCCCGGATATAGTGCCTGGTAAAATAACCATCTGGCAAGCCGCTGCCGCACCTGAATCCTTAAGCTTTATCTTATGGGGTGCCATGCTCGTTATCCCCTGTATTCTGGCTTATACTGTTTACTCCTACCAGGTATTCTGGGGTAAAACCAAAGCGCTCAGATATTATTAATTTAAATGTGACACATGAGATATTTTTTAGCCATAGAGCCAGACGCGCAAACGAAACTTAAAATTGAACACTGGCGGGATAAATATTTACCGCCTTTTTCAGCGCCGGTGCCTGCGGGTAATTTCCATATTACGCTGACATTTTTAGGTCAGGTAACGGAAAATCAGCTGGAACGGCTCAGCGAAAAAATCAGTCAACAAAAATTACCACGTCAGTTTGAGCTGACTTTAAATACTCAGGGTTATTTTGCTAAACCCAAAGCTTTCTGGCTAGGCAGTGAACAGATTCCGGATGCGCTAATCAAGCTGACCGGAATAACCGGGCAAGCAGCACGATTTGCTAAAATAAACATACAAGAAAGGCGCTATATTCCGCATCTAACGCTGGCCAGAAAATGTAAAACAGAACCACCGCAAGCTTTGTTAGCGCCTGAATTCACAACTAAAATTACCGAAATGGGACTATACGAATCAATATCTACACAAAATGGCGTGCGTTACCCCAAACGTTTTAGCTGGAAGTTAGCACCCGGATTTTCACACAGAGGCTAAGCCAGCAATGCATTCATAGCAAGAGGGTATACAAAATATCCGTTTGGCTAATGTCACATCTGAATTTTTAATGCAAATATTTATATTCCTTTTTTAAATCGAGCAAGTTAAACTTAACCAATTGAAATATAAGCTCTTTTTTAATATCGAAAAAACCGAATAAGGTTATCGAATCTAACCGTTATACAGATTAAGTTCAAACCCCTAATATTCTCCTTGTCGAAACGAAACAGGTTTCACTCACTACTCATTTTCATTAAAGGAGAAGTCAAATGACTCAATCAATTATCAATACAAAAATTAAAGAATTTAACGCAACTGCTTTTCACAAAGGTGACTTTGTAGAGGTTTCAGACAAAGATCTTGCAGGTAAATGGTCTGTTGTTTTCTTCTACCCGGCAGACTTCACTTTCGTATGTCCGACTGAGTTAGGCGACTTAGCTGATTATTACGAGCAGCTTCAAGGTATGGGTGTTGAAGTGTATTCAGTATCTACAGATACCCACTTCACTCATAAAGCATGGCACGATACGTCTGATACTATCGGCAAAATCAACTTCCCAATGATTGGTGACCCAACAGGCCGAATTTCTCGCAACTTTGGTGTCATGATCGAAGAAGACGGTTTAGCTTTACGTGGTACTTTCGTAATCAATCCAGAAGGCGAAATTAAAGTAGCTGAAGTTCATGATTTAGGTATTGGTCGTAGCGCTAAAGAGCTGGTACGTAAAATCCAGGCAGCTCAATACGTAGCAGAGCACGACGGTGAAGTATGTCCTGCAGCTTGGCAGCCAGGTGAAGAGACTTTAGCACCTTCTTTAGACTTAGTTGGCAAAATTTAATGATGGCTTGGGAAGCGAATATTGACGCAAAAACGCTGTAAATATATCCCTATAAGCTTGGATTTTTCTTTAAATATTCAGCCTCCCGATCCGAAGTTAACCTGAAGCCGTAAAGCGGCTTCAGGTTAACCTTTACTTTAAATTCTTACTTTAAATTTTTTTATCTTGGAGTTGTTATGTTAGACACTAAAATTAAGCAACAATTAACCAGTCACTTTGCAGGCCTAAAACATAAAGTAGAATTGCTATTGTCGCTCGATGACAGCGCCAAGGCAAAAGAATTAAAAGGTCTGGCAGATGACTTAGCCACCGTCAGTCAAAACATTGAAGTAAAAGATTCAACTAATCCGGCAGATCGTAAACCTATGATGTGGGTACGCGATACAGCCAATAATACTCAGGCAGGTTTCGCTGGCGTCCCTATGGGCCATGAATTTACCTCTCTTATTCTAGCGGTTTTACAGGCAGGCGGTCACCCGGTTAAACAAAGCGCAGAAGTGATTGAACAGATTCGTTCAATTGAGGGTGAATTCAAGTTTGAAAGCTATATTTCACTGAGCTGTCAGAACTGCCCGGAAGTAGTACAGGCATTGAACTTACTGGCGTTACTTAACCCGAATATCAGCCATGTCATGATAGACGGCGGCGTATTTGGTGACGAAGTAAAAGATCGCAATATAATGGCAGTGCCTTCAGTCTACCTGAACGGTGAATCATTTTCACAAGGTCGAATTGCATTGGCAGAAATTCTAAACCGGATTGATTCAGGCGCCGCTGAAAAAGAAGTTGCAAAGATTAACCAAAAAGCGCCTTACGATGTCTTAGTTGTAGGTGGTGGTCCGGCAGGGGCGGCCGCTGCGATTTATGCAGCGCGTAAAGGCTTACGCACAGGTATAGTGGCTGAGCGTTTTGGCGGACAAGTGATGGATACGGTTGGCATTGAAAACTTTATTTCAGTGAAAAAAACCGAAGGTCCAAAATTGGTTGCCGGACTGGAAGAACACGTCAAAGACTATGATGTAGATATTATTCAACAGCAAAGAGCGAGTTCTATTAGCCGTAACGATTTAGTTGAAGTTTCACTTGAAAGTGGCGCTCAGGTTTCAAGTCAATCCGTCATTATCGCAACGGGCGCACGCTGGCGCAAAATGAATGTGCCCGGAGAAGCTGAATATAGTGGCAAAGGTGTAGCTTACTGCCCGCACTGTGACGGCCCTTTATTTAAAGGTAAAAAAGTGGCTGTAATTGGTGGTGGTAATTCAGGGATTGAAGCCGCAATTGATTTAGCTGGCATTGTTGAGCATGTCACTGTACTTGAGTTTGATACAAAATTGCGTGCTGATGAAGTGCTGCAAAATAAAGCGCGCTCTATGGGCAACATAGATATTATTACTCAGGCAATGACAACTGAAGTACTGGGCGATGGTAGCAAAGTAACCGGCCTGACTTACACAGACAGAGCAACTGATGAATCAAAATCAATTGAGCTGGCGGGTATTTTTGTGCAAATTGGCTTAGTACCTAACAGTGAATTTTTAGATGGCGATATTGATCTAACTAATCGAGGTGAAATTATCATCAATGAAAAAGGGGAAACCTCAATGCCGGGTGTATTTGCGGCAGGGGATGTCACCACAGTGCCTTATAAGCAAATTATTATTGCGATGGGTGCAGGTGCAACCGCATCACTCAGTGCATTTGATTTCCTTATCCGTCAGGCTCCACTTGAAACGGAAAGCAAAGGTGAAAAAGCCGCTTAACCGATAGATTAACAAAAACCTAAAGCCAGCGTCGAACGCTGGCTTTATATTGTTTATACGCATCACCAAACTTAGCCAACATATAACGCTCTTCGGGTTTAATCTGAAAGCGATTCATATATAACCAATAAAAGACGAGCCCAACCATAGCCAGCCAGTTATTGAGAAAACAAAACCAACCAAACAAGATAAATAAAAACCCTAAATACATTGGATTGCGGGTAAATTGATAAATCCCCTCTGTTACCAAGTGTTCAGTTGCATCCGGATGACGTGGATCCAGTGTTGTTCTGGCACGACGAAAACTAAAAGCACCGGATAAAACAATGAGCGTGCCAATCAAAACAAAAGCTATGGCCAGATAGTGACTGCCGCCTAAACTAAATTTCAACTGAGGCATTAGCCAAGCCACGGCTTTCATTATAGCTGCCGCAATAAACACCACGCCCACGGGAATAACTTTTAATTCAAGTTTATCCAACCCCACTCACACCTCCATTTTATTTTGATTGTTTGCAGAGCGCCATGTATCGCACTAAAGGCTACCCAGAGTGAAACGGGCAAAAGCCCGCTCTACAAACAATATTTTTGTAAACATTCAGCCAGTTTTTTCATATCCAAGGGTTTGGCAAGATGCGCATTAAATCCAACTTCAACGGCTCTGGCTTTATCTTCTGGCATCACATCCGCTGTCAGCGCAATAACAGGTAAATCATCATAGTCTGCCACTTTTCTGATTTCGGTTGTCGCCTGATAGCCATCCATGACTGGCATCTGGCAATCCATCAAAACTAAATCAAACGCTTCTTTCTTAACTAACTCCAGCGCCAGTTGACCATTTTCGACCAATTTGACTTCACAGCCGTAAGTATTCAGCATTTCACTGATAACGATTTGATTAATTTCATTATCTTCAGCGACCAATAGTTTTTTACCCGATAAATCCAACTGATTGGATTCCATTTTTTGCTCAGGAGGCTCAAAATTAATGCCTAATCTAACCCGGATAGTAAATACAGAACCTTTGCCTTTTTCACTTTCCAGCTCAATATCTCCGCCCATGAGTTGAGCCAGTTCTTTAGAAATCGCTAACCCTAAACCAGTACCACCAAATTTACGTGAGGTTGACGCATCCGCCTGAGAAAAAGCATTAAAAATTTCAGCCTGAGCTTTAGGGGTAATCCCTATACCTGTATCTTTCACAATAAACTGAACGGTCGCAAACGCTTTATCCCGCTCTATCAGCTCAGCCGATAAACAAATGCCGCCGGATTCGGTAAATTTAAGCGCATTACTGCATAGGTTTATTAAAATTTGTTCAATTCTGACAGGATCACCTGTATACCAGAGCGACTCAGGCAAATTGTCTTTAACCTCCCAGGTCAGCTGTTTACGCGATATCCCGGACTCAAACATAATACGGATATGTTCAAGTGTTTGATGAAGATCCACATTAACTTGCTCTAATACCAGCTTTTCAGATTCAATTTTCGCAATATCTAAAATATCATTCACTATGCCTAGCAAGGTCGTAGAAGACTGCTCAATTTTATAAATATAGTTAGTTAATTCCTGATGTGACTGGGTTTGTCTGGCAAGCTGAGAAAATCCGATTACAGCATTTAACGGGGTGCGAATTTCATGGCTCATATTAGCTAAAAAACGGCTTTTCGCCAGATTAGCTTCGTCTGACTGTTGCTTTGCCTTTGCCAATGACACAGTCCGCTCTTCCACCATATTATTTAATAAAAATTGACGGCTGTTCATCATCAGTATTAATAAAATCACAAAAGCGACAATAAAGAGCTGAGCAATTAATAAAACAAATGCAATTTGATTGTGAAAATGGCTAATAAATTCAGGATTTACCTGTAAATATAACTGCCAAGGCTGGCCAACTTGTTCAAAGTTTTGAATAGTGACCTTATTTTGCTGATCTAACGACAGGCTAGCTGATCCTGTATTGCCGGAAAAGACCTTATTACGGCCTTTTTCAACCAGTTCATAAAAAAACATTTTTTTATGATTTGGTTTAATCGACTGAGCAATAACCTCTTCCACCATAAAAACACCAGTGGCATAGCCCATCAGCTCCCGTTGAAAAATCCGGCTGTCTTCATTTTCATAAATCAACTGATAAACCGGAGCAAAAATCAGATAAGCAGATTCAGGTTGAGTGGATTGCACTAATTGTATAATCGGCGTTGCTTTGGGCACTGACTGATTAGCCGCCAAACTCAATACCTGCTTTCTATCCATCCGGGAATTTACATTAAACCCGATTGCTTGCCGGTTATTAGCCAGTGGGACAACATATTTGACAATAATCAGAGGGTCGTTTGCTTTCAGAGGCTCACCGCTTAAATTGGTTGTAAATTCATATTCAGCCGACAGAGCTTCAAAAAAGCGATTAGCCTCTGGTTGTGCAATTGTCTGATTCCAGGATAACGCCCGAATTGAATCATTTTTTTCCAAAATAGGCGTCGCTAACCTTTCAAACATGTGTCTGTCTATAGAAGGGTTATTTTGAATCAGATTTGCCAAGCCCTGAATATGAGCCAGACTCTCATTAATCTGGCGGTGTAAACTGTTGGATATAACATCTAATTCACGTTCAACTAAATCTTCCGCATTCTGATTATTGTTAGTTGAAAAAATCAGGGTAATAAAGATCACTATGATAAATAAAAACAGAGGGGTAATAATCAATAAATAATCACGCTTACGGCTATTATTCACCGATTTGAGGTTAATTAAAGCTAATAAAAACGGGGTTGCCAGCAAGACACCTAACGAGTCCCCGGCCCACCATAACACCACATTTTCCCAATGATTATCAATGCTGTAATTCGGATTAAATAAACTTAGAGCGTAAACCCCGATATTGGATGAAATCAAATTCACCAATAAACCCACACCAAATACAAACACCAGTGCCAGCCTGTCTGATTTTAGTGCCAGTATATCCCCTGTGTAACGACGTAATACCAAACTGCCAACTGCAGCCTGAAGCGTAGAGCCAATCCCGATTAAAGCGACCTGATTCACTAAATCTGGTGAAATTGAATAAAAGCTAAAATCCGGCTGAGAAAAGAGGTTAAAACAAACCGAACTAATAAACACCGCAGGAAAAAATCGCCACCACCAGATATAACAACCCACCAGCGCAATCCCGGAAGGCAACCAAATAGGGACAACCTGAGTTTGTGCAGATATGTCGGACAATAAAACTCCGGCAAAGTAATAAGCAAATGCAAGCGCAAAATATAACCAAATATTTTTAGACGGGCCAATCAGACTGGGCACTAACAAGCTTCCTTTAGGATATATTCGAGAAATCTAGTTTCAGTTTAGTCGCTGAGCACAAAAGGTTAAATGCAAACCTGATATAAATTTGATTCAGAGCAGATTAAAAATCATAAGGGCTGTCTTTTTAATCTATTTTTCAGAATGCCCTGATAGTTTTTTTCCGTTTTCATTTAACCCGATTTTGGCTCAAACTGCTTGTATTGTTAATCAAAACGAGGAAAAGGCAATGCGTAAAATTAAATCCTGGGTAAAAATCATCAAACCCAAACAACCGGCGAAACAAACATGTAACTATGCAAACAACTATTATGGTGATCAGGTTTGCCGTTAATCATAATAAATTGGCTTTACAGGCCCGGAAATAAATCAGTTGTCACTCCGGGCTTCACACATCTAATAACACCCCCTCAGGTAACCTCATTACCTGTCTGAGAAACAATTTGAACCGCCTGCTTAGACCAACACATCACTCTAAATCCACTTTTTAATAACCATATCAAATAAAAAGCAAACTACCTTTACCTAACTACAACCGAATTACAGAAACGACTATAGCTCTGACAGCGACTATGCTCCGGCAGAAGCGTTAGTTGAAAAAGCGGATTTATTAGGCTTAACTGTACCGGAAATGACAGTATTAGTCGGTGGTATGCGTGGTTTGAATGCAAACTTTGAGCAATCAAGCCATGGTGTATTCACTAAACGTCAACACGCTCTGGTTTCGGCGAGTATTGCGGCAATTTGGCGGACTTTTGTAAGCATTGTTTTTCACCCCTGAAATGCATGAATACAATATAAGCTAGGTTGGAGTTTATTTGGGAAGGTAGGCTCAGTACCAATATGCTCGCCTTTTATGAAGGCTTATTTTCAAGCAAAGGCAACCTAGAGTTGCCTTTTTTATTTAGTCGCTTTTTATTTAGCCTTTTATTTAATCCACAACTTGTCTGTTTCTGCCGCATTTGTTAAGTTGCGAGTCTCTTTAATCTTGTCACTCCCTGATACATGGAAATTCCGGCGAATACTCCCGAGCTTGCGATCAAGTTATACCAAAGCTACCAAACCTTAAGCAAAGATGAGCAGCTGCTATTACGACTTTTAGCCATAGTTTATAAGCCGGTTAATAAATCCCATTTGCGTAGTTTATTGGCATTAACCAATACAGCTGAACTGAGCCAAGTTGAAGATTTATCTGAATTTCTGTCCAATCAAAAACTAACCCATTTATTCAATGAAAACCTACTACAGCAAGATACCAGTGGCATTCGGATAAATACTTTATTAATTAACAAACTGGCTGAAATAAGTGCGTGTTCGGGTGAGTTTAAACTATTAGTTAATATCGCTGAGCAAATCATGCCAGTCACCAGTGGTTTAAACTGGCAGGAGCAAAAACTCAATGAACACAGACTATTAAGAGACTTTTATTATCTCGGAGAAATTAATAATTTTGAGCGCTTACTCAGTTTTCATAAAAACCCACAACAAGTTGACCGTCATAAAAATCAGGTTTTAGTCGAATTATTTTTTCAGCCTTTTGATTTAAAAAGCTTTTTAAAACTGCCGGATAAAATACAGTATCAGGCGTTTGCAGCCTGGCTTAAAAATCAGCAAATCCATGGTTATAACAATACCTATTCGCTTGAATGTTTAGATCAGGTGGTTTACCACAATCCAAATAATCTTGAGCTTAAGAGTTTATTAACCGAACAATATTTATTAACTGCGAATTTAAGCTTATTTAAACAATGGCATAGGCAAGAAGCGTTAACGAGTTATTCGCTGCAACTCTCTGCAACTTATGAGTTATTAACCGGTAATCTTGAACTTGCAATCCAATTATTTGAAAAATCGATTCAAGCCAAAAACAAATACGTCCGCCGTAAAAAACAATATTTAGCCGACTATTTCGGTTATTTTTATAAACTGGCGTTAATGATTCAGGCTAATCAAGCTGAAATAAAACATTATGAAACCGCACTCAATCAAATTGATTTTGAGCAATGCGAACGGTCAATAAATGCTGACTTTTGCCCACTCAGCCAATCTATGATCTGGGGTATTAATTGTTTGCAGTCAGGCAAAGCTTATTTGTTAGATATTGCCCGCTACCGCGATATTGAACCTCAATTGCCACTCATCTTCCATCTAATTTGTTTAACCTATGGTTTAACCAAAATTTGGCACAAAACAGACTTAACGACAGCCGATAAAAAACAACTCAAGACTAGCCTGACATTTTTCCAACAGGCTGGCCTGAATTTATTTAGCTTAATGACAGAGCAGGTTTTGGCTTTTCCTGAGCTATTAGCAAACACCTCAGCCAATCAGCAGCCAAACGAAAGCCAACCAACAGATAAGCTGATTAATTTTACCGTGCAAATTGCGCCTAAAGAAAAATGGGAACTGGCGCTTGATAAACTTATCGCACTGGAAAATAATCCGAAATCAACAACCGCAACAGAAGAACAACAAACACGCCTGATTTGGGAAATAACTCAAAGCCGATTTGGTATTAACCTAAGTCCAAAAGAGCAAAAACAGTCTAAATCTGGCTGGAGCAAAGGCCGGGCAGTGTCTCTTAAACGTCTGTACCACGAAGCCAGCAGTTTTGATTATTTAACCGAAAAAGACAGAAAAATTAGTACCGCTATCGGTTTACAACAAAGTTTTGGCTACTACAGCAAAAATGAATACTTTTTAGAAGGTGCAGAAGCTTTACTCGCCGCTGTTGGCGCGCCTAATCTATATTTAAATTATGATTTAAATAAACCCGTTGAGCTGATTGAAAAGCCACCCGAAATTTTAGTCAGTCAGCATGGTGAGCAAATTTGCTTTAGTCTGGAACAGACACCCGAGTTTGATTTAGATACCAGCATGCCTTATGCATTTTATGAAATTAACTCAAGCACTTGGGGCATTACTTTATTTAATGCTCAGCACATTCAAGTCGCCCAGATTATTGGTGAAACCGGATTACTTGTACCTATTCAAGCCAAAGACAAAGCCTTAAAAAGTATTTCAGCAATTGCACCACTTTTGAATATACATTCGGATATCAGTGAACTGGAAACCGGACTCGAAACCATAGCGCCTGATCCGCATTTATTTATTAATATTCAGCCTTATTTGCAGGGGCTTGAATTTAATTGTGTGGTTATGCCATTTGGTGAACAAGGTCCGGCAATGAAACCGACAATCGGCAGCTTGAACTTAACCACTCAAATTGATGGTAAAAGACTTGCCACCCTGCGAGACCTGATTGCAGAGCAAAAATTATTAGACGCTTTAGATAAATATTGTCCGGCGTTTTTAGCCATGCCGGATACCACTTTGCGTCAGGATGAAATGCAAGATGCGCTCGATACACTTGAACAGTTAGAGTCGTTGCTCAATCAAACGCCTGCGCCTTTTGCATTTAAGTTACGCTGGCCAAAAGGCAAAAAGCTTAATTTATCTAAACCGTTAAAAGCCGAACACTTACAACTGGCCGTGAATAAAAAGCACGAATGGTTTGAGTTAGAAGGCCATTTGCAAGTTGATAATCAAGAGGTTATCGAACTCAAAAAATTATTAGAAACGGTTTCGGCAAGCAAAGGCCGATTTATTCAACTGGATAATAATCAGGTGCTGGCGTTATCTCAGGATTTACGTGCCAGACTGGAGCAAATAAACCATGCGACAGATCAAGGAGAATTCCATCCGCTCGCCAGCATTGCGGTTGATGAAGCAACCCAAGGCATGCGTTTAAAAACCCTGCACGCTTGGCAAGAACAAACGCAAAAAATGCATGAGTCCAATCAAATTAAACCCAAAGTGCCAAATACTTTGCAAGCGCAATTACGCGATTATCAAATCGATGGATTTGTCTGGATGTCGCGCCTCGCTCATTGGGGAGCCGGTGCTTGTTTAGCCGATGATATGGGCTTAGGTAAAACCTTGCAGGCATTGGCTATTTTGCTGCAACGCGCACCAAATGGTCCGGCATTAATCATAGCGCCCACATCCGTTTGTTTTAACTGGGTACAGGAAATCGAAAAATTTGCGCCTACCCTCAATATCAAACTATTTGCCGATTCAGTAACAGCCGATGCCAGAATCGAACTGATACACAATTTAAATCCGTTTGATTGTGTCATTATTAGTTATGGTTTATTGCAAAGAGAATGCGAATTACTCAGCAATGTGCACTGGTGTACCATTGTAGCGGATGAAGCGCAGGCCATTAAAAATCCACTCACTAAACGCAGTAAAGCCGCGTTTAAACTGACAGCTGATTTTAAAATCATAACCACAGGTACACCAATTGAAAATGATTTAACTGAGCTGTGGAGCTTATTTAAATTTGTTAATCCGGGTTTACTCGGCAATTTAAAAATCTTCGGAAAACGCTATATTCAACCGATTAACAATGCCAAAGAAGATAAACAAGCGGCGCGTAAAGCGCAAAATGGTTTACGCCATCTAATTAAACCTTTTATCTTAAGACGGATGAAAAATCAGGTACTGACAGAATTGCCGCCGCGCACCGATATTAATATAGCAGTTCATTTAAGTGAAAAAGAACAAGCCTTTTACGAAGCATTAAGACTCAGTGCACTCGAAAATATCAGTCAGGTCAGTAGCCAACAAACAAAAGCCGAACAAAGAATACAAATACTGGCCGAGCTGACCAAACTCAGACAAGCTTGTTGCCACCCTGAACTGGTTATGCCGAATAATAATTTACCCAGTGCAAAACTCAATGCGCTCGACGAGCTGTTAGATGAACTCAAACAAAATAACCATAAAGCGCTAATTTTCAGCCAGTTTGTCGGCCATTTACAACTTATTCGTCAGCATTTGGATAAAAAGCGAATTCGCTATCAATATTTAGATGGCTCTACCCCACAAAAAGACAGGCAAAGAGGCGTAAATGCGTTCCAAAGTGGGGTTGGCGATGTATTTTTAATTAGTTTAAAAGCCGGTGGATTTGGCTTGAATTTAACTGCGGCAGATTATGTGATTCATATGGACCCTTGGTGGAATCCGGCGGTTGAAGAACAAGCCTCAGACAGAGCACATAGAATGGGTCAGCAAAGGCCGGTTACCATTTACCGCCTAATTGCCCAAAATACAATTGAAGAAAAAATTGTTTCACTACATCAACAAAAACGCGATTTGGCCGAACAGCTGTTATCCGGCAATGACACCGCACAAATGCTCTCTGTCGATGATATGCTGGCATTATTAAAGAATACGTTTTGACAGGCTGGAAGGATTGTCTGAAACACCGCCAATATCACAGCGTCCGTAAATATTATTTTAAAACAATGCCCAGTTTCATCCCCATAGGTTTAATGACTTTATTAATGGTTTGAATGGATGGATTGCCACTGTCGCTTTCTATATTTTGTAAACTCCGGCGGCTAATTTTAATTAACTCAGCATACTTTGCTTGAGTTAAACCGGTTAAGGCACTGCGAAATTGGGCAACCGCTTCGCCTAAGGTTATCTCGTTTGCATTCAGTTTATTTAAAATATCATCTCGCAAAGCTTCCCGCTCGCTCGGGGTTAACTTTTTTCTGACTTTACTCATACGCAGTTTATCCATTTCTCAAACTTTGTCTGCCAATAGTTAAAATGATTTTTGGGGTGCGTCAAAATAGACTGAGGACAGTTATTTTCCGCTAATAATTCAGGCAAATTTTCAAATTTATTCAAAGTGTTTAAATAAATAGTTTGTAAACTAGACAAGTCATGATCTATTTGTTGTTCAGCACAATATTGAGCCAGTCGCTTGATAATTTGATCCCACTTATATTCTCCACCAAGTTCATATTGCGTTCCCCAAGTGATGGTCCGTCTGATATCTTCTGGATCAACCCGCATCGGCGCAAAATCATAAATGGGCGATAATTTAACTTCATTTTGTTTTTTGATTAATGACGAATTGCGCGCATGATTATCTGAGTTACCAAACATCACATTGAGTAAATCCCGCTCAAACCACTGGCGAACAAACAGCGCCTGATCAAACTGAATATCATTTTCTGCTGTTGCTTGCCGCATATTCGAAATCACTTTAGCAATGACATCAAAATGATTCAGGTTCTGCCCAGAAGTCCCTTTTATAACAGACAGAATGCTTTCTAACCCATGGCGAACTTCCTGACCATTTTCATAAATCAGATCAAATCTGGGTAGCCATAAAGAAGGAATATTTACCCCCTTTTCCAGTTCCATATCGGCCGGATCTATCGTATCAAAACCAGCTTTATGGATGACTTCATAATAAGCATATTCAGCTCTTAAAATATCCTGATCTATTTCAGTACGCTTCCCTCGCGGAAATTTAACCAAATAAGCTAAATCAGGCGATTGTGTATCTTGAAAACAATCAATCCAAACTTGGTTATTGTGGTTTTTTCGCAATAATAACTTTGGTGCTTCACCTCCTGCGCCCGATGCCCCACCAGTTAATGCCCCCTTTTCATGCGCATAACTTAAAAAATCCGTATCCCGGTTACACACATCTTTTATATCAAAATATAAAATAGGCACTGAAGGATCTAAGGTTTCAACGGCTGTTTTTATCCGAATATTGCCAACGGGTGATATCGCGCCTTGGCTTAATAATGCAAAATCCACATCGGCTGCTTGTTTAATATCTTCACGTTCTAGCCACTTTTGTTTGGCCGCTCCAGCGGGAATGATATCTTCAATAAAACCTAAAACTTTGTTCTCACGGTAAATATCAAAACTCACAGGATAGTTAACACTGCATGCCTTTTGCGCGCAGTCGTTCAAAAAGTTAACCTGATGAAACATTTCATAGTTAAGTTTATTGGTGGTATTGATAATAGAACCATCGCCAAACTCAACTTGCGCTGTAGTTTGCCAACTCCCTTCTACATACATCTCAATCTCAAGCGTACGCATATTTATTTACTCATATTTCAACAAACCTTATGCGCACTATATTGCGCAAAAATGCATAAGTCCAACAAAAATGCGCAATATATTGCGTTAAAATAAGCACGCCTCAATAATTTGCGCATTATATTGCGCAAATTATTAATTAAGGAATACATCCAACGAGAGAAATTTAAGAGAGCGCTCAGTTAGAACAAAATTTGTACTCGAAAGGTAAACAGCCCCTAAGCGAGCGATAAATATTTTATGAAGATATAAGGTGAACAACAAATCAGGCTGGTGATAACAAGGCGCCTGCACGCCATGAAAACTGTGGATAACTTAGTGGAAAAGCTTTGGTCTAGTTTGTATAACTTTTTCAAGGCTTGGTTTTAAGTCAAATTTAAGCCACCATCTACCAGTACCACTTCACCGGTAATATATTGGTTTTCAATGAGCATAGCCGCTATTTGAGCAATATCTTCGGGCTCAGCACCGCGTTTCATCGGTGACTTGTCTTGCCACAACTGATGCGCAAAATCCCAGCCTTGAGTCATAGGTGTATTCACCAAGCCAGGTGCAATCGCATTTACCCGAATATCAGGGCCTAAATTTAATGCTAATAATTTAGTCATGTGATTTAACGCCGCTTTGCTTACCGCATAAGGAATAGAAGCGCCTTTAGGCCTGACGCCTGCATGCGAACTAATATTTAAGATACAGCTTGGCGATTGAGCACACGCATTCGCTTTTAGCGCCGTTTCGGCTTCTGATATTAACTCCCATGGCGCAATAACATTCACCTCGTATAACTCGCGCCAAACATCTGCTGAAGCGGCTTTTAAATCGCGATGATCGATTATCCGGTTTATGCCCGCATTATTCACCAATACATCTAATCTGCCATGGGTTTGGACAACTTGATGAATTAAACTTTTCCTTTGTTCGCTATCCGCCAAATCAGCTTGAATGTAGCTCGCATCCGGATACTGTTCGGCTAAAGCACGCCCCTGCTCTGCTGAATTTTTTGAATGAAAAACGACGCGATATCCGCTCGCCAATAATCGCTCAGCAATAGCTTGACCGATTCCGGTTGTAGAGCCTGTGATCAAAGCCACTTTCTGTGGTGAAGTAGAATCCATATTAACCTCAAATTTAAACTAAACGTGAACCATTAGGTACTTTCGATTCAACCGCAGCCAGAACAACCGAAGCATCTTGCTGATAAAATCCAGTCACTAAACATTCAGACATTATCGGCCCAATTTGTTTGGGCGGAAAATTAGTCACCGCAATAATTTGCCTACCGACAAGCTGGTCGCATGAGTAATTTACAGTGATTTGTGCGCTGGATTTTTTAATCCCAATCGTTTCGCCAAAATCAATTTTTAACAAGTATGCTGGCTTTTTCGCTTCGACAAAATTAGCGGCTTCAATGATTGTTCCGACAGTCAATTCAACTTTGCTAAAGTCTTGCCAATTAATGGTTTCACTCAAAATAACATTCCTTTCATTTTTCACCCTATCGTTTGAATTATCGCCTGAATTGATTAAAAAGAATGTGCCGAAAATACCTTTAACTATGCAGATAAGACGTTTTTAAAAATGAAGAAATGATTTAGCGGTTAAACCAAAATGCGCTTTGAATTTGCGACTGAAAGCAGATGCATTCCGATAGCCTACCCGCTCTGCAATTAATGCGATGGGTAAATCGGTATGGATTAATAAACCTTTGGCCTGCTCCATTTTTAAATTTGAGATAAAGCTTTGCGGTGTTAAGCCTGTTTGTTGTTTAAATAAGGTTTTAAATTGAGAAGTGCTCAAATTAGCAACTTGGGCTAAATATTCATTGCTATAATTTTCAGCTAAGTCCTGTTTAATCAAGTTAACCACTTTGCTAATTCGCTTATCCAGCCTCTTAGTGAAATTCTGGACATTTAATAGCTGGTAAAAAACATCCAATAATTTAGTCTCTAACTCGGGCATTAAAAATAGCTCCAGTTGTTTTTCAATAAACTGAATAAAAGCGATTAACGCCTGATCGACTGTGAGTTGAGTGTTTTTAACTTGCTTGATATTATCAGGTAAATCATAGGTATCCAGCACTAAAAAACGCGCATGGTTATTGGCGCGAAAACTGTGAGTATCAGTAGCATTAATCACAATACATTCACCTAAACCAAGGATGAAAGTTTCAGCTTTGATTTGAATTTCTATCGTGCCACTAAGCGGTAATAAAATTTGATGGTACGGGTGACTATGACTGTGAACTTGCAGGTTATAGCCACGAATCGTCAATTTATTAATGCTATCCATAAAATAGAGTAAACTCCGTCAGTTAGGCTACTTACAATAAAATTTGCCCAGAACTTATTGCTCAAATTTTTGCTGCATAAATTCAATAAAACATCTCAGCTTACGCGAAACATATTGGCGATGCGGATACATCAAATACAGACCAAATTCTAACGACTGGTAATCAGCTAATACGCGAATTAAACGACCGCTTTTAAAATCCTTCTCTACTACGTTAAAAGGCACTAAACCAATACCTGCACCAGCGGCAGCCAGTTCTGCTACCGCTTTTGAGCCATTAACCGACAAACTGGATCTTACTGCAATCTGCTTTTTTTCATTATTTTTATCAAATAGCGGCCAGTGTGTGCTTAACCCAAAATTACTGTCGATAATACAGTTAAACTGATTTAAATTTTCCGGAGTGTGAGGCTGTCCGGCTTTTTCAATATAGGCTGGCGATGCGGCTAAAATTAACGGTATAGTCTGAAGTTTACGCGCAATCATGCTTGAGTCTTCAATTCTGCCAATGCGAATACGTAAATCTATCCCTTCTTCGAGCATATCCACCGGCTTATTACTGAGCAGCAATTCGATTTTCAGGCCTGGGTATGCCTGCATAAACTCAGGCAAAACAGGCGCGAGAATTTGTTCGCCAAATGAAAATGGCGCGCTAATCCTGAGCTTTCCTTTTAATCCGGCCTGCTCTCCGGCAATATTTTCAAGCATAGAGTTATATTGTTCAAGCAACTCAAGCGACTGATTATAATAACTTTTACCGGATTCTGTTAACGCTATCTGGCGAGTTGTTCGATTAAATAAACGCACGCCTGTATTCTTTTCCACTTCACCAATATATTTACTGACCAAAGCTTTAGAAATCCCCAACCTGTCGGCTGCTGCGGTAAAAGAGGCAGTTTCAACCACAGCAATCACAGTACGCATACCTTCCAGTGTATCCATTTCCATTGTCCATGATTTGTTGACAATGATTCAACAATAACAGTCTTTATCAATAATTTGTAGATGCCTATGATGAATTCATTGCAAACGAGCAAGCAAACAAGGGAACAAACAAAATGAGCAAAATTAAACTTTACCGAGTACCACTCTCGGGTCATGCACACAGAGCACAGGTCTTTATTTCATTGTTGGGTTTAGAAGCAGAACTCATCAATGTTGATTTGGCTAACGGTGAACACAAACGAGCCGACTATCTGGAAAAAAATATTTTTTCGCAAGTACCCGTGATTGAAGATGGCGATGTGACATTAGCCGACTCTAACGCGATTTTAGTTTATTTAGCTAATAAATATGACGCAGACAAAACTTGGTATCCGCAAGATTTAGCTTTAATGAGCGAAATACAAAGATTTTTATCCATTGCAAGCGGGCAAATTGCATACGGGCCTTGTGCCGCCAGACTGGTCACTGTATTTGGCGCTCAAATTAATCACCAAAACGCCATTGATATCTCTCATCAGATTTTAGCTAAGTTAGATCAGCACCTAACCGGCAAAAATTGGCTGGTTGGCGATCACCCAACCATTGCCGATGTTGCAAACTATACCTACATTGCACACGCCCCCGAAGGCGGTGTATCACTAGACGTTTATCCAAACATTCGAGCCTGGCTCAAACGCTTTGAAGCCCTGCCCGGCTTTATACCAATGCAGTCGACCCCAGCGGGTTTAGTAAAATGAGTATTGGGCGCGGGCAATCCAACTTTGGCACTTCCCCTTTTCATAAAGGGGAGCAAGCTTTGCAGCAAGCAGCCGGTGTCAGAGCAAAAATGGAAGCCATTGGGCAAAGTTTTATTCGCGACCATATGCCAGAGCAACATAGCCAGTTTTATCAGCAATTACCTTATCTTTTTGTTAGCACTTTGGATAATGACAACCGCCCATGGGCGCATATTTTGTATGGTGAATCCGGCTTTATATCTGCGCCAAGTAATAAACAGCTGAGTGTAAAACTGAATCCGCAAAGTTTTACCATATTAAAGTCGCAGGGTGCCGGTTCAGCAGTTGGCTTATTGGGTATAGTGCTAGATACCAGGCGCAGAAACAGAGCAAGCACTCAGCTGGTTTCGATTGACGAAAATAAAATGGAACTTGCAGTTAAACAAACTTTTGGTAACTGCCCTAAATATATTCACCCGCGCCAATTAGTTAAAAATAAATATCAAGTAAAAGCAGCAGGCAAACAAATCCCATTTAATCGCCTTGATGCGCTAGCGATCGAGCTAATTGAGCAAGCAGATACTTTTTTTGTCGCAACTTACTACCCTGGGTTTGATGCAGAAAAAAGCCAAGGAATGGACATTTCACACCGAGGTGGTGCAGCCGGATTTGTTCGGACTATATCCAATAATCAGTTAATGATTCCGGATTATGCGGGCAATAATTTTTTAATACGCTCGGAAACATTATGCAAACAGGCAAAGCAGGCCTCTTGTTTATAGATTTTGAGCGTGGCCATTTATTATCGCTGACTGGGCAAGCACATATTTTGCAATCTCAAACCTTACCCGATCCGCAAATCTATCCAAACGCACTCAGGCTTTGGCAATTTGAACTGGAAACAGGCTATTGGCACTTCAATGCACTGCCATTTGGCTTTGCACTGAACGCTCAATAATTTTTATTTGGAATTCAGGTTATTTAACACACAAAACGAGGAAATCAGACTATGACTGAAATAAAACATCCACTGCCACCTTTTAATGCCGAAACCGCTGCACAGAAAGTACAAATGGCAGAAGATGCCTGGAATACTAAAGATCCGGCAAAAGTATGTATGGCTTATACGATAGATTCAAAATGGCGCAATCGCAGCGAATTTGTTGAAGGGCGCGAATCAATCAAAGCATTTTTAACTCAAAAATGGCAAAAGGAACTCGATTATAAACTGAAAAAAACGCTTTGGTGTTATACCGACAACCGGATAGGTGTGACATTTGAATACGAATGGCATGATGACTCAGGCAACTGGTTTCGTTCTTACGGCAATGAACTATGGGAATTTGACCAAAATGGACTCATGCAAACCCGAATTGCCAGTATAAATGATGCGCCAATAAAATCAGAAGATAGAAAGCTTTAATTCCCCTTATTGATTCATGTACAATTACCCACACTTTTTATCGGGTATTGTGTACATGTCTGTCGAACTAGTCGTTTTTGATTTAGATTTTACGTTATGGGATTGTGATGGTGTCTGGTGCGACTGCACCACACCGCCTTTTAAAAAACAGGGTAGCCAGGTCACTGATTCACTAAACCGCTCAATCCGCTTATATTCGGATGTGCTTTCTATTTTAGAGCACTGCCAATCTCTCAATTTAAAAATGGCGCTAGCCTCCCGTACCAGTGAACCTGAATGGGCAAAACAACTAATAGCTCTACACCAGATTGAAGATTATTTTATCCAGAACGAAATCTACCCAGGCAGTAAAATTACCCACTTTAAACAATTGCAATCAAACCTGAATATTGCGTATAAAAACATGCTCTTTTTTGATGATGAAATGCGCAATATTAAAGAAGTCGGCGGACTGGGTGTAAAAGCCGTTTATGTCGAACAGGGCTTAAACTGGCGACTCATTGACGCTCATTTAAGTTAAATCACACGGCTTTTAGTTTAAGCATTAAACAGACAGTAAGGCTTATCCCGATTAAGATGAACAGCTATTTATCTTCAAAACCTGAACGGTTCAGTTTCATTACCTTTTTATTAACGACCCTGATTACACTTTATTTTATATTTATCGGGGTAGATTTAAGCTTTTCACAAAGCAGTACGCTCGTTTTACATTTATCAGCCGAGCTTATCTCAATATTTGTTTTTATCTCAGTCGTATTGGTTGTTTTTTTAGGGTTTGCACCAAAAGCTTCGCGACAAGCCAATGTTATTATCTTTGGTTTTACTTTTGTTGGCTTAACTGACTTTATTCATGCCTTATCTTACGCTGGCATGCCTGAACTCATCTCGCCCGCCTCGACTGAAAAAGGTATTTTTTTCTGGTTTGTTGCGCGCACAGCTGAGCTACTCACCTTTGCAATCCTGGCACTTCAGCTAAAATTTAAAGGCAGCAAATTTATCTGGTTGCTCTTTAGCTTAGCCATGACTTTGCTCAGCTTAATGGCTGGTGCGCTCTATTTAGATCAGTTCCCGGTCACCTATATTGAAGGCGAAGGTGTCACTCAATTTAAATCCGGTTACGAAATTATGCTGGGTTGCGGCTTTTTAGTTATGAGTGTGATTTTTTTCCAGAAAAAGAAGTCGCAACTATTAACCCGCAATTTATATTTTGCCGTTTCCGCTTATTGTATGGCGCTATGCTCATTTACCTTAATCTATTACCTAACCCCATCCGATTTAAATATGGTCTGGGCACACCTGCTAAAAATCATATCAGCCATTGTTTTGTATAAAGCGGTATTTATTGAAGAGCTTGCCCGTCCCTATTCGGTCGTGCAAAAAGCGCGTCAATTAGCCCAAACACGGCAAAGAGAGCTGGACACCATTTTAAATAATATGCCCCTGGGGGTGATACGAATAAGCCCGGATTTAAAGCTTATTTACATCAATGAATTTGTGGCCAGCGTATCGCCCTATTTAAAAGACTTCCAGCCCGGTCGTTTATTTACTCAGGCCTTTCCCTCTGTAATGGTGGCGCAATACCTGCCATTTATAAATAAAGCATTACAGGGCTCAAACCAGAGTTTTTCTTACCAATACCCGACGGAGAAAGGTGAAGTCCTGCACAGAGACTGTCTGATTCTGCCGGAGAGTAAAGATGGAAAAGCCATAGACTCATTACTCTGTTTAATAGAAGACACCACTGAAAAACTTAAAGCTACGCAAGCAAAACAAGAAGCGATAACCAAAATGCAAGAGCTAAGTTATGCACTTGATCAACATGCCAGCGTTGCTATTACCGATAATAGAGGAATCATTCTCAGTGCCAATAATAAATTTTGTGAGATTTCTAAATATTCACGAGAAGAGTTAATTGGCAATACCCACAATATCTTAAACTCACAATACCATTCTCCTACTTTTTTCAGAAATATGTGGGAAACCATTCAACAAGGCGAGGTTTGGAATGGCGAGGTTTGTAACAAAGCAAAAGACGGCTCTTTGTATTGGGTGCGCAGTACGATAGTGCCGCTTTTGGATGAAAATAAAAAACCACACAGGTATATCGCCATTCGCGCCGATATAACCGCGCGCAAACAAGTTGAGAAAAAACTCCATACTATGGAAATGTATGATGAGTTAACCAAGTTACCAAACCGCCACTACTTTAGCTCTATGCTGAATAAACTGAAGCAGGAAAGTAACATCAGCCCTGAAAGCTCTCAGGAGTCTTATCATGGCTTAATCTTTATTGATTTGGATAACTTTAAAATCATCAATGATACGCTGAGCCATGAAGATGGCGATGCGGTACTGGTTGAAGTAGCCAACCGCTTAGAATCGATTTTGCAGCCATCGCAACATGCTGCCAGATTAGGCAGTGATGAGTTTGTTATTTTTCTAACGTCTCTGAGTGAAGATAAAGAAAAAGCCACTGTATTAACCCAGCAGTTCGCAGAAAACGTAAAAACACTGCTATGCAACCCGTATTCACTTAAAAACGACAATGATGCAGTCATTACTGCCAGTATAGGCATTACCTTGTTTAATCACAGTCAGGTCGATTTTTCTGAAATAATGAAGCAGGCCGACATTGCCATGTATCAGTCAAAAGGCAGCGGTAAAAATCAGGTTAGCTTTTTTGATCCCACATTGCAGGCAACAATTGAGAACCGCACTAAACTGACCAAAGCGCTCAATAAAGCCATGCCAAACAAGGAATTCAGGCTGAATTACCAACCGATTTATAATCAACAAGGTGGTCTAGTTGGATTCGAAGCGCTCATTCGCTGGTATAGCGAAACACTGGGGCAGGTTTTTCCGGATCAATTTATCCCCTTAATCGAAGAAAACAACATGATCATACCTGTGGGTAAATGGGTTATGGAAACCGCCTGTCAAAAACTGAACGAGTGGGCGGATAATGATCAATTGAATCATCTGACAATAGCCGTCAATGTCAGTGCCGTTCAATTCCAGCAAGCAGATTTTACCCAAACCGTTGCCGAAACTATCAAACAATATCAAATTAATCCGGCCTGTTTAAAACTGGAAATCACCGAAGGGGTTATGCTGATGGGCTTATCAGCCATTACCGAGCGGATGTTAGAGTTAAAAGCCTTGGGCGTTACTTTATTATTGGACGACTTTGGTACTGGCTACTCTTCGCTGAGTTACTTGACACGCTTCCCGATTGATATTCTGAAAATAGATAAACAATTTGTTGATAAAATGCTGACCAGCAAACAGGATGAAGCCGTTGTACGCTCTATTATGAGTTTAACTCAAGGTTTACAAATGCAGGTGATTGCGGAAGGGGTTGAAACCGAGGAACAGTTTAATTATTTGAATACACTTAACTGTGAATATTATCAGGGTTATTACTTTTCCAGACCAATAGAACTGAATTCAAACTCAACCGTAGAAACCTTATTAATTGCAGATAAAATAACGAGTTAATCAGCTAGTTTTTTAGCCATTAAGCGAGTTTCTCCAGCTGTTTGTGAAAACAATTTTTTATAATCCTGACTGAACTGGCCAAGATGGAAATAACCAAAATCAAACGCAATTTGATAAATATCGCGATCGTCATTCAAATCAAACAAGCAACGACGAATTTGATTGAGCCGAACGGCTTTAATGAATTGTTTCGGGCTCATCCCCAATAAATCATTAAAACTATATTGCAAAGTGCGCCTGCTTACATGGGCAACCCGGCATAACTCTTCTATGGTAACCGGCTCAGCTGAAGGCTGGCTTGTAATAAACTCTCGGATGATTTTGACCGTTTGCTGACGACGGGCAAAACTCGGCTTTTTAAAGCGTTCAGCTGAATTCATTGCCAATAATTCAGTGACCGCATCATTTAATATTTTCTGCTGACAGTTTTCACGCCAATGCGTATTGTGCGGATTTAACAATCGGTTAAGCAAATAAAGCAGGGCTTGTATTTTTGCTTTTGGCAGCTGATTTAACACCTGTTCAGCATTTAAGTACTGAGACAACGTATTATCATCCAACAGTTGGCGGTCAATCAATAAACTGTAAATTACCGTATCCTGCGCAGTGACAAGCTCAAATTCTTTTTGTCCTGAATGCCAGAACAGGCTGGTATTATCGCTTTCAATCCCATTCATTTTACTTGGCTGTTTGCCTTGACTGAATCCTAACCAGAACCCACCGCGTTTGACATAACAGCTTTGTCTGAGTGCCTGACTGGCAAATTCACGCGAAATATCCATTTGCTCAAAATTAAGTTGTTTCAGTTCGCCCTGAAACTGACCTGAGCTAATTTGATCATATTCCTGTTGCCAGTTATTTAAATGATCAGCCTGCCAGCTTGCATCAAAACTTTCACTGATGCTGGGTTTGGGTGCACCTGAATTGCTCAAAATGAGCGATTTTGTATCTTGCATATCGTATCACTCCGCCCTAAAACAGCACTCAACTTGTGCAACTCAAAGTTAATTAATTGATTTTATTAAGCTAATCAGATTTGCCAAAAACTGATACCCGCTCGGAATAGTAATCGCTTGTCTATATCCATTAAGCCTGAAACGTCTGACAGGTATTTATTAAGCAATAAATACTCCACGATGAGGCAACTTAAACGGTGAAGATATGACATTTAAATACAAAAAACAATTAGGCACGCGTACTTACCAGTTTGCGAATTTAGCCGAATTAATGGCTAAAGCCACACCTGAACGCTCTGGTGATAAGCTGGCTGGATTAGCAGCAGAGTCAGCAGAGCAAAGGGTTGTAGCACAAATGATACTGGCTGAATTACCGCTCAAAACCTTTTTGAATGAGGCAATAATTCCTTACGAAACCGACGAAGTGACCCGGCTAATCATAGATACTCATGATAAAGCCGCATTTGCGCCTATTGCGCATTTAACGGTTGGTGACTTTAGAAACTACCTGTTAAGCGATCAAGTCGATGAATTTACGCTGGCAGCTCTAAGACCAGGCATTACCCCGGAAATGGCCGCAGCTGTAAGTAAAATCATGCGCAATCAGGATCTCATTCTGGTCGCTAAAAAATGTCGGGTGGTTACTCAGTTTCGCAATACCATAGGCCTGCAAAACCGCTTATCGACCCGCCTGCAACCTAATCATCCAACCGATGCGGTTAATGGCATAGCAGCCTCTATTTTAGATGGTTTAATGTTTGGTAATGGTGATGCTGTGATTGGCATTAACCCGGCAACCGATAATGTTTCTCAGTGTTGTAAGCTGCTCAAGCTTATGGATGAGCTGATTCAAACTTATCAGATTCCCACTCAAAGCTGTGTATTAACCCATGTCACAAACACTATTGAAGCGATTGAATTAGGCGCACCGGTTGATTTAATTTTTCAGTCAATCGCCGGTACACAAGCGGCCAATGATAGCTTTGGCATTAACCTGAATATTCTTAAAGAAGCCCACGAGGCGGGGTTGTCGCTTAACCGAGGCACGGTCGGTAACAACCTGATGTATTTTGAAACCGGGCAGGGCAGCGCGCTTTCGGCAGATGCACATCATGGTGTTGATCAACAAACCTGTGAAACCCGGGCTTATGCAGTAGCGCGCCAGTTTGATCCATTATTGGTCAATACTGTAGTCGGATTTATCGGCCCGGAATATTTATTTGATGGCAAACAAATTATGCGGGCCGGCTTGGAAGATCACTTCTGCGCAAAATTACTCGGCCTGCCAATGGGATGTGATATCTGTTACACCAACCATGCTTATGCCGACCAAAACGATATGGATAACTTGCTGACCTTACTGGGCGTTGCCGGCTGCTCTTTTATTATGGGCATACCGGGTTCAGACGACATTATGCTGAACTATCAGACAACCTCTTTTCACGATGCACTCTATGCCCGCAAAGCTATGGGCTTAAAACCCGCACCTGAATTTGAAAACTGGTTAACTGAACTGGAGATTTTTCAGGATCTGGACTCAGTTAAGTTAAACGATGGGTTAGCCAAACCCTTCTTACATATTCTTGAGCATTAAGGAGCGGTAATGAGCCATAAATTTACCAAGGTAGATCCTGCCAGCATTGTCAGCCAAAACCCATGGGCAAAATTAAAATCTTTTACCGATGCCCGTATCGCGATCGGACGGGCGGGTACCAGCATACCCACTGACGAACTATTAAAGTTTCAACTGGCACATGCCCAGGCAATTGATGCTGTGCATAATCCGCTAAATCTGCAAACTCTGACAGCAGAGTTAAATCAGCTGGATGATATGGATGAACCCGCCTTATTAATGCACAGCCAGGCGAATGACCGGATTTGCTACCTTCAGCGACCGGATTTAGGACGAAAACTCAGTGAGTCCAGCTATCAGACTTTGCTTGAATATCGCCAGGCCAGCAACCGCCAATATGATCTGGCCATTGTAATTTGTGACGGCTTATCCGCCAGTGCCATCGAAGCACACGCAATTCCATTTATTAAAGCGTTAAAAAACAAACTGAAAACAAACAAAGCAGACTGGCAGATAGCGCCACCCGTGATTGTCCAGCAAGGCCGGGTCGCCGCCGGTGATGACGTTTGTGAAAGTTTAAAAGCAAAAGCCGTAATCGTATTAATTGGCGAACGACCCGGCTTATCGTCACCGGATAGTTTGGGCGTTTACATTACCTGGCAAGCCAAACGCGGCACCAAAGATGCCAGCCGCAACTGTATTTCTAACGTACGCCCGGCTGGATTGAAATACCCGGATGCATCTGACAAAGCATTTTATTTATTAAACGAAGCTTTTCGAATTAAAGCGTCAGGCGTAGCCCTGAAAGACCGCACAGTAGACGAAGAGCAAGACACCTTAACACACAACAATCGCTCGTTTTTACTCGAGAATAAATCACTTTAAGAGGTAAGACTCATGGCTGATACAAAAGAATATCTGGCAAAAAGACAACTTAAAAAAGGCACAGCCGGCTGGTTATTATTGGCAGGTTTAGGCGTATCCTACGTAATTTCCGGTGATTTTGCCGGTTGGAACTTTGGCATAGGTCAGGCAGGTTGGGGCGGTTTTGTTATTGCAGCCTTTGCAATGATGATTATGTATTTCACTTTGGTATTGTCGCTGGCAGAAATGTCATCGGCGATCCCGGCCGCTGGCGGTGGCTATAGTTTTGCTCGCCAGGCAATGGGGCCGTTTGCCGGCTTTTTAACCGGGCTTTCTGTATTAATAGAATACGCGCTGGCTCCGGCGGCTATTGTTATTTTTATAGGCTCGGCGTTTAATGAGCTGACCGGGCTGGATGGACCTTTAGTGTATGCCGGTTTTTATGCCGTATTTGTTGGCATCCATTTAAAAGGCGTCGGTGAAGCATTAAAAGTTATGATGGTCATCAGTGGTTTAGCGGTCGCCGCTATAGTTGCTACTATCATAGCCCTGATTGGCGACTTTAACTGGAACAATTTATTTGATATTGCGGCGACCAATGCAACCGGCGCAAGCAAAATTCTGCCATTTGGCTGGTATGGCGTATGGGCTGCACTTCCTTTTGCTATGTGGCTGTTTTTAGCAGTAGAAGGTGTACCTTTAGCGGCTGAAGAAGCAAAAAATCCGGCTAAAGATGTACCTAAAGGTATTATCGCCGCTATGCTATTTTTAATTGTAACGGCAGTTGCAGTCGTCGTTTTATTAGCAGGCGCAGCTGGCTCAGGTATGATTGCACAAAGCGCAGTGCCTTTGGTGGATGCACTCAATGCGACCGGCTCTGAACAACTGGCAACTTTGGTTAATTTATTAGGTTTAGCCGGTTTAATTGCCTCTTTCTTTTCGATTATTTATGGTTATAGCCGCTTGGTATTTGCTTTATCAAGAGCCGGTTATTTACCAAGTAAATTATCATTAACCAGCAAAAGTAAAACGCCAACCCGCGCGCTTATTGTACCGGCGATCTTTGGTTTTGCCGTTTCGTTAACCGGAGAGGGTGATTTAATTCTGGCGATGGCCGTGGTCGGAGCCACTGTATCTTATGCGCTGATGGCTTTAAGCCATATTGTTTTGCGCATTAAACAACCGGATTTACCGCGCCCTTATAAAACACCGGGCGGTATTGTCACTTCAGCGATTGCTTTAATACTTTCACTGATAGCATTAACAGGTGTGTATGCATTTGATCCAAAAGCCTTTTTTATGACTTTAGGATTATTTGTTATTGGCCTGGCTTATTATGGCTTGTATAGCAAAAATAAACTGGTTGCCAAATCAGCTGAAGAAGAATTTGCGATGTTAGCCATGGCAGAAGAAACACTGGACACTTCCAGCGCAAGATAAAGCTCAATTAATCAAAAAGCCCCAACTGCATGAGTTGCAGTTGGGGTTTTTCTGAATAAATCATGCCACCTGCTTTTGGTTTTGTTTATAATACCCGCTAATTTATCTTCTTAGATCAGCGCGTAATGTCAGCTCCAAAACTAATTTATTTATCTCACTATCCGCAACACCTGCAAACCAGTATTCAAACCCTGATAGAAAAAAACAAACTGGCTGAGTATTTACGAGCTAAATATCCAACGACCCACCAAATCAACTCAGATGCCGCGCTGCGGGATTATACGTTTGAGCTGAAAAACCGCTTTATGAAACAGTCTTCACCACTCAGTCAGGCGAGGTTTGATAATAAAATACATGTGGTGAATCATGCGCTCGGCTTACATACTTACAAACAACAAAAGCAGGGCAATAAAATAAAAAGCAAAAACGAAATTAAAATATCTTCCACGTTTAAGAACGTACCTGAGGCTTTTTTAAATATGATAGTGGTACATGAGCTGGCGCATTTAAAAGAAAAAGCACACGACAAAGCGTTTTATAAGCTGTGTGAATACATGCAGCCAGACTACCACCAGCTGGAATTTGATATGCGGGTGTATTTAACTTGTACAGAAATGGTAGGCGAGGTTTATTAAATTCCTTTTCCAATACACCCTCAATATTATGCCTCATCAAGTGCGATTGACCAATTGGATATTCAAACCTAAACAAATTGCTCGACATTAAGTTTCACAACAACGATAGTGTAACCAGAAACCAAGATGCTTTTAGCAAATTAGAGTAATATGAAAAGCCTAACAACCTTTTGTATCATCATGCTAGCAACAGGCATAGTTGCCTACCAGCTCTCTGGCACTTATTCGAGGCTAAACCAAAACTGTGAATTGCCCGATAAGTTAAATACTTTTCTTTCCAGGCAGTCTAATCTGGGGGTGGCTGAGTTCAGATATAAAAACTCCGATAAAATTCAACTAATGATGGAAGCAGGGTATCAGGGGTTTCTCGTCAACAGAAATGATTGGGCTGAATTTTCTGAGCCCATCGATAGCACTGAACAGCTAGACTTTAATCTGGAATGTTTAACTATCTATCCAAGCTTAGGGGAAAAGTTAGTTGGCAGTAGCAAAACGCTAAAATACTATGGCGTGGTTTTAAAAGAAGGTCGTTATCTCTGGTTAGAAAATAAGGTTTTTGAATAACTAAAGATGCCCAAAACAGAATTATTTCGGGCACTGAAGGCACACTCTAAATTATTTATAAAAAGCTTCCACTTCGCCTTTTAATTTAATTAAAAGTGGCTGACCACGGCGGTCTAACGCTTTAGGAGAAGGCACTTTTACCCAACCTTCACTTATGCAATATTCTTCAATATTGGTGCGCTCTTTACCATTAACCTTGATACCAATTTCATGCTCAAAGCATTCTTTTACAAAAAATTTGCTGCGTGAATCACTGGAAAGACGATCCGGCAAAGCTGGTTTATTATCACTCATTTGAAAACCTAAACTAAAAATAAAAAGTGCGTTATTGTAGGCAATCCCCGCGTGACACTCAAGTAATACAATCGCCCGGGCTGGCGCCATTTCAATTTAATTTTGAATGGCTGAAGATATGTTTCGCGCTAAAACACGACAAGCGGTTTCAAACAATCAATATCTTTTGAGTGCTCCTTGTAGATCGGCGTTTACGCCGTTGAATATCCTAGTCTGACGGCGTAAACGCCGATCTACAGTAAAAATTTGCACTAATCAAAATTAACCAGTGACGGATTGGCAGCAGGTGACGATGGGTTAATGATAGGCGGTGTAGGGAAGCTTAGCGCCGTGGGCGCGTAAGCCAGCAATTAAGATTAAACGTTGAGATAAAATTTCAGCCAGACAAGGCTTAATATCGCCAGGTTAGTTGCAATGTGGCGTAGCGGCCGGTTTCAACGTATGCACCATTGCCACCGGCATCCTGAGTGCCCAGATAGGTTTGCTCTGATCCCAAGGTTTTATAGAAGGTCGCGGCATTGAGCAGGTTATTGATTTGCAGCGACACTGTCCACGGCGAAAATTGGTAGGAAAACGAAGCGTCAAGAGAGTGACGGGGTTGTAAATATTTGTCCGGGCTGGTCTCGCTGTAGCTGAGTAATTGCTTGCCGGTGGACTGCCAGGCCAGCGTAAACATTGTCTGTGCCGATTCATAAAATACCTGGATCTGATGGCTTTGTGCAGGCGCCTGCAACATTGCTTTGCCGGACTCATTTTGTGAATCAGCAATATGCACGCGACTGTGCTGCAAGGTGGTCATCAAATCAATTCCCCAACCATATAATGGATGATTGGCTGTGGTTACCTGGTGCCTGACATGCGCCTCTATCCCCTTCACTTCAGCATGGCCTCCGTTAACCGGCTTAGAGACAAGTACCGACTGCTCATTGATAAGCATTGTATTTTCCTGCTCATAAATTAAGTCCCTGATTTTTTTGCTATATACAGTTAGCTCAGCACTTGTACCGGCAGCCTGTTGCCATTGCACACCCAAGTCCAGGTTCAACGCACTTTGCGGCTCCAGCGACGGGTTACTTAATACAACAGCATCCAGCTTATCTGTGGTGCTGTCTAACAAAAGCTGAGGGGCAGCGGCTTGCTGGCTAAATGTCGGGCGGGCAATCGCCTTTCGCAAACTACTGCGAAATGTCCAGTCAAAACCCGGCTGGTAACGCAGGCTGATACCGGGCAGCCACTGATTGTCACTGGCGCGAACGCTTGTGAATTGATGAGTCGGCAAGCGCATGTCCCAGTGTTCTGCCTGATAATCATACTGCTCCGCGTATAAGTCGATAGCCCAGTCAAGCGCCTGCCATGCTCCTTTACTACGCAGATAAGCGCCATAAGTGGTTTCATTGCCGGAGAGCGTATTGCGATTTCTGTCATCACGGGTATAAGGGCCCGGATTGGGCTCACCCGTTGCTGTGTATAGGTCCTGATACGCCACAGGTAATATCGCTTGTTCAAAGTATGCGCGATCGTACACCCGAAATACCGGAATTAACCCATCCATAAATTCAATATTATGCCCCGGCAGGCTAGCGCCGTTTGGTCCTTGTGGGTTTGTACTGACTGGCACGCTGCCGTCGGCAGTCGCAATTGCATAATTGCCACCATTATTACCTGTCATGGTTCGCTCACTATGATGGCGGTTATTGTAGCGGTAAATCAGTGCGCCCTCTAACTCAGCAAACCCTGAAGCCGGGGTGTAAAGAAAACCTGTGCGTAAATGCCACCCGGTGTTGCTATGCCGGGTATTGCTGCCTTCAAATTTACGAACCTTAACAGTCGCCGGATTCAATAATACCTCAGCCGTAGCAGGCGCTTTAAAGGTTATTGAACTGGCCGCAGGGTTACTGACATCAAAGTAAACATCGCCGGCCTGTATGCCACTGTTTAAACTACTTTCCACATAGTCCGGCCGCTTAATGCGGCTGTCTGCTGCCGATAATGCATACTTAACTGACAGTTTATTATTCAGCTGAGTTTCGCCTTCAAACTGCATAAGGCTCAGGGTTTCGGTTGTATCCCGGGTTTGAAAGTAGCTGTTTGTGGTAAGTCCCTGCGGGTTAAACGCATTGTTTTCATCATATAGCCTGGTATTGCCTCGGGTAAGCTTCATCTGCACATCCTGGCCAGTAGAGTGATAACGGTTATATTGACCGCGCAGCGTAAATTCTGAATGCGAAGTTTCCCAGTTTGCTGAAAGGCTTGCCCCTGTTCGTTCAACATCCGATCGGTAAAAGTCAAAGCGAAAATCCTGAGGCTGCAGTGTTTGGCTGGTATCAGCAAGCAGATTTGTCTCTGTTTCAACTGCGGGCACATAATTACCCACTTCAATACTTTCTGCAGCGGTAAATTTTTGTTGATAATACAAAGCGCCATAAACACCTTTAAGATAACTAGAGTCGGTTTGATGCGCCCATTCCAGCGATAATTGTTTGCCCAGATTATCCAGCCCGCGCTGCTGACGTAACTGAGAATAATTAACTCCGCTTGTTACAACCAGGCTGTCTGCGCCAAGTGAGCTGGCATTCGGCGTTGTAATATCTATCGCACCGCCAATGGTTCGGCCTTGCCAGTCGGCGCCCGGGGTTTTAGCGACCCGAATTGCACCAATATTTACCGGGCTCAGCATTTTTAACGATACTGAGCGGGTATTCGGGTCAGCGCTTTCAATCGGAACACGGTCAAAAAACGTTGAGGTATATGCTGCGCCCATCGAACGCACCGATAAATATTCAGATTCGCCTGTCGCCGCCTGACCCAGTTGCATATCAGCAAAAGAGGAAACCCCCGGCAATAAACCCATGATATCCGGCAAGCTAACGCCAGGTGTTGACGGCAGCGCAGATTTGGATAAATAACTGTTGGAGCCTATCCACTGGCGGGCCTGCTCAGCATCGCTATTGCGCTGCCAAAAACGAGTGCCGGTTACAATAATATTTTCCAGCGGCTTATCATAAGCAGTTGACTGCGCCTGAAGCTCTGTTGGGTTTGCCTTGGGCGGCGTTTTTTGCGCCACTATCACGTAAAGATTAGGCTGTTCCCGGCGGTAAGTCAGGCCAGTGTCGGCAAGCAGTTGCTCCAGTAATTCACTCGGGCTCAGAGTGGCCTTTACAGGCCCCACCCGAATATGATTAACATGGGTATTGAGCGCGTAAATAGCCACATCCAGCTGAGCGGATGCCTGGACTAATGCATCTTGCAAAGATAGCCGTGGTAAGGTCACAGCCTGTTTTGATTCTGCGCCAGAATCGGCCTTCGATGGTATGGGCATAAAGCCCAATAGTATAACCATCAAGCCAATAATAATTGACCCGGCGCTTGAGCGCCGGACCTTGTGCTTATATTGCGTAATCGATAACAATTTCAGTTGCTGTTTGGGTCACAATCACAGTATCGCTCGCTTTAATGGCACTGATGAGTAAGTCGGTTTGATCGCTGGGCAACGAAAGCGTAATGCGCTTGTTTTGCAGCACCGGACTGACCAGACGAATTTTTTGCTGACGATAACGATTAATCTCTTCTGTGATCACAGATAATTTTTCATTCTGGTAGGCTAATCTACCGGATTTCCATGACAGTTTGTTGTCAGCATCAAGCGCTTTCACGGCCGATAGTTTGCCCTGTTTAGCAGAATGAATTTGTTGACCTGCGTACACATTTTCGCCGGCAATCGCCTGAGTATGTGCCTCATCCAGGTAGGCTTTCACGTCAACAATACCATGGGTTACGGCAATATCTACCCCTTCACGAGTGCTGTTTATATCAAATGCAGTACCCAGTGCAGTAATACTTGTATTTGCGGCGGATACCGTAAATGGCCGGCTGGAATCTTTAGCCACTTCAAAATAAGCACGGCCTTTTAGCAGGGTTAATAACCTGGCATTATCCGTCATCTGCACCTGCAAGTGAGAGGCGGCAGATAATGTCACCACAGAATTATCCGGTAGCTGAATTTGGCGTATTTCACCCACCTGACTGATATAATCTACGGCCGCAGGCGGCGCGGTGAAAAACGGTTGAGAAAACCAAAGCGATACCATGAGTAATACACTGGCCGCAGCAGCAACTAACCAGTTTGAGTTACTATCACGTTTAGTAAACTTATCTGCCGGGGCGTCATTGGCGGCATCATCAGTCACCGCGGTTAATTCAGCGCTTTTGTCGTGCATCTCACCTTGGTCGTCGTGCATAAGCACAAAGCCTAAATCCAGCCATAATTGCTCGGCGTCGGTATAAGCGCTGTGGTTGGCCGGATCAGCTTGTAGCCATTGGCTAAACGCGCGCTGGCCCGCTTCGCTGGCTTGCCCTGAAGATAAATATACCAACCATTGGTCGGCCAGCTCTGCCGGGCTGCCGTTTTGAGTGTCGGGGTACTGAAGTATTTCTTTACTGGTCATTACTGGTCATCCTGTTGCATTGACGCCGCTGCAAGTTCCGCCCGCATCAGGGCCATTGCTCGGGTAAGCTGGCGTGAAATATCAGCCAGACTCCATCCTGTTTGCTGTTGTATTTGTTCGTAAGTCTGCCCTTCAATGCGACTCATCTGCAAAATTGTTTTTTGCTTATCTGAAAGTTTGTCCATACCACTGATCAATCGCTGAAGTCGGGCCCCTGAGTTATAGATACGTTCGGGCGTCATTTCTTCCACATTATGGGAAATATTTTGCACTTCCTGATCTATGTACTTCTGTCTGGTGGCATGATGCCGCACTTCATGCAAAGCGAAATTAACCGCTACTGTGTACAAAAACGCCTTGGGGTTTTCAACATGGTCAAGGCTTTCTAACTCCAGCATTTTGGTAAATGCTTTATGGGCGATTTCCTCGGCATCGGCCGGATGCTTGCGATAGCGCTTTTGCAGCCAGCTACATAGAGATGCTTTGTGCTCGGTATACAGGTTTTCAACCAGTTTCCGGGTACGCCGTTTGTTCAGCGGCACAACATCGGACGATGGTTTTGGGGTTGCTGGTGCGATTCCCCCCACATGGCGCAGCGTATTCATTATTTTCATGCAGTAAAACCAGGCCTTTCTCAGAGTCGATGTAATCGCTAAACGCAGCCAATAGCATAATTGGTTGTCATTCATCGATTCACGGTGATTTTGGGGCTGCACTATAAAGCCTTGCTCTGCCTGATTTATGAAAGTTTTATTAAAGTTGCGGATTGGCTGAAAAATCCTGAACGCTTGAGTATCAAGTCCACGAGCTCACAACAACGCCACGTAATAACCGGTTAAGTGGCAGTAATTTTTGTCAAATAATTTAATTAACATGGATATCAGGTAATGACAGCTAAACCACAACACAGCGTAAAAAACCGTACTGCGCACAATTTGTTTAAACTTTCTTTACTGGCAACGCTGGTAAGTTCAGCAACCTCATTTGCAGCTGAAGTAAAAAAAGACGCCGAAGAAAAGTATCTTGATGAGGTCGTGGTAGTGGGCAACCGCATGACTAATGATGCTGCCGGCGCGCTAATGGATAAAAAAGTCAGCATAGGTGTAAACGCCATCATGTCGGCTGAAAGCATTATGCAACAGCCAGGTGGTAATATCACAGATATACTCTCAACCCTGCCCAGTGTATCGGCTTATTCCGATATGGGTAAAGGTCAGGCGGCAACTGGCGAAGCTGAGTTTTTATCCGTTCGTGGTATCGACTCAAGCTACAACGCATATTTAATGAATGGCGTGAGAATGCCGCAATCAGACGCTTCAACCCGTGCCTTATCGTTAAAAATGATTGCGCCATATGGTTTAAGCTCTGCGCGAATTTCGAAAACGCCGACAGCTAAAGATCCGGGTGACGCAGTGGGCGCTATTATCAGCCTGGCAACCCCGACAGCTTTTGACTTAGGTGATAACTTTGTTCGCCTGACCGGTGGTGCCAACTATTCAGCCTTATCTGACGACCGTGGTTTCGACTCAACCGGCGACATTATGCAAGTTGAGTTTGCCAATGTGTTTGGTGACAATGACGAGAATGGTTTATACGCCACTGTTTATCATGAAAAACGCTACTCTGTGGCTGAAACGTTGGAAGTGGGCGGCTATGCGCGCGCTAACGAAGCGGATCAAGATGTTGAAGATGCACGTAACCTGTCTGCGCCAATGATCCCAACCGACTTACGCCTTGACTTCTATAACACTGAAATTGAGCGTTTGGGTGGTAATGTTTCATTTGATCACAAACTGGATAAAGGGACTGTTTTTGTTAGAGCTAACTATGGTCACTACGAAGCAAAAGGCTCAGAGTCACAGCGTAAACTTTATATCAGCAGCAGTGAATATGACGAAAACGGCAACTGGGTGCCACTAACCGCCGGGTCAAATTCTTATTTCCAAACCCGCGATCAGAAAGTTAGCCTGGCCAATATTCAACTGGGCGGTGATTATGCTTTGTCTCCGCGTTTAAGCCTTGATTACAACCTGTCTTACGGTATCAGCAAACAAGAATCACCGACCTCGGTAGAAGGCAGTTTATACAGCCAGAAAGTGGATGGCTCGGTAAACTTTGATTTAACCGACCCTGAAAACGCTCAAATTTCTTTCTCTGATGATGCGACCCGCGCCTTTTTAACCAGCCCAAGTGCACCTAAATTCCGCAAAGTACAAGGCCGTGATGCAGCATCAGAAAACAGCATGATAGGCGCTAAACTGGATGTGACTTATCGTCCTGAAACCTTGCTTGATGTACTCGAAGGTGGCTTAGATATTTATCAATCTGACCGTGATATGCATAACCGAGGCTTAACCGGCAATAATGGTGATAACTATACGATCCCTACACCGGAAGGTGAGCCAGGTGGTAGCTCAAACCCACAAGGGCCTTATGCAAATGAATTGGCGGGTCAGAATGTCAGCTTTATGGATGGCTTGTTTAGCGACCTGCGTGTATATGACCGTGCTTATTTTGAAGATTTTTTATTGCCGGTTGCTTACACTGACCTGTTTACCGAAACTGGTAAGCCTAACCCGGGTGAGTACACTGAAAACGACCGCAACCGCAATACGGTTTCAGGTACAGAAACCGTTACCGCTTTATACTTACAAGGTATAAAAGCGTTTGGTGCAGTGGATGTTACTGCGGGCTTGCGCTATGAACATACTGACTTTGAGTCGACCCAGTGGTTAATGGATGGCGACAACAGCCGTTTTGTAAACAGTGGCAGCGACTACGCAGAGTTACTACCCAACCTGAATATTACTTATACCCCTAATGATGAGATGGTATATCGTGTTGCGGCGCGTCGCAGCTTCTCTCGTCCGGCGTTTAGCCTAATCGCAGGTCCTGAATCTTACAGCTATGATCAGGATTCAGATGCGCTGATTCGGGTAAATCGTTCAAACCCGGATCTTGAGCCAGTTACGGTTGATAACCTGGATGCAAGCATCGAATGGTACCCAAGCGATAACGCAATATTAGAAGCCGCGGTTTATTACAAGGCATTCGAAAACTTCATTTATACAGCCAGCACAACCGGCAATACGCCACCTGCGGGCTATACCGATGAAGTAGAAGATGAAGTGACTTACATAATGCCGGAAAACGGAAACGACGCTGAACTGACAGGTATTGAATTACATGGTCGTTATCAGTTTGCCGCTAATGCCGGCTGGCTTGAAGGTTTTGGTGCCGATGTAACCGCGACCTTTCAGGACAGTTCAGCAGAAAGTGCGGATCAAAGCCGTACTCAGGATACCGCATTACCGCGTTCACCAGACGATATGTACAGCGCACAGTTGTTCTATCAAAAAGATAGCATTTCAACCGCGCTTATCTGGCAGTATGCCGGTCGTCAGTTGTTAAGCTTAACCGATGATAAATTGGACAAATATCTGCAAGCTAACTCGCAGTTAAATGCCAGCATTACTTATCGGGCTGATGCCTGGTCTGTCACCGCACAGGTTGAAAACCTGTTGGATGATGAAACCTTCTACAAAACGCTGGGTAAAAGCAAGCAATACTTAGGTACCCAGGATGGCGGTGGTAACGGCTCTTACGTTGAAACCGGCCGTACTATGAAGATGTTTGTAACTTACCAGTTCTAAGCAGCTATCGGCAGGGGTATTGACCCCTGCTTTTTTTACTTAAGAGCACATCATGACGACAGCTTACTTTTCTTTATTGATGTGGCTATTAGCAGGGTTATCCTGTTTTGCTACATTCATGTCTTATGCTGAACCCGGTCGCTGGATCCGCGGCGATCAACACATACATACGGCCTTATCAGCCGATGCCCGCTCCACATTAGATCAAGTGGTGCATCAGGGTATTGAAACTTTCAATCTCGATTATATGGTGATTTCGAACCACCTGCGCAATACAAGTCACAATAATAATGGCGACCCCTGTGTAGAACAATTGTTCTCGTCATCTTTGGCTGACTATGAATCTCCGGCTCTGGCAGCATTACAAAAAACCTATCCACAACGCTTACTGCTCAGCACATTTGAATGGGATATGCCGGGGCACGATCACATGAATATAGGTATTCTGCCGGGGTTGAATAAAGCAGATTATCCCCAGACAGCACAAAAACTCAAAGCAACCGCGTATTTTGAATATCAGTTCGGCGCTAAAAATACCCCAAAAGATTTCTCGGGCATGCAGTTTGCGGCCAAGCACTATCAGCAGGCTTCACGTCAAAATCAAACCCATGACGATGCAGTTGCCGCGTTGGCCTGGCTGGCAAAAGAATATCCGGGACAAAGTTACGCCATGCTAAATCACCCGACCCGGTATGCAACTAGCTATAAATTAGCCGACATCCGCGACTTACATAACGCAGCACCGGATGTCTTCACTCTGGTGGAGGGCATGGTTGGTAATCAATTTAACGGCTATCGTGGCGACTATGCACAAAAGAGCCGGGCCGGACTCGCTGGCGGTGTAGATCCTTTCGTTGCGACCCTTGGCGGTAACTGGGATGCTTTGCTAGGTGAAGGCCGGCGAATTTGGCTGGTGGCTAATTCTGATCATCATTTTAAAGCAGCGCCACCTCATGCCAGTGGCTATTTTCCGGGAGAGTATGCCGCTACCTGGTTATATTTACCTCAAGCTCGGCTAACCGCTGCAACCTGGCTAAAAGCGTTAAAAAGTGGCAATAGTTTTTCAGTTTATGGCAATTTAATTGATTCGCTGGCGTTTTCATTAAGCAGCGGCAAACAGCGCGCTGAGATGGGGCAAACCCTGAATGCTGAAGCTGGTGACAATATCACCCTAACCCTGACAGTTCATCAACCTGAGCATAATAACCGGGAAAAAACAGTCGGCGATGGCCGTTATAACGGAGAAGTGCCAGCTTTGCATCATATTGATGTTATCAGCGGTGAAGTAACAGGCAAAGCCGCGCCCGGCAGCGACGCTTATCAAGCTGAGCATAATCCAACCACCCGGGTAATTAAGTCGTTTACCGCAGATGACTGGCAAGTCAATGCTGACGGCAGCCTGACCATGACACTCACCCTGCCAGCTACTCATAACGCTTATTTCAGGCTACGTGGTACGCATCATGGTTATAACGACAAAGGCTGGACCGCAAACGGAGAACCGCAACGTTCTCCTGTAGTAGCGCCCGGTGACGACAGCCAGGCTTATTACCAGGCGCTTAATCAACGTAATTACCGGGATCTCTGGTTTTACTCTAATCCGATATTTTTGGAGTTAATAGCTAATGAAGCCGCTCAACACTAGTATTTTTGTATATGCTTCGCGCATTCAGGTAGGCCGGTATATACTCGGATGCCTGCTTAATTTGCTTACCCTGACCGCTTATGCACAGCCGCTGTCTGTTACTGTGGAAAGCTTTAATGTGCGTTATGACAACCCTGATGATGGGATTAATGCCTGGCCAAATCGACAAAATATGGTGCGCGAGCATATTTTGAAGCTGGCGCCGGATGTAATCGGAATGCAAGAAGTATTAAGCCATCAGCTTAACTGGCTGAGCTCAGAATTGGCTGACTACCGCGCAATCGGGGTGGGCCGGGACGATGGTAAAAAGCAGGGCGAGTTTGTACCAATTTTATATAATGCACAGCACCTTAAACTAGTACAACAAGATCATTTCTGGCTATCTGAAACACCGAATATTCCGGGATCAGTAGGATGGGGAGCAGACCTGCCCAGAATTGTCACTTGGGCATGTTTTTATAAGCAGAAGCAGGCATTTTACGTATTTAATGCACATTTTAGCCATGTCAGCGAACAAGCCAGACGCCAAAGTGCACATTTTCTTGCTGCGCAAATTAAACAGATAGCCGGTAACCACCCGGTCATTTTAACCGGCGATTTTAATGCACAACCTAATGAACCCGCATATCAGGTATTAACTAAGCAGGCTACACAAAACCTCAAGGATTCAGCTTTGCTGATATCCGGGACTAAGCCTGATACAACCTGGAATGGTTTTGGCGAGGCCAAGCAGCCAGCCAGACTTGACTATGTATTAATAAGCGACCCCTGGCATGTGAAAAGTTATAAAACCCACCGGGTGATTCAACAAGGTGTTTATATCTCGGATCACTTCCCGGTTTCGGTCATCCTAACCCTACCGCAGCAAGCGCCTTAGCGGTTCAGTTTCACCGCTTATCACCAGTACCAATCAACTAAAAACAAAAAGCGACTGAGATGACATCAGTCGCTTTTTTTAAACGTTACTCCGGATAGCGTACCAAGACACTAAAATTAAATTATTCAAGCTTGCTAACGCGGTTATGTATGATTCACGATTAAATAGCTGCCAGCTATTTTGAGCAAATTACAGCTTTTGAATCGTTTGCAGTGGCGCAAGGCTGTGTAGGTTGGTTTAGCGCCGTGGGCGCGTAAGCCACCAATTAATATATAAACCGTAGGCGTCAAGCTTGCTGACGCGATAAAATATGGCTCACAATTAAATAGATACTGGCTGTTTTGAGCGAAACAGCACGGTCGATCTAACTCACTTTTGGACAATTATGAGTTAAAGCCTTAACTCTAACGCGTTTGCTTCGGATAAAAATATCTATGGGTTAACACCCTGCTTAGGGGCGCAATCACGGCGGCTATAATCGGAACGAAGTGACACAGCCGCCGTGTTTGTGTCCCAGCGAGCCCGCGAGCGGCTACAGCAGATTGTTAGCTTTACTAATCCGCAAGTCTTTCTTTTACCTTTAACGTACCTGAATTAAGTGCGACGAAGTCAGGTTGATCCTTTTTAACCATTCCCTGCAGCCACGTACCGATAAGTGTCCTCGGAATTTTGCTACCTGCGACGATAGGTGAAAGCGCAAGTTGATAGCGAGTTTCTATCCAATCCTTGCTATCAGTGAAGCTCTTTCTGGTGCTAAAGATGAAAACACCTTTTTCAAACCTCAGAGAATCGCATAGAAAAGGAAGCTTGGTGACTTTATTAATGTCGCTCATTTCAATAAAACAACCTGGTTTATCGATTGTGATATTAATTGAACCAATTGCATTTGTTGAACCTGAATAAAAGCCCTCCCAATTACCTGAAAGAACTTGTTCTGCATTAACCAAAGCACTAAAAGCTAACGAAAAAAATATAAGAGAAATTTTCATAGTAAAGCTAACATCTTATTATAGAGAATTCACAGTAACACGCAGCCTTACTCATACCTGAACTCCCAACATATTTCTTGATAACAACACCTTACACCTGATTATGAGCCAGTTTCCAATGATTTTATTGAGTGTTACTGTGAATTCTCAGTAATAACGACACTCATTTTAAACAAAACGCCATCAAAACAATGATATATCTAATATTTGCCCTAGCTGTATGTATTTACTGAGAAGTCTCATTAATTCCAGCACTGTTTTATACTACATCCCGCCACTGGTGCGGCATTCATGAAGATTACTTTAGCTTTACAATGCATGTTACTGAGAATTCTAGGACTGATCGTCAAACCGATCCATTATTTAGCTGCTTAACTGGTTAATAACTGTTCGCGATCTCGCCCTGATTAAGCGGACTGTCAACATCTAAATTAATGGGCAAGTTTTTAGCTGGCTATATTAACCAGCGAAGCGAAACCCGCCAGTTAAAAAGTTGCCCCTCAACACGGCAAGGTCACGAACGTTTATTGAACAAAATATGATTAAATAGTGAGAACTCATGCTCTCGCCCTGTCCCCTTCAATTGCTTGTTATACATCTTCGACAGTGACTTGAATAACCTGTGCTTTTGCTTAGAATCTATCTGACAATCGTCTAATTATACTAATATTTAACAGTGCAGCGAACACTACACTTATCACCACAAAGCCACTGAGAATATTCTGCTGAGAGGCAATTTCATGGTCATTCAGGCTCTCTAATAACACGGCCAAAATAAAGCTCCCGATGCCAGCGGAGACTTTTAATATCAGCAGAAATATACCGAATGCCAGTGTACTCAGATTGCGTTCAGGGCTAGTAAAGTAATTGTTGACAACCCGGGCCAGTAAAGACCAGATAAATACGGAAACACCGCCGATGGAAATGCCAAGAATAAAGTAAGAAATAACCAAAAGATGATTGTGCTCAGGATAAGCAATCAACATGAAAAAAACTGTCAGCAAGCTTACTGCATGGGCATATTTGAAGGACTTTCTCTCGCCGTTACGGCTTGCGAATTTTACCCAAAATAATAAGGATACCAATTTGCCTGTACCAACAGCAGCCAGTAACTCCCATGTATCAAGCTCTTTGGCTCCGGAGAAGCCGACCAGAAATACTGTGGAGCGTTCTGCCATAGCAAGAAAGCAACAAATGCAGGCGATAATTTTCAGTAGACGGATATAATCCGGAACAGTCAGCAAGTGCTTTAAACTGGCGAGAAATCCGGTATTCGTAGCTGATTGGGTTTGGCTGTCCAGTTTCACTGAACGGCATGAAATAGCGCTGATGATGATAGTTAGTAGGTAAACTATCCCTACCACAATCATAATCTGAATGAGTGCCCCGGTACTGGCCGGTTCAGAAATCTGAGGGTTAAACAAAGGGAAAGTAGAAAGCCCGGCCAAAAATAAAACGGAGACGGCACTGAAACAAAATCGCCAGGCACTGATCGAGGTTGATGATGTCTGCTTGGCCATACCCGCGAGCAATGCATTGTGGGGGATATCTACGAGTGTATAGCCTAAGCGGAAAAACAAACTCGCAACAATAGCGGCTAAAAATGGCAATGACTCGAGGTATAACGGCAATAAAAATAATGAAAAGAAACTTATTACGTTTACCGGGATCACAAATAGCAGAATAATAGTCAGTGATTTAAATTTATATCCGTACTTATCGATAAGACGAGATACTACCGGGTCAGTAATGCCGTCGAAAATAAATCCCGCTAACAATACGGTACCCGCCACAGAGGCGGGTAAATGGATAGTATTGACTAAGAAATACATATAGAAGATATCGACAATACCTGCTTGTAAGGCTTTGGCGAAGTTTCCAGATGCGTAACCAATGACCTTCAATTTATTCACTGATGAAGGCCTGTGGCTGGTATTACCCTGAGGTTGGGACATATGACTTCAAAGTTTTAGCTGCTTAAAACAGTTTAGATTATATTATTTATATTTCAGGAATTTGACTAATTTTTCCGGCTCATCCGTTTGAATAATATCAGCACCGGCATCGATTAACTGTTGCCAAGTATTGCCGTCATCTTTAAGTGCTTTACTATCAACATAATCAGCAGACAGAATAGCCGCTACATCCAGGGCATTCACCCATATAAATACGCCTTTTTCTTTTGCTAGTTCGGCACTTTTCTTTAAATAATTAATGTCTGAGAACCACACTTCCATTGCTTTAGGGGCGTGCTCAAGTTGAGGGACAATAAGAGCGGTTGCGTCATTTTCGAATTGTGAAATGATGGGCATAACGATTGATCCTCGGAAACTTTTGTCCTGAGTCAGAGGTGGGTCGGACGGAAGTACCGGCTTTTTCAATAATACCTGCTCTACCATGTTCAGCTTACTCAACTCACTGAATACTTCGGCGTAAAGTTCTGATTTTGCATCAACGTTAATAATGATGCGGTCTTTAGCTGCTTTGATGGCCTCAATAAAAGTAGGAACAGTTCGTGACGTGATTTTACCTGATGCACCGTTTTCAGTTTTCAAATGAAGCTTTGAAACTTCGGCCCACGTGAGCTCTGCCACTGCGCCTTTCCCGTCGGTGGTACGATCAACAGTCTCATCATGCATGAGGATGAGGACATTATCTTTCGTTTTACGCACGTCCAGCTCAACAATAGCCACACCCAGAGAAATGCATTTTTCCAGTGCATCCAAAGAGTTTTCACTGGTTCCCTTCCAGCACCCACGGTGAGCTGCAATCAATACTTCATCAGTGTCGAATACGGATAAAAGATCGCTGGCTGAGGCAGTGAATGAGACAATAAAAAACAACGACGATAAAGTTACTTTTCTAAAATCAAAAATAAACATAGCTTTCCGGTTAGTAGAATAAAGAGAAAAATGAGAAATGGCGCACAATAGTGCGCCATTAATGAGGTTTAGAACGCCATTTGTACGCCAGCAACGATGGTACGACCGTAGCCGTAAACACCAACCGCTCGATCTTTGGTCAGACCATATTGGGAGGAGGTTTCATCTGTCACATTCAATACGTCAAGCGACACATCAATACTGTCGGTGAGGCTATAAGAGGTAGACAAATCTAATTGCCCATATGCATCCTTCAGTAGTGTAGACTGACTGTCTCCAGCTGCGTTAGTGACGAACTCATCACGCCACGCGTAAGCTAGACGAACACTGAACTCATCATTCTCGTAATAACCTGTGAGATTATAGGAGTTCTCTGATGCTCCGGCGAAAGGGGTTTCAAAAGATTCGCCATAGTAAGTGTGCGTGACACCGTCAGTTTTTGCGTAGGTATAGTTAGCTATTACACCAAAACCTTCAATAGGCAGAAAAGTCAGAGGTTGCTGATAAATAAACTCGAAGCCCCTGATTTTCGCCCCTTCTCCGTTGACCGGTAAACTAACAGTGAATGCCTCGTTAGAAATATCGGTACCATCATCGCGATAAAGGGGGCCGCCAAAATTCAATACACGGGATTCAGTAGTGGTGGTAATAAATGACTCAATATCCTTAAAAAAGCCGGTAAACGAAACGAGTGCATCTTCAGCAAAGTAGTATTCAACACCAAGATCGATCTGCTTCACACGAAAAGGATCTAAGTTTGGGTTACCCTGACTTGCCGATTGTGTGGCGATATCATAAGACGATATACCCGGCGATAACTGAGAAAGAGTTGCACGAGTGATAGCTTTAGATGCTGCCAGTCGGACAATAACGTCCTCGGTCACATCCAAAGCCAGGTTAATACTTGGGAGAACATCAGTATAGTCGCTGTCTTCTCCAATGGTGCCAACGCCTGAATCAGTCAATACGTAGCCCGTTGAAGTTTGATCTGTTTTGACAACACGGACCCCCAGGTTTCCGGTCAGATACATACCATCACCAACCGAGGCATCGACCGTGAGTTGGGCATATCCTGCCAAGCTGTCTTCCTTTACGCGATAGGTAGACGGGTAGCTGATTGCAGGAACAAAATCATCGGCGACCATGGTCTGTGCCGCTTCAAAATCATCGCGCTTCACGATAAGCCAGTCGCTGGGAATGCCATCAGGAGTGCCACCACCGAATAGACCATAATTTAGCGAAGCAACATCTTCAAAAGCTGGTGCAGGATTATCTTCACTCGGATTTATCCGTTCATTATAAGCGACGCGCGAAAACTCATGTTCTGCATACCGAACCCCAGCTTTCAGCGCAGAGAATATTCCCCAGTCGACATTATAGGTGACATCAAACTTCAGGTTCTTCTCTTCATCTTCAATGTCATCCATCAGGTAACGCAACTGATTAAAGTCATAAGCACTCGCGTCAGTGAAATCATAATCAAGACTGCTGAATGTCGGGACAACCGTGCCTTCATAAGACGTTTCTCCCAGTTCAGCACGTCCGCGGAAATCATAAAGGCTCCGGAAGTTATCTGCGAGTTGCTCGGCTTTTGAATACCCAGCAGTGGCTTCCAGGGTCAAGTTTGGGTTCATGTTCCACTTACCTGACAGAGTATACATATTCAACTCGTCCTGAGTGTCGTCGAAGACGTTCTCAGAACGTGTCTGAACATTATCAAACACCCCTCCGACGACTCGGTCCAGACCGCCAATACCCGGAACAGTCTCTAAAAAAACCGGAGTTGGTGTGCCATCGAAATACAGTGTATCAATAGTAAATCGACGATTTATCTCATCAAATTTACCATGCACAATGTCTAAATTAACTTCAACGTCTTCTACTGGGCGGTACTGCAATGACGCGGTAATACCTGTGCGCTTTCTGTCTCTGAATTGATTGATTGAGCGCGGAAGAAAAGGAATTTCCATTAATGGTAAAGTGCCGCCACCTAAGCTCTCTGTTTCCCAACGGATATTTTCAATAGCGTCTTGTCGTAAGGTATAATCAGACTGAGCAAAAGATACCAGGGCTCCAAATTTATCCCCCCAGGTGTTGCTTACCAAAAAGGAGTAGCGAGGATCCCAGTCTTCGACCAGTGAATTATGCTGCCCCTGAACAGAAGCGGCGGCGACAAAACCTTCCTTGTCGAACGGACGGCGGGTTTTCATATCGATAGTGGCAGCAAGGCCACCTTCGGTCATTTCTGCACTAGGCGATTTCACTAACGATATACTTTGCATCAACTCTGACGCGAATATGTCCAAATCAACACTGCGGCCGCCAGGTGACGTAACGGTTTGGTTGTTCAGACGTACTTGGGTGAACTCGGGACCCAGCGCACGAACAGTGACGGACTGCCCCTCACCGTTCTGGCGGGAAATTGCTACTCCAGGAATGCGTTGTAATGCTTCTGACAGGTTCAAGTCCGGGAAATCTGAAATGTCTTCTGCAACCAACGCATCAACAAAGCCGGATGAGTCACGTTTTGTATCCATCGCAGCCGCAATGCTGCCGCGGATACCGGTAACAGTAATTTCCTCGATAGTATCTTCTGCTGGTTGTTGTTGTGCAACTGCTGTAGCAATGCACGAGTTAGCAACGAGCATGCCAAGTAAAGAGAGCTTGAATTTCATGTGTGTATACCTTCTGTTTTAATATTGTTAACAGAACTATACACGCAATTTATTTAATTTATATTTATTTTCAAATTAATAAATAAATAACCTTACTGGTCAGATGTGTAGTCATGAATAGGTAAAAGGCCTGCTCCCCAAACAACCGACTGACTCCCCAGTTCAGATACTTCAATATCAAAGTATGGCGTATAGTCCTGGATAGAATTCCAGCTCTGCTCCGTCATTATTTGCTCTTTAAGCCCGACCAAAATTCGGTTTGGAATAGCTCCTGATATAATAACCTTACTGGGATCCAACCAGGCATCCGCGGCAAAGATAATTGGTTTAAGTTGTCTGGCGGCACGAATTATCCATTCTTTCTCGACTTCAGGGTATTTATCTAGTGCCAGTTCGATATTATGCAGACTACTTATGGTTGCACCTGCCAACTGGAGTTCGTTTATCAAATCAATTCCCGATGGGCGTTTCACTCCCTGTCCAGCAGGTGAAAGCATTCCCGCTTCCCCGGCATTAAGAAAGCTGCCCCGATACAGATCGTCATTGATAATAACGCCGCCTCCGACACCATGACCCAAGTACAACACCACACTAGTACCGGAATTCCTAAGGTGCTGGCCGCAGTAAAGTTCAGCTAAAGCAGCTGACGTGGCATCGTTCTCTATCCATACCTGATGGCCAAGTTCGGCTTCAAAAAAAGCTTGTAAATCAAGATTACGCCAGCCTTCCAACCACGGTACAGTCATTCGATGCCGGATATTATTTCTATCAGTAAATCCCGCTACAGCAATTCCCAACCCGAGGAATCGGCTTTGCATTAACCCAATACGGCTACTGAAATGACGAATGAAATCATCAAGCTTCGCGACGAAATCATAAGGGTCCTTGCTGGTAAACGGTTCAGTAATAACGTGATTCATCCTGCCAGAAAAGTCGACTACAGAGATCTCCATCCATCCCGGCTGAACCGTCGCTCCGATGGTATACCCGCCTTGAGGAGATATTTCCAAAGGCACCATGGGTCGCCCGCGGCTAGTTGCTTCTTCGCGGACTTCTCTTTCTCTAACAAGCGATAAAGAAGTCAGTTCTTTGGAAATAGAGGTCATTTTTGAATTTGTCAGGCTAAGTGCCTGCGCGATTTCAATTCGACTTGCAGATCGTACTCTGCGTAAATACCACAGAACACGACGTTGAATATCAGATAATTGCTGCATAGCTTTCAGATAAGGGATAACGTAATTTTTGGTTAGTTTAATGGTATTCTAAACTGCGAGTCAAAACTTTAACCAACTCGAAAGCTGTAACATAGTTGCTCGTATTGCGTTGACTTCTGTCGAAACTAAGGAAACTACTAATAAGTCCCGCAATTTAGCGCTCGATTAAACCGATGCACGACCTGCGTGATTTTTGAACTTCAATTTTGCGATTAAGACCAATATATCGCTGTTTCAGGCCGAACTTCGGGTTATTCCCGGAATTCAGACAGATCTTGGCTGTCGTCGCAACATCTGGTCTACTTTAAACAGGTTCGCCAAGGTGAATAGCATGGCTAACTGTGAATCATTTTTCATCATCCCTTTAGAGCGTGCTTTGATAAAGCCGAACTGACATTTGATGAGCCGGAACGGGTGTTCTACCTTAGCCCTAATGCTGGCTTTTAAATATTCGATGTTAATGGCGGTTTTATTCTTGCGGGGATGCTTCTTCATCGCTCGAACTTTGCCGGGACGCTCTGCTATCAGCCATTCCACGTTAGTGTCTTTCAGCTCTTCGCGTTTTTCTGCGCCTTGATAACCAGCATCGCCAGAGATGAATTCCTCATCACCGTGTAGCAGATTTTTCAACTGGTTCAGATCATGTTCGTTGGCTGCTGTGGCCACCAGCGTATGGGTGAGACCACTCTTTGCATCCACGCCAATATGAGCTTTCATACCGAAGTGCCATTGATTGACCGTTTTGAATAATTTGCGAGTCAGTTTGTGTTTCTCCAGCAAGTGCCGGAAGTTCAGTAACCGTCGGCTAAAGCACACCTAAACATTTATTTTATATTCGCTAAGCTCATTTCTTTTTAATAACAGGAGTGAGTTATGCAAACCAATCGGACACAACAATGGCTAGATTTAATTCGTCTGCAACCAGGCTCTGGTTTAAACATAAAAGATTTTTGCCAGCAAAATAACTTAGCAACGTCCACTTTTTATAAGTATCGCAAACAATTAACTGCCCAATCTAGTTTCAGCAAACTGACTATTCAAACGGAACAAACCCGTTTGCAAGAAATCGTTGAGCCTGCCCATATCACACTGACTTTGCAGGTTGGAGAATTAAAGTTGCCGGGTTCAACCTCTGCACAGTATTTGTCTGATTTGATTAGAGGTTTAGTTAAATGAAAATGTTTGTTGAACCCAGTGACATTTACCTGCACCGCCCAGTGGTGGACTTTCGAAAATCGATTAATGGCTTGGCTAATATTGTTATCTCTGAAATGAATTTAAATGTGATGTCCGGTGCATTGTTTATCTTCTGCAATAAAAGCAAAGATAAACTCAAAATCCTTTATTGGAATAAAACAGGCTTTGCTTTGTGGCATAAGCGATTAGAAAACAATAAGTTTAAATGGCCGAATACCGAGCATGAAAACCAGCTTATTTTATCTGAGCAACTGTTTAGAGCTTTTTATTATTGTAAATATTGAGGCGATAAGACTACTTCACCTCCTCCCAGCCGAAGGCCTGCTGCTGGCACACAGCTGAAATTAGTTACTGGTTTGAATCGGCTCGCATCAGTAATTTCAAAAATAAGTGTATTTCAGATCTTGTATAGTTTGTGGTGTAAACCACCAGGTGTCAGGCTTGCTGACGCGATAAAATATGGCTCACAATTAAATAGATACTGGCTGTTTTGAGCGAAAAAGCCCGGTCGTTCTAACTCACTTTTGGACATAAACAATTGAGAGCCGACCAGCGGCTCTGTGCCAGGAGCGGAAGTTAAAGCGTGTATTATCAATATCTGCTAGCTGGTGATAAGCAGCCGTTTATACGAGTCAAATTTTTGCATGTTTGGTAGGTTGGCTAAGCCAGAGGCGCACTCAACATTTTGAATGTTCAATTATATTGTTGGGATTCACTTCCTTTGAACCTACCTACGCGGAAGACTAAAAATCAATTACATCATCCAGCTGTTGACTTAAAAAACTATCCGATAGCACATGCCACCTCCAAAAAACAGAAAATGGATAATGTGACTTTATCATTTCTGCTAACCTATTTTTAGCTAATGCTTTCTCAGCAGGCGTATATTTTTTCTTTTTTAACGTTAATCTATAATGCTGAAACTCAACATGTAGCTCAAACAACTTATCCATAAGTACAACTCTGGTTATACCCCTCAACGGTGTATTTTTTTCGTTGTAACATCTATTCAACAACTCCACGGTGTTATCAGCCTGTGGACTATTAATTTGAGCTGTAACTTCGATATCAGCGTCAGGGCAGCTAGGTAATAGGCACTTAATTCCTCTAAGAACATCAATATTTACATCACAACAATCAAGGAGGTTAGTATGCCTCGTGCCTTTTATGCTATTACAACGACCACAAGAGTAATAAAGATTATCCCAGTCATATTTTTTTGTTTCATCTCCCATGTGAGGATCAAAATGTTCTATTTCGGGATCCGCAAGTTCATCTTGCTCACACAAGTAACACTTTCCGTAAAACATAGGTTCTAAAACGTCTATTACATCTTGTGCGTTATACTGGTTTCTATTGAGGCTTGCTGGTGCAGGAGCCACCCTTTCCACGTTGAACACTAATCTTCATCCATGTCTGCTAAAACATTAACCGCCTTTAAATAGAACGATTTCTCTCTATTATTTAACATATCTGATAAAGGTTCTATTTCATTAATTAACTGTTCTAATCTAGAGCGCTCTATTCTTTCAGAATTTGTAATTTCAGAAAGCTCAGAAATCCTATTTTCCAATAGTAGTGATGTTGGCTTAATCCCCAAAACCCCCTCTAAAACAGCAGAATATGAGTAAAATGATAGATCTTCATCCATTTGTGAATTTTTTTCCATATCAAAAATAACAGCATTGTCACCTGACATCAGAACAAAAGGAGAGTGAGTGGACACTATAAATTGCACATTTGGGAATAGAGACGAAAGAAAAGGTAAAACCTTCCTTTGAAGAGACACATGTAAGTGAACATCTATTTCATCAATAATCACATAACCAGCTATAGAGTTAGGCGAATAATCAGAGACTTCGGTTTGCATCAATAACTCAACAAAAACCTTGAGTATTGCAGCATAGCCTGACGATAAATCCCTAAATGAAAACGGTTCTTTACCTTCCTGTTTTATTTCATAGTTAAGAGTATCATCATTAAATTCAATATCCGTAGAATCATCATCTAAGAGTACTCTTAAGGATTTTACAAATTGAGCTTTCCATTTTTTCAACTCTTCTGTTACAGAGCTATCATTTTTCTTTTCTCTTAAAGCACTTTTGACCTCCCAATTAGCCAAAAATCTTTCTATAAGGGAACCTGCATTAGAGTTCTTACCTTTCTTTGACTGTGCTTTTATTTGGTTTCTTTCTTGCTCCAATGAGCCAATGTTTTGTACTGGTTGAAAAGATGAAACTCTATTTGCTGCAAAAAATAAAACTAGTTCTAAATTATCTTCTATATTGAGTTCATCAACCTCATAACTAATATCAATTCTTTTAACAATATTTCCTTTTGAATTTTGTTGCTTAAATGACAAATATTGTTCGAGCTGCCGCCTTTGCTGTTCTTCTTGATTTTTAAACCGTTTCTGCTGTTGCTCAATTTGAGCTTGCAGGGTTTTAGGATCAATATTTTTTTGACAATTCTCAAGTTGTTTTTCTTGTTGATCGATACTTCTTAGAATGTGAGCCTTTTGACTTGGATTTGACTCCAATTGAGCATTCAAACGTTCTAGTGTACGTGTAATATTTTCAATGGCTTTTTGTATATTACTTTTATTGTGTTCGAAGTTAACTTTAATATTTTCTATATTTTTATCTAAAGAAGCTTTCTGAATATCTTGGTTTTTTAAGTATGCTAGATATTTAGTTTTATAATTTTTAGCATTACTTAAAACAGTGAAAATGGTATCAAGTAACTGAGTTTTACCACTGCCATTTTTACCTGTAATAATTAAATCATTTTTATTGAGTGTGATATCAATTGATTTTTCAGTAAAAGGAATAATTCCATTTATCTTTTGAACGTACATTAATAATCCCTAGAAGTTGAAAATTTTTTAAATCAATAGTTTTTGTGAGAAAATATTAGCTTTTTTTAGGTTAACTTAAAAGGTATTTTATCTTTCATTTTTTACCTTTAAAAGGCCAGAGCAAGCCCGTGTAGGTTGAGCTGAACTAAGGTAACTCCAACAATATTATTTAACAATGCCAAATGTTAAGATTCGCCTAGGCTCGTGCCAACCTACTCAATATTCATCAAAATGCGAAAGATACAAAACGTTTCCTAATCGCTCAGAACGAAGATTTAAACGGTTCCAGAACCCGACAGGTTACCACGCAGAGCGTGGGAACCAGCAGCATATGAGGATATTTAGGTTGCGTAAATGTCTGCAATTCGCTCATTTGCGACGCTCGACTAAACTCGTTTTGGGGCAAAAGTAAGTTAGAGGCGAACGCCCGAAAATGATACAAACAGGTTTATTTAATCGCCAATCCGATCGCTGACACGCAACCTTTTGGTGGCTTACGCGCCCACGGCGCTAAACCACCCTACACCACCAACATCCACACTAATACCCACACACGGCTGGTGTTCAACTGACGCGGGATAAACCCGCTGCTACATCATCCATAAAATAAAAAAGGCGCCGTAGCGCCTTTATTTATTCCACTGTGACCGATTTGGCTAGGTTCCTTGGTTGGTCAACGTCTGTGCCTTTAATAACGGCAACATGGTATGACAGGAGTTGCAGCGGAATCGTATAAACAATAGGGGCAATTATGTCTTCGGTTGGCACCACACTGATCACTTTTTGGGTATTGTCGCTTTCAAATTTTGCGTCTTTATCAGCAAATACATAAAGTACACTGCCGCGCGCACGAACCTCTTCAACGTTTGAATGCAGTTTTTCTAATAATTCATTATTAGGTGCAACTACAATCACCGGCATTTCAGCATCAATCAGAGCAATTGGGCCATGTTTTAATTCACCGGCGGCATAGGCTTCAGCATGAATATATGAGATTTCTTTTAGCTTTAATGCACCTTCCATTGCGATAGGATATTGATCGCCACGGCCTAAAAACAGTGCATGTTGTTTGTCGGCAAATTCAACCGCTAAACTTTCAATTTCTGCATTGGCTAATAACGCACTTTCTATTTTAGCGGGTAATTGCATTAATGCAGAAGCAATATCTAATTCGGTTTCAGCAGTGAGGCCTTTGTGTTTACCTATGGTTAAGCCTAATAATAAAAGTGAAACCAATTGAGTGGTAAAGGCTTTGGTTGAGGCAACGCCAATTTCAGTACCGGCGCGGGTCATAAAGTTAAAGTCGGATTCACGGACCAGTGATGATCCCATCACATTGCAAATGGTCAGCGATGATAAATAACCTTGCTCTTTAGCTAAACGCAATGCAGCTAGGGTATCGGCCGTTTCACCCGATTGGGAAATAGAGACAAATAGGCTGCCGTCGTGTACATAAAATTTGCGGTAGCGAAATTCTGAAGCGATTTCGACACTACAGCTAACGTTAGCATATTGTTCAAACCAGTATTTGGCGACCATGCCGGCATGATAACTGGTGCCACAGGCGACTATAGTAATATGGTTAATTTTAGGAATGACGTCTTCAAAACCGGTTCCAAAAATACCCGGTTCGATACCGGATGCAGAAATACGACCTTCAAGCGTTTGACGCACGCAGGTTGGCTGCTCAAAGATTTCTTTCATCATATAGTGGCGATATTCGCCTTTGTCGGCAGAATCTGCTTTGGCGTCAACCAAGTTGATTTTGCGCTCAACCAGCTCACCACTTTTATCAAATATTTCAACTGTTTTACGACTGATGCGAGCAACATCACCTTCTTCTAAATAGATAAACCGGCTGGTGACAGGTAATAACGCCAGTTGGTCAGAAGCCACAAAATTTTCGCCAATGCCTAAACCAATCACCAAAGGGCTACCGGAACGGGCGACAACCATCTCGTCCTGATTTTGTTTATCGATAATGGCGGTACCATAGGCACCGGTAACCGTTTTTGCCGCTTTTTGCACAGCCGATAATAAATCAAGCCCTGAATCTAATAGCTGGTGAATCAGGTGAGTTAATACTTCGGTATCCGTATCTGAGTTAAACTGATAACCTTGTTCGGTCAGTTCGGCTTTAAGCTCGCGGTAATTTTCAATAATGCCATTGTGAACTACGGCAATTCTGTCTTGTGACATATGTGGATGCGCATTGCGCTCTGTTGGTTCGCCATGGGTTGCCCAGCGAGTATGTGCAATACCTGAACCACCCGCTAAAAAATTATCGGCCAGACTATCGCTTAAGTTTTTAACTTTACCGACCCGGCGAATTCGCTGTAGTTCGCCACTTTGGATCACGGCTAAGCCAGCAGAGTCATAGCCTCTGTATTCCAGGCGGCGTAAGCCTTCCAATAAAATTTCAGCAACATCTCTTTGTGCAACAGCACCAACAATTCCACACATAATTTTTCCTTAATACTGCTTGTTATAATTTTACGATATCAACAATCACATCTAGCTGTTCAATTTGTTTAACGGCTGCTGCAGTGATACCTGAGTCTGTAACTATCCGGGTGATCTGTTCCCAGTTTAGTTCTAAGTTTGGAATACGGCGACCGATTTTGTCGGATTCAACCATGACAATAACTTCTCTGGCTTGTGCAGCCATTACCCGGCTTAAGCCAATGAGTTCGTTAAAAGTTGTAGTACCGCGCTCTAAATCAATGCCGTCAGCACCAATAAATAACTGGTCAAAGTCATATGATCTCAGCACTTGTTCGGCCACCTGGCCCTGAAAACTTTCAGAATGAGGATCCCAGGTGCCACCAGTCATTAATATTGTCGGTTCATTTTCAAGCTCTCTGAGCTGGTTGGCAACATCGAGTGCATTGGTCATCACAATCAAACCACGTTTTTGATTAAGATACGGAATTAAACTGGCGGTGGTACGGCCGCTATCGATTAAAATGCGATTATGTTCTCGAATGCATTCTGCGGCTTTTTCTGCAATTGCCTGTTTTGCAGGAGAGACAGATTTCTCTGCATCTGAAATCACTTCTTTTGGTAGGGGAACCGCACCGCCATAGCGCCTCAATAGCAAGCCACTTTTTTCCAGCGCTGCTAAATCTTTTCGGATCGTAACGACCGAAGTTTCAAACCGTTCAGATAGTGCATCAACACTCACTTCACCTTGTTCGTTAACAAGAGAGTGAATAATATGACGCCTTTGTTGAGTATTTCGTTTAGACATCTTTCGATTATAACTTATAAGTTTCGATTTGAAAGTTAAAACGAAATTTAACCAGATATATAAAAGGTCTGCAAGCTAATAATGTGAGATTGCGTAAACAAGCCAAGCATTATCAATGGCCACCTACCAGTTAACCACAAGATACCCTCACAACTTATACAGATTTTCAACAGACTTACCCACAGGCAAAAAAAACAGAACCCTCTTGCCTTTATTTTTGCAAATACTGTTTAAGCACTTTACGCATTTGCTCGCCTGAAGGGCGGGTTTTATAATCTGGATCAACATAATACCAAAGCACATTACCGCCTTTTTCGATTAAAATGGTGGCTGGATGCGGTAAGCTTTCATTTTTACGCAAGCCTAATTCATCAATCAACCGCATTTCACTGTCGCTCAAAAATAAATAACCCTGAGTAAATTGCCTTTGGGTATTTTTATTGGTTGCCATATCATCCGGGCTAACCGCGACCAATCTGGTCTGATAGGCCTTCAGTTCAGGTAATACCGCCTCAAATGATTCAAGCTGACCGATACAAAAAGGACACCATTCCCCCCGGTAAATCACCAGTAACAGGTTTTGTTTTGCACTCAGTAATCTTAAATTATGCTTTTCACCCTGACTGTCAGGGAGGGCGATGGAAGGTATTTTATCACCGGTATCCAAGGTAAAGTTTTCAACATCTGAGTAGCTTTCATGAATGTAGTCGTTGCTAATTTCACCGGCACTACAAGCAGTTGAAACAATAATGCCCAATATAAAAATACAGGTTTTCATAATGTTCATGGCTCAGGCTCCGCAATTATCCAAACTTTAATATAGGTTATAAATTAAAGGACCACTTGGCAGCGCATAAAATTGCAAGACGTAATAAAAATAAAGGCTAGGTTGGGGCGGGGTAAATGAATAATCGAAAAGATAAGATGCCAGTCGATTGAAATACTGGCATGTCTAATGGCTTTTTATTTTTTCTTAACCGGACGCTGCCAGCCAGAGATATGACGCTGTTTAGCACGTGCTATCACAAGCTCATCGTCTTGTGAGCTTTTAACAACCGTTGAGCCGGCACCAATTGTTGTACCCTTAGCAAGCGTAACAGGCGCAACTATGGATGAATTAGAACCAACAAAAACATTGTCTTCAATTGTGGTTCTGAATTTATTGGCACCGTCATAGTTACAAGTAATTGTGCCTGCACCAACATTTACGCCAGAACCGACATCAGAGTCACCTAAATAAGTAAGATGATTGGCTTTAGAGCCTTTTGCAATTTTGGTATTTTTGGTTTCAACAAAATTACCAATATGCACACCTTCGGCAAATTCAGAGCCAGGGCGAATTCGGGCAAACGGACCAATAAAACAGGCTTCACCAATGGCCGCATCTTCAATAATGGTATTGGCTTTAATTAAGGTACCATCGGCAATTTTACAGTTACGTAAAATACAGTTTGGTTCAATAGTGACATTGTTGCCCAGCTCAATTTCACCTTCAAATACCACATTGATATCAACAGCTACATCTTGGCCAACTTTTACCTGGCCACGCACATCTACCCGCGCCGGATCTCTGAAAGTCACGCCTTCCACCATTAAAGCTTCAACTTGTTTTTGTTGATAAATGCGCTCAAGCGTTGCCTGTTGCAGTCGGTTATTGACCCCTTCAACTTCGCTAGTTTCAGCCGGATTAGCCGTTTCAATTGGATAACCTTGATCAGCACACATAGCAATAATATCGGTTAAATAATATTCCTGCTGCGCATTATCATTGGATAAGTCTGACAACCAGCCTTTTAATAAATTTGCCGGGGCCGTTAAAATGCCGGTATTCACTTCTTTGACTTGTTTTTGCGACGCATCAGCATCTTTTTCTTCAACAATAGCAATAACATTGCCATCTGTGTCTCGGATAATGCGGCCATAACCGGTTGGATTATCAAGATTAACGGTTAATAAACCTATACCTTTTTCCGGTGCTGCTAATAATAATTGCTGCAATGTTTGCGGACTGATTAATGGCACATCACCATATAAAATTAAAATCTGCTCATTATCCGTTATTTCCGGAATAATTTGCTGAACGGCGTGACCTGTGCCCAGTTGTTCTTTTTGTTCTACCCAAATTAAAGATTCATTGGCGAGTGAGCTTTGCAGTTGATCACCACCATGACCATAAATAACAACCAACTTTTCAGCATCCAGTGAGTGCGATGCATCAATGACATGCTTAACCATTGATTTAGCACCAATTTTATGCAGCACTTTAGGTAATGAAGATTTCATTCTGGTGCCTTTACCGGCTGCCAGAATAACAGTAGTGAGTGGCTGAGACATAAGCGCTTCCCTGTTTAATTTTTTTAATAAATGGAATTGCGTCAAAGCATACCTAAGCAGGGAATAAGAGTGAAGCGGATTAATCAAATTAACGCACAATTATTGAGTAAGCTTGCCAATCATAGCAGGCTCACTCAAATTTAAAGTTTTAGTGGCTAATCATCCAGGGTCTGGCTGACGGGAAAATTTTACTGCCATCCGGTAAATAAACTGCGCGAGCACTCTTTTCAGCCTTTTTTTCACAACCGCAATGTCGACCATGTTTTTTATCTCGGCTTTCAGGGGTTGAAAAAACGGGAGCGTGACTGGCTCGCTCATTAGTTTCATGCGCTTTTCGTTTTTCAGGTGCCATATTTAAAACTTCAGGCGCAACCAAAATGACTCTGGCACTGGGCTGACCACAATGCGGACATTCGCATGGTTTATCGCCTAAAGCCACAGGGACCATTTCCTGAAACACACCATGCTGACTGCATTTATAATCGTATAAAGGCATAATTGAACTCCAAACTTTGACTAAAACATTTCCGCTTAAACGAGCTGAACTAAATATGGTTACACACAGATAAAGCAGAATAGAGATGCAGAGCTGAATGATGTGTCAGCTCTGCTCATTTAAACCGGACTAATCTAAATCCGGCGCTTTTGGCACATCAATTGAACCGTCGTAATATTTGGTTGGGCCATCCGGATTAATCTTAATATCCTCTTTAAAGATATCGGTTGGTAACCATAAGGTTGCACAGGAGTTAGGTACATCAACGACACCGCTAATATGCCCTTGCACTGGCGCAGTCCCTAAAATCGCATAAGCTTGCGCTCGCGTATAGCCAAATTTTTCAAGATAATTGATCGCATTTAAACACGCCTGACGATAAGCGACATTCACATCCAAATAATGCTGTTTACCTTGTTCGTCTACAGAGATGCCTTCAAAAATTAAATAATCATCATACTTAGGCGTAATCGGGCTGGGCTTAAATATTGGGTTTTTAACACCATATTTGCGCATGCCATCTTTAACCAGTTTGACGCGCAAATGGATCCAGCCAGCCATTTCAATCGCACCGCAGAAGGTAATTTCACCGTCACCTTGGCTAAAATGCAAATCACCCACACTTAAACCCGCGTCTTTTACATATACCGGGAAATAAACTTTTGAACCACGCGACAAATCTTTAATATCACAGTTACCGCCATGTTCCCGCGGCGGAACAGTACGTGCACCTTCAGCCGCTGCCACTTTTTTAGCATCGCCTGTCATTTTGCCCATATGTGCGGTTTCAGCATAAGGTAGATTGGCTAACCCGGGCACCCGATCCGGCTCAGTATCATAAAGATCTTTTTCACGGGTATTCCATTCTTTCAGCATTTCAGGTGAAGGCAGACAACCAATTAAACCTGGATGTATCATACCGGCAAATTCAACGCCCGGGATATGACGAGATGAAGTGAACATACCTTTAAAATCCCAGATAGATTTTTGTGCTTCAGGAAAGTGTTCCGTTAAAAAACCACCGCCATTTTTCTTAGAGAAAAATCCATTAAACCCCCACTGGCTATCGTCGAAAGTGCCAATATCTAAGATATCCACTTCTAATAAATCGCCTGGCTCAGCGCCTTCAACTCCGACAGGTCCTGATAAAAAGTGGACCTGAGTTAAATCTACGTCCCGCACATCACTGGCGTCATCATTGTTTTTAATTTGCCCGCCTGTCCAGTCGATACATTCGATAATAAAATCATCACCCGGTTTAACCATTTCAGCCATCGGAATATCCGGATGCCAGCGGTTATGTAGCTTTTCGTTTTCATAGGCCGATTGTTTTAAATCAACTTTGATAATAGTTTTAGTCATTGTAGTTTCTCCTTGCGGACAAGCCGCAGTTTTTGGGTTGCGGTAAAAATTAAATAAATTGGTTTACATCTCGCTTCCAGAACCAATTAAACAGATAAATAACTGGCGACTTTTTCTTCGTCTATGTTGGCAATTTCGTCTTCATGAACAATGTTTCCGCCTTCAATTACCAACACCCGATCTGCGATTTCAAGTGCAAAACTCAAAACCTGTTCGGATACCAGAATCGATAATCCGCGCTCGTCACGAATGCGTTTAAGTGTTCTTGCCATTTCTTTGATAATCGAGGGCTGAATGCCTTCTGTCGGTTCATCTAAAATCAGTACTTTAGGGTTGCTGGCCAGTGCGCGGGCAATGGCCAGTTGCTGTTGCTGACCACCTGATAAATTACCACCTCTGCGTTTTTTCATTTCCTTTAATACCGGGAATAATTCATAGAGGTCACTGTCATCAGACAGCTTGGACTGGTCAGTTGAGGTCAGTCCGGTTTCAATATTTTCCAGTACTGTCATGGTTGAAAAAATCATTCGCCCCTGAGGGACAAACCCCACACCATTGGCTACCCGGGCAAAGCTTTTCATCCCAGTCAGTTCAGCACCATCCAATGAAACAGAGCCACCACTTTCCGGTACCATGCCAACCAGAGATTTCATTAATGACGTTTTACCCATGCCATTGCGACCCATAATGGCCACTATCTCGTTTTTTTTAACCTCAAAGTTAACACCATGCACAACTTCACTCTGACCGTACGAAACACAGTAATCTTTTACTTGCAGCATAATTTTCTCCGCCTGATAAGTCTCAATTAGTGACCTAAGTACACTTCAATCACTTTAGGGTCGTTTTGCACTCGCTCCATACTGCCTTCTGACAAAACCTGCCCCTGATGCAATACAGTCACTCTGTCAGCAATTTCCTCGGCAAACTGCATATCATGTTCAATAACAACAACCGATCGCCCCTTGGTAATGCGTTTGAGTAATTCTGCTGTTTTTTTGCGTTCAGCAACTGACATACCGGCAACGGGTTCATCCAGCATGAGTAAATCCGGTTCCTGAATTAATAACATGCCGATCTCCAGCCATTGTTTCTGGCCATGACTCAATAAACCAGCAGGTTTATCCAACAAGTCTGCTAAAAAGATGCTTTCAGCAATTGCTTTCACTTGATTGATTACAGCCTGATCCCGCCTGAAAAAGAGGGCCCCGAATACACTTCGACCTTTGGGGTAAGATAATTCCAGATTTTCAAAAACCGTCAGGTCTTCGTAAATGGAAGGGTTCTGGAATTTTCGCCCAACTCCGGCATGAACAATCTGATGCTCGCTCATTTTGGTCAGTTCTTTATCCCGGAATTTAATTGAGCCTGAAGTAGACTTAGTACGACCACAAATTAAATCCAGAACCGTGGTTTTACCGGCTCCATTCGGGCCGATTATGACCCGAATTTCGCCTTCATCTACATACAGAGACAAATCATTGACCGCTTTAAATCCGTCAAAAGAAACGGTTAATCCCTCAACCGCTAAAACAAAATCATTAGTTTTCATATCTGGCACCTGCTGGTAAGTTAGCTGAATCGTCTGTTGCTTCGCTCAATTCCGGCTGCGGCTTAGCTTTAGACTCAACTTTAGCTTCAGGCTTAGTTTTAACCCGGGGTTTGAACCTGGCTTTAATCCACGGCAGAACATATTCCTGATACAAACTGGCTAATCCATTCGGGAAGAAAAGCACCACACTGATAAATAAAGCCCCCATAGCAAACAACCAGAGTTCCGGGAAAGTTTCAGAGAAACTGGTTTTGGCAAAGTTAACCAGCAAAGCGCCATAAATTGCGCCCAATATAGATAAACGACCACCGACAGCACACAGGATAACCATTTCAATTGAAGGGACTATGCCGACAAAAGTCGGTGACATAAATCCCACCTGCAAAGTGAACATAGCGCCACCTAATGCAGAGAATAGTGCACCCAGACAAAATACAAAGATTTTAAAGTTTGAAACATCATAGCCAGAAAAACGAACTCGTTCTTCCCGTACTCGCATCGCAACTAAAATACGTCCCAGCTTGTTTTTACGCACACACTGAGCAATAACCAGGCAAATAAACAGCAGCACCAGGTTAACAAAGTACAGCAGGTATTTAGCACTGTCTGTACGTATATCCCACCCCAGAAAAGTCCGTAAATCAGTTATCCCGTTTACCCCACCGGTAAAGCCTTGCTGGCCTATAATTAAGATGGTTAGAATGGCTGCAATCGCCTGAGTGATAATGGCAAAATATACCCCGCCAACCCGGCGTTTAAACATGGCCACGCCAATAAAAAAAGCAAATACAGTCGGCACAGCAATCACCGCAAACAGGGTAAATGGCAAGCTGTGGAAGGGTTCCCAAAACCAGGGAAGTTCGGTTAACTGGTTCCAGTCCATAAAATCAGGAATCCCAGGGGTTGACTGTATAGCCGTGTTTTCAGGGCTGGATGCTTCCAGCTTTAAAAACATTGCCATGCAATAGCCGCCTAAACCAAAGAATATCCCCTGACCCAAGCTAAGTATGCCGCCATAACCCCAGCATAAAACCAACCCTAAAGCGACAAATGCATAGGTTAGGTATTTACCCACCAGATTGAGTCTGAAAATATCCATAGTCAGCGGAAATACAATCGCCAGAATGGCCGCTAAAATGGCAAAAGCGATTAGATCATGGCGCGGAAAAATCTGTTTTAATGAGTGCATCATAATAATATCCTTAGTGACGGATTTTCATCGCGAACAGACCTTGTGGTCTGAGCATTAAAATGCCGACAACAAATAGCAGGGTTAATACCTTAGCCATTGAACCACTTAAGAAAAATTCCATGGTAGATTGCGCTTGTGAAATACTAAAAGCAGAAGCAATTGTGCCCAATAAACTTTGAGCGCCGCCAAATACAACAACCAAGAAAGTATCCACAATATACAGCTGACCTGATGTCGGGCCGGTTGAACCAATCATGGTAAATGCACTGCCTGCAATACCGGCAATACCACAGCCTAAACCAAAAGTAACCCGGTCGACTTTTTCAGTGTTAATACCGACAGCACTGGCCATAGGGCGATTTTGAACCACGGCTCTGACCTGACGTCCCCAACCTGACTTATACATGAGCCAATAAACGCCCAGCGCAATAACCAAAGTTAATATCATCACAAATATACCGTTAATCGGTACTTCGATAATATCGGTCAAAGCATATGAGCCCATCATCCAGTCAGGTAAACTGACACCAACTTCACGCGCACCAAAAATCGTACGATAAAGCTGTTGTAAGATTAAACTTAAGCCCCAAGTAGCTAACAATGTATCTAAAGGGCGTTTATATAAGAATCGAATGAGTCCCCATTCAACGGCCATTCCGAGCAAAAAGGTCACCCCAAATGCGAGTATCATGGCAACAAAAAAGTAACCCACAAATAAACTGGGTAGGTATTCAGCAAATACATTGGAGGTCAGATAGGTGATATAGGCCCCCAAGATCATAAATTCGCCGTGCGCCATATTAATAACCCCCATTTGGCCAAAAATTATCGCCAAACCGAGTGCCATTAATACGAGCACAGAAAAGAGTATTAAGCCGGCAAAACCTTGCATTGCAAATATTGCGGTGAGTTCAGATGCGCTGTATTCGGCAAACATATCCCCATCCTCCGGTTAGTTTAAAAACATAGTGCAGTGAAAGAGCGTGGATTAATGCTAATCCACGCCTGTCTGTTTTATTGGTAACCTTTAGGGAAAGGGTTAGGTTCCATCAGTTCTTTGGTTTCATAAACAATATCGTACTGACCATCTGCTTGTGCATGACCGATTCGGGTTTTAGACCAAAGGTGATGATTTTCATGGATTCGGACATAACCTTCAGGTGCTGTGGTTAACTCAATACCCGGAGAAGCGGCACGCACTTTGTCGATATCAAATGAACCGGCTTTTTCGACCGCAGCTTTCCATAACCATGGGCCTAAATAGGCAGCTTGAGTTACATCACCAATCACTATGTCGTCGCCCCAACGCTTTTTGAATGCTGAAACAAAAGATTCATTGTTTTGGTTTTCGATGCTTTGGAAATACTTCATCGCAGCATAAGCCCCTTCAATGTTCTCACCGCCAATACCAAGAATTTCATCTTCCGTTACCGAAATCGTCAGAACCAGTGGTTTTTCTTTGGTCATATCAATACCCGCGGCTTTAAGCTGTTTGTAGAAAGCAACGTTTGAACCACCCACAACAATGGCATATATCACATCTGGCTTTTTCAACTTAATTTTGTTGATCACTGAATTAAACTGGGTATGACCAAGCGGGTAATACTCTTCACCAACGACCTTTAAACCCAGTTTTTGAATATGCTTACGCGCAATTTTATTGGACGTTCTAGGCCAGATATAATCGGACCCTAATAAGAAGAATTTTTTAGCACCTTTATTTTTAACCACCCAGTCAATACCCGCTAAAATTTGCTGGGTAGCTTCCTGACCTGTGTAAATAACATTTGGTGACTGCTCCAGCCCTTCATAAAAGGTTGGGTAGTACAGCATGCCATTGTATTGTTCAAATACGGGTAAAACGGCTTTACGTGACGCTGAAGTCCAGCAACCAAATACGGCTGCAACTTTGTCATTCACTAATAACTTTTTCGATTTTTCAGCAAAGGTAGGCCAGTCACTGGCACCATCTTCCTGAACATATTCAATCTTGCGGCCTAATACACCACCCATTGCGTTAATTTGCTCAATTGCCAGCTTTTCAGCCTGCACTGAACCAGTTTCACTAATTGCCATAGTGCCTGTGACTGAATGCAGAATACCGACTTTGACCGTATCTTCGGTTACAGCTAATCCGGTAGAATTAACTTCATCAGCTTGCGCCAGCGGATTTGCAGCCAGAGATATGGCCAATGGAAGTGCTAACTTTTTAAGTAAGCCTGTTACTTTTGTTTTTATGCCTGATCGTATTTTCATATCGCCACCTTGTTTAATTGTCCGAAAGCTATAAAAGCTGTGCTCTTATGCTTGTTAATCAGTCTAAACTTTCGGCCTGTTCAAACAATTAGCTCAATGCCCCAGCCAGCTGCGTTATTTGGCCCTGGTACATTTCACTTAAGGGTATATGTTAATTGACGTATATAAATACGATTTAAATCTCATCAAAATTTAATTTGCCGCTTTGGCTTATTCATTGCTACTTCATCAACCTTTATTGATTCACTAAAATCAAATCATCAGGTAATAAGATGTCTGCAGAACAAGATATTTTTCGAGTTAGACGAAATTACAATAAATGGGTTGCTGACCATACGTTAGAAGATTATTCATTGCGTTTTACCGCAAAATCCGCACGTCAGTGGTCAAGCGGCCAAATCGCAATCACAGCGATTGGTGCTATTTCGTTTCTGGCGCTCGAAGCCATTGGTGGCGTCATGACGCTTTCGTATGGATTCACCAATTCGGTCTTGGCGATTTTACTCGTCTCTTTAATTATCTTTTTTACTGCTTTACCCATTTGTTATCACGCCGCCAAACACGGTATAGATATAGATTTATTAACGCGCGGTGCCGGATTTGGTTATATTGGCTCGACTATCACTTCGTTAATTTACGCTAGCTTCACCTTTATCTTTTTCGCAATTGAAGCCGCGATTATGGCAATGGCGTTGCAGCTAACTTTAAATATTCCTTTATATATAGGCTATTTTTTGTGTGCTGTGGTTGTGATTCCATTGGTAACGCATGGCATTACTCAAATCAGTAAATTTCAGCGATGGACTCAGCCAATTTGGCTGGTTTTACAGGTTTTACCACTCATATTTATTGCTATTTATGAATGGCAAGCGTTTCAAAACTGGACGCTATTTGAACTCAAGCCAAGTGACAATAACCAATCTGGTCATTTTGAATTGCTACTTTTTGGTGCTGCGGCGTCAATAATGTTTTCCCTTATTGCCCAAGTTGGTGAGCAGGTTGATTTTTTGCGCTTTTTACCTCAGACACAAGACAATAAAAAACAATGGCTCACAGCGTTAATTTTAGCTGGTCCAGGCTGGATTCTTGTTGGCGCTATCAAAATATTAATTGGTTCATTTTTAGCTTACCTTGCGATTTATCACGGTATCGCACCTCAGTTGGCCGTAGATCCTAACCATATGTATTTGGTTGCTTTTAGTTATATCACCAATAACCCGAATATAGTTTTACTGCTGGTAGGCTGTTTTGTTGTTATTTCCCAGTTAAAAATTAATGTAACCAATGCTTATGCTGGCTCTATTGCCTGGTCAAACTTTTTTTCCCGTGTTACCCAAAACCATCCGGGGCGGGTTGTCTGGTTGGTTTTTAATGTCGCCATAGCGCTATTACTAATGGAGTTAGAAATTTTTGCGATGATGGAAAAAACCCTATCCATATATGGCTTAATTGCCGTTGCATGGGTTGGTTCGCTGGTTGCAGATCTGACAATAAATAAACCGCTCAAACTAAGACCAAAAGAAATAGAGTTTAAACGTGCCCATTTATACGATATTAATCCGGTTGGTTTTGGCTCTATGGTTATAGCATCTGCTTTTGGCATTTGTCTGCATATGGGATTTTTTGGCCCGGTAGGCTCGGCTCTGGCTTCCTTTTTTACGCTGGCGGCCACTTTTGTTCTGGCACCTTTAATCGCATGGATAACCAAAGGTAAATATTATATTGCGCGTCAAAATTTAATTTCAGAATCTCACCCGCCGATAATACAGTGCTGTATTTGCGAGCACACTTTTGAGCGTGAAGATATGTCTTATTGCCCAGCTTATGCCGGTGCTATCTGCTCTTTATGTTGCTCACTGGATACTCGCTGTCATGATCAGTGCAAACCCGATGGCCGCTTTTATGATCAGTTTTTTAATCTACTCAAATTAGTTCTGCCGCGACATTGGGCAAATCAGATTAATACTCGAATATTCAGCTTTTTAGGGTTAATTACACTCGCTATTTTTTTGATTTTTGGTTTGCTCACCTTTATCTATTTTCAAATTGAGATAGAAACTCAGATTGATAAAAATCTGCTGCAAAGTGCGCTCTTAAAATCGTCTTTCATGCTAATCATTATCAGTGCCGTGATTTGTTGGGTGTTTGTATTAATGAGCGAAAGCCGCAGAGTCTCTGTTAATGAAACCCGGCAACAAACCCGGCTATTGAAACAAGAAATAGCCGCGCATGAAAAAACCGATCAGGAACTCCAGCAAGCAAAAGAAATTGCAGAAGCAGCAAATCAAGCAAAAAGCCGTTACCTGGCGGGAATAAGCCATGAACTCAGATCACCGTTAAATGCTATATCGGGTTATGCACAGCTGCTGGATAACAATAAAATAGCCCCGGAGAGAACCGATCAGGCAATAGGTGTCATCCGGCGAAGTAGTGAATATTTAGCCGATTTGATCGAGGGGTTATTGGATATCTCAAAAATAGAGGCAGGTAAGCTCGATTTAATCAAGACCGAAGTCCATTTACCTTCGCTCATCAATCAGATTGTCAGCATGTTCAGGTTGCAGGCTGAAGATAAATCTATTGAATTTGTGCATCATATCCGCGGCTGCCTGCCTGAATGGGTGCGCACGGATGAAAAACGCTTGCGCCAGATACTGATTAATTTGCTGTCTAACGCAATTAAGTTTACCCATCAGGGACAGGTTAAATTTGAGATTACTTACAAAAATGAAATCGCAAACTTTATTATTACTGATACCGGCGTCGGCATTGATGAAAGTGAATATAAAAATATTTTTAAACCTTTTGAACGCATCAGAAAACCCGGAGAACCTTATGTATCGGGTACAGGATTAGGTTTAACCATTACTCGGTTATTATCTGAGATAATGGGCGGTAATGTTTCTCTGACCAGTAAAAAAGGGCAGGGAAGCCAATTTACCGTCAGTATTATGCTCAGTGGCCTGACGAAACAAAGCCCATTGTCAGCCAATCAGCATCGAACGGTAAAGGGCATAAAAGGTGGGAATAAGCTGTTAATGCTGGTTGATGATGATCCAACCCATCGAGGTTTGATAAAAGATGCACTGAGTATATTAGGCTTTTCTATTGTGGAAGCCGCAGATGGCTTTGAGTGTTTAAATTTGCTCGAAGGTTGCCAACCGGATTTATTTTTATTGGATGTGTCTATGCCGGGCATGACAGGATTTGAACTGTCTAAAGTCTTACGTGAAAAAAGTATTAATGTCCCCATTATCATGGTTTCGGCTGATGCCAGAGAAAATCAGCTGCAGGACATTGAGCAGCACGCGCATAATGACTATGTCGTCAAGCCTGTACAAATTGATACTCTGATTGAAAAAATTGGCCAGCAGCTAAATCTGAAATGGCATTATCAGGTGATAGCAGATAAACCGGATATGGCGGATAACCTGGCAAGCAAAGCAGAAAAACTGCCTGACAATATGATTAGCGAATTAATCGCGTTAACAGAAATGGGTTACCACAAAGCCCTGTTGAATAAACTCAAAAAAATACAAAGCGAAAAATTGGTCAGCCCGGATGTGGTTGGCCAGTTAATTACTTTATGTAATAAATTTCAATTTAAACAGATTAGTCAAATATTGCGAGAAGCCCTATGACAATGCACAAAAAACAAAAAAATGTTGTGCTGATAGTAGATGACTCACCTGAAACATTAAGCATGCTGAACGATGCGCTGGATGGTCAGAATTTAACACTATTAATTGCCATGGAAGGCCAGCAGGCGGTCACTATCGCCGAGAATATCAATCCCGACATTATTTTAATGGATGCAATGATGCCTAATATGGACGGATTTGAAGCTTGTAGAATCATCAAACAAATCCCTCAACTGAAACATACGCCGGTTATATTTATGACCGGCATGAGTGATACACAAAGTATTAAAAAAGGATTTGAAGCTGGCGGCACTGATTATATTACTAAGCCAATCAACCCTGATGAACTTATTATCAGAATGCAGTCTCATTTATCCAATGCCAGAGTCACCATACATGCTCAGCAGGCTTTGGATAATTCCGGGCAGTATTTACTCGCGGTCAATCGACAGGGACAAATTAAATGGGCTACGCCTCAAACTTATCAATTATTTGACCTAGCCGGTGCAAATGAAAGCTGGCTGGCCGCCACATTGGCAAAAAAACTCGCTAATTTTGTCAGTCAGCCCGACAAAAGACAATTTCCGCTCAGAGTTCAGGCAGAATCAAAACAGCTCGAACTCAAATATATTTCTGAAACGGATGAAAACGAGTATTTATTAAGATTGTCAGATCTAGAGCAACCGGATGAAATGGCGCTGTTGCGTGAGCGTTATCCACTTACTGAACGTGAATCAGAAGTTTTATTGTGGATAAGTAAAGGAAAAACCAATAGAGAAATTGCAACAGTACTCAGTATGAGCCCTAGAACTGTGAATAAACATCTGGAGCAGATATTTAAAAAGCTGAGTGTTGAAAACCGGACTTCGGCAGCCGCTATGGCGCTGCAGTGTTTATAGGTAGTTTTTAAATAAGACAAACAAAAAAGGACAGCTTAGCTGTCCTTTTTTAGTATTTAACTGCTTGTACAATTAAATCAGTGATTAACCACGCTTACGCATTTCTTCGATAATTCGAATTTGTGCTACGGCTTTTGCAAGCTCCATAGCAGCTTCAGCATAGTTCAGGTCACCAGAAGCATTATTGATATGCTCTTGTGCCCGGCGTTTAGCTTCAACAGCTGCTTGCTCATCCAGATCTTCGCCACGTACTGCAACGTCAGCCAAAACGACAATGCCGTTAGGTTGAACTTCTAATACGCCACCGGATAAATAAATCAGCTCTTCTTTGCCAAACTGCTTAACCAATTTAATCATACCAGGTTTGATTGGTGTGATTAGTGGGGCATGACCGTATTGAACGCCAAGCTCACCTTCTACACCAGTTACCCTGATTGACTCAACTAAACCGGAGAAGATTTTCTCTTCGGCGCTGACTACGTCTAAATGAGTTGTCATAGCTGCCATCTTTCGCCTCCGGAAGAATTATAAGCTTTTAGCTTTTTCAATAGCTTCTTCTATTGGACCAACCATATAGAAAGCTTGCTCAGGTAAGTCATCATACTCACCCGCTAAAATGCCTTTAAAGCCAGAAATTGTATCTTTTAATGATACATAACGACCAGGAACACTGTTAAATACTTCTGCTACGAAGAACGGTTGAGATAAGAAACGTTGGATCTTACGAGCACGAGCAACCGTTTGCTTATCTTCTTCAGATAATTCATCCATACCTAAGATAGCGATGATATCTTTAAGTTCTTTGTAACGTTGTAATACCATTTGCACGCCACGTGCGACTTCATAGTGCTCTTGACCAACTACTAACGGGTCTAACTGACGCGAAGTAGAATCAAGTGGGTCAATCGCAGGGTAGATACCCAATGAAGCGATGTTACGTGATAATACAACTGTTGCATCTAAGTGCGAGAAGGTAGTTGCCGGAGATGGGTCAGTCAAGTCATCCGCAGGTACATATACTGCTTGAATTGAAGTGATTGAACCAGTTTTAGTAGAGGTAATACGCTCTTGTAAAACACCCATTTCTTCAGCAAGTGTCGGCTGATAACCTACCGCAGATGGCATACGACCTAACAATGCAGATACCTCAGTACCAGCAAGTGTATAACGGTAGATGTTATCTACGAAGAATAATACGTCACGACCTTCGTCACGGAATTTTTCAGCCATAGTCAAACCAGTTAACGCTACGCGTAAACGGTTCCCCGGTGGCTCATTCATCTGACCGTAAACTAACGCTACTTTATCAAGTACGTTTGAATCGTTCATTTCGTGATAGAAATCGTTACCCTCACGAGTACGCTCACCAACACCAGCGAATACAGAGTAACCACTGTGCTCGATTGCGATGTTACGGATAAGTTCCATCATGTTTACGGTTTTACCAACACCAGCACCACCGAATAAACCAACTTTACCACCCTTAGCGAATGGACATACTAAGTCGATTACTTTGATACCAGTTTCTAATAAATCGCTTGAGTTAGCTTGCTCTTCATAGCTTGGTGCTTCACGGTGGATTGACCAACGCTCTTCTTCACCAATAGGACCCGCTTCATCAATTGGGTTACCTAAAACGTCCATGATACGACCTAAAGTTTTAGTACCAACAGGTACAGATACTGGCTCACCAGTATTCACAACTTTAAGACCACGACGTAAACCATCTGAAGAACCCATAGCGATGCCACGAACAACACCACCACCTAATTGCTGCTGAACTTCTATCGTCAGACCAGCGATATCGCCTTCTTCTACTTTCAACGCATCGTATACATGCGGTACAGAATCTTGTGGAAACTCAATGTCCACAACCGCGCCGATGACTTGAACGACTAGACCTGAACTCATTATCTTTCCTCTAAATCGTTGCTGCCTTTGCCTAAACTGCCGCTGCACCAGCGACGATTTCACTCAATTCTTGAGTAATCGCTGCCTGACGAGCTTTGTTGTAGACTAATTGCAATTCTTTAATCAGGTTGCCTGCGTTATCGGTTGCAGCTTTCATCGCAACCATTCGCGCTGCCATTTCTGACGCGACATTTTCAACAACAGCCTGATAGACCTGAGATTCAATATAACGAGTTAACAACTGTTCCAGAATCGCTTCTGCACTCGGCTCGTATATGTAATCCCAATTATGTTTTTGTTCGCTAACCTCACCCTTAGGTAAAGGTAAAAGCTGATCGATCGTAGGTGTTTGTGTCATGGTGTTTACAAAGTTATTGTAAACCACATACAAGCGGTCGATTTCGCCTTCTTCGTATGCTTTTAGCATGACTTGAACAGAACCTACTAAGTCGGTTACTGATGGTTTGTCACCCAAGCCAGAAGCTTGTGCAACAATATTTCCACCAAAACTGTCAAAAAATGCGGTTGCTTTGGCGCCGATAACACCAAAGTCTACTGCCACATCTTTTTTACGCCAATCAGCATATTCTCTGATAACTTTTTTAAACACATTCGCGTTTAAGCCGCCACAAAGACCACGGTCTGTTGACACAACAATGTAACCTACGCGCTTGATTTCACGCTCTTCCATATAAGGATGCTTATAGTCAGAACTAGCAAGCGCGATATGACCGATCACCTTACGCATATTTTCTGCGTATGGACGAGAAGCTGACATGCGTTCTTGCGCTTTGCGCATTTTACTCGCAGCAACCATCTCCATTGCGCTGGTAATTTTTTGAGTGTTCTGAACACTACCAATTTTACCTTTTATCTCTTTAGCGCCGGCCATTTCTCTTCACTCCGATTAAATTAATCGTAGACTCAGACTATTACCAAGTTTGAGTCGATTTGAATGCTTCTAAAGCAGCTTTTAATGCAGCTTCGATGTCAGCGTTATAGTCGCCTTTCTCATCGATTTTAGCCATTAATTCTGCATGCTCAGACTGTACATATGAATGAAGAGCTGCTTCGAAATCAAGAATCTTGTCTAATTCGATATCATTCAAGAAACCTTTATCCGCAGCGAACAATGAAACAGCCATTAAACTAACACTTAATGGAGAGTATTGCTTTTGCTTCATTAATTCAGTAACGCGTTGACCGTGTTCTAATTGAGCACGAGTTGCGTCATCTAAATCAGAAGCGAACTGAGCAAAGGCTGCTAATTCACGATACTGAGCTAAAGCTAGACGAATACCACCGCCTAATTTTTTGATGATTTTAGTTTGTGCTGCACCACCAACACGAGATACCGAAATACCAGCGTTAATTGCCGGACGGATACCTGAGTTGAACATGCCAGTTTCTAAGAAGATCTGACCGTCAGTAATTGAAATTACGTTAGTAGGTACGAAAGCAGAAACGTCACCCGCTTGAGTTTCGATAATAGGTAATGCAGTTAATGAACCTGTTTTACCTTTAACTTCACCGTTAGTGTACTTTTCAACATACTCAGCGTTAACGCGAGATGCACGCTCAAGTAGACGAGAGTGAAGATAGAAAACGTCACCCGGGTATGCTTCACGACCTGGTGGACGACGTAATAATAGTGAAACCTGACGGTAAGCTACAGCTTGTTTAGATAAATCATCATAAACGATTAATGCATCTTGACCACGGTCACGGAAGTATTCACCCATAGTACAACCCGCATATGGAGCTAAGTACTGAAGTGCCGCTGATTCAGAAGCATTTGCTGCAACAATAATTGTATGCTCTAACGCGCCGTGTTCTTCTAACTTACGAACAACGTTTGAAAGCGTAGATGCTTTTTGACCAATCGCAACATAGATACATTTAACGCCTGTACCTTTTTGGTTGATGATTGCATCGATTGCTACCGCTGATTTACCAATCTGACGGTCACCGATGATAAGCTCACGCTGACCACGACCGATTGGAACCATAGAGTCAATCGCTTTATAACCAGTTTGTAATGGCTCATCAACTGACTGACGATCGATTACACCCGGTGCAATTTTTTCAACTGGTTCAAAGCCGTCATTTTCAATAGGGCCTTTACCATCGATTGCTTGACCTAATGTGTTTACCACACGGCCTAATAAACCTGGACCTACTGGCACTTCTAAGATACGACCTGTACCTTTAACTTTTGCGCCTTCTTGTAAGTCTGCATATGGGCCCATTACAACCGCACCAACAGAGTCTCTTTCTAAGTTAAGTGCGATAGCGAAACGGCTACCCGGAAGCTCAATCATCTCACCTTGCATTACATCGGCTAAACCGTGAATGCGGATGATACCGTCAGTAACAGATACGATAGTACCTTCGTTACGAGCTTCACTGACGATTTCGAACTTTTCAATACGTTTTTTGATAAGTTCGGCAATTTCAGTGGAATTCAGTTGCATGCTCTAATCCCCTACGACTGTAACGCTGTGTTCAGTCGTTCCAATTTTCCGCGAATCGTGCTGTCAATGACTGTATCACCAGCTTTGATTAATAAGCCGCCAACAACGGCCTCATCAACACGACAATTAAGCTTAACTTTTTTGGCTAAACGTTTTTCTAACGATTGAACTAGGCTATCTTGTTGTTTTTCAGATAACTCAACGGCAGAGGTTACAGTGACTTCTACGGTTTTCTCATACTCGTTTTTCAGTTCAGAAAATAACGCAGCCACATCAGGCAATATATTCAAGCGATTATTTTCAGCCATCAGTTTGATTAAGTTTTGACCACACTGGTCAAGCTGGTCTTCGCAAACACCAATGAATATTTTGACGACTTCGTCTTTGTTAGCAGTGCTTTTAATTAATTGCTTAATCGTTTCGTTTTTAGAAACTTCAGCTGCAAACACTAACATAGTCTGCCAGTTTTCAATCGCGTTTTGCTCAACAGCATAATCAAACGCTGCTTTAGCGTATGGTCGGGCAACAGTTGTCAATTCAGACATAATAATTACCCCTTATAGTTCCTCAACCAATTGGTCAAGGATATCCGCTTGAGCTTTAGCATCGATAGAGCGTGCAATAATTTTCTCTGCACCCGCTACCGCCAAAGCAGCCACTTGCTGACGTAACTCGGCACGAGCACGGTTACGTTCAGCTTCTAGTTCAGCTTGACCTTGAGCTAAAATCTTCTCACTTTCAGAACGTGCTTTACCAGCCGCTTCTTCAATGATCAGTGCTTCGCGTTTTTTAGCTTGCTCAATAATAGCTGCAGCTTCAGATTTAGCTTCTTTCAACTTTTTAGTCGCTTCTTTTTTAGCTAACTCTAAGTCTTGTTCCGCTTGTTCTGAGGCTGCCAAGCCTTCTTCAATTTGCTTTTGACGAGCTTCAATTGCATTGTTTATTTGTGGCCAAACATACTTCATTGTAAAAAATACAAAGAAGAAAAATGCTATCGATTCGCCAATTAGAGTTGCGTTGATATTCACAACGACCCCCTTAATAAGTTATCAATGTTTAACAAGAAATAAATACTTATAGTAATCTTAAACACCAATAACAAATAGCATGTATAACGCGATACCAACACCGATCATTGCGATCGCATCGATAAGACCAGCTACGATGAACATTTTTACTTGTAATTGAGGCGCTAATTCAGGTTGACGAGCAGAAGCTTCTAAGAACTTACCACCTAACAAACCGAAACCTAGTGCTGTACCAAGTGCACCTAGACCAATCAAAATTGCAACAGCGATTAATGTCATTTTATTTCTCCAAAGATTTAAAAGTTAAAGTTAAAGTTAAAAATTTAGTGTTTTTCACTCATCATGCTTAAATAAACAATTGTTAGCATCATGAATATGAAGGCTTGCAATGGAATAACTAATAAGTGGAAAGCTGCCCATACAAAATGCACTGGTAATTGGTATAAACCAATTGTTGCAATTAGGATGAAGATAAGCTCAGCCGCATATAAGTTACCGAATAAACGTAGTGCTAACGAGATAGGTTTAGCAACCAACGCAATTGTTTCCAAGATTAAGTTGAACCAGTATAACCAAGGTGTATTAAAAGGATGTGCATATAATTCTTTTAAGAAACCACCCACACCTTTAATTTTGATTGCGTAATAAATCATTAACGCAAAGACACCAAAAGATAGACCAAAAGTCATATTAAGGTCAGTTGTTGGTACAATTTTGTTGTAGACGTGAGATTGACCAGACTCAATTGTCTGCCATGACTCACCCGCGATTAATGAACTTAAAGTACCGATCCAGTCAACCGGGATCCAGTCCATACAGTTCAATAAAAAGACCCACATAAAGATGGTTAAAGATAAAGGCGCAATTAACTTGCTGCTACCATGATAGGTATCTTTAACGCTTTTCCCAACAAACTCAACCAGCATTTCGACTGCACATTGAAATTTGCCAGGAACCCCTGTTGTTGCCTTTTTCGCTACACTACGAAAACTTAAAATGAATACTAAGCCTAAAAATATAGACCAAGCTAAAGTGTCTATATGCCAAGTCCAAAAACCAGCGTCACTACAAGCATAATTAAAAGACAGACCTTCGTCTGTAAAACACGCTTTGGCGTTGGTTAAGTGGTGTTGGATATAGCTCTGAGAAGTCAGAGTATCACCATTTGCTGCCATTGTTGTTTCCCAATAAAGTTAATGAAAAGAATTCGGTGCCAAAACATGCGCTACCAGCGCTAATGCAAAGCCAAAAAAAACAAAACCGACTAAAAACAGCTGCGATTTTAAAATAATAGCCAGCACTATGCTGGTCAGAATCAACTTAATCGAACAACCCCGATAAAATCGACTCATAGTGGTTTTAAGTTGTGTTGCCCCGGCGCTCGAAAATAAAAACATCGCTAAAACAATATTGGGCAAAATCCCACAACAGCCACCTACAAACAAAGACAATGCAGCGTCCCGGTTTTGTATTACTAAAACTAATAAGCTAACGATAGCAACGATAAAAAACTGAAAACCTATTATTTTACATGCGGTTATAAGTCCCGCTAGGGCCAGCTTATTCAAAATATCAAAACTCTTTAAAGTTGCTATATAGCGTCATTTTGTGTTTAAACGCACAAAACTGATGCAAAATTTTGCGCAGAGTATACAGAATTATGCCGTATTTTCAATATAAACCGTATTGATAAAAAACGAAAAAAATGAATAAAAATGCGGCTTGCGTAAATAAAAATCTATATTTTAAATATTTTGTTATTTATTTTGCTTTAAACGTTCAATAATCCCATCTAATGCATCTAAATTGGCAAAATCTATAACCATCTTGCCTTTACCTGCGCGATTATGACTGATTTTGACACTTGAGCCAATCATTTCCGTAATTTCATTTTGTAAATGCTCGATATTCGGATCGATTTTTTGTGGTTCTTTTTCAGCTGGCGGCTGTAAAAGTTTATTAACCAGCTTTTCAGTGTCTCTAACGGTTAGCCCTTTAGCTGCCACTAAACGACCGGCTTCAATTTGAGTTTCACCTTGCAAAGCTAACAAACACCGGGCATGGCCCATTTCTATATCGCCGTGCTCAAGTAAAGTTTTGACATCTTCCTGAAGTGAATTTAAACGCAATAAGTTAGTAACCGTTGTTCTGGATTTACCAACCGCATCCGCCACCTGCTGATGAGTTAACGCAAATTCACTCAATAAACGATCAAGTGCGATCGCTTCTTCCATCGCATTGAGATCTTCACGCTGAATATTTTCAATTAGCGCGATAGCAACGGCTGCTTCATCCGGAATTTTTTTGACTAAACAGGGAACCGTATCCAGTTGCGCAATTTGAGCGGCTCGCCATCGTCTTTCACCGGCAATAATTTCGTATTGATTTTCAACCTCTAGCTGGCGAACAACAATGGGTTGAATAATACCTTGAGCACGAATCGAACTGGCCAGCTCTTCAAGTGCATCAGGCGACATGTCTTTTCGAGGTTGATATTTTCCGGGTATTAAATATTCAATGGGTAATTTATGAAGTTCATTTTTTTCAGTTGTAACAGGACCACTTGCTTCTGTTTGCTGATTTGTTTCTTCTGGCTTTACAGACTGACTTGTAGCTAACAAGGCATCCAGGCCACGACCTAAACCTCTTTTTTTTACCGACATTGAATTTACCTAAATTTTTAAAAGCTATGCAACTTGTTGTGATTTTTCTTTTTCGCTTCGACGTATCATTTCACCGGCCAATGCCAGGTAAGCTTTTGCACCTGTTGATGATTTATCATAATACATGACAGGTTCACCAAAGCTGGGGGCTTCAGCTAAACGAACATTTCTTGGAATAACGGTGCGGTATACTTTTTCACCAAAGTGTTTTTTGAGTTGCTCTGATACATCATTGGCGAGTCGATTGCGTGGATCGTACATAGTTCTTAATACGCCTTCAATGGCTAAATTAGGATTAACCACAGCAGCCAGTTTTTCAATCGTATCCATTAGGGCAGTAACCCCTTCCAATGCATAATATTCACACTGCATGGGTACTAATACGGAATCAGCTGCAGCCATTGCGTTAACCGTCAGCATATTCAGTGAAGGCGGGCAATCTATGATTATAAAATCATAATTATCTTTAAATTCAGCCAACGCATTACGCAATCTGAGTTCGCGGGCAAAACATTCCATCAGTTTAATTTCCACCGCGGTTACATCTGAGTTAGCTGCCACTAAATCATATTTACCCGATGTTTCACTGATCACCACATCAGGCAGTGGTTTTTCATCAATCAATAATTCATACGAAGTCGCCGGCGCTTCGTATTTATCTACGCCACTGCCCATGGTTGCATTGCCTTGGGGATCGAGATCAATCAATAAAATTTTGCGTTTAGTCGCAGCCATGGATGCTGCTAAGTTAACCGCAGTTGTGGTTTTACCCACGCCACCTTTTTGATTCGCAATCGCAATAGTTTTACCCATAGCAGCAACTCCGTTATTTTAATTTGATTTCCACAAGATGACGCTCTTCGTTCAATTGTGGCACATTGAGCTTACTAACTTTTTCTAATTCAAAATTCTTATCAAGTGTATCAATTTCTGCCGTAGGGTAAACGCCTTTCATCGCAAAAAAGCGACCTGATTCAGGTAAAACCAGATGCTGACACCAGGTCAACATATCTTCGAGTGATGCAAATGCTCGACTCAAGACGCCATCAAACTGTTTTTCTGGCTGAAAATCTTCGACTCGGCTTTGAACTGGTTTTACGTTTTTAATGCCTAATTCAAAAATCGTTTGTTGAATGAACCGGGTTCGTTTACCTAGGCTGTCCAACAAAACAAATTGACTTTCGGGCATCATAATTGCGAGCGGTACTCCCGGTAAACCCGGCCCGGTGCCCACATCGATGTAGGTTTTACCCGCAGGCAAATAATTGACCAAAGCAACCGAATCCGCAATATGACGAGTCATCATTTCCATAGGATCACGCACAGAGGTTAAATTGTACGCTTTGTTCCACTTGTTCAATTGTTCAACAAAACCAACCAGTTGCTGTTTTTGTTGCTCGGTGGCCGAAATTTGCATTTCAGCCAAATTTGATTCTAATTTTTTCAGCAAAGCTGACATTTAAGCTGATTTCCTTAACAAACCTTGTTTCTTCAAACTCACCAGTAACAAAGACACGGCAGCCGGGGTAATGCCCGATATACGTGATGCCTGGCCAATTGTTTCCGGTTTAAATTCTTTTAATTTTGCAACCACTTCGTTAGATAACCCAGATACTGTGCTGTAATCAAAATCAGCAGGTAACTTAGTGTTTTCATTACGAATTGTTCTATCTATCTCTTCTTTCTGGCGATCAATATAACCCGCATATTTAAGTTGAACTTCAACCTGTTCACCTTCTCTCGGGTCTGTTAACCAAGGACCAAGTGATTCAACTTGCGTTAACTTTTGATAATTTAATTCAGGTCGTTTAATTAAATCTTCAAGACTATGCTCTCGCGTTAGCGGGTTTTTAGTCATCGAATTAATTTGTTCGAGTCCTTCATGCTTAGGATGCACCCAGGTTGACTTAAGTCTTTGTTTTTCCAACTCGATATTTTCAAGTTTATTTGAGAAAAACGCCCAACGCTCATCATCGATCAAACCGATATTTCTGCCCAACTCGGTTAAACGAATATCCGCATTATCTTCGCGCAGTAATAATCTGTATTCAGCCCGGCTGGTGAACATACGATATGGTTCTTTCGTTCCCAAGGTGGTTAAATCATCAATGAGCACACCCAGATATGCATGGTCACGGCGTAAACTGAAAGACTCTTTTTCCTGAGCAAACAAGGCAGCATTGGCACCCGCCATTAATCCTTGCGCGCCGGCTTCTTCGTAACCAGTGGTTCCGTTAATCTGACCGGCAAAGAATAAACCTTTGATAAATTTAGTTTCTAAACTCTGTTTTAAGTCACGCGGGTCAAAAAAGTCATACTCGATGGCATAGCCCGGACGCGTAATATGCGCATTTTCCATGCCTTTGATTGAATGAACGAGTTCAACCTGAACGTCAAATGGCAAACTGGTTGAGATACCATTCGGATAGAGTTCGTGTGTTGTTAATCCTTCAGGTTCAATAAAAATCTGGTGTGATTGTTTATCGGCAAAACGAACAATTTTATCTTCAATTGATGGACAATATCTAGGACCTATGCCTTCGATAACCCCAGAATACATAGGCGATCTGTCTAGCCCGCCTCGGATTACATCATGCGTTTTTTCATTGGTATGCGTAATATAACACGGAATTTGTGTTGGATGATCAGTCACTTTGCCCATAAATGAAAATACAGGTGCCGGATCATCACCCGGTTGTTCCTGCATTTGGGTGAAATCAACCGTTCTGGCATCAATTCTTGGTGGTGTACCTGTTTTTAATCGTCCAACTCTGAACGGTAGCTCTCTTAACCGGTTTGCTAAAGCAATTGACGGCGGATCGCCAGCTCGGCCACCGCTATAATTTTGTAAACCTATATGGATTTGACCACCTAAGAAGGTACCTGTTGTTAAAACAACCGATTTGGCATAAAACTTTAAACCCATTTGGGTCACAACCCCTTTGACTTGCTCATTTTCTACAATGAGATCGTCACAGGCTTGCTGAAATATTTTCAAATTTTGCTGATTTTCAAGCGCGGTACGAACCGCAGCTCGATAAAGTTGGCGATCGGCTTGCGCTCGGGTTGCGCGTACTGCCGGGCCTTTACTTGAGTTTAATGTTCTGAATTGAATACCACCTAAATCAGCGGCTTTAGCCATTAATCCGCCTAAAGCATCAATTTCTTTTACCAAATGACCTTTACCTATGCCCCCGATTGCTGGGTTACACGACATTTGTCCTAATGTTTCTACATTATGGGTTAGCAACAAGGTATTTTGTCCCATTCTGGCTGATGCCATTGCAGCTTCTGTACCTGCATGACCTCCACCAACAACAATGACATCAAAACTTTGTTCAAATGACTGCATATAACTCGTCTCTTTATGGTATCTGGAAAAATGGGCGGCTATTTTATACCCAAAAGGTGTAAAGATGCCAGCATCTGGGTTATTCACTGACGTAAAAACCTATCTACTGATTTTTGTATTGTACTTGAATTTAGAAATTGCCAAATAGAAATTTTTTGTTTTCTTATTTTTTCAAAGTCTGACAATTAATAATTAAATATATATTTATATATAAAGATCTTATTGTTGTTATTATTAGTGATCGCTATTTCTGTTGATAAGCCAAAAAAGATCAAAAAGATCAGCAAATTACAAATTGAATAATAAGTGATCAACAATTGATCAATCTCTGATCAAGGTGGATATAAAACCGCCTTTTATCCACACCGCAAAAAGCCCTCTATTTTTATCCCTGAGTTGATCAAAGTTTGATCACCTTTTATTCAGTGGTTATCCACATCGTGGATAATTATCAACTCTAAATGTGGATAAGTTGTGATGATCAGGTGATCAAGCTTTGATCAACCTTTGATCAAATTCTGATCAGCCGCATTTTTACTGAGATCATGACTTTTGTCTGTATTTTAATCAAATCCTTGTTTTTAATTAAATTGATTTATTTTTATACAAAAAAATATTGAGCTTTATTTGATTGATAATTGAACAGAAACCGTCTGAAATGAATTTTTATTTATTTTCTAGTGGTCTAAACTGGTTGAGTGATACTATAAAATGACTCATCAAATCGTTTGGTTTATTTTGTTTTGTGAACTTATCTTTACGAAATTGGTAAACTATAACGGTCGTTTTTAATAATTAATCATCGGTTATTGACTCAAAACTATGAAATATTTAGGAACTGCCCAGTTTAAACATGAGCAGCCAGCTAAAGTTGGCGTGTTATTAACGAATTTAGGCACGCCCGAAGCGCCAACCAAACCCGCATTAAAAACGTATTTGAAACAATTTTTATCAGACCCGCGCATTGTTGAAGCGCCGAGATGGTTATGGTGGTTAATTTTAAATGGGGTTATTTTAAATATCAGGCCTGGTCGATCAGCAAAGGCATATGCGGGTGTCTGGACAGAAAAAGGGTCTCCTTTATTAATCCATACCCAAGCTCAGCAACAGAAAGTGGCAGAAAAATTAAAGGCTGAATTTGCTGACAATATAGTCGTTGAATATGCAATGCGTTATGGCCAGCCATCTGTGTCGAATGCCATTGATAAGTTATTAAAACAAGGCGTTCGTCAATTATTGGTTTTACCCTTATATCCTCAGTACTCAGCCACGACCACGGCATCAACATTTGATGCAATTGCACAAGATTTTACCCAACGAAGATGGTTGCCTGATTTCAGGTTTATCAGTCATTATCATGATAACTCTGAGTATATCCAGGCTTTGGCTGATAAGATAAGAGCGCATTGGCAAACGCATGAAAAGGCCGATAAACTGGTCTTTTCTTATCATGGTATTCCAAAGCGTTATTTAGATAATGGCGATCCTTACCATTGTGAATGTTATAAAACCAGTCGCTTGGTCGCCGAGAATTTAGGCTTAGATAAAACCGATTACATCACCACATTTCAAAGCCGGTTTGGTCGGGAAGAGTGGTTAAAACCCTATACGGATCATACTCTTAAGGCGTTTCCTAAACAGGGTATTAAGTCGGTACAAGTCGTTTGTCCCGGTTTCAGCTCTGACTGCATCGAAACAATAGAAGAAATTGGCGAAGAAAATCGTGATTATTTTATTGAAGCAGGCGGCGAAAGATTTGAATATATAGAAGCCCTAAACAGTGATGACCAGCATATAGATATGCTGGTTAATTTAATTAAGTCGAACCTTGTAAATTGGTCTGCTTATCAACTAGATACGGATTTATCTGCAGAGCTTGCCAAAGCACAGGGAGCTGATGATTAATTCAAGTAGCTTATATATCCAAGCTACTTGAATATGCGAGAGTTCAGCAAAAAATAAAAAGCATTTAGACAAGGCATTGATTGAAGATTATGCTTATTCCCATTTCAAAATCAATAAAGACAACTCAGTATAAATGCTTTTTAGCCTTGCCGTTCGGGCGCTTCACTTCGTTTGGATAACTGCGTTACGTTAATTTGAAAGATGCCTCTTCAAGAAACTTGGATAGCTATAAAGTTGTCAGGATCAAGCGTTTCAGACATTATTTAATTTTGACATTGCCTCCGCATCGTAAAATACATTTTTTATCTAGTTGCATATATACTCCTTATAGTAAGTTTGTTCATAAGGTTTTAAATGTCGGATTCAAAATTACAGTCTTATTCATTATTTAAGCTGACCTGGCCATTATTTATTGATTTTGCACTACATTTCTTAACCGGTGCACTCAATACTTTTATGATTGGCCATGTTTCATATCAGGGAGTTGCTGCTCTGGCGGTCGGTAATCAGGTATTTCAACTGGCGATCACTTCATTTGGTTTTGTCACTATAGGTGCCAGTGTTGTTATTACACAGTATTTAGGCGCTAAAAACGCAGAGACGGCTAAAAAGGTCATTTATTCATCTGTTGGATTTAACTTGATGTTAGGTTTGATCGCTGCATCCGGCATTATATTGGGAGCCGGGCATATTTTAAGCTTAATGAATATGCCTCAAAATTTGATGAGCGATGGCCAAATATATCTTCAAATTATAGGTTTGTGTTTATTACCGGAAGCGATTGCTTTATGTTTTGCAGCTGCAATACGCGCTCATGGTTTTACTTTGCAGGCGATGTGGGTGACCTTACTGATGAATATTGTCACTTTTTTTGGCAACTTATTACTCTTATATGGTTGGTTTGGTTTACCCGAAATGGGGGTAGCCGGAGTTGCTGTCAGTACGGTTATCGGGCGTATTGTCGGGGTAATATTGCTCGGATATTTACTTGCTAAATACACAGGCATAAAGCTAAGTATTGCCGCTGTGTTTAAAGTAGATAAGACGATTTTAAAAAAGATATTTCATATCGGGTTACCGGCAGCCGGTGAGAATGTATCCTGGATGCTGCAATTTATGGTGATTACGGCTTTTGTTGCGCTTTTGGGTGATAAAATGTTGGCTGCACATTCATTTTATTTTCAAATTTGTACCTTTATTTTATTGTTTAATTTATCTATCGGCTTAGCCAATGAAATTGTTATTGGGCATATGGTTGGTGCCGGCCTGTTAAAGCAGGCCTATCGACAATTATATAAGGCATTAAAACTTGGGTTTGTTGTAACCGCGATAGTTGCTTTGATTGTCTTTTTTAGTGGTGAACATATTATTTCGCTGTTTACTCAAGAATCTGAAATTATAACCATAGTCAGTTCACTCTTTATTATTACCTTGATTATGGAACCGGGGCGGGCGTTTAATTTAATTGTGATTAATGCATTAAGAGCTACCGGTGATGCCAGGTTTCCGCTTTATGCCGGACTGTTTTCAATGTGGGGAATCGCTGTACCTTTTGCCTACTTTTTTGCTATTTATCTGGAAATTGGTTTAATCGGGATATGGATAGCATTAGCTATGGATGAATGGACCCGAGGCTTATTAATGTTCTGGCGCTGGCGCAGCGGCCGCTGGCAAAACAAATCATTGATTGAAACCTAGGGTGTGTTGAGTGTTAGCAGGCTTTATGGTTTACTTATTATCTCTGTTTAAACAATTCACAAGTGAGCAAAATACATTCAGCCGCTTGTTCTGACGTATTTTTATGCTGGTCAGGCTAAGTTTCAACAGCTCAAATAATAATCTTCTTTACCAATAAACTCATTTTAGTAACGCTAGGATCTCAATATGCAAGTGCATTGCACTAAAAAGCTAATGGCTAAATTGCCTCAAAATCATAAATTAGAGCAGGGTAAAGAGGGCATTCAAAACTTTGAAACGCTGCCATCCAATGTAGTGTTATTTCCGGGAACTGAGCTTAAACAAGTCGCTAAAAAACGACAAAATCTAGGCGAATGGCATGCTAACTTAGTCTTAATTCAACGACGCCAGTGTATTGTTTTTGTTCATGATATTACGCGTTTTAGCTTAATTATTCCTTGCTTATTAAAAGATGATTTTGCTGATTTAGATAATTTATTTGTTGAAGTTTTTATTAATACCTTGTTGAAGTTAAATTATCCGTTTGCCGTGATTGATGCAGCGACTAAAATGCTGACGCCGATGAAATTTGATACAGCATGCAACCGGTCTGTGCAGGGGACAATGCGAGTGGTTACTGAACAGGTTGAACACCTGGTTTGGGTTGATAACATCAAAATCAGTGAATTATCACCCCGTTCAACGTCTGCTTGGTTAAATGAAATGCCTTGCACTGTTAAAGGCCAGAAAGAACCTGTCTGGCCTATTCAGGCAATGCAAAAATTTATCGAATCAAAAATGTAGCACCGGCAAGCAATTGCTATTTAGGGACAAAAAGGCCCTTAACCGCTGTCGATCATGAGACGATTTTAAATCGTTTTTGTCATTAAGCTGGTTTAGATTTTATAAAAAGCACTTTCATTAGAATAAAAGATGTCAGAATAATTAACGAGAATATACCTAAAATAGGGCCAACCGTTTCTATTGTGGCAAACTGACCATAAAGCAGAAATAAGCCTATCGTTAAGCCAGGCGTACCTATCTGATGTGTCCAGAATTGAGCTGCTGCCAGTTTTTTACAGCTGGTCTCAGTTATCCAGAGTTTATAAGCAACGGCATAAATAAATGAAGTGACAAAACCCAAAAGCATAATGTGTGCATGGGTGGGTAACTGGCTATGATTATGGGTTTTGGCCATATATATACCTAAAATTACCCCTAAAATAGCATAACCGAAAGCCGTTAAAGCATATTTTCTATCCATTTATTGTCTCCGCACTAAGTTGTCTATTTTTAGTATAAATTAGAATTAATATTTAGTGCTGTTTTTTTAGTCATTGGACCACAAGTCTATCCAGACGGCTTTGCTTGAATTAACCCGGTTTTTAAATAAGCTTATAGTTAAACGTTTGTAATGGATTAGGTTGTTCCAGCTACAGTAAAACAATAACCCCAAAGTGTTCAGTGTTCTGGTTTAAAAGCAACTTCAATTATCTTATCAAGCTCATTCAATGGATTTAAGGAGATACTCATGTCGAGCGACAAAGATTATTTACAGGAATACGACAATGCCTCCGAGGCAGAAAAATACCTGTTAGTTCAAGAGTGGATAAGAACAGAGCACAGATTACCCTTTTTTAAACAACTTAGGGCGCAGCGTCCGGTATTAGAGACGCCCGAATGCACATTGGTTGCTAATTTTGTTGATGTGCGCGATATGCTGCAAATGCCAAAAATTTTCACCGTAGATTTATACAAACCTAAAATGAGCGTTACCGGGCCGGATGATGGTTATTTAATGGCACATGATGATAACGCACTACATTACCGTGAGAAATCATTGATGCAAGGGTTATTAAACCGGGATGATTTACCCAGAGTACGCAAAATGGTGGCGACAACGGCAGCAAAAATATTAAAAAAAGCGGATGGCCAAATAGAATATGTAAATGACTTTTGCCGAGCCGTGCCGGTTGCGTTAGTACAGGAATATTTTGGTTTAGATGGGGTTAATAAAAAGGATTTAATCCGCTGGTCTTACTGGAATCAGTATGATGCATTTAATAATCAGCCATTTGATATGTTATCTGAAACTGAAGAAAGACAAATCATTCAATATCATGATAAAGCTTCAGAAGAGTTGGTGATGTATATCGGCAAGTTAATGGCCAGAAAAATATTAACCGCCAAAATTTTAGGTGTATTTGATTTTATTGTCAGACCGCTTAAAAAAGTGATTTATCCTTTGTTAGATAAACCTATCCCTGATCTGCATGACAATATGGTCGAACGTATGGTTAAAACCCATTTTGCCAGTTCAGCTGATTTTAATTTGATACGGCTTGGCACCAATGCTGGCGGGTTATTAATTGGTGCAATTGAAACAACGTCACAAGCAGTTTCTCAAGTGGTTGAATATTTTATTAATCATCCAGAGCTATTGGCTGAGGCTAAAACTTTGGCCAAACAAAATGAGGTTAAAGCTTTCGATAATATGGTGTGGGAAGCTTTGCGGTATGTACCCATTCGACCAGATATTTTTAGAAAATGTGCTGAAGACTACACAATGGGCAAAGGTACAGATTATCAAACGACAATTAAAAAAGGCACTATTGTCAGGTTGTTAACTCATTCTGCTATGTTTGATCCTTTTGCCTATGAGAACCCGGACGAGTTTAATCCGGACCGCAATTTTTACCACAATTTTGTATTTGGTTATGGTCCGCATCAGTGTTTGGGCAAATATGTGGGGATGGAAATGATCCCTGAAATGGTCAAGCAAACCTTGCTCATGGATAACTTAAGCAGCGACGATAAAATTAGCTATATTAATGATAAATTTCCTGAACGGCATGGGCCATTTCCAGAAAAATATCATATTCAGTGGGCGAATTAAATTTTATCGCTGCTGTTTTTTTATGCTGGCGCTCGGGGAATTTTAAGATGAATAGTTTGAAGTATAGGTTGGTGTAGGGGGGGAGCGCCGTGGGCGCGTAAGCCACCATTTGAGAGAAAACTTTCTGCTGGGCTCTGCGTGGCAACCGCAAGGCAAGACCCAGATTTCTGGGTGATGAGCAATTGGCTAACCCGTCATTCCGTACAACGAAGGCCGCGCTTGATGCTCAATTCTGTTTTTTTATTGGGTTCTGGTACCGTTAAAATCTCTGCTTTTAGCGATAGGCGGATCTTGTAGGTTCGGCTTTAGCCGAAAAGTGGTTTATTTCGCCGTAAACGGCGACCTACAATTAATTTTCAGCATTGTGCTCAATCCCGCTTATGTCGGATGCGCAACCAAGCACTTATCCGACCTACTTGCCGATACAGAAGCTTGAGAAAATACGCCCTAGCAAATCATCGCTGCTGAACTCACCGGTAATTTCATTTAAATGATTTTGTGCCAGACGCAGCTCCTCTGCGACCAGTTCCCCGGCTTGCATTTCTTCAAGCTGGTAAAGCGCACTATTAAGTTGTTCCAGCGCGCGGTTGATGGCATCTATATGGCGACGCCGCGCTAAAAACTGGCCTTCGGTTGAGGCCTGGTAACCCATGATTTTTTTAAGGTGTTCGGTTAATACATCAATGCCCTGAGCCGTTTTTGCAGATAAACGAATTATGGGGTAAGGACTGGCGTCTTCAAACCCCAAAGCTTCACCACTTTCATCAACTTTGTTGCGAACAACGGTTACACCTACGGCTTTTGGCCCGAGTCGCTCAAAAAATTCCGGCCAGTCCTGCTCTACTGAATGTTTGCTTTCGGTACTGTCGACCATGAGTAAAATACGATCGGCTTTTTCAATTTCGCCCCAGGCTCTTTCTATCCCAATTTGCTCTACTTCGTCCGGGCTGTCACGTAATCCTGCTGTATCAATTATATGCAGCGGCATTCCGTCTATGTGGATATGTTCACTTAGTACATCCCGTGTTGTACCGGCAATATTAGTCACTATGGCTGTTTCTTTTCCGGCCAATGCATTTAATAAGCTAGATTTACCGGCATTAGGTTTGCCCGCAATAACAACCCGCATCCCATCTTTTAATAAAGCGCCTTGTTGGGCTTTATTTAGGACTCCATAAGTATTTTCAATTATGCTGTTTAAATCCGCTAAAATTTTACCGTCGGATAAAAAATCAACTTCTTCATCCGGAAAATCAATTGCGGCTTCCACATAAATTCGAAGATGAATGATCTTTTCAGTTAAACCATGAACCTGTTTAGAAAATTCGCCTTGTAGAGTTTGCAGTGCGCTGCGTGCTGCTTGTTCAGAAGATGACTCTATTAAGTCAGCAATAGCTTCAGCTTGCGCTAAGTCGAGCTTGTCGTTTAAAAAAGCCCGTTCAGAGAATTCACCTGGGTTGGCCATGCGAACATCTTTAACTTTAAGCACTTCCTGAAGTAAGAGATCCAGAATAACCGGGCCGCCATGACCTTGTAGTTCGAGTACATCTTCACCGGTAAATGAGTTTGGATTTTTAAAGAACAGGGCGATGCCCTGATCGATAACCGTATCATTGGCATCATAAAATTTGAGGTATTCAGCCACTCTGGGTTTGAGTTGTTTTTTTAGAATGTGTTGCGCCACATCTTGCGCGGCTTTGCCTGAAATACGAATAATGCCAACCCCACCGCGTCCCGGTGGTGTTGCAATAGCGGCAATCGAATCTTGAATCATCATAATAAGTGGGCTTATTTTGTATCTAAATTAGTTGGATTATAGCCTTTATACCCCGGCTTCGAACAGGGTACTTAGCTGCTTTTTAAAATTTGTTGGTGATATGATTTTTAGTTTAGAAAGCTGGGGCGATAATAATAAAAAACCCGCTGTATTAAAGCGGGTTTTTATATTTATAGATTAGTGAGCCATTATTTTTTGGCACCTAAGCCTTGCTTTTGAATCGACTTGTTAATCATCAACATTTGGATAATAGAAATAATGTTACTGACTAACCAGTATAAAACCAGACCTGAAGGGAACCACAGGAAGAAGAAAGTAAATGCTATTGGCATATACTGGAATATCTTCTGCTGAACCGGATCCTGTACCGGAGTCGGTTGTAATTTTTGCATGATGAACATACTGGCACCCATTAGGATTGGCAGCACATAAAACGGATCTTGTTGCGATAAATCGTGGATCCATAATGCAAATTCAGCATGACGCAATTCAACACTTTCGACAAATACCCAGTACAGCGCTAAGAAAATTGGCATTTGAACCAAAATAGGTAAACAACCACCCATAGGGTTCACTTTTTCTTTGCGGTATAACTCCATCATCGCCTGAGAGAATTTTTGTCTGTCATCGCCATAACGGCTTTTCAGCTCAGTCAGTTTAGGTTGTAACTGACGTAACTTGGCCATTGAGGTATATTGCTTTTTGGTCAGTGTATACATACAACCTTTCACAATAATTGTGATTAGGATGATAGCGACACCCCAGTTTGCAACTAAACCATGTAAGAATTGCAATAAGTGGAATAAGGGTTGTGAGATAAACCACAAAATACCGTAATCAACGGTTAAATCTAAAGAGTCTGCTAATTGAGCCAGTTTATCCTGATCTTTAGGACCTGAATAAAGTGTTGTTGATAAACTAATGCTTTGACCCGGTGCTATGTTTGCTGCTTCGCCTTTATAACGAATTAATGCTAAACCACCTGATAAGGCTTTAGTTGAAATATCGATTTGCTCTTCTGAACCTGGAATAAATGCGGTTACAAAATAGTGCTCAATCATAGCGACCCAGCCACCAGTGCTGTGTACATTTGTATTTTTATCAAAAATGTCGTCAAAGCTGACTTTTTCAAATTTTTCTTCATTGCTTGAGTAAGCTGCGCCATGATAAGTCGGCATCATCATAGAGCTGTTTGACTGGCCGGTATTTTGTTTTAACTGAGCAAATAACTGAACATTTTTAACTGAGTTCGAGTTATTTTGAATATCAAAATTCACTTTGACTGAATGCTCGCCTTTAGTAAAAACAAAAGTTTTAGTGACAGTTAAGCCATTTGGACTCATGTAAGTTAAAGGTACAGATAAAGTATCACCTGTCAGGGTATAACTGGTTTGAGTTGCCGAATATAGAGGACGACCAGAGCTGCTGGCATCAGGGCCATCTGTGCCGGTTAAACCTGATTGAGCATGAAATAGTTGAGCACCCGATTCTGCTAACAGGGTATAAGGTTCATCCCCGTCTTTTTCTTGTGCATAATCTAACAGTTCCAAGCCAATTACATCACCACCTAACAAGTTGATTTTAGTTTTCAACACATCAGTGGTCACTTCAATGCTTGAGTGAGTCGGGCTGGCAGCTAACTGATCAGCTTGCGCAACGGGCACATCACTATTATTTGCATTGGCAGTTGCTTGAACGCCTGCTGCTGTTTGTTCGATTTGAGCCGGGGTATTAACCGGCTGCGGTGCTTGGTCTAATTGCCATTGTTCCCATAATAAATAGGAAACCAGCGCAAGACCTATCAATAAAAAACTTCTTTGCGATTCCATAAATCTTTATTTCTCTTCAGGTTTAGATTCTGGGACGGGATCATGCCCGCCAGGCGAAAACGGATGACATTTTATAACGCGTTTCAAAGTTAACCAACCACCAATCGCAACTCCGAAGCGATTTATTGCAATTATTGCATAATTAGAGCAGGTTGGGTGATACCGACATCTGGGTCCAAGCAATGGACTGATGACAACTTGATAACTTTTAACCAAAAATATTAACAGCTTAGCTAAGATTTGTTGGCAACGCGTTTTAATTTTTTCCACGTAAAATCCAACTCTTTGCGTAATTGTTCATTTTCTGCTTTAGCAATACCTTGCTTAGCAATAAAAACCATATCGACTGAAGGTAATTGTGGATGTGATAAACGAAAGTATTCACGAACGACTCGTTTTACTTTGTTACGATCAGTTGCGTTTTTTGCTTTCTTTTTTGAAATGGTAAAACCAATACGGGCATGACCCAGAGTATTAGTAGTTGCCAAGATGGTATAGTAGCGACAAGAAAACTTTTTAGGATGGGCGTTAAAAACGTTTTGGAAGTCAGCGGGAGTTAATAATCTAAACTCCCGCTTGTATTTATAAGTATTCACTTATAATTGACTTAGGCACTTAAAACTTTACGTCCTTTAGCTCGACGACGGGCTAAAACTTGACGACCGCTTTTAGTAGCCATGCGTGCACGAAAACCGTGGTTACGCTTACGCTTTAAGTTACTAGGTTGAAAAGTACGTTTCATTGCAATATTCCGATTAATCTATTTTTTTGTGCCGAAGCACAACGCCTTTAAAGGGGCGCGAACTATAGCAAATAATTATTCTAACAACAAGTCTATTTAAAACGCTTGTCAGTAAATAAGTGCTTAATTTGAATAAAAGTGTATAACTTGATGCAAATTATCATATTATCCACATTTTTAGCGTTTGAAACTTTATTTAGATAGCGAAAAAACGCGTCAGTCAAGTTTATTTTTTATAATTATTTTTATCCATATATTCATGTGCTTAGTTGTATTTTTGGCGGTTTGCTAAGATTCTTAATTTGTCAATATTGAACTTGTGGATAAAATCTGTTTTGATCGCACTCCTGACAATAATAATGGAGCTGGAATCTTTGGCCGATAATCTTTGGCAAGCATGTTTAGATGCATTGCAACGCGAATTACCGTCACAACAATATAATATGTGGGTTCGCCCTTTGCAGGTCCAAACCGTTAATAATGATTTAATATTATTAGCCCCAAATCGGTTTGTACTCGATTGGGTGCGCGATAAGTATGCGGATCGAATCAATGAACTCTTGATTGAATTTGCAGGTCAAGATCATCCAACTTTAAAAATGGAAGTGGGTTCTAAATCTGCTGCACCAATTGCCAACCCTAAACTTGAATTAGGTAGTCAGAATTCTGCGCCTCAGGTTAACAATCATCAGGCTCCTCAGAATAATTTTAGTAATCAAGGCTTAAATTTTGCCTCTGCTGGAAATGTCAGCAAAATAGGGCAAACACCACCGCAAAATTTAAAATCAAACCTTAGAGAAAACTATACATTCGATAATTTTGTTGAAGGTAAATCTAACCAATTAGCGCGGGCTGCAGCTACACAGGTTGCGGATAATCCAGGCACAGCTTTTAATCCGTTATTTTTGTACGGTAGTACAGGTTTGGGTAAAACTCACTTAATGCATGCTGTCGGTAATGAGATCAGAATGCGTAACCCGGATGCGAAAGTGGTTTATATGCATTCGGAACGTTTTGTTCAGGATATGGTAAAAGCAATTCAAACTAACTCAATTGAAGAGTGGAAGCGTCATTACCGAAGTGTGGATGCCTTACTGATCGATGATATTCAGTTTTTCGCCGGGAAAGAACGATCTCAGGAAGAGTTTTTCCATACCTTTAATGCATTATTAGAGGGGAATCACCAGGTAATACTGACCAGTGACAGATACCCTAAAGAAATAGAAGGTGTAGAAGAAAGGCTAAAATCGCGTTTTGGCTGGGGGTTAACCATTATAATTGAACCGCCAGAGCTTGAAACCCGTGTTGCCATTTTGATGAAAAAGGCGCAGGAATCTAATTTTGATTTACCACACGAAGTTGCATTTTTCATCGCAAAACGATTACGTTCGAATGTCAGGGATCTTGAAGGTGCGCTGAACCGGGTTATTGCAAATGCCAACTTTACCGGAAAAACGGTGACGATTGATTTTGCAAAAGATGCTCTTCGCGATATGCTCGCTTTACAGGAAAAACTGGTTACAATAGATAACATCCAAAAGACGGTGGCTGAGTATTATAAAATCAAACTTGCGGATATGTCGTCAAAAAGCAGAAGCCGCAGTGTCGCTCGACCTCGTCAAATCGCTATGGCATTGGCAAAAGAGTTAACCAACCATAGTTTGCCTGAAATTGGCGCAGCTTTTGGTGGGCGTGACCATACAACCGTATTACACGCGTGTCGTAAAGTTGTGGAACTTAGAGAAAAAAATCATGATATAAAAGAAGATTTCTCTAACTTGGTAAGAACACTGTCGTCGTAACTCAATATTGGACAAGAATAATATGAAATTTTCAGTTAGCCGAGAAGATATACTCAAGCCACTACAACTCGCAACAGGTACGGTTGAACGCAGACATACTCTACCTATTTTATCCAATGTCTTGTTAGATATTAGCGATGGTGTCTTATCACTAACCGGGACAGACCTGGAAGTAGAACTGATTGCTTCAGTTGATCTAGTTCAGGCTTCAGACGATGGCAAAATTACCGTACCGGCTAAAAAATTATTTGATATCTGTAAAGGACTAAATGATTCAGCTCTGATTGAATTTACCTTAGAAGAAGATAAGTTACGTATTCGTTCAGGCCGCAGTAAATACTCGTTATCGACTTTACCAGCCAAAGACTTTCCAAACTTAGAAGAGTGGCAAAGTGAAATTAACTTTGCGATTAAACAATCTGACTTTAAGCGAATGATCGACAATACGTCATTCTCTATGGCAAATCAGGACGTGCGTTATTACCTGAATGGTATGTCACTTGAAACATCTGAAAATCAAATTCGATGTGTGACTACTGATGGCCACAGATTAGCACTGACCCGAATCGATTTAGCAGAAGAGCGCTTAGAAGAATCACAGGTTATTATTCCTCGTAAAGGGGTGACTGAAATCAGTCGTCTAATCGAAGACAGTGATGACAATGTTTATATTTCGATAGGCAGCAATCACATTCGTTTAAGCAGTTCGGGTTTTACCTTTACCAGTAAGTTGGTTGATGGCCGCTTCCCAGATTATCGCCGGGTCTTACCTAAAGGTGGAGATAAAGAAGTTGTAGCCGATAAAAGTGTTTTAAAACAAGCATTTGCACGAGCTGCTATTCTGTCTAACGAAAAGTTCAGAGGTGTACGTCTCAACTTGGCTAGCGGTGAACTGACCATTACTGCCACTAACCCGGAACAGGAAGTGGCAGAAGAAGTCGTCGAAGTGAACTACCAGGGAGACGATTTAGAAATTGGCTTTAATGTTGCCTATGTTATTGATGTTCTTAATGTTTTAGAGTCTGATGAAGTTAAAATTACATTAGGTGATTCAAATAGCAGTGCATTGATTGAAGATAATCTGGACGATCGTTCTGTCTATGTTGTCATGCCGATGAAGCTATAGGTTTCAGTTTACATCCTAAATGTACATCAATAAGCTGGCAATACATCAACTTAGGTGTATTGATAAAATAGAAGTTGCTCCGCATCCAAGCTGCAATATTATTGTTGGTGAAAATGGCAGTGGAAAAACTTCTATTTTAGAAGCTATCTATATGCTGGGATTTGGCCGAACTTTTAGAAAATCAAAAACAGCGGAATTGATTCAGTTTGATAAGAATGATTTAACCGTTTTTGCTTCTACTGAATATCAAATGCAAGACAGTGCGACTTTTGGTATTCGAAAGTTTAAAAACGGAAGTAGTGAGATCAAGGTTAAAGGGAAAAAGGCTAAGCGACTAAGTGAATTATCATCCGAATTTCCCATTATCAGTTTTACATCAGACACGCTTGATTTAATTGATTCAGGTCCAGCAGGTAGAAGAAAATTTATTGATTGGTTAGTGTTTCACGTGAAACATGATACTGACGTTTCAGATATTTATCGACAATTCGATAAAGTTCTTGAACAAAGAAACGAAGCTTTAAAACAAGCTGATATCAAAATGATTCAAGCTTGGACACCTAAATTTATTGAGTTAAATTTACAGATTCAATCTATGCGAAATGAAGTGATTGAACAACTTCAGCACTTTTTAAATACCGCATACCAACAGGTGGAATCTAGTAAAGTTAATTCGTCACCCAAACTCAGTTACAAACTAGGTTGGAATAAAGAGCTTGATTTAGCTGATTTACTTCAAACGAATCAGGCATTTGAAATCAAGCGACGAAGTTGTAACTATGGTATCCACAGAGATGATATAATATTTCAACTAGATGAAATTCCGGTTAAAAATATTTTATCCAGAGGGGAAACCAAGCGGTTTGTATTGTCTTTATTGCTAGCCGCGGAACAGTTATTAATTACTAAAAGTCAGAAACAATGTATCTGGCTATTAGATGATATTGCTGCAGAGTTGGATTATCAGTCTATTGTTAATGCATTTTCAGTAGGGAAAAGCCAAAATAATCAAATGTTTTTTACATGTATAGAAAAAGATTTGGCGATAATTCAGCAAGCGATTAATTTTGAACATGCTGTGTTTCACGTGAAACATGGACAATTGTTAAACTAATGAAGGTCTAAAAATGTCAGAGCAGGTATACGACTCGTCATCGATAAAAGTATTAAAAGGCTTGGATGCAGTACGAAAACGTCCAGGTATGTATATAGGTGATACAGACGATGGAACTGGTTTACACCACATGGTATTTGAGGTGGTTGATAACAGTATTGATGAAGCCTTGGCAGGCCATTGCTCTGATATTGTTATTACTATTCATGCTGATGGCTCCGTATCCGTTCGCGATGATGGCCGTGGTATTCCGACAGAAATTCATTCAGAAGAAGGCGTTTCTGCTGCTCAGGTAATTATGACGGTTCTCCATGCCGGCGGTAAGTTTGATGATAACTCCTATAAAGTTTCTGGTGGTTTGCATGGTGTAGGTGTCTCGGTTGTAAACGCATTATCGGATGATTTACAGTTAACCATTCGACGCCAAGGCAAGGTTCATCAACAAAAATATAAATTAGGCGAGCCGGTTAAGCCACTTGAAGTCATTGGTGATACAGAAGGTTCAGGTACTGAAATTCGTTTCTGGCCATCTCCAACTATTTTCAGTGATATCGTATTTCACTATGACATTCTTGCTAAAAGACTGCGAGAGTTGAGTTTCTTAAACTCTGGTGTTTCTATTAAATTAAAAGATGAACGCGACGGTAAAAATGACCACTTTATGTATGAAGGTGGTATACAGGCGTTTGTTGAATACTTAAACCGAAATAAAACGCCTATTCATAAATCTGTCTTTCATTTAAATGTAGAGCGTGAAGATGGCATTACAGTTGAAGTCGCAGCACAGTGGAATGACTCTTTCCAGGAAAATATTTTCTGTTTTACCAATAATATTCCACAGCGCGACGGTGGTACTCACCTGGCTGGTTTCCGTGGGGCATTGACTCGTACTTTAAACTCTTTTATGGAAAAAGAGGGTCATGCTAAGAAAGCTAAGGTTGCAACAACGGGTGATGACTCTCGTGAAGGTTTAACCGCAGTTGTTTCTGTTAAAGTGCCGGATCCTAAGTTTTCATCTCAAACCAAAGACAAGTTAGTTTCTTCGGAAGTTAAAAGTGCGGTTGAACAAAGTGTCGGTGAGAAGCTAAACGACTTCTTACTGGAAAATCCGGCAGAAGTTAAATCTATCGTTACTAAAATTATGGATGCAGCCCGGGCTCGTGAAGCAGCTAGAAAAGCACGTGAAATGACACGCAGAAAAGGTGCGCTTGATATTGCTGGCTTACCGGGTAAATTAGCCGATTGTCAGGAAAAAGACCCATCACTATCAGAACTTTATATAGTGGAGGGTGACTCTGCGGGCGGTTCAGCTAAACAAGGTCGTAACCGTAAAAATCAGGCAATTTTGCCATTGAAAGGTAAAATTCTAAACGTCGAAAAAGCTCGCTTTGATAAAATGTTATCTTCGGCTGAAGTCGGTACTCTGATTACAGCAATGGGGTGTGGTATCGGGCGGGATGAATATAATCCGGATAAATTACGTTATCACTCAGTTATCTTAATGACGGATGCGGATGTAGATGGTTCACACATTCGTACTTTGCTTCTGACATTCTTCTATCGTCAAATGCCGGAGATCATCGAACGCGGTCATATCTTTATTGCTCAGCCTCCTTTATTTAAAGTGAAAAAAGGTAAACAAGAGCAGTATATTAAAGATGAGGCTGCCTATGAGGCTTATCTTACAAATATAGCGTTAGATGGTGCTGAGCTTTATGTGAATGATTCTGCGCCTGCTATAGCTGAAGGGGCGTTTGAGCAGCTTGTAAAAGACTATCAGACGATGGAAAACATCATTACACGTTTATCCAGAACTTATAATTTAGCATTGTTAAATGAGCTCAAGTTTGCCGAAGTATTAACGGAAGAATCATTAAAAGATGAATCTAAGGTAAAAGCTTGGGGTCAGGCTTTAGTTGAGCAGCTTCAATCATCACAAGATGGCAGCTCTATATTTGAACTTGAGCTGGTTTTTGACAGTGAAGTTCAGCTTTATGTACCTAGATTTAATGTGAGAACACACGGCGTAGATTATCAATATAATCTGGATCTGGAGTTTATTAATTCTGCTGATTATAAAACTATATCTAAAACCGGGAATACAATCTTTTCACTTATCGAAGAAGGGGCTTACGTAAAACGCGGCGAGCGAATTTATGAAGTTAGTTCTTTTGAGCAAGCTCTTAACTGGTTAATGAGAGAATCTAAGAAAGGGTTATCTATTCAGCGTTATAAAGGTTTGGGTGAAATGAATCCGGATCAATTGTGGGAAACGACTATGGATCCAGAGAGCCGTCGTATGTTAAAAGTAACCATTGAAGATGCGATAGCGGCAGACCAATTGTTTTCTACTTTAATGGGAGATCAGGTTGAGCCAAGACGAGAGTTTATTGAGCAAAACGCGCTAAATGTAAGTAACTTAGACGTATAAAGCTATCAATTGAAAGAGCTTTAAAAAGCGGCTATCTTTGTAAAAAGATATGCCGCTTTTTTATTTGATTTTTTTACATTTAAGCCGATATAGAGTTTGTTAATTAGAATGTCCCTCTATAAAATAAGGTTAAATTGCCAATAGGAATAAGTTGAAATGAAAAGAAATTCACAGGTAGTAAATCAAGAAGTCACCTATAGTGAAAGCGAAGAGCTGGTTTCTACAACTGATCTGAGAGGGGTCATTACTTACGCAAATGACATATTTTGTGAAGTAGCTGGGTTTACTCGTGAAGAGCTCATTGGTAAAAATCATAATATTGTACGCCATCCGGATATGCCGTCAGCAGCATTTAAAGACCTGTGGGATAACTTAAAAGCAGGTAGATCATGGCGCGGTATGGTAAAAAACCGATGTAAGGATGGACGTTATTATTGGGTAGATGCTTTTGTAACGCCTATCAATGAAAACGGAAAAATAGTCGGATATCAGTCTGTCCGGGTTAAACCTAGCCAAGAATTAAAACAAAGAGCCGAAAAACTTTATCAGGCAATTAATAACCAAAGTAAATCAGCAACAGCCGAAATAGGCGCTAAGAGTAAATTAACGGCTGCGACTTTAGTCACCCTGATAGCTGTGGGCGGTATGGGATTCTTGTCAGGCTGGATTGCTGCTGTAGGCTTATTAGTTGTATTAGCTATTATGGCGATGATTTTTTCAGATGAGTTGATCAAAACACCTGCAAGCATTCAAAATATTTTAGCTAATTATGACAGCGTATCCCGACTGGTTTATTCAGGTAAAGGCAATGCTTCAGTCATTCATTATGCTGACTGTATGGCAAAAGCTAAAAACAGAACTGTATTAGGGCGTTTTACAGATTTAAGTCGAAAACTAAATTTATTGTCAGCCACTTTGAGTGAAAACATAACGGTTGCAAGCAGCAGTGCTAAAGAGCAGAAATTTGAATTAACACAAGTGGCTACTGCTATTAATGAAATGTCTTCAACCGCTTCTGAAATTGCTAAAAACACAGCCGAAACATCAGAGCAGATATCACTAACCAATAATGAATGTGCTTCGGCCTGTGAGCAAATTGACTCTGCAACAAAAGGCATTTCTAATTTAGCGAGTCGTTCCCGGGAAGCTGCGAATTCAGCTGATGAACTGAGACAACAGGCAGAGTTAGTTCAGAATGCAATGGATGAAATTCGAGGCATTGCTGAACAAACTAATTTGCTTGCTCTGAATGCAGCTATAGAAGCCGCTAGAGCGGGTGAACAGGGACGAGGCTTTGCTGTGGTTGCAGATGAAGTTAGAGCGCTCTCTACGCGCACACAGGGCTCTGCATCAAGCATTCAGAAAAGCATTGAAAGCATGTATGTCACCATTGAAAACTGGTTGTCTGTCATGCAGGAAAACTTATCTTTGGCTGAACAATGCAATGATTCGGTCGAACAGAGCAATCAAATCGTACAAAATATAAATCAGATGGTTAATCAAATTTCAGATTTATCTGTGCAGATTGCAACAGCTGCCGAAGAACAGGGGCGGGTATCTGAAGAGATTAATCAAAATATTCAGTCGATAGATTCTTTATCTGATGACAGTTATAACAATGCACAGGCACTAGAAGAGGAAGCAAACGAGTTGCTCAATACAACTGACTATATACGCAACTTGAGTTTAACTTTTAAAGATTAAATCTGATTGTATTTATCGGGTTAAAAAAGTAAAGGCTTGCCAGGTGCAAGCCTTTTTATATCCGAAATTACCCATAATTCCAATTGTCCTGCTAATAAAATCAGTCGCCGATGTTTAAAGTAGATTAAGTTAAATCAATGAATTCTGAAATATGAATGAATACCGCATCGCACTGATTGCTTCCCTGATCGTAAAAATATTCTATTGGGATACCAAATTCATTATATTCAGGTAATTCATAATCCTGGGTAGCTGACCGACCTGCATAAAAAGGGGTCATCCAAAGTTGCAGTTTAAATGATTCGAGCAGTTGAGATAGGGGTGAGTAGTTTGTTAAATCATCTAAATAAACCTGATTATCTAAATCATATATCTCAGTTATATTATTATCACTAACCGTAATTCGCACTTCAGGTGGTGCTGTTATATTTGGGCAATCGATATAGCTTCGGCGAAAATTAAATTGATAATTAGCAATGTCAGCTTGTTGCCAAACTGCTATCTGAGCTTTTAACTGATGAATTAAGTGATACTTATAATTATCAGAAATCACCTGATATTCACATTGAGGATTAAATTGTGCCTGAGGTAATGTTTTCAGTGTTTCAAATCCAAGAGATTTTGCAATGCTTAAGTCACCTTTATGAATCGTAAAAACATTAATACTGCCTGTATCTGATCCACAGGACTCCGGATAAGCTAGTCCATCATCTGCCTTTTGGCTACAATGTATTTCAATATTTTCTTGGGCCAATTTCAACGCACTGGCTGATAAAGAAATGGCCGTTTCTGGCTGGCATGCAAGCTTTTGATCGTCTTGATAAACTCGAATATGTTGTAAATCTTCGTCTATTTTTAAGTCATTATCCAGGTCACAAGCAACCAAAGAAAAAGCGGAACACAAGATAGTCAGACTTGTTCTATTAAAAATCATAGTTGATTCCCTCCTAAATTTTCTGAGCTAAAATAAGCATAGGAGGGAATCGTTCGGATATCTGTTATCAAGTGTTATTGTTTGTAACCTTGAGCAATCCTTTATTAAAAGTTAATCAAATCTTTTAAGGTAAGCTTTTATCTCAGAAAGAAACCTTTCTCCGTATTTATCAAATTTACGTTTGCCCACACCACTGACTTGCAGCATCTGGTGTTTGTTTTCGGGCATCAAGTGACACATATCTACTAAGCTGGCATCATTGAAAATAATATAAGGTGGCACATCCTGTTCATCAGCAATTGATTTGCGGGTTTGGCGTAAACGTTCAAACAGGCGTTTATCGTATTTAAGGTTAGTAATGTTGGGCTTTTTATCTTTACTGATTTCAGTCGCTATATTAATTTGTGGTAGCGCCAGTTCGAGTTCAACTTCACTTCTTAAAACAGGGCGAGCCAACTCAGTTAATTTTAAATGTCCGTTGTCCGTTATATCGATAACCAGCAAGCCACGATGAACCAGTTGTCTAAGAATACTTAACCAGTATTCATGTGATTTAGCTTTACCTAAGCCATATACAGATAACTTATCGTGCTCTAAATCGCGTACGCGTTGAGTATTGGCGCCTCTTAATACATCGATAATATAGTTGAACCCAGACTTCTGGCCGGTCCGGTAAACACAGGAGAGTACCTTTTGCGCATCGAGTGTACCTGTATATTTTTGCGGTGGATTAATACAAATGTCGCAGTTTTTACAGGCATCTTCTTTGCTTTCGCCAAAATAGTTCAGTAGTACAATTCGCCGACAAGTCTCGCTTTCAGCTAGCGCAGTCATAGAGTCAAACTTATGGTGCTCAATATCGGCTCGTTGCGTGTTTTCATTTTGATTAATTAGCCAGCGAACTCTGTCGGCATCTGAAAACTCATATAACATTAAAGCTTCGCTAGGCAGGCCATCACGCCCGGCACGTCCGGTTTCCTGATAGTAATTTTCAATTGAACGCGGAATATCATAATGGATAACAAATCGAACATCCGGTTTATTTATTCCCATACCAAACGCGACAGTGGCAACTATGATTTGAATATCATCTTTTAACCATGCATTTTGAGATTGTGAGCGTTCACTTACATCTAACCCCGCATGATAAGATCTGACTTTAAACTGGTGACGTGTTAGATAATCAGTGACTTCTTCTACACGTTTGCGGGACGTACAATAGATAATGCCACTTTGGTTTTGTTTATGTTTTAAATACTGTTCAACCTGCTGAAGAGGTTTAAACTTTTCTTGCTGCAAATAACGAATATTTGGCCGGTCAAAACTGCCAATATACTGTAGCGCCTGATTTAATCCGAGTAGCTGGGTAATATCCTGGCGAGTGGCTAAATCAGCTGTGGCCGTTAGCGCGATAAAAGGGACCCGGCTGAAACTTTGGCGTAATTGACCTAGCTGTGCATAATCGGGTCTGAAATCATGTCCCCATTGTGAAATACAATGTGCCTCATCAATGGCGATCAGGTTAGGTGGCATTTGCTCAAGCTGCGACAGAAAATGCGGCTGCATTAATTTTTCTGGCGCAACATATAATATTTTGAGTTGATTGTGTGATAGCTGAGTCAGAATATCGTTTTGCTGTTGATAATCAAGCGTTGAGTTAATATAAGCTGCAGCAATGCCGAGTGCATCCAGTTGAGCAACTTGATCCTGCATGAGTGCGATTAAAGGCGAAATAACAATCGCATAACCAGGCAAAGCGATGGCCGGTATTTGGTAACAAAGAGATTTTCCGCTACCGGTTGGCATAATCGCCAGACAATCCTGTCCGTGCAACAATGCATTAATGACAGGCTCCTGACCAGCTCTGAAAGAAGTGTATCCAAATACGTTTTGTAAAACTGATAATGCTGAATTAGACAAAGCGGCTCCTTAATAGTGAGCCGCTATTTTACTTAAAGCTTTTTAATTTAGCTATCAAAGCAGGGGAGAATTAAACCAGACAGGTTAAAGTAGTTTTTCTAGGTCTTTTTCAATCTTCTCTAAAGGTTTGGCTTTTGAATTATAACTTTCCACAACCTGACCTTTGTCATTTATCAGGTATTTATAGAAGTTCCATTTTGGTGCTGTACCGCTTTGTTCGATTAGTTGTTTAAAAAACGGATTCGCGTCGCTACCTCTAACCGGACTACTGGTTAACATGGTGAAGGTTACACCATAGTTGATATAACAGACTTCAGCGGTTTCTTTCTCAGAATCACGTTCCTGAAAAAAGTCATCGGACGGGAAACCTATCACTTCGAAATCCTTGTCTTTATACTTTTTATATAAAGCTTCGAGATCTTTAAACTGAGGCGTGAAACCACAGTCACTGGCGGTATTAACTACGAGTAAAGTTTTTCCTTTAAATGCCTCGCAAAAATCAATTGTTTTTGTACTGTGTAGTTTTTTGGCTTTGAAGTTTAAAAGTGCAGGACAACTAGTGGATTCTGATATTGGCGATTCTGGCTGTGCATAAAGTGCAGGACTGAACACTGTTGAGCTGATGAGCGTCAGCGCTAAGCTGACTGCTTTCGTTGCGTTTGTTAATGATTTCATTTTTTTCTCCTGATTTGCAATGAATACTAGTTTAGACCTGTTTTGGTTTAAGTTTATTGCTCATTATTTAAAAAATAACTGATGGGGACATTAAAGTATTCAGCAAAGTGCCTGATATGACGTAAAGTGAGTTGTCGTTTGCCATTCACCAATTCAGATATAATGCTCTGCGGTACTATATGAGCAAGTTCTTTTTGTTTAACCTGATGCTGTTTTATTAAATCAGCCAGAACCTGATTTGGCGTGCGGGCTTCATAATTTTGATATGATTCTATACTCTCAATTAAGTAGTCAAGCACGATAATTAAAAAAGCATTTTTTTCAGTATTTAATTCGCTGAGAGATTCTATGAGTTGAAGCTTATCTAATAAAACATCTTCAGTGCTGATTGCTGTCTGACTGAATACAATCAGGTCGGCCAGTTGTTTGGCTAGATCGGCTGGAATTTCCGATAGCGTAGATAAAGTATCACTGATACGACTTATATCAATCTGATATTTTTTTGTCATGTTTTTCTCTTATTGTGCTTTATATATCAATATGATATTCAAAATACTAACATGCTTAAGCAAGGTTTATCTGATATTTGGTGCTAAGCTGTGAACCATTTATCGCCAATATAGGTAATAGCTTATATCTAGCCGATTAAAAAACTAATTACAGCGTAAACTTTTTTGCGTATCCTTTAAATAATTTAATTTTGTGATTTTAGCTTTATGCAATACAAAGATTTACGTGACTTTATTGCTCAACTTGAAAAGCAAGGGCAACTAAAAAGAATCAAACAACCGGTTTCTACTTATCTGGAAATGACCGAAATCAGTGACAGGGTACTTAGAGCAGGTGGCCCGGCTCTGTTGTTTGAAAATCCGGAAGGTTTTGATATTCCGGTATTATGCAACCTGTTTGGCACACCCGAACGGGTTGCTATGGGCATGGGGCAAACTTCTGTTGAAGCGCTGCGGGAAGTCGGTCGATTATTAGCTATGTTAAAAGAACCTGAGCCACCGGCCGGTTTTAAAGATGCGTTTGCCAAATTGCCTGTTTATAAACAAGTTTTAAATATGGCGCCTAAAAAATTAAAAAAAGCGCCTTGTCAGGATGTGGTTTTATCGGGCGATGATGTTGATTTAACAAAATTACCCATCCAGCATTGTTGGCCCGGAGATGTTGCGCCTTTAATTACATGGGGCCTAACTGTGACTAAAGGGCCACATAAAAAACGTCAGAACTTGGGTATTTATCGCCAGCAACTGCTCGGAAAAAACAAAGTCATTATGCGCTGGTTATCTCATCGTGGTGGTGCTTTGGATTTCCAAGAATGGCAGCAGGAACATCCGGGAGAAAGGTTTCCGGTCGCCGTTGCTTTGGGCGCTGACCCGGCAACTATTTTAGGCGCGGTTACCCCGGTGCCTGATACTTTGTCTGAATATGCTTTTGCCGGGTTGTTACGCGGTAATAATACTGAAGTCATCAAATGTATCAGTTCAGATCTGCAGGTTCCTGCGAGTGCTGAAATTGTGCTCGAAGGTTATATCGAACCGGGCGAGATGGCAGATGAAGGGCCTTATGGTGATCATACTGGCTACTATAATGAAGTAGACAGCTTCCCTGTTTTCACTGTCACCCATATTACTCACAGAAAAGATCCTGTTTATCACAGCACTTATACTGGCCGTCCACCAGATGAGCCAGCAGTATTAGGGGTTGCTTTAAATGAAGTTTTTGTACCTATTTTGCAAAAACAATTTCCTGAAATCGTCGATTTTTATTTGCCGCCTGAAGGTTGCTCATATCGATTAGCGGTTGTAACCATGAAAAAACAATACGCTGGACATGCTAAACGGGTCATGATGGGGGTATGGTCTTTTTTACGTCAGTTTATGTATACCAAATTTGTAATTGTCTGTGATGATGATGTAAATGCGCGTGACTGGAATGATGTTATCTGGGCAATCACTACTCGCATGGATCCGGCCAGAGATACTACTTTGGTTGAAAATACGCCAATTGACTATCTTGATTTTGCGTCACCGGTTTCCGGTTTAGGCTCAAAAATGGGGATGGACGCAACCAATAAATGGCCCGGAGAAACAAATCGCGAGTGGGGGGTAGCCATAGAGATGGAGCAATCTGTTAAAGATAAAGTGGATGCCATTTGGGATGAGCTTGCGATCATGCCTAAAAAATGAAAACCGTACAGGTTAAATTAAAACCCAGTGAGATTACCTTTGAGGTAGAACCGCTAGAAACTATAGTGGAGGCAGCTCTTAGGCAAAATATCGATTTTCCGTATAGCTGTATGCAGGGTACCTGTGATTCGTGCGTTTGTAACTTATTGGAAGGGAAGGTAAGCTATGGCGACTTGCCTTTTATTTTTACGGACGAAGAAAAGGCGAGCGGGATGACCTTTGCCTGTATTGCTTATCCCTTAACCGATATTGTTCTGTATCAGCCAAAAGTGTAGAAGTAAGAGAATTTAAATGTCTAATATTGAATGTAAAGTAGTAGAAGTTAGCCCTTTGACCGAGCATGTTTCTAAAGTGCTGTTAAAACCAACAGAACCATTGGTTTTTATTGCGGGTCAATATATCGAATTAGTGATTTCAGACAAGGATAAGCGTCCGTTTTCAATTGCTAACTCTCCGCTGGACAATGAATTTATAGAGCTGCACATAGGAGCTTCAACCAAGGATGAGTGGGCCTCGACTGCGCTGGCTCATATTAAATCTAATTCAACCGTTTATCTGAGTGGACCATCTGGCAATGCGGGTTTACGCGACAGTGACAATCGTCCTGTTATTTTATTAGCCGGTGGTACGGGTTTTAGTTATACAAAATCTATTGCTGATACATTACTAAAGCAAAATCATCAGCAACCTATCTATTTTTATTGGGGCCTTAGAAATCAAGCCGCAGCGTATGAGTTGGAATATTGGTTAGATAAGCACGACAAACATGACCATTTCCACTTTATTCCTGTTATTGAATCATCCGATGATAGCTGGAAAGGCCGTACAGGCCTGGTCATTGATGCTGTACTGGAAGATTTTACTCATCTGGCGGATTACCATATTTATTGTGCGGGTCGGTTTGACATGGTGGGTAAGGCCAGAGATGAATTTGTTAAAAAAGGTCTGAATGTCGATCATATTTTTGCCGACGCATTTGCATTTATTTGATGCCAGTGCCGGCATGCCGGATAAAACCTTAGAGGTTCGCTAAGCCTCTATCTTGGACTATAATTTAGTGAATAGGGTTTTTGACTAATATGTTGAAAAATCAGTATAAAAGCTTATGCTGATTTTTGTTTTCCGGCAAGACATATGCAACGTAGCTGATGTGAGTGACAGGGAGGTTAAAATAGGCGATGGATACAACAAAAACTGAATTGGATTCAACCCAGCTTGCTCAATTTATTGCCGGTTTAAATATTGCTGCAATTGGGCTAAATTCACAAAATAATATCGTCTTGTTAAATGCTCAGTGTGAAAAAAGTCTGCAAATTGATCTGCAAGCCGTCTATTTAACTCCGATTGATGATCTCATTCCTAAAGCCAGTTCTTATATAAAAAAATCGAGAGAGAAACAGGATTTTCAGTTTGATTTATCCATTCGCAGACCGCAATCTGATCCGCTTGATATCCGGCTCTTTATTTCATTTTATCCGCGTTCATTTCCGATTGTTACAACGCAAATATCGACTCTAATGACGTTTGAAGAGATCTCTGTTGAGTATGAATCGAGACAAAAACAAAAACAGCAGAATGAACTTGAAATGCTGAGTCGTTATTCTGGAGAGGTTGCTCACGATTTAAATAATATTTTAAATGTCATTTCGGGTCATCTTGAAATTTTAGAGCTAGAAGTTAAAGATCATATCCGAATGAAAAAAAGAGTAGATGCTGCACTAAAAGGCGTAAACCGCGGACGTGTATTATCTGCCAGATTAAGCCATTTGGCTTTTCATGACAAAGCTGATATGTCCGTTTGTAACTTAAACCGAGTTGTTGATGACAGCTTGGATTTGATGCAGGAGATGATTGCAAAAGAAGTCAGACTGACGCTGAAACCGAGCGAAGAGCCGCTTTATATTAACATTGATATCAGCCACTTTATTGATGTGCTGTTAAACCTGTGTATGAATGCCAGCCATGCGATGCAAGGAAGTGGAGAAATTCGAATTACTACAGCCAAAGTGGCAGGGGCTGAATTAGGTAAAAATGTTGATTATGCCAGTGTATCTATTGAAGATACTGGCTGTGGCATTAAAAAAGAAATACAAAACAAAATATTTGATCCGTTTTTTACGACTAAAATGAATAATAAAGGCAGTGGTATAGGCTTAAATTTAGTCAAAAACTATATGGAAATACATCAAGGCTTTGTCACACTCAGCAGTGAAGTTGATAAAGGTGCTTGTTTCTCTTTGTATTTTCCAGAGGTTAAAAAAGCCGTTAATGAGCCTAGTTTAAATAAGGACGATGATATGGGTGTTGAGCAAAAACTCGAAGGTAAAAGTGTCTTGGTTGTAGATGATGAAGCTCCAATTTTATTATTACTTAAAGAGTTTTTAGGGATCTATGGCATTAAGGTACAAACGGCCCCAACGGGTAGTGAAGGGCTTAATCTTGCGTGTGAGCAAGATTTTGATCTGATTCTGAGTGACTTAGTGATGCCGGGGGAAATTGATGGGGCTGAGTTTGCCTGTCAGTTATTAAAGCAAAAACCGGACTCATCGATTATATTTATGAGTGGCTATACAGATAACCGGCTGACAGATAAAGAAGAGCTCCGTCATATTCCTGTTATTAGCAAGCCCTTTAGAAAAAAAGAATTATTAAATGAGATGGAAACGGCTCTGAATTAGCAGGTAATGAATCTGGTGCGCAAAAGGATGGATAGATGCGGAAGATACTGGTTGTAGATGATGATGAACTGATTAATGAATTTATATCGGATGCAGCCGAGTTGGTGGGCGTTGCAACTACGGCTGTCACCAATGGTAGAGATATTCAGACCGTTAATTTAAATCAGTATGACCATATTTTATTAGACCTTTCGATTCCCGGCGCGGATGGTGTCCAGTTACTCAGGTTATTAAAAAATAAACATTATCAAGGCGCAATATCCATCACCTCTGGCTGTGAAGCGTCTGTGCTTAATTCTGCGCAGCAAATTGGTCAAAGTTATGGCTTGAGAATGCATTCTCCATTGGTGAAACCATTCGCACTGGAAAGGCTTTTAAATGTGATTCAGGAAGGCTCTCAACTGCTCAAAACTAAAGTTGAGCATGCTGGCCAGAATATCGATCAGGAAAAGTTATTACCTCAGCTTGAAAGCGCCATTAAAAATAAAGAAATAGACGTTTATTATCAGCCTAAGTTCGATATTGAGCAGCTTTCTATTCTTGGCGTGGAAGCTTTGGCCAGATGGCGTTTACATGATGGCACTATGATACCGCCTCCTGTATTTATAAAGCTGGCTGAGCAAAATGCGCTTATTGATGAACTGACCAATTGTATTATTGAAAAAGTATTGCCCCAGTTAAAAAAGTGGTTATTGATCAATGTAAATCTTCAGGTTTCAATTAATCTGTCTGCATTTTCATTAAATAATCTGGATCTGCCAGATGGTCTTGCCAGACAAGCTGAGCATTTTAATATTCCGAATCGAAATATTATATTGGAGTTAACCGAGAGTGCACTGGCTGAGGATACCAGCAAATCTGCGGAAATACTTACCCGGCTCAGAATGAAGGGCTTTGGCTTGTCTATTGATGATTTCGGTACGGGTTATTCATCTATACAGCAGTTGCAGGAAGTGCCGTTTAATGAACTTAAAATAGATAAATCCTTTACTGCAAACTATTCGGTTCGGCCTCAATCAAAAACGATTATTGAGTCCACGATAGAAATGGCACATAAGTTAGGGATTCATGTAGTTGCTGAAGGGATTGAAGACGAAAAAACACTTGAGTATTTAAGAGAAGTAGATTGTGATCAGGGGCAGGGGTATTTTTATGCTAAACCCATGTCAGATATTGAATTTAATCTCTGGTTGCATAATCACCCTGAATATTTGCAAGAGGAGTCACATAAAGCTGATAAGCTTAGATTGTTGATCTTGAGCCGGGATGTTGTTTTTACGGATACAGTCACAGAGGTTTTGTCGGCAGAATTTGACGTTGAAGCATTCGACAATGAAAAACGATTTATCGAAAGCGTACAGACTCACTCGTCTGCTGTACTTTTTATTGATATATCCTCTGAAACTCAAGGACTCGAACTTTGCAGCCAGCTAGCCGATAGGGTGAAAGGTAAACATACACTGGTTGTGACGGGGGCGGATAATAAAAATCAAAAATTAAATGCGCTTTCAACCGGGTGTGATGATTATTTTATTAAATCAGACTCTGTCGGGCAGTTATTAGGCAAGTTCAGGGCGATTAAACAATTTCAGATAAACAAAAGTCAGCAAGGGAAAATTGCTGCTCTCTATCAGACAGAACCCGATGTGGATGAGCTGGTTTATTACAAGGCACTGACTCAAGTCTATAGTCAGTTAATTGTTTGCCAGGATAAAGCCGGGTTTGTTGGTTTGGTATTTGAGTTGGCCAATCAACTGAGCTGGGACATATGCCTGAAAGTAGAGTCTCTTGAAGGCATTAAAAGTTATCGAGCTCCGGATGTGCCTTGTACGCCAATGGAAGAAAGTGCATTTATTTTATTAACAGATGCCGGAAGTTTTTATCAATTTAATCAGCGGCTTATTTTAAATGCTAAACATGTCAAAATACTATTTAACAATTGTCCTGCACTTGATACAGTCTGGTTTCATCAGTTTTGCATTAGTTTTTTGAATGCTCTTGAGAAAAAGTGGCGAGAGTTAAACCATTTTTCAGCCTTGATGGAAATGTGCGCCAGCCTTGAGCAGGCACTGGTTCGCCTTAAAGGCAAAGTGTCAACATTCGAGCAAGATGCACATTCAATTATAGATTCATTGCTACTTGATATCAGAGCAAACCTGATTACGGCTAATCCTAATCTGGAAACTGAGAAAAAATTAATTGAATTAATTGAAGCCAGCGTCGCTAAAGTTTTAAATTTAGGTGAGAGTGGACGGGAAATCGATATTGAGTTTTCACATATTATTACTCAATACAAACACCATCATTTTGATGGTAAGCAATAAGATTATTTGGAAGATAGATGGATAACTGGCTTAGTTTTTTACAGGGAAAAGCATTTTCTAAGGAGAAAGAAGAAAAGTATCAGGCGTATATTGAAGGCCGCGCACGACCTGTTGTCGCTTATGTTTATGCGATTGGCGGTATTATTCCTCTGGTTTTATTATTGTTGGCCTATACAGTTTCTGCTGAACATTTTGAAAAAGTTGCCCCCGCCAGATTTTGTTATTTAATTGCCTGGGCCGCGATTGCCTGGGCCACCTTTTCAAGTCGCCCCATTTTTAATATCAAGGTTTCGTTAATTATATACAATATAGTCGGGTCTATCTTTGTTACCTATTTAAATGCGTTTTTAACTCAAAACCACCTATTTATTGTTCCCACTTTGCTGATGTTTCTAATCGGTATAGTGATCTCTCAAGTGGGTTCAAAAACTCAGCTTATTTCTGGTATTGTCAGCTTTTTTATTCCGCTTTTTTTATTTTTAATTAAACCCGATCTCACCAGTCAGGACATTTCTGTACTGGTTTTATTATTTATCTGGGCAACCATTGCCTGGATAGCAAGTATTATTTTGGAGCAGGTCAACCGGCGTTTATTTAATTATGAACAGGCGCTGGCTGAGGCGAGCGAGCAAAAACAAAAACTGTTTGAACAGGAAGAAAAATCGAATCAGTTTAAAAGCCAGTTTCTGGCAAATATGAGCCATGAAATCAGAACGCCGCTAACGTCTATTATAGGCTATGCAGAAACCTATCTAAATGCAGAAGAAAAACAACTCAAATGCGATCATGTATTGCCGACCATTTATGAAAATAGTCGTCACTTATTAACTATCGCAAATGACATACTGGATTTATCTAAAATTGAAGCTGGTAAATTGGAAGTCCATTCGGTGGAAACCGATTTATTTCCTATTTTTATTAAATTACAGAAAAATCAGCAAGCCTTAGCTGAACAAAAAGGGCTCAATTTTACTATGAGCTACTCGTTTCCGTTACCAAATAAAATTATGACTGATGGCACTCGGCTTTATCAGGTTTTGCTGAATCTAACCAATAATGCGGTCAAATTTACAGATCATGGCGGAGTGCATGTCAGAGTCGCTTATTATAAACCCACTAACACATTAAGTATTAAAGTAAAAGATACAGGCATTGGTATGAGCCAGGAGGTCATTGGTAAACTGTTTTATGCGTTTAATCAGGCTGATACTTCTCACTCTCGTAAATTTGGCGGAACCGGTTTAGGTTTGTATATTTCAAAAGAGCTGATCGAGCAGCTCGGTGGCCAGATTAGTGTTAGCAGCGAAGAAGGGATAGGCTCTGAATTTAGCTTTACAATTAAAGCAAACGTCTCTAAACGAGCGATTTGGGAACAAACATTACCCGATACCCAAGCCATCCTGAATTTACCTGACAATTGTCAGAACAAGTTTAAAGGTCATATTTTATTAGCGGAGGATCATCCGGATAATGGGCGTTTAATTCGACAGCACTTGGTTGAATTAGGTCTTAAAGTTTGTCTGGTCAATAATGGTCAGGAAGCCGTTGAAAAATCTTTATTGATGGAGTTTGATCTGATTTTAATGGATATTCAGATGCCTACAATGGATGGGATAAGCGCAACTCAGCTCATTAGGAAAAACGATGATAAAACACCCATTATCGCCCTGACAGCAAATGCCATGAAACAGGATATTGATAATTATCTGGCACATGGATTTAACGCTCATTTAAGTAAGCCGATTGAGTTAGCTGAGTTTAGTCAGGTGTTATCTCAGTTTTTAGCAATTTCAGATGAAGATGACGATGATGACTTTTTGTTTTCGATAGACAGTGAAGAGTTTGCGCATATGGTCGCCGAATACAAACAAAGCTTAACTGCGCAGAAAATTCAGTTGGAACAAGCCAAACAAGTAGATGACTGGCAACGGGTGATGAATATATCACATAGCATTAAAGGCTCGGCGGGCAATTTTGGTTTTACCAATCTGACCCGATTAGCTGCAGAGCTGGAGCAAAGTTTACGTCAGGATAAAACAGCTGAGCGTCAGTTACAGTATGAGCAATTTATGTCTGAATTAAATCAGGCAGTTTTAGAAACCAGTTAACAGACCCTAGAGCCTGTTTATCTTTGTTTATAATTTGAGCTGAGAGAAAAAATTGTCTTAGACAAGGCAAAAATAACGAAATTTAGTCATCTAAAAGAATTATTTTTAACGCCGTATAAGACAATTTTGGCCTCAGCCCGAAGGGCAATGGCTATTTTAACCCTTAACTTCATTAGAATTCGTTTATTTAGAACCACTAAACCGCACTCATTCTGCTTTGTTAATGATTAAAATAGCCTATTGCTCAAAAATAACACAAAGATAAACAGGCTCTAATAAAACGAAGTTAAATACAATTGTTTCTAATTGTCGATTTTAGTCATTTTAGCAGAGGGAGTAGCTTGACTGCTCGCGGGCTGAAGGCTTTAAGGAGCTGATTTTTCATTTATCTTGTACTCAGCTCAATTTATCTTTGGGTCTTATCTCGGTTGAGTGATAAAATTACCCTCATTAAGCTGATAATAATCTGATTAAATCATCATTTTTCTGGATTATTCTCAAACAGTGTATGGCGATATCCGTCCTGAAAAGGGCAATGGCTGCTTTATCCCTGAAGTTTCTTTCATTTAGAATAACTAAACCACGTTCATTCCACTATGTCAGAGAATGAAATAGCCTATTGCAATACACATAAATTACACGGCCCAAAGTGCAAACGAGGAGTGGTATTCACGTGATTCAGTACAGAAATGCAAAATTTAAAATAAGTTCACCCAATATTGAGGGATTAGGTGAAGACTCGGGTTATGAGGTCGCATTTGCCGGGCGTTCAAATGCAGGCAAATCGAGTGCACTTAATACATTAACAGAACAAAAAGGGCTTGCCCGAACCAGTAAAACACCGGGTCGAACTCAACTGATAAATGTTTTTGAATTAGATGAACAACGACGCCTGATTGATTTGCCCGGTTATGGTTTTGCTAAAGTGCCTTTAGAGGTTAAGAAAAAATGGCAAAAATCACTCGGTGAATATTTACAAAAGCGAGAGTGTTTGGCTGGACTGGTCGTTTTAATGGATATTCGTCACCCGCTTAAAGAACTGGACCAAGATTTAGTTTTCTGGGCTGTTGACAGTGATTTGCCTGTGCTGATTTTATTAACCAAAGCGGATAAGCTCAAACAAGGCGCTCGTAATACAGTTTTGAAAGAAGTCAGAAAAGCCAGTGAAAATTTTGAAGGAGATGTACAGGTTGAACTATTTTCGTCTCTAAAAGGATCTGGTGTGCCAGCATTAAAGCGTAAACTGGATCAATGGTTTGAAGCTGATGCCGAACCTGAAAAAGTGGTTGAAGCATAAGCTCGCTAGCTGGATAGATTAAAAACTGATAAAGCCTCAACCAGAGGCTTTATTTTTATTCTCAGAATATTTGTTCCATCTCGGTTTCAAGCACTTCACCTGCCTGACTGGCATTAATGATTTCCAGTTGAGGTGCGTTTTCAATATGCTGAGTTGGCTCTGTGCCTGAAACAAAATACTCAAATAAAGCAGTATGATCCGTTTTGTTGGTTAATTTACCCGTCTCTCTGTCGATCCTAACCGTTGTAATATTTTCCGGTATCGATTGAGTTTGATTTGGTTTATCTTCCAATGCCACTTTTAAATAATCAATCCAGGCCGGTAGGGCTGTTTGTGCACCAAACTCTTTACCATACACTTGCTCTTTGCCTAAATTATTATTATAGGAACTGGCGCCCAGAGCTCGCCTGTGATCATCAAAACCTACCCAACTGGTTACAACAGAACCGGGCGCATAACCACTAAACCAGGTATCTTTTGCTTCGTTTGTGGTACCGGTTTTACCGCCAATGTCTTTTCGCTTTAATACGCGTGCGCGCCAGCCGGTACCATTCCAGCCTGTCCCTTTATTCCAGTTACCACCGCCCCAAATGGTACTTGTCATTGCATCTGATATTAAAAAAGCATTTTGTTTTGAAATTGCTCTGGGCGGATAAATAACCTGAGTTATTTCAGCTTGATTGTCTTGCTCTGTCATATTGACACTCAAGCTTTCTTCGGCTTTGATGTTATTTGATTCACAAGGCTGGTCGCAAAGGATCTGCTTAGGGGCCTGATAGATGATTTGCCCTTCACTGTTTTCTACCCGGTCAATTAAATAAGGTTTGACAATAAACCCACCGTTGGCAAACGCAGTATAGGCTGTTGCCAGTTCAAGCGGCGTGAACGATGCAGAACCCAGAGCCAGAGATTCATTTCTGGGTAAATCATCTCGAGAGAAGCCAAATTGAGTTAAATGGTCTACCAAGTCATTGATTCCGACTGAACGCAATAATCTAACCGATACCACGTTCTTTGATTTGGCAAGCGCGACACGCATTCTAATGGGTCCATCATAAACAGCCGGAGAGTTTTGAGGTCGCCAAACTGTGCCCTGACGTCTGTCCCACTGATTGATCGGTGCGTCATTAATGATACTGGCTAGGGTAAAGCCATGTTTGATTGCTGCCGAATAAATAAAAGGTTTAATATTTGAGCCGACCTGACGTCTGGCCTGAGTGACTCGGTTAAATTCACTTTGTCTGAAATCATAACCGCCAACCAACGCCTGAATAGCCCCTGTTTCCGGGTTAATTGCTACCAGAGCCGCGGAGGCATCGGGAAACTGAGATAAATGCCATTGACCATCGCTTTGGCGAACACTGACAACTTCACCTACATGAACAATTTCAGTTACAGATTCAGGCTCCTCGCCTTGGCTGTCATCATCAATAAAAGCTCTTGCCCAGCTCATACCGGACCACTCAACAATACCGGTTTCACCATTTTTTCGTAAGAATTCAAATTGATTTAATTCAGGGTCAACTGACAGAACTGCAACGTTTTCTAACCAGCCAAAGTCAGGGTGTCTTTCCAGCGCATTCAGAATATCCTGCTGCGAAGGCTGTTCTTCCTGATCATCAATCCAGATTATGGTTTGAGCACCGCGATAGCCGTGTCGCTCGTCATAACTATGAAGGTTTTGTCTGAGTGCATGCATTGCTGCCTGTTGCGACTTAGATGTTACGCTGGTATACACCTGGAAACCTTTTGTATAGGCTACTTCTTCACCGTACAGGTCGACCATTTCTTGTCGGACCATTTCTGCAATGTAAGGACTGTCCAGTTCTATTTCTGCGCCATGATATTCTGCTGTCAGAGGTAAATTGATTGCTTGTTGATATTCAGCCTGACTCAGGTAACCAACATCCTGTAATCGCCATAAAACTGTATTACGTCTGAACAGGGCTCTCTCGGGATTACGCAGTGGATTATATGCCGTGGGCGCTTTGAGTAGGCCGGTTAACATGGCCATTTGCGCTATATTTAGCTCGTCTATATTTTTGCCGTAATATACTTTCGCTGCTGCACCAAAGCCAAATGCCCGGTAGCCTAATTCAACTTTGTTGATGTACAGAGTCAGGATTTCTTGCTTGCTTAGTTCGCGTTCCATTTTTAGCGCAATGAAGATTTCTTTTATTTTACGGACATAGGTTTTATCCCGATTTAAGAAAAAACCTCTTGCAAGTTGCATTGTTAGCGTACTTGCACCTTGCTTTTTGGAGCCACTGGTTAATACTGTAATAGCGGCTCTCATAATACCTATAAAATCAACGCCGTTATGAGAGAAAAACCGATAATCTTCGGTCGCGAGTAAAGTTTCTATTAATTTAGGTGGGATTTGCTCATAACTTAACGGTATTCTGCGTTTTTCACCAAATTGAGAGATTAATAACCCATCGGCTGAATAGACTTGCATCGGTGTCTGAAACTCAACATTCTTCAGCGTTTCTACTGGCGGCAGGTCATCTTTAAAATGAAGGTAGGTTAAATAAACGGTTAAACAGCCCAATAAGCTAGAAATAATAAAAAAATAAATTGAGTATTTAATAACTTTTTTCACAATAAGCATCCGGGCAGGTGTTTATGAATACGAAACAAAGCTGATAATACCAAGTTTCAGCATCATTTTGTTATAAAAAATTGTAATTATGCCAAGTATTCGTCATTTAGTGCTAAGCTAATAGAAAACTGCATGTTTTTGCCAGATATAACGAGAATTTGCTGATTTGTATTGATCACGCACTATATTAATAATTATTAAATGGTTAAACACATATGTTTGAGCAATTGTTAGGGAAAAAAAACTCTATTCTAATCGGTTTGGATATTGGCTCCTATGCCATAAAAGCTGTGTTGTTGGAATTGCATGGTAGCGAATATTCGCTGCTTCATTTTGCAAAAGAGCTAATGCCTAAGGGTGTTATGAATGATAAAGAAATTCAGGACATAGAAGCCGTTAGCAAGGTCATTAGTCGAATTCGCAAAAAGATCCCCAAACAATACAAGCAAGTTTCTGTTGCCGTCTCAGGTTCAACTGTTATTACTAAAACCGTTTTCATGGACGCTAACTTTAATGATGATGAGTTAGCAACTCAGATAGAAATTGAAGCTGATAGCTTGATTCCATATCCGATAGAAGAAGTCAGTATCGACTTTGAACGTGTTGGTCTCAATTTGGCGGATAAGAATAAAGTTAATGTATTATTAAGTGCAGCCAGAACCGAAAGTGTTGAAGCCAGGGTTTCGGCGGTTGAGTTAGGCGGCCTTACTGCCAAAGTTATGGATATTGAAGCCTATGCTCTGGCCCGAGCCGCTAAGTTATGCTTAAGTCAGTTACCGGAAGATGCTGAATCCAGTTTAGTGGCAGTGGTCGATATTGGTGCTCATATGACGTTAATGAGTGTAATAAAAGGGGATGAGGTCGTTTATACCCGGGATCAATCTTTTGGTGGTGACTTATACACTAAAAATATTATCAATTATTACAACAAAACCTATGAAGAAGCTGAGCAGGCTAAGCTGAATTCAGATTTACCACCCAGTTATACGTTTGAAGTGCTGGCGCCTTTTCAAACAGCGATTATTCAGCAAATACGTCGCTCCGTTCAAATGTTTACCACGTCCACAACTGAAGAAAAAATTGATTATTTAGTTTTATCCGGTGGGACCGCACTGATCGAAGGCCTTGCGGATGTTGTGGTCGAAGAGCTGGGTATTCCGTGTGTTGTTGCTGCACCTTTCCAACAAATGAAAAAGAGTGAACCGGTTTCAACAGAAGTATCCGATCAAGCCAATTCTGAATACTTGATTGCGTCTGGTCTAGCTATGCGGAGCTTTACAACATGCCACATATAAATCTACTGCCATGGCGCGAGCAGGCGAAACAAAGAAAACAAAAAGAATACATAGCGATATTGTTATTGGTTGCGATAGCTGCATTGGGCGTCATGCTGCTGATAAACAGTTATTACAATAGTTTGATTTCTAATCAGCAAATGAGAAATCAATATCTGGCAACAGAAATTGCGATTCTTGATGCAAAAATAGAAGAAATCAAAGAGTTAAAAGCAAAACGTAAAAACTTGGAACAACGCATGGGCCTGATTACGGATCTGCAAAGAAACAGAAACCTGGCAGCTCAAATTTCCGATGAACTAGTCAAAGTGGTACCGGCGGGGATATTTTTAACCAATTTAGAGAAACGTGATCGACAAATACTGATAAAAGGTAAAAGCGAATCTAATAACCGGGTTTCTGCATTGATGAGAAATATTGAGAGCTCGTATCTGTTAGAGCGCCCTGTATTGAATACAATAGTGTCTGCACGCTCCGGAACAGAGTTAAATATACTCAGTGACTTTTCAATGTCTATTCGGGTGAAATCGCCAACAGAACAGCTTGAAGCAGGTGGAGATCAATAATGGATTGGAAAAATTTTGACCTGAAAGATCTTAACGAGTTAGAGCTGGATTTAAATGACATAGGCAATTGGCCAAAACCAGCCAAGATTTTTGTTGCTATACTATTGGCTATAGTTGTATTTGTTCTGAGTTATCAGTTGCTTATTAGTGACCAAATTGACGAATACAAACAAGTCACAGCGAAAGAAAATGAGTTAAAACTTGAATTCAGAGCCAAGTATCATGTGGCAGTGAACGCAAATGCTTATCAGCTTCAAATGGAGCAAATGGAGCAAAGTTTTTCAGAACTACTTAAAAAATTACCAACCGAAACTGAAACTCCGGGATTGCTGGACGATATTACTTATGTCGGTACAACGAGTGGCTTAACCTTTAAAAAAATAAACTGGGAGCCTGAAATAGAAAGAGAGTTTTATACAGAACTTCCGCTGACTCTGGAGGTTGTGGGTGGATATCATGAATTTGGCAACTTTTTAGGAAAGGTTGCTGCATTGCCAAGAATTGTTACTTTGCATAATTTCTCTATTGTAAATCAACAAGATGGGCTAACATTGAGCTTATTAGCTAAAACCTACCGTTACAAGGAGGTTAAAACTAATGAATAAAAAATTATTGCCGATAATAATGCTCTCATTGTGCGTCACCGCATGTGGTGATGATGTCAGCGATTTACAGGCTTTTACCGAAGAAGTTAAGGCGAATGCGCAACCCAGCATAGAGCCTATGCCTAAAATAAAAGAATATAAGAGTTTTGAATATTCAGTGGAAAATCTGAGAAGTCCGTTTGTTAAACCTAAACCTGAGTTAGTCGAGGATACAACGACACTTGCACTCGATTGCCTGCAACCCGATTTTTCGCGTAACCGGGAAGCTTTGGAAAAGTTTCCGCTCGATACCATTACAATGAGAGGTACTCTGGGTGAAACAGGCAAGCTTTTTGCTTTAACTTCAGTAGCCGGTGGTGCTATTTACCGTGTTCAGGCAGGTAACTATATGGGCTTATTCCACGGTAAGATTGACCGTATCACGTCAGACAAAATAATATTAACCGAAATGATACCTGATGGAACTGGCTGTTGGGAAACAAGAAAAGCTGAGATTTCTATATTCGGAAAAGGTACAAATTCAGGAAGCCAAAGAAATGAAAACTAATATTGTTATGCATAAAAGAATAATTCAAATGACCGGTTTGATGGCTTTGTGCTTGATGAGTTTTGTACTCTGTATACCGGCAATCGCTAATCCAAATACGAATGTACCTATTTTGTACGAGATTAAATACAAGCCGAGTATGCAGGACGAGATAGAAATTGAATTTGTATTTGATAAGACGATTATCAGCCGTCCGGAAACCACAGTTGTTAATAACCCGGCTGCAATAAAAATTGATTTTGCTAACGCTGAATTTGAAAGTTACTTAGCGGATACCAAAATTAATCATGCCGGTGTTGTCAATATTTTGGCTCAGAAGGTAGCTAGTGGCAGTCAATTTGTTATCAATTTAGATAGCTTAAAGGTTTATAAAACACGTCTTTCTGACAAAAGCTTTTTCTTATCCGTTGCCAATGAATTTGGTATGACGTCATCAAAAAATATGGCTCAGTCTGCACAATATTTAAATACAATTGATGCGATTGATTTTCGCCATGGTCAGGATAAAGACGGCCGTGTACTGGTGTTCATGAAAAACAGTATTGCAGCTATCGATGTCTCTGAACAAAAAAATAAGATCATTGCTGTCTTCCATAATACGGATATTTTAAATGAATTAATTTATACCATGGACGTGACAGATTTTGGCACTGTTGTAGATAACGTAGAGACATTTAAAACAGACAAAAACACCCGAATTGAAATTACCATGAATCAGGCATTTGATTATCAGTATCAGCAATTAGACTCTATTTTTAGTCTGCAGGTAACAAAAGCCAAGCAAGAGAAAAAAGATTCAGAACTGGCCCGCTATAAAGGTGACGCTATTTCACTCAACTTTCAGGATATTGAAGTCAGAACCGTATTACAGATCATTGCTGATTATAACAACTTTAACTTAGTGACCAGTGACTCTGTAGCGGGCAATGTAACGTTAAGATTAGATGGTGTGCCTTGGGATCAGGCTCTAGACATTATTCTTAAAATTAAAGGTTTAGATAAACGCATGGAAGGCTCAATACTGTTAGTTGCACCAAGCGAGGAAATTGCTGCGCGTGAAGCCAAAGAGCTGGAAGCTGCAAAACAAGTTGAAGAATTATCGCCACTCTATTCTGAATTTATCCAGATTAATTATGCTAAAGCATCTGAAATAGCAGCAATGCTAGAAGGTGAAAACGCCAAGATGATCTCTGAACGGGGCGCTGTTTCAGTCGATGAGCGAACCAATACTCTTTTGATCAGAGATACATTAGTTAATATCGATAATGTGAAAAAGCTCGTTAAAGTATTAGATATTGCGGTGAAGCAGGTCACGATTGAATCCCGGATTGTCACTGTGAATGATAATCTGAGCGAAGAGCTGGGTATTCGTTGGGGATTTAGCGATCAGCAAGGTTCAGATGGTGTATCAGGAACACTCAGTGGTGCAGAAACGATTGCATCAGGTATCATCCCATCTATAAACGAAAGAATGAACGTCAATTTACCCGTTTCTAATGCGGCCGGCAGTATTGGTTTAAGTATAGCCAAACTAAGTGACGGGACCATTCTTGATTTGGAGTTAACCGCACTAGAATCTGAAAATAAAGGCGAAATTATTGCAAGCCCGCGTATTACAACAGCCAATCAGAAAACTGCTTATATAGAGCAGGGGACTGAAATACCGTTTGTTCAGGCTGCATCCAGTGGTGCGACTGCAGTGACCTTTAAAAAAGCTGTATTGAGTTTACAGGTAACACCGCAAATCACGCCGGACAACAAAATTATATTAGATTTAATCATTACTCAGGATACAAGGGGCGATACCGTTTCTACTGCGACCGGCTCTGCGGTTGCGATTGATACTCAGGAAATTGGGACTCAGGTTTTAGTCGATAATGGTGAAACTATTGTGCTGGGTGGTATTTATCAGCAACAAACCGTAAATGCAGAATCTAAAGTACCTTTATTAGGTGATATTCCTTACGTTGGACGTTTATTTAAGAAAAGCAGAGAATTTAATGAAAAGAAAGAGCTCTTAATTTTTGTAACACCAAAAATTGTCACAGAAAAGCTTTAATCAACAACAGATTTAAGTAAAATCCGGATAATCAATCCGGCGGATTCTGTTTAAGAGCTCAAAAACAATCATATATGTATGTTTTTTAGCTTATTGACCTCATTTTTGGTTGCTAAGCTTGCTTTTACTCATCAATTCTTGGGATAATCGCGGCTCTTTTCAGGATACTGGATTTTCGGAGCAACTTAACTTAATAGATGTGTAAAAACTAAAATGGCCGAGAAACGTAATATATTCCTTATAGGCCCGATGGGGGCCGGTAAAAGTACCATTGGTAGACAACTAGCAAACGAACTTCATTTAGAATTCTTTGACTCTGATGCTGAAATTGAACGTCGCACCGGCGCAGATATTGCGTGGGTTTTTGATGTTGAAGGCGAAGCAGGATTTCGTGCGCGTGAAGAAAAGGTTATTTTTGATTTAACTGAAAAACAGGGCATTGTCCTGGCTACCGGTGGTGGTTCTATAATTAGCAAAGAAACTCGAAATCGACTTTCTGCTCGCGGCTTTGTTGTGTACTTGGAAACCACAATTGAAAAGCAAGTCGCAAGAACTGCACGCGATAAGCGTCGTCCATTATTACAAAATGGCGAACCTCAAGAGATACTAGAAAACCTTGCTGAATCCAGAAATCCTCTATATGAAGAAATCGCGGATTTAGTGGTTAAAACAGACAACCAAAGTGCAAAAGTTGTCTCTCGCGAGATTATCGATAAATTAGGTTTTTAATAATTAGTTTAAATATATGAGCAATACAGAACTTCAAGTTAGCTTGGCAGAGCGTAGCTACCCTATATTAATTGGCAGTGGATTAATTGATCAGGCCGAGCTATTTGAAAAAGCAATCAATGGTAAACGTGTTGTTGTCATTACTAATACGACTGTGGCGCCTCTATATTTAGACCGACTGGTTAAAAGCCTGAGCAACTTTGATGTATTGACCTATCAACTGCCTGATGGTGAACAATACAAATCTTTAGAATACTTTGAAAAAGTAAACAGCTTCCTGCTAGAACACAATTGTGCCCGTGATGTGACCTTAATTGCATTAGGCGGCGGTGTGATTGGTGATCTGGTTGGCTTTGTTGCCGCCTGTTACCAAAGAGGTGTTGACTTTATTCAGGTGCCCACGACTTTATTGTCACAGGTAGATTCATCTGTTGGGGGTAAAACAGCGGTCAATCATCCGTTGGGCAAAAATATGATAGGGGCGTTTAAACAGCCTGAAGCTGTTTTTATCGATATTGATTCCTTATCAAGTCTGCCAGCTAGAGAATTTGCAGCGGGTATGGCTGAAGTGCTCAAGTACGGTATTATTTTCGATCGTGAATTCTGGCAAAGTCTAATTGATAATAAAGCTTCAATATCAGCGTTAGATAATGAAGAGTTAATTAGAATTGTCAGACGTTGTTGTGAAATTAAAGCTGAAATTGTCGCTGCGGATGAAACCGAACAAGGTGCACGTGCGTTATTAAATTTAGGCCATACTTTCGGACATGCCATTGAAGCAGAAATGGGCTACGGCGTGTGGCTGCACGGTGAAGCAGTCGCAACTGGTATGGTGCTGGCAACACATTTAGCGCACCTACGTGGTTATATTAATTCAGCTGACTTTGAAGAAGTTAAACAAACAGTCGCGAGCTACGATTTACCCATTGAAAAGCCGGACTCTATGTCGGTTGCTGACTTTGTTAAACACATGAAGCGAGACAAAAAAGTTCAGGCAAACGTAATGCGTTTTATCATACCAACCAAGATTGGCAACTGCGAAATCATGAGCGATGTGACTGAAACTGAGCTCGAGTCTATTTTGGCGTAATCATGGCCATTCGAATTAAAATAACAGGCATAATTCAACGTTAAGGCATATTAAGATGAGGCCACAAAACTGGGATCGTCTGCTCTACAATTTGTCTTTTAGCAATGCTGTTATTCTATATTCAGAACCTCAAGATGCATTAATCAGATATTTAAGCGATATTCAGGAAGAGTTTCGCTTAAGTTACATTCCAAGCCTCAAAAACCTGACAGAAGATAAGCTGATAGCTCAGATCGCCAAGCAGCTTTTTAATGCCAGCAATGCAACTGGAATGGACCTAAAGCAGTTAGTTGATCATTATGATGATAATAACAATTGTTATGTCGTGGCAATTAATGGCTTACCGGGTGACGGTGTTATCAATCAATTGCTACAAATGATGCAATATTTGGCTGGTCGATTTAACGTTATTTTTGAAGTGGATGCGGATCAAGCCAGTCAGTTTATGCTTGATTATCCGAGCCAGACGATTAGTTTTATTGGCAATAGAGCAAAAGCCGAGCGTGCAAGTCGGTCAGTTACAAAGCCGCTTAATAAAGTGAGTTCTGGTTCCTTGAACCCAACTAAAGGTGGCAAGCCAGCGACAAAATCAGCTAAAAGCGTGTTCTTCTGGTTGGCTTTAGCCATGATTTGCATTGCTTTTTTAGCAACGGTTGGCTGGATGATTTTTAAGCCCAAAGTAGAGTCGCAAGCGCTACAAACTACCGAGCTTAAAGCCGAATCTGTCCAGGCTGAGACTCAAACCGGAGAGGAAACGGCAGAGCCTCAAACTGAGCAAGCGTTAGATTTTGTTGAACAAGCGATCAGTCAAAAGGATATGACGGCTGCAGAATACTTTGCGAAAAAGCAGACAGAACTGAAAACTGACTCTGAGTCGCCTGATATAGAATCCAGTTTAAAGCCAAATGATGGCAAGCCTGAGTTGGCTGCAGAGGCGAGCGAGCAAGCTCAAATGCCCGGCTCTGAAGAGTTATCAGACAGCGAACAGCAAGAAGGTGATTCTGAGGCATCCGATCTAGGTGAGCCTGTTACAGAGCAATTAGAGGAGACTGTACCGCCTTTTGTGGAATCTGAAGCGGTTGCAGAACCTGAACCTTATGATAATAATTGGTATCAGTTACAAAACCAGAGTGAATACGTTGTTCAGCTGACTCTGGTGAGTTCTGAAAAAGTTTTAACTGAGTACTTGGCGCAAATGGATAACTTGGCGGAGTTAAAAGTTTATAAAAGTGACAAATTTTATGGCGTCACTACTGGCCTTTACTCATCACAAAATGAGGCTTATCAAGCGATACAGGATTTGCCTGACAAACTAACACGCGAAGGTGCATTTGCAAAACCTGTCGCAGCAATAACAACATTAATATCGAACAAGAATTAATTTTGAAAAAAACACGAGCATTTTTAAAATGGGCTGGCGGTAAATATGCCCTGGTTGAGTCAATAGTCGGATTGTTACCAAAAAGAGGCACTACTCTGGTTGAGCCTTTTGTTGGTGCGGGCTCAGTGTTTTTAAACAGCCAATTTAAAAATTATATTCTGAACGATATTAACCCTGACTTAATCGCTTTATATAAGCACCTAAAAGCTACGCCTGAGCAGTTAATCCATGATTGCAAAGATATGTATCAGGATAAATATAATCAGGAAGATGCTTATTATCAGATTCGAGCTGAATTCAATCAGGAAAGAGACAGCTATCGGCGTTCGATATTATTCACCTATCTGAATCGCCACGGTTATAATGGATTATGTCGTTATAATAATTCCGGCCATTATAATGTTCCTTTTGGTCGTTATGTCAGACCATATTTTCCGGAACATGAAATGTATTTTTTTGCGAATAAAGCGCAAAATGCCGAATTTATGTTGACGGATTTTGAAACCTGCATGCGTGCAGCGCCCGCTGGTAGTTCTATTTATTGCGATCCGCCTTATATCAGCCTGAGTGAAACAGCCAACTTTACTCAATATTCAAAATCAGGTTTTAATATTCACGACCAGAAACGTTTGGCTGATGTAGCGCATGAATTATCTAGTTCAGGCAAAAATACTGTATTAATTAGTAATCATGATACACCTGTCAGCCGGCATTTATATTTACCCGCTAAAATTAAAAGTCAGAAAGTGAAACGGGTTATCAGCCAAAATGCGGGGACAAGAAAGGCAGTCAATGAAGTTCTGGCGCTATATAAAGTCAACAAGCTTAAACAAACCTGTATCTAACTAACGTCAGCTGCGTATCAGAATCGTTGAAATAAAATTGGACTTTATTTTCTGAACATAGCCACAAGTTATCAGTTAGCCCGTTACCTGAATTGCAAACTTAACCACGCCGACTAAAACCAATATAAAGATCAGTACTAAAATAATCCCGCTAATAATATAGCCCAGTGCAGATCTTTGTTTGAAATCCTGTTCTCTGTTTTTTTGGCTCTGAATGCCTATAAGTGCTGCTAAGCTGGCAAGCAGATATCTGAATAGATTCTTTAATGGTTGCACACCCAAAATCCTGAACACATATTGTTAATCGTCTTTTGAGTATAGGATAAAAAAAAGCCCGCAAAAGCGGGCTTTGTTCAGAGAAGATAGATATGTTTTTATAATTATTATTATTCTTTCGGCTTAGATTATAAGTCGAAATCCATTGCGTAAGAAACGTATGCTTCTAAGCCTTGGCCGTCACGGTCAGTTTCAACTAAACCAAAAGTGAAACCATCTTTAGATAAAGATGCACCAATATCTACACCTTCAACCGCGAAGTCACCGTCATAAGAACCGATATGGAATGCAGCTTCTAAACCTTCAGCCACTTCGATAGCATAATCAGCTGAAACATAAGTTGAATCACCAAAATCAAAGTCACCTGATTCAGTGTTCGCTAAAACAGCTAAACCTAAAGTTAACGCATCAAAAGTCACGCTACCGTAGATTTCACCGAAATCAGCAGCTTGGCCAGCGTTACCATAGTTGAAGTATACATAACCAACATCGTAACCAACAGTTTCAGTTTCACCGCTGAAACCAACATACAAGTCAGTTTCTGTGTCACCTGAACCGAAGTTTACATTTGAAACCCAAGTACCAGCGTAAAAGCCAGAAGCATCCGCGTAGTCAATACCACCCGAAACAGCTGCTTCGTCACCAGTTTGAGTCATACCACGCCAGAAGTAGTTAGAAGTTACTGCTGCATTTGCAGATAAACCTTCAACAGCGATAGCTGAAGTTGAAGACATTGCAGATACTGCGCCCAAAATTGATGCTACAAGTAATGTTTTTTTCATGCTAGTTCTCCCAATTGGATTTTTTTATTTCAAAACTAAATGTGCTGCTTAGGTAATAGCAATCACTGTGCCTATTTTAAATATAAATTTAAAAAATGACTTAATTGATTGTTAAATAAGGTTTTTATTTCCGTGTTCTGTTTTGTTTCCATTTTTAATTGGATGGACTGAGGTCTTATCAGTAAACGCATTATAACCATTATAGTGCACAATAAAATACGTATGTTTTATTTTGGTGCGTTTTTGTGATGTTAATACAAAATTGCACCTTTTTTATGAAACGTTAGAGAAGCTTTTGTGATTTGCTCAGCTTGCCTGCTCGTGTAAAATACAGATAAATGTGGTTGAGGTTGGCTCAATTACCAGGATTTTTTTAAAAGGTTGAACATGAACCCTTATTTTATTGCACCTTCAATTTTGGCGGCTGACTTAGCAAAGTTAGGCGAAGAAGTAGAAAACGTTGTCGCGGCAGGCGCAGATATTGTTCATTTTGATGTAATGGATAACCATTATGTCCCTAACTTAACGTTTGGTCCTTCAATTCTGGAAGCGCTGATTAAATATGGCATTAAAGCAGATTTTGATGTGCATTTAATGGTTGAGCCTGTGGATGATTTAATTAATCAGTTTGCCGACGCGGGCGCTAGCTATATTAGCTTTCATCCGGAAGCAAGTCGCCATGTTGACCGCTCAATATCACTGATCACAGAAAGAGGCATTAAAGCTGGTTTAGTATTAAACCCGGCAACACCATTGTCTGTATTAGATTATGTCTTACCTAAACTAGATTTTGTCTTATTTATGTCTGTTAACCCGGGCTTTGGTGGGCAGTCTTTTATTCCTTATACGTTAGATAAAATTCGTCAGCTTAGAGCTCGAATCAATGAGCTGGGCTTAAATACTCGAATTGAAGTTGATGGCGGTATTAAAACAAATAATATTGCCGAAGTGGCTGAAGCCGGCGCTGATATGTTTGTTGCCGGTACTGCGATATTTGGGGCGGATGATTATAAAGTGGCTATTGATGAAATGCGGTCTGAATTAGCCAAGGTCAGATAGCTGTCAAGCTTGCTTTCGAACAACAGGCTAAAAACATTTGAGTAACTCAAAGTATTTTAGCCTGTTAAAATCTAAAATCTAAAATCTAAAATCTAAAATCTAAATTCTAAATTCTAAATTCTAAATTCTAAATTCTAAATTCTAAATTCTAAATTCTAAATTCTAAATTCTAAAT